>Ga0268296_1002_pt1:117500-648181 | contig 648181 bp, 619 predicted proteins | sample MetYM1_FD_191345 | JGI IMG/M metagenome (GOLD analysis project Ga0268296, IMG submission 191345) | Soil microbial communities from Anza Borrego Desert, Southern California, United States - Methylocaldum Y-M1 | ecosystem: Environmental > Terrestrial > Soil > Desert | place: USA... | reverse complement strand
AGGCGGAAGATGTTATCCAGGATCTTGGCGTTGTTCGGCTCCTGCTCGAACTTCACCAGCTGATTGTCCACGGTGTCCAGGCTCTCGCTGGTCTCCGTCAAAAACTCCCGCAACAGATCATCCATGAAAACAGGCCTTCATACAGGAAGGGCGCGCACGAGGCGTGATGCGCCATTTCGGAATGGGACCAGCTTCACCGCAAAGCGTTTAATATTGGTTGAGTATGTGCAAAAGAACGGGACCAACAAAGAGATAAGGCGCCCCGGACAAGCCGAGGCGCCTCGTAAAGATTCGATTAAGAGGCCGGGCGCGACGCGTATGTTTACGAAGCGGTAACGATGATGGCTTCGCCTTCCGGCTTGAGCGTCACCGTGAGCCCGCAGGCCTGCGCGAGCAGCCGCGTATAATAAGGCTGGATCGCATGCGCATCCGCGGCGGGGCCACGCTCGCCGCTCAGGAGCTCGGCGATGTTCTGCGGCAAACGCGCATTGTGTCCGGTCGCAGTGATGCGAAAGCTCATCGTCTCGCCCTCGCCGATCGGGTCGATCGTCAGCATGCCGCCGCGCGGGATCGTATGCTGGGCGACGACCAGCATGTTGAGCAGCAGCTTGACGCGATTCTTCGGCAGCAGCAGCCGCGGCAAATTCCAGGTGATCGCGCACTTGCCGTCCTCGATGTGGCCGCGCGCCATTGTCTGGGCATCGCCGAGATCGATCTGCGCGCCGGAGGAGCCGGCGGCGCCGAAGGCAAGGCGGCAGAACTGGAGGCGGGCCGAGGCGGTCTTGGCGCTCTTGCGAATCAGGTCGAGCGCGAATTCGCGGTCTTCGGGCTTGGGATCGTCGTCGAGCACTTCGAGCCCGTTGACGATGGCGCCGACGGGGCTGATGAGATCGTGGCAGACCCGCGAGCACAGCAGCGCTGCGAGTTCGAGCATATCGGGAGCGGTAACGGGCGCGGGCGACGAGGCGTCAGACATATAAGGGGGTCCTGGAGGGTTCCTGGGATTGGACGGCGCTGGATGCCGCGAATCACGCATGCTTGACGGATGCTGCGGGTTCTAACATTCGCAAGGCTGCGGCAGCTAGCTTGCGATCGGCCCGATGAGGCCATAAAGCGAATCAGTGGACGGGGAACGGAATTGCCGATGAATGAGGCATACAGGTGATGCGGATCATCGACGGGGCGGCCGCATCCGGCCTGATGGAGCCGCTGACCGCGCTGGTGGTCAAGGCGGGCGAGGCGATCCTTGCCGTCGACCGCGCCGCCATGCGGATCGAAGGCAAGCAGGACGGCTCGCCGGTAACCGAGGCCGACCTTGCCGCCGACCGCATCATCGCCGACGGCCTCGCGCAGCTCGCGGGCGACGTTCCGACGCTGTCGGAGGAGCGGGCCCAGCTCGCCTCCCCGCCGTTCCAGGGCAGCTTCTTCCTGATCGATCCGCTCGACGGTACCAAGGAGTTCGTCGCCGGCCGCGACGAGTTCACCGTCAACCTCGCCCTCGTGACATCGGGCGAGCCGCTGCTCGGCATCGTCAGCGCGCCCGCGCTCGGCCTGCTCTGGCGCGGCATCGTCGGCCGCGGCGCCGAGCGGATGAAGGTCAACGGCGCAACCATCGGGGCGGCCGAGCCGATCCACACCCGCAAGCTGCCGACGCGAGGGGAGCCCTGGATCGCGGCGGTGAGCCGTTCGCATGGCGATCCCAAGAGCGAGGCGTTCATCGACAACAGGCCCAATGCCGTCCGACGCACGATCGGCTCAGCCGTGAAATTCGGCCGGATCGCGGAAGGCAGCGCCGACATCTATCCCCGCTTCGGGCCGACCTCGGAATGGGATGTCGGGGCCGGCTGCGCGGTCGTGACCGCGGCCGGCGGCAGGGTGACCGACGGCAATGGCGGTGCACTCCGCTTCGGCCAGCGCAGCGACACCGGCTTCATCGTCCCCGAATTCATCGCCTGGGGCGATCCGCAGGCGGTAGGCTACTGACCGAGCTGTTCCTGAAGCGCCGGCCAGCGCTTGCCCACCTCATAGAGGAAGCGCTCGGGATTGGCGATGAAGGCGTCGCGATTGGCTTCCCGGCTGAACAGATAGAGCCGCTGCGCCACGACTGCGAAGAAATAGGGATTGCCGGCGACGGTGACGCCGCGGGCGATGTCGGCCGGGTCATAGCCGCCGAATTGCGGTCCGTAGATCTCGGGGTGGGCCAGGAAGGAGGCGCGGTTGCCCTCGTTGCGGAAGCGCCAGACAGCGCCCCAGAGATTCGCCTCGAACTCCGCCCTCCCCTGCTCGGCCGTGCCCGTGACGAAATAAGCGACGGGGTCGAAGCCCTCGATGGCGACGCCGCTGAAACGGTTGACGACGATCCGCTCGGTGGTGGCGCTCCATCCCGGCGCCCCCGAGCAGATGATCCAAATGCCCGCCATCAGGCAGACGCGGAGGCCGATCAAGGCAATTCCGGGGCGCAAAGGGCTATCTTCCTGCCGTTGTGCCGTCATAGTTGCTGCGGATAACATCCGAGTCGAGGGGACATCCGGCGCAACCTAGAGCCGTGCCTGTTGGCGTCAGGTTAAGGAAGCGACCGGATTCGATACCAGGGGTTCTTTATGACTTTCGCATCACGCCTTGCTGCGCTCGCGCTTGCCGCGATGGTCGGCTGGATCGTGCCGGCTTCCGCCCAGCAGGCGCCGCCGCCCGACCTGCCGCCGCCGCAGCGGACCCCGACGCCCAGCACCTATGGGCCTGACGAGCTCGTTACGGCCGGCCACCGCTTCTTCGGCAACGTCTCGCGCGGGCTCGCCTCGATCATCGAGAAGGCGGTCAGCCAATGGGGCCTGCCCAACGGCTACATCCTGGGTGAGGAAGGCTCCGGCGCTTTCGTCGCCGGCCTGCGCTACGGCGAAGGCACGCTCTACACCAAGAATGCCGGCGACCTCAGAGTCTACTGGCAGGGCCCCTCGCTCGGTTTCGACTGGGGCGGCGACGGCGCGCGCACCATGACGCTGGTCTACAACCTGCCCGCCACCAACGCGATCTACCAGCGCTTCGGCGGCATCGACGGCTCGGCCTATATCATCGGCGGCTTCGGCATGACGGCGCTCACCGCCAACAACATCGTGCTGGTGCCGATCCGCTCTGGCCTCGGCCTGCGGCTGGGCGCCAATATCGGCTATCTCAAATTCACCCCGCGGGCGACCTGGAACCCGTTCTAAGGTCCTCTCCCTCCCATCCCACCCAGGGATCAAGGTTAACGACAGGCCAGGGCTGGCTTTTTGCCGGCCCCGCATGCATTGTCGTTGGTAAATTTTTCCTTAGCTCTGGGAGTTCTGGCCCATGGTCGAACCGATCATGTACCTGGCGATCGGTTTCCTGCTTTCGATGCTGTGCGGGCTCGCGATCGTGCCGCTGGTGCATAACCGCGCCGTGCGCCTGACCACGCGCCGGCTCGAGGCCGCCACCCCGCTGTCGATGGCCGAGATCCAGGCCGACAAGGACCAGCTCCGCGCCGAATTCGCCATGTCAGCGCGGCGGCTCGAGATGAGCGTCGATCAGCTCAAGAACAAGACCACGAGCCAGCTCGCCGAGCTCGGCAAGAAGAGCGACGCCATCAACCGCATGAAGATCGAGCTCGGCGAGAAGAACGCCACGATCTTCGCGCTGGAGGCGCGCGAGAGGGCGGTGAAGGAGCAGCTGCGCGCCACCGAGGAGGAATTCAGCGCCAAGACCGAAGCCCTGCGCCAGGCCGAGATCGCGCTGGCCGACAAGCAGGCCGAGCTCGCCAAGATCAACTCCGAACTGTCCGACCGCTCGATGATGGCGGAGAGCCGCCAGGTCGAGCTCATCGCGGTGCGCGCGCAGATCGAGGAATTGAAGAGCCGCGTCGGCGATGCCGAGAAGGAATTTGCCGCCACGCAGGCGCGCCTGGCGCAGGAGCGGACCGAATCGGAGGCGGCCTCGCGCCAGCTCGGCGAGGCCCGCGGCCGCGTCGAGAATCTGAGCCAGCGCGTCACCGAGCTCGATCGTCAGCTCATCGTGCAGGTCAAGGAGGCCGAGATGCTGTCCGGCCGCGTCGCCGACCTCGAAGGACGCCTCGCCACGCAAGGCAAGCTGCTCGCCGAGCGCGACTATGAGAACAACCAGCTGCGCCAAGCCAATGAGAGCAACGAGCGCACCATCAAGGAGCTGCGCGTCGAGATCGTCGCCTTGAGCGGCGGCAAGTCGTCGGCTGCAATGGAGTCGCTGCGCGCCGAGAAAGCCGCGCTGGAGGAGCAGCTGCGCACCGCACGCGACGAGCGCGCCAAGCTTCAGCGCGACGTCAACGCGATCCAGCAGCAGGCGGAGAGCTCCTGGGCCACCGAGCGCATGGAGAACGCGCTGTTGCGCGAGCGCATCAACGACATCGCGGCGGAAGTCGCAAAGCTCGCGATGCAGCTCGAAGGCCCGAACTCGCCGATCGAGGCCCTGCTCGCGGCCGAGGCCGGCCAGCCGCCGAAGCCGGCGCCGCGCCCGGCCAACGACGCCAAGACGGGCGGCGCTCCCGCGGCCCGCCTGCCCGAAGGCGGCGGAACGCTCGCCGAGCGCATCCGTGCGCTCCAGTCCCACGCCTCCCGCGCCCGCCAGCAGGGCGCGTAACCGGCCCAAAAACAGGCTTCCGTTGCGGATTGCGCGACCTGCCGAAGGTTTTCCGCCCCCGCGGCGCCTGAAAACTTGACACCTTCGGCCCGCACTTCTAAATCGCGGGCTCCGATGCACCGGCCGGCCGCAAGTTGCGGCCGCCTGCATGATGGTCCCGGGCGCATAGCTCAGCGGGAGAGCGTTCCCTTCACACGGGAGAGGTCCAAGGTTCGATCCCTTGTGCGCCCACCATAAAAACCACTGATAACAAAGCATTTTTGTCGACCGCGTATTCGCGCCTACTCGGCAGGTGCAGGCACGAAAAAGCAGAACTAAGCGGCAACAGGCGGGGAATGACCGGGGAATTTGTTCACCCCGCGTTCTGAGATTAGAGGAGCTTGGCCTCAGCTTCTTCATCCCACTCCAGTTCGCAAAGTACCTCGGTATCAACCGACGTTTCCGCGGTGAAATGCTTCGCATTCTCCGTCAGAAGCCTTCGGGCCGCCTCCTCCGCCTTGGCTTTTGAATCACAGCGCTCGTGGAAGGTTGCTATCGTTTCACCGGTTCGTTGAACCGAATCCCACCGCAGAATCTCGACCACCGCGTACCAGACGCCTCGTCCGGTGCGTCGGCGCACCTGGATTTCGTGATAGCGCTCAGCCGCCTCGGCGATGCCGATCCATAGCGGTCCATCTGATTCGATCTTCGCATTCTCGCGTGCCTCGAACGCGACGCCCTTCAAAGCAGGCTCGCTGAGCCACCGAAGCTTATTGTCGATTCCAATCAGGCTGGTCCTGATCTCTCGGATCGCCTCCTTTGCCTCATAGGTCACCTTAGGCGGCCTAGGAGAGGTACCCTTCGCTCGCTCTATACGAGGCTGCCCCGCCTCCTTACGCCGCCAGATGTCGTCGGCAATGGCGTCCAGGTCTTCCTTAGAGGGCGTCCATCGGTTCTCGCGCTCCCACTTCTCGCGATTGAGCTTAGGGGTGAGATCAATGATTTTGGTCTGCGGCTTTCTCAGCGCCTCCTCGAGCGCCATCCCTGTTTCGAGCGCTGCGAACAGTGACGCCACCAGTTCTTTGTGAACTTGCCCCTTCTCATCGAAGGTCAAGTAGCTACCCTGCACCCTTTCGATACGGACCGGCTTCTTCCCCTCGTTCTCGAGGATTACGTCCGCGACTCTCTGCCTGGTGCCGGCATACTGCGGCATGGCGTCCGTGCCACGGATCAGCTCCATCATCACCCGCTGCGAGATGCTCAGGAGGCCTTCGTCGGCGAAGAGATAGAAGCGAATTGATATGCCCATGCGATCCGACCTGCACGATCATTTCACGCATGTTCCCGCACAATGCCCAGATCGGCAACTAGCAAGCGTAGGGAAAATTCCGACTTGCTAGCTGCGAGCTACCGAAGAGCGCGAAGGCCGAAATCGCTGGCCGCATCGCAAGATTCTGTCCGACCCACATAAGCTGAGTCGCCTCATAACCAAGTTTTCGGCACCTCTCGCGCGGGCCGCCTCGCCGAACACTCGGGCAGATTCCGACCGATTGCGTTGCGCACGCACGAGCTCGTCGGTCCAGCGTTTGACGACAGGTTGACATGCTCGCAAAATTCAACCCAATAGTCGCTGCTCAAAAACCCGGACGTCCGCGACCGTGCTCTTCAACTCCATTGAATTCATTTTCCTTTTTCTTCCTGCTGCGGTTGTGCTCCATTTTTACGCGGCGCGTTACGGTCGTTTGGCCGCCGTTACCGCTACGTCCTGCTCGTCGTTGCTGTTCTATAGTTGGTGGAATCCACCGTTTCTGCTGCTTCCCGTGACCTCGATCCTCGTGAACTTCTGCTTGGCCCGCGCAATCCTGACGGATACGCCTGCGCGAGCCTGGTACACTATGGTCGCAGGAATCTGCCTCAACCTCGCTGCACTAGTTTACTTCAAGTACGCGAACTTCCTGCTCGCGGCCGTGGAGAATACAAGCATAGTAGCCCAAGACGTCCCGCTTGCGCTCTCGTTTACCACATTCGTCCAGATAGCATTTCTGACCGAGGTATGGCACGCGCGACGCCGCGTGCAATTGGCGGACTACACGTTGTTCGTCTCGTTGTTTCCGCACCTGATCGCTGGACCGATCGTCAGGTGGAACGAACTGAGCCCACAAATAAAAGACCCCTCTCGCTTTAAACCAAACCTCGACAACATCGCGCTTGGCCTCACAATATTCTCTCTCGGACTTGCGAAGAAGGTGTTGCTGGCCGACAGCCTGAGCGGACATGTCGGCAGGGTTTTCGATGCTGCGGCAAATGGCTTTCCCGTCACGGGGGCGGCTGCGTGGGGCGCGTCCGTCGCTTACTCACTCCAACTCTACTTCGATTTTTCGGGCTATTCCGACATGGCGGTCGGGATCGGGCTGTTGTTCAACTTCGAGCTCCCGATCAATTTTGCGGCCCCCCTCAGAGCGACGAGCATCATCGAGCTATGGCGCAGATGGCACATCACCCTCTCACGCTTCCTGCGTGATTTCGTGTACATTCCACTGGGCGGCAACGCTTACGGTCCGCGGCGGCGCGGGTTCAATCTCTTCCTGACCATGGTTGTTGGCGGACTTTGGCATGGCGCCAATTGGACGTTCATCGCATGGGGCGCCCTTCAAGGCGTCCTTCTGATCGTCAATCACTCCTGGCGGGTAATTTTGGGCGATCGTAAGCTGCCCCGGTGGGCGGGTGGGATCGGCTGGTTCTTGACATTTGCATCCTTCGCGGTTGGCATGACGCTATTCCGATCGGCCAACATCTCAAGCGCAGCGGTGATGCTGAAGGCGATGGCCTTCCTCGACACTGCCAGCGCAGAGGTCGTGCTCGGGTCAACAGCTGACAGTTGGGGAATTGAGCACGGCTACATCTCTGCCGATTTTGTCCGGACTTGGTTTGGCAACACGTGGACCGTGGTAGCTACGATCACGACGGCGGCAGTGCTCATGGTCGCATTGTTTATTCCTGACACAATGGAGTTGGTGGGATATCGTGTGGGAGAGCCGCATGCTGATTGGCGCCGGCAGCACCTGCTGCCGAAGTGGCACCCCTCACTAGGCTGGGCGCTGGTTGTCGTTGGTTTGTTTGCCGTTGTGTTCGCCAACCTTAACTCGTTTAGCGAATTTCTTTACTACCAATTTTAGGCGATCAGCTTGTCATCTCGCGGCTATGTCAAATTCGTCTGTTGCCTGGGCGCAATCCTGTTCCTAGGCACCGTCATCGCGAACGTGACGATCGATCCTCAAGATGTCTTTCGCCTTGGGTTCGTTCAGCAACATGCCAACCCAAACACGCGCTTTCGCCGAATGAAGCAATATCTGGAGAATAGGACCTCCATCGATGGGCTTGCCTTTGCGTCCTCGCGTGGCGGTGCCCTCGACGCTTCACTTCTCGCGCGCAGAATGGGCATTCAGCGCGTATTGAATGTCACGATACCATACGGCCTGATGACGGATCACCAACCTTTCCTCGAATTTATCGTCCGGGATAAGCAAAGCCGCGGCGAAGACATTTCGAGCGTGTTCTTGCTACTCGACGCCGACCTGTTCGGCACCACCCCTTGGACCGATCACAATATTGATGCTTACCTGCCGCCGCCCATCGCAAATACATCCAGGTTCTGGTGGCGCTATCTAACCGCTTTTCAATGGCGGAACTGGAAGAAGGACCTGTCTCTGAATTTTAGGGCTAGACATGTATCCACACCTGCAGTTTTGGCAGGCTTGGGCCCTCCGACTCTCAAGCTGGCATCCACAAGTCGTCCTGATTCTGAGCCGGTCAACTTTGCTGAGTCGCTTGATGCTCCCGACGTCAAGCGACAACTGCAGCTGTTGAGATCCTTCATCGCTCTTTGCCGTCAAAAAAACATCGCTTTGACTCTCGCGATATCGCCAATCAGCACGCGAAATCCAGTGCCACCGATGCGGGTAAGGCGCATGGCGGATGCTATCGCGTCATTGCACCCTCTAACCGACTTCTCTGGGCCGAGCGCGGTTTCTTCTGAACAGCGAAACTGGGCCGATGCTTCTCATTTCACTGCCGAAATTGGCGCCGCAATTATCGAGTCTAGCTTTGGCACAACTACCTCTTTTGGGATCAAGCGGACGCCTCCGACGCAACCTAACTGAACGCGCAGAGTATCAGATTGCTGCGCTCATCAGGGGATCCAAGCGGCACGTGATCATTAAGCCCCCTTTGTCGAGAGTCATGGCCGACACGAAGTACAAGCGGCGCCGCTCGCGTTTGGACGGCAAAAAGCCCCTCGGGTGTTTCTTGAGAGGAGTCTCAGCTTCCCCACCCGCTGAACCGACCCGACAGGTTATCTGCCCCAGCACGATGGACCTTCGGCCGGCATACTTGCGCGCCAACAATCAAGCAGCTGTAAGATACGCGGCAGCACCCCGCGCACTTTTGAAGGTCGGCCGCGTCCGGCCTCAGACGAAAGACCCTTGCTCTCGCGCGCAAGTTGCGCTTGCATAGTTCTTTCCGACGGGGACTAACAGGTGAATGAAACAGCATGTGGCAGCGTGTGACCCTTTGGCTTTCGGATAGCATCGTACGCTCTCTAGAGACATTTGCTGTTGCCGCCGCTTTCCTTGCCGGCGCATGCACTCCTGGAGTTGCGGCCTGCGGAGACAATGGCGGCCCAGGATATCGGAATCAGTCTGGAAAGTGCGTGGGCTGGGAGACGCTTGCGCGTCAATGTGGGAGTCCGCCGTCCACCCACTGTAGGCCCGAGAACGTTGCCACGGGATCGGAGGATGCTGCGGTGAAGGGAGCAAACATCCGATCATTGATGGATCGCTCGCATGCTGCCAAAGATACCGCAAGTCGATAGGAGCCGCTGGCGCGAGTTCTTCGTTAGGTCGGGCCTAGTCGCGCTCTTGATCTGGCCAATGATGCTCGACATCCCTACTCGCGCCGCCATCGATCCAACGACGGGGCCCGTGTATGGGTCGCAAGTCGCAGGAGATCTCCATCAATGGCAACGGATCGACTTCCGGTCGGAGCGACTCTCCGTCCGAGCGGCGCCACAAATCAAGGTCGCCATTCAGACTCGAGGGCCAGCCATGAATGGCCTCATCCGCATTCCGGGTGCACCCGCCTCCAACTTTGACACCGGCAAAGGGCTTACCGCGGTCGACCTCATCAATGTCGGCGACCAAATCAAGGGATATAGGGAGATCGTGGCATTGGAGATTGTGTTCACGCAGACCATGCCGGGCCAATTCTACCAAGTCTTTCCAGTGGACTATGGTAGCGGAAATTAGGCTCGTCTAGCCATCATTATGACCGAAATCCAAGACCAGGCGATAGCTGCCCGAATGGCGCTGATTGTCGGTGCAGACCGGTTCGATCGACTCTTTCGAGCCGTCCGGTTCGACGAAGTGGATGGCGATATCCTCTACGTCTACGCACAAGACGAAGATGCGGCAGCTGAGATGGAAGACGAGTTCGCCCTACACATTTCGATTATTGCCTCGAAGATCCTCGGGCGCGAAATCAACCTGGTGCTCGTGCTTCCGCGGCACCTTTTGAAAATCTAACCGATGCCCACCTCCGAACGCCGGGGAACTATCGAACCTGCCCTGTGCGACCCCTGCCCGGTGCTAATGGCTAGTAACTACACCGGTAGAGCGCACTCAAGCGCCCCCCGAAAGGGTATGACCGTTCGCATTCGTCTCAACTCGGCAACCGGTCGGAAACCGATCCTGCACGTCTTCGGAGCAGTGTGGCCTGCGACAGTACGCAGGGCCAGGCTCATGCAGACGACCATACCTCCCGCCGACGGCGCGTTGCGCGGACTAAAAGCCGCACAATACGTCCGGATGTCGACGGACGCCCAGAAATACTCGATCGAGAACCAGATGGCGGCAATCGCGGCGCACGCCGCACGGCGGCACATTAGAATCGTGCGAACCTATGCCGATGCCGGCCGCAGCGGTCTCCGCATCCAGGGACGCGCGGGACTCCAGGATCTCATTCGGGATGTCCAGCTTGGCCGCGCCGATTTCGACTGCGTGCTGGTGTATGACATCACGCGATGGGGACGGTTTCAGGATGTGGATGAAAGCGCCTACTACGAGTTTATCTGCAAACGCGCCGGTGTCCGTGTCCACTACTGCGCCGACGAGTTCGAGAACGACGGGAGCCTGGCTTCCATTGTCCTCAAGAATATCAAGCGGGTCGCCGCGGCAGACTATAGTAAGCAGCTGTCAAAGAAGGTCTTCCTTGGACAGTGCAACATCGTGAGCCTCGGCTACTGGCGGGGCGGTCCGGCGGGTTACGGCTTACGGCGCATGCTGCTTGACGAGAATGGAAAAGCTAAAGGCCTCCTTGAGGCCGGGGAACACAAGAGCCTGAAAAGCCAGCGCACCGTGCTTGTGCCCGGCCCCGCGAGCGAGCAGAGGGTTGTGCGCCGCATCTTCCGTGCGTTTGTCGCCGAGAAGAAGACCCGGACCCAGATCGCGGTCGAGTTGAACGCGGACGGCATTACCAATGCGCGCGGCAAGCCATGGACCTCGCTGACCATCAGCAACACCCTCAAGAACGAGGCTTATGCCGGGCACCTGGTCTACAACCGCCGCTCCCAGAAGCTCGGTGAGAAGCAGGTGGTCAACCCGCCGGAAATGTGGGTTCGCCACGACAACGCCTTCAAGCCCCTCATCGAGCCGCGTCTCTTCACCGCAGCGCAACGTCGGCTCGAGGAGGTCGAGTATGGTCGAGTCCTGACCGACGCCCAGATGCTCGACCGGCTTCGCGCCCTGCTCCACCAGAAGGGGCGTTTGTCGCTGAAATTGATGATGACGACGAAGGGGGTGCCTCATAACAAGACCTACGCCCAACGATTCGGGTCACTGGCCGAAGCCTTCAGGCGGGTCGGCTTCGAACCCAAGCCGCGCTACTGCTTCCTGGAAACCGCGGCCAAGGCCGACCGCCTGATCACAACGGTTGCCCGGGACATCATAACCCATGTGGAAAGGCGCAGGCGCAGCATCACGTTTCTGCAGGAGCTCCGTCTGCTGACCGTGAGCAGCAGCGTAACGATCTCGGTCACACTGGCGCGAGTCGTATCCGACGGCGAGCGCTATCCGGGTCCGGCCCCCCGGTGGGAATTGCAGCGGCTCAAATACAAGAAGTCAGATCTTGTGCTTGTCGTCAGGCTGGCCACCGATGGGCGGGTCCAGGACTTTTTTCTGCTCCCTACGGCCAATCTACCCAAGACGAGAGACGGACGGGTACGGATCTCGGCGCGGGTATTCGGTGAGTTCAGGTGCCCCACCTTTGCGGCGGTGATCAGCGCCCTGCATCAGCGGTTGGACGGGCCGCAGTTCAGCCTTGACGGGCACGCTCGAAAACTCAGCCGCCCCTCAGCCATTCGAAACCATGCTTCCACAACCATGCCAAGCCGGCCGACGACGCCACGGACGCCAGGCCGCCCCAAAAGACAGACCGCCTGCGCGCGGCGCTGACCGACCTCAGGTAAAGGAATGCGCCGAGGAGGATGCCGTAGTTCCTCCGGAAGTCCCCGTTGAGCTTTGCGATCTTGGAAAGATCGGAGGTATCGATTTCGCCGGCCATTGCGCTGGTCCTCTCTTGATTGAAGCCAGCGCCTTATGAACCACTGTTTTGCCCGACGGAGCAAGCGAAATTTCGGCATTTCGAAATAATCAGCGTGAACCATCTGTTGCTATCGACCAATTGGTTGCGATCGCTCGACCAGCATCCCCAAGCCGCAGTGGCCGGTCGCATCTTTCCCTGGCTCTTGGCAGGAAGACTCTCTCCGTGCCGATCCTCAGAAGCTCATGCAGGCCCGAGCGACTACGTGGGAAGGATGACCGGAGTCTCGGTCCTACTTGCCGAACCGCAACACAAATGAACTGGACCACTTGCTTCCACCACTCTTTGGTGGAATCTTCGGCCCACAATCAAAGGGAGAAATCGTGAGGACCATCGTCTTTGTTGCGCTGTTGATTGGATCGAGTCCAGCGCGTGCGGCAGAAGTATCCGTATTGCTCAGCACACCAGCCTCAATAACGATAAGCGCATCGTGTCGAAGCGGCGAAAGCTGTGACCAGCTTGCTGCCGATCAAGCCCAAGCTCATTGCGCAAAGGCCGGCCGCAATGCTCAACTTGCCGCCGGCGGAAAAGCCTGGAAGGAGCATTGGCCGTTTAGCGATAGATACGAGTTTCAATTCAACTGCATCCGGTAACGATGCGGTCTTGAGCGGCCTCGCAAGGAGTCCGCCCTGTCCCAAGGTCTCTCTTGACCGAGGTGAGGCGTACGGTCTGGACTCCACATCAAGACCTAGCGGCTTGCCTCTTGCCCCGTTCGCCGGAATCTATCTCGCATGAGCACCAAGTCGCGAGAGGTCATTTGGGGCGGCCGGATCATGGGCGCGAAGATCCACGCTCAGGGGGCCCGTGAGCGCGCTCAGCAGGCCGTTCGCGAGGCGGACCGGGCAGAGGCTGAAGCTTGGTCTGTGCGCATGGAAGGCTACGGGGGGCCTGCGCAACCCTCTCCGACCATCGGCCAGTGCCTTAATGGCGGTCTTGCTTGGCTGGAGGTCGAGTGCGCCCGCTGCAAGACACGCGCGAGCCTGCCGCTCGACGCCATCCGCCGGCCTAGGACCACGCCGCTCTGGAAAATCGAAGCTTCGCTGAAATGCCGATCATGCCGCACACCCCGTTACGCGCCGCCCGCCCGCATGATCAAGCTCACCGAAACAAGGCGGATTACGCCTTATAAATGGGTGCACCCGACCGAGGAGCGGTGAAAGAGGCGGGCTCGGCCTACCTGCAAATCCCGGCGCGGCAGGAATGTCACTCCTCCTAAGTTCCTGGAGTGGAACAGCAATTTCTGGGCGCGGCGAAATACGACTGAAACAATACGCTGCTCTAGTCGCCTCACCGGGGCTGGCGCATATTCCACCTGAATTTTTTTACCCGGTCTGATTCGATATCGCAGGCCGCAGCAGTCTCTCTGCTGCGGCCTTTTGCGTACCGCGATGACGCTGCAGTAGACCCGGAACGAAACCGCCTCGAAGGACTCGAATCCACGTGCTTGTTGCGTGGAGTTTGGCCAGTGGCGTTGCAGCGTCGGAAGCGGACGGCGATCGGGACCAAGGCGCCCTTCCTGGGCTTCATCGAGCCCTTGCTCGCCGAGCAGATCGACCGCGTCCCCCGCGGAGACCGCTGGCTTCATGAGATCAAGTTCGACGGCTACCGCGCCCAGCTCCATATCGCCAACCAGGACGTTAGGATCTACACGCGGCGCGGCGTCGACTGGACCAAGCGCTTCCGAAAAGTGGCGCACGATGCCGATCTGATCAACGCCAAATCGGCGATCATCGACGGCGAGATCGTGGTGCCGGCCAAAGGCGGCAAGACCGACTTCGCGACGCTACAGAACAGCCTCACCGGCAAGGCCGACAACCTCGTCATGGTGGCGTTCGACCTGCTCTATCTCGACGGCCGCGACCTGCGGCGGCTGCCGCTGCGCGAGCGCAAGGCCGGGCTCAAGGCGCTGCTCGCCGGCACGCCGATCGAGTACAGCGATCATTCGACATGGACGGCGCCGAGCTCTACTCCCGCGTCTGCGCCGGCGAGCTCGAGGGCGTGGTCTCCAAGATCGCGGACTCGCCCTATGGCGGCGTGCGCGGCAATTACTGGGTCAAGACCACCTGCGCGCACCGCGAGACGTTGGCGATCGCCGGCTTCAAGATCAAGGACAATCGCTTCGACGGCATCTTTGTGGGTCGCCAGAATGGCGACAAGCTGGTCTATGCCGGCAAGGTCGAGCACGGTTTCGAGGATGCGGTCGTTGCGGAGCTCCAGCAGAGACTGAAGAAGCTGGTGGGCAAGACTCAACCCTTCGCCAAGCGCATCCCCAACAGCGGCATCTGGGTCGAGCCGCGCCTCGCCGCCGAAGTCGAGTACCGCGCCAAGTCGGCCAACGGCCATCTTCGGCATCCGTCCTTCAAGGGCCTGCGGGAGGATCTATGATGGTGCGTATATCCGATGCCGAGTACATCGAGCAGGAGCTACGACCTCACAATGATGGCGCTGGCCGATTACCTCACGCATGAGCGCGACGCTGTGGCCACAGTCGATGCACTGATGCGCATCCTCGATCGCGAAAGCCTGCGCGATGCCATCACCGAGGTCATGGTCGACGCCCGCGTGCATCCGAGGCAGCGCTAGATCGTGGCACGCCAAATGACAGATTTCTGTGAATCCAGCAGTTGACTTACAGCCTGCAATTGACCTGAGGTTGCCGTACCTGCCACGGTAGCCCTGTGAGGGGTTATTATCGCAAACTATTTCAGGCGCTGCGACGAACAATTCCGCGGGACGAGCCAGCCTGGGGAGACGACGCAGCCATTGCTGAAATAAGAGCTGCGTTTCTTCGCGCTTATCGACGCGGCCTCGAGCACGGTGCCGCGACCGGCCCCCATGCTGTTCGTGCGACCGTGGCGCGACATCGCTTTGCACGCAACAAGACTCAGCAAATGGCAAAGCGGCTACGACAGGGAAAACGCGTACCGCTTCCTAAACATCTGTTGCTAACCAAGATGCATCCATCACCGCTCTTGGACGCATTGCTCGCCGACCGACACTCTCGCTGGCAGCCAGTGATCAAACGAGATCGTCAGCAACTTGCCGAACTTGTCCTCGCCGAGTTTTCGATAATTGATAGACCGGTCGAGACACTTCAATTGCTGCGACAGATTGCTTTGATCGAATGCAGCGCGCTTGCCGCCCAACTGCACTTCGACGATCAACGGTGCATCGACATTGCACCTTACCTGGTGCTTGCCGAAACCTGGCCGGAGATGGCGAATGTATTCAGGGGCGGCAGAATGACGATTGCCATTCAAAAGGTCATTGAAGCCGTCGGCCTGAGGAAGGCGCTCGGCATCCGGTTGAGCCATGCCGAAGACCTGACAGACGTGTGGGCGTTTCCAATCCGGCGTCGGCGACCGGCTCGCACTTCAAGAGCGGCAGATAGGAACCTCGCCCCACAGGCGCGCGAAAAGGTGTCTGATGAATTTTGCGACTTGCTCGATGTTTGGATGGGCCACGCCGCTAGGATGGAGCTTACTGATGAAGGAAGAGCGCGTTTCTCTAGCATTATCGGCGAACTGTTGGACAATGCAGAGCGGCACAGCGATCCGAAAACGAAGGACGGAAGCTGGTCGGTGGCCGCCTTCATGGCGCGCCGGCCGGAGCAAAACCGCGACGTATTCGACTGCCACATGGGGTTTCTGAGCGAGGGCGCATCGATCGCCGAAAGCCTCGAAACCGCCGCCGAAATGGTGCGCCGCGACATCGATGATTACAGCGCGCGCCATGAGAACAAAAGGCAATCAAAAGCCACGTTGGCAACGCTGGTTGCACTTCAGGACGGCATCACTCGCGACGCAGCGGCTACGGCAGATCGTCGCGGGGGCGTAGGCTTTCAGGATGTCATGGAATTTGTGACAGCAATGGGGGGCACAAGCCTGCCTGGCAGGGAGCCTCGCATAACCATAGTCTCAGGATCTTCTTGCATTCAGCTGAGGCCGCCATATATCTTAGGGAGGAGATCAGGGCCGGCACAACCTCGGGTGATGTGGTGCAATCCCACCAACAGCCCAAATGAGCCTCCTGATCCCGAAATAGTGTTTGACCTTCAGGACCGTTTCGCGGGTACAATTGTTGGCCTCTCGTTCGTGCTCGACCCAGAATATTTGAAGGCCGTCTTCGATGTCCCAAATCAACCTCGGTGAACTCACCAACAACGGAGAGGTTCGCAACCTCTCGGGACATGAGCGTGGCGTAGCTGCACGCCAGAAATTCGCGTTAGACAATCTCGACGCTGCCGGTGCGCCCGTTTTGGTCCATGTGCCGGAAGATGTATATTCAATCACCTCCTCGTTCTTTCAGGGAATGTTTGCTCAGAGCGTCCGCTCGTGCGGTGACCGTGAGCGGTTTTTGGCTCGATATCAGTTCGAGGCGCCGGTGGTCGTATTGCGCCAGATCGAACGCGGCATCGAAGCGTCCCTGATGAAGCGTGGTTCAATACTCGCCGCGTGAGCCGTGGTCGACACGCCGCCGCCATCGCCCTCGATTCTGCACGACCTGTCCGCATGGGCAGCGATCGTGATCAACTTCCTGTTCAACATCTTCAACTATCGCCGGACAAACGCCGTTCGCAACGCCACGCTCGAACTCGAAGAGTTCAAGCGCTTGCGAACAGCCGCTGATGCTGCGCTATCGAAAATGCGGGAAGGCAAGTCTGAGCTTCGCAGCCTCGAGGGCTCAGGATCGACGGTAAAGAAGCTTCGCGAAGATGTGGCTCAGTGCAACCGATCGGTGTCGGCCGCATACAGTTCGTTGTGCGATGCGCTTTCCGATATGGATCGCAGCAGCATGATCAACGGAAGCGATTGGTCCGACTGTATCAATACCCCTTGGGACGACTTCTGCTCGGCAATAGATGCCACCTATGCCTCTCAGAAGGATCTGGCCGAAACCAAAAAGGCGATAAACCGCGCGGTCGACAAACTCGATGGTGTGATCAAGTGCGTTCAACAGCGTATGGACGGCGAATTGCGTCGTCATCGAGCTTAAAAATCCGGGCCCTTAGGCCGGGTTTCCAGATCTGAGCGTCTAAGACCAGAGACCGACGCTGATCCTTTCGATCAATGGCGTACTATTGTCTCGGAATGCAGGCGCATCAAGGGAGACGGGACTATACTTCTCGCGCTCGGCATTGGCAGTTCCTCTCAAAGCCGTTGATGTATCGAGAGTTGAAGAGGTAGTTTCCGGCCCGAAATGGATGAGCCGGGATCCGGAGCTCCGCTTCGCGCCGGCAAGACAAACAAGAAGCCTTTCGTTCTCGAATTTGTTCTTGTTCGCTCGGGGATACGAATCGAAGAGGCTTGGCATGGTTACGTTCGTTCTCGTGCACGGCACCTTTGCTAAATCGGCTGATTGGCCCGCTCTGGAATGTGGTCTCAACCAAGTCGCGCACGCAAACGGCCAAAACGCGACAATAGAGCAGGTTACATGGACGGGGCACAATCGGGCCATCGCGCGTCAAGCTGCTGCATCAGAAATTTCCAACCTGGTTATCGGCATCCGCTCTAGGGCCCCGAACGAACGAATTTTCCTGGTCGGTCATAGCCACGGCGGCAGCGCTATCGCCTATTTCCTCAAGAACTATCGAAGCCCGGCAACAGCGGTAGATGGGTGCGCTTTCTTATCGACGCCGTTCGTGGCGATCAGGCGGAGAAATGAAGCGATTCCTATATTGATGGTACTGACCTTCTTTCAGGCCCTTGCTTTCGGAACGCTATGGCACCTCATCAACAAACCCAGTGTGGACCTCGGGGCTAAATCTCCTTTCGCTCTCTACATGGACATGCCGGCAGTCTGGTGGTGGGGCATGTTTGCGTTCGCCGCAGTTATGCTGATTGTAGGATTTCTTATTAGCGAGGCAAACAGCTCGGTTGATCGCGTCATTGAACAGCAAACTGCCGATCTTCCATCAGGAAGGTACCTATTTTTGCGATGCTCAGGAGACGAAGCCGCCGCGGCTCTGTCAGCCGCTCAATTTGCAGCTTGGTTGGGCATGAAAGTTTCGCGCGTCATGGCGCGCTTAATGCGTCCCGCATTTTCAGGGCGGCCTAGCATCCGGGCAGTCTTTGTGGCCCTCTTTGCCTCGATTTTGTCGGGCGTGACTGGCTTCACCGTCCGTTTCCTTCCGGATTGGTTAGATTTGGGGTTTGCGGGTTTTCGAGAGTTTTTCGCAATGATGCTTTCTGAAGGAAGGGTCATTCAGGCACTTGTCGTTACTTTCGTCATCACGGCCGCGATCTGTTTACCCGTCTTATTTTTAATAGGCGTGTTAGCCTCGCTCACAATTCTCATGGTTCAATCAATGACGACTCGCGCGTTTGGATGGACAGGCTTTCTGACTGGCTTTTTGGTAGAGCTTGCCATTGAGCCGCTTCCTTTCGGGAACCATTCGATGACGCACATTGATTGGCGCGCAGGGACCGGCACATTAGAGGGCATCGTACATAGCTGGACATATGCGCATCCAGCCGCCATAGAGCAGCTGCAGGAATGGATTCGATCGACATTGCGACCTGACGCTGCTTAAATTGTGTCGTTACGCATCGCGGTAATCAATCGGAGGGGTTAAGCGACGCTGAGAGGCGGGCATTTGCGTGGGTGCTTGTCTTGGTTGGCGATCTCTGTACGCACCCCACTGGGGGCCTGGGTTAGGCCTTTACTGTGCAAGGACGATCGTCGCGCTCCGGCCGCCTCGACTCGGCTGACACTGATGCTCTCGCGAGAATGCGCTTTTCCAAGCCGCGGCGAACGTGATCCGGCAGCCTCGAGGATGAAAGGGCGACCAAGCTTCGCCACGAAAGCCGGGAGGTAATTTCCTCCCGATCGCCGTAGCAACGGGCGACGCGCATCAATTCGGAGATTTCGGAAGCCTCGAGATCGCAACGGGCACGCGCCAGCTCGCCGAACTTCCGGTTGTTCGGGGTCTTGTCCCTGATCGCCGCCAGCTCGCGGCCCAATGCCACCTTGGCCATGATCGCGGGAATGCGGGCTTGGGACATTGGGACCTTGGGCGGCGGGGCAGTCTCCGGCGCCGGTGCTTCCGTGAATAGCTTGGCAAGCCGGCTTTCGATCGCTACGGCAAGATAGGTGCCGAGCGACTCCTCGCGGAAGATTTCGAGGCCGCGCATTGTCTCGACAATCTGGAGAAGGGAAATCCCGTCGAAGGCGGCAATCCAGGCGATGCCCTTCTCCGGCCATTCGGGCCGGCGTGTCATGACCCGCGAAACGGCACTGATCACGGGCTCGATCAGGGCGAGCCCGTTTCCTTCCGACTCGATGATGGTCCTGATGACCAACGTGGCGTGCTCCTCGCCGTGATACCGGATCACCTTCTGGAGCCGCTCCAGAGCATCAGGCGAGACTGCTGGGGTCTCCAAGGCGACTAGGAGCCGCCTTGCTGCTTCTAGTGCGGCTCCCCACTCTACAAGCGGCAGGGACTGAATAAAGGCTCTGGTTTCGGGGTCGCCAACTGAAGCGACCTTCTTGCGGCTTCCCTTTGATGGCATTCAACTCACGCCAGTTCGGAGCAGTTCTCTTGCCGCCCGCACCAATGCCGATATCTCCCTGCGACGGGCAATCGCCTCGGCAGAGTACCGTCCATGCTTGAAATTGTGCTTGTTGCCCTTTGGGGCGCCAGGTGATGGTCCACCATGCATCCGGCAACGACCGTTAGGCATCGCGAGCGACTGGCAGGGCTTCCCGCTCCGGGTCTTCGCTCCGCATCGCATGGGGTTGTTCCTCCAATTTCGCGAGCCCCCCGGCCCCCTGACCTTCCACGACCCCAACTACCGCCTGTCCGCCCGCGTGCACGTGCACATGCTCGACTGTGACTTTCTGCTGGCCTTTGCCTCGGTGTCGGTTGAGGGCTTCAAGAAGGGTGGCGAATGTGCGGGAGAGCTTGTTGGCTTGCGTGAGGGCTTCGGAGCGCCCTGCAAAGGGTTGCTCAGGCAACATCGCCCTCCGGTGGCATTCCATCGTCGCGTTATGAGTGCCGATGATTTGAGCCATCAGCATGCCCTCGAACTCGTCCTGGGGCTTCATGCAGAGCATGCCCACTAGGACGCCTTCCTCGCGTTTGACGTCGGTCCCTGGGTGGCCGCTCTTCCAGAGGGTCGATATTGCTTGGTTGACGACTATCTCGTTCCAGCTGTCTGCCTTCGATCCACCGATAGGCCTAAGGGCGCCTCTAAGCGCCTTGTGTAGGTCCAGAAGCAACGTCCTTGGCACGGCTGCAAGAGGATCATCCCGGTCTTCGTTCGGCTCGGACCTGACTGGCGGTGCCGCCCTGGTGGCACCCGTTTGGCGCGCGCGAGCGGTCTTTGGTCTAACCGTCCCTCCCTTAGGCATCCGCGGCGGACGAGTGCGGCTCGACTTGCTCATATGGCAGCCCTTAAACACCGAGCCGGTCAGCGAGTGCCAGGATGAGCGCCCGGTTCTGCTGGTCGGGCGTGTATTGAGCCCACTGCGACGCCGCGCTGTTGATCTTCCGGGCTTTGCTTTCGAGCGCGGTGGCGATCTGAGACATTTCGGCCGTGGCGGCGTCATATGCTTCGACCGTCTCCGACGAGGCTTTAACGATTTCCGGGAGGGGCATCGGCTCGAGCAAACCCAGATCGAAACCAAGGATCTGATGCGCGCGCTTGTGTTCGGCGATGCGCTCTTGTCCCGCCTCGATCTGCTGCCAAGCCTTCACGGCTCGCTGATGCTCCCGGTTCAGCTGGGCGGTTGCATCGTTGAGCGGCTGAGCGGCCTTGGACCGCGCCTCTTCCGCTTCCCGTTTGGCGTCGAGCTGACGGAGCCGGAGCAGGCTGTTGTGATCGTAGCCGCCGACTTCGAGGCTGTTGCCGTAGTGCTTGCGCAAGCGCCCGACCAAGGCTTCATATTCAACGCGTTGGGGGTTGGCGTACATGGTTTAGTTCCTCGTTCCGTTGACTGCCGTTCTTGCGATCATGGTGATGGCCGCGCCGATGTTATCGCCCTCGACTCCGGCCAACAGCGCATAGAGATTGACCCGCATCATGTCCGGCGCCCATTTCCGACATGCGATTGCGTCGGCCATCTCGCGCTCATGGGTCCGCTCCTGTTCGAGCGTGCCACCGCTGGCTGCCATCTCTTCATTCGTGAGCGCGGGTGCCGGTATGCCGACCTGAGCCACATTGAGTAGGGCATCCAAGAAGCCATACTCGATGGGCCCCAGGCTGCCGTACATGGCCATCACAATGTGCGGCAGGAGCATTCCGACACCTTGTCGGACTGATACTCGCACAGCCTCGTAGAAGTGTCCCCGACCGATGCGGTAATCTTGGCCAGCATCTCCGGTCCGTTCTGGCATCCAATAGTGGAGGGCCGGCAGTGGCGCGCCGGGCGTCCTCACGTCCTTCACAAACGAAGGCAGGTCCCCCATTTGAAGTTTAGGCTGAGAATTGGAGCAGACGACTGTCATGCGCTCTCTTCTGTTTTACCTGATCTGCATTGTACTGTTTGTCGGATGCATGTGGGGTCTGAAAGTCTTCCTCACCGAAGTCAGCGCAGATTTCCGAGACGGTTTTGCGATCGGGGTCTTCGTCACTGTCGTGCTTGGCTATTCAGCCGAGAAGCTCGGCTACAAGGAACCTCGCTACTGACGCGCCTCCTCAGGTCGATTGATCTGCATCAGTCGGTTGGCGACCGGCGGGGCCAGGACCTGAGAGCGCGTGAGCGCATTTTCGATCATCTGAGGACGAAGCATCACCCGACCGGCGCCGCGAGCGGCCAGGGCCGTTGCGAGCATGCCGCCGACGCCTAGTCCGATATCCGAAACCGGATTGAACTCGCCCTGATAAGCCGCGCCGGTGCCGAGCGCAGCGCCGGCAAGCGCGGGTGCACCGTGCACAAAGGCGTCCAGCACTTTGGTCCCGAGCGGCGTGCCCGAGTCGGGCGGCTGCTTCATGAACCGCTGGCCGATGCGCGCGATGTCGGCGATGTCCCCACCGCTGCCATAGGCGAAATTCGGATTGGCCTTCCGCACTTCGTTCAAGAGCAGCGTGGGCGAAATGTCACCGGTGGCTGCCTTCTCTGCGAGAGGTTCCACGGTTTTCATGTTGCGATACTGATAGCGCGCCATGTTGTAGCGCTGTGCCATATCGGCCGGCGCCGACCGCTCCAGCGCATCTTGCAATGCCGTCCGGATCTGGCCGGCATAATATCGCACGTTCGGATCGGTCGCCTTCTGCAGGCGATTGAGCGGTGCGCCCTTCTTGAGCATCGAGTTGAACGTTTTCCCGTCGAACTCGCCGTTTTTCACCAGGTTGGAGATCTCGGTGATGCGGTTCGCGATCGGCGCCATCTGTTGCGGCTCGAGCACACTGCTTGCATCGTTGAGCACCGAGCTCAGCCGTCCGGCCAGGGGTCGGTCAAAGCGGACCGTCGTGCCGCGCTCAATCGCGTCAAACTCACTGCCTATCCGGCGCTTGGCCGCCGCCATCACGTCCGGGGTGATACGCGTGGCGTTCTCGCCGAACGTCTGCGCAACGGCGCGGTTGAACCCAATCCGCTGCTCGTCAATCGCCTTGCCCATGCCGGAGCCGGGAATCTTCGGCACCATTTGATCCATCTTCTGCACGAATGGCGAGGTGCTGACCTGGGAAGGTCTGACAGGAATGCCGAGCGCTTCCGCGCGCTGCAGGAGATAGTTGGTCGCGCGATCCGCCGCCGGTGCCATGACCCTGTTTACGCCTGCGCCAATCACACGGGCGACGAAGGGCGAGAGGCCTCCGATCGTAGCTCCGATGCCGGCGCCAGCGCGGGCTTCATTTAGATCACCACCACTCCTCGCCGCAGCGTCTGCACCCCCGATCACAGCGCCGCTTGTCGCCCCGGCAACACCGCGTTGCCAGAGCTGACCGGTTAGCCCCAATGCACGGGCGCCCAGCGCAGTCGCCGCCAGGGGAGCTGTTGCAGCCGTACCGCCTGCGAATTGCTGGATACCGGCCGCAACCGGATGCTCCTCCGCGTACTTGTCGGCGCCAATCTTGATGCGCCGTTCGTTCTCCGCCATGCGTTCGCCGAACGTCGGGGCGCCCGACATGCCAGGCGTGGACGTGAAGGGCTGAGCCGCAGCATTCAGCGCGGCGGCTGCCTTGTCGGCATAAGCACCGAGCACGGGGACGCCACGCAACAGCTGCACGCCTTCGGCGCGGCCTTGGCCGATATCAATCGGCTCCTCGCCCGGCTTCGCCTTCGGCTCAGTGAGCCATTTGCTTTCGAAGTCTTTGGGGTCCAGAACGCGAGTGCCGGTTACGTCCGCCGGTGCTTTCGCGCCTCCCGTACCCCAAATTTCATCAAACGATTTGCTGTCTAGCGTTGGCATTAGCGTGGCGCCCTAATCAGACCCTGCTCGGCCGCATCTTGCACGTTCAGCTGGAATAGCTCGCGCTTGCCCTTCGGGAGGCTTTCGATGACAGCCCTGCGCTGCGCCGGTGTCATCATGTCGAAACCGTAGGCGCGAGGGTCCGCCGTCATATTCCATTTCGAGGCGAACTTGCCGAACTCGCTCTCCGGCAATCCGGACTGTTCGAACGCCGCGAGCTGCGCCTGCTTCATGCGACGAAGGGCGAGCGCCGATTTGGCAACATCGACCGCCGCAGCGTTGGAGATGTTCACCGAGGGATTGCCGGCAAAGGCCGCAGCCAACTTATCGTTGGTGCCAGAGCTGCCGTTCTGGTTGACGAAATCCGTCAGATATTTTTTCGCCTTGTCGAATGCCGCAACGTCGTCCTTGAGACCCTTGAAGTCGGCACCCGGGATGTTCGAAAGCACAAACGACTTGAGGTGATTGATCGATTCCGTGCCGGGGCCGGTGCCCTTGGGGCCAAGCTTCTCCAGAGCCGGAATAGCCTGCTCTAGCGGAAAAACCTCTTGCTGGTAGTTCATGGCCCGTTGCCGCGCGCTGACCAATGCACCGCCGGAGCCTTCGCCGGCCGCTCGCTTCGCTTCCGCTTCACCAGGGGGAGGTGCGGCCATGACACCCGCGGGCGGCGCCGCGGGCGAGGCTGCATAGGGGGATCTGGGCTGAGCCGGTGGCCGCTGCACCACCGGTGCGCCGTTGCGCTCCCTGATGGGTTGCCGCGATGGCCCCGAGGATGACGGGGCTGGGCCATAGTTGCCAAGCAGGTTTGTAGGCGCTCCAGCCGGGCCCTGAATGGGCGGATTGCCGGTGCCGCCGACGTAGGTTTGCGACAGATCCGGATTGACCTGACGAGTCTCCGGAGAAAGCGTGTTCGGGATATAACCAATATCGCGCGGGGGAGCGCCGCCATAGGCTGGCGTCTGCTCGAGTTTGATTCCGCCACCGATAGGGATGCCCTGTACCTCGCCAATGTAGGCACGGCCGCGCTGGAGCGCGTCGAGCGTCTGCGAGTGTACGTTGCGAATTGCCTGCGCCTGCTGCCTGGGATCGGTGGGGAATTGCTGCATGAACTGGACGGCATGCTGTGCGCTCATGGCATCGCCCTTAGTGAGGCGGCCGAGCGTGTCCCAGAGCTTCTTGGTGACGTCGGTTTTACCGAGATCAGGATCGCTGAGTAGGCCGGCCGCAGCATTGTTGATTGTTCCAAACCGCTCAGTGGCAAGCTTGATGTTGTTCAATTCAATTTCCTGCCGCGCCCGCTGGGTCGCCAGGAGCCTGTTCTGAAATTCGAAGGGGTCGGCATTCATGGCCTCCCTGTAAAGTGACGTATCAATCTCAGCCATTGTGAGTCCTCGTCTGGTCGTGAATGCTATGGCCAAGCGGTTCCGTTTGGCGTGAACACGACGTCTGTTGCAGAGGCCGCAGTCATATTCCCGCTGGCGCCGGACTGGTTATTGGTGACGAGATTTGTGCAGCCGTTGACGGCCATCGGCGGGCTGATCATGAAATTACCGATGGTGTTGCTGCCCGTAAGGGTGAACATTCCGACGCAATCGACGCCGCCGATAACGGAGCGCGCCCGCACCATTCCGCCGGCAACCCCGCCGGCAATATCGATCTGAACCGGCTGCAGGACTTGTTCGGCATGCACGCCGACCATGTCAACGAAACCGCCGTTAATCACCATGCCAAAGGCACGAGGGCCACCGAAGCCGGCCGAGTATCCGGAGACGTTCAGATTTTTGACGATGACCTGCGTTGAACCATAGTTGATGTAGACCTGAGCGCCAGCCGCGCCGCCGCAGTTCGCATCTGACTTGCCGCCCTTGAACTCGACACTGTCCAACAGAATGTAGGTCGCGCCGCCATAGCCGGTTTCATAGGTCGCGCCGCGCCCGCATCCGCCCGGATAGATCGCCATGCGGCGCATGCCGGACTCGTGCTGGGCGTTGTTGGTGTAGACGACGGAACGGGAAGAGGTGCCGTTGGTGCCGACGACGTTGAAGATTTGGAAATCCTCCAGCAGTGTTCCGAAGCAGGCAAGATGGGTGTACTTGTCGCAGAGCTCCCACTGGTTCACGCCGACAGAGAACGTGTCGCAGAACTTGATCACGGTGCTGTAGTTACCCTGCCCCTTCACCTTTACGCCGTAAGGCGAGACCAGCGCATCTGTGCCGCTGCATCCGACCATCGCTGTGCCCTTCGTGAGCAGCACCTGTCCGCCGAGTGCGCCGCCAAGATCGCTTGAGGTTGCGGTCTTATACCCTGCGAAGCTCAAGGCGTTCTGAAGCGTGGTGAAGTTGTCTGTGGCGGTACCGTCCGTGCCGTCCCAATCAAATTTGACGCCCATTGCACGGGCATCAAGGCCAGCGGCCGGGAAGGTGATCTGCCACTTGTTGCCGCCAGCGTCGGTGAATGAGCCGGTGGGAGTGGTGACGGTATCGATGGTGTACTGGATTGGCCCGGTGCATCCAGGAACACCGCTGCTGGTGCCAATAAGATCGCCGGCCGCGTAGCCGACGGCGGACTGATTTCCAAGAACAACCTGCACCACGACATTGCCGGCCACGCCCACTATAGCGATCGCGCCGCGACCGGAGCCCCCATCAAGAGTAACGCCGTAGTGGGTGCCGTTGGTGCAGCCAGATGTACCGTTGGCGGTGATCGTGCCGGTCAGAACACGCGTGTCAATGAAGTCGCCGGCGATCTTCTGGAATGTCGCGCCGCCGCCATCGCCTGCAGTCGCATACCCCAACGTCTGAACCGAACTGAAGGCCGAAAGGTCCTGTGTTTCCGCGAATGTGCGCGACGACAGCACGTTGCTGGAAAGCGTCGAGCCCGTGACCCCGAGGCTGCCTGCCTGCGCCGAGATCGCACCGCTGGCGCCATCGATTGAACTGACGCCGGTCGCGGTGGAGGCGCCCACCGCCTGTGCCGTCCATTTCGACGATCCATCCGACACCAGGATATAGGCGCCATTGGCCGAGTTGATCGTGACGCTGGTGCCGCCGTTGATCGTGTCGCTGCCCGCGCGCGCGATGATTAGTGTGTTGGAGCCCGTCACAGTGCCTTGGAAGTCAGCGACAAGGATGGTCTGGCCGGGATTGACGGCATTTGCCGCCGGCAGCGTCCACGTCCGCGATGCCGTGAAGGCCGCATTGGTGCCCACGACGCGGTCGGTGGCCGCGATGCTGTAGATGGAGTCGCCGTGCCCGGTGAAACTGTCAATGTTGAGCAGCGCGCTCGAACGGGCCGCGGCGGGGGCAACATCCGTCGGGACGGCGGAGCCACCCGTCGCGTTGCCCTTGACCGTGTTGGCGGCCATCGTCGCCATCTTAGCGTTGGTGACGGCGTTCGCGGCGATTGAGGTGCTGTAACTGCCGCCGGGCGTCGTCACGTCACCGGTCAGGGTCCCAAGGTTGGCCGCCTGAAGCGTCCCGCTGAGCAGCGTGGTCGGCAAGGTGCCTGCGCCGGAAGCCGTGCCGGCGAAAGTCGGGCTCGTGATGGTCGCCCCGGTGGACATCACGACGTCACCGGTGCCCGTAATGGCGTACTCTGCAACCTTGCCCGCGTTGTTGTAGAGGATGCGCGAGCTCGTCCCGCTGGCGATGTTCGTGATGCCAATGGTGATCGTGTCGGGGGCCGTGCCGCAGTCCTGGAGCAGCCCGGTCGTGCCGTTGAAGCAGGCCAGATTGCCGGAGACGACCGGCGCCGTCGGCATGATCGAGTTGATGAGATCGTTCTGGAAGGCGCGCATCCCGGCCGGCGTGATCTGGCCTGCGGTGTTGTCGGGAAACGTTGTGCTGACTTCTGCCGACAATTCCGCCTTGGTCTTTTGCGCATGCGCCGGTGCGGCCAGAAGAAATGCACAGAGCGCACTAAGGCCAATTTTGAATGAAGAGGCAGACATGTCAGCGCCCCCGCTCGAAGGCAGGGGCGAAAGAGGCGTCGAATGCGCCCCCCGAATTATCCCCTTTCAGGAGGGCGACAGCGCCGATGACGATGAGAGCACCTAGCGCAAGTGCGCGGGCCAAATTTCCGACCATAAAACCGAGCTTCCGAACGCCCTTGCGGGCTCGGCTCCATGCAGTGGAGTCGCTGGAAAGACGGTTTTGCGCCGATGTCTCGAAAGGCGGGGCTGATGCCGGGGAGCCCACCCGGAACGCTCTCAAAGGCGAGCGCAAGCCGGTTAGTCGATTGACAGTCCTTTGGACCGCGCCAGGTTTCTAAACTTTCCTTCGTCGAGGCCGAGCAAGCCCCGCATGGTCTCCGCGACCGATCGCCAGCTCTCGCTTTGGGCTTTTAGGTCGGAGACCTTCTTCCGCGCGGCTTTAAGCTCGCGCTTTAGGCCCAAGATCGCATCAATGTCGCTCATGGGGTGAGCCTCACAGCCCAATTCACAATGGAAGCGGGAAGGACATTGGAGAATGGGATGCTGGCGCCGCCCTGCGCCGCACCTGTGAACGTCGGGTTGACCGTCACCGTCGGGGATACCGTCGTGGGCAACGTGGACGGGCCATTGCTGATATTGGAGACAATGGTGGCCGCAGAGCCGCCGTCTGCGGTGCCGAAGGTCACAGAGAACGCCGTCTGACCGCCGCTGAGCGTGCCCGATGGCGTGTATGCCGGCAGGTTCGGTGTGACCAGAGAAGAGACCAGCGAGCCCCCGGCCACGCCAAGTCCCTGCGCATCAGGGAAGACGGAGAATCGCGTCGAGACACCCGATTGCGTCCCGGTCGCATTTGCCGAAAGCGTAATGGTCGTACCAGAAATAGCCGTGATCGTCGTGCCAGGAGCAACGTTGGAGTTGCCAGAGATCGTCATTCCGATGGCGAGGTTGACCGCGGACCCGACCATGGCGGAAGTGGAGGACGCTGTCGTGGTGAGCGTCGTGGTCAACTGGGACACGTTGCCGGCAACGCCTCCCATGTTGTCGCGTGCCACCAGCGTCTTGCCGCGCAAATCCGGCAGGTTAAACGTGGTCGATCCATCGCCGTTGCCATAGGCGAAGACGGTCACCGTTCCGGTTCGCGTCGCCGTGGCATTGGCCGAGAGCGTGCAGGCCGTGGAGGTGCAGTTCTGGATGGTCGTGCCGGCCTGGATGCCGACCGATTCAATGGCCTGCCCGCGGGCAAATTGCGTCGTGTCGGAAAGGCCGGTGATGGTGGGGCTGCCGGACGACAGCGACGCCGTCTGAGCGGACGTGATCGCAGTCATTAGGCTGGCGTAGGTCGTGCGGCTAACGGCTTGGCCGTAGGCGAAGGCATAGCCCGTCGGCGCCGTGAAGCCGAAAACTGGCAGCGCTGACCCAACCGGGACGCCAGACGTGTTCGGCCACGTGACCGGAGATAGAATATGGAAGATCCCGGCGGTCGCGTCATAGATGATGGACACCGCGTTGGTTGCGACCAATTCACCGCCCGTCAGCGGCTCTGGCCCGGTCGACGAGTCCCGCATGATCTGGACCGCGCCAAACCCGGATGGATTGATCGTCGCCGCGCCAGTGTTCGTGTTGGTGCTGATGAAATTGATGACCTGACCGTCGGCGCCGGAGAAGGCGGCAGCCGTCACCGTGATGGCGTTCGGCGTGCCAGCGCTGGCGCCGGCATAGATCGTGGTCGAGGAATCGGTGCTGGCGGTGAGCTGGTCCCAGACCTGATCGCCGGCCGGGGAGCACGGCAGGCCTGGATTCGGGCCGGCCTTCTTGACCACCTGCCGATAGGTGCCGGTGCCGTAGATGATCGCGCGGCCCGCGGCGTCGAGCTGCACCGGGTTGGTGTTGGCGACGGTCTGGCCCGAGCTTGTGTATGTCGCTTTTGGCGATGTCGTGCCGGGGACATAGAAATACGCGCAACCGGCCGCCAAGGGATGGCCGTTCTCATCCAGAAACGTGGTTTCGCCCGGCGGAAGAATCGTCCCGGCAGAAGCCGGCCCGCCAAACCCAATAGCCGCGGCCAGTGCGACTGCTGCGGGCGCAATAAGCTTCCGTGTCATGCCGCGCCACGCTCGCCGATTTCGATGCCATCGGCGCGCAACCGCTCAACGGTCGCGGCGCGGACATAGTCGGAATGCGTCTGCACGCGCTTGCCGGCGGCCCGCTTGATGGCGTCGGCCAGGGGCGTAGTCAGACGCAGATTCATCATCTCGCTGAAACGAGTCTTGCCGTCCTGCATGCTCCACCTTTTTGGGGAAGTCAGTTTGTCGTCGGGATCTCGATTGCCATGCGGTCGAGTATTTGCGGGGAGGCAAATTGCCTCCCCCATGGCGTCCGCTTCGTCGCCTCGCGGTCTCCGGCAGCAGACTTGCGCGCCTGCTAGGCGACTCCACCGGGAGCACGGAACCACTCAGCTAGTGGTCAAAGCCCTGGGCGTTACTTCCAGGCTCCACGCGCGGCGCATCGCGTGCGCCATGATTTGAATTTACATCAGACTTACGGCCAATGTCAGTTACCGTTTCGGAAACTTCGCAGGCCCACTTTTCGCGGATTTGCTTCACAGCGGCTTTGACGCCCTTTCCGTATGCGTCGTTGGTCTGCCAATTCTCGAGCTTTCTAACCACGAACTCGATCGCGCGCCGTGCCGCGTCCGCGCGTTCGAGCTCGATCAGCCGGCCATGGTCGGGTGGGAAATCCATTAGATATTACTCGTGGCGTCAAACGGCATGGTTGTTCCTGCTGGCAATCCGCACCGCGGCTCGCTCCAACTGATCGCCCACCCGATCAGGGGCGCGCCGTCTTCTCCGTACTGACAGGGATCGTTTGGCAGGTTGAATGTTGAGCGACCATCTCCCGGGAGAGCATTCGGGCCAAGAGCCTCAAACAGCGCCTTAAACTCGGTGCGAGATACTTCGGCGCCATTGCAGAGTAACCACCCCCCAAGATCCTGTTCCTTCTTGATGGCCCTGAATCCCCCGAAAATCAGCGGCGAAGTGATGCCAGAGGGCAGAAACACAGGCCGAGCTTGTGCGAACGCCACCCTTGGAAGCGCGCAACAAAAGACGGCACCTAGCAGAATCCGCCGACGGCTAAAGCTTGTGTTCATGTGAGTCCTGTTTCGGTTGGAAGTCATGCCATCACCCGACCATTGGTCCGGCCGAGCGCGGCGAGCTTGTCGGCCAGCTCGTTCATCGCGTCGCCGTTGTGACCGCGGACCCACTGCCAAGTGATCGAACGGACCGCGGCGAGCGCGTCCAGCTTCCGCCAGCGATCGGCGTTCGGTATGTCGAGGCCGTTCTTTTTGAAGCCGCGAGCCTTCCAACTGTGGCGCCACTTCGTCATGCCGAGGATCAAATACTGTGCGTCACCGACGACGGTTGCCCGGCATCCCTCGGGGATGACCGATAGCGCCAGGATTGCCGCCTCCAGCTCCGCGGCGTTGTTCGTTCCGCGCCAGCCGCCGCCATACAGCTCCACCCGAACTCGTTCGGCCAGGATGACAGCGCCTGCTCCAACGATGCCGGGATTTTTCGGTGCCGCCGAACCATCGCAGTAAATGACGGCCTCAACCACGCCAGAAAGGGCCTCGCGCGCTTTGGCAAGATCGCCAGTGCGAAGGGCGTACTTAGGGGCGAGCGCACCAGCGGGCACCGGCGGCCGTTCTATTGGCGTTCTGATGGGGGGCAGTTTCGGCTTGGCCGGCTTGGCCTGTTTCAAAGAAGGCAGGACACCATGCGGGAAAAGATTGTTGGCATCGCGTCCGAACGGGTCTCGGCCCAGTCGGGCGTACCATGGCGTAAGAACTGCCCGGCGCTTATCCCAATTCATGCGGCGGCTCATGTCCGAGCCTCCGCCATGGCCAATCCTACCTTCCCGAAATAATCAACTGTTCCCTCCGCTTGCTCGGGATGGCGAAGGCCGTCAGGCCGCGGCCTCTTGGGGCCGGCGCGAAGCGCATCTCGCAAGCTACAGACGCTCGATGGCACCGATTCGTGCGCATTACTATATGAAGAGAAAACACCGCACGAATTAGTGCCATCCTCCGCAGCCTTCCGTCGAAACCAAGTCCGACGCGATATCCCCTGGGCCTCCCATGGGCGCGTTCGGTTCAAGCTCTCTGTATGAGACTTTGCGCCTCGGGCTTTACGACGCTGACTCTCCCGCTGCTTGTGTCTCGCCTTTTGAATGGCCGAGCGTTGACGTTTATTCAGCCCGACGGCGCCAATTGTGCGCACCTTGAGGCTTTCGCGCTCAACGAAAGTAAGTCCAATGCGCCAGGCCAACTCGTCAGCCGATTGCCACTGCGCCTCGGCAGAGGCAACAACAATGGCATCAATGTCATTGTAGGCCCACGGGGCGCGAGCGCGGATGTAGCCCGTCAACTTGGTGACAGGATCTCCTCCTTTGGAGAGATGGTGAGCCTCAGCAATGACTTGGAGAGCCTGCCTGCCCTCCACGCCCTCCGGGATGAATTTCCCAAACCGATGCCGGAAGACCCTCTCCAACTCCCAAACCCGCAGGTTAGCTGCCGGGGGGCGTTTTCCCTGGCGTTTGGCGCGGGCATCTGAATTGTAGCGCACAGCAATTAGCCTGTGCTGTGCCTCCTGCGAAAGAGCTCGGACGACAGAAGACGTCATTGAACGCCTCCTAGCCAAGCACGAAGGCTTGACGCTTGTAGTTCGCGGTTGAAATTCCGCGGAAACGTGATACTCAACATTTGCTTACTTTCTCTTTGGCCCGGCGGCGTTGCGAGCGCTTAGCCGGGCTTTTCGTGTTCTGAATGCTTCCTGATCAAGCAGCATGCAGTGAGTTGACCGCCGGCTGAGCCTTCAACCAAGCCACTGCGGAGGCTTCTGGAATCAGAGTCCGCCTCCCGACCTTGACCGCGTGCAGTCGGCCAGACGAAATCTCCTCATAGGCGGTGGTCTTGCCGACGCCGTACGAGGCGCAAAACTCAGTGATGCTGAAGGCTGCTTTGGACATTAGATGCTCCGTCATAGCGCGCCCGAACTCATGCGGGCGTAGACGGAGAATACGACAGCACGGATTGAATGCACCGAAGGCATAACCGCCTTACGCCTTCAGTTCGCGCCGAGGGTTTCGCCGAGATACGCCAAGGCCTCTTCGACCTTTCTGGTGCTAACCGAAAATCGCTCGGCAACTTCGTGGATCGCATCGTCTCTCGTTTGTGCTGAATTACTCTGCCTGGCAGCTGTGACGGCGACTGCAAGTTCAAGTCTTCGAAGATTCTGGATCATGCCCCCGCCCCGCTGGCGGCCGGTGATGACGATACGGCGCTCTATTGGCGCGAGGTCAAATGATGAATAAGGAGGAACCTCCCCCTCAGGGTCGATCAGCGCTGCAAGTAGGCTGCGAACGATGCCGTCTACGGGGTTGGATGATCGGAGCAAACGCGCCAACGCCTTGCGCGCGACGAACTCTTGGTTGCCTCTCAGATAACGCTTCTTGGGGAGGCCGTCCTTGCCAACGTCGTGCACGCCGCCAAGCAGGCCGATCGATAGCTTCAGATCGTCGAGAAACTCGAGATCTAGCTCGACGCCTGATTCACTCGAGTTGTCCTCAACTGGAAACAGCCCCGCCCAATCAGGCTCGTCCTCATTAGAGGCAGAAGGGACCTGTCCATCTATCGCTTGCCGCACAAGCACCTCCGCAGGCGCATCCGCAATGTGGTCACCGCGGCAGGCCGGTGCGGTACCGGCCGTTCGAGCCGTCGCCCTAGCCGCAGCGATTTGTATAGCTACTGCCGCACCTGGATGGGTCCAGCATATTGCAGAGCATACGAAGCAACTTGGTCCACAATGACATGTACGGGGCCTGACTGGGCTAACGCTTTGTCCGGCACGGCATTGCGCATGGCGATGACCGTTAGAGAAACGGCAATAATTGTAAGGACGGCCTTTGTGTAATTGTCGACCACGAGATACTCCCAAGAATTGAGCAGGTTGCGGGAGAAAAACTCTAGCACAACCAAGGGTTAATTCCCACTCGCGAGCTTACTATCCTCTCCAGATTTGCACGTCTGGACGACGGAAATTCGCGATAGGACGGGCAAGATGTGCGTGTCTAGCCAGGGTCGGACGCGATCTCAGCCACCTGTTGGTGTTGGGTGGCCGCGGTATTCATCTCTTCTCTAAATCTATCCTCGAGTTCCGGGTCGTAACCGAATGCCGCTCGCTCCCAGAACGCGGCTCGCCTCCCCAAGCTGATCGCGCGCCGCAGAAATTTCCGGGCCAAAAAACTCTTCGTCGAGGCGCTGCAGAACTGCCTCATACCGTGCAAGACGAGCGACAGTAGCCCGCAATTCTTCCAGGTCATGGATGCTCTCGGTCTTACGTTTCGGCTCGACAAGCGCCCTGAGCTGGCTGACTTCATCGGCGCGAACCTTGATCCTGGGGTCGCGGTGCCAGACGTCCCGAATGCGGTTCTCGGACCAATTGTCGAGCTTGCGGCTTAGCCTACGAAATATGGCCTTCATCGACTCGCCGGCCTGGCGCTCGCCTGCGACCTTCCGAAGAAGGTCTGCCGCCTCGTCGAGTGAAGTAGCCTGCATCTCCGATGCCTTTTGGGAAAATTCCGATGTCATGTGTGGTTCTCCTGTTGGGGAGAAGCCTCACACGTGTGGCCTACTCACACTCATTGCGGGTCACTCAGTTTGGCGACCGGGCGCGACCCGCGAACTACGATTTCTCCCGGGCGTGCTTGCGCCGCTCTGGAACTGAAGGAGACGAACTTAATGTTGGCGAGGCACCGAGCGAAGCCGACTCCACGCTCTGAGCGAGAAGTCCATCGAGCGGCGGCGATAATCCGTTATCGGGAATGGGATGCCCAGATGAAAGCGCTTCACGGCCCTCTCTACTATCGGGCGATGCAGTTTCCGATTCACTGAACAATGGGATCAAGTCTCGCACGGCCTGCTGGACAGCCAGCCACTTTTTGATTGTCGGGCTAGTGCCGTGCCTCCACCGCGCCCAATTGGACGGCGTGATTCCAGCGGCTCGACAGATGGCGCGGATGGCCACCTTATGGTCGCGAGCGGCTTTCTCGATGGCCGCTAAACTCGCCTGTACATCGATCATAAGCCCTTTTTAGGTCATTACCCTCGGAAGATCAAGCCCTAAAAAGGGCCTGTTTGGAAGCCCTCTCTGCTAATAAAACGGCCTTATGAGCCCGCTTCATGAACTCGGTTTTGATCGCTTCGACGAGATCCGTCTCCCGCCAGACTTGGATGCGGACAGCGTTCGGCGGTGGATCCAGTGGGTCTGTCGCACGCTGGAAATTACACCCACAGCGCTCGCCAAGAGGGCTCAAGCCTCGCCGTCCAACATCAATAGGTTCCTGGCCGGCCAAGACAGCAACGCCAACCTCGGGGCGCGGACCATCGTTAAGCTCTTCTCGGCGGCGACATCACTCAACTTGGAGCGCACTCGATCTACTGATCCCCAGTCTGCCGATCACGTGGATCCGGACGCCTTCTGGCTTTCAAGCGTTCAAGTAGCCGGCATCATCACCGCGGACGATCGCGGCTCCACAATCAATCCACTTAGCGCCCCGTTTCCTCTTACTGTACCGCTTCTTGGGCCTTACCGCCGCCTCACCGTCGCACACCTGATTGATTATGATCACCCAGGCCAAGCCTTCCCTAGAGGCTCGGTGGTAATTGGATGCGAGTTTGACGGCCCGATGATCGCTTCAGGAGACCGCCTCCTGATATCTCGGCAGGACCGCGCAGCAAACCGAACGGAAGTCAGCCTCCGCGAATGCCTCTTCAGCCCGAACGGCGACGCCTGGCTCGCCTCACTGGACCGCAGCAACGACCGGACCCCGGACATGTATTTGGGCAGGGTCAGCGAAGGCTCCGAGATCGCATGGTCACCCCAATTAGGCTGGACCATCGAATATCAAATAGCGGCAACCCTTCGACCCGAAGGCCCAGCCAATAACTCCCTCAAATCAAAGCCCGGCGCAAACGGTGCAAAAAAGGGCTTGAACATAGGTGCAAAATAGGGCTTATTTCCCTCGTCAGCCATAGGAGGTGACCTTCATGAGCCCCACCACTCAGATCAGCGCGCCGACCCCGATCATCAATTTCGCATGCCCCTCAAGCGGTAAGAATGCGGCCATTCTGAAGGCCGACTTGGAGGCGGCCCTGGAGGCGGTGCGCCGTTGGGCGCCGATCGAGGATGAGCTCAACATCGCATTTGATAAGACCGCGCCAAAACCAAAGGTCTACGGCGGGCAAAGCGGTGCGCTTCGGATTATGGTCGAGGGAAGGCCCAACCAAGAATTTCCTGTCGAGGACTGGTTTTATCGACACCGAGAAGACATTGAAAAAGACTTCTCGATCGAGATCGCTCAGGTAAAGAGCGAGGATGAGCGCTCCGCTAGCAAGACGAAGTATGATGCCTTGCTGACGGAGTTTGATCGGCAAGATCGGGCCCGCGTCCAATCGATGTCCAAGGAACTCCGCAAAGCAAAGCGAGAACTGCGGAAGGCTCATGATGCGTGGACCGCGGCGGAGCAGGCGATTTCCGACTATCGGCCGCAAAGCTTGCAGGAAGCTCAGGAGCTCCTGGCCTTCTGCAGCCGCGACACCGAAATCTTTCCCGAAGAGTTCGACCTCAAAAGAGTGATGCAAAACGCAGCCGACGCGATTGCCGACCACTTGCGCACTTGATGCCGACCAAAGAAGGAGCCGCCTTTATGCGGCAGATGACGCTAAGCGATCTAGTGAGCTTGGCCGACACCAATAGCGGTCTCATGGATGGCACCATGGGGCCGCTTCGATCGGTCATCGCGAGCCATGACGTCGTGGTTGGTATCTGGCCGGATCGAGCTCAGCCGGAGGGCTGGAGCACAAGGGTTCTTAAGGGGCTTCGTGTGGTCCAGGAAGCGGCCCACAGCGCCACAGACTATCAGTGCAGGCTCACCGCCATAAGGTGTGAGAGCGCCTCTCAGGCCCACGGCTTGGCCCTCGTTTTCGGCGATCAGAATGATCACAGTGTAGGAGTACCGACCGATGACGGACGAACCGGTCCACCAGAAGCTTGACGTCTTGACCTGCTCGTTCATGGAGGCCAGGGGCGAGACAGGTCGGGCCCGCAGTTCGATTGTCCGAACTCAATGGTTGACCTGCGCGATCTGCATTCTTGCCGTCCTGGTCGCGGCAGCCACCATTTTCAGATCGGTGCCGGCCTGAACTGGACGACGCCGCCCTTGAGCGAGCACCCCAAAACCATGGATGAGGCCGCAGCGTTCTTCCGGGTCAGCCGCCGCTGCTTCCAGGACTTCTTGCGCGACCACCCGTTTTACCGGACGATGGGGCGACGTAAGCTTTTCTTCCCCGAGCACCTGGCCCGCCTCAAGGAGGCTTTGTCAGAGCCATGCCCCTCAGCCTCCGCCCTCCGCGCAAAGGCAAGACGCCCAACTACGAGATCCGGGGAACGTACCTCGGAGTCTACGTTGAACGAACTACGGGCACTCCTGAACTTCGGATCGCCAAGCGGGTCCTCAAGGATATCAAAAAGGCAATCGAACGTGGTGAGTATCGGAAGCGCGAGGAGGTAGCTCCCGAGGCGCCAAAGCCGCCGACTTTTGCCGATGCCACCCTCGCCTACCTGAAGGCTGGCGGCGAGGCCAAGTTTCTCGGAAAGATCATCGAGGCGACCGGCGAGCACGCCTTACGCGATAAGCCGCTGTCCGAGATCGACCAGCTGGCGATCGACAATGCAGCCCGTGGCGTCTACCCCCTCGCCCCGGCAACCACCCTCAACCGCCAATTCTACACGCCGGTGTCCGCTGTGCTGAAGCACGCTGGCATCGAGCTCAAGATCAAGCGACCCAAGGGCTGGCGCGGCAGCAAGGCAACCGAATGGCTCGAGCCGGAGCAAGCCTTTGCCGTGATCCGGGAGGCCTATGGCATCGAGCCGGAGTTTGGCCTGTTCTGCCTGACCCTGCTTTACACAGGGATGCGGCTCGGGGACGCCACTGAAGAGGCCCTACTGCGTGGGCTGCGGCTCGACCAGGCCCTGCTCTACCTCGGCGTCACGAAGAACAGCGAGCCCCGCCCGGTGCATCTCCCGCCGATCGTGGTCGAAGCCTTCCGGAAGCAGCCCCCGCGCCTTGAGAGGCCTCGCAAGGCAGCTGGGGTGGTCTTGGCGAACGGTGCGGCCGGCCGCAACCGAGCCGGCGCCGGTGCGCCCTTCCTCGAGCGTCATCCGGACGAGAAACTGTTTCGCTTCTGCAAGGGCGGCCGGCTCTACAAAATGCTGTATCTGGCCCTGGACCGCGCCGGCGTCGTGCTGCCGCGGCGCATGCGCGGCTTCCACATCTTCTGCCACACCTATGGGACCTGGATGCACCGGTACGGCGGGCTGGACACCTACGGCCTAACTCGGACCGGGCGCTGGAAAGATCCAGACTCGGCAGACCGGTACAAGCACACAATGGCTAGCGCAGAGGCACGCCGGGCCGATCTGTTGCCGGTGCCGGAGGCGAAGCCCGCTCTCATTGGCCTAGATGCTCGCAAGAAGGAGGCCGCCAACTAGGGCGACCTCTGGTCAATTGCAATACACCTGATTTCCGAGCCGTTGGCACGAGCGGCCGTTACTGAAGTAAGTCGTATTGCCCAAGGTCTGGGCCGACGTTCCATCGCTGAAAAAAGTGTTGTTTCCGAGGTGTTGGGCGGTGCTACCGTCACTGTTATAGGTCGTGCTGCCAAGACGCTGGGATGTCGAGCCGTCGTTCCAGTGGGTCGTATTCCCCAGCCGTTGGCCCGTTAGTCCATTATCGCAGTAGGTTTGGTTGCCCAGGAACTGACAATTCTGAGCACTGGCTGCAGAAGCAGACACGGCGATTACAATGGCCAGAAGAATACGCATTTCTGAAATCCCCTCTGTTGAACGCGAGCGAAAATGCAGGTTAGGGCAATTGGAGCACTGCTACCGTGAATCAAGGACACCACAGATCAAAGCAGGATAAAGACCACGGGGGTTCTTGCAAGTTAGGAGGCCAGCGCCATCGTCATGTGGGGACGCCGGAAATGCAAGCTGAGTCTATATCGTCCCGTATTTAGTCATAGACTTTTATCCCGCTTCCGAAACTGGATTACCCGCCCGGGGCCTGAAGGCTTCCGACGCGGCACCGGCGGTGACGGGCGCGGAGGATCTGCCTCAAATGGCGTCCACTCTAATTCGGCTCGCCCGTAGACAACAAACCACCATGCCTCGGTCAGAGAGGCGCCGGCCCACGGAAACTCGTCAACCGGCGACGTGTCGTCTTCCGGGTCCCCAGGATCCAGAGGCACAGGCTTGGCCGGGCTCTCCCACATGACACCACCCGCCGGCAGCTCGACGTACTCGCACTCCGGCACGTCGGTGCACTCGTCGACGACTATTTCCAGGTCGTCCTCATCGTCGGCGACGAAGATGCCAACCAAGTCCCGAGTCTCGATGATGCGAACGAGGTAAGCGGGCACTATCCATCCTCCAGCAGATAAGGTGCCCCTTGGGCGCCCTGCATGCAAATGCCCCTTACTGCCTATTGCGCTCGCCCTTCGGTTGCGATTGAATACCAGACGAGACTCAGGCCAATTTTTCCCGGAGGCCTCGTTGAAACAGAATTTATTGATTTTGATATTGCTTCTCTGCCTTGGCGCCACCCTTAATCCCGCGAACGCTCAAAAACGCAGTCCCGGGTTTGAGGGTGGAATGCTGGGCCCAGTAGTAGACGGTGGATTCGACCCCGTATTTACTCCTTTGCCCGGCCCAAGACCGAGGCCCGGCCCTCCCCGTCCGCGTCCGTTTGACCCGTACGGTTGCGGCCCCCGCTGTGGGAGCAAACACTGCTGCGTCGCCCTTAATCCGAACGATTTAGACGGGCTACGAGAAGCCTTCAGACTTGAGCGACTTCCCACTGGATCGTGGGAGCGCTCGGTCTGGGAAACTCGAAAGGACCTTCAAGGCGCGAACTTCAATTTTGTGAAGAGTTTTCGGCCACCAAACATATCTGAAAAGTGAAGAAGCAGGCGTGACACCACTCCTTGATCGCGCATGCGGAGCCGGCTCCTAAGCCGCGTTGCTGTGCTGGCAAATTACTGCGTTTCGACCGCGAGGTCGCCAGTATCGGGCATTGGCTTGGCCTGCTCTTCCACATCACGCCGCCGGCCGGGAGCTCGACATATTCGCAGCCTGTCGCGTCGGTGCACTCGTCCATCACAAGGGCGATATCGTCCTCGTCATCGGCGACAAAGCTGCCGACGAGATTACGGGTAGCAGTATACGACGAGGTAAGCGGGCGCTCCGCGCCATCCCTCAGACTGCTATTCATGCCAAGCGGCTTCTCTTGCCAGTGGCTCTTTCATCCTGTTGCTCTTGCCCTATGGATGAGAGAGCATTTGCCGATTTGGCCCCCCTTCTCTTGGAAGTTCGCTATGGCTAGCGTCCCTACCGACGAATGGATCATCGAACTCGACCAGCATGATCCGCGGAGTGCCCGGCTTTTAGCTGAGCATACAATTGAACATCTCATATCGATGGTTGCGTTTGATCTTGCGTCTGCGGTCGCCAGTGGCACAGTCAAGCCAATGTTCGAACCGTCAAAATGGTGGTCAAGATACAGGCGCTTTGCAGCCGTCATACGGCTCGACAAAATAACCTTTGATATCCTCATGAACGGAAGATCAGGCTATCGCGCGCAGTTCTACGTAAGCCTCGAGGATGGAAGGCGATTTAATCGGTATTTGATTGACAGTCTGCTACCGTCTTTGAAATTGGCTTGGGAAAGAACGAATGAAGAGCCTTGGGATGAGGCACTACGTTCGTTGCGAGACTCAAGTGCGAAGATCTGGCCAGAGATGGACGATGAGGCGCTGAAGGGGCAGCCCAAACTTCGGGCGACGATGTGGCAATTCAACTGCGAGGCAACGGGCGCTTGCACGATCGGAATGCATTTGTTCTGCACATGCCCTCCAACTATCGAAGTAAAGGGTGGCTGGATCTCGGATCGATCCGCCGAGCCTTGGGTGCCTATGGGTAAACGCGCTCGCGACGAACTGCTGCGATGCTTTGGCTTCACGTAACCTTGCACGGCCATATTGCGGGGGGTTACGCTGACGGTAGAATCCTCGCACACCCACCGCCCGCGCGTACAGGATCGAAATGCCGCTTTATCACTCGTCCCCCACGCTGCTTGGTGCTGGAAGCGTAATACTTCCGGGCAATTATGGCCGCATCATCGATTGATGGGTAGTAGCCACACGTTGTGGCAACGCGAGCAAACGTTAGAGGAAATCCGGCAGCAACAATTTCCGGCTAAACCGTCCCGCTTGGCTTCGACTTTTTGCTGCACGAACTTGGATACCGCTCGCTTCTACATGAATGTCCCTGCGCTCCAAGGCAATAGAGCTACTCTTCATCCAGTGCTCTACGAGGTCGAAAAGGTGAATCCATATGCGATCGAACACATCGCAGATTTCAACGTCATTCAGCCATTGCCCGGGAGGCCCGAGTCTATGGTACAAATCGCCGTACGATATTGGGAAGCTTCTCTATGGACGGCCATTGCGGACGCACCAGGAATCCGATGCGAGGAGATGGTAACACTCTCACCGCTTCGCGTGGTCAAACGGATTGACTAGGGCTCCTTGCCCAGCTCGAGCAGCCCAGATCTATCAAGAATCCAGTGAGTCAGGCGGGTTTAGGACCAGCGGTCGTTTCGGCAGCGCCTGAGATCTCGGCAATCCATCGCAGTCGCACGCCTTTGCCCCTGGTGGGCTTGGAGTCGCCGCAGCGTCACGGGGAAAGAACGGGGAAACCGGGCCGAGCGGCAAATTTACCAAGTGGATCAATCGCAGGTCTGGCCTTCACACGGGAGAGGTCCAAGGTTCGATCCCTTGTGCGCCCACCACGCTTCGCCAAAGGCTTCGCGTGGCGCAGCCACGCCCAATAGTAGCGAAGCGTGTCCGGCGTAGCTCGAAGAGCGTAGACGGACCGGGAGTCTTGCTTCCGCTCTGTCAAAAATTCGAAAACAACCCCATGCACAGTAGACGGCGCCAGCGGAATCAAGGGGTTACGCTTTTTCCGAATTTTTCTTGCTCCGTCGGGCAAAACAGGGGCATGATGGCATCATCGGGAGGGGTGCACGCTTGATGAGCATGCTGCGCCTGATGGTCCGCGCCGGATCTCCGGCTAGAGATCAGGCATGAGCTGGATGACGCTCTCTCGCCGTTCTTCGAAACTCTGGATACGAATCGCGATCGCGGTGCTTGCTGTGGTCGGCATTGGAATCGCGGCTATGGTTGGTCTCATCTGGTTCGCACTCGAAGGGTTTGCCAGCTGCCGCAACGTGGTCCTTAGCTCGACGCGGTCGCCCGACGACACCAAAGCGGTGCTTATCTTCAGGCAGGAATGCAACGCAACGGTACCGGATTCCACATATGCCAGCATCGCACCGATGGACCGGACCTTTTCGCCCGATCGCAACCACGCGTTCCTCGGCTTCGTTGGACACGCGGAGATACTGCCCAGTTGGCGCGGGAGCAACGTCGTCGAAATTGCAATGATGCCAGGGATCGAACGGGGCTTCATCCGGCACGATGAGTCGGTCGGCTCGGTCCAGATCGACTACAAATGATCTGAAGGCTCGGCAAATAATCGCACACCTCACGGGGTACAAACCGGCAATCGCTGTTCTGCAATCACACGCACCGGCGGAAAAGCAACGCAATCCATCACGTCGAACAGCACGCTGATGCTGCCGTTGAACGACTGCGCGAAGGCGATCGCGTCATCACGCTTTGCGTCGGCGATTTGTGTACCGAGCGTGCAATGGGGTCGCCAGTTGCCGGGCCGATAGTGCAGCCGACAAAAGGCTGGATCGATTGCAGCGCTGATCGAAGCGTGCCATCTGACGAGCGTTTCATCGAATTCCGGCTCCGCCCAGAGCACAAGCGGCGGACCTGCAAACCAACGAATTCGCTTGAACGCGACCAGCAATTGCCCTTCGTCCCCTACTGCGCGGAGCATGGTCTGCCACGCGGTCTTCGCGGTGATCTCGCGCGCATCATAGATGGCGAATGTAAAATGCGGGCGATAGCCGAGAGCCCTCATCGAAGGCTGGTTCTCAAACGTGGCAACTTCATCCCACAAGGCTTCGATCCGCTTTGCGGAAGAATCGTCGGACCGAATGTTGATAGCCAAAGCCATGGGCCGGTCGCTCCATGCGCCAATGCCCGATTGATCTATCTCGGCAGCGGATTGCCGACCTCTTCCGCAAGCGGGAGAGGTGAACGAACCTCGCGGCGATCGAGCCTCCATTCGTCGTCATTGCAAGTGCGCCGAAGCAATGACGGAGCAGGCTTCAGGCCGCCTTCGGCCGCCAAGCGGTATAGAAGCCGATCAGTGTCCCCATGGCGACCAGCGCGGCCGCCAGCAGCACCTGCAATTCGCCATCGTCGGTGGGGCCGATGGACGACACCAGCCGGGTCACGATGACGAACAGAATGCCCACTGCGGCCGCGGCGCCCACGCAGAGATAGGCGAGCTCGCGCGTCAGGCTGCGGCCGAGCAGTCCGAGCGCCGTGAAATACATCGAACAGGCGTTGGGATGAACGAACAAGGCAATGCGCGCATAGCGGCCATAGGCGTCGAACAGGGACTCGCATCGGCGCAGGGCCGCCTTCGAAGCCACCCGCTGCAGAAACGGCCTGAAGAAACGCGCCTGTCCATAGCTGAGAACGGCGCCCAGGATGATGGCGAGCCACGCCGCGACGAATACGGAGCCATCCACGGCCTTCGGACTGAGCGCCACGGACATCAGGATGAGGGCGGTGCCGGGAAAATAGCCGAAATACGGGAAGACGGCTTCCACCAGCACGCAGGCGAACATGAAGGCTGGAAACCATGCCGATCCGGTCGCGCCATGGACGATGGCGTTCAGGTCGAACAGGCTCGTCCTGTACAGAACGAGATACATGCACATGGCCAGTCCAGCCAGCGCGTAGAACGGCAAGGCTCCGGACAAAAACCGTCTCATCCAATCATCAACTTCGTTTGGCGGAGACGACGGCCTCGCGCTGTTCCGGATCATACTTTAGGCCGATGGGATTGCTGCTGTCGATGGCACTCTTTGCCACGCAATCCTCGCCTGGAATTGCGCGTGCTACGCGATCGACAGAATCTCGATCTCCTGCGCGCCTGAACCAACGACGTCTCCGACCGCCTTTCCCATCAGCGACCGCGCAACCGGGGCGACGAACGAGATCGACCCCGCTTTCGGATCGGCTTCGTCCTCGCCGACGATGCGGTAGGTCTGCACGCGGCCATCGTTGCGGCTGAACGTTACCGTGCTGCCGAAGGCGACGACGTCGGTCGCGGTCGGATTGGGCATGACCTGCGCCGTGCGCAGCCTTTCGGTGAGATAGCGGACGTCGCGCAAGGGCACGGCCGACTGCCGGCGCTTCTCGTTGACGTCATCGATGCGTTGCGCGGCTTCATAGGCCTCTCGCGCTTCGGCAAGCTGGGTCTGCAACGCCTTGTAGCCCGCTTCGGTCACGAGGTTCGGATGCGGCGAGATCGGGCGATCCGGCAACAGCGTCTCGGACGCGGTTTCGGCGCTCTCTTCCTTGGTAAAAGCGACGCTCAATTGAAGATCCTGTCGAGCTGTTTTGGATGGCGACGCCGCGCGCCGCCGATTGCACTGAACTATATCTCAAGTTCGACGAAACGGCGCAGCTTGAAGACAAGGTCCGGCATGGCCTGGCGGAACCGCGTTGCATTCTGGAACGTGGTCGAGAACGGCGCGAAGGTGAGCATGGCGTTCCAGTTCCGGAAGCCATAGACCGTGACCGAAACGCCGGAGCTCGGGAAATTCTCCAGCTTGCGCAACTCGCCGAGCACGAGATCGGCGATCGCCTCCGCCGGCAGCAGGCGCTTGCCGTCCCGCGTGGTCGCGATTTGCGCGGGCGGCTCGACCGGTGTCGTGGCAGCCGGCGCGTCATCGGCCGCATTCCTGGCCGTGGCCGGTGCCGGATCGGAGCTGGACGTCTCGCCCGGCTCCATTCCATCCGCCGGCACGGTCGGCGGACCATCGGCGAGCGGTGCAAAACTGTCTGCGCGCCTGTTTCCTCCCAGGATGCCGCTGATCATCGCCACAAGGCCCGCGTCCTTCACCTCGTCATTCATTGCTCCCCCGGGGCATCGGTCTACTCTAGCACCGCTCTCGCAGACCGCCACCGACGATGGCACCGGCGGCATGACGTTCGGTCGCGTCATGCCGCCTGCGATCCGCTACCGCTTGTCGAACGGAATATACTGCTGGTACTGCTTCGGCACTGAGCTGCGGTAGCGCGCCGGCACGGTGCCGGTGTCGATCGAATGATCGATCTCCTGCTGCCGGGTCATCTTCTTCTTCGCAGGCTTCTTCGATGCGCTCTTCCTTGCGTCGGTCGGCTGGCTGGAGCTGTCGGTGGTTGCGCTTGGCGCTGTCGTCGTCGCGGCAGGCGCAGCACTTGTCGCGGGAGGCGTAGCAGTTCCGCCGGCGGGCGGGGCACTTTGCGCCAGCGCAAGCGGCGTCTGCATCGTGAGCAGCAGCGCGGCCGTCGCAGCCAGCAAATATGAATTCTGCATCAGAACCTCCAAAATGCCTGATCCGAATGAAGGCAAGCCTAGTCCCGCGGGATCGAGGCTTGCAAGTTCGTCGAATAGCCCGGAACCCGCGCGCGAACTGTGGTGGAGATCACATTGCCCGCCACCGGCTGCGGTCACGATGATTTCACCTCGAACGCATCCGGCGTCGCGGACACCAATATAGGCATGACCGTGCATCAGACAGTCCAGCGGGAACGCCAAGCACGGCCGTTCCATCCTCGAAGGAGATTGAAATGCGTCGCACCATCCTCACGCTTGCATCGTTCGCGACCTTGATCGCCGCGTCGTTGTCGGCGGCACCGGCCCAGGCCGCAAACGACAGATATTGCCTGCAAGGCCGCCACTGGGGTTACCCCGGCAACTGCCAGTTCGCCAGCTATCAGCAATGTGCCGCCACGGCATCCGGAACGTCGGCCTATTGCGGCATCAACCCGCGCTACGCCTACTCGCAACCCTATTATTATTGACGAGTTGGCGGCGCGCACACCACGCGCGCCGCGCTCGATCATACCGTTCTCGTGCTGACCGTCTGGGGCTGCTTAACCCGGCCGGCAGATCGGGCGAACTTCGGGTAAGGGGTCCAAGCGGGAACGGTCGGCCGCGGAGAGCTGTGCATCGCGCACTTCATTGCCGCAGCCAGGAACCTTTTCAGCGCGGCGCGGTTGGCGTCGCGATGGCGACCGAGTTCGGCCGCCGCTCACGAAGACCGCGCGGACGAGTGCCCTGAGCGGCCGTCCTCTGCAGTGTCGTCCTGCGCCCTTGCAGCTGACATCGGTGCACGCTCAGCGGACGACGGGACAGGGACAGCAAATGAGGCCTGTAGCGCGACAGCCCTTCAAACCACGCACCACCGAAGAACTGATGGCGCTGCTCAGCGCCGTCGCGACCGCAATTCTGACCGTCATCATCATTTCGATGCTCTATTTCGGCCGGGATATCTTCGTGCCCGTTGCGCTGGCTGTTCTCCTCAGCTTCGTGCTGGCGCCGCTGGTCGGAATGTTGCAGCGCATCCGTGTCCCGCGGGGATTGGCGGTCGTCAGCGTGGTCGTCGTTGCGTTCATGCTGATCTTCGCGATGGGAAGCCTTCTCGCCGCTCAGCTGACGCAACTCGCGGGTGACCTGCCCCGATATCAATCGACGATCAGCGAGAAGATCCAGGCATTTCGGGATACCAAGGCCGGCAGGGGCACGCTGGAGCGTGCATCCGACATGCTGAAGGATCTCAGCAAGGAGCTCGATAAACCGAAAGACGCCCCATCCGCGCGGAGCCCCGGCATGATCGCGGGCTCGAATCCCTCCGCGCCACCGGTCCCGGTCGAAGTACGCCAGCCCGATCCCGGCGCGTTGGAAAGTCTACGAACCTTGATTTCTCCGCTCATTCATCCGCTCGCGACCACCGGCATCATCATCATCTTCGTCGTCTTCATTCTCATTCAACGCGAGGATCTGCGTAACCGTTTCATCCGGCTGGCGGGCTCGTCGGATCTGCAGCGTACGACCGCTGCGCTGGACGATGCAGCGAGCCGCCTCAGCAAGCTGTTTCTGACCCAGCTCATCCTGAACGGCGCATTCGGCGTGGTGATCGGCACCGGCCTCTGGTTCATCGGAATTCCAAGCGCGATTCTCTGGGGCATCCTTGCGGCTGCGCTTCGCTTCGTGCCCTATGTGGGCGCTGTCATCGCGGCCGCATTCCCGCTGGCGCTGGCGGTCGCCATCGATCCCGGCTGGTCGATGCTGCTTTGGACGCTCGTTCTATTTCTCGTCGTCGAACCGCTCGTGGGCCACGTCGTCGAGCCGATGGTCTACGGCCGCAGTACGGGGCTCTCCCCCGTCGCCGTAGTCGCATCGGCAACGTTCTGGACAGCGCTTTGGGGACCGATCGGGCTCGTCCTCGCCACCCCCCTCACGATTTGCCTCGTGGTCCTCGGGCGGCATGTGGAGCGACTGGAATTTCTCGACGTCATGTTCGGAGACCGACCGGCGCTCTCTCCTCCGGAAATATTCTACCAGCGGATGCTGGCGGGGGATCCCACGGAAGCGGCCGAAAAGGCCGAAGAGTTCCTGAAGGAGCGTTCGCTAGCTTCGTACTATGATGAGGTCGCCCTGAAGGGTTTGCAACTGGCGCAAGCCGACGCCGAGCGCAATACGCTCGACCAGGAACGCCTCACGAAGATCCGGGACGCCGTCAGCGAATTCGCCGCCGATCTTGCCGATCAGGACGACCGGCCGCCGGCGAGGAGCAGATCGACCACCGATGCCGAGGCATCGTCCGCGGTGGAAGGCGTTGCAGAGAATGCGGCCAATGAACACTTGCCTTACCTCCGCAGGGAAACTCTCCCGCCGGATTGGCAGGGTGAACACCCCGTCCTGTGCGTGGCCGGACGTAGCCTGATCGATGAGGCGGCCGCGATCATGCTGGCTCAGCTCTCGACTGAGCACGGCCTCGCTGCGCGGGTCGAAGCGGCAGCATCGCTTTCCACGACGAACGTCTTTCGCCTGGATACGACGGGCGTTGCGATCGTCTGCCTGGTCTATCTCGATGCCCGCGCCGCGGCACACATGCGGTACTCCGTCCGGCGTCTGAGACGGAAATTGCCGAAGGCAACCATCATCCTGGGCTGCTGGGTCAAAGACATGGACCCGGCGGCCCTGGAATTGCTGCGCGAAGGCGCCAAGGCTGACCTCGTTGCGACGAGCATCGGCGAGGCCGTCAGACTGTGCATCGAAGCGACGGGGGCAAGGGAACACGGCCACGAAGCAGGGACGGATAAATCCACAACGGCTGCAGCGTGAGGCCGCCATCGATGTCGGCTCCGGGCGACAAGGGGGCGACGCTGCCAGACGGAGCGACCTCCGCCTCATCCTCGAAAGCTGACCTTATGTGAGTACGCGTGCTACGGCGCGGCGCCGAGCCCGACCTCAGCGAGCCGCGCCGCGAACCAGCGCGACAGCGGCTGATCGACGATGCTGCTGACATACACTTCCGAGATCTTGACGCCTTGCATGTCCAGCACCAGCAGCAGACCGATCCAAAAGGGAAACCAGACATGCACGTCGGTCAGCGCCCGCAGCTTGTGCTCGTCATGCTCGAGCGGCGTGTGATTGCTTGCCTTGCGGATCTCGATCGCGAGCAGATTGTTCGGGATCTCGCGCTGATGCACGACGACATCGGGGTAGATCGACTTGCCGAGATGGTCGTCGGTCGAGATGATCGTGCCGTGCGGCAGATGCAGCGTGCGCTCGCCGAGCCTGTCGTAGTTGCAATCGACTGACCAGCCCGGAAACTGCTTCTCCAGATGCACGGCGAAGCGGTGGGTGACCGCCCGCTCGCCGACGTCCTTCTCGAACAGGAAACCCTCGTGGGCGTAGAAGTCCTGGAGCGCCGCGATCACCTTGTTCAGCTCGGTCTGCATCGTGCCTCCGGGCTCATTCGACCTTATGCGTCCCGACCGGTCTCTCGCTCCCTCTCCCCGTTCTTACGGGGAGAGGGTGGGGTGAGGGGCCGTCTCCGCGAATTCGGTTGGAATGATAGGTGGAAGGCCCCCAATGCGCGAGTCGGATAGATCTCTACCTGAGTTCACAGCCTGCCTTGCCCCTCACCCGGATCGCTGCGCGATCCGACCTCTCCCCGCAAAAGAGCGGGAAGAGGTAAAGATGCATGCTACATCTGGACTTCGATCAGCCGCGGTCCGGGCTCGGCGACCGCTTCGGCCAGTGCCTTGTTGAACTCGTCGGCATTGGTGACGGCGCGGCCTGGCACGCCCATGCCCTTGGCGAGCGCGACGAAATCGAGCGTCGGACGGTCGAGCCTGAGCATGTCGTTGGCGCGCTGGCCGGGCTCGCCCGCGCCGACATTGTCGAACTCACCACGCAGGATCTGGTAGATGCGGTTGGCGAACACGATGGTGACGATGTCGAGGTTCTCGCGCGCCTGCGTCCACAGCGACTGGATCGTGTACATCGCGCTGCCGTCGCCGACCATGGTGATCACCTTGCGATCCGGACAGGCGATCGCAGCGCCGATCGACAGCGGCGTGGAGAAGCCGATCGAGCCGCCCATGTTCTGGAGCCAGTCGTGCGGGGCGGCGGCCGCCGTCGGCGGGAAGAAGCCGCGGCCGGTGGTCAGGGATTCGTCGACCATGATCGCGTTCTCGGGGATCGCACAGGCGATCGCCTGCGCGATTGTGGCGAAGGTGAGCGCGCCGGTCGGCTTGACCAGTTCGGCCAGAGCCTGCGGCTTGACGTCCCTGGCGCTGGCCTTCACCGCGCCGGCGAGCGCCTCCAACGCCGCGACCGAGTTCTCGCCCCAGGAGGTCATGCGATGGACCTCGCAACCTTGCGGCTTGAGCATGCTCGGCTTGTTCGGATAGGCGAAGAAGGCCACGGGATCGTCGGACTCGACCAGCACGATGTGACGGAACTTCGCCAGCATCGGCAGGGCCTGATCGATCACGTAGTGGATGCGATCGATCGAGAAACGGCCGCGGCCGCGCGCCATCTTGGGGCGGAAGGTCGGGCCCATCACGGTGCAGCCGGTCTTGCCGGCGATGCGCTCGGCCAGCGCCAGGCCCTGCTCGCTTAGGGCGCTCCCGGTCATCAGGAGCAGCGTGCCCTCGCCGTCGCCATGCAGGATTCTTGCGGCCTGCTCGACCGCCTGCGGCGAATAGCTCGCACGTTGCTGCTCGGCCGGAACCTCGGCGATGCCGTCGGCCTCGTTCCAGGCGGTGTCGGCGGGCAGGATCAGGGTCGCGATCTGCGGCGGCGCGCTCTTGGCGGCGGCAATCGCCGCGGCACCGTCGGCGGCGACCGATTTGGCGTCCGGCGAGGTGCGGACCCAGGACGACATCGGCCGGGCCAGGCCCTCGATGTCGGAGGTCAGAGGCGCGTTGTAGCCGATATGGTAGACGGCGTGCTGGCCGACGATGTTGACGATGCCGGAGTTCGCCTTCTTGGCATTGTGCAGATTGGCAAGCCCGTTGGCGAGGCCGGGGCCGAGATGCAGCAGGGTCGAGGCCGGCGTTCCCTTCATGCGGAAATAGCCGTCGGCAGCGCCCGTCACCACGCCCTCGAACAGGCCGAGCACGCAGCGCATGCCCGGCACGCGGTCGAGCGCTGCGACAAAATGCATCTCGGAGGTACCGGGGTTGGTGAAGCAGACGTCCACCCCACCCTTAACCATCGTCCGCACCAGGCTTTCCGCACCGTTCATCCCAAAGCTCCCGCAACCGGCCATGTCCAGATATCCGTCCGATCAATCATTGTTCGCGCGTCCCGTCAAAGCAATAGCCGGCATCGCCGCCCTGCCCCGCGCGACGATGCGCCGGTTTGGCTAATGGTTTTCGGCAAATTGTGGTTGCCGATTTGGTAACGCCAATGGTCAAGCATGGCATCCCTCACGGGCCCGTGGCTTGCGGAATGCCTGCAAATATGGCCTGTGGCACTCATTGAATCGATTTCTTTCTGGGGGAGACAATGATCCGGTTTTTTGCCGCGCCGATCGCCGCCATCGCACTGCTGTCGGCCACGGCGGGCGGCGCGTTCGCCGAAGAGTTCGACACGCGCGACATCATGGGCGGCGGTCCGAACTTCTTCCGTTCCGGCGCAAATCCAGTTCCCCGCACCACCGTCATGTACAACGGCAACTACGCCCCCGGCACCATCGTAGTGAACACCAGCGAACGCCGGCTCTACCTCGTTCTCCCCAACGGCCAGGCCCTGCGCTACGGCATCGGCGTCGGCCGCGACGGCTTCCGCTGGGGCGGGGTGCACAAGATCACCGCCAAGAGGGAATGGCCGGACTGGACGCCGCCGTCGCAGATGCTGGCCCGCCGGCCCGACCTGCCACGCCACATGAAGGGCGGCGTCGACAATCCGCTCGGTGCCCGCGCGATGTATCTGGGCTCGACGCTGTACCGCATCCACGGTTCCAACGAGCCGGAGACGATCGGTCAAGCCGTCTCCTCAGGCTGCTTCCGCATGACCAACGACGACGTCACCGACCTCTACAGCCGTGTCGCCGTCGGCACCACCGTGGTGGTGCTGAACAACTAGCCGAACGCCGCAGCGGGAACCCGCAAGGCGCGTGGATTTGTGGACTTGTGCGCGCGGCGTGAATACGGCAGCGTCGGGCAACGATGAACGCATTCACTCCGTCCTCGCCCGCCCTTCGCATCGCCCTGCTGGCGCTCGCCGCGCTCACATTGGTGCCTGACACCGCGGCCATCGCTGCCGCGGGCGAATTGCCCGCGGTCTCCTCGCGTCAGCGCGCCGAGAAGAAGAGCTTCACCGACGGCGAGATCGTCGAAGGCTTCCTCAAGACGGCATTCGGCGCCGAATATCATCTCGCCGGCCGCGTCGACCGCATCCGCAAGTTCGACGGGCCGGTGCGCGTGTTCGCCGAGAGCGACCGCGCCGACCGCAAGACGCAGCTTGCAAAGGTCGTGGCCGATATCGGCAGGCGCGTGCAGCATCTCGACATCGCCATGATCGACACCAACGAAGCGGCGAATGTGCGGGTCAAGCTGGTGCGCGACCGCGACCTCTACCGCACCCTCACCAGCTTCTACGGCGCCGAGAAGGCGCGCGAGATTCGCACCTCGCTCGACCCGCAATGCCTGTCGGGCTTCCGCAAGAACGACGATTTCGAGATCGAGCATTCCGACGTCATCCTCACCGTCGACAACGGCGATTTCGTCTTCCTCGACTGCGCCTATGAGGAGCTCCTGCAATCGCTCGGGCCGATCAACGACACCGCCAGCGTGCCGTGGACCATGTTCAACGACAACGTCTCGATGGGCTATTTCGACGTCTACGACCAGTACATCCTCAACCTGCTCTACGATCCCCGCATCAAGGCGGGCATGACCGTGGCCGAGGTCAAGGCGGTGCTGCCCGCCGTGCTCAAGGATGTGCGCGCCTGGGTGAAGCGGGTGAATGATCTGAAGGAGTGAGGCGCCCACCCAAACGCTGAAGTCGTAGGATGGGTAGAGCGAAAGCGAAACCCATCGAGCTGCTGCGACGGCGGCGAAGCTGATGGGTTTCGCTGCGCTCTATGCCCTACTACACCAGATCGGCGACGGTGGTTGCGGCCTTCAGCCCGGTGCCGGTGAGGATGACGACCGTGGTCTCGGTCGCCTTGATGGCACCAGCGGCTGCGAGCTTGTCCAGTGCCGCCGCCGCGCTGGCGCTGGTCGGCTCGGCGAACAGGCCCTGGCGCGCGAGACGTCGCAAGGCCGCGACGATCTCGTCCTCGGTGAGCGCGACGGTGCCGCCACCGCTCTCGCGCAAGGCGCCGATGATCTCGCGCAGGCGCAGGGGGTGCTTGATCGCGGTGCCTTCGGCGATGGTCTTGTGCACCTCGCGCGCGACGGGCGTATCGACGCCGGCCTTGAAGCTCGCATCGATCGGCGAGCAATTCAGCGGCTGCGCCGCGAACAGGCGCGGCAGCTTCGATATCTGCCCGGCCTTCAAGAGCTCGCGGAAGCCGAAGGCGCAGCCGAGCAGGCTGCTGCCGGCGCCCACGGGAACGATGACGTTGTCGGGTGCGCGAAAGCCGAGATCCTCCCAGATCTCGTAGGCGAGCGATTTGGTGCCTTCGAGGAAGAACGGCTGCCAATTGTGGCTGGCGTAGAAGGTCTGGGTCGACTGGCGGATGGCCTCGGCTTCCGATTCCTCGCGTGGCCCTTCGACGAGTTGCACCTCGGCGCCATAGGCCCGCACCTGCGCGATCTTGGCCGGCGACGTGGACGCTGGCGCGAGGATCTTCACGCGCATGCCGCCGGCGGCGCCAAGCCCTGCCATCGACGAGCCGCCATTGCCCGACGAGTCCTCCAGAATGGCATCGACACCGAGCTGCCGCAGGAAGGACAGCATCACGGAAGAGCCGCGGTCCTTGAAGCTGCCGGTCGGATTGAACCATTCGAGCTTGAAGAAAGGACGCAGGTCGCCCCAACCTTGCTGGATCAGCGGCGTGCAGCCCTCGCCGAGCGAGATCGGATTGGCGATCTCGACCGGCAATGCCGCCCGGTAGCGCCAGAGCGACCGCGCCCGGCCATCGATTTCCTCGCGCGAGATGCCGGCACAAGGCGTCACCAACAGCGGCGTGCGCTCGTCCGAGCACCAGCGCGGCTGGTCCAGCGGATAGGGTTTTCCGTTGCGGGGGTCGATGTAGCTGGGGGCGGGCATTGGGAGTCTCCAAGACAGGGACGATGCGCGATCGGACGGATGACACGTTTAGTCCGGGATTCGGCGCGGGCCGAGCGGAAGGATGCTCAACCTCTTGAAAACATGAAAAGTATAAATACTTCAATTTCTTAAGCGGACCCCGCCGGCTGAGCGGCGCGCTTGGCCGGCGTGTGCACCCGGTGCTGAAGGGGAGCTTTGCAGGCCCGTCGATGACAGGAATTTGGTCGCAAACGGCCCTGCCCGCCCGGCACGATTAACTTGTCTGTCGTCGCCGGCCGCTACAATATGTTGGATTGAGCTTGCGCCACCGCTGTTCTGCGGCAGGCAACGCAAGCGAGCCAGGCCCGTCCAAGCGGCGGGCCGTTGGCTTTTTGGGAGCCTGGACATGAGCCGTGCCAACCGTACCGACCACATCCGCCTCACCTCCCATCCGGAGCCGGGCAGGAAGGCCGCCTTTCCGATCCACTGGGGCGCCGCCGACGCGCGCGCCCGCGGGCCGGTCATCGGCACGGTGTCGCGCGCCGGGGATCGCAACGTGATCGGCAGCCATGGCGGATCCTACGCGATGTATCGCGCGCTCGCCGTCTCCGCCGGCGCACTCGATCCGATTCGCAGGCCCGACCTCACCAATACCTTTCCGGCCGCGACCATCGGGCCGTTCGAGCAATGGCGCGATCCCGCCAAGATCGTCGCGCTCGATCCCTGGGGGCATCTCGTCGCCGAGAACTTCCGCCAGGAGATCGCCGAAGGCGCCGACATCCGCCCGAGCATCGCGGTGACGCGGGCGCGGCTCGACCTGCCGGAGATCCGCGAGGCGCTGGCCGCGAAGCGGCTGCGCGCCGACGGCGAAGTCGTGCACGCCAATGGCAGCGTGTCCGTGGTGAAGATCGCGATCGATCCGGTCTGGTACCTGCCGGGCCTCGCGGCACGCTTCGGTACCGGTGAGACCGAGCTGCGGCGGACGTTGTTCGAACAGACCGCCGGCATGTTCCCCGAACTGGTGACGCGGCCGGACATGAAAGTGTTCCTGCCGCCGATCGGCGGCACCACGGTCTATCTGTTCGGCGACGTCACCAAGCTGCCGGACCATCGCACGAAAATCACCTGCCGCGTCCATGACGAGTGCAACGGCTCCGACGTGTTCGGCTCCGACATCTGCACCTGCCGGCCCTACCTGATCCATGGCATCGAGGAATCCGCGCGCGGCGCGCAGGAGGGCGGGCTCGGGCTCGTCGTCTATAACCGGAAGGAGGGCCGCGCACTCGGCGAGGTCACGAAATTCCTGGTCTACAACGCGCGCAAGCGCCAGGAGGATGGCGACGCGGCCGCCGCCTATTTCGAGCGCACCGAATGCGTCGCCGGCGTCCAGGACGCACGCTTCCAGCAATTGATGCCGGATACGATCCACTGGCTGGGCCTCAAGCGCATCGACCGCTTCCTGTCGATGAGCGACATGAAACACGACGCACTGACCTCGCAGGGCATCGACATCGTCGAACGCGTGCCGATCCCGCCGGAGCTGATTCCGGCCGACGCCTATGTCGAGATCGCCGCGAAGAAGGCCGCCGGCTATTACTCGACCGACATCGCGCCGGAAAAGGACGTGAACGGCGTGGTCGGGCGTTCGCTCGAAAAATACTGATCGCGCGATGGCGGACGCATTGGAAGTGCAGGCACGCTCGCTGCTCACCGCAAAGGCGGTGTGCGCGCGCGCGGGCCAGATGCTCGATCTCGGCCTTGCCGGCAAGCTCTCACATTTCACGATCGATCTCGACCGCATGGATGGCGTCGCGGAGGCGGTGCTTGCGGTCACGCGCAAGGCCTATCCGACGCTGGATATCCCCTTCCATGCGCGCTGGCGGCACTTTGTGCTTGGCGGTGTCGACCGTTGGGCGCGGCTTGCCGATCCTGCGTCCTGGCCGGATCGCGCTGCGCGGGCGCGCGCGGAATTCGACCTCGCCATCGTCAGCGTGCTGCTCGATGCCGGCGCGGGTGCCGCGTGGCGCTATCGCGACGCCGTGACGGGACAAGGCATCGGCCGCTCCGAGGGGCTTGCGATTGCGAGCCTCGACATGTTCGCGGGCGGCCTCTTCTCGCGCGATGCGCGTGCGCCATTCAGGGCCGATGCGGATGTGCTCGCAAAGTTGCCGCCCGCCGCCCTCACATCCGCCTTCCAGGCGAGCGACGCCAATCCGCTGCTCGGCCTCGAAGGGCGCACCGATCTGCTGCGGCGTCTGGGAAAGCTGGTGGCGGAGCGCGCAGACGTGTTCGGCCTGCACGACACGCCGCGGCCAGGCGGCCTGTTCGATCACATCGCGGCGCAGGCGAATGAGGGCACCATTGCCGCGCCCGCAATCCTGTCGGCGGTGCTGAACCAGCTCGGACCGATCTGGCCGTCACGGCTCGAACTCGATGGCATCCCGCTCGGCGATTGCTGGCGCCATCCGGCGATCAAGGCCGATGACGCGACCGTGGGCCTCGTGCCGCTGCACAAGCTATCGCAATGGCTGAGCTACTCGCTGATCGAGCCGCTCCAGCGCGCTGGCTTCGCGGTCACCGACATCGACGGCCTGACCGGGCTGGCCGAATACCGCAATGGCGGGCTGTTCGTCGACCACGAGGTGCTGCGCCTGCGCGACGCCGCCGATTCCGGGCGCGCGCATGCGGTGGATTCGCTGCTGGTCGTGGAGTGGCGCGCGCTGACGGTCGCGCTGCTCGATCGGCTGGCCGACCTGGTTCGCACCAAGCTCGGCCGCACGCCCGAAACCTTGCCGCTCGTCAGCATTTTGGAAGGCGGCAGCTGGGCCGCCGGTCGCGCCATCGCCTTCGCACGCCGTCCCGACGGCTCGCCGCCGCTCAAGGTGATCAGCGACGGCACCGTGTTCTGACCCTCGCCCCTTGTGGGAGAGGGTGGCTTCGCGAAAGCGAAGCCGGGTGAGGGGTATGTCTCCGCGGGCATATCTCTCGCTTGAGTTCGTGGAAGCAGACCCCTCATTCGGCGCTTCGCGCCACCTTCTCCCACAAGGGGAGAAGGAAGAAAGGCATCCCATCATGGAAGGCGTCACGATCGTCGATCATCCCCTGGTGCAGCACAAGCTGACGCTGGTGCGGGACAAGTCCATCTCGACCAAATCGTTTCGGGAGCTGATCAAGGAGATCGGCATGCTGCTATGCTACGAGGTGACGCGCGACCTGCCGCTCGCTGATACCGTCATCGAGACGCCGCTGGCGACGATGCACTCGGCCAAGATCGCCGGCAAGAAGCTCGTGTTCGTGCCGATGCTGCGGGCCGGCACCACCTTCGTCGACGGCATGATGGACCTCGTGCCGACCGCGCGCGTCGCCCATATCGGGCTCTACCGCGAGCCGCACAGCTTTGCCGCGGTGGAATATTTCTTCAAGTCGCCGTCCGATCTCGGCGAGCGGCTGGCGATCGTGGTGACGCCGGTGGTGGCCACCGCCAACACCACCGTCGCCGCCATCGACCGGCTGAAGGAGCGCGGCGCCAGGGACATCCGCCTCGCCTGCCTGATCGCCGCTCCGGAGGGACTCGAACGGCTGCGCGGATTCCACCCGGACGTGCCGATCTGGACCGCGGCGGTGGACGAGGGCCTCGACGAGAACGGCTTCATCCTGCCCGGTCTCGGCGATGCCGGGGACCGTGCCTATGGAACGAGGTAGGTGCTGCGCGTCCGCACCGCACCACTTTAGGAACAGCTTCCATCGCGCGCGGTTCTCCTGCTTTGCGATGGAGAGCAACGATGACCTATCAGAATGACGACCGCAGGGCCGACAGAGCGCGTCGCAACAGTCCGGTCGGCTGGGCAATCGGCGTAATCTTCGTGATCGCCGTGGTCGCGGCCGTCTTCTTCTACAATGGACGCGAATTCGGCCCCCAGACCACGACCTCGAACCCGAACACGACGCCGAACGTCACCACCGGGTCGAATCCGCCTGCTGCCCCGGCGAAGTGACGCGATCGCGTCGTGTCAGATCGGTGGCCTCGGTGGCAGATCCTTCGCGTCCGCCGACGGCGGCTTCGCTTCGAGATCGGCGATCAAACGTTCCATCTCGCCGATCTCCCGCACCTGCGCCTCGATAATATCGTCGGCCAGCTTGCGAACGCGAGGATCCCTGATGTGTGCGCGCTCGCTCGTGAGCACCGCGATCGAGTGATGCGGGATCATTGCTTTCATGTAGGCGACGTCGGACACGGTCTCCTGACTGCGGACGAGCCAGAGCGAAATCGCGAACACAGCGACGCCGGTCACCAGAATGGCGATGTTCGCGGTCCGGTTCCGGTACATGCTCCACATGAAGCCCAGCATCACGATCGCCATGACGGCGCCCATCAGCAGCGCCATCCAGGTCCGGGTCTGGCTGTACCAGACGTGATCCAGGGCGAACGTGTTGAGGTACATCAAGGCGAACATGATGATGGTAGAGGCCGCGATCATCGCGGCGAAGCGGCCATAGCTCATGTGGAACTTCCGTATCTCTGCGTCGGAAGGATAACTTCGTTCACAGAGATCGTTCCTTGCGGGACAGCCCGCCTGCTCACACCTTCCCGCTGCCGCAAATGCCCTTCAGCGCCTGCCACTCCTTGTCGGTCAGCAGCGGCGGGCCGGAGGCCGGGCGATCTTCCCTGGTCATGCGCGCGAGGCGGTCCTCGGTCAGCGGGTGGCTGGCGAGGATCGTGGTGAGACCGGAACCGCCCTCCTTGCCGGTAATGCGGAACATCAATTCGGCCGCGGGTTTTGGCGAGCGGCCGAGCTTGTGCATGATCTCGATCGCGAAGGTGTCGGCGCCGGTCTCGGCCTCGCGCGAATAGGAGGCCTCGACCAGGCTGCGCGAGGCGAAGATCACGGCCGAGGAGCCGGTGACGTCGCCGAACAAGAGGCCGATCAGGAACGAGGTGCCGCCGTTGTAGATCAGGCCGCGCATGTTGTCGTAATGCTTGAGATGGCCGAGCTCGTGGGCGAGGATGCCTGCGAGCTCGTCGGGGCTTTCAGCCTTGTCGAGCAGGCCCTTCAGCACGAACACCTTGCCGCCAGGCAGCGCGAAGGCGTTCGGCACCGAGGTCGGCAGCACGCCCGCCGTCATGGTGTCGTCGAGGCCGGCCGCATCGCGCAGACGGTTGACGAGCTTGGTGAACGCGGCCTTGCCCGCGGGGTCTTCGCAGACGCTGCGGCCGAAGATCGTCTTCATCTGCACTTCGGCGGCATCGCCGATGCGCCGTTCGACCGGCTTCGGCACCAGCGGTGCGAGACGATCGGCGGCGAGCGGCACGCCGAACAAGACGACGCAGACGATGGAGACGGCGGCAGCCACCGACCAGCCCACGATCTTTGCTGTGCCGCGTCGCGTGGTCTGGTGCTCGTCGAGATGCAGGCAGCGCGCGGTCACATCTGCCGCCACTGCCGCGTCGCGGATCTCGAGCCGCGCCAGGGGCGGGGCCGATGTGCAGGCCAGACGCAAAACGCCGGCCGGGCCGTCGGCGCGGCGGATATCGGCATAGGCCCAGCGAACGGGCGCTTCGCCGTCCTCAGCGATTTCGAGCGCATCACCGAGCGTCAGCATCACCTGACGCCTGCGGCTCGAGACGCCGTCGAAGAAGATGGTCGGCTTTGAGGACCCGGCCGGGACCCCGGTGGACACGTCACTCACGGTTCAGAATCCTGCAACATCCAGTCCATCGGCAAACCCTTCACCGAGCGCGCCGACGAGTTCGCCGCGCCCCTGCACATTCGCCGCGGCCGCGATCTCGTGCACCTCGACGGTCTCCAGCACCTTCGCCCAGAGATCGCGCTGGAGATAGACGCGCATGACGATGTTGATGGCCAGCGCTACGGCGAAATAGCCGATCACCATCATTGCCACCACCGGGATGCTGTTCGCGCCGTCGCCGGGCTCGAAGACCTGATCGACCGGCACGCCGGTGAGCTGGACGACGAGCAAGGTGCCGCCGACCATGTAAGCACCGAACGCGGCCGAGAGCAGCGTCCACCAGCCGACCACCTTCCAGTACAGGCCGTAGAACGCGTCATGAGGCAGGTTCGAGGACAGGCTGACGCCGCCGATGCGAATGCCGTCGAGCCACCAGCGCCACTCGCGCGCCTTGAACTCGGCGTAGAGGAACGGCGCCAGCGGGAAGATCACGAGCGCGACCGGGCTGAGCAGCCACAGCCACCAGCCGCGCTTGAAGAACGTCCAGCCGTCGCCTTCGAAGTCGCCGGAGAGATCGCCATAATGGGTGTGCTGCATCTTGTAGCGCTCGAGCGCAGCTGCGCGCCACGGCAGCGCCAGGCCGAGCGTCAGGAACACGAGCAAGCCCCACAGCATGGCGCGGAGCGAATAGGCCCAGCCCGAGCCGTCCATCCAGAACCGCACGCCGCGCCAGACCGTGCGCGTCAGGCGATAGCGCCGCGCGCGAAAAATCGCGAATTGGCCGAAGGCGTAGAAGCCGATGAACAGCGGCAACGAGGCAAAGCCCTGCCAGCGCTCGAACTCGATGCCGATCAGAAAATAGGCGAGATAGATCGGCACCAGGATCGCGAGCGCGACGAGGAAGCCGATCAAAAGCTCCTTGGCCCGCCCGGTATATTCGGCCGCATCGCCGTCAATCGCAGTGTTGGCCCACAGATGGCGGCGAATGTCGGTGACCAGCCAGAACCGGTAGAAGCCGAAGGTGACGAGCTCCAGCATGGCACCCCTGGTGACCATTCTGCGGAACTCGGAGCGCTTGCCGGAGAAATCGACCCGCGTGGGCGGCAGCGGCGGCGGTAAGGGTTCGGACCCAATGGGGGTCCATTGCATGTCGTTCACGGCAGCAACCTCGGGATGCGGATCTGTTGCGGTCAAACTATAGATCAGAGGTTAGTCAATCCCCAAGCTGGGCCGGTTCGATTTACCTCGATTCCGATAGGGTTCTTGCATGATTCTCCACCGCGCAGCGTGCGGGAGGTCACGTTCGCGTGGCGGCGTGACGGCCATCCGACGCTCTCGTGAAGGTTGGATGTGGCAAAACTCTCCCTTGCTCCGACGCAGACAACCGGCTGTAATTGCAAATCAAATACCGCAGCGCAGAATTCAACGAGAACGCGCGGTTCAGGTCAGGGAGAACGGTCATGCACGGGACCATCGAGAGCGCGACCAAGCTCGACGCACTTCGCGCGCGCGCCACGTCACTGCCGCTGGAGCAGTTCGATCCGGGCGACCCGGAGTTGTTCAGGACGGATACGTTCTGGCCCTATTTCGATCGCCTGCGCCGGGACGATCCCGTGCACTACTGCAAGGACTCGATGTTCGGGCCATATTGGTCGGTGACGCGCTACAACGACATCATGGAGATCGAGACCAACCATGCGGTGTTCTCCTCGGCCTCCGCCCTCGGCGGCATCACCATCCGCGACATCGATCCGGATTTGCGCCGCGAGAGCTTCATCTCGATGGACCCGCCGCGCCATGCGGCCCAGCGCAAGACCGTGGCGCCGATGTTCACGCCGACGCACCTGGACAATCTCGCCATCAACATCCGCAAGCGCTCGGCCGAGTGCCTGGACAACCTGCCCCGCGGCGAGGTGTTCGACTGGGTCGATCGCGTCTCGATCGAGCTGACGACGCAGATGCTGGCGGTGCTGTTCGACTTCCCCTGGGAGGACCGCCGCAAGCTGACGCGCTGGTCTGATATCGCCACCACCATTCCCGGCCCCGACGGCCTCGTCGCCACCGAGGACGAACGGATGGCCGAGCTGACGGAATGCGCGGCCTATTTCTCCCGCCTTTGGAAGGAGCGCATCGAACAGCCGCCGAAGAGCGACCTGTTGTCGATGATGGCGCACAGTGCCGCCACGCGCGACATGGACGCCCGGAACTTCCTCGGCAATCTCATCCTTTTGATCGTCGGCGGCAACGACACCACCCGCAACACCATGTCGGGCTCGATCTACGCGCTGAGCCAGCATCCGGAGCAGTATCGCAAGCTGCGCCAGAACCCTGATCTGCTCGACAGCTTCGTGCCCGAGGTGATCCGCTGGCAGACGCCGCTCGCGCATATGCGGCGCACGGCGCTCTCCGACTTCGAATTCCGCGGCAAGCAGATCAAGAAGGGTGACAAGGTCGTGATGTGGTACGTTTCGGGCAACCGCGACGAGGAGGTGATCGAAAAGCCCTATGATTTCATCATCGATCGCGCCCGCCCGCGCACGCACCTCTCCTTCGGCTTCGGCATCCACCGCTGCGTGGGCCTCAGGCTCGCCGAACTCCAGCTCAAGATTATTTGGGAAGAAATTCTCAAGCGGTTCGACCATATTGATGTGGTCGGCGAGCCCAGGCGGGTCTATTCCAGCTTCGTGAAGGGGCTGGAGACGTTGCCGGTGAGGATTGCGGCGTGAACTAGCTCCCTCTCCCCGTTCTTACGGGGAGAGGGTCGGGATGAGGGGCTCTCTCCGCGAACACGCTGAGAGACGGACTCGCGGAGAGTCCCCCTCACCCGGAATTCAAGCTTCGCTCGAATTCCGGCCTCTCCCCGCAAGCGGGGAGAGGCGAAAACAGAGACAAATTGGAGTCACGACCATGAACATCCAAGCGCCGGTTAAAGTGGACAAGGCCGAACGCATGCGCAGGGCGCGCGAGGAGGCCTATGCGACGCCGCTATCGCAATTCCACCCCGGCGCGCCCAGGCTGTTCCAGGACGACACGCTGTGGCCGTGGTTCGAGCGGCTGCGCAAGGAAGAGCCGGTGCATTACTGCACCAACGCGCCGATCGAGCCGTACTGGTCGGTGGTGAAGTACGACGACATCATGCATGTCGACACCAATCACGGCATCTTCTCTTCGGATTCGAAGCTCGGCGGCATCTCGATCCGCGACGTGCCGGAAGGCTACGACTATCCAAGCTTCATCGCGATGGACCAGCCCCGGCATTCGGCGCAGCGCAAGACCGTGTCGCCAATGTTCACCCCTCAGCATCTGGACGAGCTGGCGAGATTGATCCGCCAGCGCTCGCAGACCGTGCTGGACAATCTGCCGCGCAACGAGACCTTCAACTTCGTCGAGCGCGTCTCGATCGAGCTGACGACGCAGATGCTGGCGACGCTGTTCGACTTCCCCTGGGAAGAGCGGCGCAAGCTGACGCGCTGGTCCGACGTCTCGACCGCGCTGCCCAAGAGCGGCATCGTCGCCTCCGCCGAGGAGCGCCGCCGCGAGATGGACGAATGCTACGCCTACATGTCGAAGCTATGGAACGAGCGCGTCAACTCCGCGCCGCGCAACGACCTGCTGTCGCTGATGGCGCACAACGAGGCCACGCGCCACATGGACCCCGACAACCTCATGGGCAACATCATCCTGCTCATCGTCGGCGGCAACGACACCACGCGCAACACCATGACCGGCTCGGTGCTGGCACTGAACGAGAACCCGGAGCAGTACGACAAGCTCCGCGCCAATCCTGATCTGATCGATTCCATGGTGCCCGAGGTGATCCGCTGGCAGACGCCGCTGGCGCACATGCGGCGCACCGCGCTAGTGGACACCGAGATCGGCGGCAAGCCGATCCGCAAGGGCGATCGCGTCGTGATGTGGTACGTCTCGGGCAACCGCGACGAGGAGATGTTCGAGAGGCCGAACGAGTTCATCATCGACCGGCCCCGGCCGCGCACCCACCTCTCCTTCGGCTTCGGCATCCACCGCTGCGTCGGCATGCGCCTCGCCGAATTGCAACTGCGGATCGTCTGGGAGGAGATGCTGAAGCGGTTCGACCGGATCGAGGTGGTCGGCGAGCCGAAGCGGATCTATTCGAGTTTCATCAAGGGATATGAGTCCCTGCCGGTGCGGATACCGGGGTAGATTCTTTCCTCCGTCGTTGCGAGCGCAGCGAAGCAATCCAGACTGCCGCCGCGGAGGGTTTCCTGGATTGCTTCGCTGCGCTCGCAATGACGAGGCCACATCTGCGTGTCACAAGGGCCGCGGCAAGCGCTGCGACGGTCCAGCTATAAAATTCCGGCATGACAGCTCGCGCCAGATGCGAAGGCAAAGCTGGGCCCTGGTGTCCTAAACCACAGCCGAGACATCGGTGTGCTCCCTCGCCCCGCTTGCGGGGAGAGGGTTGGGGTGAGGGGGAATCTCCACGGGGGTGGTGACAGTTGGACTCGCGGAGACTCCCCCTCACCCGGAATTTGCTGCGCAAATTCCGGCCTCTCCCCGCAAGCGGGGAGAGGCGAAGAAAGCACCGGCGCTCAACTCAATTTGATGTCCCACAGGCCTTCCTTGCGGCAGGCAGCGACTTCCTCGCGCAGGAGGGCGGTGATGGCGAGCGAGGCCGTCGAGGCCGGGCGATCGATCGGAGAGGCAAAGATGAGCTCGCGCGTCATCGGCCTGGAGACGGGCGCGGTTTCAAGCCGCCCGTCCGCGACCTCGCCGTGGACCGACGAGGGCGGCAGCAGCGCGAAGCCGAGGCCCTCCTCGACCAGGCTGGTCAGCACGCGAAACGAATCCGCCTCGAGCTGGACGTTGAGCTTGATCTTGCGCTGGGCCGCTGCATGCTCGATCAGCGCGCGGAGGCCGTGGGAATGAGAGGGCAGCACCAGGCGCTGCCGCAAGAGCCAGCCGATGTCGACGCTCTTCTTGCGCGCCAGTCCACAGCCGCGCGGGCCGACCGCGACGATGTTGTCGCGTCCCAGGCTCTGCACGTTGAGATGCAGATCCGCCGAGCGGCCGTAGAGGATCGCGAGGTCCATCTCGCCGCGATGCAGCCATTCGACGAGATGGCCGCTGTAGCTCTCGACGATGCGCAGCGAGATGCCGGGGAATTTCTCGACGCAGCGCCGCGCGAAGCGCGCCGACAGCACGCAGCTCACGGTCGGAACGAGACCGAGCACCACCTGGCCCGAGGGCGGCCCCTTGGCCGACTGGATGTCGTCGCGGATCTGGTCGATCTGCCGCACGATGCCCGAGGTGCGCGCCAGCAGCAGGCGGCCGGCCTCGGTCAGCACCATGCCGCGGCCGTTGCGGGTGAACAGTTCGGTGCGCAGCTCGTGTTCCAGCAGCTTGATCTGCCTGGAGAGCGCCGGCTGCGCCACGCGCAGCGTGTCGGAGGCCTTGGAGAGGCTGCCGAGCTCCGCCACGCAACTGAAGGTCCTGAGCTGCCGGAAATCCATGCTTGCCAATCCTGGAAGGCTACTCCATACGCTATAACAAATGAGCATAGGGGGCGGGCGTTGTTTTCACAACGCCAGGGGACTGGCCGGCGTTATCTTAACTGCCGCGACGAACAGGGAACGCCATGAGTCAAGAACACCACACCGAAGATCACGCCGACATTCGCGAGGCCGTCGCCAAGCTGTGTGCGCAGTTTCCCGGCGAATACTGGCGCAAGCTCGATCGCGAGATGGCCTATCCCAAGGCGTTCGTCGATGCGCTGACCGAGGCCGGCTATCTCTCGGTGTTGATCCCCGAGGAATATGGCGGCGCGGGCCTGAAGCTGTCGGCTGCGGCGGCAATCCTGGAAGAGATCCAGCGCGCGGGCTGCAACGGCGGCGGCTGCCATGCCCAGATGTACACCATGGGCACGGTGCTCAGGCACGGCAATGCCGAGCAGAAGGCAAAGTACCTGCCGAAGATCGCAAGCGGCGAGCTGCGCCTGCAGGCGTTCGGCGTCACCGAGCCGACCAGCGGTACCGACACCTCTTCGCTGAAGACCTTCGCGCGCAAGGACGGCAACGACAGCTATATCGTCAACGGCCAGAAGATCTGGACCAGCCGCGCCGAGCATTCAGACCTGATGGTGCTGCTGGCGCGCACCACGCCGAAGGACCAGGTCAAGAAGCGCACCGATGGCCTGTCGGTCTTCATCGTCGACATGCGCGAGGCCAAGAACAACGGCCTCGAGATCCGCCCGATCCGCACCATGATGAACCACGCCACTACCGAAGTGTTCTTTACCGACATGAGGGTGCCGGCCGAGAACCTGATCGGCGAGGAAGGCAAGGGCTTTCGCTACATCCTCTCCGGCATGAATGCCGAGCGCATCCTGATCGCCGCCGAATGTGTCGGCGACGCCAAATGGTTCATCGCCAAGGCGACGAACTATGCCAAGGAGCGCAGCGTGTTCGGCCGGCCGATCGGCCAGAATCAGGGCATCCAGTTCCCGATCGCCAAGGCCTACGCCTCGATGCGGGCGGCCGAGCTGATGGTGAAGGAAGCGACGCGCAAATACGAGGCCGGGCTCGACTGCGGCGCCGAGGCCAACATGGCCAAGATGCTGGCGGCGGATGCATCCTGGGAAGCGGCCAATGCCTGCATCCAGACCCATGGCGGCTTCGGCTTCGCCGAGGAATACGACGTCGAGCGCAAGTTCCGCGAGACGCGGCTTTACCAGGTGGCGCCGATCTCGACCAACCTCGTGCTGTCCTTCGTCGCCGAGCATGTGCTCGGCATGCCGCGCTCGTACTGAGGTCCGGCCATGGGAGCACTTGACGGGATCAGGGTGATCGCGGTCGAGCAGGCGGTCGCGGCGCCGTTCTGCTCCTCGCGCCTGGCCGATGCCGGCGCGGAGGTGATCAAGATCGAGCGGCCCGAGGGCGATTTCGCCCGCGGCTATGACGCGGCGGCCAAGGGCCAGAGCAGCTATTTCGTCTGGCTCAACCGCGGCAAGCAGTCGGCCGTGGTCGATCTCACGACGAAGGAAGGCCGCGCCGAGCTGGAGAAGCTGATCGCCGGCGCCGACGTGCTGATCCAGAACCTCAAGCCCGGCTCGATGGACAAGCTCGGCTTCTCGCGCGAGCGGCTGTTGAAGGACTATCCGAAGCTGATCTCGTGCACGATCACCGGCTATGGCGACGAAGGCCCGTACGCCCATCGCAAGGCCTACGATCTCCTGATCCAGGCCGAGAGCGGGCTTGCCTCGATCACCGGCAATCCCGACGGCGCCTCGCGCGTCGGCATGTCGATCGTGGATGTGGCGACCGGCGCCACCGCCCATGCGGCGATCCTGGAGGCGCTGATCGCGCGCGGGCGCACCGGCAAGGGCGCCGATATCCGCATCTCCATGTTCGACGTGATGGCGGACTGGTGCACCGTGCCGCTGCTCAACTCCGAAGCCGGCAGCCCGCCCAAGCGCATGGGCCTGCGCCATCCCTCGATCGCGCCCTACGGCGTGTTCACCTCGAAGGACGGCAAGGACATCCTGATCTCGATCCAGAGCGAGCGCGAGTGGAAGACGCTGTGCGCGAAGGTGCTGGACCAGCCCGATCTGCCCGCCGATCCGCGCGTCGCCAACATGGTCGAGCGCGTGCGCAACCGCGACTTCACCGACACGACGGTGGCGGATGCCTTCGGCAGGATGACGCGCGACGAGCTGTTGAAGCGGCTGTCGGATGCCGACATCGCCTTTGCCGAGGTCAACACCATGGCCGACCTCACCAACCATCCGCATCTGCGCCGGATCGAGGTCGACACGCCGAACGGCCGCGTCAGCTATCCCGCGCCGGCGCCGATCATCGTCGGCGAGACGCGGAGCTACGGTGCAGTGCCCGCGATCGGCGAAAATCCAAAGTCCAAGAAGTAAGAGAGCGAGGCGTCATGACCGAGAAGCTCGACATCGATCATTTGCGGCAATGGATCGGCCGCAGCCAGGAGGCCACCGACATCGTCACCGCGCAGCTCGTGAAGGGCCTGCGTGCGACGCTGTTCCAAGAGGTCGGCGAGCCCAAGGCGGGCGACGCTGCGCCATTCACGGTGCATTGGTGCCTGGCGCAGCCGGTGTTTCCGATGTCGATGCTCGGGCCTGACGGTCACCCGACCCGCGGCGGCTTCCTGCCGCCGGTGCCGCTGCCGCGCCGGATGTGGGCCGGCGGCGAGATCGAATTCCTGCAGCCGCTTCGCGTCGGCGATGAATCGACGCGGACCTCTCGCATCGCCGACGTGCAGGTGAAGACGGGCTCGACCGGCACGCTGTGTTTCGTCTCGGTCGAGCACAGCATCTCCTCGCCGCGCGGCACCGCCATCCGCGAGCGGCAGGACATCGTCTATCGCGAGATGACCGGCAGCGCGCCGGCTGGCGGCAAGGCGCCGCCTCCGCCGCCGAAGGCGCAGCATCGCGAGACCCATGTGTCCGATCCTGTGCTGCTGTTCCGCTACTCCGCGCTGACATTCAACGGCCACCGCATCCATTACGACCGCGACTACGTCACCAAGGTCGAGGGTTATCCGGGCCTGATCTTCCACGGACCACTGCAGGCGGCGCTCATCATCGAGATGGCGGCCAAGCTTCGCGGCGGCAAGGCGCCGAAGAAGTTCACCTATCGCGGCCTGCAGCCGCTGTTCGAGGGCAGCGAGTTCTCGGTCAATGCCAATGAGATCGAGGCGGGCATGGAGCTGTGGACCGCGAACGCGGAGGGACAGCCGACGATGAAGGGCATGGCGGTGTGGTGATAAATACACCGTCATTCCGGGGCGGTCCGCAGGACCGAACTATGATGCGCAATTGCGCACCTGAGAATCTCGAGATTCCCGGTTCGCTTCGCACCCTGGAATGACGAACCAAACAATAAGAACGCAGGGACCGGAAACCATGGCCAAGAACGGCAAGACCGGCAGCAAGTCCGTCACCGTGAAGCAGGCGACGCTCGACCTGCTGCGGGCCTTCGGCATCGACCGGGTGTTCGGCAATCCCGGCTCGACCGAGCTGCCATTCCTGAGCGACTGGCCTGACGACATCGACTACGTGCTGGCGCTGCAGGAGGCGTCCGCGGTCGGCATGGCCGACGGTTACGCGCAGGCGACGCGCAATGCCGGCTTCGTCAATCTGCATTCAGCGGCCGGCGTCGGCAACGCGCTCGGCAACATCTATACCGCGCATCGCAACCAGACGCCCCTCGTCATCACCGCGGGCCAGCAGGCGCGCTCGATCCTGCCCTTGCAGGCATTCCTCTATGCCGAGCGCGCGTCCGAATTTCCGCGGCCCTACGTCAAATACAGCGTCGAGCCGGCGCGGCCCGAGGATGTGCCGGCTGCGATCGCGCGGGCCTATTACACAGCGATGCAGCCGCCGTGCGGTCCCACATTCGTGTCGATCCCGATCGACGACTGGGCGCATGCGGCTGCTCCGATCGAAGCGCGCAAGGTCAGCCGGGAGATCGGTCCGGAGGCTGACGCGATGACGGCGCTGGTTGCCGCACTCGGCTCCGCAAAACAACCTGCCCTCGTCGTCGGCCCCGGCGTCGACCGCGCCGGCGCAGTCGACCTGATGGTGCGCGTCGCCGAGAAAGCGAAAGCCAGCGTCTGGGTCAGCCCGTTCTCTGCGCGCTGTTCGTTTCCGGAGCGGCATCCGCAATTTGCGGGCTTCCTGCATGCATCGCCGGCGCAGCTCTCCGATGCGCTACGCGCGCACGATCTCGTCGTGGTCGTCGGCGCGCCCGTGTTTACGTTCCATGTCGAGGGCCATGCCGCGATCTTCGATGGCGGGGCGACCATTTTTCAGATCACCGATGATCCGGATGCCGCCGCGGTGACGCCGGTCGGCACCAGCATCATCGCGACGATGAAGCCGGCACTCGCCATGCTGCTCGAGTTGCTGCCGGAGAGCAAGCGCGCGGCGCCGAAGGGCCGCACCCTGCCGCCGGCACCGCAGGCCGCCGATCCGCTGCCGGTCGAATTCCTGCTGCACGCGCTGTCGCAGGCGATGCCGGATGGGACGTCACTGGTCGAGGAAGTGCCCTCGCACCGGCCGGCGATGCAGAAGTTCATGCCGATGCGCGGCCAGGACAGTTTTTACACGATGTCGAGCGGCGGTCTCGGCTACTCGCTGCCGGCCGCCGTCGGCATGGCGCTCGGCAAGCCGAGCAGCCGCACCGTCTGCCTGATTGGCGACGGCTCGGCGATGTATTCGATTCAGGCGCTGTGGACGGCCGCACAGCGCAAGCTGCCGCTCACCGTCGTCGTCATCAACAATTCCGGCTACGGCGCGATGCGCTCGTTCAGCCAGGTGATGCAGGTGCGCAACGTGCCCGGGCTGGAGCTGCCGGGAATCGATTTCGTGCAACTCGCCGAAGGCATGGGCTGCCATGCCGCGCGGGTGACGAAGGCGGCGGAGCTGGGCGAAGCGCTGAAGCACGGCATGGCCTATGCAGGCACGAGCCTCGTCGAGGTCGTCGTGGATTCCGCGGTGCCGGTGCTGTACGGGCAGAAGCATTGAGGATGTCGTCCCTGCGAACGCAGGGACCCATACCGCGTGATCTGTCAGTCAAGCGCAGGTGTCAGTACCGCGGACAGAAACACTACCAGTCTTCGCCAAACTTCTCCCTGGGGATATGGGTCCCTGCGTTCGCAGGGACGACACTGAATTTGTCGCGCCACCTCGACATCACGACGCCAGAAATCCGCCGTCCGCCGCCAGCACATGCCCGACGATATAGGATGACGCGTCGGACGACAGCCACACCACGGCCTCCGCCACTTCCTCCGGGCTTCCCATCCGCCGCAGCGGCAGGCCGGCGCTGACGGTTGCGACGTCGCCGACGCCGGCGCGCAGCATCATATCAGTGACGACGCGGCCGGGGGCGATGGCGTTGATGCGGATGCCGCGCGGAGCGTTCTCCATCGCCGCCGAGCGCGTCAGCGAGATCGCGGCGGCTTTCGAGGCCGAGTAGAGGGAGAAGCCGGGATTGGGATTGCGCACACCGCTGACGGAGGCGTTGACGACGATGCTGCCGCGGCCTTGCGCCAGCATCGCCGGCAGCTGGTGGCGCAGGCACAGGAACAGCGCGCGGACATTGGTATTGAACACGCTGTCGTAGATCGCCGTGCCCTGCTCCTCCAGCGGCGCGCGGCGCTCCTGAAATCCGGCGTTGTTGAAGGCAACGTCGAGCCTGCCGCAGCGCTCGACCGCCGCGCGCACCATCCGCACGACGTCGTCCTCCTCAGTGATATCGGTCTTGACCGGCACAGCCTCCGCACCGAGCTCGCGGCACGCCGAGGCGGCGGCGTCGATCTCGGCTTCTCGCCGGCCAGCGATGAAGATCGCTTCGGCTCCCTCGGCCGCCATCCTGAGCGCCGTGGCGCGGCCGATGCCGCTGCCGCCGCCCGTGACGAGGCAGACCTTGCCCCTCATTCGCACCCCGGCTGGCAAAGTTCCGCTCATCGCCCACTCCAAAACGCTTGCGCGCGGCGTTGCGCCCATATAGTTGTATGATACAACTATATGCCGGGAGTCAAGCGGTGAACCAGCTTGAGCTGATCGACGACATCCGCGCCGCGTCGCGGCTGATGGTGCGCGAGCTCGGCTTCATGGACGCGACGGTGGCGGCATCGGACTATCCGCCCTCGGCGGTTCACACCATCCTGGAAATCGGCATCCGCGGTCCGATGACGTCAGGCGAGCTCGGTGATTTCCTGCGTCTGGAGAAATCGAGCATCAGCCGCATGGTGCGCAAGCTGATCGACTGCGGCGAGCTCAGGGAGACACCTGACGAGCTTGATGCACGCAGCAAGCTCTTGTCGCTGACGGCGAAGGGCCGCCGCACGCTGGAAGCGCTGCATGCGTTCGGACGGCAGCAGGTGCGTGGTGCGCTGGCGGCGTTGACGCCGGCCGAACAGCGCATCGTGCGCGAGGGCATGATGCTTTATGCGCGGGCGCTGCGGGCGAGCCGGGAGGAGGAGAAGGTCGTGGGGTAGCCACACACTCGGTGTCATCGCCCGGCTTGAGCGGGCGATCCAGTACTCCGAGACGCCGGTGGTTCAATCGATAGGCCGCGGCGTACTAGATGCCCCGCTTTCGCGGAGCATGACAGCGTCAGGCTTGGCGGTCACTTCCCGAACTCTTCCCGCATCTTCGCCTGGATCTTGGCCATACCGCCGATCCAGCGGTCGTAATTCTCGGTCTTCTTGCGCATGTAGCCGAGCACCTGGGGATGCGGCAGGATCAGGAACGTTTCCTGCTCGAGGCCGGCGAGCACGTCTTTCGCCACTTGCTCCGGCGTCAGGTCGCCGTCGCCGGATTGCGGGCCCTTGGGGATCGAGCGCAGCATGTTGGTGTCGACGCCCTGCGGGCAGAGGATCGAGACCTTGATGTTGTGGGCCTTGTGCGAGATCGCGAGATTCTCGGCAAAGCCAACCGCAGCGTGCTTGGTCGTCGAATAAGCGGGGCTGCCGACCTGCGACAGCAGGCCCGCGGCCGAGATGGTGTTGAGAAAGTACCCGCCGCCACGCGCCCTCATGCGCGGCACGAGATGCCGCGCCGCGTAGACGTGCGCCATGACGTGGATCGCCCAGCTGCGCTGCCAGGGTTCATCCGAGGCGCCGCCGGCATTTTCCGACATCGGATCGAAACCGCCGCCGATGCCGGCATTGGAGCAGAACAGCTCGATCGGCCCGAACTGACGTTCGGTCTCCTCGATGACGTGAGCGATGTCCTTTTCCTGAGCAACGTCGCATTTGAAGGCGGCGCCATCAACCATGGCTGCGACCGCCCGCGCATTGGCGGCGTCCATGTCCGCGACCACGACCTTGGCTGCGCCCGCATGATGAAAGGCCTCGCACAGCGCCTTGCCGATGCCGTTTGCGCCGCCCGTGACGACCACGACCTTGCCGGTCACCTGCATGCGACGTCTCCTCTTGTCTTGTACGGCTTTGGACCGCGTCTCTTGTACCGCGTCGCGGAAAGCTTGCTCAGCTCAACACGAGGTCGAGCACCGCGGTATAATGGCATGCCGCGCCGGCCAAGACAAAGCCGTGCCAGATCGCATTCTGGAATCGCAGACGCCGCCAGGCGTGGAAGATCACGCCGAAGCTGTAGAGCAGGCCGCCCGCAACGATGAAGCCCAGCACCAGCGCGGGCAAGGCCCTGACCACGGCGTCGTAGAGCATCATGCCGCTCCAGCCCATCGCGAGATAGATGCCGACCGAGACGCGGTCGAACCGGCCGGGATAGAGAAGCTTCAACACGATGCCCAGGATCGCCACGCACCAGACCCCGGCGAGCAGCACCAGCGCGAACACGCTGTCCTTCACCTCCAGGATGAACGGCGTGTAGGTCGCGGCGATCAGCAGATAGATCGCGGAATGGTCGAACCGGCGCAGCAGCCATTTGGCCGGCGACACCGGCCAGAGATTATAGGTCGCCGACAGCACCAGCATCGAGAGCAGGCCGGCGACGTAGATCGAGACGCCGACGATGTCGGTCGCATCGGCATAGATCGCCGTCAGCACCACCAGCACGGTCGCGGCGACGATACCGGCGAAGACGCCGATCGCGTGGATGACACCATCGGCGATCAGCTCGGCGCGGTCGTAATGCCAGCCGACCATGTCGGCTGCGGCGTGGACGGAGCTGGATGCGAACTCTTTCAATTGGAAGACGGTCATGGGCAATCCGCTAACGTGAGGCAATCGTCCTCTGGTATGGGTGTTTCGGGATCGGCGCGTCGTTCAAACGGCTGACTGGCCGACAAAGGCGGTGGAAGTATGGAGCTTGATTTTCCTCACGCAATTGCCACTTTTGTGAACGGCCGCACATTCCTCCCGCCCCGGATCCTCTAACGTTCATATGGCATTCAGTTTCCAGGATATGGTCGAAGAGGCGCGGCTGTCGGCAAGGGCGCTGATCGACTATGGCGAGCACTTCTTCAACCCGACGGTGCGGCTCGGCGTCACCGGGCTGTCACGGGCGGGTAAGACCGTATTCATCACCGCCCTGATCCACGGCCTGACGCGCGGCGGCCGGTTTCCGGTGTTCGAAGCCTATGCCTCCGGCCGCATCGCGCGGGCGCATCTGGCGCCACAGCCGGACGACGCCGTACCGCGCTTTGCCTATGAGAGCCACCTGCGCGCGCTGATCGAGGAACGGCGCTGGCCGAATTCGACGGTCGACATCAGCGAGCTCAGGCTCGTCGTCGAGTACCAGCGCCCGAACGGCGCGGACCGCAATTTGACGCTCGACATCGTCGACTATCCCGGCGAATGGCTGCTCGACCTGCCGCTGCTCCAGAAAAGCTATGAGCAATGGTCGGCGGAAAGCCTGGCGCTGTCGCGCGAGACACCCCGGGCGCATCTCGCGGCGGATTGGCACGCGCATCTCGCAACGCTCAAGCCCGAAACGCGCGAAGACGAGCAGGCGACGCTGACGGCCGCAAAGCTCTTCACCGATTATCTGCGCGCATGCCGCGAGGAGCGGTTCGCGATGAGCCTGTTGCCGCCCGGCCGCTTCCTGATGCCCGGCAATCTCGCAGGCTCCCCCGCGCTGACCTTCGCGCCGCTCGATCTGCCCGCTGGCGGACAAGCGCCCGACGGCTCGCTCTGGGCGATGATGGTGCGCCGCTTCGAGGCCTACAAGGACGTCGTGGTGCGGCCGTTCTTCCGCGATCATTTCGCGCGGCTCGATCGCCAGATCGTGCTGGCGGATGCACTCGCCGCGTTCAACTCAGGCCCCGAGGCGCTGCACGATCTCGAAGCCGCGCTTGCCGGCATTCTCGGCTGCTTCAACATCGGCCGCAGCACCTTGCTCTCCAGCCTGTTTCGGCCGCGCATCGACCGCATCCTGTTTGCGGCGACCAAGGCGGACCATCTGCATCATTCCAGCCATGACCGGCTCGAGGCCGTGCTGCGCCGCGCCGTATCGGGCGCGGTTGCGCGCGCGGAAAATACCGGCGCGGCGATCGACGTCGTTGCACTCGCCGCCGTCCGCGCCACGCGCGAGGCGCAGGTGTCCCGGGGACGCGACAAATTGCCGTCGATCCTGGGAACTCCGGCCGCGGGCGAAAGCGCCGGCGGCGAGTTCTTCGACGGCAACACGGAAGTCGCGACCTTTCCGGGGGATCTGCCCGTCGATCCCGAGCCGCTGTTCAACGACACGGATGCATTCCGCGGGCTCTCGACGGAGGCGGCCGAGACAAGCGACTTCCGCTTCCTGCGCTTCCGCCCGCCCAAGCTCGAACGCGAGGGCGACGGCGAGCCGGCACTGCCACACATCCGCCTCGACCGTGCCCTGCAGTTCCTGATCGGAGACAAGCTGTCATGACGGAGCGATCCCAGCAGCGGCGGCCGGCGACGTTCCGGCTCGACGATCCCGGCGTCGTCGTCACCGAGGCCGACGAGACGGGACGGCTCGGTCGCGGCACGATCCAGATCACGCCGGAGAGCGATCCATCGACACTGCCGGTGCCGATTCAGGCCACACTTCCCGCGCGGCGCCGCTTTCCCTGGGGCGCGCTGTTCTGGTCCGGCCTCGCCGGGTTGACGCTGCTCGGGGTCGGGCTAGGCGTCGTCCATCTGATCGAGGATTTGTTCGCGCGCAGCGAGAGCCTCGGCTACGTCGGGCTTGCCTTTGCGCTCGTCACTGCGTTGGCGCTTGCCGTCGTGATCGGACGCGAGGCGTTCGGGCTGGCGCGGCTTGCGACGATCGAGAAGCTGCATCAGCGCGCCGCCGACGTGCTCGCCAGTGACGATCGCGCCGAGAGCCGCGTCATCGTGCAGGACCTGCTGAAGATCGCGCACCAGAACCCGCAGCTCGCGCGTGCCCGCGCCACGCTGGAAAGCCATGCCGGCGAGATCATCGACGGCGCCGACATGATCCGGCTCGCCGAGCGCGAACTGATGTCGCCGCTGGATGCGGAAGCGCGGCGGCTGGTGTCATCGGCCGCGCAAAAGGTCTCGATCGTCACAGCGGTCTCGCCCCGCGCGGCGATCGACGTGCTGTTCGTGTTCGTCGCAGCGCTGCGCCTGATCCGCCAGCTTGCCTATCTCTATGGCGGTCGCCCAGGCGCGCTCGGCATGATCCGCCTGCTCCGTCACGTCATCGCCCATCTCGCCATCACCGGCGGCATGGCCGCGAGCGACAGCCTGGTGCAGCAGATGCTCGGCCATGGCATCGCGGCGAAGCTGTCGCAGCGACTGGGTGAAGGCGTGCTCAACGGATTGCTGACGGCGCGGCTGGGCCTCGCCGCGATCGACGTCACGAGGCCATTGCCGTTTGCGGCCCTGCCGCCGCCGAAGCTGTCGGATCTGGCGACGGATCTGCTGCGGAAGAAGGATGGGGAGGAGTAGCGGCGCTTCCTTACCCTCCCCTGGAGGGGGAGGGTCGGCTCGCAGCGCGCCAGCGATGCGAGACGGGGTGGGGTGACGGTCTCTCCTCTCCGCACACTGCCCGCGTGGAGAGATCACCCCACCCCGCTCGCGCTGCGCGCGATCGACCCTCCCCCTCCAGGGGAGGGTAAGCGCCCGCCAGCACTTTCCACTGGAACAGCGGCGAGTCCTTCGGCGGGGCGAGCTCCGGGGTCCAGCCGGTGAGCTTTTCGAGCACATAGGTGTCCGTTACAACGCCGCGCCAACGGCGCTCGACTTCGCCGAGCCGCTCTCGCTTCGCCAGGATGTTCTGCCACAGCGACGAACGATCGTCCGGCGCGCGTCCGACATAGATGCCCGCGTGTCCCCTGATCCTGTCCATGCCGGGATCGCGGAAATCCTGGAAGCGGCCGCGCTCGTTGATCTCGATCACGGGCACGCGGCCCCTGAACAGCCAGCGCATCATGGCGTAGGTGCGGTAGTCCGTCGTCGCGATCCAGGTCGCGCCGGTCGCGTCGAGCGCGGCCTGCGCACGCGCGGCGACCTGCTCGTAGCCCGCCTCGGCGCCGATCGGATCGCTCTTGCCGAGGAAATTCCAGGGCGCGGCGACGTAATAGAGAAACACGATGACGACGAAGGCGATGCCCGAGACGATTGCAGTCCTGGCCCAGAACAGTGACGATTCCAGCATCCGGGCCGACCATCCCTCCTTTGTCATCGTTGCGAGGTTCACCGCGGTGGCCGCGAAGCCGACCGGCCACATGAACATCGGCCAGGTGTCGCCGACCCGGAGCGTCATCGACTTCGCAAGGAAATAAAGAAACGGCACCAGCACGGCGGTCGACAGCAGGATCGCGACCGGCTCGCGCGTGCGATAGCCGCGCCACGCCGTCAGCACCAGGCCCGTCAGGACCACCGGCAGCATGACGAAGCCGACCAGGCCGAATTGCAGGCCGATGTAATCGCCGATCGTCCGCAGCGAGATGCCATAGTTGGCGGTGGCGCGCACGCCCTGGAAGCGGAACGAGGCCCAGTCGTGCTGCGCATTCCAGATCAGTACCGGCGAGAACACGGCGATCGCAACCAGCACGGCGAGGTAAGGGTAAGGGCTCCGCAGCCAGCGCCAGCGCCAATCCGGCACCAGCAGAAAGGCGGCAACCGCCGGCGCGAACATGATCGCGGTGAATTTCGACAGCATCGAAAGGCCTGCGAACAGGCCCGCCGCGAGCCACCAGCGGCCGTCGCCGCCCTGTGCGAGCCGCACCAGCGACCACACCATCGCCATCGCACACGGAATCATCGCGACATCGGGCGCGACCTTGGCCATCAGCAGACCGTAATAGAGCGCGGCCTCCGGCATCAGCACCGCGAACATGATCGCGCGCGCATCATGGGTGAGGCGACGGACGATGTCGGCGAGCAGCAGCTGTGTCACCAGCATGGCGACGATGCCGCCGAAGCGGACGCCCAGCGCGGTGTCGCCGAAGATCGCGGTACTGAGGCGGATCATCCAGGCAATGCCGGGGGGATGATCGAGAAAGCTGAGCGCCGCTTCCTTCGACCAGGTCCAGTAATAGGCCTCGTCCGTGCGCAGCTCGATGGCGGAGGCGTAGACGATGCGCATCACCGTCATCGCGGCGATGATCGCTGCGGCAACGAGGATGAGACGGCGTTCGGCGCCGTCGGGCTTCGCAGAAATGGCGGGAGCGATCGTCACGGCCGCGCTTTTCCCCGACTTGAGAGGGGGAGTCAATGTAGGGCAAGCTCTCTCCCCGAGTCGTCCCGGACAAGCGCAGCTCCCGACAACGCGTAGCGTTGTCTAGAGCGGAGCGCAGATCCGGGACCCATAGCCACAGGGAAGGGTTTGGCGAAGACTCGCAGTTGCCATCCCGCGTCACAACTGCTCCCTGTGGCTATGGGTGCCGGATCGGCGCGCGCTTTGGGCGCGCTTGTCCGGGACGACAGCGGAGGTTAGACGCGCCCACCCTACGATTTCGTAACCCTGCCGCGCATGTGATTGGCGAGCCTGTCCACATCAGGAATTAAACGCTACGCTGGCTGTTCTCCTTGGTGAACTGATACAGGCGAATCATGGCCGCCGCTCCCGTACACATGCCCGAACTCGTCCGCGCCACCGGCGTCCGGCAGTTGCGGCTCATCTGCGGAATCATCCTGTTCGCGTATGTGAGCAGCCATTTCCTCAACCATGCGCTCGGCAACATCTCGGTGGATGCCATGGAGGTCGGGGTCTACTATCATACCCTGTTCTGGCAGTTCCTCCCCGTCGCGATCGTGTTCTACACGGCTGCACTCACCCATATGGGCCTCGGCATCTACGCCCTGTATCAGCGCCGGCAGTTCCGCTGGCGGACGATCGAGCCGCTCCAGCTGGTGCTGGGCCTGAGCATCCCCGCTCTGGTCATGGGGCACGTGGTCGGGGTGCGGCTCGGTTACACGCTGTACGATCATCAGAAGCTCTATCCGCAGGAGCTCTATCTGTTCTTCGTCGCAGCGCCGGGCCGGCTTTGGCAGATGACGATCCTGCTCCTCATTGCATGGGTGCACGGCTGCATCGGCATTTTCTTCTGGCTTCGCCTGAAGCCGTTCTTCACGCGCGCGGCGCCCTATCTGCTCGCGGCCGCCGTGCTGATCCCGACGCTGTCGCTGCTCGGCATCTATCAGGGCGGCCGCAGCGTCGCCGTCGAGAGCGAAGATCGAGAGTGGCGTAGCCAGAACCTTACCCGCGATCAGGTCGGCACGGTCGCAGAAGGCAATACACTCGACCGCATCGCGGGCGGCCTCACCATCGGCTATTTCGGATTGCTCGCCTTGGCGTTGGCGGCACGCGGCGCACGGGCCTTGCGCGAGCGGCGCGGCGGCATGATCGCGCTGTCCTACGGCAACGGCAAGACGGTGCGCGTGCCAAAAGGCCTCTCCGTGCTGGAAGCGAGCCTGCGCCACAACGTGCCGCATGCCAGCGTCTGCGGCGGCCGCGCCCGCTGCTCGACCTGCCGCATCCGCATCATCGGCGATCATGAGGCCCTGCCCGAGCCATCGCCGCGCGAGGCCTTCGTGCTCACCCGCGTCGGCACCTCCGATCCCTCGATCAGGCTCGCCTGCCAGCTGCGGCCGACCTCCGACCTCTCCTTCTTCCAGCTCTTCACACCGCACACAGTCTCCGCGAATGCGCAGGCTTCGACGCCCGCCAGCATCGGCCAGGAGCGCTATCTCGTCAGCCTGTTCGTGGACATGCGCGGCTCGACGCAGCTTGCCGAGAAGCGGCTGCCGTTCGACACGGTCTTCATCGTCAACCGCTTCCTCGGTGCGGTCTCGCAGGCCGTCATCGAGAATGGCGGCCTGCCGAACCAGTTCGTCGGCGACGGCATGCTGGCGCTGTTCGGGCTGTCGGCGGACCCGCAAGCCGCGTGCCGGCAGGCGCTGAAGGCCGCCGCCGGAATCGCCACGCATATCGACGAGCTCAACGAGCTCCTGAGCCACGATCTTCGCCAGCCGATCCGCTTCGGCATCGGCATCCACGGCGGCGAGGTCATCATCGGCGACATCGGCTATCGCGATCACATCGTCTTCACGGCGCTGGGCGATGCCGTCAACGTCGCCGCCCGCCTGCAGGACATGACCAAGACCCTGGCCTGCGAGGCGATCGTCTCGGAGGAAATCCTCCGCACCGCGGACCTCGCCGACGATGCCCTTCCGCAGCATGAGGCCGCAATCCGTGGCCGCGACGAGCCGATGGCGGTGCGCGTCGTGGCGGATGCGCGGGAGCTGGCGGCGCTGGTGGATCGAACCGAGCGCGTCGCGGCCTGATGTCTTCACCTCTCCCCGCTTGCGGGGAGAGGTCGACGCTCTTGCGATCCGGGTGAGGGGGTAAAGGTCTCACGACAATTTCACTTGCGGAGAGAGGCCCCTCACCCCAACCCTCTCCCCGTAAGAACGGGGCGAGGGAGCGCACTGCCTTCGCCGCGTCAGCTCGATCTCATGACAGACGTAACACCGGCCTGCTGCAACGCAGCGGCATGGGCCTGCTGCGAAAGCACGAATTGACTTCGTTCAAATCGTTGCGACAGATGAGCGCAGGATCGCGGTGATGACCGCTGGTCCAACAAAAGCTCCGGGAGGAGACCAGAATGTTCGACCGACGCGACCTGCTCAAAGGAGCGGGCCTTGCCGCCGTTGCGGCTACACTGAATTCCACCAAGGCGCTGGCCCTCGACACGGTGACCCTGCCCTTCGCCAACGGCGAACGGCCGCTGGTGAAATATCCGCAGAAGCGACCGATGATCGGCCTGACCAGCCGGCCGCCGCAGCTCGAGACGCCGTTTGCCGTGTTCAACGACGGCCCGATCACGCCCAACAACGCGTTCTTCGTGCGCTATCACCTCTCCGACCTGCCCTACGATCTCGACCCCGACAAGTTCACGCTCGAGGTCAAGGGCAAGGTCGACAAGCCGCTGAAACTTTCGCTGAAGGACATCAGGAAGATGAAGGCGACCGAGATCGTCGCCGTCAACCAGTGCTCCGGCAACAGCCGCGGTTTCTTCGAGCCGCGCGTCGCCGGCGGCCAGCTCGCCAACGGCGCGATGGGCTGTGCGCGCTGGCGCGGCATACCGCTGAAATCCGTGCTGGCGATGGCCGGCGTTCAGAGTGGCGCCAAGCAGGTGACGTTTGGCGGCATGGACGGACCGGTCAGCGACAAGACGCCCGATTTCGTCAAGGCGCTCGATCTCGATCACGCCACCGACGGCGAGGTGATGCTGGCCTATGGCATGAACGGCGAGGACCTGCCGTTCCTCAACGGCTTCCCGCTGCGCCTGATCGTGCCCGGCTATTTCGGCACCTACTGGGTCAAGCACCTCAACGAGATCACCGTCATCGACAACGTCTATGACGGCTTCTGGATGAAGTCGGCCTATCGCATTCCCGATACGCCCGACAACGCGGTCGAGCCGGGCACCGCGCCGAAGGCGACCATCCCGATCAACCGCTTCACCATCCGCTCCTTCATCACCAGCGTCCCCGATGGCGCGAAGCTGAAGGCAGGCGCCGCGACCCTGCGCGGCATCGCCTTCGACGGCGGCAACGGCATCAAGGAAGTCCAGGTCTCCACCGACGGCGGCAAGACCTGGGCCCGCGCAAAGCTCGGCAAGGACCTTGGCAAATACGCATTCCGCGAATGGAAGCTGCCGGTGAAGCTCGCCGCCGGCAGCCATGAGCTCAAGGTGCGCGCCACCGGCAATGGCGGGGAGACGCAGCCGGACACGCCGCGCTGGAACCCGGCAGGCTATCTGCGCAACGTCGTCGAAACCGTTCGCGTGACGGTCGCCTGAAGGAGAATGATCATGCAGCGCACCGCTCTCCCCGCCGTCACGCTCGCCCTCGCCGCCGTGATAGGTTCGGCCCTTGCCGCGCCGGTCAATTACAAGACTCCCGACGAGGTCGCCGCCTTCAAGCCCGGTCCCAATCTCGAGGTCGTGCAGGGCAATTGCAGCGCCTGCCACTCGTCCGACTACATCGCCACGCAGCCGCCGATGAAGGACAAGAAGGGCTTCTGGCAGGCCGAGGTGACGAAGATGATCAAGGTCTATGGTGCACCGATCGACGATGCCGATGTCGGCAAGATCGTCGACTATCTGGCTGCGACGTATTGACGAATGCGGGGACGCGTACGGACATTTGACCGCGAAACGGGCAAAACCGGCAAAAACGCCGCGAAGTTGAGCGGAATTCAGCGAAATGCCGATGTGGTTTGAGCTACCAAGCCTGCCACATTCCGCGTATCCTGTAGGACCGAACCGGCCGGTTGGCGGGGACTGGCGGTTCGCGATCTCGGAGGAAGACCCGCGGAGAAGTCGTGATGGCTAAAGGTACGGTCAAGTGGTTCAACCCGACGAAGGGTTATGGATTTATCCAGCCTGCGTCGGGGGGCAAGGATGTGTTCGTGCATATCTCGGCAGTGCAGAAAGCCGGTCTGTCGACCCTCAACGAGGGACAGACGGTGGAATACGAAGAGATCGCAAACCGGGGCAAGACCTCCGCAGAAAACCTCAAAGTATAAGCCCGCCAGCATTTGCTGCCTCCTGGACTAATCCGGGAGCCGGGCCAAGAAATTTAGAAGACGGCCAGTGCAGTCGACGACAGGCGTTGCGATTGCACGGGGATAGTTATTTTTCCTTGGAAGACCGCTTGTCCACGCCACAGCAATGACAATCGCGACGGCATGTCGTCAGCCTACCGGCAACGGTGCGTCGCGCTTGATCTCCTCCATCACCGCATAGGTCCGCGTCTCGCGCACGCCCGGCATCGACAGCAAGGTCTCGCCGAGAAAGCGTCGATAGGCGGCCATGTCCGCAAGCCGCGCCTTCACAAGATAGTCGAAGCCGCCGGCTACCATGTGACACTCCAGCACCTCGGGCGCGAGCTTCACCGCACGCGCAAAGCGCTCGAAATTGTCGGGCGTGGTCTTGTCGAGCAACACCTCCACGAACACCAACAGGCCAAGTCCGAGCCGGTGCGGGTTGAGCCGCGCACCATAGCCTTCGACAAAACCCTCGCGCTGCAAGCGCTTCAGCCGTTCGCCGATCGACGTCGGCGACAGCCCGATGCGCTCGGCGAGCTCGACATTGGCGATGCGCCCATCTTCCTGGAGAATCGAGAGGATTCTGCGGTCGATTCGATCCAATTCCATACTATGTCCGCCAAAATGGCATATTGCCTTCAGTTTGTAAGGTAATCTGGCTAATTTGTCTATCGAACTACGGTAGCGTGAGCCTTATCCTGTGATTCAGCCACAGGACACGCCATGCCGAACACCCCGCCTCCCTTCTCCGCTCCTTACGCACCCGATGACACCGAGATCGCCGCGCGTCTCTTGCCGGCGTCGCAGCTGTCCCCGCCGCAGGAGGCGCGGATCGACCGCAGCGCGACGCGGCTGATCGAGGCGATCCGCAAGCGCGACGACCGGCTTGCAGGTAACCTTGGCGGGGTCGAGGACATGCTGCGGGAGTTCGCGCTCTCGACCAAAGAGGGCCTCGCGCTGATGGTGCTGGCCGAGGCGCTGCTGCGCGTGCCGGACGCGCGCACCGCCGACCAGTTCATCGAGGACAAGCTCGGCGAAGGCGACTTCATCCACCACGAGACCAAGTCCACCGCGTTCCTGGTCAACGCCTCGGCCTGGGCGCTCGGCCTCTCCGCGCGCGTGATCCAGCCCGGCGAGACGCCCGACGGCACCATCGGCCGGCTGGTGAAGCGGCTCGGCGCACCGGCCGTGCGTACCGCCACGCGCCAGGCGATGCGGCTGATGGGCAATCATTTCGTGCTGGGCGAGACCATCGAGCAGGCGCTGGAGCGGGGCCGGCCGCGCTCCGGCCAGAAGACGCGCTATTCCTTCGACATGCTCGGCGAAGGCGCGCGCACAGCGGCGGATGCGAAACGCTACTTCGACGCCTATGCCAGCGCCATTGAAACGATCGGCAAGGCGGCAGGCAACCATCCCCTGCCCGACCGGCCCGGCATCTCGGTCAAGCTGTCGGCGCTGCATCCGCGCTTCGAGGCGATCAGCCGCGGCCGCGTGATGGCCGAACTGGTGCCGCTGCTGCTGGACCTCGCCCAGCGCGCCAAGGCCCATGACCTCAACTTCACCGTCGACGCCGAAGAGGCCGACCGTCTGGAGCTGTCGCTCGACGTGATCGCGGCGACGCTCGCCGACCCCTCGCTCGGAGGCTGGGACGGATTTGGCCTGGCCATCCAGGCCTATCAGAAGCGCGCCGGCGCGGTGATCGATTATGTCGATGCGCTTGCCCGCGCACATGATCGCAAGCTGATGGTGCGGCTGGTCAAGGGCGCCTATTGGGACACCGAGATCAAGCGCGCGCAGGAGCGCGGGCTCGGCGGCTATCCCGTGTTCACGCGCAAGGCGATGACGGATCTGAACTACGTCGCCTGCGCGACGAAGCTGCTGGCTTTGCGGCCCCGCATCTTCCCGCAATTCGCCACCCACAACGCGCTGACGGTCGCGACCGTGCTGGAGCTAGCCGCCGGCAGCGGCGGCTTCGAATTCCAGCGCCTGCATGGCATGGGCGAAGCGCTGTACGAGCAGCTGGCGAAAGATCACCCGGACATCGCCTACCGCACCTACGCGCCGGTCGGCAGCCATCGTGATCTGCTCGCCTATCTGGTGCGGCGGCTGCTCGAGAACGGCGCGAACTCGTCCTTCGTGGCGCAGGCCGCCGACTATCGCGTGCCGGTGTCGGCGCTGTTGCAGCGTCCGGCAGATGCCATCGTCCGGCCGCAGGCGGCGGCCCATCCAAAAATCCCATTGCCTTGCGATCTCTTCGCACCGGACCGGCGCAATTCGCGCGGCATCGAATTCGGCGAACGTGCCGCGCTCGATCGGTTGCTGACCGACGTCAGGGCCGAGACGGCCCGCCTCGAGGCGATCGCCGATGCCTCGCCGGATCAGGCCAATGCGGCGGTCGCCGCGGCACGCGCCGGCTTTGCCGCCTGGAGCCGCACGCCGGCAGGCGCGCGCGCGGCGGCGTTGGAGCAGGCCGCGCATCTGCTGGAGAGCCGCGGCGCTCACTTCATGGCGCTGCTGCAAGCCGAGGGCGGCAAGACGCTTGACGACGCGCTGTCGGAGCTGCGCGAGGCCGCCGACTTCTGCCGCTACTATGCCGCGCAGGGCCGCAAGCTGTTCGGGGGCGAGGCTGCCATGCCGGGCCCGACCGGCGAGAGCAACGCGCTCACCCTGCGCGGCCGCGGCGTGTTCGTCGCGATCTCGCCCTGGAATTTTCCGCTGGCGATTTTCCTGGGACAGGTCACGGCCGCGCTGATGGCCGGCAACAGCGTCGTCGCAAAGCCCGCCGAGCAGACGCCGCGCATCGCGCGCGAGGCCGTGGCCGTGCTGCACGAGGCGGGCATCCCCAAGAGCGCGCTGCACGTCGTCACCGGCGATGGCCGCATCGGGGCCGTGCTAACCGCGCACGCTGACATTGCGGGCGTGGTCTTCACCGGCTCGACCGAGGTGGCACGCTTGATCAACCGGACTCTCGCCGCCAAGGACGGGCCGATCGTGCCGCTGATCGCGGAGACCGGCGGCATCAACGCGATGATCGCGGATGCCACCGCGCTGCCCGAGCAGGTCACTGATGACGTCGTGACCTCGGCCTTCCGTTCAGCCGGCCAACGCTGCTCGGCGCTGCGGCTGTTGTTCGTGCAGGAGGACGTCGCCGACCGCATGATCGAGATGATCGCTGGCGCCGCGCGCGAGTTGAAGATCGGCGACCCCTCCGACGTCGCAACCCATGTCGGGCCTGTGATCGACGAGGAGGCCAAGCAGCGTCTCGACGCGCATATCGCGCGGATGAAGCACGAGGCGCGGTTGCACTTTGCAGGCCACGCGCCGGACGGCTGCTTCGTCGCGCCGCACATCTTCGAGCTCAGGGAGCCCGGCCAGCTCACCGAGGAGGTGTTTGGCCCGATCCTCCATATCGCGCGCTATCGCGCCGAGAACCTCGAAGGCGTCCTGCATGCGATCGAGCGCACCGGCTACGGGCTCACCCTCGGCGTCCATTCCCGCATCGACGACACGATCGAGGTGATCATCGACCGCGCCCAGGTCGGCAACATCTACGTCAACCGCAACATGATCGGCGCCGTGGTCGGGGTGCAGCCGTTCGGCGGCAACGGCCTGTCCGGAACCGGCCCGAAGGCCGGCGGTCCGCACTACCTCGCGCGCTTTGCCACCGAGCAGACGGTGACAATCAACACCGCAGCAGCCGGCGGCAATGCTGCATTGCTTGCGGGGGAGGAGTGAGGCCCTGCGCCAGGCGCCGTTGCATCCCGACAAAACATCGATCTAATGCTGCCATCACCGGCCCGCGCCAATTCCAGCGCGCGGGAAACGACTGAAGCAAGGGAGCGACGCTGCGATGGACAAGGGCATTTTTGCGGGGCTGAAGGTTCTGGACTGCGCCAGCTTCATTGCAGCGCCCGCGGCCGCGACCGTGCTGTCGGATTTCGGTGCCGACGTCATCAAGATCGAGCCGCCCGGCGCCGGCGACCCCTACCGCAACCTGCCCAATTTGCCCGGCTATCCCAGCGGCGAGCACAATTTCGCCTGGCTGCTGGAGGCCCGCAACAAGAAGAGCATCGCGCTCGACCTCGCCAAGCCCGAGGCGCAGGCGGTGCTGTACAAGCTGGTGGCGGAGGCCGACGTCTTCATCACCAACATGCCGCCGCCGGTGCGCGCCAAGCTCGGCATCACCTATGACCACCTCGCCCATCTCAACGACCGGCTGATCTACGCCTCCTTCACCGGCTACGGCGAGAAGGGCGAGGAAGCCAACAAGCCCGGCTTCGACAGCAACGCCTATTGGGCGCGCTCCGGCCTGATGGACCTCGTCCGCGCCGACACCGATACCACACCGGCCCGCTCGGTCGCGGGCATGGGCGACCATCCCTGCGCCATGGCGTTCTACGGCGCCATCGTCACCGCGCTGTATCAACGCGAGAAGACCGGCAAGGGCTCGCATGTCGCCTCCAATTTGATGGCGAACGGGGTGTGGGCCGCGAGCGTGCTGGCGCAGGCCAAGCTGTGCGGCGCCAAATTTGGCGAGCGGCGGCCGCGCGAGCGCGCGCTGAACGCGGTGGCCAATCACTACCAGTGCAAGGACGGCCGCTGGCTGATCCTGTCGCTGCTGAACGAGGAGAAGCAGTTCCCGACGCTGGCCCGCTGCCTCGGACGCGAGGATTTGATCAACGATCCCCGCTTCGCAACCAAGGCCGACCGTCACGCCCACTCGGTCGAACTGATCAAGATTCTGGACGACACTTTCGCCACCAGGGACCTCGCCGAATGGCGGCAGATCCTCGACGGCAACGGCCTCGTGTTCGGTGTCGTTGCCATTCTCGACGACATCCCGAACGACAAGCAGATGCTCGACAACGAGGTGCTGGTGCCGTTCGAGAACGACACCATGCTCACCATCAACAGTCCGATCTGGATCGACGGCGCGAAGAAGGTGCAGCCGCGCAAGCCGCCCGCCGTTGGCGAGCACAGTGACGAGATCTTGCGCGGCGCGGGGTACGACGAGGCGGCGATCAAGCAGCTGCGGTCGAAGGGGGCGGTGGGATAGGCCGGCGCGCCGGCGTTACTTCCGCGCGATCAAGCCGCCCACCAAGTCCAACAGCTCCGCCTTCGCCTCACGTCGGAAGCCGGCTCTGGGCGTGGCGAGTTGGCGAAAGAGCAAGCCAATCAGCGCCGAGACGAACAACTCGGCGTGGCGGCGTGGGTGTGGGGACTTCGCAGCTTTCAGCGCAAGCTCCGCACTCTGCCGCCACGTGTCAAACCACTCGGCGACCACGGGCCGATAGTGCTCTTGCCTCGCGGCGGCCAAGAAGGCCTCATAGCAGGCGATATGCGTCTCGGCTTCTGCGCTGATCTCGCGGGCGTAGAAATCGACCAGCGCGTCGATCCAGGCCTCCACCTCGAACGCCTTGTCCTGAAGGCTGAGAGCCAACGCACGCAGCCTGCCGATTTCGCGCGCCAGAGCGAACTGCAGGGCGGCCTCAATCAGCGCATCACGGGTTCCGAAATGATGCGTGACCGCACCGAGCGAAACCCTGGCCTCGGCCGCGACCGCCCGGTGGGTCACGCCGTCAAGTCCATGTCGCCCGATGATGCGCAACGTTGCCTGCATCAGGGGCTGCTCGCGCTCGCCCGACTCTGTTTTTGTATCCTTGCTCATCCGGCCCTGGCATCCAGCTCTTGACCTGCGACAGAACAAATGTTCTGTTATGCGGATCATATGTAATATGATTATCCAGGCCCCCGGAGGCAAGGAGCGTTCAATGTCGAGCTACCAACTCCACTATTTCCCCGAGTCAGGCAACAGCTACAAGCTCGCGCTGATGCTGACGATGTGCGGCCAGCGGTTCGAACCGGTCTGGACCGATTTTGCCGGCGGCATCACCCGCACGGCGGAGTGGCGCAAAGCCGTGAACGAAATGGGCGAGATTCCCGTGCTCGAAATCGACGGCGTGAGGATGACGCAGACCGCGCCACTCCTGCTGCAGCTTGCGGAGCGGTATGGCCGCTTCGGCGCCGAGAACGCCGACGAGAAATTCGAGCTCTTGCGCTGGCTGTTCTGGGACAACCACAAGCTCACCGGCTACATGGCCACGTACCGCTTCATGCGCGCCTTCACCGAAAAAAACGATCCGCAGGTGCTGAAACATTTTCGCCGGCGGCTCGACGACTTCCTCGGCATCCTCGACGGGCATCTCCAGCACAACGACTTCGCGATCGGAGCGAGGCCAACGGTCGCCGACATCTCGATGATGGCCTATCTGCACTATCCGAGCGACGAGCACGGCTTCGATTTCGCGGCGAGCCATCCCGCCATCCACGCCTGGCTCGGCCGCATGGCCGCGCTGCCCGGCTGGAAGCCGGCCTATGAGCTGCTGCCGGGCAAGCGAATGACGAATTACGCGAAGTGAGAGAGCCAAAGCCTCGGCGCCATCATGGCCGGGCTTGTCCCGGGTATCACGAAGGAAAGCGGAGGCTACCGCAGCGACAGCCAGCCGAGCGTGAAGAGGATCCCGCCGATGATGACGGCCGCCGCGACCGCCCAGGTGCTGACGCGGACGCTGCCGGTGACCTGCTTGGCTTCTTCATTGCGCGCGATCTCGCGATTGCGCTCCTTGGTGGACTCGCTGGTATCCGTCATGGGTCATCCAAATCGCTTGCTGGTTTAACGCGTCTTGATGAAGCACATGCCGATGCGGCGCGAGGCCGCGGCAGCCTGACAGGTGAGACCGTTAGCACAGCTCCATGACGTAAAACTCCTGTCCGGCGTTCCCGATCCCGCATCCTGCAGGGAACAATGCGCGCCCCAGCCGTCCTGATATTCGGTGCCGGCGAGTTCCTTACCTCCGCGGGTCTGCGGCCGGCTGGCAAATCCGCGTGAGAAATCAGGCCGTTTGCCGGAGGCAAACGCGGTCAGAATGTCGCGGCGGCGGAGCTGGTCGCCGAAGAAATGCGGCGAGGCCGGCACGATGGCGGAATTGGACGGGTCGTCCGCGAGCCAGTCGACGCCAGGGAAATGAAAGCCGCCGATGCCGCGGGTCTGGTGGCAGCCGGCGCAGGTGACGTCGTTGAGACGGCGCTGGAAACCGGCGACCGAGCGGACATTTTGCATGTCGGCGCCGCGTGCCGCCGCCTGCTTCAACGCGCTGACCACGTCACTATCAGTGAAGACTGGATCGCCTTTGCCTTCCGCTTGTCCCTCTCCTTGCATCATGCCGAACTCGGGCTGCAGCGCCGAGGCATCGAAGCCGGCGGGAGTCGGCACCACCGCGGCCCTGGCCAGGAATTTCTCCGGGATCAGCACGGTACCGCGATCGAACTCGCGCAGATGATCGGGCGCGAGCAGCCAGGCCTTGAAGTCGCGCCGGAGCGCATCGTCGGCGAGGATCCTGTCGCGGTCGATCTGGTTCTCCAGCGTCGATTCCTCGAACGTCTTGGTGGCAGCGTCGTACCTGAACACCTTGAGCAGATAGTCGGAGCGGAAATCGTGCAGCGCCGATTTCGGCGCGACCGAGACCTGGATGTTGGTCTCGATGCGGTCGAGCATGGCGTCGTAAGGGGGGATACGACTACCGATCAACCCTTGCCAGTCGCCATTGTCGAGCCAGCGCCGGGCAACCTCGGCGCAGGCGACCGGTTTGCCGTTCGCATCGGTCTGACGCGGATCGCGCGCCTTCATCACGAGGTTGAGCGTCATCGGCAGCCGCGTTGCGGTCTTGCCGCCATCGGGCCTGCCGTCGAAACGGGCAAGACGGTAGATCAGCCGGATCTCGCCGCAGGACTCTTCCGACACATAGGCGCGGTCCATGCGGTTCACGATCCCGGCCAGCACGAACCGCGTGTCGCGGGACTTCAGATTGGCCCGGTCGAACAATTGGACGTCGAAGCCCTCGCCGACGCCGATGGTTTCGGTCGGATATGCCGCCTTGTACCGCGCGATGTAGCGGTCGAATTCCGCATCGATCGCGGGCGGAATCTCTTTCAGCTGCGGCAGCGACGCGAACATCAGGTCGGTCGTGAGCGGGACATCCGCGCTCCGCTCCGGCGAGAGCAGACGCGAGATCGTCAGCGTATTGTTCTGGTCGAGCTTGCGCAGGAGTTCGGGCTCGGTGATCGCAGTGCCGCGCGTCAGCGCTGTAGTCTCCGCCGCGAATAGCGAAGCGACGCCGCCCAACAATGCGGCGGCAGCAACGAGAATTCGCAACGCGCGGCTCATGCCTCAGGTAACACCGCGCAGGGACGCCTATTCAAGTAAAAAGGCGCCTCACATGGTGGTGAAGCGCCTTTTCGAAAGTCGATAGCGAACGCTCAGCGCGACACGATCAGGCCCCTGCTGGTGACGACGACCCAGCGGCCGTCCTGACGACGGATCGCATCGACGCGGCCGACGCCGGGGATGGGATCGCCGGGATAGACCTCGTAGAGCCCGTCGCGGCCCTCGATCAGCGCACCGCCATTGCCGGCATTGCGCAGCCTCCAGCCTTCGATCGTCGGCAGACGGCCGACCTCGGTCTTGGGCGCGGCAGGTGCCGGTGCCGCTGCGGCGGTCGCAACCTGGGTCGGCGCGATCGAGCCGGTGGTCTCCCTGGCGGGAGCTGCTGCAGCCTGCGCGGAGGCTGCGGGCGGCGTGGCGCGGAGCTTGTCGACGGTCTCGGACAGTTTGGCGATCTTGGCCAGCGGCTCGGCCTGCGCCTTCTCGAGCTTGTCGAGGCGGTCGTTGGTCCGGTTGAACTGGCTGACGCCGGTTTTCGAGCTCTGCTCGACATTGGCCTTCAGCGCGACAAGGTCGGCATCGATCCGGGCGACCGAAGCATCCAGCGCGCTGGTGTCGGCGACCTGCACCGGCGCCTGGGCCGGGGCTGCGAAACGCATCATGCCGGCGGTCGCGAGCGCGCCGCTGATCGCGCCGACGCAGGCGGCGATCGCCACCACCGCAGCCATCGCAGACAAGCGGCGCTTGCCGCCGGTCTCGCGCGGCTCGTCCGCCTTCACATGAGGGGCGAAGTCCTCGCGGTCCCAGGACCGGTCCGAGGGCGCCATGACGATCAGCTTGCCCGGCTTTGCCTCGGGCTCGGGTTCGGCTTTCGCTTCGAGTTTCGGCACGTCGATCCGCGGCGGCTCGACTTTGGGAGCATCCGCCTTGACCGGATCCGGTTTGGGCGGCGTCTCGTGGTCGGGGGCGATCGAGGGGGCGTCGATACCGGCAGCAACCGCGAGGGCCGGCGGCGCTGCGTCGGTAGCACCGGAATCCTGGGCAGCCTGGTCGGGCATTGGTTCGCTCACGGCTCAAATACTCCAGTCTGGATTGACCTTTTGGTAACTTTCATTGCTTGCGAAATCCTTACCTTCGGACCCGCTTACCGAAACTTTAGGAATTGATCCGGGGCCGAATTGGGCCGGGAAAATGGAACCGGCGTGGCGGGTGTGAAACAATTTGTAACCGGGGGAAGATGAACGGCGGCGCAACGCCCGGGTCGTCGCCCTTCGAGCCTCGTCGCGCTCGAGCCTCAGGGTAACCGCGATGGAGCGAATGCCCGCTGCCTCCACATCGTCACTTCGACGGAGGGGTCACCACCTGCAGTCCCAGATCACAGTCCGTCACAGCACCACCGGCGCATCCGGCAGCTCATTCGAATGCGGGCCCTGTGGCGGGAAATGCCGCGCCAGCTCGCGCGACACCGCCTCGATGCCGCCGATCACGCCGCGCTCGAAGCGGCCCGACCTGAACTCGGCCTCCATCGCGTGGCAGATGCTCTCCCACCCTTCGCCGCCAACCTTCGCATCGATGCCGCGATCGGCGACGATCTCGACGTCGCGGTCGGCGAGCAGGAGATAGATCAGGACGCCGTTGTTGTGCGCGGTATCCCAGATACGCAAGTGCGAGAACACGTCGAGTGCGCGCTCGCGCGCCGGCTGGTTACGGAACAGTGGCGCGCCATCAAGCGCGCCTTCGACGACGAAGCGGACCTGACCGGAATGGGTGGCCTCGCCGCGCTTGATCGCCTGCTCGATGCGCTCGAGCACGGCTTGCGGGAAGATCTGCTTCGCCCGCCAATGATGCTGCACGAGATGTCTGGCAATGCGCTTGATGCTCATGACCGCTACCAGCTCCCCGAGGCGCCGCCGCCGCCAAAACTGCCTCCTCCGCCGCTGAAGCCGCCGCTACTCGACGATCCGCTGCTCCATCCGCTTCCCGACGAGCCGCTCGACCAGGATCCGCCGCGCGAGCGCCCGGTGCCCGGCGCCATCGCCGAAAACAGGTCGGCGACGAAGCCGACCACGAAGCCGATGGCGCCGAGCGCCATGGCGAGCGCGAAGGATCCGAGAATGAGCCAGGTCAGCGCCGCGATGATGCCGCCGACCGCGAGCGAGCCGAGCAGGCGCCCGAGGATAGCCCGGAAGAACCCGCCGACCCCGATCGAGGCGAACAGCGTCACGATGAAGAGCGGCGCGAGATCATCCAGATTGTGGGCGAAGTTGACGCTGCGCGAGGGCGCCGGCAGCGGCTCGCCGTCGATCACCCGGGTCATCCGATCGACGCCGTCGGAGATGCCGCCGGCAAAATCGCCTGTCCTGAATTTCGGTGTGATGACCTCGTCGATGATGCGCCTTGACGTGACGTCGGTCAGCGCCCCTTCGAGGCCGTAGCCGACCTCGATACGCAAGTGCCGGTCGTTCTTGGCGACGACGAGGATCGCGCCGTCGTCGATCTTCTTGCGGCCGATCTTCCAGGCCTCCGCGACCCGGATCGAGAATTGTTCGATCGTCTCCGGCTGCGTGGTCGGGACGATCAGAACGGCGATCTGACTTCCCTTGCGGCTCTCGAAGTCCTGCAGCTTCTGCGACAGCGCGGCGATGTCGCTGCTGGAGAGCGTGCCGGTCTGATCGACCACGCGGCCGGTGAGCTGGGGGACGGCGACGTCGGCGTGGGTGGGGAGCGCGAAGGCAAGGAAGAGCGCGATAGCGAGCACAAGCGCAGCGAGCGTCGAACAAGCCCACCACAGCATCGCTGTCATCGCCCGGCTTGACCGGGCGATCCAGTATTTCAGAGACGCCGGCGGAATACGGAGAAGCCGCGGCGTACTGGATTCCCCGCCTGCGCGGGGAATGACAGCGGTGTGTGGGATGCGCATCGGGGCCGAACGCGCTTACTTCGATGGCGCCGGGGCCGGGTTGAAGTCCACCTTCGGCGCGGTCGAGATCGCCTTCTCGTTCTCGACCGAGAAGTTCGGCTTCTCCTTGTAGCCGAACATCATGGCGGTGAGGTTGCTCGGGAATGAGCGGATGGTGACGTTATAGTCCTGCACCGACTTGATGTAGCGGTTGCGCGCCACCGTGATGCGGTTCTCAGTCCCCTCGAGCTGCGACATCAGGTCCTTGAACAAGGCATCGGACTTCAGCTGCGGATAGTTCTCGGTGACGACCAGCAGCCGCGACAGCGCGCTGGAGAGTTCGCCCTGGGCGGCCTGGAATTTCTGGAAGGCGGCGGGATCGTTCAGCACCTCGGGCGTCGCCTGGATGCTGCCGACCTTGGCCCGGGCGTTGGTGACGCCGAGCAACACGTCCTTTTCCTGCTGGGCAAAACCCTTCACCGAGTTGACGAGATTGGGCACGAGATCGGCGCGGCGCTGATACTGGTTCACGACCTCGGACCAGGCAGACTTGATCTGCTCGTCCTCACTCTGGATCGCATTGTAGCCGCAATTGGTCAGGCTCAGCGAGGCCAGCGCCGCCAGCACGGTCAGGATCTTGCGCATCAAATTTCTCCCGGTGGAATCCGGCGCAAACTACCAGATCGAGCACGCGAGACGCCAGAGCGCTCGAAAAGCAGCCGCCTGACGCAAGCCTCTTGCCTATCGCAGGCCGACATAGTCAACTCCGGCAAAACGAAAGCGGAAATGCCAGGGGAAACGCGATGAGCTCGTTCGAGACCATCCTCGTGGAACGGCCGGAGCCGGCGATCGTCCGGGTCGTGATGAACCGGCCCGAGGCGCGCAATGCGCAGAACCTGCAAATGACATACGACCTCAATGCCGCTTTCGACGCGGCGGTGCAGGACGATGCGGTCAAGGTCATCATCCTCGCCGGCAATGGGCCGCACTTCTCGTCCGGCCATGACCTGCGCGCGGGCGGCAAGAATGCCGCAGGCGTCGATTTTCCGCCGATCGGACATTGGGGCGGTTTCGCCGAAGCCGGCGCCCATGGCCGCTTCGCGCGCGAGCAGGAAATATATCTCCAGATCACGCGGCGCTGGCGCAACCTCGCCAAGCCTGTCATCGCCGAGGTGCATGGCAAGTGCATCGCCGGCGGACTGATGCTGGCCTGGGCCTGCGACCTCATCGTCGCCAGCGACGATGCGCAGTTCTGCGACCCCGTCGTCACCATGGGCGTCTGCGGCGTCGAATGGTTCGTGCACCCTTGGGAACTTGGCCCGCGCAAGGCCAAGGAATTCCTGTTCACGGCCGACAGCTGGAGTGCGCAGGAAGCGCACCAGCTCGGCATGGTCAACCAGGTCGTGCCGCGCGCGGAATTGTCTTCGCGCGTGCTCGAGCTGGCGCGCCGGATCGCGGCAAAACCGTCCTTCGCGCTGAAGCTGACCAAGGAAGCGGTGAATCGTTCGGTCGACGTGATGGGCCAGCCGGCGGCGATCGACCAGGCTTTTGCGCTGCACCAGCTCTGCCACGCCCATAATCTCCAGGAGTTCGGCATGATCGTCGATCCCTCCGGACTGCATCCCTCCGTGCGCAAGCCGCCGGCGGCCGCGGAGTAGACGCGATGGACCTCAATCTGAGTGACGAACAAAGATTGCTGCGCGAGAGCGCGGACCGCTTCGTGGCCGAGAGCTACGATGCCGATCACCGCCGCAAGATGGCGAACGACCCGCTCGGCTTCAGCCCGTCGGTGTGGAAGCAATTCGCCGAGCTCGGCTGGCTGGCGCTGCCGCTTCCCGAGGAGTTCGGCGGGCTCGGCGGCGGCGCGGTCGAGATCGGCATCTTGATGGAAGCCTTCGGTCGCGGGCTGGTGTCGGAGCCCTATGTCGCAACCGCGGTGCTAGGCGCGGCGCTGATCGCGAGATGCGGCACCATCGAGCAGAGGCAGGCAAGCCTGCCCAAGGTGGCGGATGGATCGCTGAAGCTTGCCTTTGCGCATTCCGAGCGCGCGGCCCGGTTCGATCTTGCCAAGGTCACGACCAGCGCCAACAAGACGGCGCAAGGCTGGCGCCTCGCCGGCAGCAAGGTCGCCGTGCTCGACGGACATGCCGCCGACCAGATCATCGTCTCCGCGCATATCCATGACCACCGAGGGCCGTCGGGGCGGATCGGCCTGTTCCTCGTGCAGGCGACGATGCCGGGCCTCGTCATCAGCGACTATCCGCGTCTTGGCGGCGGACGTGCCTGCAACATCGAGCTGTTCGACGTGCATCTGCCGGAAGACGTGCTGCTCGGTGACGGCAGCGATGCTCTGCCGGCGATCGAATGGGCCGTCGACCGCGCCATGGCAGCATTGGGTGCGGAAGCCGTCGGCATCATGCAGACGCTGCTGGACACGACGCTGGAATACACCAAGATCCGCAAGCAATTCGGCCGGCCGCTTTCCGCCAACCAGGTGATCCGCCACCGCCTCGCCGACATGGCGATGCAGGTGGACGAGGCCCGCTCGATGGCGCTGCGGGCCGCGTTGAAGGTGGATGCTGCGCCGATCGAGCGTGCCCGGGCTGCATCGGGCGCGAAAGCGAAGATCGGCAGATGCGCGCGCTTCGTCGGCGAGCAGTCGATCCAGCTCCATGGCGGCATGGGCGTCACCGAGGAACTCGAGGTCGGCGCCTATTTCAAGCGGCTCGTCGCCTTCGACACCCTGTTCGGCGGCAGCGCGCACCATTATGCCCGCCACGCCGAGCTCGGCCGCAGGGCCTGACACCAGGAGAGCCTCATGGACCTCAGTTTCAATGCCGAGGAGCGCGCTTTCCAGAGCGAGGTGCGCAGCTTCATCGCCAGGAACCTCACCGACGAGATGAAGCGCGCGACGGCGCTGACGCCCTCGGTGTTCTCCGACCCCGATATCGGCAAGGCCTGGCAGCGCGCACTGCACACCCAGGGCTGGGGCGCGCCCGGTTGGCCGGTCGAATATGGCGGGCCGCCCTGGACCTCGGCGCAGCGCTGGATCTTCGAGACCGAATGCGCACGCGCGGGCGTGCCCAACGTCAACGTGATGGGCGTGAAGATGGTCGGGCCCGTCATCATCGGTTTCGGCTCGCCGGAGCAGAAGAACTTCTACCTGCCGCGGATTCTCTCGGGCGAGGATTATTGGTGCCAGGGCTATTCCGAGCCCGGCTCCGGCTCGGACCTGTCCTCGCTGAAGACGCGTGCGGTGCGCGACGGCGACGACTACGTCATCAACGGCACCAAGATCTGGACCACGCATGCCCATCACGCCAACCGCATGTTCGCGCTGGTTCGCACAAGCGACGGGCCGCGGCAGCAGGACGGCATCAGCTTCATCCTGATCGACATGAAGACCCCGGGCATCACCACGCGCCCGATCCTGACCATCGGGGGCGACCACGAGGTCAACCAGGTGTTCTTCGACGACGTGCGCGTGCCGGTCGCCAACCGCGTCGGCGAGGAAGGCAAGGGCTGGACCTACGGCAAATATCTGCTCGAGTTCGAACGCGGCGCGGGCATCGCCTCGGCCAAGCTGCGCGAGGGATTGAAGGCGATCTCAGATCTCGCCGAGTCCGACCTCACGGGCCGCGCCATCGACAGCCCCGACATCGCAACGCGCATCTCCGAGCTCGAGGTCGACATCGACGCGCTGGAGATGACCGAACTTCGCGTGCTCTCGGCGCTGCAGACCGGGCAAAATCCCGGCGCGGTGTCATCGATCCTGAAGCTGCGCAACAGCGAGATCCGCCAGGCCGTGACGCGGCTGGGTGCCGACGTGATCGCCCACGACGCCCTCGCCGTCGAGCCGATGCGGCCGCTCTACAAGCTCAACCACGAGCCGGTGATCCCCGAGGAAATGCTGACCGTGATGCCCGAATATCTCAACGGCCGCGCCTATACCATCTTCGGCGGCACCTCCGAGATCCAGCGCGATATCATCGCGAAGATGATGTTGGGGATTTAACGTCCCAACACACGCAGTGTCGTCCCGGACAAGCGCAAGCGCAGATCCGGGACCCATAGCCACAGGCAGATGTGGTTACGGGGACGCGGAGTTGTCAGCTTCGCGCCACAATCACTCCCTGTGGTTATGGGTCCCGGATCGGCGCGCGCTTGGGGCGCGCTTGTCCGGGACGACAGTTGAGTTCGACGCAACAGCTAGCGCAACTTACCCCGCCGCCTTCGCGTCCCGGATCGCCTGCCAGATCTTCTGCGGGGTCAGCGGCGTGTTGAGCTGGGTGATGCCGAGCTCGGCGAGCGCGTCCATCACGCCGTTGGTGACGCAGGGCGGGCCGCCGATGGCGCCGGATTCGCCGCAGCCCTTGGCGCCGAGCGGGTTGGTGCGGCAGGGCGCGGAATCGTCCAGCGTCACCTCGATCGGCGGGACGTCGTCGGCGCGCGGGATGCAGTAGTCCTGGTAGCTGGCGGTGAGGAGCTGGCCGTCGGCATCGTAGGACACGCCTTCATACAGCGCCTGGCCGATGCCCTGCGCCACGCCGCCATGGATCTGCCCCGTCACCAGCATCGGGTTCACGGCGACGCCGACATCGTCGACCGTGGTGTAGCGCACCACCTTGGACACACCGGTCTCGGGGTCGATCTCGACCTCGCAGATATGCGTGCCGTTCGGCCAGCTCGGACCGTCGACCTCACCTTCGGAATCGACGCTGAGCTTGGCACCGATCTCCTTCTCGGCGAGATCGAACAGGCTGATGCGACGGTCGGTGCCGACCACGGTGAGCATGCCGCCCTGGTACTCGATGTCCTCGACCGAGGTCTCCAGCGCGTTGGCCGCCTTCTCGCGCGCCTTCTGGATCAGATCGTTGGAGGACACCGCGACCGCCGTGCCGCCGACGAACAGCGAACGCGAGCCGACGCTGCCGAAGCCCATGGCGAGATCGGTGTCGCCCTGGACCACGTCGATCTTGTCCATGGGAATGCCGAGCGTGTCGGAGATCATCTGCGTGTAGGTGGTCTGCAAGCCCTGCCCCATCGCCATGGTGCCGGAATGCAGCACGACGCGCCCTTGCGAGGTCGCTTGCAGCGTGACCTTTTCCGTATGCGCGCGGCCGCCGGTCCATTCGATGTAGGAGGTGAGGCCGCGGCCGTAGAGCAGGCCCTTCTTCTTCGCCGCCTTCTTGCGCGCGGCAAAGCCGTCCCAGTCGGCGAGCTTCACGGCCCGATCGAGCATGTGCGCGAACGCGCCGGAATCGTAGACCTGGCCCGCTGCATTCGTGTACGGCAGCTGCGCCGGCTTGATGTAATTGGCCTTGCGGATCGCGCGCGGATCCATGCCGATTTTTCGCGCAGCAGCGTCGAACAGGCGTTCCACGATGAAAACCGCCTCGGGGCGGCCCGCACCGCGATAAGCGCCGACCGGGGCGGTGTGCGTCATCACCGACTTCACTTCGAAATGCACCAGCGGCAGATCGTAGACGCCGGTCTGCACGAAGGGCCCGAGCACCAGCGGGATGATGTTGGCCGCGCCCGAGGAATAGGCGCCGGTGCAGCCGATCGACTTGACGCGATAGGCCAGCACCTTGCCCTTCTCGTCCAGCGCGAACGACGCCGTCGAGGTGAGGTCGCGGCCGTGGGTGCCGCCGACGAACTCGTCGGTGCGGTCGCCGCGCCAGCGGATCTTCTTGTTCAGCTTGGTCGCGGCATAGGCGACGATGCCGTCTTCCGGATAGAGGTTGGTCTTCTGGCCGAAGCCGCCGCCGATGTCGCCGACCAGCACGCGCACGCTGTCCTTCGGGCGCTTGAGCACGGCTTCCGCCAGCACGTCGCGGGTCGAAGCAGGGGTCTGCGACTGCACGTGCAGCAGGAGGCGACCGGTCTTCTTGTCGATCTCCGCGATGGTCGAGCGCGGCTCCATCGCGGAAGGCACCAGGCGCTGGCTGACGAGATCGAGCTCGACGGTGTGCGCCGCCGTGGCGAAGGCCTCGTCGACCTTGGCGGCGTCGCCATAGCTCATGGCGCCGACGATGTTGTCGGGCGCCTCCGGCCACACCACGGGCGCGCCAGGCTTCAACGCCTCGACGGGATCGACCACCGCGGGCTGCACGTCGTATTCGACCACGATCGCCTCGGCCGCGCTCTGCGCCTCCACACGCGAGGCAGCGACCACCGCGGCCACGGCCTCGCCGGCATGGCGCACGACCTCGTGGGCCAGCAGCCGGCGCGGCGGCACCGTCATCGGGCTGCCGTCGGGGCGCTTGAAGATGTTCAGGGTCGGGATGGTGCCGATGTCGTCCTTGACGAGATCAGCCCCGGTGTAGATTGCGGTGACGCCGGGCATTCCGGCCGCGGCGCTGGTGTCGATCGAGACGATCTTCGCGTGGGCGTGCGGCGAACGCAGCACGTGCAGCCACAGCGCGCCGTCCTCCGGCTTGTCGTCGATGAACTGTCCCTTCCCGGTGAGCAGCCTCTGGTCTTCCAAACGCTTGACGGGCTGGCCCGCTCCGAAACGCAAATTGCCGGGAAGAATGTTCATTCCGTTATGTCCTCGAAATCCGGAAAACGACCGCGGCGGTTTTAACGGATTTTGCGGGCCAGACAACCGAGCCCGGCACATCGGCCATGCGCGTCAGAGCCCCTTGCTGGAGCGGATCGGCCGCCTAGGACCTGTCGATGTCGACGATGCCCACATTCACGTCACGGCTGTCCGAGCCGCGCTTGACCGTGAGCCGGACGGCTTTTCCCGCCCCAGCCTGCTCGAGCGCATCGGTCAGGTCGGCAAGGCGCCGCACCGGCTTGCCTTCCACCGCGGTGATGATGTCTCCGACCGCTCCCGTGGAAAAATTGACACCGCGAATCCCCGCCCGCTCGGCCGGACTGCCGGGGGCCGTCCGCACCACGATCACCCCTTCGACGCCAAGCCGGGTCGAGACATCCTCGCCGGCGGCCACGATGCCGATGCCGGGTGTCGGCACGCGACCGTTGCGAATGAGCTCGGGCACAATCCGGTTCACGACGTCGACCGGGACCGCGAAGCCGATGCCGGCGTTCGAACCGGACGGGGATATGATCGCCGTGGTGACGCCGATCAGCCGGCCGGCGGAGTCGAGCAACGGTCCGCCCGAATTGCCGGGGTTGATCGCGGCGTCGGTCTGAATGACGTTGGCAATTTCCCGGCCGCCATGGGTCGGAAGCCTGCGCTTGAGCGCGCTGATAATGCCGCTCGTCATCGATTGATCCAGTCCGAAGGGATTGCCGATCGCGAAGGCGGATTGCCCGACCTTCAGGTCGCTCGAACTGCCGAGCGCAATCGGAGCCGGAAGCTGGCGCACGCTGCGGATCCGCAGCACCGCGAGATCGTAATTGGGAGCCGTGCCGACGAGGTCGACCTCGGCCACCTCTCCCGAGGCAAAGCGCACGGCGATCTCGCCGCCACTGGCGACGACGTGATTGTTCGTCACGAGATGTCCGTCGCGATCCCATACGAAGCCCGTGCCGGAAGAGCCGCCCTGGCCTTCCTCACCCATGAGAGGACTGGCTGCCGATTTGGCTGCCACCTGGACGACCGAAGGTGACACGCGCTCGAAGATGTCGATGGTGGCTTTTTCGCCCTCGGACAGCGGCCCCCGCTGCTCGACCGCGCGTGCGGAGGGCGCCGTCCATGGGACAGGGACATGCAGGATCTTCGCGGCAGTGACGGCAAGCAGCAGGGCGGCGAAGGCTGCCGCGGCAATCGCGTAGCGACGATTCATCGGTGACCACCGTCTCCAGTGCTGAATGCGGCCTTGGGATGCATATGCATGGGGTGACAGATCCGGCTTACGCAGCAACGTCGCAAACGAACGGAAGTTTCCCGGTTGGGCAGGTAAGGGCTTTTCTGGCTCATGCACGGGTGCCGGGGCATATTGCCGCGTGCCAAACAGCTAGGTCAGCTCGCGCAGCGCCATTTCCACGACCTTCCGCGCCTCGGCCGTGAGCGGCGCCTGCGGCGGGACGGGATCGCCGACGTCGTAGCCCTGGATCGAAAGCCCCGCCTTGATGCAGGCGGCGAGATTGAAGCGGGCGAAGGCTTCGTTGATGCGCCACAGCCGGCGCTGCAGCGCCATGGCCTCGTCCCACCGTCCGGCCTTGCAGAGGTCGTACAGCGCGACGCTCTGGCGCGGGATGATGCAGGCCGGGCCCGCCATCCAGCCGCGGCCGCCGATCAGCATCACTGCGGCGGGGATATGAGCCGAGGCGGAGAAGACCTGCAAGGCATCGCCGCAGCGGTTCATGATCGAGAGCAGCCGGCCGGTGTTGGTCGAGGCATCCTTGATGTAGCCGATGCGCGGATGTTCGGCGAGGCGCGCAATGACGTCGAGGGTGAGATCGGAACGCTGAAATTGCGGATTGGTGTAGATGACGACGGGGATGTCCACGGCATCGGCGATGGCGCGGAAGTAGGATTCGACCTGGACGTCAGTGAGCGGGAAATAGGCCTCCAGGATCGCCAGGATGCCAGCGGCGCCGAGCCTCTGGCAGGCCCTTGCCTGCGCCACCGCATCCGCCGTCGAGGTGGAAGCGACGCCGGCCACGACGGGCACGCGGCCCTGCGCGGCCTCGATCGTGGTCTGCACGATCGCCGTGCGTTGCTCGGCGTTGAGATAGGCAAATTCTCCGGTCGAGCCCAGCGGTGTCAGGCCGTGCACGCCGGCGCCGATCAGGTCGTCACAGAGCTTTGCGAGCACGCTGGTCCGCACCGTGCCGTCGGCATCGATGGGCGAGACGAGATAGGGAAAGACACCGTGGAATTCGGACATGTCAGGTGCATTCGGGACATCGGGCCGCCATGGCGTGCCTCAATCGCTGCTAACACGGGGCAAAATCGCCAGCAAGCCTGTGCATTGACGACTTTTTAAGGACGTTGGGCGGCAACGATCATCTCGTGTCCCTTCCCCACCCCTTATTAGGAACAAGCAGGGATGGTGCCGGCCATGACTCTGACAATGTCGTCCAGATTCCTGCATCCCGACCCACGCATCCGGCGCGAACTCGTGGATCTCCTGTACACGTCGCTTCCGCAGGTGTCCGCCATTGGCGTCACGTCGGTGACCGGTGCAGCCGCGCTGACGCTCATGAGCGGCGATACCGGCTATGCCGTGATCTCGGTCTTCATCTTCATCACGGCCGCAGCCCGCATCGCTTCCCTGTTCCGCTACAAGTCGCGCGCTGCGCAATTCTCCGATGCCGACGTAATCCGCTGGGAAGGGCTCTACGGCGCCGGCGCGTCCGCCTTCGGCCTCGCGCTGGGCATGTTGTCTTTCCGCGCGCTCCAGCTCGACGACGGACCCGGCGCCTGGATCGCATTCGGCCTTTCGATGTCCTTCTGCGTCGGCATGGTCTCGCGCGCGGCAATCCGCCCCTGGATCATCCTGACCACCGCCGCGGTGCTGTTGATGCCGACCATCCTGGCCGGCCTGCTCCGCCCCGAGTTCGCCTACAAGCTCGGCGCGATCATGCTGGTGTTCTTCTGGCTCACATTGCGCGAAGCGTCGAAACATCTCAGCGCCGCCTTCGTCGAGCGGCTCGAAGCAAAGCACCGGCTGGCGCGCCAGGCGACCCACGATTTCCTGACGGGATTGCCGAACCGCGCCGCGTTCTTCCAGGCGCTGGCGGAGACCCGCGGAAACTTCGCCATCATCGCCATCGACCTCGACGGCTTCAAGCCGGTCAACGACCGCCACGGCCATCACGTCGGCGACGATCTGTTGCGGCAGGTGGCGGAGCGGCTGTCGGTCTGCATCGGCGAGACCGGACTTGCCGCGCGCTTCGGCGGCGACGAATTCATGATACTCAAGCCGGTTGCCGCCGGCGAAGCCGGCCGCGAGGAAGCGCTCGCCCTGGCGCGCCGGGCCATTCTCGATCTCTCGATCCCGTTCCTGCTGACCGACATTCCGGTCTGCATCGGCGCGAGCGCAGGAATTCTCGTCAGTGCCGGCGCTGCGACCGCCGGTGCGACGGCGCAGCTTCTCGAGCAGGTCGACCGCGCCCTCTACGCAGCCAAACGTGCCGGAGGCAGCCGCTGCGCATGGGCGGATGAGGACATCCGCCTCGAACGCGCAGCAGGCTGAAGCTGCCGTCTTCGATCACGCCTTGAGCAGCCGCACCCGCGTGCCCCATGGATCGATCGCCTCCACACCATTCGCAAGCGTGATGAGCTGCGCACCGCCCTTGCGCAGGCGTTCCTCCTGCGCGGCGAGAATGTCCTGCTTCGCCGTCACCAGCGAGAACCATGCAAGGCCCGTGGTGGCATCGTCGCGCCGGCCGGCGCCCTGGCTCTGCCAGACATTCATGCCGAGGTGATGGTGATAACGGCCCGACGACAGGAACGCGGCGCCGCTGCGCTTGCGCGTCGGATCTAGGCCGATCGTGCCGTGATAGAAGCTCTCGGCCTGCGCGAGATCGCCGACGCGCAGATGCATGTGGCCGACGCGCAAGCCGTCCGGCGCCCCGGCATAGTCGGCGACGCGTGTATTGGTCAGCGACAGCAGGTCGGGGATGTTGAGCTCGTCGGTCGCCATCTTGACGCTGCCCTCGCTCCATTGCCATTGCGAGGGATCGCGGTCGGCATAGACCTCGATGCCGTTGCCCTCGGGGTCGTCGAGATAGACGGACTCGCTGACGAGGTGATCGGCAAAACCCGACAGCTTCACGCGATGCGAGGCGGCATGCACCAGCCAGCGCGCGAGGTCTTTTCGCGTCGGCATCAGGAAGGCGGTGTGGTAGAGGCCGGCGGCATTGCGCGGCTCGATTTCCGCATCGGGACGGGCCTCCAGCACCAGCAGCGCCATGCCGGCCGTGCCGAGCTTCGCGGCGGTCGCCGAACGCTCCATCACGGCAAGCCCGATCACGTCGCGGTAGTAGTCCGCAACCTTGTCGAGATTCTTCACCCGCAGCGTCACCATGCCGACCCGCATCGGCGTGCGGCTGGCAAAGGTCGGCCCGCCGCCTTGAGGAACGCCCTCGGCGCGCGCGGCGGCTGCAGCCGCCATCGCGAGCGAGGTTGCACCGGCGAGTTGCAGCAGGGTGCGGCGGGTGAGATCGATGGTCATCGGTCAGGGCTCGTTCAAAATGGTTGAGGCCATGCGGCGCAATGTCGGCCGATTGCTACACGTTCCCGTGAGCGGGTCCCAATCACATGTTCGTCGGCCGCGCGGAGGGAAGTCCTGGCCACCCGGCCAGTTTCGCACGCGCCCGCGACATCCCAGATTGAGGACAGCTTACAGGAGCCTGCCATGACCGCCCCTACTCCCCTGTCCTCCCTGTCGTCCGCCCTCGCGGACATGGTGGCGCGCACGGCGCCGTCCGTCGTCTCCGTGCATTCGCACCGCTCCCGTGCCACCGGCTTCGCCTGGAAACCCGGTCTGATCGTCACGGCCGACGAGGCGCTGGCGGACGAGGGCGCGGTCGAGATCGGCCTTGCCGACGGAAGCACCGCGGCCGCCACAATCGCCGGCCGCGACCATACGACTGACATCGCGCTGCTGCGCGTCGATGCCGCCGTCGCGCCGGTCAAGCTCGCCGCGACGGTCCCGCCGCTGGGCGCCTTGTCGGTGGTGGTCGCCACCAATCGCGAGACGCCGAGCGCCGCGCTCGGGATGGTGTCGGCATCCGGCAAATGCTGGCGCTCCTTGCGCGGCGGCGACATTGATGCGCGGATCGAGCTCGACGTCCGCCTGCGCGGCAGCCAGCAGGGCGGCCTCGCGCTCGATGCATCGGGCGAAGCCTTCGGCATGGCCGTGCTCGGACCGCGGCGCGTCCTGGTGATCCCGGCGGCGACGATCGAGCGCGTCGCGGCGCAACTGGAGGCGCGCGGCCGCATCGCGCGGGGATATCTCGGCCTCGGGCTCCAGCCGGTGCGGCTCGACGACGGCGTCGGCGCCATGGTGATGAATGTCGACAAGGCCGGCCCATCGTCCGCGGCCGGCATCCGTCAGGGCGACGTGATCGTCGCGGTCAACGACCAGAAACTGTCCGGCGTGCATGCGCTGTCGCGGACGCTGGGACCTTCGAGCGTCGGCACGGTGGTCGATGTCGCGGTGCGTCGCGGCGGCGAGCCGGCCAGCTTCAGGGTCACGGTCGGCGAGAGGCCGGAGACGTGAGCGAGGACAAGACGGCCGAGATCGTGCTCGCGCTGGAGATCGACGACCCCGCCCTCGCCGATCGCCTGACGGCGCTGCTCGGCAATATCCCGGGGCTTCGTCTCGCTGCGCCTGGCGAGCAGGCGGCCGCGGCGATCGTCGCGCGCGATCCGCGCATCATGCCCGAGGACATCGCGCTGACGCAGCGCGAGCTCGACGTGCTGGCGTTGATGGCGGAAGGTGCCTCGAACAAGATGATCGCGCGTCAGCTCGGCATCTCCGTCCACACCGTGAAGTTCCATGTCGGCTCGCTGCTCGACAAGCTGGACGCGACCGGCCGCACCGATGCAGTCGCGCACGCCGCGCGTCGCGGCGTGATCGAGCTTTGACGCCGCTCAGCCTCACGGCGCTGCCCCCGCCGGGAAGCTGAGCTTGACCGTCAGGCCCGGCGCATTGTCGTACAGCGCGATCTCGGCGCCATGAAGGTGCGCAACCGCGGCGACGAGGCTGAGGCCGAGGCCATTGCCCGGCGTGTAGCGGCTCCGTTCGAGCCGGTAGAAGCGCTTGAAGACGTGATCGCGCTGCTCGGCGGGAATGCCCGGACCGTCGTCCGCGATCGTGATCACCGCAGCGCCATCGGCTCTGCGGCAAGTCACGGTCACCCGCCCGCCCTTGCAGCCGTGCTTGATCGCGTTGTCGACGAGATTGGCAATGGCGTCGAACAGCAAGTCGCGATCGCCCGTGATCGCCACGTCGCGTTCTCCGGCAAGGCTGAGCTTTGTAGCAACCTGCTCGGCGGCGGCATCGTAGAGCTCGACGACCTCGCCGGCGATCTCGGCGAGATCAAGCGCGCGGAAGGCGCCGGTGCGGGCGCGGGTCTCGATCTCGGAGATCCGGGTGATGGAGGCGAACATGCCGAGCACGGCATCGAGATCGGCGATGGTGTCCCCGATCAGCGCGGCGTCGGTCTCGCTGTTGCGCGGGGCGTGATAAGCTTTCTCCAGCCGGCCGCGCATGCGCGTCAGCGGCGTTCGCAGATCGTGCGCGACGTTGTCGCTGACCTGCTTGACCTCGCCCATCAGCGTCTCGATGCGGTCGAGCATCTGGTTGAGGTTTTCGGCGACGCGGTCCCACTCGTCGTTGCTGCCGCGCAAGGGGATACGCTGGTCGAGGCCGGAGAGCATGATGGCGCGGCTGGTGGCGTTGATCTGTTCGATCCGCCCCACAGTGCGCCGCGTCACCAGCACGGCCGCGAGCCCGGCGAGCACCAGCAGCAGCATGGCGACCGCGACCATCGCGAGCTCGATCATGCCGGTGAAGCCGTCATGATCGACGGCCCCGCCGAGCCGCCGCTCGACGTAAGCGAGCGTCCCGAAATAGACGTAGGCCATGATCGCCGCGACGATCAACCCGAACGCCGCGATCGCGATCAGCGCGAGGCGGAAGGTCGAGGAGCGAAGGGTCTTAGCCAGGAGCACGGAGGCAATATCCGATGCCGCGGATAGTGTGGATCAGCGGATAGTCCTGGGAATCGTCGACCTTGCGACGAACGCGCCCCACATAGACGTCGATGATATTGGTCGACGGATCGAAATGCAGGTCCCAGACGTGCTGGAGCAGCATCGCGCGGGAGACGACGCGGCCCTCGTTGCGGACGAGATATTCGAGCAGCTGGAACTCGCGCGGCAGCAGCGGAATCTTGCGGCCGCGGCGGGAGGCAGCCCGCGCGATCAGGTCGATCGCGAGATCGCCGACGCGCAGCAGCGTCTCCTTGGCGATGGTCTCGCTGCGGCGGCCGAGTGCTTCGAGCCGCGCCAGCAATTCGGTGAAGGAGAACGGTTTGACGAGATAATCGTCGCCACCGGCGCGCAGTCCGCGCACGCGGTCGTCGACTTCGCCGAGCGCGGAGATGATCAGGAACGGCGCGGCGATGCCCTCGTCGCGCAACTGGCGCATCACGCTGATGCCGTCGATATCAGGCAGCATGCGGTCGATGGTGATCACGGCATAGTCACGCGCGGCGCCGTGGCTCAGGGCTTCGCGGCCATTGGCTGCGAGGTCGACGTCGTAGCCCGAAACCGTCAGCTCCTCGACGAGCTGACCTGCGGTTTCCGGATCGTCCTCGACGACCAGGATGCGACGGTGACCTCCGCTCATGACAAGCTCCGCGCGACGATCGCCACCAGACTATCCCGTTCCGGGGCTGAGCGGAACCGCCCGGTGGCGATCGCGACAATGGTGCGGTACGGCGATGCGACTACCAGTAGTCTCCGCACACATTGACCCATTGCCATCCATAGGGCGTCCAGCTCCTGCTCCAGCAGCCGTCATTGTAGCCGCCGTAGAAATAGGGCGCGCCGAAGACGGCGAAACGACGGAAATGGTGGTGACGGAAGCCGTGGCGGCCGTGCCAGCCTGCGCCGGCGAAGCGCGGACCGATCGCCGCGTGCGCGAAACGCGGGCCGCCGAAGCCCGGGCCGCCAGCAAAGTGTGCGCGACCCATGCCGCCGAAACCACCGGCGCGCATGCCGCCGAAGCCGCCGGCGTGCATGCCACCGCCGAAATGGCCGCCGCCACCGAAATGGCCACCACCGCCAAAGCCGCCATGACCGCCACCGCCGAAGCCACCACCGCCATGGCCTCCGCCACCGCCGCCGCCACGGGCGAGCACCGGTGAAGCGAGCGCCATCGCGGCGGCGACCGTCACCGCGATGAAGCCTTTGAGAAGCCTGTTGTTCATCGAAGCATCCTCCTTGCAGTGCGGCGATCACCGCGCCGCACGAGGATGGTCAGATGAAAGGAAGGCACCGGCACCTTCAACTTACAAACACGCCAGATTCTGACGCGGGTGTCAGGAAGGCACCGCTCTCCCCACGTCATTGCGAGCGCAGCGAAGCAATGACGGCGTGGGTAGTGCTTGATCTGATCTCTCCCCGCAACGAGCGGGGAGAGGTTAAAGGGCTCACACCCGCTTGCCGCCACTCTTCTCGGCCGCACGACGCAGCGCCTCCGCAAGAGCACCGCCGCCCGAAGACTCCTGCTTGCGCGGAGCCGACGAGGTCATGCGGGCGGGATTGCGTGAGCTGTTGTCGCGCTGCATGCCGGGTGCGTCCTTCTTAGGCCCGACCTCGTCGTCGAGGCGCAGCGTCAGCGAGATGCGCTTGCGGGCGACCTCGAAGTCTAGCACCTTCACCTTGACGATATCGCCCGGCTTCACCACCTCGCGCGGATCCTTGATATAGGTCTTGGACATCGCCGAGATGTGCACGAGACCGTCCTGGTGCACCCCGATGTCGACGAAGGCGCCGAAGGCGGCGACGTTGGTGACGGTGCCCTCGAGGATCATGCCCTTCTTGAGGTCCTTGATCTCCTCGACGCCCTCCTTGAACACCGCGGCCTTGAACGCGGGGCGCGGGTCGCGGCCCGGCTTTTCCAGCTCGCGCAGGATGTCGGTGACGGTCGGCAGGCCGAAAGTCTCGTCGACGAAATCCTTCGGCTTGAGGGTACGCACGATCTCGCTGCTGCCGATCAGCGCCTTGATGTCGCTCTTGGTCGCCGCGAGAATCCGGCGCACCACCGGATAGGCTTCCGGATGCACGCCGGAGGCGTCGAGCGGGTCCTCGCCGCCGAGGATGCGCAAGAATCCCGCGCACTGCTCGAATGCCTTCGGCCCGAGCCGCGGCACGTCCTTCAGTGCCTTGCGCGACTTGAACGGGCCGTTGGCGTCGCGGTGCGCCACGATGCTCTGGGCAAGGCCCGAGCCGACACCCGACACGCGCGCAAGCAGCGGCGCTGAGGCGGTGTTGACGTCGACGCCAACGGCGTTCACGCAGTCTTCGACCACCGCATCGAGCGATTTTGCGAGCTTGGCCTGGCCGAGGTCGTGCTGATACTGGCCGACGCCGATCGCCTTCGGCTCGATCTTGACGAGCTCGGCCAGCGGGTCTTGTAGGCGCCGCGCGATCGAGACCGCGCCGCGCAGGGTGACGTCGAGGCCGGGCAATTCCTCCGAGGCGAAAGCCGAGGCCGAATAGACCGACGCGCCGGCTTCCGACACGACGATCTTGGTCATCTTCAACTCGGGCAGGCCCTTGACGAGGTCCGCGGCGAGCTTGTCGGTCTCGCGCGAGGCGGTACCGTTGCCGATCGCGATCAGCTCGACACGATGCTTCAGCGCGAGCCTGCCGAGGGTCGCCAGCGACTCGTTCCACTGCCGCTGCGGCTCGTGCGGATAGATCGCGATGGTGTCGACCACCTTGCCGGTGGCGTCGACGACCGCGACCTTGACGCCGGTGCGGTAGCCGGGATCGAGCCCCATGGTGACGCGGGTACCTGCCGGCGCGGCCAGAAGGAGGTCGCGCAGGTTCGAGGCGAACACGCGCACGGCCTCGGTCTCGGCCGAATTCCACAGCCGCATGCGCAGGTCGATGTTGAGATGCACCTGGATCTTGGTGCGCCAAGCCCAGCGCACGGTGTCGACCAGCCAGCGGTCGCCGGGTCGCTTGAGGTCGGCGATGCCGAACCGCTTCATGATCTTCAGTTCATAGGCGCTCGGCACGCCCGGCGGCGGCGCCTCCGCCTCGGCCTGGATCTGAAGATCGAGGATCTCTTCCTTCTCGCCACGGAACATCGCGAGAATGCGGTGCGATGGCAGCTTGGTCAGCGGCTCGGAGAAATCGAAATAGTCGGCGAACTTCTCGCCCTCGGTCTTCTTGCCGTCGCGCACCTTGGAGGCCATGCGCGCGTTGGTCCACATCTCCTCGCGCAAGGCGCCGATGAGGTCAGCGTCCTCGTCGAAGCGCTCGACCAGGATGGCGCGGGCGCCGTCGAGCGCGGCAGCGGCATCCGCAACGCCCTTCTCGGCGTTGACGAAGCCTTCCGCCACAACCTTCGGATCGTTGCCGGGTTCGGCCAGCAACTGATGGGCGAGCGGCTCGAGGCCGGCTTCCTTGGCAACTTCCGCCTTGGTGCGGCGCTTCGGCTTGAACGGGAGATAGATGTCCTCGAGGCGCGCCTTGCTGTCGGCGGCCATGATCGTGGCTTCGAGGGCTGCATCGAGCTTGCCCTGCTCGCGGACCGATTCGAGGATGGCCTTGCGGCGGTCCTCGAGCTCGCGCAGGTAAACCAAGCGCTCCTCCAGGGTGCGCAATTGCGCGTCGTCGAGCGCACCGGTCGCTTCCTTGCGGTAGCGGGCGATGAAGGGAACCGTGGCGCCGCCGTCGAGCAGCGTCACCGCCGCCTCGACCTGCTCGGCGCGAACCCCAAGCTCCTGCGCAATTTTGTGGTTGATATTTGCCACGCGAGATTCCCTCTATCAAAGCACGCGACGCAGGGCGAAAAGCGCCGGCCGCGGGACGCCGCTTATGGACCAACCGAGGTTGATTCATCAAGGTGCGGCGCGCAACCGTCGACAGAGGATTTTTTGCCGGATCGATGCGATCTCGCCACATTCGTGGGGACGGGGTCGCTCTGCTTCCGTGTCCCGGACGCACTGCAACGCTCTTAGCGTTGCAGTGCTGAGCCGGGACCCATATGGCGGCGCCGTATGCCGCGAGATAGGCCCCGGCTCGGCAGCGCATCGCCCGACGGGCGCCGCGCTGCGTCCGGCGCACGAGGGCGCCGAGCTTGACAGGTGCCGCGGTTCAGCGGCTGTTCTAGTTGCCGGACTCCTGAACTCCACACGAGGACCATTCATGCGTACAACATCGGTCGGCGTCTTCAGGATCGCCACCACGGGCCCCGGCGACGTCTCCGGTCTCATGGCCATGATCGGTTCGGGCGCGATCGACCCGCGCGAGATCCTGGCGATCCTCGGCAAGACCGAGGGCAACGGCGGCGTCAACGATTTCACGCGGGAATACGCCGTCAGCGCGCTGTGCGCGGCGCTGGCACCCCACCTCGACCTGCCGCCGCACGAGGTCGAGCAGCGCATCGCCTTCGTGATGTCCGGCGGCACCGAGGGCGTGCTCAGTCCGCACATCACGGTGTTCACGCGCCGAAACGTCGACGCCCGTCCGGCAGGCCCCACCGGCAAGCGGCTGAGCATCGGCATGGCGCAGACGCGGGATTTCCTGCCCGAGGAGCTCGGCCGCTCCGCGCAGATCACGGAGACGGCGACCGCCGTGAAGGCCGCCATGGTGGATGCCGGCATCAACGATCCCACCGACATCCATTTCGTGCAGATCAAGTGCCCGCTGCTCACCAGCGAGCGCGTTGCGGCGGCAACGGCGCGCGGCAACAAGACAGCGACGACCAGTGCCTACGCCTCGATGGCCTATTCCCGCGGCGCCTCCGCGCTCGGCGTCGCCGTCGCGCTCGGCGAGATTGCAGCCGATCTCCGCGATGAGGACGTGCTGCGGCGCTACGATCTGTTCTCGTCCGTGGCCTCCACCTCATCAGGCATCGAGCTGATGCACAACGTCGTCATCGTGCTCGGCAACTCGGCGGCATCAGTGAGCGAGTTCGAGATCGGGCATGCCGTGATGAGGGACGCGATCGACTCCGCCGCCGTGATCGCGGCGCTGGAAAGCGTCGGACTGCGCATCGCGCCGCAGGCAACGAAGGGCCGCGAGCTCGTCAACGTCTTCGCCAAGGCGGAGGCCTCGCCTGATGGCAGCGTGCGCGGCTTTCGCCATACCATGCTGGAAGACACCGACATCAGCTCGACACGCCACGCCCGCGCAGCGGTCGGCGGCCTGATCGCTGGCCTTGCCGGCACCGGGGCGATCTACGTGTCCGGCGGCGCCGAGCACCAGGGTCCGCCGGGCGGCGGGCCGGTTGCAGCGATTGCACGACTGTCGGATTGATACGAGCCGGCATCTCCGGGACTTGCGACCTGTCCGCCCCACGCAACCCTGCCCCTCGCGCCGGCTCGCTTGATTCGGACCGTTGCTTGCGAAAGGAAGATAACCGCTATCCAAGAGGATTTTGACGTCATGACTTTGCCGATGAGCTGGAATGAATGGGCGCAGCACGACGGAGTCGCGCTGGCAGGGCGCGTCCGCAAGGGCGAGCTGACGGCGAAGGAATTGGCGCGGCAGGCCGCGGCCGGCGTTGCCAAGGTCAATCCGGCACTGTCGGGCGTGGTCGAGTTGTTCGAGGACGTGATCGCCGACCCCGCCAAGGACGGCGCCAATCTCGCCGGCCCGTTCGCCGGCCTGCCTTTCCTGATGAAGGACCTCGGGCCGACCATGAAGGGACGGCTCCAGGAGATGGGTTCGCTGCTGATGCGCGGCAATCGCGCCGGCGCGGACACGTTCCTGACCGGAAAATTCCGCCAGGCAGGACTGAACCTGATCGGACGCACCACGACGCCGGAATTCGGCGTGTGCAGTTCCGCCGACAATCCCGCCGTCTACGTCACGCGCAATCCCTGGAATACCGACTACACCACCTGCGGCTCGTCCGCAGGCAGCGCGGCGATGGTCGCCGCGGGCGTGGTGCCGATCGCGCATGCGACCGACGGTGGCGGCTCGATCCGCATTCCCGCCGGCGTCAATGGCAATATCGGGCTGAAGGTCTCGCGCGGCGTGTTCTCGCTCGCCCCGCACATGTCCGATCTCACCGGCCTCGTCTCGATCCAGGGCTGCCAGTCGCGCTCGGTGCGCGACACCGCCGCCTTCGTCGACCATGCCCGCGGACCGGCACCTGGCGAATTCATGCCGTTCTGGACCACGGCGCAGCCCTATTGCGAGATGATCAAGCGCGACCCGTCAAAGCTTCGCATCGCGGTGTCGCACACATGGGGCGACTATACCGCCACGCCGGAAATCGCCGCCGAGCTGGAGAAGGCCGGCCGCTTCCTCGAAGGCCTCGGCCATCACGTCGACTACGCGTTGCCCGAGGTCGATTTCCGTGCCGCGTTCGCGGCGCAGACCACCTGCTACATCTCGAATTTCGCGGTGGTGATCTCCAATATGCTCGCTGCGCGCGGGCTGGAAAAACCGCCGGAAGATCTGATCGAACCCATGAACATCCGCATCTGGGAAGCCGGCCGGCACACGAGCTTCGCCGAGCGGGCGAAGATGCAGGGCGTGTTCAACACGACCTCGCGCGGCTTCGGCGCCTTCTTCGAGCAGTGGGACGTGATCCTGACGCCGATCACGGCGCTGCCGACGCCGAAGGTCGGCACCAGGGAATACCTCACCATCTCCGACAATCCCGACGTGCTCGACTGGTTCGGCAATCTCTGGCGCAACTTCGCCTTCACGCCGCTCGCCAATCTCTGCGGCATGCCGGCGATCTCGATGCCGATGGCAACCCAGGAGCACGGCCTGCCGCTCGGCATCCAGGCCATCGCCAAGCAGGCCAATGACGGCCTCTTGCTGCAACTCGCTGCCCAGATCGAGCGCGCGCTCGATGGCAAGTGGAACGGCGGCAGGAAGCCGAAGGTGCATGTCTGCTGAGGCAGGCCTATTTCTCGTAGACCCCGCGCTTGCGGCCGTCCTTCGAGACGCCCGCCGTTGGCGGGCCCTTAGGATGAGGTCTGATTTCTTGGCCATCTCCTAGACCCTCATGGTGAGGAGCGCCGCCTCGCGGCGCATCTCGAACCATGCAGGCCGTAGGGCGACCTCAGTTCTTCACCGCCGGAATTTCCTCCGGCCGCGGCTGCTGCTGGCCCTGCTGGTACATCGCGAGCGCCTTGTCGAGCGCTTCGCGCAGCGCCAGCGCCGCGGCCACGCTGCAACGCAGGTGCGCGGTCTGGACCACGTCGACCCTGACGGCGGCGCCGACCGGCATCAACAGGTTCGCGGCGAGCTCGATCTGGATCGCGCCGTTGTGGTGACCGAAGCAGGATGCGCCGTCGAAATAGATGATCGGCGCCCGCTCCGAACTCGAGGTGGAAATCGTGACGGGCCCCTGATTGGTGCCGGGTGTCTCGGGGTCGGTCATGGGGCGCTCCTTGCGGGCATGGTACGAACGAAGCGCCCACCATCGTTGCTTTGGCCCGCCCTGTCGAGGCCAAACCGCCCACGGCAGGGAGCAAGGCACAATCGGGGTTTTGCGCGGCGCTCGGCACTGGTTTAGAACATCGCCATGTCCACTGTACCTGTCACGCTCCCATTCGAGGAACTCGCCGAAGCCATCAAGGGCCGCCGCTCCGATTACGGCCATATCAGCGGGCTCCAGCTCGACCGCTTCGCGCCAGCCGAGGCCTGGTCCAGCCTGCCCTACCGGCCCGTCTTCGTCGGCGACACCGAGACCGGCGTGCTGCACGGCGGCGTCGTCACGGCAATGCTGGACGAGAGCTGCGGCATGGCCGTGCAGCTTGCACTCGACGGCACGCGCGCGATCGCAACCCTGGACTTGCGCATCGACTACCAGAAGCCGGCGACGCCGGGCCTCGACATCAAGGCGCATTCGGTCTGCTACCGCACCACACGCTCGATTGCCTTCGTGCGCTCCACCGCCTATCAGGAGTCGGAGGACGATCCGGTCGCGACCGCCACCGCCTGCTTCATGATCGGCGCCAACCGCACCAACATGCTTGCCGACCACCGTATGGATGCGCGCAGCATCCCGTTGCTGGAGGCTCCTGAGGATCCGGATGGACCGTTTGCGCGCAGCCCGTTCGCTCGCTGTCTCGGCATCCGCGTCAACGACGACGGCACGCTGACGATGCCGTTCTCGCCGAAGATCATCGGTAATCCGATCCTGCCCGCGATCCATGGCGGCATGACCGGCGCCTTCCTGGAGACCACCGCGATCGTCGGCGTGGCGCGCGAGCTCGGCGCTGCGGAGCCGCCCAAGCCGATCGGCCTCACCGTCAACTATCTGCGCTCCGGCCGTGCCCTCGACACATTCGCCGACGTCTCGATCGTGAAGCAGGGCCGGCGAATCGTGGCCTTCGAGGCGCGGGCCTGGCAGGATGATGCCACCAAGCCGATCGCCACCGCTTTCGGTCACTTCATGCTGCGCCCGACGCCGGGAAGTGACGACGAATAAGCGCATTTTGACTTGACGGCCGAAGTTCCGGCCACAACGATAGCACACGTCCCCGCGAGAGGTATTGGATTGCGGCATCCGCTCGACATCGTCGCCATGTTCGCCGCGCTCTGGCTGCTGGCGTCGATGATGCTCGACGCGCTGACTCCGAAAGATCTGACGGCGGTGTCGATCGCAGTCGCGATCGGACCCGCGATCGTCATCACGGCCGTGTTCTACCATTTGCGCTGCCCGCGCCTGGATTTTGCCGTGGTGTTTGCCGCGCTGTGGCTGATCTCGGACATCGCCATCGCCTTTGTCGCAGCGAAGCAGTTGCCGCCTTTCCTGATCGGGCTCGGCTTTTTGCCGGCTCTGCTGGTCGGCGCCGTGCTGCACTGGCGACGCTTCCAGAACCGCCATGATCGGCTGGCCACGCCATCGGTGAAGCGCGGCTGAGGCCGCGCGCTCGGTGTTCACCTCCCCCGTCGGGAAGAGGTGAACCGAACCGCGTCAGCCGAAATCAGCGCGGCAAGAGGTTCGTTTTTGCGAGATCGAGCACCTCGTCGCCGCGGCCGTTCATCACCGCGCGCAGGACCCAGAGGCTGAAACCCTTGACCTGCTCGGCCGTGATGGTCGGCGGCATCGACAGCTCCTGCTTGGCGGTGACGACGTCGAGCAACGCCGGCCCATTGTGCGCCAGCATCTCCTTCATCGCGCCCGGGAGCTCGCCGGGATCCTCGACGCGTTTCGCGAAGATACCCATCGCGCGCGCCATCGCAGCGAAATCGGGGTTCTCCAGATCGACACCGGTGTCGACGAAGCCCGCCGCCTTCATCTCCAGCGCGACGAAGCCCAGCACGCCGTTGTTGAACACGACGACCTTCACCGGCAGCTTCATCTGCGTCAGCGTGATGAGGTCGCCCATCAGCATGGTGAAGCCGCCGTCGCCGGAGAGCGAGATGACCTGGCGGCCGGGCTGCGCGGCCTGCGCGCCGATCGCCTGCGGCATCGCATTGGCCATCGAGCCGTGCACGAAGGAGCCGATCAGCCGGCGGCGGCCGTTCATGTCGAGATAGCGCGCGGCCCACACGGTCGGCGTGCCGACATCGGCGGTGAATACGGCATCCTCGGACGCATGGTCACTGATGACCTTGGCGAGATATTGCGGATGGATCGGCTTGGTTCCCGGCGTGCCCCTGGCGAGCGAATCGAGCCCTTCGCGAGCCTTCTTGTAGTGCGCGACGGCGTCGTCGAGATGCTTGCGCTGCGTCTTGGTCTCGAGCAGCGGCAGCAGCGCCTCGATGGTGAGCTTGACGTCGCCGACGAGGCCGAGATCGATCTTGCAACGCCGGCCGAGATTTTCCGGGCGGATGTCGATCTGCGCGATCTGGCAGTTGGCCGGGAAGAACTGCTTGTAGGGAAAATCGGTGCCGAGCATCACCAGCGCGTCGCAGGCGTGCATGGCGGCATAGCCCGAGGAGAAGCCGATGAATCCGGTCATGCCGACGTCGTAAGGGTTGTCGTACTCGACGTGCTCCTTGCCGCCGAGCGCATGAACGATCGGGCTCTTCAGAGCTTCCGCCAGCTGCATCAGCGGCGCATGCGCGCCGGCGCAGCCTCGGCCACAGAACAGAGTGATACGCTCGGCGGCGTTGAGGAGGTCCGCCAGCGCCTTCAGTTCATCGGCCTCCGGCACGACCTTCGGCGCCGACAAGGCTAGGCCGCGCGCCGTCGACAGCTCACGCTTCGGGGGACTGCGGAAGGCGACGTCGCCGGGCATGGCAACGACGGCAACGCCGCGCAGGCCGACGGCGGCGCGAATCGCGTTCTCCAGCACGTAGGGAAGCTGGCTCGAATCCGAGACCAGCTCGCAATAATGGCTGCATTCGCGGAACAGGTTCTGCGGATGGGTCTCCTGGAAATAGCCACCGCCGATCTCGGCGGTTGGGATTTGCGCCGCAATCGCCAGCACCGGAACGCGGCTGCGGTGAGCGTCGAACAGCCCGTTGATCAGATGCAGATTGCCCGGGCCGCAGGAGCCGGCGCAGACTGCGAGGCTCCCGGTCATCTCCGCTTCGCCGGCCGCTGCAAACGCTGCAACCTCCTCGTGCCGGACGTGGATCCACTCGATGGTGCCGCGACGGCGCAGCGCTTCGGTGAGCGCATTAAGACTGTCGCCGACGATGCCGTAGATGCGCTTGACGCCCGCTTGTTCGAGCGTTGCCACGAAAAGATCGGCTACGTTGTTGATCGCCATTGTCGGTCTCCTGCTTCAGCCAGTCACATGTGCACGATGCGCAAACATCGGTTGCGACACCGCGAGGGACAATAAGCTATGACACGATCACGGCTTGTCTGTTCCTGCTCAATTTTACGCAATCGCCCGATCGTAGGCCGCGACCGTCACCTTCGCACGAGCTGCGACATCCGCTGCCGTCATGCCGGGCTTGTAGAGGCTGGAGCCGAGCCCGAACGCGGTCACACCGCCCCTGATGTACTCCGCGAAGTTCTGGTCGGAGACGCCGCCGACGGCGGCGATCATCACGCCTGATGGCAGCACGGCCCTGATCGCGGCGATGCCGGAGGCGCCGAGCACGCTCGCCGGGAAGAATTTCAGGCTCGACGCACCCGAGCGCGCGGCAAGCAGCGCCTCGGTCGGCGAGAACACACCGGGCATCGTCACCATGCCATGCTGATGCGCGCGCGCGAGCACCTCGTTGTCGACATTGGGCGAGACCATGAGCTTGCCGCCGACGTCGTTGAGACGATCGACATCTGCCGCGGTCAGCACCGTACCGGCGCCGATCAATACACCTGATGGCGCCTGCTTGACCGCCATCGCAATGGAGCGGAACGGATCGGGCGAGTTCAGGGGAATCTCGATCGCGGTCATGCCGGCCTCGATCAGCACGCCGACAATGGCTTCGGTCTCCTCGGGCTTGACGCCGCGCAGGATCGCGACCAGCGGCCGCTTCATCGGCGGAAAAGCAACGCTCATCTCAAGAATCCTTCTGCTTCGTCCAGATCGCGGCAGCCGCCATCGACAAACCGCGGCGGACCGCTTCATCCGCATCGACCGGCCTTGCGGTCATCGACAGCGCCTCGAAAGCCAGCCGGTACAACACCGCGAGCCGTCCCGCGGCAATCAGCATGACACCCGCTTGCGGCATGGTGCCGGAGAGCCCTGCCGCCAGCTCGACACCGATCAACGTGCCCGACAGCGTCTCGCGCGCCGCGGCCGGCGTGCCGCCGAACAGAAGTTGTCGCGACCGCGCGCCGAACAGGAGATTGGCCGCGAAGGCCGGCGCCTCGTACGCGGCCTTCACTGCCGCTCTGAAGCTTGCGACATCCTCGGCGTCGTCTGCGCCGGCGACCGCGAGCGACAGGATCGTCTCGCGCGAGACAGCACTGAACAGCTCCCCGGTCATGAAGGTGGAGAAATGCGCGACCGTGCCGTCCTTCACGCGAACCCATTTCGAATGCGTGCCGGGCATGCAGACCAGCGTCTCGCCCGCGGCATCGAGGCCGAGCGCGCCGAGCAGCTGCGTCTCCTCGCCGCGCATGACGTCCGGCGCCTTCGGGTCGCGCTGCGCGACGCCCGGCAGGATCCGGATGTCGCGCGTCTCGCCTGGCACGCGGACGGCCTGCTTCAGAACGGCAGAGAGCGGAGCCGGCGTGTCGACATAGCCGGCCTCGACCCAGCCGGTGCGGGCACCGGCCATGCCGCAGACGAGCACCGGCAGATGATCCGGCGCCTCGACCGCCGCGAGATGCGATCGCAGCACCGCCGGGAACCCGGCCTTCGCCGCGGCCAGCATGCCCTCGCCGCTGCGGCGCTCGGCCAGCACCTGGCCGGCGCCATCGATCAGCCAGAGCCGGAAGCTGCTGGTGCCCCAGTCCACCGCGACATAAGCGGGTTCGGTCATGTCAGGTCTCGTTCTCGTCTCACGGCTGAGACGCCGTCTCGCGACAAATGAGACGATGTCTTGCAGGCTCCCGTCGAGATACCGGCTATTGCGCAGGCAAACCAGCGCTTTCTCTTCGATTCGAAGTCCCGCCGCGCTGGCACACCGCTTGCTGAAGACTGGTCGTTCAACGCCGTCAACGCGCGACAAGACGCGTCAACATCAGATGAGGAAACCCATGGAGATCGGCTATTTCACGATGCCTTCGCATCCGCCGGAGTGCGGCCTGAAGGAAGGGAACGACTGGGACCTGCAAGTCATGCGTTGGCTCGACGAGCTCGGCTATCAGGAAGCCTGGGTCGGCGAGCACCACACCGCGCCTTGGGAACCCAATCCCACGCCCGACCTCCTGATCGCGCAGGCGCTGATGCAGACGAAAAAGCTTCGCATCGGGCCGGGCGGCTTTCTCTTGCCCTATCATCATCCGGCCGAGCTCGCCAACCGCGTCGCCATGCTGGACCATCTCTCCGAGGGCCGGCTGAATTTCGGCGTCGCGGCTTCGGGGCTCCCGAGCGACTGGGCGATGTTCAACGTCGACGGCATGAGCGGGCAGAACCGCGACATGACGCGCGAGGCTCTGGAGATCATCCTGAAGCTGTGGTCCGATCCCGCGCCATTCACCTACAAGGGCAAGTTCTGGACGGTGACCAAGCCGGACACGATGTTCGACTTCCTGAAACCCCACATCAAACCGTTGCAGGCGCCGCATCCGCCGATCGGCGTCGCCGGGCTGTCGAAGAACTCGGACACGCTGAAGCTCGCCGGTGAGCGCGGCTTCATCCCGATGAGCCTCAATCTCAACCCGGCCTATGTCTCCAGCCATTGGGACTCCGTCGAGCTCGGTGCTGCCAAGACCGGCCGTAAGCCGAACCGGCAGGACTGGCGGCTGGTGCGCGAGGTGTTCGTTGCCGACACCGATGAAGAGGCCTGGAAGCTCTCGACCGGCGACATGATGGGCCGGATGATGAGCGAGTACTTCCTGCCGCTGCTCGGCCATTTCGGCTTCAAGGACTATCTGAAGCACACGCCCGACGTGCCCGACAGCGACGTCACGGTCGAATATTGCGCCAAGCGGAACTGGATCGTCGGCTCGCCGGCGACGGTCGCCGAGAAGATCGAAAAGATCTACGACGAGGTCGGCGGCTTCGGCGTGCTCCTGGTGTTCGGCTTCGACTACAAGCACAAGGCCGAGGCCTGGCACCATTCGCTCTCGCTGCTGAAGAACGAGGTGATGCCGCGTCTTGCGCATCTCGGCTCGGCGAAGAAGGCGGCTTGACGCTCAGCGGGTGCGGCGCGATCGTGCCGCACCCGCATTCATTTCGGAGATTTCGGCGTGACGGTCGATGCCAAGGACTTCAAGCAGGCGATGCGCCAATGCGCCGGCGCCGTCGCTTTGGTGACGGTGGGCGCCGAGCACGGCAAGCGCACGGGCCTGACGGTGACCTCGGCCTGCTCGCTGTCGGACACGCCACCCTCGCTGATCGTCTGCGTCAACCGCAACGCCAGCGCCCACGCGCGCATCCGCGAGGAAGGCGCGTTTGCGATCAACTTCCTGCACGAGGATCATGCGCTGCTCGCGCTCACCTTCAGCGGCCAGAAGGGCGTCAACGGCGACGACCGTTTCGCCTTCGGGCAGTGGAGGCGGGGCGTGACGGGCGCACCGGTCCTGACCGACGCGGTCGCCGCGTTCGACTGCACGTTGGCGCAGGAATTCGAGACCAGGACGCATTCGATCTTCGTGGGCGAGGTGCGTGACGTCTCGCATTCGGCCATGGCGACGCCGCTCGTGTACTTGCGCAGCAACTTCCATACGCCGCGGGAGATGCGCGAGGGCGTGACGATCGGCGACCTCGACGCGCGGCATCTGAGCTGGACGGATTTCTCCTAGGTAGTCGATGCACCGGCAACGCGATATGTCTCCCTGGCCCGCAAGCGGGTAGATGAAGCCAGCGGCTCGTTCCGTTACTGCGCTGTCTCGATCTTCAGCTGCTTGATCTTCCGATACAGCGTCGCACGGCTCAGCTGCAACGCGCGCGCTGCTTCCGTCACGCGACCGCCATGCTTGCGCAAAGCTTCCAAGATCGTCCCACGTTCGGCGGCCGCGAGATCGGCCTCCGCCGCCCGTCCACCGAACGGCGGCAGATCGAGATCTGCATCCGTGATGACACCGTCTTCCGCGGTGCAGCCGGCGAGCCGCAGCACGTGGCGAAGCTGGCGCATGTTGCCGGGGAACGGATAGGCCGCGAGCTGCGACCAGGCCTCGTCCGACAGACGACAATTCGGCGCCTCCTCGCGCGCGATCTGGCAAATGACATCGTCGCGGTCGGCGCGCTCGCGCAGCGCCGGCAGCCGCACCTCGATGCCGCGCAGGCGGAAATAGAGATCGGCGCGGAAGGCGCCCTGCTCCGCCATGCGGCCGAGGTCGCGATGTGTGGCGCTGATCAGGCGGATGTCGACGGCGACGGGCTTGAGCGCGCCGAGCGGCCAGACCTCGCGGTTTTCCAGAACGCGCAACAGGCGCGTCTGCAAGCCGATCGGCATGTCGCCGATCTCGTCGAGGAACAGCGTGCCGCGATCGGCCTGCACGATCAGACCCTTCGAACCGTCGCGCCGGGCGCCGGTGAAGGCGCCGGCCTCGTAGCCGAACAGTTCGGCGTCGATCAGACTCTCCGGCATCGCCGCGCAATTCAGCGCGACGTAATTGTTGCGCGCACGGTGGCTCGCCGCATGAATGGCGCGCGCGAAGACGTCCTTGCCGACGCCGGTCTCGCCATGCAGCAGCACCGGCAGATTGTGATCCCCGATGCGCCTGAGCCGGTTCACGCTCTTGATCAGGCCGGGATCGCGGCCGGCGAGCCGCTGCAGCGCATCGAAGCGATCGACTGGCGCGTCGCGGCGCGGCGCGAGCGGACGCCCCCTCCTGCGCAGCGGCGGCGCGACATGGCCCTGGCCCAGGGCGCTGCCGTCGGCACGGCGCAGCCGAACGACATCCTCCGCGCCACCTTCGGCCTGATGCTCGAACTCGATGTAGCGCGACAGATCAATACCGGCGGCGATCATGCCGTCGGTGAGGCCCAGCAGTGCACGCGCGGAACGGCAGGCACCGATGATGCGACGGTCGTCGTCATAGGCGATGAGGCCGCTGCCGCCGTCGCCGGGCACGGTGGCGATCCAGGCGTTGTGGAAATGGCCACGGAAGATCGCGCCCTCCATCCGCCGCGTCGCCTCCATGGTCACAGCCAGCGCAAGCTGGTGCGCGGTACGTTCGAGATCCTCCCGGCAGGAAGTGATGTTCACCGCACCTGCCAGACGCCCGGCCTGGTCGAACAGCGGCGCCACGGCACAGGAGAACATGTGCCACTGCGCGCGAAAATGCTCGTCGCGATGCACCAGGATCGGCTTCTCCTCCGCGAGCGCGGTCCCCAGCCCATTGGTGCCCTCGAAGGTCTCGGCGAAGTTCGAGCCGGTGTAGATCTTCCAGTCCAGAAACATCTTGGCATCGGCTTCGCCCGGGAGCCGGCTGAACAGCATGGTCGCGTTCGCATCCGCGAGATTGACGCAGTAGCCGGCGTCACGCAGCACACGGGCGAGATCGTCGAGCTCGGGCATTGCGAGCCTGATCATCTGCTCCATCGGCTCGGCGGCGTGCCGGATCTCGGCTTCGGTCAGCGTCTGTGGCGGACCCTGGCGGGCCGGATCGAGCTTGTGACTGACCAGGCAGCGCCGCCAGGAACTGGCGATCCGCGACGAGGCATCGACGTCGGCCAAGCGGTCTGTGACCTGATTGGCGACGGACAAGACACGGGCGACATGGTTCGAGGCCGAAAGGCTGGCCATCGCGGACGTCTCCACCCTGTATTATTGTGCAAAGTCTGGCACCACGGGGCGGGATGTCAATCGGGAACCGGGAACGGGAATGGAGGAGGCACACTGCCTCGACGCCGTCATGGCCGGGCTTCGTCCCGGCCATCCACGTATTGCCGCGACTGCGAAAGAACGTGGATGCCCGGGACAAGCCAGGACAAGCCCGCGCATGACGACGTGGATATAGATTGCCTCAGGCGACTCAAAATTGCTGCACCGCCCTCACCACGTGTCGATGCACGGCCGCTTCTTCGCCGTCCTCGGCTCGGGCTTCGGCACCGATCGCAGGCCCGCCATGATCCATCGCCGGGTCTCGGCGGGGTCGATGACGTTGTCGATCTCGAACACGGAGGCGATCGAGACCGCCTTGCCATTGGCATAGAGCTCGGCGACCTTGTTGCGGTAGTAGGTCTCGCGCTCCCCGGGGTCGGCGATCGCTTCCATCTCCTTGCGGAAGCCGAGGCGGACATAGCCTTCGAGGCCCATGCCGCCGAACTCGCCGGTCGGCCAGGCCGCGGTGAAGAACGAGGCATGGAAGCCACCGCCGATCATGGACTGCGCCCCGAGCCCATAGCCCTTGCGCAGCACGATGCCGAACAGCGGCACGGTGAGGCTCGCGCCCGTGACGAACATGCGCGAGACGTGGCGCACGATCGCGGTCTTCTCGGCCTCCGGACCGACCATGAAGCCGGGCGTGTCGCAGAGCGAGACGATCGGCAGATCGAAGGCGTCGCAGAGCTGGAGGAAGCGCGCGGCCTTGTCGCCGGCATCGGCATCGATCGCGCCGCCGAGATGGCGCGGATTGTTGGCGATCAGGCCGAACGGCTTGCCCTCGATACGGATTAGCGCGGTGATCATGCCGACGCCGTAGTCGCGGCGCAGCTCCAGCACGGAATCCTTGTCGGCGACGAGGTCGATCACGCTGCGGATGTCGTAGACGCGCAGCCGGTTCTCGGGGATCGCGCGGCGGAGCAGGCGCTGGTCGGCGGCTTCCCAATCCGTAACCGCCCCCTGGAAATAGGACAGGTACTTCTGCGCGACGGACGTCGCTTCCTCCTCGTCCTCGACCAGGATGTCGATCACGCCGTTCGGTGACTGGAACGACACAGGGCCGACCTCGGCCGGATGATAGACGCCGAGCCCGCCGCCCTCGATCATGGCCGGGCCGCCCATGCCGATCGAGGCGTTCTTGGTGGCGATGATGACGTCGCAGCAGCCGAGCATCGCGGCATTGCCGGCGAAGCAATAGCCGGAGACCACGCCAACCACCGGCACGAGGCCGGATAGCCTCGCGAACTGCACGAAGGACGGACCGTCGAGCCCGGTCATGCCGAGCCGGTCGGTATCGCCGGGCCGGCCGCCGCCGCCTTCGGCATAGAACACCAGCGGCACGCGCCAATCTTCCGCCAGCGTCAGCATGCGGTCGATCTTCTTGTGGTTCATGTGGCCCTGCGTGCCCGCGAGCACGGTGTAATCATAGGCCAGGACGATGCAGCGGCCGCCCTCGGGGCCGAATTTCCCGGCATTCACGGTGGCGACGCCCATGACGAGGCCGTCGGCCGGCGTATTCTTGATGAGGTCGTCGAGCTTGCGCCGGCGGCGCTGTGCCGCAATCGCAAGGCTGCCGTACTCCATGAACGAGCCGTCGTCGACGAGCTGGGCAACGTTCTCGCGCGCGGTGCGCTGGTTGGTGTTGCGGCGGCGCTCGACCGAGGCCGGACGGTTCTCGTCGAGCGTATTGGCCTGGCGCGCGATCAGCTCGGCGAGATCGGGACGGATGTGGTCGAGATCGACATCGGCTTCCGCCGCCGTGCTGTCAGCCGCAACATCAAGCGGCTCGAGATAGAGGATCGGCTCGCCATGCATCAGCGTGGCCCCGTCACCGGCAAGAAGCTTCGTGACCCGGCCGCCCTGCTCGGCCATGACCAGATGCTCCATCTTCATGGACTCGATCACGGCCAGCTGCTGGCCGGGGCGCACGATCTCGCCTTCCTTCACCCGGATGGTGACGATGGTTCCTTGCAGGGGCGCTGCCACCATCACCGCCCCTTCGGGTACGGCTTGCGTGACGTGCGACTCCGCGCCGGGAACGCCACTTCGCTCGGTCGCAGCGAAATAGAGCGGCTTTGCCGCGCCTTCGGCCGCCCCGACGAGCTTGCCGATGTTGCGGTCGATGAAATCGGTCGCGATGCGGTTGATCCTGAAATCGGGATGCGCGAGCACCGCCTGGAGGAAAGCGATGTTGGTGACGACGCCGTCGATCCGGAATTCGCGCAGGGCCCGCGAAGCTTTCGCGACCACGTCGTGCCAGGCCTCGCCCGGGGTATGGACGATGACCTTGGCCAGCAGCGAATCGAAGGCCGCGCTGGTCTTGTAGCCGGCATAGCCAAAGCTATCGACGCGCACGCCCGGGCCCGACGGCGGCTCGAACACGGCAAGCACGCCGCCGGTCGGATGGGTCGCCCCCGTCTCGTCCAGGGTCTCCATGTTGACGCGAAGCTGCATGGCATAGCCGCGCGGCTTCGGGATCGATCCCTGCGCAAACCCAAGCGCGGCCAGCGTGCTGCCCGCGGCGACCGCGAGCTGGGCGCGGACGAGGTCGAGCCCGAGCACCTCTTCGGTCACGGTGTGCTCGACCTGGAGCCGGGGATTGGCCTCGATGAAGGCAAAGCTGTCCTCGGCCGTGCCGTCGACCAGGAACTCGAAGGTGCCGAGATTGTCGTAAGAAGCCGCCGCCGCAAGCTGCTTCGCCGCTTCGATGATGCGGCCGCGCAAGGCGTCGCTCAGCGAGGGGCTCGGCGCCACCTCGATCAGCTTCTGGTGACGGCGCTGGATGGTGCATTCGCGCTCCCAGAGATGGGAGATCGCACCATGGCGGTCGCCGATGATCTGCACCTCGATGTGGCGCGCCTGCCGGATCAGCCGCTCGGCATAGACGCCGTCGAAGCCGAACGCCGCCCTGGCCTCGGACTGGCAGCGCGCATAGGCTTCCGCGAGATCGGGCGCGTTCTCCACCACGCGCATGCCGCGACCGCCGCCGCCGGCCATCGCCTTGATCACGATCGCCGCGTTGCTGCCGAGCGACGCGAGAAAGGCCGTGATCTCCTCGAGACTCGACGGGCCGCTGGTGCCGGCGATGATGGGGACGCCGCAACGCTTTGCCAGTTGCCGCGCCGCGACCTTGTCGCCGAACAGTTCGAGCGCTGTCGCCTTGGGGCCGACGAAAGTGATCCCTGCGTCGGAGCAGGCCCTTGCGAAGGCCGCGTTCTCGCTGAGAAAGCCATAGCCGGGATGCACGGCATCACAGTCCACCGCTTTGGCCGCCTTCACCACGGCGTCGATATCGAGATAGGCCCGCGCCCCCCGGCCGGGAATTTCGATCGCCTCGTCGGCAACGCGCACATGCAGCGACAGCGCATCGTCCGCAGGATGGATCGCGACCGTCGCGATGCCGGCATCGGCTGCCGCGCGCGCGATGCGAATGGCGATCTCGCCGCGATTGGCGATCAGGAGCTTCTTGAACGACATGATCTCTCTCACTCAGACAGCAGCAGGCAGGCTTGGATTAAGGTCCTGCTTCTTCACTTTACCCGTAGCCGTCAGCGGCAGCGCTTCGATAATGCGTATCTCGGGGACCTTGTAGACGGCCATGCGCTCGGCGCACCAGCTGCGCAGGTCTTCCGCAGAGACGGTGCCGGCCGCGTCCGGCTTGAGCTGGACAAAGGCAACCGGCACCTGCCCCTTGTCGGGATCGTCGCGGCCAACCACGCCCGAGCCCAGCACCTTCGGATGCTGCCCGAGCAGTGCCTCGATCTCCGGCGGAAACACGCTCATGCCCTTGACCTTCAGCATTTCCTTGCGGCGGCCGAGGAAGTGCAGGAAACCATCCTTGTCGATGGTGCCGATGTCGCCGGTGCGCAACCAGCCATCGATCAGAGACTCCGCGGTCGCCTCCGGCTTGTTCCAGTAGCTCTTGAGCAGCGACGGCGTGCGTACGCGGATCTCGCCTTCCGCACCCAGAGGCAACAGCGCACCGGTCTCGAAATCGGTGACCTTGAACTCGGCACCGGGGACCGGCAGCCCGACGAAGATCGGCTGGTTGTTGAGGTCGAAATCGTCGTCCTGGAAGCCGGCCGTGAAGGTGTTGGAGGTATGGGTTTCCGTCATTCCCCAGGCCGCCTCCATCAGGATCGTGCCGGTGAGATCCTTCCAGCGCTTGCGATAGTCGGCATTGAGCTTCTTGACGAAGGAGACCACGCGCACCTGCTTCAAGGACGACAGGTCGAACTCGCTCCAGCGCGGATGGTCCATCAGCTCAACGGCGCCGTCGACCGGCATCGCGATGATCGTGACCTTGTACTTGTCGATCGCGGCCATCGCGCCGACGGCGTCCCAGCGTGCGAGCAGCACCAGCGTCGCGCCGGAGAACAGCGGGAAGATCAAACCGAAATTCTCGCCCGCGATCCAGAATTCCGGGAAGAACGACAGGAACACGCTGCTCTCGTCGGACAGGACCGAGATGCCGTAATTGGCCGCGGCCGTGTAGACCATGTCGCGATGGGTGTGGACGCAGCCCTTGGGCATGCCGGTGGTGCCGCCGGTGTAATTGAGCGCGGCGACATCATCGAGGCCGGGCGGCGGTAGCGGCACAGGAGTCGACAACGCAGCGAGCGCCGGCAACAGATCGGTCGCGCCCGGGACGGCGACGCGCGGCGCACGGATCGAGTCTGGCGCTGGAAATGCCGGCGTTGGCGGCATGACATCGGCAAAGCTGGTGACGATGATCTCGCGCAGCCGCACCTCGCCCCTGACCTGCCCGACGACCGGCATGAGCTGGTCCAGCGCGACGATCACTTCCACTTGGGTATCGTTCAGCTCGTAGGACAGCTCGAACGCGCGCGAGAGCGGGCTGACTGGAACGTGGATCGCGCCGAGCTTCAGGATACCGAAAAACACGATGTGGAATTGCGGGCAGTTCGGCAGGAAGACGGCGACGCGGTCGCCCTTGCGCACGCCCTTGGCCTGCAACAGCGCCGCGAAGCGGTCGCTCTGCCGGTCGAGCTCCGCATAGGTGGTGACGTGACCGTAGAAGATCACCGCTGGACGCTCCGGACTCCGCTTCGCCCAGGCGCGCAGATATTCCGTTAGGGGAACTTCGCCGTGCAGATAGTTGGGCGAGCGCGGCATGCCCTTCGGCCAGGCCTTGTCCCACAACCCGCGCAAGGCGGCGAGGTAGTCCTTTTCGTCGAGGCCTGCACTCATGGCGTCTTTCCCCTGCTGCTTTTTCTTGTCGCGAGAGACGCAACGTGCCGTCACGCGACCACGTTACACGTCGAGCACGGCAGAGTTCATGTCAAGGAAAACAGTTTTCCGCAGCACGGCCGATGCCGCGGCGCGGAAAAACCAGACGTTACGCCCCGACGAGGCGAATGATCCGCCGCACGGCTGACGTGATCGGTGCGATGACCGGCACGGTGAAGATCGGCTGAAGCGCGCCTGCTGTTTCACCGAGCGGACCGCCGCCGATGATCACCGCCTCCGCGCCGTCCTGCGCAATGCAAGCCTCGACCGCGCCGGCCAGAGCGATGCGCAACAGCGATGGATCACGCATCAACTCATGCGGATCGCCTTCGGCAAAGCGTGTGCCGGTATAGTGCGATCGCAATCCCAGCGTATCAGGCAGTGCATCGATCTTCGCCTTCAGCAGTGGCGTCGTGGTCGCCACGCCGAAGCGTCGGCCGTTCTCCGCCGCTTCCAGCATCGAGGACTCGCCGATGCCGACGGCGGGCAATTTCGTCGTCACCTTGATCCCGGCGAGACCGGGATCGCCGAATGCCGCGACGATCATGCCGTCGCACTCGCCGCTGCGGGCACGCGCGATCTCCTCGACCTCCGGCGCTGCTGCCTCCAGTGCATCCGCCGAGACGATCATCGCGGGCGCACGCGTTGCCGTGGTACCGACAATGTCGAAGCCATCCGCGGCTGCAGACTTGGCAATCGCCACCATCATCGCGGTGGTCGCCTCATTGCTGTTCGGATTGATCAGAAGGATGCGGCGGCCCGCCATGCTATCCGCCCGCCCGCGCCCGCGCGCCGATCTCCAGGAAGATCGCGGTGAGCTCGTCAACCTCGTCCTCGCCTTCCTTCGGCCGGATGCGCTGCTCCATCTCCTCGATGTGATGACGCATGGCATGGACCGCGCCGGCCTTGTCGCGGGCGAGGATCAGCGCGCCGATGTCGGGATGGGCATCGGGCGAGCAATCCGGCTCGCCCGGCTGCTCGAAGGTCGCGATCGCCAGCGATGTCCGCAGCATCAGCTCGCGCGACATTTCCAGCAACACGCGGTTGCCGGCGAGCCTGGCGACCAGGATATGGAACTCGGCCGTCAGCGACAGCGAGGCCCAGCGGTCATTGCGATCGTGACGCGCCTCGCGCTCCATATGCGCCTTCAGCTCCGCCTTGCCGGCTTTGTCCAGCCGGTCGACCGCGGCGCTGACCGCTGCGGTCTCGATGATCCGGCGCGCGGCAAAGATGTCCTGAGCCTCCGCCCAGCTCGGCCGGTACACGAAGGCGCCGCGGTTGGGGATCTGCATCACCACCTTGCGCGAGGCGAGATGGGACAAGGCCTGGCGGATGTGAATCCGCGTGGTACCGAAGGCCGCGGCGAGCTTGTCCTCGCCGAGCTTGGCGCCCGGTTTGAGCCGCTTCTGGCTGATCGCGGTCAGGATGCCCTGGACCACCGGATCGTCGTCGATGCTGCGCGGATCCGCGGCCTCCGGCTCCCTGAGTTTCGGCTCGGACCGCTTCAGCTTGCGCTTGGGGGGACGGGTTCGCTTCATGCGTCGCTTTTACAGGATTCTGGAATGCTGCCGGAGCCCATTTTTTATACAAACTGTCGGATATTCTGTTTACAATATAGCCGTGCAATTGGCGCCAATATTTGGCGCCTAAAAATTATCACAACGCTGGCAAGGCCTTAGCGAATGAGGCGCGCTGGCACGGCGATTGCTAACTCCCCTCGCGCAGGACAACGCGAAGGATGGAGCTGGCGTTGAGCGATGGACGCGGACTCTCGCTGGATTTGAAAGGCATCGGCCACGCCTTCGGCGCGACCGTTGCGCTGGACGAGATCGATCTCACCGTTGCAGCCGGTGAGTTGATCGCCCTCCTCGGTCCGTCCGGCTGCGGCAAGACCACGATGCTCCAGATCATCGCGGGCTTCCTGCGCCCGTCGCGGGGCGAGGTGCGCTTCGACGGCGCGCGGGTCGAGCATATTCCGGCCAACCGCCGCCGCATCGGCATGGTGTTTCAGAACTATGCGCTGTTTCCGCATCTGACCGTGTTCGAAAACGTCGCCTACGGCCTGCGGGCGCGCAAGACGGCGAAGGACGTGGTGGCGGCGAAGGTCGAACAGATGCTCGGCCTGGCCCAGATGGCGTCGTTCGCGCGAAGGCTGCCCGGAGAGCTCTCCGGCGGACAGCAGCAACGCGTCGCGCTGGCGCGGGCGCTTGCGATCGATCCGGGCCTCGTCCTGCTCGACGAGCCGTTCTCGGCGCTCGACAAAAATCTGCGCCTCGACATGCAGATCGAGATCAAGAGCCTGCTGAAGTCCTTTGGCGTCACCTCCATCATCGTCACGCACGACCAGGAGGAGGCGCTTTCGATGGCCGACCGCATCGTCGTACTGAACAAGGGACGCATCGAGCAGATCGACAGCCCGGACGCGCTCTACGACCGACCGGCAAGCCTGTTCATATCGAGCTTCATCGGCCACACCAATCTCCTGCGCGGCACCGTCACCGACGCCGATCGCGTGCAGCTGGACGCCGGGCCCGAGATCGATCTCGGCCGTTCGGCTCAGCGCAGGCGCGGCACGCTGGTGACGATCTCGGTCCGGCCTGAAAACATCACGTTCGGCGCCGAACGGCCCGGCGCCATCCCCGTCACGATCCGCGCCACCGTGCCGCTCGGCGCCGTCAGCGTCACCGAGGGCGTCACCGCGAGCGGCGAAGCCGTGAAGGTCAGCCAGGCCCGCGCCGCCGGCCTCGCGAAGGCGCAGGCGGGTGAGACGGCCTGGCTCGCGATCTCCGATGTGTCGCGCGTCAGCATCTTCAGCACGCCAGTCGACGACGTTTCCAAGCATCAGCAAAGGAGTGTTTGACATGAGCCTATCCCGGAGATCGCTGCTCACCACAGGTTCGGCCGCGCTTGCGGCAGCTGGTCTCGGATGGCCGACATCATCGCGCGCGGCGCCCTCGATCGTGGCGACGACCTATCCCGGCAGTTTCGACGAAGCCTTCCGCGCGGTGGTCGGGCCGGCCTTCAAGAAGTCCAGCGACGGCGGCGTCACCTTTACGCCCCTGCTCGGCGTCGATCAGATCGGCAAGATCCAGGCATCGCGCAACACGCCCCCCTTCGACGTCGTGCTGTTCGACGAGGGGCCGCTGATCCCGGCGATCGCGAGCGGCGTGCTGGAGAAATTTCCGGTCGAGCAGTCGAAGTCATATGCCGATATCCCCAGCGTATTCCGCCATCCCGACGGCTACGCCCCTGTCATCACCGCGCAATTGATCGGCATCGCCTACAATCCGAAGAAGATCACGACGCCGCCGACCTCGTGGGAGGATCTGTGGAAACCGGAATACAAGGGCCGCGTCGGCATCACCGGTCTGGGGTCGAGCCTCGGCACCGCCTTCATGGTCGAGATCGCGAAGCTCAACGGCGGTTCCGAGACCAATATCGAGCCGGCCTTCGAGGCCATGAAGAAGCTGCTGCCCAACGTCGGTGCGATCGCGGCGTCGCCCGGCGCGCTGGCTGCGCTGTTCCAGCAGGGCGAGATCGATATCGCCTTCAATTTCTGGAACAACGTGGCGCTGCTCGCCGCCAAGGGCGTCGACATCGCCTTCGCCAAGCCGAAATCCGGCGCGGTCGTGATCCGCACCAGCGCCCAGATCGTCAAGAACAACCAGGATCCGAAGGCGGTGCTGGACTATCTCGACACGGTGATGTCGGCCGAAACCCAGAAAGGCCTCGAGGCGGCGCCCTGGATGATGATGCCGACCAACGGCAAGGTGGCGCTGACCGGCGCCAATCTCACCGTCGCCAAGAGCCTCGACGACCTCATTGCCAGCAATGTGCTGCTCGACTGGACCAAGTTCCAGCCGCTGCGCGGCGAATGGATAACCCGCTTCAGCAAGGAGGTGAAGATCTAAATGACGCCGGCGAGCACGACTGCATCACGACAAATGCTGCCGGTGATCCCACTGGCGGCGTTGTTCCTGGCCGCCTTCGTGCTGCCACTGATCGCACTTGTCGCGATCAGTCTGTTCCGCACGCCGCAGTTCGCAGAGCTGTCGCTGGCGCAATATCTGCGCTTCTTCTCGGAGCCGTTCAGCATCAAGGTGCTGACGGACACGCTTTGGCTAGGGACGGAGGTCGCATTGGCGACGCTGATCCTCGCCTACCCTCTCGCACTTGTTTACGCCGCGAGCGGCCAGCTCATGCGTACCCTGATCACGTTCCTGATCATGCTGCCGCTCCTGACCAGTACGGTGGTGCGCACCTTCGCCTGGATCGTGCTCCTCGGCCGCGACGGCATCATCAACACGACGATGCTGTCGCTCGGGCTCTGGCAGACCCCGGCTCGCTTGCTTTACACCTGGGAGGGCATGGTTCTGGCGCTGACCCAGATCCAGCTCCCTCTGATGGCGTTGCCTGTCATCAACAGCCTGCTGCGGCTCGACGGCAATCTGACGCGAGCGGCTGAAGGTTTGGGCGCAAGCCGTGCCCGCGTCTTCATCACCATCATCCTGCCGCTGACACTGCCGGGCGCCATCGCCGGCTGGCTGCTCGTCTTCGCTGCCGCTGCGACCGCCTTCATCACCCAGACGCTGATCGGCGGCGGGCGCATTATCCTGATGCCCTCCTATATCTACCAACAGGCGGTCGGCGTGCAGGACTGGCCGTTCTCGGCGGCGCTGTCGCTGATCTTCACGCTGGCCGTGACCGGCATCGTCTTTGCCACCGGTGCGCTGTCGCGCCGCTATGTGCGAGGCGTCGATGCAGCGTAGCCTCATTGATCGTGCCTATTCCGGCATCATTGGTGCCATCACCGGCTGCGGGATGCTGCTGCTGCTGGCACCGACGCTGGTCGTGCTGATCATTTCCTTCACCGGCGGCATCACGCTGAAATTCCCGCCGCCGAGCTGGTCACTGCGCTGGTATGTCGAGCTGCTGCAATCGCAGGAAATCGTCGAGCCCGCGTTGACGAGTCTCAAGGTCGCAGCGGCGGCGACGATTCTTTCTGCAGTGCTGGGCGGCGCGGCCGCACTCGGACTGGCACGGAGCCGATTGAAGATCGCGCGCGTCCTTGACGCCCTGTTCATGTCGCCGATGGTCCTGCCGGCGATGGCCTTCGGCCTGTCGCTGCTGCTGGTCTTCAACCTGCTCGGCGTCCGCCTGTCGGCGGCGACGCTGGTGCTCGGCCACACCATCATCTGCGTGCCATTCGTGATCCGGATGGTCAGCGCCTCGGTGCAGCAGCTCAATCCGGTGCTGATCACCTGCTCGCTCAGCCTGGGCGCCAGCCGCTGGTACACCTTCCGGCGCATCACGCTGCCGCTGATCCGCCGTGGCATGGTCGCGAGCTGCTTCGTCGCGTTCCTCACCTCCTTCGACAATGTTCCGGTGTCGCTGTTCCTCGCCGATGCCCGCACCGAAGTCCTGCCGATCAAGCTGTGGGCGATCCTCGAAGGCAGCCTGGACGTGCGCGTCGCCGCCGTCTCCGGCGTGATCGTGCTGCTGACCCTTGCCGGCCTCGTCTGCGCCGAAATCTTCGGCGGCGTCAGCCGCCAGATCGGCAGCCGCTGATCATGCCGATCGAACGCGATCTTCGCGGGTATGGAAGGGCCCGTCCCGATATCGTCTGGCCGAACGGCGCCCGCGTCGCGGTGTCGCTGGTGGTGAATTTCGAGGAGGGCGCCGAGCTCGCTGTCGAGCAAGGCGATGCGGAGACGGAGCACTATGGTGAGGTCGCCTCGACATCGCCGCCGGGCGTGCGCGATCTCGTGCAGGAACAGGTGTTCGACTATGGCATGCGCGCCGGCCTGTGGCGATTCCTCGACGCCTTCACCGAGGCCGGAATCCGCTCCACCTTCATGATGTGCGGCCGCGCCGTCGAGCGTGTGCCGGACCTTGCCCGCACCGTGGTCGAGGCCGGCCACGAACCGGCGGTGCATGGCTGGCGCTGGCTGCCGCACGCGCTCTATGGGCATGCCGAGACGGAACGCCGCGACATTGAGAAGACGCGCGACGTCATCGCCCGCGCGACCGGCCTCACGCCGGTCGGCTTCATGTCGCGCGGCAGCCAGAGCGCATGGACGCGCGATGTTCTGATCGGGCTCGGCTTCGCCTACGATTCCAACGCACTCGACGACGATCTGCCCTATTGGAGCCGGTCGCCACAGGGAGCGATGCTGGTCCTGCCCTATGGCTTCGACACCAACGACATGAAGTTCTTCCATCCGAACGGCTTTGTGCAGCCGGAGGATTTCTCAAACTATGTCAGCGCCGCACTCGCCACACTGGTCGAGGAGGCGGAGCGCGGCCGCTCCGCGATGCTGTCGGTCGGATTTCATCTGCGCATTTGCGGCCGACCGGCGCGCTTCCGCGCGGTGAAGACCATTCTGGCCGAACTGGCGCGGCTGGAGGGCCGGGTCTGGGTCGCAACACGCGCCGAAATCGCGGCGCATTTTCGCAGAGTCGTGCGCTAGGCCGCCCGCAACGAGCGTGCTGACCTCGTCCTGCAGCGATCGCTGCTTCCGAGATACGAGTGCTTCCAATCTAGAACGCCTCGACATCGCCTTCCCGAGCGTTGACTTGGAAGGGTCTCTGGCGGAACGATCGGCGCAGATCATCCGCGCCAGCTCTGCCGCGCGCGCAGCCAAAGGCCAGAGGCTCAATGCATCAATCGACACATACCAGGCCGCTCGATCTTCCCGCGCTGAGCGCAGCGGAGCGGCTCTTCATCTGGGGTTTCAGGGCGAAGGCACGCCGCGGAGGCGCCGTTCCGACCGCGGCCGACATCAAGGAGGTGTACGACCATTTCCGCGTCGGCGACGCCGTGCCCTCGCTGGAGTCCATCATCGAGATCTTCGCCTGCACGGCCCATACGGCCATCGAAGTGCATTGCCCGACGTGTCCGCGCATGTCGGACAGCGAGCACGGACTTCTGCGTGCCATCGCCGCTGCGCAGCAGGAACGTATCGAGGTCGCCCGCGAGCAGTTCGAGTGCTGGCTGCCGCCCGTCGGCGCCGATTGGGCGCTTGCGCCGGTCCAGGGGCTTGCAACGATCTTCCGCATGGCCGGTCTCATCCTGCCCGACCGGCACTTGCGGTCTTTCGACCAAGACCAGATGATGGCGATGAAGACCTGGCTGGTCGGTAGCCCCACGCTGCACTGAACGGGAACATTCATGATGCAGGATGCATGCGATTCCCTTGCAGTCCCGGACGCCGGCCGGTCGCAGCTCTGTCCGCTTCAGGCTGCGCTTGCGGCGCCACGAAGCGTCGAAGGCTACGATGACTTCTGCCGTGTCGCGCTGTCGCTGTGCCGGTTCATCGGAGCGGCCTACACCACCGGCGCTTCCGATTGCTGGGAAGCAGCCTATCGCTTCGCGGACGAGACCCCCGGCGTTGCCGACAGCCCGCTGCTGGTCGCACGGGCTGCCGCACTCGTTAGGATCCTGCGCAGCGGCCGGCCGTGCGAGCTGTGCTTCATGCCGCCGTCCTGCCGGCGCCTGTCGAAGGACGAAACCGAGTTGATGCGGCTGCTGGCGGCGGCCCGCCGCAAGCAGCCGGGTGAGCTCGAATCCGTCGTCTGCCAGTTCGTCGGCAACGAGAACGAGATTGCGACCACGCGGGCGGTCAACGCGCTGGCGTTCTGCTGATGCTTTGACGGGTTCCAGTCGCATCTGGAGCATCCTTGCGCTATCATGTCGCCATGGAGGGCAGTGCTCGATGCCCTCCATGAAACCTCCAGGCGATCCCAGCGCAACCACCGCTGGGATCGTCGTTCTGGATCGCCGCGCACGATCGGGGCGGTCCCCTCTTGAGAATTGACCGCCGGAAAGGTCTGATGGGGTGCGGGAGAGGATTCCCGCCAATGCAACCCGGGACCTGAGCGGCATGACCATGTCGGTCGAGCAATTGTGGAGCCTGCCGGAGACCGCGCTGATCGGCGCCTATGCCGAGGCACGACGCCGCTACGCCGAGAAGAAGTTCGAGCGCGACACGCAGCGGGCGCGGCTGGAATGGATGCGCGCAAAACTGTTCGTCAACACACAGGGCAACGTGACCGAACGCAAGATGGCGGTCGACGTGTCGGAAGAACTGGCGCGCAAGGGTCAGGAGGTACGCGAGATGACGCGCGATCTCGACATGCTGAAGATCGACGTCGACGTGATCGACACCATGATCCGGCTGCGCGGCGCGCACGGTGCTGCGCCGGTCCACGAAGAGGCGGCCGAGAAGCCGGTCGAGCCGGAGGGGGAGTGACATGGCCGCATTCCGCGGGAGCTGGTACGCGCATGGGGATGCGCTGCCGGTCGAGGATTAAAGGGGGCGCCCGATTTGATGATGCGCGTGCGATCGTTGCAGATCGCGCTACCCGCCCGCAACGCACGCTTCCATGATGCCGTCGAGCTCCGCCTTCGAGAGCACCCCAAGCTCGGCGATGAAGACGATCCGCGTCCGCGGCGCGCCCGCTGCCGGCACATCGCCGGGTGCGAGCGTGGCGCGACCGCCGGCGAACTGAAACACCATCACGCGACCGGGCTGCTCGATCGTCTCGAACAAGCCTTTTGCGCGCGCGAGCTTCGGCGCCAGGCGGTTGATGGCCTGCTGCAAACGCGGCAGCGAGACCGGCTTGTCCGAGGTCCAGCTCAGCGTCTCGAAGCGCTCCTCTGCCGGCCGCCGCGGGCCCACGTCACGCGGCGCGGCCGGGCGATCGATTTCCGCGAGAAACAGCAGCGCGGCAGGAATCTCGCCATGCTGCGCATCGACCACGACGGCGGGAACACGCAGCGCGCGGATCGCCGCGCGCATGCGTGTTCCCGCGCCCGCGTCGGCCAGATCCAGCTTGCTGAGCGCCACGATATCGGCGACGCGCAGCTGCGATCGATGCAGCGCATCTTCAAGTGCGGCGGGCGGCGCCGTCGCGTCCATCACGCAGAGCACCGTCTCCAGCCGCGCCTCGCGCAGGATCACCGGATCCATCAGATTGCGGACGATGTCGGCGGGATCGGCGACGCCGCTGGTCTCGATGACGATATACTCAGGTTTGGGATCACGCCGCAGCAGCGTCGAGAGCGTGCGCAACAGATCGCCTTCGAGCGAGCAGCAGATGCAGCCATTGGCAAGGCTGACCACGCCGTCGCTGGCGCCCGCGATCAGCTCAGCATCGATGTTGATCGCGCCGAAATCGTTGACCACGGCGGCGATGCGCCGCCCCTCCGCATGCGCCAGCAGATGGTTGACGACCGTAGTCTTGCCCGCCCCCAAAAAGCCCGTCACCAGGAGAATGGGGACCGGCATGGGTCAGCCCTCGACGACGGGGCGGCGCACCGGCTTACCGGGCCGCGCCGCCACGTCCAGCACGCCGTCGGAAATCAGCGGCTGGCCGCTGACCACGAGATGCCGCACGCCCTCCGAGGGACGGTTCATCGCGGTGAAGGTCGCCCGATCCGAGAGCTTCTCATAGTCGAACACGACGATGTCGGCATCCGCGTCTTTCGCGAGCCGGCCCTTGGCGCGCATCGCGGGCGTGCTCTGCGACAGGATCTCCGCCGGGATCAGTGCGCATTTGCGCACGCCTTCCAGCAGCGACACGGTCTTGCGCTCGCGCACCCATTCGCGGATGAATTTCGTGAAGCAGCCAGCCGAGCGCGGATGCGAGGTGGCATCATCCGGCAGCGGCCAGGCATCGCCGGTATAGGTGCTGCCGTCGGACAGCGTCCACGGCATCGCGTCGGAGGCGATCGCACCGCCCGGATACAGCACCGACATGTCGAGCAGGTCGCGGTGATGCGCATTGTTCTCGGTGTCGAGGATGTGCCAGAGCACCAGCGACGACGGCTCCTCGGCCTGCGCCTTGAGCAGCTCCTCGCGATCGTGGAAGCGATAGCCGTCGGTCACGCGCTGCACGGAATCATAGCCGGTGCCGTTGCGCTCGACGAACTCGGGATCGCTGAAGAACGCGGCGGCCAGCACGGTGGAGCCAGTGCCGTAGGGATAGGCCTCGACCGTGATCGGCAGCCCCTGCGCCTGCGCCTTCTCGATCAGCACGCGGCAGCGCTCGACGTCGGTCTTGCTCGACGAGTTGAAATGGCAGATGTGCATGTGCGCACCGGTGGCGCCGGCATAGCCGATCAGGCGGATATAGGCTTCCGCCGCGCTCTCGGGGTCGATGCGCGACATGAAGGCGACGTGGGTGAAGGTCGGCACGTCCTTGGCCGCAGCCAACTGGCAGACCGCCGTCAGCTCCTGCACGCCGGCGCCCGGCGCATAGGCGTTCAGGATGCCGATACCGATGCCGCCCTCGTTCAGACCGCGGGTGAGGCGCTCGAGAATGCCCGATACCTCCGCATCGGTCGCCACGTTGTCCATCCAGCGCCGATCGCGCATGGCATTGCCGAATGCCTCCAGCGAGCTCTCCGCATTGGAGCCCGTCATCGCGCCGATGCGGGCAAAGGCCCAGTTGGTGGCGGCGCCGTAGTTCAGCACGCGGCCTTTCCGCGCCTGGCGCTCGTACCAGGATGCGACCGGCAGCACGCCGGCCTCGAGATCGAGCGTCGTCGTGACGCCGTCGAACGCCTGCATGCGGTCGGCCGAGACCGACTGGCCATGCGCATGCAGATCGATGAAGCCGGGCGCCACCACAAGCCCGGTCGCGTCGATCACCCGCTCGGCGCCGCCGAGACCCGTGCCGACAGCGGCGATCTTGCCATCCGCCACCGCTACATCACCAACGGCATCCATCCCGCTCGCGGGATCCACCACCCGGCCGCCGCTGATCACCAAACCGCTCATATCGTCACTCCGAAAAGCTGAAGGCCAAAGGCCCCCGAAGTCCCGGCAGCTTCGGAGGATGAAACCGGCTACGTCGCGGGACCGTTCCGGCGCGCATGATGCAGATTCTGGAGGGAACGACCACCGCTGCGGATGCCGATGCTGCATGCGTATTGCCGCGCAGCGATCGCGAAAGCGTGCAGGCAGGATGCAGTCTCGGGTTGCATCTTCGCCAATGCCAAGCTATGGGATGCACGCAATTTCAATTTCTGGAGGCGACCGTGTCTACGACTGCACGCTTCCCGGGTTCGCCGCGCGATACCTAGCGCGTCCCCCGGGATTGATTCCCGGGTGAGATCACAAAACCCCATATCAGATCGAATTTTCCGCGGCCTGTCGGCGCGCGATTGTGAACTTGTGTCATGACACTCAATGTCCTGCCGGCCCCTTGTCAGGTGGCCGGACGTTCCGAGCTGCTCGAACGGCGGCTTCGGCGATATCATCCGCGCTTCCAGGACGCCGTACGTGCCCTGGCCGCGCGGCACCCGCGCTTGGCCGACCTCGCCGCGAGCTTTCCCGCGCTCCTCTTCGCGCTGGCTGTTCCGCGGACACGGCTCGATCCAGCACGCGCGATAGCATGCGTGGTCGACGGCGCTCCCCTCGCGCAAGCCGCCGCACCTGCCGATCTGCCCCTGTGGCTGCGCAAGCTGCCGCCGGAGGCATTCGTGCGTCCGATCCCGCGCTTGCCTGACGGCGAGCTGTTTCGCCGACAAATCGCGAACCACCTTCCGCGCTCGCTCAAGCTCGCGCCGTGCTGGCTTCAACTCGTCGCCGAAGCCGCCGAGCTTACGCATGAGCCGATGGCTGCGTGGATCGCGCGTGAGTTCGTCCGAGAGCCGCGGCGTGTAACGACTGCGCGGGTGCGGCTCATCTGTCTCTGGGCGTGGTTCTCCTCTCAGCCCACGACATTGGGGCACGATCTGATCGAGAAGCCATGGACGTCGGACATGCGCATCGATGCCGCATGTTCGGCCGCGCGCGAGTGGCGAACGGTCGTTGCCTTGCATGCCAATCTCGGCCGCATGCCGATCGCCGACATGTGGCTGCGGCCCGGCCGGATGGCCGGCTACGAATTCATGCCGCTGGATTCGATTGCCACCGTCGTCGAAGAGGCTAAAGCGATGCGGAATTGCCTCAGAACCCTTGGCAGCAGCCTCGCACACAATCATTCGCGACTCTGGAGCATCCGGAAAGACGGCGAGCGGATCGCGACGTTGCGGATTTCCCGCCGCTATCGCGATCCGCTGCCGAACCTCATCGAGCTCCAAGGCCCCGGCAACATTGAAGTATCGCGCGAATTGTGGTGGGTCGCTCGCCAATGGCTGCACAAACACGATCTGTCGCAGATCGACATGAGGCAATTTGACTGGGGTACAGCACCGATCGACCGCGAAAGTTGGACATCGCTTTGGCGGCCGTACTGGCTCGCCAAGCGGCGCATCCCGCATTGGCTGCCGGTCGCGCCGTCGCGCACGGCGCTTGAGTTGCTGTGAGCCGGAAATGACGCTCTCCCAAATTGATTGCGATAACTCGCAGACACGCGCTCGCGTCCTCGCGGCATGATCTGCCCGAGTTGTGCTTCGCTTCACCACCCCTCCAAGGAAAGGGCGCAGGGAAGGCCGGGCACCGGCTGGCACCCATAAGACCCCTGCGCTGAACGAATGCACACGCAATGCACAGGGGAGACACAGGGCAGCCGAAACCAGGCCTTCCCTGCGCGATGGTCTGACGGCCTATGCCGCGCTCTCCCCGGAGCCGAATTCCTTCTGGCCTCCGTCACCTCCGCGAAATTCACGCTGCCCGCGCCGGTTGGCGAGTGACGCCTTCGCCGAGGCTTGACCGTAGCAACGACGGTCAGGACCACACGGTTTCGCCGCACGCAGGCGATCCTGCGTCGCCAAGAGGCTTCGCAAGACATTGAGCGCCGTTCGTCTTCGCAGGAAGCGCCATGCTCACGAGGTTCATCTCGCCCTGCACCGCGCAAGCCCCGCCTTTAACGCCGCCCGCGTCCACCGCAACTCCCAGCCCGCGCTCGAAACGACGTACGACCGCCCCTTAGGTGGGCTGAGATGGGCGACACATACGCCAAATCCGAATTTCGGTAAAGCGAAATATTTCTACAGGAAGGGGTTGACAGCGGATTGGGGTGTTTCGCTGAAATGGGCAATGAACCTGTTTGTATCCGACGTATTGCAAAATGCACTACGAAGCCTATATGGGTGCCTGTGGAGGTGTTCATCATGTCGCGAGCAGAACGCAAGGAGCATCCGCTTTCGATGCGGATGCCGGAAACCGACATTGCCATCATCGACCGGGCCGCGGCGCTGCGCGGGCGCTCGCGTACGGACTTCGTGCGGGACGCAGCCGTGCGCGCCGCCGAGGACGTGCTGATGGAGACGGCTCCCATTCGCATGAGTCCGGCCGGCTTCAAGACGTTCATGGCGACACTATCAGGACCGGCCGCCCCGGTGCCGGAAATGGTCGCGCTCTTCAATCGCGCTGCGCCATGGGAGAGCAATGCATCTCTGGGTGAGGTTGACGCCGGTCCGCCTGCAGTAGCTGCGTCCAAACGAAAGACCCGTGCAGGCAAGAGGCGCTGAAGCTTGGCGATTTCAGCCCCAGAACCGCTGACGCCGGTTCACCATCTCGACGAGTTCTCCTGCGGCAAGCCATCGCTCGACCGATGGCTCAAAACGCGCGCACTGTCCAAGCAGCAGAAGGGCTTCACGGCAGTCATGGTCGTTCATGAGGTGAATCGTGTCGTCGGCTATTACGGTCTTGCGCCGACGGCGATCATCCCCTCCTCCCTGCCGCGTTCCATCCGGACCGGCCAGCCGCCTGATCCTGTGCCCTGTCTGCTGCTGGGGCAGCTTGCGACCGACCAGAGTTGGATTGGCAAAGGTATCGGCACTGGCTTGGTCAAGCATGCGCTCCAGCGCTGCGTCACGGCAGCGGGCCTGATTGGAGGCCGCGCGCTGATCGTCAATGCGGTCGATGCCAAGGCTGCTGCCTTCTGGACGCGGCGAGGGTTCATTGCCTCGAAGGATGATCTTCTTGTACTCTTCAGGTCGATCGCAGACATTGCGGCGTCGTTTCGCTAGCGGGGTATCCAATGCCCGTAAAATTCGGAGACATTCTCCAGGCTTTCGAGTTCGCCGACGTCAGCGGCGGCATGGGGGAGTGCCACACCTTCGTCTGCAGGCAGACAGGAAAGATCTACTACCAGTTCGACGATGACACCCTGCAGGAGCTCGAGGACGAGGAACTGCCTGACGATATCGAAGACGGGACCAAGTATTTGCAGATCCCGAACTCTCGAGATCTCGACCTCGGCAAGCCTCTTGTGATCGCCTTTGTCCGCGAGTTCCTGCCTGATGATTTGGACGAGGTTCGTTATTTCTTCAGCAAGCGCGGCGCCTATTAGAAGTTCAAGGCCCTGCTCTCCCGACGGGGAGCGATCGATGCTTGGCATGACTACCGGAACAAGGCGACAGAGCGGGCATTGCGCGATTGGTGCGAGGTCCATACCATCGAGATCGTCGACTGATCTTGGCATTCACTGAATGCCACGAGGTCCGCGACGCGGCTCCGCCGCTATCTCGCCCCCATTGTCGTTCAGAGAGCAGATGGGGCGGCGCCGTCGGGGGCAAAGTTCCCATGGGTTCCTTGTGATACGTCGACGTCCTCTACAAACAAATCATTCCATTTCGCGCCGCGCTTTCCTCGGCGGATTCATGTCGGCAGGCAGTGCCCTCGCGCTCGGGGGATGCGCCGGCCTGGGCGCGACCGGCGCGCGCTTCGATGCCTCGTCGCTCTCGGTCGACTCCACATTGCTTGTCGCCACCACGCGCAAGCCCGTGAATGGGGCTCGCGCCAAGCCGTGGTTCGGTCCGGAGCGCGCGACGAGCATGACGGTCGCGCGGGCCAAGCTGGTGGCGCCCGACGAGAGCCGTCTTTCTCTCGCCTCCGTCGGACTCGGGGATTGGCGTCTTGATCGGATCGAACCGGTGTCGGCCGACGCCGGCGATCTCACCGCGCAGGCCGGCGGAGGAGACGTGCTGATCTATGTGCACGGCTTCAAGCAGACATTCGAGACCGCGGTGCTGGACGCCGCTCATCTCTCCGATGGGATCAAGTTCCGCGGCCGGACCATGGCGTTTTCCTGGCCCTCCAGGGCAGGATTGTTCGACTACGCCTATGACCGCGACAGCGCGATGTGGTCTCGCGACGATTTCGAACGCGTGCTCTCAGCGCTCGTATCGGCCCCAGGCAGCGGCCGCGTGCACATCGTCGCGCACAGCATGGGAACCATGCTGACGCTCGAAAGCCTGCGTCAGCTCTATGGGCGATACGGCGATACGGTCACGAGCAAGATCGGCGCGGTGGTGTTTGCCGCGCCCGACATCGACATGGACGTGTTCTCGTCGGCGGTCCAGCGCATCGGCCCGCTGGCCGGCAAGATCACCGTGATCGCCTCGACGAACGATCGCGCACTGGCGCTGTCCGGACAGATCGCAGGCGGAATGACGAGAGTCGGCGCCGCCGAGAAAGCCGCCATCGCGCGGCTCGGCGTGCGCGTGGTCGATGCCTCACAGGAAGGCTGGGGCATCATCAACCACGACCTGTTCCTGTCGAATGCGGAAGTGCAGCGGGTGATCCGCCGCTCGATCGACGGCACGACGGCGTGAGCAGCGCACGATACTGAACTTCGCCATCACGACGTTCGCGTCGTTCGGTCCCCAGAAGTACGATATTGTGGGCACAGATCTTTTCGGACCGAGAGAACGGCTTCCTTGAGCTCTCCGCCTACCCTGAGATACGGCTCGGGCGTCAAACGGTCGCTATCCGCGACGAGGCGCGAAATGGCCATGCGGCTCGTGCCCTGCGTCAAATCAACGAGCGCGGCCGATGACGACGTATTTCGCAGGACGAGAACGAGCAGGCAGGTGATCCGAAATGCGGCCCTGCGAAGAAGCCGTCCCCTCGTGGCGTCGCCATCATCGTTCCCGACCGTTGAGCCTTTCGGGATTGCCCGAACTGCTCCGTGAGAAACGGCGTCCATCGCGCACATGCAGCGCTCCTGCTCGGTTGAACATGCGCACGATGGAATCCGGTTGTCGCAGAACTTTGCCGACGGCTACCGGGAATTGTCGCGATCTGTCTCAGGCATGCTGCATTGCATAGTTCGCGACAACTTGGCCCCTCTCTACCTGCCGGCTCCCCTCATCTGCCCTTCGTCGATCACGTTGCTTTCAGTGCGGCTTTTCGAGATCGCATCAAGACCTGATGGACATGCGAGCTTGCGACAATTTGCGACAGAAACGGGCTGCCGGGACAAAGTTTTGCGACAGCTAGTGGCCAAGATGTTGTTTCGGTCAACGCTTGGAAATCGTTGCAGATGAGGGCAGTTCCCCGGAACAAGCCGGCCCTAGCGATCGCGATTCGACGCCACGTTCCTTTCAGGGATGCCATCCCGCAAGGATGTGATTTCAGCCGATCGTACCCGGCCGGTACATTCTTTTGCGCTCTTCCAATGGGCTGGCTACTGGAATTCATTTTGATGCGGAACGGAGCAATCGGATGGACTCGGCACCGCACATCGCCGTCGTGGACGACCACCGTGACATCCGCGACCTGGTCGGCAAATACTTGATGCAGCATGGCTACCGGATCAGCCTCGCGGAGAGCGCGATCGCACTGCGCCGCTTGCTCGAACGAAGTGCTCCGGACCTGATCGTTCTCGACATCATGATGCCGGGCGAGGACGGATTGTCCCTCTGCCGCCATCTGCGCAGCACCACCGAGCTTCCCGTGATCCTTTTGACCGCCATGGCGGAGGAGACCGACCGCATCGTCGGCCTGGAAGTGGGCGCCGACGACTATCTGTCCAAGCCATTCAATCCCCGCGAACTGCTCGCCCGCATCAAGGCGGTGCTTCGGCGAGTGCAAAGCCTGCCGCCGCAAAGAGGCCGGCTGGCGAGCAAGATCGTACGCTTCGACCGATGGACCTTTGACGTCAACCGGCGGGAATTGCTGGGAAACGACGGCGTTGCCGTGCCGCTCAGCACGGCCGAGTTTCGTCTCCTGTGCGCATTTCTCGATCATCCGGGCCTGGTGCTCAGCCGCAACCAGCTCCTCGACCTGACGGTCGGCCGGGATGCGGATCCGTTCGACCGGAGCATCGACAATCAGGTCAGCCGCTTGCGGAAGAAGATCGAGGCCGACCCGAAAGTACCAGCCTTGATCAAGACCCACTGGGGTGGCGGATACAGCCTGGTCGCGGAGATCGGGCAACCATGACGAGCTTGTGGACGCGCAGCCTCGCGGCCCGTTTCATCTGCTTCACGCTGCTGTCTCTCGTGCTGTCGCAGGCAATCGTGTTCTTCATTTCCTGGGACGAGCACGGACAATCGATCCGGAAGGCCGCCAAGGGCGAGATACTCAGCAGGTGTGCCTCGCTGGCCCGGGTCCTGGAAGCGACGCCTCAATCGCTGCAGACCGATATCCTCAATGCCAGCAACACGAGCTCGGCGAGATATTGGATATCGACCAACGGCCTGAAGGATGCTTCGGAGTGGCGAGAGGAGGCATGGGAGCGCCTGGCGCAGCCATTGCCGCGCGTCTCCTTTCCCGGTCACAACGTGCCCGCAGAGGTGAGACCGGACTTCACCAGAAACACAGCCGAAAGCAGCGGCGCCACCTCCTCCCAGTGGGTCGACCTGAAACCGGAAGCCTGGCCACTCTCCCGGCCGGCGAAGTTCCTTTATCTCGATGACACCACCGGCATGGGGTTGGCCGTTCAGTTGGCGAATGGGGCATGGCTGAACACTGCCTTTGCCAAACCCGCACAAGACGGCTTCTGGACCTCCAAATCCACCCTGGCGCTCGGCCTTTCAGCGTTGTCGTTGTCCATTATCGCCGTGTTTGCCGCACGCGGCATTGCGCAACCCTTGCGCCGCCTCGCCGTAGCGGCCGAGGCGCTCGGCCGTGGCCAGGAGGTCGTGCCGCTGCCGGAAACCGGCCCCGACGACATCCGACGCACCGCCGAGGCATTCAATCGCATGCAAGCGCGGCTGCATCGTTTCGTCGACGACCGCACCAAAATGCTGGCCGCCATCGGTCATGACCTGCGCACACCTCTGACCTCGCTCCGTTTGCGTGCGGAATTCGTCCGCGACGAGGAGGTCCGCGAGAAGATGCTGTCCACCATTGCCGAAATACAGACGATGACAGAGGCGACCCTCGCATTCGCCCGCGAAGATGCGACCGCGGAAAATACGCGCACCCTGGATCTCTCGGCTCTCGTGGAAAGTCTCTGCGACGATCTCGCCGAACTCGGTCATGAGGTGTCTTTCTCGAACGGACAGAAGATCGGCTACAGCTGCCGGCCAGACGCACTCCGCCGCGCGTGCCGTAACCTGATTGAGAACGCCATCCGCTATGGCGAGCGGGCGCGCGTTACCGTGGAGCGAGGCGCAGACAACATCGAAATCACCGTCTCGGATGATGGACCCGGCATTCCCGACAGCGCCCGCGAGCAGGTTTTTGTGCCATTCTTCCGGATCGAGAATTCGCGAAATCGCGAAACAGGAGGCGTGGGCCTCGGTCTTTCCATTGCCCGGACCATTGTCCGCCACCACGGCGGAGACATCGTCCTGACAAACGGGCCGAGGGGACTGCACGCGGTCATCAGCCTGCCGGCGCAGGAGGGCGCGCCGCCTCTCGACAGCCGCCCGATCACGGCCGCGGCAGCGAAGGACGTCATCAACGATCTCGAACCGGCATCGCGCGGCATTTCTGTTTGAAACCCGGCCCGCGCCGCTCTCGCCACCGGTAACGCGCCATGCCTTTGCCGGAGCGCGCGACATCGGAGAACTCACCCTCGAAGGTCGCGGCGAGCGAGAGGCGCATGGCAAAAACCAGGCGGAATCGCTGGCGAATGGCGCTCCCTAGGGGAATCGAACCCCTGTTTCAGCCTTGAGAGGGCCGCGTCCTAACCGCTAGACGAAGGGAGCGTGAGGGCTAGCCAATAACCTCGAAATTTGTCCGCCGCAAGGACCCCGACGGGCCTTTTACGGCTCATTGGCGAATTTCAGCTTTCCGGCGGGCTTCAGGGTGTGGGCGTCGAAGGTGCGGATCTCGGTGATGCCGCCGACGTCCAGCGTGACCACGAGCCGGTCCCCGGCGACGCCGGTCGCGACGATCCTGGCGCCCTTCGGCAGGGTGGCGGTGACGTCGCCCACCGGTTCGGGCGCCCTTCCCTCCGACTTGAAAAGGCGGTAGCCCACCGCGATCAGAACGGCGCAGATCGCCAGCGCCGTGGTCAACCCCGCGATCAGCATCATCCGCCGCACCCGCGCGAACAGCGCGGCCTGCTCGGGGGTCGGTTCGGGAACAGCGGTATCAGACGTCGTCATGGAAAGCCCTGGGTCAGCGCAAAGGTTGGAGGTCGTGGTCGGCGGCGACGAGGGCTCGGCCCGGCTCGACCGCGTGCTGGCGGCGCGCCGGCCGGAGCTGTCGCGATCGAGGCTGAAGGCCCTGATCCTGGCGGGCGCGGTGCACCTGAAGGCCTCCGCGGTCCGCGACCCCGCTTATCACGTCAGTCCCGGCGATACGATCATAATCGACGTGCCGGAGGCGGCGCCAGCCGAGCCCAAGGGGGAGGAGATAGCCCTCGATATCGTGTTCGAGGACGACGACATCATCGTCATCAACAAGCCCAAGGGGCTGGTGGTGCACCCCGCGGCCGGCCACGAGACCGGCACGCTGGTGAATGCGCTGATCGCCCATTGCGGCTCCTCGCTGTCGGGCATCGGCGGGGTCCGCCGCCCCGGCATCGTGCACCGGCTCGACAAGGACACGACGGGGCTGATGGTGGTCGCCAAGAACGACCTCGCCCATGCCTCGCTGTCGGCGCAATTCGCCGACCACGGCCGTACCGGCGAGATGCGGCGCGGCTACATGGCGTTCGCCTGGGGAGTGCCGAACCGGCATCGCGGCACCGTCGATGCGCCGATCGACCGCCATCCGCATGCGCGCGAGAAGATGGCCGTGCGCCAGGGCGGCCGCGAGGCGGTGACGCATTGGGACATCCTGGAGAGCTTTGCCGGCCGCGACGGCAAGGGCGTCGCCGCCCTGCTCGCCTGCGAACTTGAGACCGGCCGCACCCATCAGATCCGCGTCCACCTTGCCCATATCGGCCATCCGCTGATGGGGGATGCGGTTTATGGCCCGCATTTCAAGACCAAGGCCAACCAGCTCGGCCCCGAGGCGCAGGCCGCTTTGGCGACGCTGGGGCGGCAGGCCCTACATGCTTACCTGCTGGTATTAGAGCACCCGAGGACAGGAGAATTACTTCACTGGGAGGCGCCTCTGCCGGAGGATTTGCTTCTCCTGCAACGCGCCCTCAAAGCGGCGCTATGACGCAGGCCGCTTCAGAAAGGCTTTACATTACAAAAAGTTATAGCTGCCACACGGGGACGTGACGTCAGCAATCCTTCCCTTTTCGACCTCCGATGAGGTATATTGCGTCTGCGTTGAAATGACCAACGCGGAACATCGCAGCTACGGCCGGCTTTAACACAGCGGTCGTCTGCCTGGCCCGCCGCTATCGGGGGCCTGAACCTTTTTGGAGGGCGCACTATGGCCCGTACCGCTGCTTTGCCGGTCCTTAATGGAGAATCCGGCCTTTCTCGCTACCTCGCCGAGATCCGCAAGTTTCCGATGCTGGAGCCCCAGCAGGAATACATGCTCGCCAAGCGTTGGCGCGAGCACGACGATCGCGACGCGGCGCACCAACTCGTTACCAGCCACCTCCGCCTCGTGGCCAAGATCGCCATGGGCTATCGCGGCTACGGCCTGCCGATCTCCGAGGTCGTCTCGGAAGGCAATGTCGGCCTGATGCAGGCGGTGAAGCGTTTCGAACCCGAGAAGGGGTTCCGTCTCGCCACTTACGCCATGTGGTGGATCAAGGCGTCGATTCAAGAGTACATCCTGCGTTCCTGGTCGCTCGTGAAGATGGGCACCACCGCGAACCAGAAGAAGCTGTTCTTCAACCTGCGCAAGGCGAAGAGCAAGATCAACGCGCTGGACGAAGGCGATCTCCGCCCCGACCAGGTGAAGATGATTGCCAAGCGCCTCGGCGTCACCGACCAGGACGTGATCGACATGAACCGCCGCCTCGGTGGCGACGCGTCGCTCAACGCTCCGATCCGCGACGACGGCGAAGCCGGCGAATGGCAGGACTGGCTGGTCGACAACACGCCCAACCAGGAAGCCATGATGGCGGAGCACGAGGAGTATGATCACCGCCGTGACGCGCTGAACGGCGCCATGGGCGTGCTCAACCCGCGCGAACGCCGCATCTTCGAGGCGCGCCGCCTCGCCGATGAGCCGATGACGCTGGAAGACCTTGCCGCCGAGTTCGGCGTGTCGCGCGAGCGCGTCCGCCAGATCGAGGTCCGCGCCTTCGAGAAGGTGCAGTCCGCGGTCAAGGGCACGATCGCAAGGCAGGAACAGGCCGCGCTGGAAGCCGCGCATTAAGCGGGCTTTCGCCGCGGCGACAGATTGGCGGATCGAAAGACAGAAAGCCGGCGGTGACGCCGGCTTTTTTGTTGCACGCATGAGGCCTGCTTGAGTGATGAGCTCTAAAGCGCAACTCGAAGCTTCGACGCCATGCTCCCGGCTTGGTCGGGGCGGTGCAGATGCTCCCGTCATTCCGGGGCGCGCCTCTTGGCGCGAGCCCGGAATCTATTCATCCACCAACTCCGCAGCACGATGGATTCCGGGCTCGCGCTGCGCGCGCCCCGGAATGACGCCGTCTCACTCCCCCCACTCCCTCGCCATCGTCGCGAGCGTGCAGCCTTCGCAATAGCGCGCGTCCTTGTAGTCGATCCAGTTGTGCGCATAGACGCGATCAAGCGGGATGCCATAGCGCGCGCGCAGCACCTGCACGAGGATCTTCCACGCCGCGACCTGCGCTTCGGTCGGGCCCCTCGTCACGTCGGGATAGTTGCCGGCGAACTCGACGCCGATCGAGTTGTCACGCACCACCTGGCGGTAGGTCGAGCTGTTGTCGATGTACTTGTTGTCGTTGCGGTTGGCACCGTCGCCGTGGGTCGGCACCAGATTCTCGGCGACCGCCCAATAGACCGTGCCGTCGGTCTCGACCCAGACCGTGACGCCGCGTCGTGTCGGGTTCTTCGCCTGCGCCTGCGCGCCGCCGCGCGCCGAGCCCGCAGGTCCCTCGGTCTGGTGCACGATGATGTTGCGCCATGGCTTTGCGTTGCGGACATCGCCCCATGGCGCCAGCCAGACGATCTTCAAGCCGGGAATTTCGGGCGTACCGGAGGTGCGCGCGAACTTTGCGAGCCCGGCGTCCGCGGCGGCGGCAGGAGGGATCAGAAGGAGAGCGGCGAAAACGGCCGCGGGCAGGCGAAACATCATCATGCGAGGTCCAATGCGACCCGAGGCTACAGCATGATCCGGAAAAGTGTGCAGCGGTTTTCCGCCAAAGATCATGCACAAACAAACAACCTGAAGCGCGATGGCGATTCATCCTGATCGCGTCGCGCCTTGGCAGGCTTTACGCGAATTTCCTCAACGCCTCGATCAACTCCGGCGAAAGCGGCGGGGCGGGATCATGGATTGCGAAATCGTTCTTGCCGTTCTTCTTGGCGGCATAAAGGGCATGGTCGGCATTGGCCATCAGGCGATCCGGGAACTCCCCGATGTCGCGGTCCCACTGCGCGACCCCGATCGAGATCGCGATCGGAATGTCGCTTCCGGTGCAGGTGGCGGCATCCTGACGGCAGACCTCGATCACGCGGCGGGCGATCGCGGCAGCCTCGCGCAGGGACGAGGACGGCAGCACGATGCAGAACTCGTCGCCGCCGGTGCGGGCGAGCATGTCGCCGGGCCGGAGGCGCGTCTGCGCCATCAGGGTGAAGTGCTTCAGGCAGGCATCGCCGGCGGCGTGGCCATGGGTGTCGTTGATGGTCTTGAAGCCGTCGAGATCGATCAGCAACAGAGAGAACGGCGCGCCGCTTCGCTCCGAGCGGGCGCATTCCTCGGTCAGGCGCTGCAGCAGATGCCGCCGGTTGGCCACGCCGGTGAGATCGTCGAGCAGGGCGAGGTCGGCAACCTCGTTGCGCAACCGCTCGATCGCCATCAGCAGACAGGCGAAATTCCAACCCATGGCCAGGAACACCAGGAGCAGGATCATCACGGCCTGCAGGCCGTTGAAATTGACCGCGGTGATGGCGCCGCCATAGCCGAGCAGCGCCGCGCCGGAGCGGACGACGTGAATGGACAGGAGCAGCAATCCCACGATCGCAGCGAGGCGAGCGCCGGGATTTTCCCGCCCGTTCTGCTCGCCGAGGAGCAGCGGCAGCGTCAGCAGGATCGGCGTCGATTGCGCCAGCGAGTAGATCACGACCCGCATCGGCATGTCGTCGGTGACGACCAGGAAGAAGGCGAGGCCGGCGCTGCAGAGCAGCGAATGGACGATCGCCGCCGGCCAGGACACCGGCCGGTGATAGAACCGGATCACCCCCATGCAGGCGAGCCAAGAGGAGAAGATCATCAGGCCGCCGCCGCCGATCAGCGGAAAGCGCGGATCCATCACGTCGCGCAGCATCGAGATCGCCGCACCTGCCGCAGCCAGCACCGCCGCCGCCGTCCAGTACCGCGCCGCCTCGAATTTGGGATAGGCGCGCGCCACATAGGCCCAGACCAGGCCGAGCGCCAGGAAGTTGATGACGATGACGGTCCAGAGTGTCGGCACGCTCAGCATGGCGACTGCGGGACGCGCATGGTCCCGCCCTCTTCGTTTGGCAACTGCCCGTACATACCCGCCCCCGTGTTCTTGCGGGCGATCATGTGCGCGGCGCGCTTAATGGAGTCTCACCGCGATCGTGCAAAGTCGGGCATTGGTTTTGGATTGATGAATCCGCGAAACGGATTGCGGCATCGTTAATCAAACCTTGCTGCGGAGGAGCAGGCGGCGCCACGGGAGCGCGGCAAGGCGGATTCGCGGCCAAAAATCACCCGAAAATGCATCTGAGCTGTGGATAACGCAATGACGGAGATGTGACAGAGCGGGGCAGCCGGCTCCGAATCTGCTGAGTTTGTCTCGAGGATATTGCGAGGCTGGCCCTCCGCCGAGCATCCCTCGTGTCGCGTTCCACCATTAAACCCTTGAGAGGATACTATGGCTAAGAAAGCGAAGAAGGCGGTGAAGAAGAAGGCGAAAAAGGCCAAGAAGGCGAAGAAGAAGTAACGAGGCTTCTGTTTCTTTGCCCGGGTGGAGTCTCGCTCCGCCCGGGCGTCGGGCCGAAGAGTTTGAAGGTAGCGGGCGCAAGGCCCGCTTTTTTATTGCCGCGCGAAGCTCCGATGGGATGCGACCTCTCCCCCGCTAGCGGCAGGCGATTGTATATGGGTGCGATGTTGCTTGTGGCCATCCTTCGAGACGCCCGCCCTTGGCGGGCCCTCAGGATGAGGACCGAGTGTGTAGCGCAAGTTTCAATGGGCACCGGTGCCACTCAGCCTCACCCTGAGGGACCGCGAAGCGGTCGTCTCGAAGGGCGAGGCGTGCGCTCAAGTCTTTCAAAAAGCCCGTATGCGATTGCCTTGCCGCAAGCGGGGAGAGGTGAAGGCAGCGGGGCAGAAGCAAGCTACCTTTCCGAAAACGCCAACTTGGCGCCGAGCGTGGCAAATCCTGCAGCAAAGCTCCGCCGCAGCCAGGCCATGACGCGGGGGCGGGAGATGACGCGCTCGCGCACCGAGGCGGCGCAGAGGCCGTAGAGGACGAACACGGCGAACGTCATCGCCATGAAGGCGCCGCTCAATTCCAGCATGCGCGCCAGCACATGGGCCTCGTCCGCCGCGATGAACTGCGGCAGGAAGGCGAGGAAGAAGATCGACAGTTTCGGATTGAGGATGTTGATCAGGAAGCCGGTGACGATGACGCGGCCGCTCGACCGCTCCTTGACCTCGCCGTCAACCGCGAGCGTCCCCGTCTCGCGCAGCGCCTGCCAGGACATATAGAGCAGATAGGCGACGCCGCACCATTTCAACACGGCGAAGGCGAGCGCGCTGGTGTGGAGCACGGCGGCAAGGCCGAGCATCGCCGCCACCATGTGCGGCACGATGCCGAGCGTGCAGCCGAAGGCGGCGGCCATGCTGGCCCGCGAGCCGCGGGTCAGCGCCGAGGCGAGCGTGTAGAGCACACCGGTGCCCGGGGAAGCGACGACGATGAGCGAGGTGAGCAGGAAGGACAAGGTCATGAGCGGACCTTACCACCGCGGCTCGCGGCGAGAAAGCGAGCCCGCGCGGGGAGCCGTCAGGCCAGCTGAGCGATCTCCGCCTCGCGCAGCACGTCGAGCGGCGCCCAGGGTTTGGCCCAGAACTTGGCGCCATCGGGCAAGGGCTGCTTCAAGGGGCGGCCGGAGGTGACGACGACGTCGAGGTTCGGATTGCGGTGCTTGGCGACATGCGCGAGCTCGACGCCGTTCATGCGGCCGGCAAGCTGGACGTCGGTCAGCATCAGACACAGCACGCCGGCGCTCTTGTCGAGGACGCGCTCGGCGGCCTCCGCGCTTTCGCACTGGATGACCCGGTAGCCGCTCTCTTCCAGGAGAACGCAAAGCATCTCCCGCTGCATGACGTCGTCTTCAACGATCAGCGCTGTCGCGCGAAACGGCTCTGCTTGTCCCATCGGCGGCTCCCAATGCATGCCTCCATGACGCATGTTAAAAACCGAGGCCGGCAACGGTTCGGTTTCATTTCAAAAAAAAGTAACTCATAGTTCCACGATCGGGGGACTTGACGGGGGAGTTTCATGACGACGATTCGGGGCGCCGCCGCCATCACGGGAGCGGCGAGCGGCATCGGCAGGGCGCTGGCCATCGAGCTGGCGCAGCGCGGCTGCGATCTCGCGCTGGCCGATCGCGACGAGGCCGGGCTGAAGACGCTGGCTGCGGAGATCGGCCCGGCCCGCAAGGTCAGCGTCCATCGCGTCGACGTCGGCGAACCCGCCGACATCACGCAGTTCGCGAGCGAAGCAACCACCGCGCATCCCGCCCTCGGCATCGTCGTCAACAATGCCGGCGTGGCGCTGATGGGCTCGTTCGAGGAGATCGACCAAGCGCAGATGGACTGGTTGTTCGACATCAATTTCTGGGGCGTGGTGCACGGCACGCGTGCCTTCCTGCCGCATCTGAAGACGAGGCCAGAGGCGCACATCGTCAATCTCTCCTCGATCTTCGGCATCATCGCGCCGCCGGGGCAAGCGGCCTATGCGGCGGCAAAATTCGCGGTGCGCGGCTTCTCGGAGAGCCTGCGGCATGAGCTTTCGGCGGCAGGAAGCCCGGTGAAGCTGTCGGTGGTCCATCCCGGCGGCGTCGCCACCGCGATCGCGCGCAACGCGCGCACCGGGGTCGGCGTCACCGACAATGCCCGCCGCGCGCAATCGATCGAGCGGTTCGAGAACGCAGCGAAGACCACGCCCAAGGATGCCGCGCTGCGCATCATCAGGGGCATCGAGAAGAACGAGCCGCGCATCCTGATCGGCAACGACGCCCGCTTCATGGACCTGTTGCAGCGCTTCCGCCCGGGAACGTACTGGGCGCCGCTACAGCGGCGGCTGGAGAAGATGGCGAAGGGGATAGAAAAGTAGCCAGGCAGGCAACCGCCTCCACACCCGCCGTCGTCATTCCCCGCGAAGGCGGGGAATCCAGTACGCCGCAGCTTATCGGCTTTAGCCGCACCGTCTCTGGAATACTGGATCACCCGCCTTCGCGGGTGATGACACCGAATATGTGGTCACTGCCCCGCCAGCCGATCGGCGAAATACCCGATCGTCTTGCGATAGACCACCGCCCTGTTCCACTCCCGCATCGCCTCGAAATTCGGCGTGCCTTCGCCATAGGGCTGGCCCATCTTGAAGCCGTTGGTGTGCAGGAGGTTCGCGGTCGAGGCGAGCACATCGGGGACGCTGTGGCGGAGATCGACGTGGCCGTCGCCGTCGAAATCGACGCCGTACTTGATGTAGGATGACGGCAGGAACTGGGTCTGGCCGATCTCGCCGGCATAGGCGCCGATGAGGTCGCGCAGCGGCAGGTCGCCGCGCTGCACGATCTTGAGCGCGGCGAGCAGCTCGCCCTGGAACAGGTCGGTGCGGCGGCAATCATGCGCGAGCGTCGCCAGCGTGCGGACCACCGGCAGCTTGCCGGTGTCGCCCTTGCCGAAATCGCTCTCCAGCCCCCAGATCGCGACCAGGATATGGCGGGGCACGCCGAACTGCTGCTCGATGCGGGAGAGCAGCGCAGCGTGACGCTGGAGCATCGCGCGGCCGCCATTGATGCGGCCGGGGCCGACACGTGTCGAGACGTACTGCTCGAAGCTCTTCTTGAAGGTGTAGCGCTGACGCCGGTCGAAGGCGAGCACGGCAGCGTCCTGGGTCACGCCGCCGAGCGCCGCATTGGTCACGCCCGCCGAGACGCCGGCGGCCTGGGCTTCCTGCGCCATGCTGGCGACGAAACTGTCGAAATCGCCGCCGCAGCGGGCGGCCTGCGCCGACCCGCCGGTCAGACAAACGACGACGGCGGCGAGAAGCGGTCTCAGCATGTGCAGCAGTTCCCCAAAATTCCTTGCGCGAAGCAGGCTGCCGATCATGCCCGGGAACGCCGCGAGCGTCAAAGCGCAAGACCTTGAAGCGCAAGGCTTGATCCGCATCAAACCGTCTCACGCCGTGCTTTCTAGATTGAGGCAAACAGGAGAACCGCACATGACCGGAATCACCTTGACCGCCGAGCAGATCCGCAATGCCCCCGCCCCGGTGCGGCAATGGATCGAGCAGGAGGTGATCGCCACACTCGGGCTGGCGCCACGGACACCGGAGGCCGCGCCGCCACCACAGGCGGCCCATCTCGTCGCCTGCAGCGTGGAAGAGATGGCCGGCGTGCTCGAGCACATCCGCGGCGTGCTTCCTGCGGTGAACGTGCTGTTCGAGCTCGGCCGCCCCGGCATCAGCTTCGGCCGCCCCGCAGTGATGACGTTCCGCCTGATGGACATCCTGCATCACACGCGCCTGCAGGATGTCGGGCAGGTGATGACATGCCTTGAGATGATCAACCAGGCGCTGACCGAGGTGAAGAAGGACCCATCGGTTCGGTTCTGCGGCTTCGACAATGAGGGGCACTGCCTGATCGCGCCGCAGACGCAGGTGAGCATCGCAACGCTGTGGCAGACCATGACGGAGCGGCAGCAAGCGGCGCAGGCGAGCGAGTCAGGCAGCCGGGTGGCGCCGGCGGCGTGAGGTGGATGGTATCGCCAAGACCACTGCTCGTCATTCCGGGGAGAGAGTTGGCGCTACAATGCCGATGCCTGAGCAACCGTCAGCACTGCATCGAGTCAGCATGAAGCGATCATCCATGGCCGACCACCAGCCTCAATCAACCCGCGCCCTCCTCCGCATTCCGCTGTTCCGCCTGCTCGCCATCAACCTTGCGATCGGCGCCTGCGCGGCCGCGCTGCTGGTCGGCGGCCTGCTCTGGCTCAATCCCGGACATCTGCGCGAGCTGATCTTCGCCGACCGCGCGCCCGGCGTGGCGCTTCTCCTGCTGCTCGCCTCCTTCCTCATCACCTTCGGCTCGGCCGCGATGGGCAGCGCGATCATGGCGCAGGGGCGCAAGGAGGACACCGACAAGGGTGGTGGGCACGGGTCGCGACTCGCCCTGCAGGAATTGCCGCAACGCACACACACGCATTGAGATACGCGCCGAGGAGGATGGCACCGGCCTTGCTTTGCGATCACAGAGCCCGTTGGCGGGAATGCGTGCAGGCCAACGCACGTTCCTACAGAGCGCGTCGCTCTCGCTGGGTCGCAAGAGCAAGCGAGATGAACAAAATGATTTGGCAGCCCAAAGCATGTCTCGATGTATGGCCACGTCGCACATCGAACAAACGCATATCTGATGCGCTCGCTGCGACATCGACACCACCACGATTTGCCTTGCCATCGCAGCGCGCCTTCTATAATCTTCTATTTTAAGTTGTCGCCCTGCCAGCCCCGGGCGACGGTGAGACCAAGATAAACGGCGGGCTTCTGGCCCGCCGTTTATTGGAGGCGAAGGTCTCCTCGAAGGGTCGCAGCAGATCTCTGGCTCCTCCCCGCTCCCCGCATCAGGTACCTTCACAGCCGCGTCAAGCCCGCTGCGTTCGGACGCGGCGGTGGTCGATCGGCGCCAAAGTCATTTGACTGCGGCGCGGCTATCGACGACAAGCCGCCATGGCCAAGAAACCCGGAACCAATCCCAAAGGCGAATTCGCCTTCTTCAACGTCGTCTATGAAGACGATTCCCAACGCTCCAACCGCCGCGTGCCCGCAGAACTCCTCGGCGGCCTCGACGGCGACGAACCCGCGCGCGGCTTCATCATGGAGCAGGACCGCGAGATCGCCGAAAAGAGCGGCCGCCCGCCGCTGGAGATCAAGCGGCTCGAAAGGGCGGGGGCGAAGAAGAAATAGGTTCCGCGGCAAGCGCGAAGCGACAACCCCAATGAGGACGGCGGCCTTGCGGGCGCTGTCCTAGTTTCAAAGCGTATGCTGGATTTTCACATCTCAACGCGCATCGGCACGCGCCCCTCGAGCTGGCTAAGCAAAGCGCGCAGCGATCCCGCGCAGCCCTCTATGTCCGTGTCATTGACGCACTCGACCACGGCCCAACCAAACATCCCAAATTGAGTTTGACAACCAGCCATTGCAGGAATATTTTGTCGCTCTTTTAAAGTGCACTTGGATTTGATCGCCTAGCTTTTATCGCTCTTTCGGGGGCTGCTATGAGTTTATTACAGGCGGCGGTGGCCAGTTTCGGGCTCTATCTCCTTTTACAGATCGCCGTAATTCCAAAGCTCCACGCGCGAATGTTAGGGGCCAAAGCAACCAATGCGTTCGCGCTAATCGCCACGATGCTGGTCGCCGAACTGGCACGAGCGGCCACCCTGATAATTACAGCGTCTCTTGGCTTAATCCTCGGATCTCTTTGGCTTGTGCCGAAGATCACGTCATATGGATCGCAGAAGCACTGGGCACAAACATTCGAGTTCCTCCGACATATTCGGGAGCAGATTGAGCATATCGACAAATGGTGGGGCATCGCCACAATTGGCGTACTAGGGCTGGCACTTCTGATTGCGGGTCGACATGAGGCAAAGCGCCGGGCAAGCGATGCAATCGAGGCGGCTTTCGAAAAGTTGAAATCCGACATCGAGAAGACCGGACTGGCGCCACTGCCGCCGACGCCAGAAATGCGGGCCTTGGAGATCGAGATAGAAAAGAGGCGGTCGCGAGTTGCCGAGATTTCTTCGGCTACCGATCAGCACAGCTCTGCGGAAACCGACAGCCAGCAGAATTCCGAGCTAGCGAAGCTGAATAGCGAGATTGAAGCGCTCGACAATTGGCACACGCATCTCGATATTACACGCAGACTCGATGTCGGTAGCGCGATAGCGGATATAGTCCAGCCACAAAAGAAAAAATCCGAGAAATCACATCCTTGGCTTCTCAGCGCCGGATTTTTCAAGATCATTTCATTTTCATCTCGGGCACTGACGATTGCAAGCCTCACTCTGCTCATTCCGGCGCTTGTTGCCATCGCCAGTGGCGAAATATCTGAAGCAGCCCAAAGCGCGATCGTGCGAATTCACGATTTGATCCTCAAGCAGACGATTAAGGAGGCAGAGGACACATGGTCCCGGGCTCTTGAGTTGCAATCGCAAAAGCGGGAGCTGACTAAGGCTGACGATGCTCTGATCGATCAACTCGCCGGACAATTCCAAGCCTACGTTCAACAGCAAAACTCCGGCCTGATGCGCGGCTCCATCGAGGTTGGCCGCCGACTTGCTCAGAACGCCGCACGCGAACGCATCCTCCAGAATTTTGCTGCCTCCAAACCGAGTACCATCGTGAAGGGCGCGGCAACCCAGCAAGGAGTCGAATCGGAGATCGCCAAGGAGATAGTGAAGACGAACTCCAATGAGCGACTAGGTGGCACCAACTTGCGTGAGCAATTCAAGAATGAGCTCACCGAGCAAGCGAAGGCAGCGAAACCGCAGGCCTGGGAAGCCTTCCGAGCAAAGGCCGCGCAGGCATTGCGCTCGGCGCGCGCACCCTTGGAATCTAGTGAGATCGCTTCGAAGCTCTTTGCCGAAGCTCTCAATACGCTGAGCCAAACAGTGATCAACACCGACGATGCATCCAAGGCGCTTAGTCACATCGCTTCCGGCTTGGGGAAGCCAGGGGACACCGCCGAGCGAGCGAACGAGCTGCGAAAATTGAATCGAGATCGGTTTCTAAATGAGATATCAGCGCATTCCGCGTTTGGATCGCCTCATTCACCTCTTGTTCCAGGAACCAATATTGCAGTCCAAAATCCAGCCCTCGAGGAAACCATCAAGCGCATGGCTGGAAGAATGGAGACCCAGTTGGCTGGCGCCGACAGGCTCTGGCGAGATTCACCTCCTACAATCGAACGCTTTAGTGGGGACGGCCAAGATTTGAATGCTGCTCGCCAACAGATCGAGAAGTTGATGGCAAGCAAGTCTGTACCCCCGAATCTTGCGCGCGAACTGCCAAATTCGCTAGCAACTTACGCAGACTATTTTCCGGGCCAAATCGGCGAGGAAACGCGCACACATCGCGCCAAACTCATAAAATCTACGCCAGCCTTCAACGCCGCGGTCGAGGGTCGAGCCATTGCGACGGCAGAAAATTTCGCCCGGGCTCGAAGCTACGGTGCATTGCGAGGCTTCGCGAAGGTTGGCGGAGTCCTGATAGGTCTCAAGCCGAACGGCGGCGAGGCACCGATAATCATCGACCTGAGTTGGAGCGAAAGCGATAGGGGACTACAATTTGCGTTAAGACGCGCTGATCAGCGGATACTCAGTTTTGGACCGTTCCGCGCCGAGATTGTCCGACTTGCACTTGCATATGCTGCAGACGGCCGCCCCGTTACTGTTACGCTGCCGGCTGCGGGTATCGGCAGAGGAGTTCTGTTGCACCCAGCACTCGTCGACACATCCCTCGGGTGCAAAGCCCGCCACTTGGATCAATTCGTCGACGCGTTCACCAGCCGCTCGCCCGAACGCACCTCAGCCACACAGAGGGTCGACCAACATCTCGACACTTACAGATTTGCGTGGGCCGCTCAATTCCAACAGATCATGGCAACAACGGCCGATGTTTTGTCGAAAGACGAACTGCAATCTCTCGAACCCGTCAAGGAATTCTCCACGAAAGTCCTGTCGTCTGAAGAGATATCAAAATCCGTCGCGACAACAATCAAGTCGCCAAAGGAGTGGGCCGACAAGAGACTTTCGCCTGTCACCCTGAAGACAGACTACTTTGAAGCCGGGCTGGTCAAGACCATCAGCAGCTGCCTCGGAACATCAGGCTCTCCTGCCGCGTTTCGCCAATGCGTTGCAATGACGCCAATCGACGTGGCGTTCATCCGGTCCGGAAAATGGACGGCCGGTCCACCATCCCTCTTTTCCGAAAGCGGTGTCCGCGAGACGAACTATGTGCTGGACGACCAACTGAGTTTCCTCGATCTGCGAAGCGCCAAGGGTGCTACTTGGCCATTCGAGTTCATGCTCCAGGTCACTTTCGAGACGCCCCGTTATTTTGCGGAGGAGCGTAGCACACTGAGCTTTGACGAGACACCGTTCGAATATCCCAACGTGAAGGCTTGGATTTCCGATCGTGTCTCGAAAGGAATCGCCGCCGATCGGTCACCACTGCAAACTGAAAAAACAATGGTCGATTTGCGTGAGTTCGCCGTCCTTCAGCGGTTTTTCCGCTTGGCTCTCGACGGAACGTTTGGGGATGGCTTCCCGCTCGATACCCTAGTGAGGCTGAGTCAAATCAAATCCCGCGCGCAACAGCCGGTGGTACGAACGCCCTTATGGAATAGTCCCGATGCTACAGCTAAAATTCTAAGTCAAAATCAGCTGGCCTCGTTGATCGAGCCACTGGGACTCAGTCGCGATATGCAATTCGCCACACCTCAGAACGAAGCATGTCCAGACATTCAACCTTGAATTATGTCAATTCCAGCGAGTAGATGCCAACGATACTTTGCCTAGCGTAGGTGACAAAAAAGCGGGCTTGCGCCCGCTCTTCCGTGCTCTTCCTGCGAGGCCGAGACGCCCGACAAAGCAGGCTCTAATTATCCAAGAAGCTCCGCAGCTTCCTTGACCTTGACGGATGCTTCAGCTTCCGCAGCGCCTTCGCTTCGATCTGGCGGATGCGCTCGCGCGTCACGCTGAACTGCTGGCCGACTTCTTCCAGCGTGTGGTCGGTGTTCATGCCGATGCCGAAGCGCATGCGCAGGACGCGTTCTTCGCGCGGGGTGAGCGAGGCCAGCACGCGCGTCGTGGTCTCTCGCAGGTTGGACTGGATCGCGGCGTCGATCGGCAGGATCGCGTTCTTGTCCTCGATGAAATCGCCGAGATGCGAATCCTCCTCGTCACCGACGGGCGTCTCCAACGACAGCGGCTCCTTGGCGATCTTGAGGACCTTGCGGACCTTCTCCAGGGGCATGCCGAGCTTTTCGGCGAGCTCTTCGGGGGTCGGCTCGCGGCCGATCTCGTTGAGCATCTGGCGGGACGTGCGCACGATCTTGTTGATCGTCTCGATCATGTGCACGGGGATGCGGATGGTGCGGGCCTGGTCGGCGATCGAGCGGGTGATCGCCTGCCGGATCCACCACGTCGCGTAGGTCGAGAACTTGTAGCCGCGGCGGTACTCGAACTTGTCGACCGCCTTCATCAGGCCGATGTTGCCTTCCTGGATCAGGTCGAGGAACTGCAGGCCGCGGTTGGTGTACTTCTTGGCGATCGAGATCACGAGACGGAGGTTGGCTTCCACCATCTCCTTCTTGGCCTGACGGGCCTCGCGCTCGCCCTTCTGCACGGAGTGCACGATCTTGCGGAACTCGACGATCTCGAGGCCGGTGAGCGCGGCGAGCTGATGCACCTCGTGGCGAAGGTCCTTGATGCGGTCCTTCTCGTGGTGGACGAAATTCTTCCAGCCTTTTGCGGAAAGTTTCGAGACGCGGTTGAGCCAGCGCGGATCGAGCTCCGAGCCGGTGTAGTTGCGCAGGAAGTCCTCGCGCGCGACGCCGTGGCTGTCGGCAAGGCGCATCAGGCGGCCCTCGTGGGAGACGAGGCGCTTGTTGATGTCGTAGAGCTGCTCGACGAGCGAGTCGATGCGCGCCTGGTTGAGGCGCAGCGACTTCACTTCGACGATGATCTCGTCCTTGAGCTTCTTGTACTTGCGCTCCTGGTGCGGCGAGAGCGACTCGTTCTGGAGCTGGTTCTGGATGTCCTGCTCCTGAAGCTTGCGCAGCTTCTTGTAGCTGTCGGCGATCTTGTCGAAGATCTCGACCACCTTCGGCTTGAGCTCGGCCTCGATCGCCGCGAGCGACATCTGGTTCTCGAACTCGTCGTCGTCCATGTCGGCTTCGGCGGCGGCCTCGCCCGGATCCTTCTCCTCGCCGGCCTCGGCGCCAGGGGCGGCAGGCGCGGCACGGAACGGGGTCGGCGCCGGCGGCGCCGCAGGCGGCGCCACATGCGCGGGCGCAGCGGTGGAGACGGCGGCGGCCTCGCCGCCCTCGGCCGAGGCTTCACCGGCCTCGCCGCTCGGACCTGCGATCATCGCGGTGTTCATGCCGCCCTTGGCGTCCGGGCCGGCATAGGTCGCTTCGAGATCGATGATGTCGCGCAGGAAGATCTTGCCTTCGTTGAGCTCGTCGCGCCAGATGATGATGGCCTGGAAGGTCAGCGGGCTTTCGCACAGCCCTGCGATCATCGCCTCGCGGCCGGCCTCGATGCGCTTGGCGATCGCGATTTCGCCTTCGCGGGAGAGCAGCTCGACCGTGCCCATCTCGCGCAGATACATGCGCACCGGATCGTCGGTGCGCTCGCCCGGCTCGCTCTTCTTGACCTCGGTGACGGCCTTCTGGGTGACCTCGACGAGCTCGTTATCGGTCTCGTCGTCGGCCTCGTCCTTCTCCTCCTCGCCTTCTGTGTCGTCGGCTTCGGTGACGTTGATGCCCATGTCCGAGAGCATCGACATGATGTCCTCGATCTGTTCGGGCGAGGTCTGGTCGGACGGCAAGACTTCGTTGAGCTGATCGAAGGTCACGAAGCCGCGCTTCTTGGCCTGCTTGATCATCTTCTTCACGGCGGCGTCGGACAGGTCGAGCAAGGGCGAGGGCGCGTCCTGGGAGTCCTTCTCCGGCGCGTCCGCTGCCTTGTCGTCCTTTTCCTTGTCCTTCGCCTGCAGCGTCTTTGCCTTGGTGGCCATCCATTGCTCCTAAACGCGCTTCATGCGAGACGCCCGCCGCGCCTGCCTGAATTCACTTGAACCTGTTGCTCGACGCTCTCGCTTCGGCAGCTCTCGACACGGAAAGGGCGGCGCACAAACCTCTCGCCACCCCCAACTTTCTCTCGCCGGAATTGCCTAACGCTTCGTCAGCCTCTTTGTCGCGGCGGATGCAGGTGTAGTGCCAACAGCGATTGCGCGGATTCATTCCTGACGCGTCTGTTCTGCCTGCGGCCGCCTCTGGGCCAAAGTGCTACAAGACCGTTAAGCCTCGATTAACCCTGTTTCTGCCGCCAAACCTTGGATTTGGCGAGTCTTTTAGCGGTTCCGGCCCCGGCCGTCCGCATGATTCTTTCACACACTCTTCTGAAGCCGGCCCGACAATTCGCCGAAACCCTCGATCAGGGCCTCGGTGCCGTCGACCTCGGCCATCCGGGCCTTGACGTCACGCAGCCACGCCAAATTGGCCTCGCTGGGGTCCTCCCCCAAGGCCAGCTCGGCGTCCTTCAGCTCCCTAAGTAGTGAATGCCATTGCCGATGCAAGACAACGAGCTGGTGCCAGGTCGCAAGAACGTCATCCCGCGCCGCGCCTTCGCGGGCACCCCACACCGCCTGGGTCGTGATGCCGTTCTCAACCCTTTGAAGAGCTTGGGAAAATCCGCCACGTTCGAGATCGCTGCGCATCTTTTCGGCCAGCTCGCCGGGTTCCGGCAAGTGGTGGTGGTCGTTGGCGAAGGCGGCGATGATGCCGGCCCGGAGCTTGTGGGCCTCGGGATGGGCCAGTTCCAGGGCGGCGACCTCCTCGAGGTGGTCGTGCAGCAGCCAGGGGTGGTTGATCAGGCATTGCAGGATCAGGGCTTCCCGGCGGGACATGGCGCTGCGCTGGCCCTTCATGATCGGACTTGACGCCAGCTGGGGGCTCGCCGCCTGGTAGGGGCCGGACGGGAGCGGAGCCGGGCCGGGGGCGCCCCGGCGGCCGCCGCCAAATCCCTGGCCGCCGAACCCTTGGCCGCCAAACCCCTGGCCGCCGAATCGATTCGCGCTTCCCCCTGCCCGCGGCTGGAACGGCCGGCCGCCGCCGGAGCGGAAATTGCCCCGGCCGCCAAAGCCGCGCCCACCTTCCGGCGCGAAGGTGCGCTGCAGCCGCTCGACGAACTCGTCGCGATAATAGCGCCGCACCACCTCGTCGCGGATGCCGTTCGTGAGCTCCTTGATGCGCGCTTCCAGCGCAGCACGGCGCTCGGGCGTGGCGAAATTGCCGCCTTCGAGCTCGCGCGACCAGATCATGTCGGCGAGCGGACGGGCAGCTCCGATCACCTCCTCGATCGCTCCGCGCCCGCCGGAGCGCACGAGATCGTCGGGGTCCTGCCCCTCAGGCAGCAGCGCAAAGCGCAGGCTCTTGCCGGGGCTGAGGAACGGCAGCGCGAGATCGGCGGCGCGGTAGGCCGCCTTCTGCCCGGCGCGGTCGCCGTCGAAGCAGAGGATCGGCTCGTCCGCCATCTTCCAGAGCAGCGCGAGCTGGCTTTCGGTCAGCGCGGTGCCGAGCGGCGCCACCGCACCCGCAAAGCCCGCGGTGACCATGGCTATGACGTCGACATAGCCTTCGACCACGATCAGAGCGCTGCCGTCATACGTGGCTTTGCGCGCGGTCTGGTGATTGTAGAGATTATCGCCCTTGTGGAAGAGCGGCGTCTCCGGCGAGTTCAGGTATTTTGCCGGAACGTCCTTCTCCAGCGCCCGTCCGCCGAACGCGATGACGCGGCCGCGCAGATCCGTGATCGGAAACATCACGCGATCGCGGAAGCGGTCGTACGGCACGGGGATGTCGTCGCCGCCGATCAACAGGCCGGTCTCGACCATGTCGTCGACGGAGACGCCGAGCTTGCCGAGATGCTCCTTCAGCGCGAAGCGGTCGGGCGGGGCATAGCCGAGGCGGAACTGCAATTGCGTCGCCGGCGAGATGGCACGGTCGGCAAGGTAGCCGCGCACCTTGGCGCCGAGCCGCGAGGCCAGCGTCTCCGCGAAAAACTTCGCCGCGAGATCCATGACGTCGTGCAGCGACTTGCGCCGCTGCTCGTGCCGCGCGGCATCGGGAGTCACCGCCGGCAGCGGCAGGCCCGCCATGTTGGCGAGCCGTTCCACGGCCTCGGCGAACGGCAGGCCGTCGGTCTCCATCACGAAGGTGATGATGTCGCCGTGCTTGCCCGAGGAGAAGTCGTGGTAAAAACCCTTCTGGTCGTTGACGTAGAAGGACGGCGTCTTCTCCTGCTGGAACGGCGACAGCCCCTTCCACTCCCGCCCCGCCTTCTTCAGCTTGACGCGCTTGCCCACGACTTCGGAGACCGAAAGCCGGGCACGAAGCTCGTCGAGAAACTGGGGCGTGAAGCGCATGGGGTGATGGAACTCGATCAGTTTGGCCGCACGACGCGCCAATCTCAGAAAGGCAAACGCTTGCCTTGCTTCAATCGCTTATTTAGTGTTCGCCATATGTTCCATCCATATCCACAGGCTTGAACCTACAAAAATACAATTGTATATACATGGAATCGCATGCCTGATTTCAACTCGCTTGCATCCGCCGGGTTTGAATGGGACGAGGAGAAGAACCAGGCGAACCTGATCAAGCACGGCATCAGTTTCGACGACGCCAGTCAGATCTTCTACGGACCGGTCGTCGTCAAGCGATCGGATCGCAATAACGAAGAGCGGTGGATCGCACTGGGAGAATACGACGGTCGAATCCTGACCGTGATCTTCACAAGGCGTGACAAAGCGATCCGCATCATTTCAGCGCGACGGCCGAGGCCAGATGAAAAAAGAGCATATCGTGAAGCGGCGATGGGGCGATCGTCGCAAGGGAAACACTGATTGGGCCCGCGTCGATGCGATGACGGAAGAGGAACTGGAAGCCTCGATCGCAAACGATCCTGACTGGGCGGAGTTCAAGGACATCGACTGGTCGGATGCCGTGCTGATGATGCCGCCCAAGAAGAAAGCCATCTCGATCCGAGTCGACGAGGATGTCCTCGACTTCTTCAAGCGCGAGGGCGAGGGCTACCAGCGGCGCATCAATGCGGTGCTGCGCTCCTACATGCAGCAGAAGTCCAAGCCGAAGAAGCGGGCCTGAGCCGGAGCCGCGGCCCCGCACCAAATTGTTCATTCCGGCCCACGAGAAAGCTTGAACCGCGCCCGGTTCCACGCTTCCATACCCCCATGTTCAGGACCTTTCGAGGCGGCCAGAGCGGGGGCTGGCGGGTGACCTCGATTTCGCCTGTGACGGGCGAGCCCCTACCCTTCGTGCCGGCGCTGTCGGTCACCGACAGCGAGGCCATCTCGTTGCCGCTGGTCCCCTCGCGCACGGCCTGGCGGCTGGTCGGCGTTGCGAGCAGCCTGCGCTACACCGAGCGGTCTGAGAAGCAGCAGCTCGTCGCCGTGCAGGCCGGCCTCGGCCGCATCGAAGCGACCAGCGCGGCGCTGATTCCGATCCGCAAGTCGCAGGCCTGGTGGGAGCTGACGCAGGAAGAGCGCCGCAGGATCTTCGAGGACAAGTCGCACCACATTGCCAGCAGCCTGCGCTTCCTGCCTGCGATTGCGCGACAGCTCTATCACTGCCGCGACCTCGGCGGGCCCTTCGACTTTCTCACCTGGTTCGAATTCGCTCCCGCGGACGCCGCACTGTTCGAGGAACTGGTGGCAATGCTCAGGCAGACCGAGGAATGGACCTATGTCGAGCGCGAGGTCGACGTGCGCATGGTGAAGGAAGTGCTGTCGGCCTGACGCTCGAGGAAGCGGCCCGAAGCGATGCGCGGCAGACCGGTGACGGGCCAGTTGTAGACGTAGGTCCAGGCCTTCTCGGGGGCGCCGTCGGCGCGCGCCACATCGACCAACTGGCGCAGATATTCGGTCGGCTCCGGAAACCCCTCGCCGCAGGCCTCGTACATGTCGAGCTCGCGCAGGAGCTCGCCCGCCACGCGCAGGCGGAAGAGCTCGCCATGGACGATGTCCGTCGGCGCCTCGGAGAGCAGCAATCCCGGATAGTGTTTCACCAGAACGAGCCGGCCGCGGCAGGTCGCTTCACACAGGAATTCCGCGTGGCCCGCGAGCAGCCGCGCCATCGGATGGTCGAAGCCCCGCATCAGGGTGCCGTAGACGAAGAGGCGATCGGAGCTCATGGTGTTCCAACATTGCGACGACGGCGCGATACCGCTAATCCGTTTACACAAATTGTTCCTCCATAGGCAAATCAGGATGGCTTTCGACACAGCCGAGGCGACCGACCAATTGCTCGGCGAGGGCGACATTCCGCCCGTGCATGAGGTGAATGCGGCAGGCGCATCGCCCTTCCTGCTCACCGCGGATCATTATGGACGGGTGCTGCCGCGCGCGCTCGGCGATCTCGGCCTCGCGGAAGGCGAGCTTGTCAGGCACATCGCCTGGGACGTCGGCATCGCCGGTGTCGCCGAGCGGCTCGCGCGCATGCTGGATGCGCATCTGATCGCGCAGCGCTATTCGCGCCTCGTGATCGACTGCAATCGCCCGCCGGGCGCTGCGAGCTCGATCCCTGTGATCTCCGAGGCGACCGCGATCCCCGGCAACGAGAATCTATCGGCCGCGGCCAAGGAGATGCGCCGGCGCGAGATCTTCGATCCCTACCACGGCCGGATCGGCGCGACGATCGATGCGCGCGGGCGGGCGGGCAAGCCGACGGTGCTGGTGGCGTTGCACAGCTTCACGCCCGTCTATCACGGCGATCCGCGGCCCTGGCACATCGGCACGCTCTATCACCGCGACACCGTGCTGCCGCGGCTGATGCTGCAGCACCTGCGGGGCGAGAGCGGCCTCGTCGTCGGCGACAACCAGCCTTATGCGGTGAGCGACGTCACCGACTACACCATCCCGGTCCACGGCGAGGCCCGCGGTCTGATGAACACCGGCCTCGAAATTCGCCAGGACCTGATCACCGACGAGACCGGCCAGCAGCAATGGGCCGAGCGGCTGGCGCGGATCCTGCGCGAGATCGCAGCAACGCTGCGCAAGGACGGAATGGCGTGATACTCACTTCGCCCGTGTCAGCGCCAGCCAGATGCCGCCGCCGATCATGAAGCCGCCGGAGATGCGCGACATCATCCGCGTGCGGCGTGCCGAGAAGAATTTTCGGGCGCGGCCGGCGGCGATGGCGTAGAGCGCATCTGTCATGACCGCCGTCACCATGAAGGTGGCGCCCAGCAGCGCGACCTGCGGAAAGTGCGGCTGGTTCATGTCCATGAACTGCGGAATGAAGGCGCCGAAGAACACCAGCACCTTGGGGTTCGACAGCAGCACCAGGAATCCCTGCAGGAAGAAGCCGCCGCGCGGCGGCGGTGGCGGCGCGTCGATGTCGACGCCTTCGACCGGCGCCCAGATCAGCTTGATGCCGAGCCAGACGAGATAAGCGGCGCCGGCAAAGCGCACCCAGTCGAACCAATAGCCCATGGTTGCCATCAGCGAGGTCAGGCCGACCGCGACGATGCCGATCACGATGGCAAGGCCCGCTTGCGCGCCGACCACGTTGATGAGCGCCGCACGCGTGCCGTGGCGCAAGCCATTGGCGATGACGAGGGTGACGATCGGCCCTGGCAGCAGCGCCAGCGCAATGCAGGCGGCGACGAAGGCGAGATAGGCTTGCATGGACATCATGGGAGGACTCGCTGCGGTTTGCGCGCATTAATGCATGGCGGAGGCGGGAACGGAAGCTTGCTCGTTCCTCTCCCCGCTCGCAGCCGATCAGGCGCGCCACGAACGGTATCTTGACATGCAACTATTTGGTTGCCTATCATGCGCAACCATGGATGAAGTCTTCAGAGCGCTCGCCGATGGGTCACGACGGTCGCTGCTGGACAGGCTTCACGCCAGGAACGGCCAGACACTGAACGAACTCTGCGAGGGCCTCGCGATGACGCGTCAGGCCGTTGCCAAGCACCTTGTCATTCTGGAGAAGGCCAATCTGGTCTCGACCATCAGACATGGCCGCGAGAAGCTGCACTACCTCAACCCCGTGCCCATCCATCAGGTCGGCGAACGCTGGATCAAGAAATTCGAACGCGGCAAGCTCGCTGCGCTCAGTGAATTGAAACGTCAGTTGGAGAAGCGCGAGGAATAAGCCTGCTCAACAAAGGATTTGATGCGCGATGGATCTCGACCAGTTCAAGCCGCTCACCGTCTACACAATCTACATCGCCTCCACGCCGGAGAAGGTGTGGCAGGCTCTGACGTCGGCCGAGTTCAGCCGGGAGTACTTTTCCGGGTTCGCAGTGGAGATGGAGCCCCGGCTCGGCGGCACGTTCATCGTGCGCGCGCCGGACGGATCGAAGCACATCTCGGGCAAAGTCTTCGAATACGATCCGCCCAAGAGGCTCACGGTGACCTGGAACGTCAACTGGCCCGACCTCGTCGAGAAACTCGGCACCACGCTCGTCACCTACGAGATCGAGCCCGCCGGCGAGGCCGTCCGTCTCACCCTGAGCCAGCGTCATGATCGTCAACTCAGCGAGGATATCCTCTCAGGCGGCCGCACCGGTTGGCCCGCGATCCTGTCGGGGCTGAAGAGCCTGCTGGAGACGGGTAAGGCGCCGCAGATCAAGATGTCGCCGCCAGTCAAGATGCTGGAAGCATTGAAGGCGATGGGGATCAAGATACCGTAGCGGCCGGACTCCGCCTGCTCATCGCTTCTTGGTCAGCGGCGGGTAAATCTCGTCGATCTTGCGACGGCAATCCGCTTCCGACTCGTGCGGGCCCGAGACAAAGGTCCCGCTGACCTTGATCGCGTACCAGCCGGACTCAACTCCGAGCCGAAGCGCTTCGTCCGTCTTGACCTGCCGTGGAGAAAGAATTTGCATCTGGTGCTTTCGGTTGGCGTTCGACCTCAAATCGAATCGCGGTGACGTTTCAGGCAATGCAGCAGGCGCCCGTTCCCCCGCCGAAACGGGCAATGCACAAAACGACCGCCCTACGGCGTCGCGATGTGCTCGGTCCACGGTGCGGGGACTGAGCCATCTCAGGTCGCCCGCGCACGGTCGAGGAGCTGCGTGTCCGCAGAAGCGACAGCCTTTCGAACGTTGCCGCACCGTGCGCGCATTCACGGCAATTGGCCATCTATTTCTCGCCCGCACGCGCCTTTGAGCGCCAGATGCATCGCCCGATCGAAACAATGCCAGCGAAGTCTTGTGCTCGACAGCTTCGTAGCCATGTTAAAGGCGCAGCCAAGGGAACGTACCGCATGAAGCTCCGCGTCGGGTTCGAGATGCTGTACGAATTCCCGCAGCCGACGCCTATGATGATGGTGTTGGGCACGCATTTCACGCGCGCCTCCGATGTCATCGTGCCCGACTTGCTCACCACCAGCCCCCCGGTGACCATTACTCCCTATCGCGACCTCTTCGGCAATTGGTGCAGCCGCATCGTGGCTCCGCCGGGCGCCTTCCGCCTTGCCGCCGACGGCATCATTCGCGACAGCGGCTTGCCCGACCCCGCGTTCCCTGACGCGGTTCAACATGCCGTCGAAGCGCTGCCGACCGACACGCTCGTCTATCTGCTCGGCAGTCGCTACTGCGACACCGATCACCTGACGAATATCGCATGGAAGTTGTTCGAGAAGACGCCACCGGGCTCGGCGCGGGTCCAGGCGATCTGCGATTTCGTTCATCATCACATCACATTCGGCTATGAGCACGCGCGCGCAACCAGGACGGCCCGGGAGGCCTACGAGGAAGGCAGGGGCGTTTGCCGCGACTATGCCCATCTCGCCATCGCGCTCTGCCGCTGCATGAACATCCCGGCGCGTTACTGCACCGGTTATCTCAGTGACATCGGCACGCCGCAGCCATGGCCTCCAGGAGACTTCGCTGCCTGGTTCGAGGCGTTCATCGGCGGAAGCTGGCGCATGTTCGATCCCCGCAACAACACACCGCGGATCGGCCGCGTGCTGATCGCGCAGGGACGCGATGCCGCAGACGTCCCGATCACCCAGACCTTCGGTCCGAATACTCTGGTCAATTTCAAGGTCTGGACCGACGAGGTTCCCTGATGGCGGACGCACCCGCTCCGCTCTGCTTGGCCGGGACAAGACGCGCCAGGCGAAATTCCGCAAGCGGGTGAGCGCCTGACCGTTGCGACCGGCTCCCTCTCAGGCGACCGGCGCCACCAGCCGCCGGTAGAGATGCCAGGTCGCATGCCCAAGCACCGGCAGCGTCACGATCAGCCCGAGAAAGTAGGGCAGCGCCGAAACGATCAGCAGCATCACGATCAGCGCGGCCCACGAGATCATCGGCAGCGGGCTCGTCACCACCGCGCGCACGCTCGTCACCATGGCCGTGACGAAATCGACGTCGCGATCGAGCAGCAGCGGAAACGACACCACGGTCAGCGAGAACAGGATCAGCGACAGCACGGCACCGACCGCGTTGCCGATACCAAGGAACAGCAGGCCTTCGTTGGTCGTCAGCACCACCGTCATGAACTCCTGCAAGCTCGAGAACGAGGCATTGAGGCCCAGCAGCAGCGCGATCAGGAGCCGCACCTGGTACATCCAGACCACGAACACGAACAGCGTCACGAAGGCCATCCACCCGATCTCGCTGCGCGAACGGATCGCCGACCAGATCGCACCGAATGAGACCGGCTCGCCGCGCTCGCGGCGGCGGCTGATTTCGTAGAGGCCGATCGCCACGAACGGCCCGATCAGCGCGAAACCGGCGGCAAGGGGATAGACCAGATAGACCATGCCGAAGGCAGTGAGGCAGAGCATGATGGCGATGCCGCCGGCGGCGTAGAGCGTGCCGAAGCAGACACCGTAAAGAGGTAGCGCCTGGAAGTCGCGCAGGCCTTCGACCAGCGCCTCGGCGATGTCGGTCGCCGCCACGGGACGCACCACCGGATCGACCTTGCCCGAGATGGACATCAGCTTCCTCCGCAAACCGGCGCGTTTTTTCGTTGCGCGCTTGCCGCGATATTAGCGCCGCCACGCCGAGGCGCAACTTGATGCCGGCCGGCGCGAAGAGAGCGGCGACGAGACGATGATCCCAATGCGAAATCTTGGCCTTTGGTGCGATATTCGCGACGATGACTATGGACGGGGCAGATGATCGTGCCTCAAATTGTACCTCCGAGCACCCCTCGCCTGAGAGCCGATCGCCCACCGATGAGCCTGCGTACCCGGTTACTGATCCTCGTCATCGCGGCCATGCTCGTGCCGGCGATCCTGATCGGACTCCGTTTCGTGCAGAACCGGGCCAGTGAGATCGACGCGGCACTGGCCAATCTGGTCGCATCCGCCGACGACATCGCGGGCGATTTGGACGAGAAGATCAAGGGCACCGCCCAGCTTCATTATGGGCTCGCCCGTGCCCGCGATCTCGACACGCGCGACAAGGCGGCGTGCTCGGCATTTCTGTCTGATGTCCGCGAAGAATACCCGCAGTTCACGGGCATCCTGACCATCGATCCCGACGGAAGTCTGTTCTGCGACTCGCTGCGGACCAACCGCACGCTCGACCTGAATGACCGCGGCTATTTCAAGCAGGTGAAAGGTCTTCATGGCGTCGTCGCAGTGGAGCCGGTGTTCGGCCGGCTCACCGGGCTATCGGTGCTGCAGATCGCCTATCCCGTGCGATCGGAGGCGGGTGCACTGAAATTCGTGCTGCTCGCGTCGTTCAACCTCAACAAGTTCGCAGAATTTCACGACAAGCGGCTGCTCGCCGAGAAGGACATCCTGCTGATCGACGCCAAAGGTACGGTGCTGGTCGCCCCCAAGGGCGGCGGCTGGAGTGTGCCCGTCGGCGGATCCATTGCAGATTCCGACCTGTTCCGCTTTGCGGCAGCGCCCGATCGCGAGCCGTTTCGCGAGGTGAGCGACGGCGCGGGCCATACACAGATCTGGGCCGTTGCCCGCTCACCTTCGATCCGCAAGGCCGGCCTCACCATCCTGGTCGGCCGATCCAAGGACGGGCTGCTGGCGGTGGCCAATCGCCGGCTGTTGGAGGACACGGCAATCCTTGCGGTGGCTTCGCTTCTGTTGCTCGCCGGTGTCTGGATCCTCGCGACCGTGAGCGTCGGGCGCCAAGTCGGACGGCTCGCCGCCATGGCCAAGAGCCTCGGGCGCGGCGATCTCAGCGCGCGCATTCCGGAGCCCCACCCGGGCGGCGAACTCGGCGGATTGATGACCCTGCTCAACGGCACGGCCGAATCGCTCGAGCAGCAGCGCGCCGCCATCGCGGATCTCAGCCACAAGCTCAGCCAGTCCCAGAAGATGGAAGCCATGGGCCAGCTCACCGGCGGCGTGGCGCACGATTTCAACAATCTCCTGACCGTCATTCTCGGCAACTCGGAGCACCTCGCCGACAGGCTTGCGGGCAACAAGGAATTGCAGCGGATCGCTGACGACATTGCGACCGCCGCCGAGCGCGGTTCCGACCTGACGAGGAGCCTGCTCGCCTTCGCGCGCAAGCAACCGCTGCAACCGCGAGAGATCGACATCGCCGAGCAGGTGAGCGGCATGAAGCAGTTTCTGCGGCGGACCCTGGGCGAGCACATCGACTGCAGCTTCACGCTCGCGCCGGATCTATGGCTCGCCAGCGTCGATCCCAGCCAATTGGCGACGGCCGTGCTCAACCTCGTGCTCAACGCGCGCGATGCGATGCCCGACGGCGGCAAGCTGATGGTCGAGGTACGAAACATCTCGCTCGGTGAATCCGACCTCGACGTCAACGGCGAGCCGCGGCCGGGCGACTATGTGATGCTGGCCGTGCAGGATACGGGGACCGGCATGAGCCGCGAGGTGTTGGGGCGCGCGTTCGAACCATTCTTCACCACCAAGGAGGTCGGCAAGGGAACCGGCCTCGGCCTCAGCATGGTCTACGGGTTTGCGCGACAATCCGGCGGGCTGGTGCAAATGCAATCCGAACCGGGTCAAGGCAGCGTCGTCAGGCTGTTCTTTCCCCGCCTCGCGACGCCGCCGAATGAGGAACCGCTGCCGGCAGAGCAGGTCGCCGCACCCGATGGACACGAGACGATCCTCGTCGTCGAGGACGACGACATGGTGCGCGCCTATGTCGAGAGCGAGCTGAAGGCGCTCGGCTACCGCGTCATCGCGACATCGAACGGGCCGGCGGCGCTGGATGTGCTGCGCCAGCCCGGAGACATCCAGTTGCTGTTCACTGATGTCGTGATGCCCGGCGGCATGTTCGGACCGGAGCTGGCGAGGCAGGCAACAGGCCTGCGACCTGGTCTCAAGGTTCTCTTCACCTCCGGCTACAGCCAGAGTCCCGTCAGGACGCCCGACCAGATCGGCGACGCCCGCATTCTGACCAAGCCGTTCCGGCGCAAGGATATTGCTGCAATGCTGCGGGCCGCCCTCTCGGAGCCGTCGCGGTAGATCAGGAGCCGATCGCGAGCTGGAGCGCCACGCCGAGATTGGCCGCGAACAGGACCGCGTCGATGACGAAGATCCGGAGCATCGGGCCCTTCAACACGGGCCAGTAGGCCACCCCGACGCGGCCGCCGCGCATCAGCACCGGAACGTTATAGGCGAACTGGCTGAAATGGCAGGCGGCGAAGAACAGGAACAGCGCGAGCTGCGCTTCGCTCGGCTGGAAGAACGATGGACGGGCGGCCAGAAGATAGAGCGACAGGAGCCCGATCGGCAGATTCATCCCGCCCAGGAACGCCACGCTGGCCGCCAGGGTCGGCGCGATCGGATTGCTGCGCTCTTCCCGCGGCAGCAGGATCTTCAACGTGTTGGCTTGCGCGATGCTGAACTGGATGAAGGCACCGACGAACCAGAGCGTGTTGAGAAGCAGGACGAGATCAGAAACATGCATCGTCATTTTCCATAGAAGGCTTCGCTGCGCGCGACGCGCCCCGTTTCGTCGAAATCCATGAATTCGCTGGCGCGCGTGTCGCCCAGCTGCCACCACACCGTCAGGCGCGCGATCGCCTCGTCCCAGCTCCAGCTCAGGATCTTCAGGTCGGCGCTTTCGACGTGGCCATAGGCCTTCCGCCAGTAGGCACGGATGTTCTCGGCGCCGGTGACCACAGGAGAACCCGTCAGTGTGAGGGCGAGAGGGCTGCGCATCTGCGCATCCTCGGCGAAATGGGCGACGACCGCGTCGATCGACCCTGCACCAATTCGCGCACCACGCCGCGACAAAGCCTTCGGCAGTCGCGCGGCTCATTGCCTGTCCGCTCATGACACGGATCCTCCCTGGCAGGGAAAGTGGCAAAGCCCGCGCCTCATGTCAATCATGTTGACTTGAGAATTCCGTCAGTTGTTGTCGGCGATCGCCTCCATCACGCCCATCCACCCGGCCGCACCCGATGCCCCGACGCGATCGAACGCCTCGCGCAGCACCTTGCGCTCGTGATCCGAGGCCCGCTGCTCGATGCGCCGCCCCGATTCCGTCAGGCGCAGCAGTTTCGAACGGTGCTGTTCGGGCGAACGCTTCGAGGTCAGGAGCTTGCGCTCCAAGAGCAGATTGAGCGGCCGGTTGAGGGCTTGCTTGGAAATGCCGAGGATCTCGATCAGCGCGCCGATCGCGATATCGGGCCGGCGCGCCACCACGTAGAGGATACGATGGTGCGGACGCGACAGCCCCTGCTTCGCAAGATATGCGTCGGCCTCCAGCGTCATCCCGCGCCAGCCGTAATACATGAGCTCGAGCGCCGCATCCAGATCGTGCAGCTTCGTCAGTGAGGCGCGGTGGAGTCCCGCGGCTTGAGGCGCCCTTGCCATTGCAGGAAGCTAACCTTTTGCCCGCAGCTCACGCCGCAGCACCTTGCCCGTCGCCGTCATCGGCAGCGTCTCGGCAAACTCGACGAAACGCGGATATTCGTGGGCTGCGAGCTGCACTTTGACGAACTCCTGGATCTCGCGCGCGAGCGCATCGCTGCCGGCAAAGCCGGGCCGCAGCACGATCCAGGCCTTGATCGATTCGGTGCGGATCGGATCGGGGATGCCGACGACGGCGGCCATCGCGACCGACGGATGCTTCATCAGCGTGTGCTCGATCTCGGATGGGCCGACGCGATAGCCGGCGGTGGTGATGACGTCGTCCTCACGGCTGACGTACCAGAAATAGCCGTCCTCGTCCTGCATGCCGAGATCGCCGGTCAGCAGGAACTCGCCGGCATATTTCTTCGCCGTCGCCTCCGGATTGCGCCAATATTCGAGCATGGTCACGGGGCATGGCTGGCGCACGCCGATGATGCCGCGCTGCCCGCGCGGCAATTCCTCGCCCCTGTCGTCGACGATGCGGACGTCGAAGCCCGGCGTCGCCTTGCCCATCGAACCGGGGCGGATCGGAAACAGGTTCGAATTGCTGCCGATCACGAGATTGCACTCGGTCTGGCCGAACACTTCATGCGCGTCGATGCCGAACGTCTCGCGCACCCAGCCGAGCAATTCGCCGCCGAGCGACTCCCCGCCCGTAAAGATGCTGCGCAGCTTGACGCCCGCGTGCTTCACGCCGGCTTGCCGCATCAGCTTCAGCGCGGTCGGCGGCAGGAAGACGTTGCGCACGGAAAGATCGGCCATCATCTGCATCGCCGCCTGCGGCTCGAATTTTCGCGCGCGGTGACCGACGAGGGGAATGCCGTGATACCAGAACGCGAACAGGCCGTTGATGAGCCCGCCGATCCAGGCCCAGTCGGCCGGCGTCCACATGAGATCGCCGGGCCTCGGCAGGAAGTTGTGACACATCTCCACGTTCGGCAGATGACCGAGCACGACGCGGTGCGCGTGCAGCGCCCCCTTCGGATTGCCCGTCGTGCCCGAGGTGTAGATGATCAGCGCGGGATCATCGCACGAGGTGTCGATCCACGCGAAGTCGGCCGATGCGGCCTTCACCGCATCCCGGAACGACGTCGTTCCCGCCGGTGCGCGCTCGCCAACCACATAGATCGTCTTCAGCTCGGGCAGGCGATCGCGAATTTTTGCGAGCTTCTCCCAGCCGCCTTCGTCGGTGACGATGGCTTTCGCCTCCGAATTCGACAGCCGGAATTCCAGCGCGTCCTCGCCGAACAGCGCGAACAGCGGGATCGAAATCATGCCGGAGCGGAACGCCGCCATGTGTGCGATCGGCAATTCCCGGGACTGCGACAGGAACACCGCGACGCGGTCGCCACGGGAAAGCCCGTCCGCCTTCAGCACATTGGCGAAGCGGCGCGACATCTCGGCGATCTCGTCGAAGGAGGTGCGGCTGGTAGCGCCGTTCTCGTCGACATAGATCAGCGCAAGTCGCCCCGTGCCGTCGGCATGGCGATCGCAGCACGCTTCCGCAATGTTGAAGCGCGCGGGGATGTCCCAGCGGAAATTGCGGTAGAGCTCGTCGTAGGTTGCGGCTTCGGTGAGCATGGGCCTGGTCGTTTCCACCGTCTCGGCGTCATGGCCGGACTTGTTCCGGCCATCCACGCTCTTCTTGGCAATCAGTTTAAGGCCGTGGATGCCCGGGACAAGCCCGGGCATGACGATTGGGGACGCAGCTCACCGCACCGTCGCGAAGAACTTCCTGACATCGCGCACGAACAGCTCCGGCTGCTCGAAGGCGGCGAAATGACCGCCCTTCTCTATCTCGCTCCAGTGGGTGATGTCCGGGAAGTTCGGCTCCATCCAGCGCCGCACCGGCGTGACGATCTCCTTGGGAAACACCGCGACGCCCGTCGGCACCTTCACCACCGGCGTGGTGCGGCGCTTGCCAAAGCTCTCCCAGTAGAGCCGCGCCGAGGAGGTCGCCGTCTGCGTCGCCCAATACAGCATGACGTTGTCGAGCAGTTCGTCCTTGCTGAAGATGTTCTCAGGGTGCCCGTTGCAGTCGGTCCAGGCCCAGAACTTTTCCAGGATCCAGGCCGCCTGCCCGCTCGGTGAATCCGTGAGGCCATAGCCGAGCGTCTGCGGGCGCGTGGACTGCTGCTTGGAGTAGCCGGAGTCGAGATCGACATAGTGCTTGAGGCCGGCGAGAGCGCGCTTCTCCTCAGCCGTCGGCTCGCCCTCGACCTTGGGCGCCGCATTGAAGGCGAGCGTGATGTGGATGCCGGCGCAATGCGTGGGGTCCTGGGCGCCGAGCGATGTCGTCACCGCCGAACCCCAATCGCCGCCTTGCGCGCCGTAGCGCGCATAGCCGAGCCGGTCCATCAGCTTCGCCCAGGCCGCGGCGATGCGGTCGACGCCCCAGCCGGTGGTCTTCGGCCTGGCGGAGAAGCCGAAGCCCGGCAGCGACGGACAGATCACGTGGAAGGCATCGGCAGGATTGCCGCCATGCGCGGCGGGATCGGTGAGCGGCGCGATCACTTTCTGGAACTCGACGATCGAGCCCGGCCAGCCATGGGTGATGATCAGCGGCAGCGCGGACCGCTCCTTCGAGCGCGCATGGATGAAGTGAATGTCGAGCCCGTCGATCTCGGTGGCGAACTGCTCGAAGCGGTTGAGTTTTGCCTCGCGGTCTCGCCAGTCGTAACCGTCGGCCCAATAGGCGCAGATCTCCCGGATCCATTTCAGCGGCGCACCCTGGCTCCAGTCGTCGACCAGCTCCGCATCCGGCCAGCGCGTGCGAGCGAGGCGTGACTTGAGATCGAAGAGGATATCGTCGCTGATGTCGATGCGGAACGGTTTGATGGCGGTCATCGGTTGCCTCCCTTGTTCTTCTTGTCATTCCGGGGCGCGCGTAGCGCGAGCCCGGAATCCATTGATCAACAGAGTTGGCGGCCCGATGGATTCCGGGCTCGTGCTTCGCACGCCCCGGAATGACGGCTAGCCCGACAACGCGGCCTTCACCAGGCCCGACGCCTTGCCGAAATCCATCTGGCCGGCGTATTTCGCGCGCAGCACGGCGATGACCTTGCCCATGTCCTTCATGCCGCTAGCGCCGGTCTCGGCGATCGCGTCCGCGATCGCCTTCTTCACGTCGTCCTCGGACATCTGCTTGGGCAGATATGCCGAGATCACCGCGATCTCCTCGCGCTCCTGCGCGGCAAGCTCCGCGCGGCCGCCCTTGTCGTAGAGCTCGACCGCCTCCTGGCGCTGCTTGATCATCTTCTGCAGCACGGCGAGAATGTCGGCGTCCGACAGCGGCGGCTTGCCGTTGCCGCGGGCATCGATGTCGGCATTCTTGATGGTCGAGTTGACCATGCGCAGCGTGGACAGCTTGCGCTCGTCCTTGGCCTTCATGGCCTCCTTGACCGCATTGTTGATGTCGTCGCGCAGCATGATCGTGATCCCTTCGAATATCCGACGTCTGATCTAGGCCGTTCGTGGCCTTCAGACAACCTCGGTTCCGAGCCATTCGGTAAGAGCCCGCACTGTCGCTTCCGGCTGTTCGGCTTGCGGCAGGTGCCCGCAGCGATCGAGGATCACGAGCCTGGCGCCGGCGATGCCTTCGGCCATCTCCTTGGAGAAAGCGTTCGGAATGGTGTTGTCGGTATCGCCAGTCAACACCAGCGTCGGACATTTGATGGCTAAAAGCGTCGGGCGCGAATCCGCCCGTGCGATGATTGCGGTCTGCTGCCGCAGATAGCCTTCGACGCCAACGTCCTCGTCCTGCGCATGCACGAGCGCGAGAATATCGGCATCATCGCGCCGCGACGGATGCACGAGCTCCGGAAAACTCTCCTCGCAGACGGCGCGGAGCTCGCCGCGCCTGGCGCGCTCCATCTGGGCATATCGGCGCGCGGTCGCCTCTGGCGTGTCGGGCCGCGCCTGCGTGTTGATCAGCGCGAGCCTGGTCACGCGCTCGCCCGCCTGGCGCATGATCTCGAAGGCGATGTAGCCGCCCATGGAATGGCCGGCGAGGGCGAAGCGCGGCGGCGCCTCGGCGAGAATGCGGCGGGCGATCGCCGCGATGCTGTCGTCGCGGATGTGGTTGGCGATCATCACGGGGCCAAACCGCCATAGCGGCGGGATCACCGGGGCGTAGATCCTGGCCGAGGAGGCCAGCCCCGGAACCAGCAGAATCGGGGTGGTCTGGTCCATTGTTGCCTCGCAAGCCCAGGAAATTGCCGGAAATTGTGCGGCCGAGCTTAAGTGCCCGAGACGGGCTGTCAAATATGCAAAAACGCATGTGAATCGGCGCTTCTCCGCTTTGACGCCGGCGCCTGCGGGGACTATGAAGCGGGCTCATGACACAACATGACAACGATACCGCCTGGCCGGACCACAAACCGACCGCGCTCCTCGTGCTTGCCGACGGCACGGTGCTCGAGGGCTTCGGTCTCGGCGCCGAAGGCCACGCCGTCGGTGAAGTCTGCTTCAACACCGCGATGACCGGCTATGAAGAGATCCTCACCGATCCTTCCTATGCCGGACAGCTCATCACCTTCACCTTCCCGCATATCGGCAATGTCGGCACCAACGAGGACGACATCGAGACGGTGAACATGGCGGCGACGCCGGGCGCGCGCGGCGTGATCCTGCGCACCGCGATCACCGATCCTTCGAACTACCGCGCCACCAAGCATCTCGACGGCTGGCTGAAGGCGCGCGGCATCATCGGCCTCTCCGGCATCGACACCCGCGCGCTGACCGCGCTGATCCGCTCCAAGGGCATGCCCAACGCAGTGATCGCGCATTCCAGGACCGGCGAGTTCGACCTGCATGGCCTGAAGGAGGAAGCGCGGGAATGGCCGGGCCTCGAGGGCATGGATCTCGTGCCGCTGGTCACCTCCGGCCAGCGCTTCAGCTGGGACGAGACGCCCTGGCTGTGGGACAAAGGCTTCGGCCGGCAGGAGAATCCGGAATTCAACGTCGTCGCGATCGACTACGGCATCAAGCGCAACATCCTGCGCCTGCTCGCCGGGGTCGGCTGCAAGGTGACGGTGGTGCCGGCAACGACCTCAGCCGAGGACATTCTGGCGATGAAGCCGGACGGCGTGTTCCTGTCCAATGGTCCGGGCGATCCGGCTGCGACCGGCAAATATGCCGTGCCCGTGATCCGGGACGTGATCAAGTCGGGCACGCCGACCTTCGGGATCTGCCTCGGCCACCAGATGCTGGGCCTCGCCGTCGGCGCGAAGACGAAGAAGATGCACCAGGGCCATCATGGCGCCAATCACCCCGTCAAGGACGAGACCACCGGCAAGGTCGAGATCACCTCGATGAACCACGGCTTTGCCGTCGACGAGACGACGCTGCCGAAGGGCGCGACGCAGACCCACATTTCCTTGTTTGATGGGTCCAATTGCGGCATCCAGCTCGACGGCAAGCCGGTGTTCTCGGTGCAGTACCACCCCGAGGCCTCACCTGGCCCGCGCGACTCGCACTACCTGTTCCAGCGCTTCGCCGACCTGATGCGGCAGAGGAAGAGCGCATAAGGCGACCACCCGGCGGATGAGTCCGCCGGGCCCGACCGTCACGGACGCATGAACATCAAATCCGTGTCGGGATCGCAGTTCTCGGCGATGAAGCGCAGCTCCGCCTGGATGTCGGCGACCGACCTCGTCTCCAGATATTTCGAAATCACCAAACCGAGCAACGCCCGGCAGACGGCTTCGTGCCCGAGGCCGGCCGTCTCCGCCTCGTCGACGGCCGCCGAGAAATGACGCTGCGCAACGTCGGATGCGTACATGGCGTTCCCCCTCCTTCGCTTCGATCTGCGTGCCCGCCATTGGCCGCCAGCGCCTTGATCTCGGTCAAGCCGGCATATGGAGTGTCGTGAGGAACAAGAGGGCCTACGCTCTCTTGATTCCGGTCCGTTGCCAGTTAGGGGCCCCCATGTCCGTCGTCCGCGACAATGCCGAGCCGCTCGCCATCGTGTTCGAAGACGATGGCCTCGTGCCGAACAACATCCTTCCGTTCCTGGTCTACCAGGGCGCAGTGAAGCTCGACCCGAAGCGCCCGGAAGCGACCATCGAAAACCTGTTCGAAGCGAACGGCTGGGGCGGGACATGGCGCAACGGCGTCTACGATTATCTGCATTATCACGCGACGGTGCATGAGGTGCTCGGAGTTGCACGCGGCAGTGCAAGCGTCCGCTTCGGCGGCGATCATGGCCGGGAGCTTAAGATCAAGGCCGGCGACGTCGCGATCCTGCCCGCCGGTACCGGTCATCAATGCATCCAGGCAAGCGACGATTTCTGCGTCATCGGCGCCTATCCGCCGGGCGCAAAGATGGAGATCACGCGGGCGACGCCGGAAAACCATGCGGAAGCGCTGAAGACGATTCCACAAGTTGCGTTGCCGCCGGCCGATCCCGTGACGGGGAAGGACGGCGCATTGATGCGGTTGTGGCGGTAGCCACAAGCACGGTCCAGCAGGGTGGGTTAGCGAAGCGTAACCCACCACTGTCAATATCCGCGGAAGCAGAAGAGGTGGGTTACGCCTTCGGCTAATCTAACCCACCCTTGCAGCCTGTGGCCTACGCCTCGTTCGCGCCTTCCTGCCGGGTCGCCTCGAACAGGAACCAGGTGCGGCGCTCGGTCTCGTCGATGAAGTTTTCGAGGATGCTGGCGCTGGCGACGTCGCCGGCCTCGTCGCAGACCTCGTGCGCCTTGCGCATCGCGGCGGCGACGTGCTTGTTGTCCTGCATCAGCTCGCGCAGCATCTCGCGCGGCGGGACGTAGTCCTCGTTGTTGTCCTTGATGGTCTGGAGCTTTGCGACCTGGCCGATCGACTTCAGCGTGGTGCCGCCGATCTTGCGGACGCGCTCGGCGAGCTGGTCGGTGGTGGCGAAGATCTGGTCGGACTGCTCGTCGAGCAGCAGGTGGTAATCGCGGAAATGCCGGCCGCTGATGTGCCAGTGGAAATTCTTGGTCTTGAGGTAAAGCGCGAACGCGTCGGCCAGAAGCACGTTGAGCGCCTCCGAGACCTTCTTGACCCCATCGGACGACAGGTCAGTGGGTGTATCGAGATCGGGCGAGACCTTGCTGGTTTTGCTCACGGGAGACCTTCCTGTTAGGACGCGGACATTGACGGCGCGCCGTCGCACCCCTAACGCAAGGCGGGCAGCGCCGGTTCCTAGATAGGAACCGCTGGGCGGGATACCATGGACGATTGGATCGATTATTACGACTCGACGCATACGATCTATGTCAGCAAGCTGCATCGCGACCTGCACTTCCAGATCATTGCGCGGGACATCATCGGCTACATCCCCTCGCCCGATGCGACGGTGCTGGACTATGCCTGTGGGGAAGCGCTGTCGGCGAACGAGGTGGCGGCCGCCTGCGGCAAGCTGATCCTGGCCGAGCCTGCGCCGGGCGTGCGTGGGCGGCTGATCGCGCGGTTTGCCCCGAACACCAAGATCCGCGTCCGCTCGCTCGACGACATCCGCAAGATGCAGGACCAGTCGATCGACCTCGTGGTGATGAACTCGGTCGCGCAATACATGACGCCGGAGGAGCTCGACGCCGCCCTCCTCAACATCCGCCGTATCCTGAAGCCCTCCGGCAAGCTGGTGCTCGGCGACATTCTCCAGCCCAATGTCGGCATGGGCAGGGACGTCATGGCCCTGCTCGGCTTCGGCCTGCGCCACGGCTTCCTGAAGGACGCGCTGATCGGGCTGATCAGCACCGCGCTGTCGGATTACCGGCAGCTGCGTTCGAAAATCGGGCTGCAGCGCTACAGCGAGGACGAGATCACCGCCAAGCTGAAGGCGGCCGGATTCGCGGTCCAGCGCGCCCAAGGCAATATCGGCCACAATCGCTGGCGCATGACCTTCATCGCCCGGCCATCTCTGGTCCGTTAAGCATAAAAACCAGCCATGGTAGCTTGTCACACGCCGATCGGGAATAATCCTGATGGCCCGGTGGCGGAAGTGTCTACGCGGGGGCGGTGCATCGCTCTTCATCCTGGTTCAAATCCAGGCCGGGTCTCCACGCTTGGCCCCTGCGGGGCTACGCGTGGCGCAGCCACGCAAGGCCCGTAGGGGCCAAGCGTGTCCGGCGTAGCTGGAGCGAAGCGCAAGCGAAGACGGACTGCCGGCTGGCACCCCCCAAACCCCTGCAAAATTGGCGGTTGATGGGCATTTTTCGGGGTTTCGCCGCCCCTAAAACTGGTCTAAGACCCACCCGCGCGCGAGGGAGACCCCGCGCTCTCGCCAAATGGGGACGCGCGGCAAGCGCGCCCTTTTTTTGTGCCCAGATTCCAGCCCGTGAGCGGTGATGCCCAAACGAACCGACATCTCGACCATCCTGATCATCGGCGCCGGTCCCATCGTGATCGGCCAGGCCTGCGAGTTCGACTATTCGGGCACGCAGGCGGTGAAGACGCTGAAGGAAGAGGGCTATCGCATCGTCCTCGTCAATTCCAACCCGGCCACGATCATGACCGACCCGGAATTGGCCGATGCGACCTATATCGAGCCGATCACGCCCGAGATCGTCGCCAAGATCATCGAGAAGGAACGTCACGTCGTTCCCGGCGGCTTCGCGCTGCTGCCGACCATGGGCGGACAGACCGCGCTGAACTGCGCGCTGTCGCTGCGCCGCCAGGGCACACTGGAGAAGTTCGACGTCGAGATGATCGGCGCCACCGCCGACGCGATCGACAAGGCCGAAGACCGCCAGCTGTTCCGCAACGCCATGGAGAAGATCGGGCTGCAGACGCCGAAGTCGCGGCTCGCCAACGCGTCCGAGCTGAAGAAGTCGTTCCGCGACAAATACCATGCCGAACGCGAGAAGCTGTCGGGCGCGGCGCTCGAAGAGCTCGACCGGCAATGGACACTCGGCGAAGGCGACCGCCGCAAGCGCTATCAGGAATATGCGCTCGGACAGGCGATGATGGCACTGTCCGAGATCGGCCTGCCCGCGATCATCCGCCCCTCCTTCACCATGGGCGGCACCGGCGGCGGCATCGCCTACAACAAGGAAGAGTTCCTCGACATCATCGAACGCGGCCTCGATGCGTCTCCCACCAACGAAGTGCTGATCGAAGAATCCGTGCTCGGCTGGAAAGAGTACGAGATGGAGGTCGTGCGCGACAAGAACGACAATTGCATCATCGTCTGCTCGATCGAGAACCTCGATCCGATGGGCGTGCACACCGGCGATTCCATCACGGTGGCGCCGGCGCTGACGCTGACCGACAAGGAATACCAGATCATGCGCGACGCCTCGCTGGCGGTGCTGCGCGAGATCGGCGTCGAGACCGGCGGCTCCAACGTGCAGTTCGGCGTCAATCCCGAAGACGGCCGCATGGTCGTCATCGAGATGAATCCGCGCGTGTCGCGCTCCTCCGCGCTGGCCTCGAAGGCCACCGGTTTTCCGATCGCCAAGGTCGCCGCCAAGCTCGCCGTCGGCTACACCCTGGACGAGATCGCCAACGACATCACGGGCGGCGCCACGCCGGCCTCGTTCGAGCCGACCATCGACTACGTCGTCACCAAGGTGCCCCGCTTCGCCTTCGAGAAATTCCCGGGCGCCTCGACCACGCTGACCACGTCGATGAAGTCGGTCGGCGAAGTCATGGCGATCGGGCGCACCTTCCAGGAAAGCCTGCAAAAGGCGCTGCGCGGGCTCGAGACCGGGTTGACCGGCCTCGACGAGATCGAAATCGAGGGCCTCGGCCGCGACGACGACAAGAATGCCATCCGCGCCGCGCTCGGCACGCCGACGCCGAACCGTCTGCTCCAGGTCGCCCAGGCCATGCGGCTCGGCTGGTCGAACGAGGACATCTTCAAGTCCTGCAAGATCGATCCCTGGTTCCTCGGCGAGATGCGCGGCATCGTCGACATGGAGGAGAAGGTCAGGAAGAACGGCCTGCCGGGCAACGCCTTCGGCATGCGCACGCTCAAGGCCATGGGCTTCTCCGATGCACGCCTCGCCGTGCTCGCCGAGACGACGGAAGCGGAGGTGACGGCGAAGCGCCACGCGCTCGGCGTTCGCCCCGTCTACAAGCGCATCGACACCTGCGCGGCTGAATTCGCCTCCCCCACCGCCTACATGTATTCGACCTATGAGGCGCCGTTTGCGGGCGCGCCGGCGGACGAGAGCACGCCGTCCGACAAGAAGAAGGTCATCATTCTCGGCGGCGGTCCCAACCGCATCGGCCAGGGCATCGAGTTCGACTATTGCTGCTGTCACGCCTGCTTCGCGCTGCATGACGCCGGCTACGAATCCATCATGGTCAACTGCAATCCGGAGACGGTGTCGACCGACTACGACACCGCCGACCGGCTGTATTTCGAGCCGCTCACCGCCGAGGACGTGTTGGAGATCATCGCGAAGGAGCGCAGCAAGGGCACGCTGCACGGCGTGATCGTGCAGTTCGGCGGCCAGACGCCTCTGAAGCTGGCGCGCGCGCTGGAGGCCGCCGAAGTGCCGATCCTCGGCACCTCGCCGGACGCCATCGACCTCGCCGAGGACCGCGACCGCTTCAAGCGCGTGCTCGACAAGCTTCGTCTCAAGCAGCCGAAGAACGGCATCGCCTATTCGGTCGAACAGGCGAGGCTCGTCTCCGCCGACCTCGGCCTGCCGCTGGTGGTCCGCCCGTCCTACGTGCTCGGCGGCCGCGCCATGCAGATCATCCGCGAGGAGAACCAGCTGAACGACTATCTGCTCGGCACGCTGCCGGAGCTGGTGCCGGCCGACGTCAAGGCGCGCTATCCGAACGACAAGACCGGGCAGATCAACACGGTGCTCGGCAAGAACCCGCTGCTGTTCGACCGCTATCTGTCGGACGCGACCGAGATCGACGTCGACTGCCTCTCCGACGGCAAGGACACGTTCATCGTCGGTATCATGGAGCACATCGAGGAAGCCGGCATCCATTCCGGCGACAGCGCCTGCTCGCTGCCGCCGCACTCGCTCGAGCCTGAGATGATCGAGGAGCTGGAGCGGCAGACCCGCGAGCTCGCGCTCGGCCTCGACGTCATCGGCCTGATGAACGTGCAATATGCCATCAAGGACGGCGAGATCTACGTGCTCGAGGTCAATCCGCGCGCTTCGCGCACGGTGCCGTTCGTCGCCAAGGTGGTCGGCACGCCGGTCGCCAAGATCGCCGCGCGCATCATGGCGGGCGAGAAGCTCGCCGATTTCAAGCTGAAGAAGGCCAGGCTCAAGCACGTCGGCGTCAAGGAATCGGTCTTCCCGTTCGCGCGCTTCCCCGGCGTCGACACGGTGCTCGGTCCCGAGATGCGCTCGACCGGCGAGGTCATGGGCATCGACCGTTCGTTTGCGGTGGCCTTCGCCAAGAGCCAGCTCGGCGGCGGCACGCGGGTGCCGCGAAAGGGCACGGTGTTCGTGTCGGTGCGCGAAAGCGACAAAACGCGCATCGCCGAAGCCGTTCGCGAATTGCACTCGCTCGGCTTCAAGGTGCTGGCGACATCGGGCACCCAGCGCTTCCTGACCGACCAGGGCATCCCGACCGAAAAGGTGAACAAGGTGCTGGAGGGGAGGCCGCACATCGTCGACGCCATCACCAACGGGGATGTCCAGCTCGTCTTCAACACCACCGAAGGCCCGCAGGCCCTGGCCGACAGCCGTTCGCTGCGGCGCGCGGCCCTCTTGCATAAAGTGCCGTATTACACCACTCTTTCCGGGGCCGTGGCGGCCGCGCAGGGCATCCGCGCCTATTTGGGCGGGGATCTTGAGGTTCGTACCCTGCAGAGCTACTTTTCGGAAACCTGATCGCTAGCTCCGGCGAAGCCGCTGCTAAGTGATTGGCGATGAAGCCACAATGGCCGGAGGAACTGTCCGGCCAGGTGGTGGTTCTGTTCCGGCGCTAAAAGCCCATATCTGTCAACGTCCGGCAGTCCCCGCGTTGGGCTCCGGAAACACTGACGAATCAAGGTTGCGGCGCCCACCCGCGTTTGGGGCGCACGATCGAAGGACGAGAGAGACGATGGAAAAGGTTCCGATGACCCAGGCCGGCTTTGTCGCGCTCGGGGAAGAATTGAAGCAGCGCCAGTCCGTGGATCGTCCGCGGATCATCGAGCATATCGCGGAGGCGCGCTCGCACGGAGACCTGTCGGAAAACGCGGAATATCATGCCGCGAAGGAAGAGCAGTCCCACAATGAAGGCCGCATCGCCGAGCTCGAGGACAAGCTCGCGCGCGCCGACATCATCGACATTTCCAAGCTCTCCGGCGACACCATCAAGTTCGGCGCCACCGTGACGCTGGTCGACGAGGACACCGAGAAGAAGACGGTGTGGCAGATCGTCGGCGAGGTCGAGGCCGACGCCAAGAAGGGCCGCATCTCCATCACCTCGCCGCTCGCGCGCGCGTTGATCGGCAAGAAGAAGGGATCGACCGTCGAAGTCAACGCACCCGGCGGCGCCAAGGCGTATGAGATCACCAAGGTGGAGTGGCGGTAAGGATTTGCCGCCTGCGTGTGACGATGTTTTCAAGAGGCCGCGCGATGCGCGGCCTCTTTCGTATCTGCGTGTAGCTTCTATGACGGAGCGTGGAGCAGCAGCATCTCTCGTGTCCCGAAGCGCTGCGTCCGGGGCACGAGAACGGGAAGCCTACCTTCTTCCCTTCACATCCAGCGGCACGGCCGCCTCGTACTTCGAATTGTGCAGCACCAGCGAGGTCCGCACGTTGCGGACATGTGGCGCGGCAGTCAGGTGCGTGACGAAATCCTGGAAAGTCGCCATGTCAGGCGCAACGCATTTGAGGATGAAATCGACCTCGCCCGACAGCATCCAGCATTCCCGCACCAGGGGCTCGGCGCGGACGAAATCCTCGAAAGCGCGCAAATCCGCCTCGGCCTGGCTGGACAGGTGCACGGCCGCGAACACGGTGACGTCGAAGCCGAGTTTGCGGGCGTCGAGCAGGCCCCGATAGCCGTGGATGTAGCCCTCCTCCTCCAGCGCCCGGACACGGCGCAGGCAGGGGGGCGGCGAGATGCCGACGCGCTTGGCCAGTTCGACATTCGTGATTCGACCGTCGGCCTGAATCTCGGTGAGAATCTTCAGGTCGATCTCGTCTAGGTTCCGCGACACGTGATTGGAACTCCTGCCCTTTGCAGCGGTATTGGATGGTTTGTCGAAATCCTCATAGCCCAGTCGGCACGGGCAGCGCAATTTTATTGCGCGTGCAACGCAATCGACTTTTGTTCCCTGTTGGAAAAAACCGCCGAGAGGGAATGCAATTCTTGCATAGCTCACCAGAAGGCTTAGATTAGCTCTGATATTTCAGCGCCTCCGCGAGGCCTCCCGGCACCTTCCGCGCCCGCGCTGCAAATCCCCCGTGAAAGGCGTCCATCGAAATGTCCGCTCCCGTTCATGCAAAGGTCGTTATTATCGGCTCCGGCCCTGCTGGCTACACGGCGGCGATCTATGCCGCGCGGGCGATGCTCGAGCCGATCCTGATCCAGGGCATCCAGCCCGGCGGCCAGCTCACCATCACCACCGATGTCGAGAATTATCCGGGCTTCGCCGACGTGATCCAGGGGCCCTGGCTGATGGAGCAGATGGAGAAGCAGGCGGTTCATGTCGGCACCCGGATCGTCACCGATCTGGTCACCAGGCTGGAGACGGCGCAGCGGCCGTTCCGCCTCACCTGCGACAGCGGCGACGTCTATCTCGCCGACACCGTGATCCTCGCCACAGGCGCGCAAGCGCGCTGGCTCGGGCTGCCGTCCGAAGCCAAGTTCCAGGGCGGCGGTGTGTCGGCCTGCGCCACCTGCGACGGCTTCTTCTACCGGGGCAAGGACGTGATCGTGGTCGGCGGAGGCAACACCGCGGTCGAGGAGGCCCTGTACCTCACCAACCATGCCTCGCAGGTCACCATCGTGCATCGTCGCGATCACTTCCGCGCCGAGCGCATCCTGCAGGAGCGCCTGTTCAACCACCCGAAGATCAAGGTGATCTGGGACTCGGCCGTCGACGAGATCTGCGGCACCGAGAACCCGAACAAGGTTACCCATGTCCGGCTCAAGAACGTCAAGACCGGCGCGCTCACGGACGTGAAGGCCGACGGCGTCTTCATCGCCATCGGCCACGCGCCGGCGACGGAGCTGGTCAAGGACCAGGTCAAGCTGAAACCGTCGGGCTATGTCGAGGTCGCCCCGAACTCGACCGCCACCTCGGTGCCCGGCCTGTTCGCCGCTGGCGACGTCGCCGACGAGACCTTTCGCCAGGCCGTGACGGCCGCCGGCCTCGGCTGCATGGCCGCACTCGAAGCCGAACGTTTCTTGGCCCTTCGCGCCAGCGAGCGCGCGGCAGCGGAATAACATCATGCCTCGAACACGCGACGGATTTACGGATATGGATTGGGACAAGCTGAAGGTGTTTCACGCGGCGGCGGAAGCGGGCAGCTTCACGCATGCGGGCGAGCAGCTCGGCCTGTCGCAATCGGCGGTCTCGCGCCAGGTCTCGGCGCTGGAGCAGGAGCTCTCGGTCTCGCTGTTTCACCGCCACGCCCGCGGCCTGATCCTCACCGAGCAGGGCGACCTGCTCTTCCGCACCGCGCATGACGTGTTCATGCAGCTGCAGGCGGCGCGCGCCAAGCTGACCGACAGCCGCGAGCGGCCGAGCGGCGACCTCAAGATCACCACCACGCCCGGCGTCGGCATCAACTGGCTGATCCCGCGGCTCGGCGAGTTCACCGCGCTCTATCCGGAGATCCGCATCTCGCTGATCGTCACCGACGAGGAGCTCGACCTGTCGATGCGCGAGGCCGATGTCGCGATCCGCACCCGCAAGCCGACGCAGCCGGACCTGATCCAGCGCAAGCTGTTCGCGATGGGCTTCCACGCCTATTGCTCGCCGGAATACATCAAGCGCTTCGGAACGCCGCGCACGCTGGAGGAGCTCGACTCCCACCGCATCATCACGCTGAGCGACGGCAGCTTCGCGCCGCATCTTCAGAATCGCAATTGGCTGATCGAAGCCGGACGCAACGGCTCCGGCCCGCGCGAAGCCTATTTCAAGGTCAACAACATCCTCGGTCTCGTGCGCGCCTGTCAGCAGGGCCTCGGCATCGCTGCGCTGCCGGACTATCTCGTCGAGGAACAGAACAAACTCGTGCAACTGTTCGGCGAGTCGGATTCGATCCAGCTCGACACCTACTTCGTCTATCCCGAGGAATTGAAGACGGTCGCGCGCGTGCAGGTGTTCCGCGACTTCGTGGTGAGCAAGGCGCAGCGCTGGCCGTCCTGATTTCCGCATGACTGACATGCGGCCTCGGCTGTTGCTGCATGACGCTGGCCAAGCCCATAATGTTTGCACGCTGAGCCTTCGCGTTGCGCATTTGTCCCCCTCCTCCAGTGGCGCGGGTGTTCAGTAATCCCTCTTGGAAGGTGATTGTGTCGGCCTCACGTGGCCAATACCTAAGCCGGGCCCTTCGGGTCCGGCTTTTTTTCTGTCGCATCCGGCCTTCGCCCTCCGCGTGTATTGACAGTTCCAGGCATACCCCGCATCATTTGCGCATGATCACGAAGTCGTGCGCAGTCGTCTCGAAAAAAGGTCCCCATCCGGGGACCTCGGATTTTTGCGCGCACTAGCTGACTTCGTCATCGCTGCAAATCCCGAAAACCCCGCCGCCTGGACGGGGTTTTTTCATGTGCCCTCCGTCTCAGGTTTCCCGAGAAGGAGATGGAACATGACCGGACTTGAAGATCACTTGCACGGGCTGTGGCTGCCGCTGGTGACGCCATTTCACGGCGACGCGCTGGACGAGAGATCGCTGCGGCGGCTGACGCGGCACTACGGCGCGGGTGCCGTCGACGGCTTCATCCTCGGCGCGACCTCCGGCGAAGGCATGACGCTGCGCGAGGCCGAGCTCGAACGTCTCGTCGCCGTGGTGCGCGACGAGATGGCGGCCGGCGGCCGCACCATGCCGATCTGCCTCGGGCTCTCGGGTGCCGACACCGCGCGGCTGAAGGAGCGCCTCGACGAAACCGCGGACTGGCCGATCGACGGCTACCTGATCGCGAGCCCCTATTACGTGCGGCCGTCGCAGCGCGGCCTGCTGGCGCATTTCGAGGCGCTTGCCGACCACGCGGCATGGCCGATTGTGCTCTACAACATCCCCTATCGCACCGCCGTGAACATCACCAACCAGACGCTGCTGCGGCTCGCCGAGCACAGGAACATCGTCGGCCTGAAGGATTGCGGCGCGAGCCGCGAGCAGTCGATCGCGCTGCTGCGCGACCGGCCGAAGGCATTCCGCGTGCTCACCGGCGAGGATGCCAACTATTTCGAGGCGCTCAGCGACGGCGCCGACGGCGGCATCGTGCTGTCGGCTCATGTCGAGACCGCGACGTTCGCAGCCGTCCATGCCGAGCTGAAGCGCGGCAATCATGATGCTGCGCTGGCGCGCTGGGACGAGGTCGCCGAGCTGACGCGGCTATTGTTCACCGAGCCGAGCCCCGCGCCGGCGAAGTACTGGCTGTGGCGCAGCGGCCTGATCGACAGCCCCGAAGTGCGCCTGCCGATGGTTGAAGTGAGTAGCGAGCTCGCAGCCGCGATCGATCGCGAGATCGAGCGGCGGACGAAGGTCGCGGCGTAGCGGCTCTCTCTCAACGCGCTCGCTGCGCTGCCCTCTCCGCTTGTTGGAGAGGGCAAGAGGAGACTGTGGTTAACCGCGCATCAACGGCCTTCGCTGTTGCCGCATCGCGCATCCACGGCCCGTTTACACAATCGCGCCTACCCTCCGGGACCTACAGAGGGGGAATGACCATGGGACATCGCATCCGGCCTACGGCCGCGCGGCAATTCGCGCCGGCCGATCTCTTGCAGGGAATTCTGGTGGTGTCGTCGTTCGGATTCTGGGCGGTGATGCTCGGCCTGATGCCGGTGCTGCTGTTTCGCCTCTGGCTGGTCGGCTGACGGACGCGCGCGGGATGGTTAATCCGCGGTAGCACCTGCGTTCAAAATACCGGGGCAGCTGCGATCCGGATCTTAAAACATCCCCGCTAACACTGACGCCCATAAGCGAAGAAATCGCGGAGGCGTTTGTGAATAGTCAGAATGAAATGGCGTCGCATTACGACGCCGGACAGCAGGGCTTCACCACCGAGGACATTCTCTGGGCCGCCGGCATCTGGTCGGTGATCCTGACCCTGTCGCCGGTCATCGTGTTCTACATGCTGATGGTGGCGTAGCTCGTCTTCACCGGTGCAGAAACGCAAAACGCGCGGCTTGTCCGCGCGTTTGTCGTCCGGGGAATGAACAATGAAAATTAAGCTGCCTGCTTGTGCATTGCGCCGGAAGCCGACGCCGTGCCGCGAATAGCCTTGACCGAACGCTCGATCGCCGCCCACAGCCTTGCAATCTCCTGGGCTGCACGGCTCTCGGCCTGATACTCGCGCGCACCCTCGCCGTGGCTCAGCGCCATCAGCAGGTCCGAACGATTGGTGATCTGGCCGCCCCACACCGGAGCACGGAATTTGGCCAGCGCTTCGCGGGCGATGGTGACGATGGGGCTTTCGGATTCGTCGCGCTTGGCCGGCGCACCGTTGAGCACGACCGCATAGGGCTTGCGCGCGGCGCGGCACATCTGGATGGTCTCCTGCACCGCGTTGACGTCGAACACGCCGGGACGGGCGGGGATCACCACCATGGTGGCGTTCTTGATCGCGTCGTCGACGACGGCCGACAGGTTCGGCGGCGTGTCGATCAAGACCCATTCATAGCCGTCGCGCTTGGCGGCGGAGACGATGCCGCTGACGGAGTTCACGGCAGCCTTGATCGGCGGCTCGTTGGTGCCACGCAGCTTGTGCCACAGCGTGAGCGAGCCCTGCGGATCCGCATCCACGAGCATGACCTGCTTGCTCGCCTTGATCTGCGCGGCGAGATGTGCAGCCAGGGTACTCTTGCCCGAGCCGCCCTTACGCGATGCAAAAACAATAACGTTCATACCTTCGGCCTCCAGATTGACCCCAGGCCGCGAAAATGAATCAGCGCGCTGATTCGGGAAAGAAAAATTTATCAGGGGTTGCGTTACGGCCACGAAATAACAAGGCGTGTTGGCTTTTGAGTCACACTGCATCTCCGGACGGAGACGCGGACCCAGCCGAAACACCGCTTGCGCGGGCATTTGTGCGTTTTTTGAGCAACAAGCGGGGCAACGCAACCTTGCCGCGCAAACCTGCGGGCGACTCTTCTCCGCCGCCAGGGACTGACATGGCCGCAGGCCTCGCGCGGCCTCGCGTGAACAAAAGGAGTCCAGTGGCTGTCGCGAAGCCGGCGTCCGCGCTCAGCCTTCGCTGGATTTTTTTCTGGCCACCTTCGGCGCCGGCTTCTTCTTGGGCGCGATGTTGGTCGGCTTGCCGGCGCGGGCCTCGCCCGGCTCGGGACCGGAGCGGAAAAACACCCGGCATTGCGGCGAGAGCTGCGACTTCTTCTTGATCATGCAGGCGGTGATGGCATCGACGTTCGGAACGAACTCGCTGCACAGCCGCATCGCATCCGGCGAGCAGGCCTGCTGCTCCTCCTGGGTGTAGGCGAAGCCGGGGCGCGGCAGGGCCAGGACGGCCAGGGCAAGCGAGAGGCTTGCAGCGGCCAATGATTTCTTGAAGCGAAATGCCGGCATCGATGTCCCCACGTGATGAGTCCTTGGGAATAGTGGGTGAACGGCGGTGCGTTGGCAACGAGGGCAGATGCGAAAGCCGCGACGTGTGCGGTCTCGGCAACAGGGGCCGGGCTCTGGCACCAGAGAGGGCAAGGACTCCGTGTGATGCGGAGTCGTTTCCGCCCATCGGCGTCATCCCCGCGAAGGCGGGGATCCAGTATTCCAGAGACACCGAATGTTCCACGAGACGCCGCGGCGTACTGGATCCCCCGCTTTCGCGGAGGATGACAGTCGTGCGCCGGAAAGAGAGCGTGGGTCACCTCGACCAGTTTCCGAGCCCGCCAAACACAAAACTGCGAAAACAACCCCATGCACAGTAGCCAAGTGACGGCAATCCCTCGGCATTTCCGTTCTTAGGATTTCACGAAGTCGAATTTGACTTGTCGGGCAAAACAGGGGCATGATGGCATCATCAAAAAAGGATGCGCGTGGGGTGGTCGGCCTGTCTCCTGCGCCGGTCGAAAGCGTTGGCGGGAGTGGAGGCGATCGCATGGATGGGAATGAGGCGGAACTTCCGCTCGCGGGGGTGACGGTGGTCTCGCTCGAGCAGGCCATCGCCGCGCCGCTGGCCAGCCGGCACCTGGCGGACTGGGGCGCGCGCGTCATCAAGATCGAGCGGCCCGGAAGCGGCGATTTCTGCCGGGACTACGATCATGTCATGAACGGCATGTCGAGCCAGTTCGTCTGGACCAATCGCTCCAAGGAGAGCCTTGCCATCGACATCAAGAGCGCCGAGGGGCGCGAGGTGCTCGACGCCCTGCTGCCGAAGGCGGATGTGTTCATCCAGAACCTCGCGCCCGGCGCGGCAGAGCGGATCGGCCTCGATGCCGCATCGCTCGTGCGAAAATTTCCGCGCCTCATCGCCTGCGACGTTTCGGGCTATGGCACCGGCGGCCCCTACAGCGACAAGAAGGCCTATGATCTCCTGGTGCAGTGCGAGGCAGGCGTGCTTGCGGTCAACGGCACCGAGGCGGAGCCCGCCAAGGTCGGGTTATCGGTGGTCGATATCGCCACCGGCATGTACATCCTCAACGGCGTGCTGATGGCGCTGTACGCCCGCGAGCGGACCGGCAAGGGCACGGCCTTCCAGGCCTCGCTGTTCGATTCCATCACGGACTGGATGAGCTATCCCGCGTTCTACACCGAGAGCACGGGCCGACCGCTGCCGCGCACCGGCGCGAAACATGCGACGATCGCGCCTTACGGCCCGTTTCGCGTCGGCGACGGAACGACCGTCTTCTTCGGCATCCAGAACGACCGGGAATGGCGGTCGCTGTGCCGCATCGTCCTCGGCGATGTCGGCTTTGCCGACCATCCGAAGTTCCGCACCAATCCGCTGCGCATGCAGAACCGCGACGATCTGCAGGCGCATATCGAGCAACGCTTTGCATCCATGACTAGCGAAGAGGTGCTGCGGCTGCTGGACGAAGCCGCGATCGCCAATGCGCATCTGAACTCGGTCGAGGCCTTCCTGAAGCACGAGCAGCTTCACGCGCGCGGGCGCGTGCAGAGCGTGGGATCGCCGAGCGGCCCGGTGATGAGCTTCCTGCCGGCGCTCACCCTTCCCGGCGTGACGCCGCGGATGGATCCGGTGCCCGATGTCGGCGAGCACAACGAGGCCATCCTCGCCGAACTCGGCCTGGCCAGGGAGACGTGACGATGGCTTTGCAGCGCCCGAGCCGGGCCTATCTGGCTGTTCCCGCGCATCGCGCCCGCCTCGTCGCCAAGGCGGCGGCGTCAGGCGCGGATGCCGTGTTCATGGATCTCGAAGACGCCGTGCCGCCATCCGAGAAGGGTCTTGCGCTGGGGGAAGCCGCCGGCGCGCTGTCCTCGCTCGACTGGGGCAACAAGCGCGTCGCGGTCAGGCTCAACGCCGTCGACAGCCCGTTCATCGCAGAGGAGATCCGCACGCTGGCGGCTCTGCCCCGGCTGGATGCGGTGATCGTGCCGAAGGCGGAGCGCGTGAGCGACATCGCCGCCATCGCCGACCAGCTCCGTGCGGCCGCGCCGGATCGCGCCGAACCAGTCGCGCTCGAACTGCTGATCGAGACCGCGCTCGGCCTCGTCAATGTCGACGCGCTCGCCGCCGCACATACAAGCGTGGCCGCGCTTCATCTCGGCGTCGGCGACTTCGCGGCCTCGCTCGGCGCCCGCACCTCCGACATCGGAATCTCGCCGGACGGCTATCGCCATGTCGGATCGGCGCAAAGCGGCTACGCCTCCGCCCCGCTCGACCTGTTCGCCTATCCCATGATGCGCCTTTTGGTCGCCGCGCGCGCCTTCGGCCTGCGCGCCATCGACGGCCCCTGCGGCGCCTTCCGCGATGGCAGGCTGACTGAGGCCAGCGCGCAGAAGGCCGCCGCGATGGGCTTTGACGGCAAGCAGGTGATCCATCCCGACCAGATCGAGCCGACGCTGCGCGCCTTCACGCCGTCGGCCGAGGAGCTGGTACAGGCAAGGCGGGTCGTCGAGGCGATGGAGCAAGCCGAGGCGCAGGGACAGGGCGCGGTGACGCTGGACGGCAAGATGATCGACTATGCCAATGTGCGCATGGCGCGGAGGATTATTGAGTTGGGGGCGTAAGGCTAATAGGAGGTTGAGTCCCTTGCGGCGCATCCTTCGAGACGCCCGCTCGCACGGGCCCTTTCCATGTGCAGCGTCCGCTTTCGGCGCTGGCGACTCAGGATGAGGGCGGAGTGCGCGGCGGCAATTTCGCGGGCGCACTGCCGCTTAGCCTCACCCTGAGGAGGCCGCCACCGGGTCCGCGAAGCGCGGCCCGATGACAGGCTCCGCGGTCATCTCGAAGGGCGAGGCGCTGGGCACGCCGCGCGAAGGTAACAGCGCTGATCGTTACGAAGTAACGCGACCAAGGCGCGGGCGATGCCGCGCGGCCTCGGATATCATTGCCTCGATCAGCGCAGACCCAGGAACGAGAGCACCGCACCAATCACGACAACCAGCCCGATGATATAGATGATACCGTTCATAGCTCAGCTCCTCAGCGTTGTCCGTCCTGCCGCTGCTACAAACAGCCGGGGGCCCGAAAAGGTTCGCCGGTAAAACTCGCCATTTTCTGTCCAAAGCGGGGAACGAAAACGCGCCATCTGCTCCGCCGCGCCGGGGCCCGTGCCACCTCCAGATGATTTTGCCTTTGCACGCAAAGGTCGCTAGTCTCTCCTGATACGTTCAGGGAGGGTAGCATGGCACAACGCGAAGAGATGCTCGCACTGGTCCGGCGCGCCTATGCCGCACGCGACAACGATGACGCCGAGAGTCTGGTCGCCGCTTTTCATCCCAAGGGTCTGTTCGCCTTGATGGGCGACAAGACCGCACTCGAATTGACAGGAAGCGTGGAGGGACACCCAAGCCTGCGTGGGGCCTTCAGCAAATTGATCGAAGACTTCGGTTTCGAAGGCCGCGAGATCCTGGCTGAGCTGGTTGACGGAGATAGAGTCGCCATCCATTCCCGCGTCGACGTTCGATATCGTCCGACCGGCCAGGTTTCCAGCACCGAGATCCTGGACCTGTTCAGGCTTCAGGACGGCAAGATCGTCGAGCTGATCGAGTTTGCGGATACGGCGCAGGTCAAGATGATGATTTCGTGAGGACGACTTCGTAAAGTTCAGTGCACTGTCGCGGTAATCTCGCGCCGACAGAAGCTCAGCTGCTGGGTTTACGGTGCTCGGCATGACCAATCGAAGGCGAGCATTTTGACTTTAGCCTAGGCAGCCCAGTCCATGATCGCGTCGATGAAGGTCTGAGCCTGGCGGATCGCGTCGAGCCTCGTCGCACAGACACCGACCGACACTGTTCGGCCCTTTCCGACAGTCCACTTCCAACCAGCCGGGTAGCTCATTTCAACGATCGAGAAGCTTACGCCGCGATGTTCCACGGAGAACCTCCGCTAACATGTTGCTGTGTCCGAAAAGGCTACTCCAAATGGCGAATTTGTCCAGCCGAACGCAGGCCCACAATTCGCTCACGCGGCTTGGATATAAACGTTCAGGAGAGCGCATGGAGACTTATTGCGGTGGTGGTGTTGATGGTGGCGGGCGGAAGTAGGGGCGCCTGACGATTGCCGACCCCGCTATTCAACACGTTGGCCCGCGCGCCAGGCCATCTCCCAGAAGTCTGCCTCGAGGCGGGTGGCTTCCTTGAAGATCGCAATCAGCTCGGCCTCGCGGGCCGGCGTGGCGTAGAGATCGGCGAGCTGCTCCATATGCACTAGAGCCTTGGCAGCGACCTCCTGGTACGGCGCGCCGGCGTACTCGGCGATCCAGACGCGATAGGCGTTCCTCGCGGTGTCAGCATCGGGGCGCGAAGCGAGCCGCGTTGCGATCTCCGCGTACCCGATCACGCAAGGCGCGAGCGCCACCTTGAGCGCCAGCAGATCGCCGCGCATTCCCGCATCTAACACGTAGCGCGTATAGGCCAGCATCTCGGCCGCCGGAGGGGCTTGTTCAAGGTCGCTCGGGGACAGACCCCATTCGGCACAGAGCTTCACATGCAGATTCATCTCGACATCGAGGATGGCCGAAAGGCCGGCCGCGGCTTCACGCATGTCGGCAAGTCTGGGCGACTTGTAGACCGCGAGCGCGTAGGCGCGCGCAAACTCGATCAGGAACAAATAGTCCTGAACGAGATAGTGACGAAACGCCGCTTCGGGGAGCGAGCCGTCTGCCAATCCGTTCGTGAAGGGATGCTCGGTATAAGCCCGCCACTCAACGGATGCTTCTGTCTTGAGACGCTCGAAGAAACTCACGATGTTTTTCGCCTAGCTTGCTTGTCCAGGAACGTCCGTGGCCCGCTACCGATAGCGCATTGCGAACCGAGGAGCTACGGTGACCGCGCACAAAGCTAATTACGTTGACAGTGCACAAAATAGGGCCTGACCAGCGCTTCAGATGGCGCGCCGTGCAGATTAGTGCACTGTCAGCGTAATCCGCTCCGCGAGGACATCGCAGAGCCCTATTGACGAGAATTAGGTTTTTGAAGAATCGATCAACATAGAGCTTGCTGGGACGTCCGTTATAAGCGACGAGACTTTCTCGGAGAGAGCCTCGCCCGTTTTTGTGAAGATAGAGGCAACAGATTTTGTAGCTCTCCTTCAGACTCAGGGTACCCAAGAGCAACAAGAACGTGTTGCACCCGTAATGAGCTCGCCAGTAGACAAGTTGCCCGACTACGTACGTCTTGTCGGATACAAGACCGACTCCATTCTAAACCGGCTCAATGACCCTCCCGAAGAATGGCAAGCCGATCGTAGTCAGCTGTCAACAGTCGAGCCGCCATTGGACCATGTTCAGGACGCCACAATTCATTTTTTCCAAATCGAGGCAGACAGACGAATGTTCAAAGTCGTTGTCCAAGGTTCAAGGGTATTCGTGATCGAGGTTTAGTCCTCGATCTGGTGGACGGCCGCCGTTCCACTCCTCAAGGTGTCATAGTTCGCCGAGCGGCATTCTAGCTGGGCAGTTTGTCGCCGACACTCTTGAGGTGGATTCGGGAAAAGATCAGCTTCCGGCATGACGAAAACCAGGGATGTGATCCCATTTGGTTCCCGAGATCTGTAAGCCGTAATCAGCGAAATTGGGGATGCTCGGAGGCGGGTGAGATTTAGCCAGAGCGTGCCGCGGTGAAACAGGAGTCCATGGATCTGAGAAGGATGGCATCCTTCATTTCCGCGGAAACAAGTGGCAACTGGATCTAGAATATCTCGTCTGCATCGAGTTGTGTCACCACGCCGGAGCACCCTTAACTGGTTAGTCCCGCTGGTACAGTTGGGTGGGCTCGAACCACCGACCTCCTGTTCCACAGACAGGCGCTCTAACCAACTGAGCTACAACTGCATCCTGGCGAGCCGCGCCTTGGGACGCCCTCAAAAAAGGGCCGGTGCCGAGGGGGCTGGACCGGGCGGAAACTAGGTGCAACGGCCCGGTTTGGCAAGGCCGCAGAGGGGCGAAAAACCTGCGGAATTCACCGTCAGTGCGCGGAGTTCGGGCTTGATGGCGGGCATCGAGGTGTTGCGCTCCCTTCTTCCGATTGCGGCAGGCCACCGCATATGACGCCGGCGGTCCGGGCGCTTAAGCTTCCACAGCGTCATGGCCGGGCTTGTCCCGGCCATCCACGCCTTTGCCCGAGCTACCCAAGAACGTGGATGCCCGGGACAAGCCCGGGCATGACGACCGCCCTCGATTCCCACATGCGCGCGCGGGAGAGGCGAAGAAAAAACCCGGGCACCTGGCCCGGGTTTCCTTCAGCTCGAACCGGCCTCACCGCTCAGGCGGCGGACGGATAGTACTTCGAGGCACTCGCCTTGATCGGCTCGGCGGTCTCGGCGGCGACGCGCTGGCTGAGCTCGGCCAGCTCCTTGGCCTGGGCCTGGAAGGTCTCGAACTGCTTGCGGGTGTGGCCGGTCCACAGCTCCAAGGCTTCGGCCGGCGACTTCAGGCCGAACAGCTGCTGGGCGAAGTCGAGCTGGGCGCTGGTGTTGGCCTTCATGAACTCGACCAACTTGGCGGTGTATTCGCTCGCGCCCTTGGAGGCGCAAGTGAACACGGCCTCGACGGTGCCGTTGTGGGTCTCGGCGGCGTCCTTGAACTTGGCGTAGTTCTCGCGGGCCTGCGCAGCGCCCTTTTCGGCGAACGCACGCATCTGCTCGGGAACCTCGAACGGGATGATCGAGGCAGAAAACGGATCAGTCGCACCTGTCATGGTTGTCCCTCACGCTAATGAAAAAATCGAGTGAGCCTTCTGGCGCGCCCGCCGGCCCCGATCGCGGGCCCTCGCATTCAGCGGGTACGAAGTCTGGAAACGCGAAACGAATGAGATGGCTCGCCCAGCGCCCAGCACCATATGTGCCTATCATGTCAACATTGTGCATCGCAACGCGGCAGACGGGTGCGCTGCGAAATTTAATCTAGGTAAGGGTGAGGTTCCCGGCCGGGGGAACCGGGGGTTGAGGTAATTGGGTGCGGGGCGCCGCGGCGACTTTCTTATCCTCCCCTGGAGGGGGAGGGTCGATCGCGCGCAGCGCGAGCGGGGTGGGGTGATCTTTCCACTCGGGCACCGCCTGCGTGGAGAGATCGCCCCACCTCGGTTCGCATTTCGCTTCGCTCCATGCGGACCGATCTACGGGCGAGCTACGCTCGTCCCGGACCCCTTCAGGGGAGGATGGGCACTTTTTGTGCGGCACGGGCTTTGAACCGCACCCACCCGCGAATCCCTTGGATGCAACGGCGCTGCGGCTTGCGGGGTTGGCACCATTAAGGTTATCGCCGCTTGGGGCGCCCTTCCGGGCTTGCGGCCGTGGACCTGCCCGCGCCTCTCGGGCGATAACTCTTTCTTAAGGCTGCCATTCCGGCAGCCGCCACCTGATGCGTGAACGACAGCCGGCCTCATGAAGCGTTCGGATTTCCAGTTGCGAGGTGTGGGCGATCCGCGGCTGGCCGTGCATGCGACCTCGCCGCTGGCCACCTGGCTGTGGTCGGTCGACGGCTCGCGCGTGCTGTGGGCCAATCCGGTCGGCGCAAACCTGTTCGGCGCGGCGACCAGCGCCGGCCTCGCCGACAAGGTGTTCGGCCCGGCGGACAGCCATCGCCGCCAGGTCGCCCGGCTCGCGGGCCAATTGCCGGCGAACGGCACCGTGCGGCTCGAACGGCTGCGCGGCTTCGGGGCCCGGCTCGGCACGCTGATGACCTGCGCCTGCGCGCGGCTCGACTTTGCCGATGGCGGCCATGCGGTGCTGGTCACCGCCATGGATCCCACGTCGCGCCCGATGCCGCTGGTCGAGCGGCTGTCTCGCCTGGTCGCGGGCGCCAAGGTGCCGATGGCCGCGTTCGCGCCGGACGGATTGTTCGTCGGCGCCAGCGAGGCCGCCCGCTCCCTGCTCGGCTTCCGCGATCTCTTCGAGGCCGGCCTCGACCAGGCACGCGGCGATGCGCTGGCGACCGGCCGCGCCGCGACGCCGATCGGCATCGGCCAGATGGTGCTGCAACGGGTCGGCACGGGGGCCGATGTCGGCCTGGTCGCGCTGATCGAGCCTGCCGCCCGGACAGAGGCGGCGCGCGAGGCCGCGCCGGAGGTGGCGCCCAATATCGCACGCGACCAGCCGGCTCCGCCCGCGCCCCAAGTCCCTCCGGTCGAGCCTGCGGCCACAGGGCCGGAGGAGCCTGCGCCGTCGAACGCGGCGCCGTCCGCGTTCGCACTGTTCGATGCCTTCACCGAACCGGGCGAAACAGCTGCGCCAGCCGAGACTGCACACACGCCCGGGCAGCCCGGCTGCGAGGCGACACCGGACGTCGGACCCGTCGAGGCCATTGAAGAGCCGATCGTCCCCGCCGCGCCCGAAGCCACGCACAAGACTCCGGTTAAGACTCCGGTTGAAAACCCGGCAGAGGCCATTGTGTCGCCGCAGGTTGTGCCGATCACTCGAGGCATGGTCGAGCCGGAGTCGGAGTCCTCGGGCCAGCAGGAGCCGCCCGCACCGCGTCAGCATCCGCTGCGCTTCCTCTGGCAGATGGATGCAGAGGGCCGCTTTGTGCTTCTCTCCGATGAGTTCATCGGCCTGATCGGCGCGCACACGGCCGCCGGCTTCGGCCGCCCCTGGCGCGAGATCGCCGAAACATTCTCGCTCGACCCGGACGGGCGCGTCGCGCAGGCGCTTGCGAGCCACGACACCTGGGCCGGCATCACCGTGAACTGGCCGGCCGACGGCGGCGAGCGTCTTCCGGTCGAGCTCGCGGGCCTGCCGGTCTACGACCACGAGCGTAACTTTGCCGGCTTCAGGGGATTCGGCGTCTGCCGCGATCTCGACGGCCTCAACCGGCTCGAGGCGCTGCGCCGCTTCGAGCTGTTCACCGCGCCGCCGGCGCAGCAGGACATCGCCGCTGACGCCGCCGAGCCCGCCCCGGAGCCGGAGGCCGAGCCCGAAGTCGAGCCCGAAGCCAAGCTCGAAGCAGAGCCCGCAGCCGAGCCGGAAGCAACGGCAGCGCCTCCGCCGATCGAGCCGCCCGAGCCTGAGGCGACACCCGAGCCTGAACCGGCAGCCGCCACAGCCGGCGCGAATTCACACTCAACCGATCTGGAAACGCCCGTGGAAACGCCTCCCAATGTCGTGCCGTTCCGACCGGCCGGCGACGCACGACCGCCGACGCTGACGCCGGTCGAGAACAGCGCATTCAACGAGCTCGCGCGGCAATTGTCCGAGCGGCTCGAACGCGATCGCGAGACGATCGCGGCCGATGCGGCGGAGCCGGCGGCAGAGATCGCGGCCGAACCATCGGCGCCGGAGCCCGAGGTGCCGCACACCGCGGCCGGATGGCTGAGCGAGCCCGCAGCCCCGGCGCGCGGCATCAGCGCGCGCGACCGCACGCTGCTCGATCTGTTGCCGACGGGAATCCTGATCTACCGGCTCGACCGCCTGCTCTACGCCAATCCCGCCTTCCTCGCGCGCATGGGCTATGCCAGCCTCGGCGCGCTGGAGAATGCCGGCGGGCTCGATGCGCTCTATGTCGAGCCCGGCGTGTCGTCGGCGAGCAGCACCTCGCAAGGCGGCACACCCGTCACGATCAGCGCGACGGTCGCGAACGGCGAAGCTCCGCTTGCGACGACCGACGCGCATCTGCACACGATCGACTGGGACGGCGAGAGCGCGCACGCGCTGATCTGCGCGCTGCCGCAGGCGACACCGGTCGCCGCGGCGCCTGTCATCGCAGACGCCGTGATTGCCGAATCCGTCGTCACCGAGTCCGTCGTCGCAGCGTCCTACACCTACGAACCCGAGTCCGCGGCCGGCGAAGCCGAGGCCGAGGATCTCGCCGCCATCCTCGACACCACGGCCGAGGGCATCGTCATGTTCGATGCCGAAGGCAACATCCACGCCTGCAACCGCAGCGCCGAGGCGCTGTTCGGTTATGACGGCGAAGCGCTGCTCGAGCAGAATCTCTCGACGCTGTTCGCGCCGGAGAGCCAGCAGATCGTCGCCGATTATCTCGAAAGCCTGAAGAGCCAGGACATTGCGAGCCTGCTCGACCACGGCCGCGAGGTGCTGGGACGCGAGAAGAAGGGCGGCGTCATTCCGCTCGCGATGATCATGGGCCGCACGCGGCCCGACGGCCCGAACTTCTTCGCCGTGTTCCGCGACCTCTCGCAGAGCAAGAAGGGCGAGAGCGAGCTGACGCAGGCCCGCCGCCTCGTCGACGGCGCGGCCAATGCCAAGGCCGACATGCTGGCGCGGATCAGCCACGAGATCCGCACGCCGCTCAACGCCATCATCGGCTTTGCCGAGGTGATGATCTCCGAACGCTTCGGCGCGCTCGGCAACGAGCGCTATGGCGAATACATGAAGGACATCCGCGCCTCCGGCGAACGCGTCATCGCCATCATCGACGACCTGCTGGAGCTGTCGCGGATCGAGACCGGCAAGCTCGACCTCACCTTCGACAATCTCAACCTCAACGACCTCGTTGAAGCCTGCGTCGCGGTGATGCAGCCGCAGGCCAACCGCGAGCGCATCATCATCCGCACCTCGCTCGCCCATGCGCTGCCGCAGGTGAACGTGGATGCGCGCGCGATGCGGCAGATCACCATGAACCTGATCTCGAACTCGATCCGGCTCGCCAGCGCCGGCGGCCAGGTCATCGTCTCGACCGCGCTGACCGACCGCGGCGAGATCGCCTTGCGCATCCGCGACACCGGCCACGGCCTCACCGAGCGCGAGGTCGCCGCCGCGATGGAGCCTTTCCGCACCCCGCCGCCCGGCGATGCCGCGGACAGCTCGGCGCTGAGCCTGTCGCTGACCAAGGCGCTGGTCGAAGCCAACCGCGCCCGCTTCAACATCAAGAGCGCCGGCCACGGCACGCTGATCGAGGTGGTGTTCGCGCCAGTGCTGGCGGGGGCGTGAGGGGCTCACTGGCTTGCGGGCAGGCCGCGCGCCAGCGCTGCCGCCTGCTGCAGGCTGATGCCGTTGGCCAGCGGATCGGCATGGCGATGCGCCAGGTGCCACTCGGTGCCCACGCGCCGGTAGACGAGCGTCACGCGCAAGGCCCATTCCTGGGCCGGCAGCCCTCCGACCTCGACGCTGTCCCGCTCGATCAGCGCCAGGACGACCATGTCTTGCGAGCCATAGGTCTGCACGACCTCCTGCCTGTGCGTGCCGTTCCTGAAGAACCGGCCCATCCGCTCCCACCTTTCCGGCGTGTACTCCGCGGCCTTTGACGGCACCCCGCCGAAGGGAGACATCAGCACGAAGTCGTCGGTGAGGGAGACCATCTGCCGGTAGGTGCCGGCGTCGCCGCGCATCAGCGCCGCGTTCGCCTGCTGGGTATGGTCGATCAGTTTCGCGATGACGTCGTCGGCCGTGGCCGCCTCGGCGACGACGAGCGGCATGCATGCCATCCCTGCGAGCGCGCGACGCCTAGACACCGCCGAGGGCGCGGCTGCGCGATGCAGATCTTGGTCGTTCTTCATGCGAGGGCTCCGGTGTTGAGGGTTCATGCGGTTGCACGAGACGCTGGATGCCGCTTTGACCGTGATGAAGCCAGTGATAAGATCTCAGGATCATGCTGAATCCTGCTCAGCTTGCCCGGATCGACGTCAGCCTCCTCGTCGTGTTCAGCACCGTGCTGGAGGAGCGCCAGGTTTCGCGCGCGGCGGACAAGCTCAAGCTCACGCCCTCGGCGGTGAGCCACGGATTGGCCCGGCTGCGGCGCATCTTCCACGATCCGTTGTTCCTGAAGACGCCGAGCGGCGTGAAGCCGACGGAGCGTGCGCTCGCGCTTGCAGGTCCCGTCGCCGAACTCCTGTCGCGCCTCGATGCGATCGTGTCGGCCGCCGAGCCCTTTGACGCGCGAACGGCGAGGCGATCGTTCACGATCGGCACACCGGATGCGCTGGCCGCGGTGTTTCTCGCGTCTCTCCTCGAGACCCTGGCCCGAGAGGGTCCGGGGATCGACATCCGGCTGCTGCAGCTGATGCCGCAACGTCATGGCAAGGCGTCGAGCCAGGTCTGGCAGGACACGCTCTCCGAGCTTGATTCGCACCGGCTCGACCTCGCCGTGCTGCCGGTCGGTCCGCTGCCGTCACGTTACGCCGAACGGTTGCTGTTCGAGGAGGAATTCGTCGTCGCCATGCGCAAGGGCCACACCATGGCCCGCAAGGTCACGCTCGCGACCTATCTGGCAGCACGGCACATGCTGGTGTCGGCGACCGGTGATGCGCTCGGGATCGTCGACGTCAGGCTTGCCGGACGGGGCCATTCCCGGCGCGTGGCGCTGACCGTGCCCAACTTCATGTTGGCGCTGGCGCAGCTCGCCGAGAGCGATTTCGTTGCGACCTTGCCGCGCCATCTGGTCGAACGCCATGCCGCGCGTTTCGACCTAGTGATGCGTCCCGTGCCGTTTCCGTGGACGCCCGACCCGGTGCGTGTCGTCGCCTCACAAGCTGCGATGGCGGATGCCGGTGTCGCCTGGCTGTTCGAGACGGTGGCGCGCTGCCTGGGTCCGCCGACGCCGACGGCGCCCAGACGTCGCGTCTCCGCCTGATGACCGAATAACAAAAAGGGCACGGCGCTTGCGGCGCCGTGCCCTTTCGCATTCCTGTCGCCTGGCCTCAGCTGTAGATCTCGAACAGGCCGGCGCCGCCCTGGCCGCCGCCGATGCACATCGTCACCACGCCCCACTTCGCCTTGCGGCGGGCGCCTTCCTGCAAGAGGTGGCCGGTGAGGCGGGCGCCGGTCATGCCGAAGGGATGGCCGATCGCGATCGAACCGCCGTTGACGTTGTACTTGGCGGGATCGATGCCGAGCTGGTCGCGGCAGTACAGGCACTGGCTGGCGAAGGCTTCGTTGAGCTCCCACAGATCGATGTCGTCGATCTTGAGGCCCGTGCGCTTGAGCAGCTTCGGAATCGCGAACACCGGGCCGATGCCCATCTCGTCGGGCTCGCAGCCGGCGGTCGCCCAGGCAACGAAGCGGCCGAGCGGCTTCAGGCCGCGCTTCTCCGCGTCCTTGGCTTCCATCAGCACCACGGCGGCGGCGCCGTCGGAGAGCTGGCTGGCATTGCCGGCGGTTACGTATTTGCCGGGACCCTTCACCGGCTCGAGTTTTGCCAATCCTTCCATCGTGGTGTCAGGACGGTTGCACTCGTCGCGATCGACGACGTAATCGACGATGCTCTCCGCCTTGGTCTGCTTGTCGACGACCTTCATCTTGGTCTTCATCGGGACGATCTCGTCCTTGAACTTGCCCGCCTGCTGCGCGGAGGCCATGCGGCGCTGCGATTCCAGCGAGAACTCATCCTGATATTCGCGGCTGAGCTTGTAGCGCTCGGCGACGATGTCGGCGGTATCGATCATGGCCATGAAGATGTCGGGCGCGACCTTGAGCAGTTCCGGGTCGACCGATTCCTTCGGCGTGGCGCCGCCAGGGATCGAGATGCTCTCGACGCCGCCGGCGACGATGCAGTCGGCGCCATCCGAGCGGATCGAGTTGGCGGCCATCGCGATGGTCTGCAGTCCCGAGGAGCAGAAGCGGTTCACCGAGACGCCGGCGGTGGTCTTCGGTAGGCCGGCGAGCAGCGCGGCCTGGCGGCCGATGTTCGGCGCGCCATGGGCGCAATTGCCGAGATAGCAGTCCTCGACATAATCCTTCTCGACGCCGGCGCGATCGACCGCGTGCTGGATGGCGTGGGCCGCGAGCGACATCGGCGGCGTGATGTTGAACCCGCCGCGGCCGGATTTTGCCAGGCCCGTGCGCGCATAGGAAACGATGACGGCTTCACGCATGTGTTTCTCCCTTGTCGAACGATCTGAACGGAGCGTAGTTACGACGCGTTCTGGGCGCCATTGGTACACAAAGTTTGATGTGCGCGGGAAATAAAAAGCAGCCGAGCAGGAGCCTAGACCGTTCCGCAGCTCGGAATATCTACGTGCCGTCGGCTTCGAAGCTTCGACGAGTCCGAGCAGGCGCGGAGTTCGCAAGCCGACGTTCAAACCGACGCCTGCGGAGATGGCCTGTCCAGCAGCTTGAACAGCCATTCGATGCCGGCATCCATCAGCGCGACCTTCGGGACGATGGCACGAAGCTGAAAGCTTCGCATCGACAACGGTGAATCGATGCCGAGCAAGCCAAAGCGGGCACCGTGAACATCGAGAAGCCCTTTCGGCAGGGCGGCGATCAGGTCGGTTTCAGCGACAACCGCCATCAAGAGCATGAAGCTCGGAACGGTCATGGCGACGCGGCGGGACAGCCCTCTGCTGGCAAGGACATCGTCGACATAGCCGCGGGGATCGCCTGCGGAGGAGACGATGACGTGCTGCATCTCGCAAAAGCGTTGCAACGTCGGTTCATCCGCGAAAGCATGGCCGCGACGGACGGCGATCTGGAACCTGTCTTCAAAAACGATCTTGGACACATAGCGCGCTGGAACGTCGTCGATCGGAACCACCGCGATGTCGGCTGTTCGCGCGTCCAGCACCGCGAAGGCTTGTTCGCGCAGCACGTATCGCAGTGCCATGTCGATGAAGGGCGCCTCTTGCTGAACGACCTTCAGCAATCGAGGCATCATGACGGCGGCGATCGCGTCGGGCGCACCGACCGTGAAGCGGCGCCGCGAGCAAGCCGGATCGAACGGCTCCGCCGTCGCTACGACTCGCCGTGCACGTGCCAGGACGTCTGCAATGGCATCGGCGAGTTGGAGAGCGCGCTCGGTGGGAACGACGCCTTTCGGCGTCTTGAGAAACAAGGGGTCGTTGAACTGCTGCCGGAGCCGGCCAAGTCCATGGCTGACAGCCGACGGCGTCACATGCAGACGCGCCGCAGCTCTGGCGACGTTCCCCTCGGCGAGCACGGCCTCGAACACCGGAAGCAGGTTCAGGTCGACTCGATTAAGCTGAATGTCATTCATGATGTTCGTGAAATTATATCGGCAAACTGATTTTGCGCCAACAACGACCAACCTTCGTGCAGCCCCAAACAAGCGCTGCTCGTGAAAATCAATTGTTAATTCAAACCCTTACGGAGATTTTCGATGCCTTTTGCCACCCCTCTCCCGCCATGGCTCCTGCGCAGTGCAGCGGCCTCGATCCTCCTGTTGATGGCCGGTAGCACCGGCGCTCATGCGTCACGCGCGAACGGCACGATCGCCGGCAACGGCTTCAGCTCGACCGTCCTGAAGGTCGTTTCCGAGAACGGCACCTCGTGGACCAAGATCGAGGGCAGCACCATCAGTCTGCCCATCAAGGTCCTCATCACGACTCCGTCGTACCCGATCGTGAACTACAAGGTGCGTCAACTCGGCCACCCCGAAGGCATGTATTTCGTCAACGTGTCTCCCGACAAGAAGCACGATGATGGGGTGAACTTCTCGGCCACCTATGAAGGCTCGACCGACTTCATGACGACCGCGGAAAAGCAGGCCATCATTGCGACCTGCAACAAGAAGCTCGACGAAGGAAAGGGTATTCGCGAAAGCCACAGCATGTTCGGTTCGGTTGGCGTCGAGCTGATCACCTCGTTCCTGATGCCGAGCAAGGATGTCGGTCCGCTTCCTTCGGGCGGGCTGGGAGCGCCGCTCAAGCACACCGCCAACGTGGCCGTGCCGGTGAAATGCGAGGGCAAGCATGGCAAGGCCGATGACGTCGCCGCCAAGGAGCCGAACTTCAGCGTCAAGGACATCCACCTCCGCTTCATGACCTCTGCCGGCCATGTGACGAGTCCCAATCCCGGGGCGAAGTGCCAGATGACCCACGCCCGCGTCCGGGTCGGCACCAGCAAGGCCGGTGGGGTCAAGTTCAAGCTCTGGACCAAGGTCGGTAACGAGCCGATGCAGAGCCAGTTCGTGGAGGCCTGGTCCTCGTTCGTTTCGCCAGGCAAGTACGAGGCGGTCTTCACCAAGAAGATCTCGGTGTCGAAGACGACGAGCGTGCAGGCGATGGCCGAGGACAAGACCAACCCGATCGGGCAGTCGACGGGATGGAAGCAGGTGTCGCTCGACTGCACCGGCGCGGGCGGCGGCGGCTTCGCCGGTACGCCCAATCCCTCGGACAAGCGACTGCCGGGTCGCGCCTTCCCCAGCGAAGCACGGCCGATCCCCAAAGCTCTGCCATCGCGGCCGAGTGTTGGCGAAGCCAGGCTCCCGCCTATGGCGCAGGCCCATGCCGCTCGAGCGAGGGATCGGTTCTATCCGTCGAAGCCGCACGTGAACTAACGGTCCATCAAGAGACCGACCGATGCCGCCGGGCGAACCTCTGACTGATGGAGGTTCGCCCGACCGGCGCAAAGGTCGCTTCGGAACGCAGCGGCGGCTCAGTGCGATGGCTCTATGTGAGGCCGCCGAACCGATCCTACCAATGAGCGCTACAACCGCGACGAAGATCCGGTGGAATCTCCCGCACTCAGAACGTCAGCGCCTTGGCCTGCTTGACCTGCGGCAGGGCCTGCACCTTGGCGAGCAGGTCCGCCGGCACCGCGCCGTCGACCTCGACCAGCGCAATGGCATCGCTGCCGGGCGCGACGCGGCCGAGATGGAAGGTGGCGATGTTGATCTTGGCGTCGCCGAGCAGGCTTGCGAACTTGCCGATAAAGCCCGGCTTGTCCTCGTTGGTGACGTAGATCATCGACTTGCCGAACTCGGCATCGACGCGGATGCCCTTGACATCGACGAGGCGCGGCTTGCCGTCATGATAGACGGTGCCGGAGACCGAGCGCTCCTGGCGTTCGGTCGCGACGGTGACGGTGATCAGGCTCTCATAGTCGCTCTGGGCGGCGCGCACGATCTCGTCCACCACCATGCCGCGCTCCTTGGCGACGACCGGCGCGGAGACGACATTGACCTCGCCCAGCATCGGCCGCAGTAGGCCGGACAGCACGGCGGAGGTGATCGCCTTGATCTTCATCTCGGCGACGTGGCCCTCATAGGTGATCTCCACCTTGAGGATGCCGGTCTCGGTGAGCTGGCCGGCGAAGGAGCCGAGCTTCTCGGCAAGCGCGATGAACGGCTTCAGCTTCGGCGCTTCTTCGGCCGTGATCGAGGGGAAGTTGACGGCGTTCGAGATCGCTCCGGTGAGCAGGTAATCCGACATCTGCTCGGCGACCTGGAGCGCGACGTTCTCCTGCGCTTCGGTGGTGGAAGCGCCGAGATGCGGCGTGCAGATCACGTTGGGATGGCCGAACAGCGCGTTCTTGGTCGCGGGCTCCTCGACGAACACGTCGAAGGCGGCGCCGGCGATGTGCTTGGAATTGAGCGCATCGACCACCGCCTGCTCGTCGACGAGGCCGCCGCGGGCGCAGTTGATCAGGCGCACGCCCTTCTTCATCCTGGCGATCGCGGCCGCGTCGATGATGTTCCTGGTCTTGTCGGTGAGCGGGGTGTGCAGCGTGATGAAGTCGGAGCGCTTCAGCAGGTCGTCGAGCTCGACCTTCTCGACACCGATGTCCTTGGCGCGCTCCGGCGACAGGAACGGGTCGAACGCGATCACCTTCATGCGCAGGCCGAGCGCACGGTCGGCGACGATCGAGCCGATATTGCCGCAGCCGACGACACCGAGCACCTTGCCGGTGATCTCGACGCCCATGAAGCGGTTCTTCTCCCACTTGCCGGCCTGGGTCGAGGCGTCGGCCTGCGGGATCTCGCGCGCAAGCGCCAGCATCAGGGTGATGGCGTGCTCGGCGGTCGTGATCGAATTGCCGAACGGCGTGTTCATCACGATGATGCCCTTGGCCGTGGCGGCGGGAATCTCGACATTGTCGACGCCGATGCCGGCGCGGCCGATCACCTTCAGCTTCGCAGCCTTCTCCAGGATCTTGGCGGTTGCCTTGGTCGCCGAGCGGATCGCAAGACCGTCGTAATTGCCGATGATCTCGGCCAGCTTGTCCTTGTCCTTGCCGAGGTTGGGCTGAAAGTCGACCTCGATGCCGCGATCCCTGAAGATCTGTACGGCGGCGGGCGAGAGCGCGTCGGAAATGAGAACTTTGGGTTTGGTCATGGGGATGTGTCCTTCACCGTCCCTGAGGGAGGATCGGCCCCGAGGGCCGGAACGAGGAATTGCGCAGAAGCACTTTGCTCTCCCTCTCCCCGTTCTTACGGGGAGAGGGTTGGGGTGAGGGGCAACCACAGGAGAGGTGCCCGTGGAGAGAGCCCCTCACCCGGATCGCTGCGCGACCCGGCCTCTCCCCGTAAGAACGGGGAGAGGCGAAGAAAGCAATCACGCTGCCTTGGGCAGAGCGGCCTTGGTCTCGGCGAAGGCCCAGTCGATCCACTGCGTCAGCAATTCGACGTCCTTCGCTTCCACCGTGGCGCCGCACCAGATGCGCAGGCCGGCCGGCGCATCGCGGTAATAGGCGAAGTCGAAGCCGGCGCCTTCCTTCTCGACCAGCGCGACCAGCTTCTTGCTGAAGTCGGCCTGCGCGTCCTCCGAGAGCGAGGTGATCGCGGGATCCGTGAACTTGAGGCACACCGAAGTGTTGGAGCGGATCGAAGCATCCTTGGCGAGGAAGTCGATCCAGGGCGTCTTCGCCTTCCAGTCGGCGAGCACTTTGGTGTTTGCGTCCGCACGCGCGATCAGCGCCTTGAGGCCGCCGATCGACTTGGCCCAGTTCAGCGCGTCGAGATAGTCCTCGACGCAGAGCATCGAGGGCGTGTTGATGGTCTCGCCGACGAAAATGCCTTCGTTGATCTTGCCGCCCTTGGTCATGCGGAAGATCTTCGGCAGCGGCCAAGCCGGCTTGTAGGTCTCGAGCCGCTCCACCGCGCGGGGCGACAGGATCAGCATGCCATGCGCGGCCTCGCCGCCGAGCGCCTTCTGCCAGGAGAAGGTGACGACGTCGAGCTTCGGCCAGTCGAGAGCCTGCGCGAATGCGGCGGACGTCGCGTCGCAAATGGTCAGGCCTTCGCGGCTCGCGCTGATCCAGTCGGCGTTGGGCACGCGCACGCCTGAGGTGGTGCCGTTCCAGGTGAAGACGACGTCGCTCTTGGGATCGACCTTCGACAGATCGGGAATCTCACCGTAGGCCGCGTTCAGCTTGGTGACGTCCTTGAGCTTCAATTCCTTGACGATGTCGCTGACCCAGCCCTCGCCGAAGGATTCCCAGGCGAGCGTGGTGACGGGGCGCGCACCGAGCAGCGACCACAGCGCCATCTCGACCGCGCCAGTATCGGAGGCCGGCACGATTCCGATGCGGTAATCGGCGGGGACCTCGAGCACTTCGCGCGTCAGGTCGATGGCGAGCTTGAGCTTTGTCTTGCCGATCTTCGCGCGATGCGAGCGGCCGAGCGCTGCGTCCTTGAGATTTTGGGCGTTCCAGCCGGGGCGCTTGGCGCAGGGACCGGAGGAGAAATGCGGCACGGTCGGCCGCGAAGCGGGCTTCGCTACAGTCATGATCTACCCTTCCAGATAGTAAGCCTCCCGTTGGGGGGAGGTGTCCCGCCGCGGCTGATACGGGAATCGGGAAGAGCAGTCAAGGAAGTTCCGGGGCCTCACGTGCGAGTGATGGCGCCTCGGGTGCGATCTCCGGGGATTCGACGACGGCGAGCGCATTCAGCAAGTCCGTGGCATCGCTGATCAATTGCGCGGCCCTGCGGCGGCTGCCGACCTTCAAAATGCATTTGTCATGGGCCTGCACGACGTAGTCGTTGCCGACCTTGATCATTGAATAGCTTGTCATCGAAATCCCCGAACCAACCGAGCCCGGTGCCAAAAGCTGCCGTAGCACTGTTCGTTCCCGATTCAACGTGAACGACGGACGGGTAGTTTACCGCCCATTAAGATGAACGAATGCGCGATCCGAATTTGCTGATCGCGCAAGGCTCGCGGCCAGAGCCCCATTCCGATACAATTGGAACGGGACTCTGGATTCTCGTATTGACGCGTTTTCTTGACGCGAACCCACTTCGCTCGAAAACGCTTCCGCTGCCTCAAAAGCGGACAGTCATGCCCACATGACTCGCGGCAAATCCGAGCCGCTTGTAGAAGCGCTGCGCGTCGACGCGGGTCTGATGCGTCAGCAGTTCGACGAGATTGCAATTGCGCGCCTTCGCTTCCGCGACCGCCCATTGCACCAATTGCTCGCCGATGCCGCGGCTGCGACAATCGGAAGCAACGCGAACGTCCTCGAGCAGGCCGCGCACGCCGCCTTGCGAACTCAGTCCCGGCAGGATCGCGAGTTGCAGGCAGCCGACCACCCTGCCCGCGCTCTCGGCAACGACGAGCGTGAGATTCGGATCGCGCTCGACCCGCGCGAATGCGTCGTAATAGGAGGCGGGCAACGGATCCTCCACGCGCTCGCGCGCGCGGCCGAGATGATCGTCGGCGAGCATCGCCACGATCGCGGCGACGTCCTCGCGGCGCGCGGGACGGATGGAAACGGCTTCGGCATTCATGTCAGACAACTCCGCACCTCAGCGCGCCGGCGCAAGGCCGAGAAACGCTTCGACTTCGCCGATCCAGCGGCGGACGGACGCATGGCGGCCGAGATCGAAGCCGCCTTCATGCGCGAGGCGCGTATAGGCGAGCAGCGACACGTCGGCGAGCGAAACCTCATCGCCGGCGAAGAAGCGGCTGCCGGAGAGATGCTGCTCCATGCGGTCGAGCGCCGCATAGCCACGCATGACCTTCTCGGGATCGAGCTCGGATGCGTCCTTGCCCAGGTAGACCAGGAGGAAGCGGCACACCGCGACATAGGGCTCGTGGCTGTACTGCTCCCAGAACAGCCATTCGTCCATCTTGGCCGCGGCAAAGGCGTCGCGCGGAATGAGCGTACTGTCGCGGGCGAGATAGCGGATGATGGCGTTGGACTGTGCGAGCGTGCGGCCGTCGTCGAATTCAATGGTCGGCACCTGGCCGGCGCCGTTCATCCTGAGGAATTGCGGCGTGCGCGTCTCGCCCTTGCGCGTGTCGATCTCGATCCACTGGTAGGGCACTGCGAGCTTGTCGCAGACCCACTTCACCTTCAGACAGTTTCCGGAATTGCCGTCGCCGTAGATCTTCATCGCTGCCGCCCCGCCTTCGGGCGACAGAGCATCAGGACAGAGGGAATCTGTCAACAGGAAGCGGACGGCTCAGAACTTGTAGCCGAGCCCGACGCGCGCGCTGTTCAGAACCACCGATGTGTTCATGACCGGAGAGAATTGCACGTACTCGTATTCGACGCGCGCGAACAGGCCGGCCCACAGGCAATATTCCAACCCGATGCCGGCGGTCCAGCCGGGCACGAAGGCGTTGCTCTTGTGCTGGCTCTGCGTCTGCGATTGCGTCGGGACGGCGCGCGTCGCTCCCGTCACGATCGCCGTGTTGCCGAACGCATCCGTAACGGTCGTATCCTGGCGGAACGTGACATTGCTCGTCACCGTGCGAGAGACATCCATGCGCCCGACGACGGCACCGGCAAAGATGTAAGGCATGAAGTCGCCGCCGTCCCAGCCCACACGCCCGCGCAGCGTGACCATGTCCTTGACCTGCGCTGCGGCAGCTCCGGTCAACGTCACGCCCCAATGGTTGGTGGCGCCTTCAGGCACCACGTCGCCGGGCGGGTTGATGATGTCGAGCGAGTTGACGCCGATCGACGACGCCTTGAGGTTGTTGAAATAGGTGTAGGTGCCTTCGAGACTGAGAATGGCATCGTACCATTGCCAGTTGCGGCCGACGAAGCCGCCGAAATTCGTGCCTTGCGCGGTGTTCTTGGACAGCAGCGACCACGACGAGGTCGGCTGCTGAAGCACGCTGTCGCGGAAGATGTAGTTGGTCAGGCCGACCACGCTCTGGCCGAAATCGGACGAGTCGGTCGTGTAGCCGAAGTGACCGCCGACATAGAAGCCATCCCAATTCTGGGTCGTCTTCGACAGGCCCTCGGTGTAGCCGCCGCGCAGGACGGGCAGATCCGGCATGTCGGCCGCGTGCGCGGCAGACACCGTCCCCAACATCGCCGCCCCCAACAAAAGCCCACGCATCGCAACGCTCCATCGACTCGAACTTTCGCCCGTGATCATGGCTCGTTAACCTTAACCAATGGTTGCGGTAGGCAATTTCGTCAGTGCGAGCCGTGAAAAATACGCAAAGCAAAACGGCGCGGGATGATCCCGCGCCGTTAAGAGACGTTAAGCGATGAGGCTGACGATCAGCCCTTGGTGACGAGCGGCGGCGGCATGTAGGCCGGCGGGCTGCTGAGATCCCAGCGCACGCCGAGCTTGATGTCGTGCGAGGTGATGTCCTTGATCTTGATCGAGGTCGGGCCGGAGGCACTGTTGTCGAACAGGCGATAGTTGCCGGGCGCGGCGTCGCCGAGGTCCATGTAGCTGTAGGCCAGTTCGACCGTGAAGCCGGGGTTGACCTTGTAGGCGAGACCGGCGTGAGCGGCCCAGGCGAAGTTCCACTTTCCGTTGTCGGCGAAATAGGCGACGCTGTTGTTGAGCCCCGGGCTGTACGAGACGCCGTCGTCCCGGAAGCCGCTGATCTTGTTGTAGGAGCCGCCGACGCCGGCACCGATGAACGGCGTAATGCACCACCAGGTGCCGAGATCGACATAGGCGTTGGCCATGACGACCCACTCGGACTTGCTGCCGCTGTAATTGTTGGAGCCGACGAAGCCTGGCCCAATGACGTTGTCTGCACCATGCAGGGTGGCCTTGCCCCGGTACTGGCCGATCACGTCCGCACGGAACCAGTTGTTGAAGCGATAGCCGACGCCGAGACCGAACAGCGGCGACGAGTCGAAGCCGAACCCCTCCGTCGTCTTCTGATACCCAGCCGGCAAGGCGGCGTCGATGCTCTTGGCGCGCTGATTGGTCATGCCGATGTCGCCGCGCAGATACCAGCCGCCGAAATCGGCGGGCGGGGCGGGCGGCGCGTACATGGGAGGGGGCGCCGCGATCGGCATATCGGCGGCGAACGCCATCGACGAGATCAGGGTTGCCGCACCCGCGGCAAGCAGAGACTTAACGCTACGCATTGCTTCGTCCTTTTGGCCGGTGAGGCAAAGACGGGCGCCCCACGTTCTGGAAACTCACGACCCGGACGATGGCAGCAAATGTTTAAGCGCCACTTAACCCTAATTTTTAAGGTTGATTTTTTCTCTACCTACACGCCGATGCGGCGGCAGCGTTGCAAAAATGCAGCGCGGGGCGGGCGCATTTCCTAACGATGTATGAAGCTGCAACGCAGCGAATAGTAATGCGTTAACGCACGTGCCGCGGCAGCTTGGGCAGGAACACCGCAAGCAAGCCAATCGCCGGCAAATATGCGCAGACCTGGTAGACGAACTCGATCGAGGTGTGGTCGGCGAGCTTGCCGAGCGCGGCCGCGCCGAGGCCGCCGATGCCGAAGGCGACGCCGAAGAACACGCCGGAGATCATGCCGAAGCGGTGCGGCACCAGCTCCTGTGCGAACACGATGATCGACGAGGTCGTCGAGGAGATGATCAGGCCGATGACGACGCTGAGCACGGCACTGGCAACCAGCCCGGCGTAGGGCAGCGCCAGCGTGAACGGCAGCGCGCCCAGGATCGAGATCCAGATCACGATCTTGCGGCCGAAGCGGTCGCCCAGGGGGCCGCCGAGAAACGCACCCACGGCGTTCGCGGCGAGGAAGATGAAGAGATAGATCTGGGCTGCCTGCGTCGACACGCCGAAACGATCGATCAGGTAGAAGATGTAGTAGCTCGACAGGCTCGAGACGTAGAGCTGCTTCGAGAACAGCAGCGCGACCAGCACCGCCAGCGCCACTGCGACGCGGCGCGAGCTCGGCGCGTCGGGATGGGCCTGAACCGAGGCCGTCTTCTTCGCCTTGATCTGCGGCGCATACCAGCGACCGATGCGCCAGAGGATGAGGATCGCGAGGAACGCGATCGAGGAGAACCAGGCGATGCTGCCCTGACCGAACGGCACCACGATCAGCGCGGCGAGCACCGGCCCCATCGAGGTGCCGAAGCTGCCGCCGAGCTGGAACACCGACTGCGCAAAACCGTAGCGGCCGCCGGATGCGAGTCGCGCGATGCGCGCCGACTCGGGGTGAAACACGGCCGAGCCGAGGCCGACCAGCGCGGCAGCGACGAGGATGACGAGATACTGGTGCGCGGCGCTGAGCAGCAGCAGGCCGAAGAAGGTCGAGGCCATGCCGATCGCCAGCGAATAGGGCTGTGCCTTCTTGTCGGTGTAGTGCCCGACCACCGGCTGGAGCAGCGAGGCCGTGAACTGGAAGGCCAGCGTGATCATGCCGATCTGCGCGAAGTCGAGCGCGTAGGTGTCCTTCAGGATCGGATAGACCGAGGCGATCAGCGACTGCATGGTGTCGTTGAGGAAGTGCGAGAAGCTGATGCCGGCGAGCACGATGTAAGCCGGCCCCGCCGCCTTGGCGGCAGCGGGCGACACGTCGCTGACGACAACGGGCTCGGTCAGCGTTTCCTCTGAGACGACGACAGGCTTGTTCAATGCAGCGGTCCCGGCGCGGCAGATTGCCGCGACGCGCTGATTACGATGCAGGGCGTGGAGGAACCACCGCCAATCGCAAATGGCTGGGATGCGTGGGTCTGGCCGATCGGGACTGCTCACCCTCCCCTGGAGGGGGAGGGTCGTCTCGCATTGAGCGCAGCGAAATGCGAGACGGGGTGGGGTGACAGTCTCTCCGCATCGAACAGTGCCCGAGTGGAGAGATCACCCCACCCCGCTCGCGCTATGCGCGATCGACCCTCCCCCTCCAGGGGAGGGTAAGAAGCGACTCACGCCGCCGCTTGCCCCAGCGCCAGGACGATGGTGTCGACGACGTCCTCGACCAGGATGCGGTCCTCGCCCTCGCCCATGACGCGGATCACGGGCTCGGTGCCGGAAGAACGGATCAGCAGACGGCCGTGGCCGTTGAGGCGCATCTCTCCGTCGGAGATCGCCGACTTGACGTCGGAATCGTCGAGCGGCTTGCCGCCCTTGTGACGGACGTTCTTGAGGATCTGCGGCAGCGGGTCGAAGCGGTGGCAGACCTCCGAGACCGGCCGGCGCAGCTTCTGCACCACGGCCAGCACCTGCAAGGCAGCCACGAAGCCGTCGCCGGTGGTGGCGTAGTCGGAGAGGATGATGTGGCCGGACTGCTCGCCGCCGAGATTGTAGCCGCCGTTCAGCATCTGCTCGAGCACGTAGCGATCGCCGACCGGCGTACGCACGAGATCGAGCCCCTGCCCTTTCAGGAAGCGCTCCAGGCCGAGATTAGACATCACGGTGGCGACGATGCCCGGGCGCGACAGGCGTCCGTCCTCCTTCCAGCTCTGCGCGATCACCGCGAGCAGCTGGTCGCCGTCGACGATGTGGCCGCGCTCGTCGACCAGGATGACGCGATCGGCGTCGCCGTCGAGCGCGATGCCGATATCGGCGCGCATCTCGCGCACTTTCTTCGACAGCGCTTCCGGCGAGGTCGAGCCGCATTCCTTGTTGATGTTGAAGCCGTCGGGCTCGACGCCGATCGCCACCACGTCGGCGCCCAGCTCCCACAGCGCCTCCGGCACCACCTTGTAGGCGGCACCGTTGGCGCAATCGATCACGACGCGCAGGCCGTCGAGCGACAGATCGCGCGGCAGCGTGCGCTTGGCGAATTCGATGTAGCGGTCGTGCACACCGTCGATGCGGCGGGCGCGGCCCAGGCTCGCACTTTGTGCCAGCCTCCTGTCGAGAGATTCGTCGAGCAGCTGCTCGATCTGCTTCTCGACGTCGTCGGAAAGCTTGAAGCCCTGCGGGCCGAACAGCTTGATGCCATTGTCCTCGAACAGATTGTGCGAGGCCGAGATCATCACGCCGAGATCGGCGCGCATCGACTTGGTCAGCATCGCGACCGCCGGCGTCGGCATCGGGCCGACCAGCAGCACGTCCATGCCGACCGAGGTGAAGCCTGCGACCATCGCGTATTCGATCATGTAGCCGGACAGGCGGGTGTCCTTGCCGATCACGACCCTGTGGCGGTGGTCGCCGCGCTGAAACGCAAGGCCCGCGGCCTGGCCGACCTTGAGCGCGAGCTCCGGCGTGATCAGTCCGTTGGCGCGGCCCCGAATCCCGTCCGTCCCGAAATATTTGCGGCTCATATCGTCCCCCAAAGGCAACAACCAGGGGATCCCCTCTACAACCACGGGATGCCCGAAAGGGCCCCGCATCCCTGATTTGCTGGGGGTCTTATAATGCTATCGCGGCTAACTTGGCTTCAAGAAATATGATGAATCATTACGGAACCGGGCGCGGCGCCGGCTCAGTAAGATCTTGTTAACACTATATTTCCGGCCGGAACACGGCGCCGAGGCGGAACCCGCCCCTAGCGGGTGCGCTTCACATGGCCATCCTCGCGGCTCGGCGCCGGCTGGGTGACATTGACGGGATCCGAGCCCGGAAAGGTCTCTTCCAATCCCTCTTCCAGCGCCTCCTCGAGATCGTGCTTCTCCTTGATCTCTTCCGGCGAAGGTCCAGCGTGCGGCCTCGTCATCGCGCCCTCCTGCAAAACGTCCTGCAAACGATTTGGCTATGCATCCAACCATGCTAGATGACCCCGAAATCTTCCGATGCAAGACTTCCAAGCAAGACGGGCCGGGGAAAAGACATGAAGCACATCACCTGTATCGATGATCTTCGCGCGCTGCATCAGCGCCGCGTGCCGAAGGCGTTCTTCGATTATTGCGACCGCGGCTCCTATGCGGAGGAAACGCTGCGCGCCAACCGCGAGGACATGCAGGCGATCAAATTCCGCCAGCGCATCCTGGTCGACGTCTCCAAGCGCGACACCTCGACCACGATCCTGGGCGAGCCCGCGACCATGCCGCTGATGCTCGCGCCCGTCGGCCTTCTCGGCATGCAGCACGGCGACGGCGAGATCCACGCCTGCCGCGCCGCACAGGCCGCCGGCATCCCGTTCACGCAATCGACCATGTCGATCTGCTCGATCGAGGACATCGCCGCCAATGTCGAGAAGCCGTTCTGGTTCCAGCTCTACGTGATGAAGGACCGCGGCTTCATCAAGGCGTTGATCGAGCGCGCGATCGCGGCCAAGTGCAGCGCATTGGTGCTGACCGTCGACCTGCAGGTGATCGGCCAACGCCATGCCGACATCAAGAACGGCATGACGGTGCCGCCGGAATGGTCGCTGTCGAAGCTGCTGGACTTCGCCAGCAAGCCCGCCTGGGTCTCCGGCGTGCTGCAAGGCAAGCGCCGCACCTTCGGTAATCTCGCCGGTCATCTGAAGGTCAGCGACGACATCACCTCGCTATCGACCTGGATCAGCTCGCAATTCGACACCTCGCTGAACTGGAACGACATCGACTGGATCCGCTCGATCTGGCCGGGCAAGCTGATCCTGAAGGGCATCCTCGACGTCGAGGATGCCGAGCTCGCCGCAAAGACCGGTGCGCAGGCGATCGTGGTCTCCAACCACGGCGGCCGTCAGCTCGACGGTGCACCGTCCTCGATCGAGGTCCTGCCCGAAATCGTCGACACCGTCGGTGACAAGATGGAGATCATGTTCGACGGCGGCATCCGCTCCGGCCAGGACGTGATGCGCGCGCTCGCGCTCGGCGCAAAATCCTGCATGATCGGCCGCGCCTATGCCTACGGCCTCGGTGCCGGCGGCCAGGCCGGCGTCGCCAAGGCGATCGACATCATCCAGAAGGAGCTGCTCACCACCATGGGCCTGTGCGGCGTCAACCGGATCGACGAGATCGACGATCATATCATTGCGATGTGAGCACCGAGGCGCAAGAAGCGGGCCTCGAATCACGGCTGTCGTCCCGGACAAGCGTAGCTTCTGGCAACGCAGAGTTTGTCAGGAGCGGAGCGCTGATCCGGGACCCATAACCACAGGCGGACGTGGTTACGGGGACTCGGAGTTATCCGTCTTGCGCAACAACCTCTCCCTGGGGTTATGGGTCCCGGATCGGCGCGCGCCTTGAGGGCGCGCTTGTCCGGGACGACAGCCGAGATTGTGGTGACGGTATCCGCCCCTCACATCGGCGGCGCCAGGCCGTCGCGGCCGACGCTGACGCGGTTGGTCTCGAACGAGCCGTCGGGCAATTGCTTCATGAAGGCGATGACCTTCGCACCCGGCTTCAACTCGGATTTGTCGCTCGGCACGAAGGTCACCACCGGCGTGTTGTCGGCGACGAACACCTTCTTCTCGCCGTCCTTGTACTTGACCAGCAGCGTGTGACCATCATTGCCGACGACGCTTTCGGCCACGGTCGCATTGGTCATGCTGGAGTTCGGCTTGAGGTCCCAGGGCCGGGAGCCCTCGCCGGTGCCGCGCATGCTCTCCGGAAACACGTGAACCTCGACCGCGTTCTGGCTGCCGTCCGGTCCCGGCACGGTGGTCGCACCGATGAACGAACCCGGCTTGATGTCCGCGAGTGAAATCCTGGTGATCCCCGACACGTTCACGTCGGAGGCGATATGAAGCTTGACGTCTTCACCGCTGCGCGACTTGACCTGCATGGTGTCGCCATTGACGCTCTCGATCGTGCCGCGCACGCGCGTCGGCACCGGCGCCCGCTGGGCAAAGGCGCAGTAGGTCGAGACGGCCACCATCGCGACGGCGATCAGCGGACGTGTGAAAGTTGCACGTTGAACAGACATGACGGTCTCCGATTGCCCCACGACGGTAGAACTCCGGAGATGGTGTGCTATTCGCCGCGCCCCACTCAAGTCTTTGTGAGATCGGCCTCGACCAATGCGCGCAGTTCGGCCGTGACCTCGGGCCGGCGGCCGAACCACAGCTCGAAGCCGCGCACCGCCTGATGCAGCAGCATGCCGAGCCCGTCGGCGGTCTTCAGGCCGCGCGACGTTGCTGCGGCCAGCAGCGGCGTCACCAAGGGAACATAGACGAGGTCGACGACGACCGCCGCCTGCGGCAGGCGCGCGACGTCAACATCGAGCGAAGGCTGGCCGTGCATGCCGAGCGAAGTCGTGTTCACGAGAAGTTTCACGCGCGGCAGCACATCGTTGATCGCGTCCCACGGCAGCGGACGCACGTTCGGCCCGAACTGCGTTGCCAGCGTCTCAGCCCGCGCGACGGTGCGATTGGCGACATGCACGCTCTTAATGCCGCGTTCCAGCAGGCCGAACACGACCGCGCGCGCGGAGCCTCCGGCGCCCAGCACCAGCGCCTGCTCGGCCGCGCCCCAGCCGGGCGCGCTGGCGTCGAGATTGCCAATGAAACCTTCGACATCGGTGTTGGTCGAACGCAGCTCGCCGTCGGCAAACCACAACGTGTTCGCGGCGCCGACCGCCTTTGCGCGGGCGTCAGGCGTCGACAGCGCCAGCACGGCTTCCTTGTGCGGGATGGTGACGTTGGCCCCGACGAAGCCGCGGAGCGACAGCCGCAACACGAAATCGCGCAGATTCTCGGGCGGCACCGCCTCGATGACGTAGCCGCCTGCAATGCCGAGCGTGCGCAGCCAGTAATGATGGATCAGCGGCGAGCGCGAATGCGCGGCCGGCCATCCGATCAGACAGGCTGCGGGAGTTCTTGGCGCGGTCATCTTTCCCTCGGGTCGTTTCCGAGGCGATCCATTTCGCGTCGCGCCCGCTCTGTCAAGCGTACGTCGTCAGCTCGCAGCGGGCTCGTCGGCAGCCCGGCTCTTGATGTCGGCGATGGCGCGCTCGAGGCTCGTGCGATAGCGTGCGCGCGGCGGCGTCACGCCATGGGTGAGCAGCGCGCGGCGGACCGTGGGCGAGGCTCCCGTGATGAACAGCTTGATGCCCTGGCGGTGCGCCTTGGCGGCGACGCGGCCGAGCACGTTGGCCGCGGTCGAATCCAGGAACGGCACCGCGGCGAAATCGACCACGAAGGCCTTGCGCTCGTCGGCGATGCCATCGAGCACGCCGCCGATCGCCGAGGCCGCGCCGAAGAAGAACGCACCGGTGATGCGATAGACCAGCACGTCGCGGTCGACCGCGAGGGCGGAATCGTAGGGAACGCGATCGCCATTGCCATCGTCAGGGCGATCGGCCGCCACCAGCGGCGTGCGTTCCTCGATGCCCGTCATCTCCGCCATGCGATGGATGAACAGCACCGCGCCGAGCGCGAAGCCGACCAGGATGCCCTCGGTGAGATCGCGGAAGACCGTGAGCAGGAAGGTCGCCAGCAGCACCACGGCATCGCCCCATGACGAACGCAGGAGCGTGGCGAATTCGTGCTTCTCCGCCATGGTCCAGGCCACCACGACCAGCACGGAGGCGAGCGCGGCCAGCGGAATGTAGCTCGCCAGCGGCGCCGCGATCAGCATGAACAGCAGCAGGAACACCGAATGCAGCATGCCCGCGAGCGGTCCGCGCGCGCCGGCGCGGATGTTGGTGGCGGTGCGTGCGATCAGGCCGGTGACGCAGATGCCGCCGAACAGCGCCGAGCCGATATTGGCCGCGCCTTGCGCCACCAGTTCGCAATTGGAGCGGTGACGGCGGCCGGTCATGCCGTCCGCGACCACCGCCGACAGCAGCGATTCGATGGCGGCCAGCAGCGCGAAGGCGATCGCATCCGGCAGCACCGCCCTTGCCTTCTCCAGCGAGAACGCGGGCAGCGTGGGCGAGGGCAATTCGCGCGGAATACCGCCGAAGCGCGAGCCGATGGTCTCGACCGGGAGCGACAGCATTGCAGTCGCGACCGCCGCAAACACGACCGCGATCAGGATGCCGGGCCAGGACGGCCGCCAGCGGCGCAAGCCGGCGATGATGGCGATGCTGACGATGGCGACAGCGACGGCAGACGGATTGATGGTGTTGAGGCCGCCGGCGAGCGCAACGAGCTTTGGCACGAACTCGCTGGGTTCTTTCCCTGCGAGCGTGATGCCTGAGAGATCGCGGAGCTGGCTGGCGAAGATGATCACGGCGATGCCGGCGGTGAAGCCGACCGTCACCGGATAGGGGATGAACTTGATGTAGGTGCCGACCCGTAGCAGGCCCGCGGCGACCAGGAACAGGCCCGCCATCATGGTGGCGAGGATGACGCCATCGACGCCGTGCCGCTCCGCGGTCGCTGCGACCAATACGATGAACGCGCCCGCAGGCCCGCCGATCTGGAAGCGGCTGCCGCCGAGCAGGGAGGCGATGAAGCCGCCGACGACGGCGGTATAGAGACCGCGGTCCGGCGTCACGCCCGAGGCGATCGCGATCGCCATCGACAGCGGCAGCGCGACGATCGCAACGGTCAGGCCGGCGAAGACGTCGGCACGGAAATCCGCGATGCCGTAGCCTTCGCGCCAGACGGTGACGAGCTTCGGCAAATACAGTTCGGCAAAGGTCGGCTGACGCAGCTGGTGCAGCCGGCTTGCCTGATCGGTCGTGATGCTCATGCCCACAATGCTCCAAAGCACCATGCGCCCCTTCGTTGCCGAGGTGCGACGATGCGCTAGCCCATCCTGATTCCGGGCACGATCAACGCGCGATCATGCTCCGACGCGGCGCGGCTGCCCCGGCTCCTTCAGGCGAACGCCACGCCCACCGCCGTCGCTGCGGGCCTGCTCGCCGATCAGCTCGACGCCGGCCCGGTCGAACGCCTCGACCACCTTGATCAGGGTTTCGACCACGCCACGAACATTGCCGGTGCTGGCCTCCATCCGCTGGATGGTCGGCAGCGAAACGCCGGCGAGCTCGGCCAAGGTTTTCTGGTCAATGCCGAGCAGCGCGCGGGCTGCCCGCATCTGGAATGCCGTGATCACCTTGGCCTCACTTATCAGCCCCTATAAATGATATCTAGAACATATACAATGATGTAAAATGCATCAAGCAAAATCGAACAGAAGAGCTAACCTCTCCCGGTTCTTCCGCGGGGAGAGGTTCTGCGAATCCTCGCGTCAGCCTGAGGCAGGTCCGCATCCACATCGTCACTGCGAGCCAACGGGGCCGCGCGTCGCGTGGACCCGTTGGCTCGCAATGACGGTGGGAGGAGAACGGGAGAGTCCAACTTTTGCCGCACCCGCGGAAGCAGCCCCTGACCCCACCCTCTCGCCGCGAAGAGCGGCGAGAGGGTGTGAGAGAGCGGAGACCCCCTAACGTGTCTTACGCCGCGTGCTGATGCGCGGCGATGATCTGGTCGGCGGCGCGGCCGGTGACCTCGGCCATGTGGTCGAACTGGCGGGTGAAGCTGCCGGCGCCGGCGGTGGCCGAGCGCAGCTCGACGATCAGTTCCCCGATTTCGGCTTCGGGCATCATGGCGCGGACACAGTCCCAGCCGCTCCAGCCCTCGCGGGTGTCGAAGCCGAGAATCTGTCCGCGCCGCGCCGACAGGATCGCGTTGATCTTGGCAGTGGCGTCGGTCGGGCAGACGATCTCGACCATGTGGATCGGCTCCAGCAAGACCGGCTGGCATTGCGGCAAGCCTTCGTTGAGCCCGATCCGCGCCGCCGTACGGAAGGCGAGATCGGAGGAGTCGACGCTGTGAAAGGAGCCGTCGGTCAGCGTCACCTCCACGTCGGTGACGGGGAAGCCGAGCGGGCCGCGGGCCAATCCGTCGACGACGCCTTCTTCCACCGCCGGGATGTAGTTGCGCGGCACCGCGCCGCCCACGACCTTCTCGCCGAACCTGAAGCCGTCGCCGCGCGGCAGCGGCCTGATGTCGAGCACGACGTCGCCGAACTGACCGTGACCGCCGGACTGCTTCTTGTGCCGCCCGCGCTGGGTGATCGGCTTGCGGATGGTCTCCTGGTAGCCGATCCCCGGCGGATGCGAGGTGACCTTGACGCCGAAGCGATCGCGCAGCCGCTCGCCGGCCACGCGCAGGTGCATCTCGCCCTGCCCCCACAGCACGGTGTCATGGGTCTTGGCGTTCTGCACGACGACGAGTGACGGATCCTCCTCATGCAGCCGCGCCATCGCCTGGCCGAGCTTGACGTCGTCCTTGCGATCGACGGCCGCGATCGAGATCGCGAGCACCGGCGCCGTCGGCTCGCTCGTGATCAAGGCCGCGGGCGGCGTCTTGCCGTTCGACACCGTGTCGCCGGTCTTGATCGCCTCGAGCTTCGCCAGCGCCACCGTGTCGCCGGCTTCGGCCGAGGCACGCTTGGTATCGTAGGCACCGTTGACGGCGAGGATGCCGGAGATGCGCCCCAAGCCCCCGGAGGCGGATTGCATCGTCGCTCCGTCGTCGAGATGGCCGGCAAGCAGGCGCGTCAGCGACAGCTTGCCGCCATGCTGCGAATGCATTGTCTTGAAGACGTAGCCAAGCGCGTCCCTGGTCTCGGGAACGCCGAGACGTTTCGCCGTCTCCGCGATGCCGGGCGCCTCGTGGCGCAGCGCCTTCATCAGGCGCAGCACGCCGTTTTCGCGCGCAGCCGAGCCCAGCAGCACCGGGCAGATCAAGCCTTCGCGCAATTCGCGGGCGAGATCGTCGAACACGGCATCGCGCGGCGGCTGGATGTCCTCGAGCAATTGCTCCATCAGCGCATCGTCGTGATCGGCAAGCTTCTCCAGCATCGAGAAGCGGGCTTCCTTCTCGCGATCGAGATCGCCGCCTTTCAGCGCGATCACCTCGGAGGCCTTGTGCTCGCGATAGATGAAGGCGCGTTCCAGCGCGAGATCGACGAAGCCCTCGATCAACTCGTTCTTCCAGATCGGGATCTGGCGCAGCACCAGCGGCACGCGCGAGGCGGGCTGCAGCATGGCAAGCGTCTCGCGGATGCGCTGGCTTGCGCGATCGATCTTGTTCAGGAACAGGAAACGCGGGATCTTTAGCTCCTCCAGCTCGCGCAGGATGATCTGAAGCTGCGGCAGCTTCTTCTCGTCGGCCTCACAGACCACGATTGCGGCATCGACCGCGGGAAGCGCAGCGCGCATGTCGTGGGCAAACTCGACGGAACCGGGACAATCGAGGAAGGTGTAGCTGTCGCCCATGAAATTCGTGGTCGCGGCGGTCAGCCCGACGGTCATCTTGTGCTGACGGGCCTCTGGCGTGGCGTCGCCGACGGAGGTTCCGGCATCGACGCTGCCGGCACGCGGGATTGCGCCCGTTCGCGCCAGGATTGCTTCTAAAAGTGTGGTTTTACCGCTTTGGAAAGGGCCCACCAGCGCGATGCACCGTGGACCTCGGGGACTTCTGACGTCTTGTCCCATTCGCCGCCTCCTTGGTGTGGAGCTCGGCCCATGATTGGGTCGGCAAGCGCCGATGCTCTGCCCGTCCCTTAGATTTGGCAAGCATCAAACGTCGCTGCGGTGCGTCGTCAGTGTTCACCTCTCCCGGAGGGAGAGGTCGGATCGCATCGATCGATGCGATCCGGGTGAGGGGCTATCACTACACACTGCGGCCCCTCACCCGGATTGCTGCGGACGATGCTTCGCATTGCCGAGCGCAATCCGACCTCTCCCCGCCGGGGAGAGGTGAACGGAGCGCCGCGGGGCCGAATGTCAACGCCCCGGACGCAGTTCCAGGCTTGCGAGTCCGGCAGCGACGTTGAGGCCGACCTGGCCCTGCACGCTGAGCGGCTGGAGCGCGATCGAGTTGTTGGAGCCGCCGACCAGAACGTTGCCGCCAAGTCCGACACCGACCGAGGCGCTGCCCTGCGCGCCCACGTAATTGCCGGAGAGGTCGCCGGGGCCGAGCCGGTCGACCGGTGCGAACACACCCCAGGCCAAGGCCGTCTCCTGGGTGATGCCGATGTCTAGGCCGACCTTTTGGATGGTCGCGACGTAGCGGTCGTCGGGCACGCCGTCGGCGCGCAGCACACAGCCGAGATGGGTTACCGATCCCACGATGAAGCCGACACTGGCGCCGCCGCGGCACTCGAGCACGCCGATCCGCGTCATCCGCTGCTGCGCGCTGCCGCTCGCGACGGAGGCAAGAAGGCTGGCGGCGGCGAGCCCTGCGAGGAGGAATGAACGACGCATGAATGTCTCCGGCGATGATGTGATGCGAGCAGAGAGAGCGCCCCACCCGTGTTGCGTGATGGTCTATGCCACAACAGCCGTGGTGGTGCCAGATCGCGCATGAGGATAAGCGTGCAAACAATTAAAAAAGGCCCGCCAGAGGCGGGCCTTTTCGATGTCTTGTCGCGACTGAGCCTCAGCGCAGATTGCCGCAGAAGCGCTGGATGCGCTTGCAGGCGTCTTCGAGATCCGAGGTCTTGGTCGCATAGGAGATGCGGAACGCAGGTCCCAGGCCGAAGGCCGAACCCTGCACCACGGCGACGCCTTCGGTCTCCAGCAGCTCCGTGACGAACTGCTCGTCGTTGGCGATCACATTGCCCGACGGCGCTTTCTTGCCGATGGTGCCGGCGCAGGACGGATAGACGTAGAACGCGCCTTCGGGGCGCGGGCACTCGATGCCGCTCGCCTGGTTGAGCATGGAAACGACGAGGTCACGCCGCTCCTTAAAGACCTTGTTGTTGGCGGGAATGAACTCCTGCGGACCGTTCAGCGCCTCGACCGAGGCCCATTGCGCGATCGAGCACGGGTTCGAGGTCGATTGCGACTGGATCGTCGCCATCGCCTTGATGAGATGCGCCGGACCGCCGGCATAGCCGATACGCCAGCCGGTCATGCAATAGGCCTTGGAGACGCCGTTCACGGTGAGCGTGCGGTCGTAGAGACCAGGCTCGACCTGCGCGACGGTGGTGAACTGGAAGTCGTCATAGACGAGATGCTCGTACATGTCGTCGGTCATCACCCAGACATGGGGATGCTTCACCAGCACGTCGGTGAGCGCTTTCAGTTCCGAGCGCGTGTAGGCAGCTCCCGTCGGGTTCGACGGCGAGCACAGGATGACCCATTTGGTCTTCGGCGTGATCGCACGCTCGAGCGCCTCTGCCTGGAGCTTGAAGCCGGTCGCCGCGGTGCAGACCACCGGCACCGGCTCGCCGCCGGCAAGCGCGACCATCTCGGGATAGCTGACCCAATAGGGCGCGGGAATGATCACCTCGTCGCCCGGATTGATGGTCGCCATCAGCGCGTTGTAGAGCACCTGCTTGCCGCCGGTGCCGACGATGATCTGGTTCGGCTTGTAGGCGACGCCGTTCTCGCGCTGAAACTTGGCGATGATGGCTTCCTTCAGCTCGGGGATGCCGTCCACCGCGGTGTACTTGGTCTTGCCGGCCTCGATGGCGTGGATCGCCGCCAGCTTGATGTTGGCGGGCGTGTCGAAGTCGGGCTCGCCAGCGCCGAGGCCGATGACGTTGCGGCCAGCCGCTTTCAGCGCGCGTGCTTTATCCGTGACCGCGATGGTCGCGGACGGCTTCACACGGTCGAGCGCAGCGGCAAGGAAGGACATCATCATCTCCTGGCGAGCGTCGTGAAGCCTTTCGCCTCACGACTCCAATTGTGGGAATGAGCCACCCTAAGACGTGTGCCGCTGCGCCGCAAGAAACTTCGTCCCGATCTCGGAAAAGTTTGCGGATTTCCGGCGTTTCGAAGCGCCCCGACCGCAATGTTCCGTAACTTTGCCGGCCAAATTCCTCATATCCGGCAAGGCCTGTCCTCGGAGCAATTTTGCATGCCCGGGCTTGTCCGGCCAGTCACGTACTTCTTGCGATGTGGCAATGTGAATGGCCGGGACAAGCCCGGCCATGGCGATGCGCAGGCACTGGTCCGTCCGATCGTAGGATACGATCCCTACCCACTTGATGATCTCGCCGAGCAATGCCCGCGTTGACGCAAGCGTGAGCTGAATTGCATGCTCGCGCGGAAATGATCTTCCGCGACGTTGCAGTGCGGCAGGGTTTTCGAGTTTTTCTATTGGCCGGCTCTTGCGGCGGATTCGCATCGGCATCATTGTTTAGCCGCCTCGCGGGGGCCACGATCGCCGCGTCTTCACGTCCTCGGATTCGAACTGCAGAATGTACAAGCTCTATTCGATGCAACGCTCGGGCAACAGCTACAAGGTCCGCCTTGCGCTGGCGCTGCTCAACCTGCCTTACGAAGCGGTGGAGGTGGACATCCTGCGCGGCGAGAGCCGCACGCCGGACTTTCTCGGCAAGAACCCGTCGGGACAGGTGCCGCTGCTCGAGGTCGGCGAGGGCCGCTATCTCGCCGAGTCCAATGCCATCCTCTGGTACGTCGCCGTCGGCACGCCGCTGGCGCCGGAAAACCGCATCGATCGCGCCGAGGCGCTGCAATGGATGTTCTTCGAGCAGCACGCGCTCGAGCCGAACATCGGCGCCGCCTATTTCTGGCTATCGCTGGTTAAGGGCGGCCGCGATCTCCAGACCCATTCGCTGGAGGACTGGATGGAGCGCGGCTATGGCGCGCTCCAGGTGATGGAGAACCATCTCAAGACCAACGCCTATTTCGCCGCGCGCCAACTCACGGTCGCCGACATCGCGCTGTATGGCTACACCCACCTCGCCGACCGTTGCGACTTCGATCTTTCCACCTTCCCGGCGATCCGGGACTGGCTCGCGCGCGTCGAAGCCGCGCCCGGCTTCGTGACCATGGACTGGCGCCCGGCCGACATCGACGACCCCGCCAGCATCGCGGCGGGCGCCTGACGGCGCCATACCTGCGCGAATAGCGGGCACAAGGGCTCCCTTTGCCGCAATGTCGCCATTTTTGGCGCGATGGCCGCCGCAATATTGCCGGTTGAAACTGGGAGATTTCGGAAAGTCGCGGGTGATTCGCTCGCGTGTTGAAGGATTTAGACCATGATGCGGGCGTCCGGCACGGCAGGCTTTCAGAGCCCATCCGCTACCGTCGCGTCTTCCCGGCTTACCCATGCGGTCGCGGCCTCGCTCGCCGTCGCCGCGCTCTCGCTGTGCCTGATCGTCACCCTGACGGTGCTGTCGACCAAGGCGACCATGGCGATGGGCCTGCCGGTCTGATTCCCGTTTCATCCTGGACCTGCCTTCAGGGCGCCGCGCGGCCCGCGCCGACCGGCATCGCGACAGGACGTCGATGAAATCACCTGTGGTAGTCGTTGCAATCACCCTGACCGCGGCCATCCTGGTCGCGGCGTCGCTGTTGATCATCGTCGGCACGCGCAAGGGCGTGGGGACGTCGACGCTGAATGCGCCCGCACTGCAACAACGCGTCAAGCACGCGCACATGGTCTAAAATCATCGGAAAGCTTGAGGCTTGCACGCAAGCGCGCCTTAAGCACGCCGCACGAAACCGCATCGCAGTCACGCAACAATCAGTCAGTGTTGCCGCCTGACCTCGTTCGTGAGGAGCGAGACTGGTCCATGCGGTTCGGATGGCGTGCGATCTCCGGTCCGGCGCTGACGGCAGCGGCCCTGCTGCTGGCAATGCTGTTCGATCGCCTTTTCCCCACCCCCTCGCCCGCGCCGCTGTTGGTCTGCATCGTGGCTCTCGCCGGCGCGCTCGCGGGGCTCGCCTCCGCCATGACGACGGCCGTTGTCGCAGTGATCGGCGCGGCACTGTTCTTCCTCAATCGCCACGGCGTTTCCGGCTATGGCGCCGCCGATCTGGTCCGGCTCGGTCTCCTGACCGTCACGGCTGTCGGCACCGCCGGCATCACCGGCCTGATGCGCGAGCGGCTCCTCGGCACGGTCGCGGCCGAGCGCCGGAGCCACGCCACGGCCGCGCGGCTGTCGGCCGCGCTCGACCAGGTCGATATCGGCATCGTGCTGCTCGATGCCGAGACCCGGGCCGAATTCATCAACCGCGCGTTCCGCGATTATTTTGCGGTGCCGGACGTGATCGCCGAAAGCAAGCCGCCCTTCATCGCGCTGATGTATCACGGCCGCGACACGGGCGCGTTCGAGCTGCCGGAGGACGAGCTCGGCACCTTCATCGCGCGACGCATGGAGATGGTGCGGGGCGGCGATGCCACGCCGATCAACATCAAATTGAGCAACGGCGAGGTGCTGCGCTTCGTCTGCACCGCGCTGCCCGACGGTGGACGCATGCTGAGCTACACCCCGGTGACCGACCTCGTGCGCCACACCGACGAGCCATCACGCGCCGACTACTACCGCTCGCTGCGCGACCCCGCAAACCGCAAGCTGACCCGCTACCTGCGCATCGCGGAGTGACGCGACGGCGCGATTGATCGGCAGTGCGACCATCACGTATGAAGGACGCTTCATCGATCGCGGGAATTTCACATGTCGCTCACCATTCGCGCCGTCACGAGGCAGGACTACGAACAATGGCTGCCGCTGTGGGACGGCTACAACGCCTTCTACGGCCGCTCGGGCCCGACCGCCCTTTCGCCCGAGATTACGAAGATGACGTGGCAGCGCTTCTTCGATGCTTACGAGCCGATGCATGCGCTGGTGGCCGAGGAGGACGGCCGCCTGCTCGGGCTGACGCATTATCTGTTTCATCGCAGCACCACCGCGATCGAGCCGTCCTGCTATTTGCAGGACCTGTTCACGCTCGAATCCGCGCGCGGCAAGGGCGTCGCCTCGGCGCTGATCCAAGGCGTCTATGAGCGGGCAAAGCTCGCGGGATCGCCGCGCGTGTACTGGCAGACGCACGAGACCAATCTGACGGCACAGCGCCTGTACGACAAGGTCGCGGAGCGGTCCGGCTTCATCGTCTATCGCAAGATCTTCTAAGCGCTGCGTCCCTAGAGCCCTGTGGATAACTCCGCCTGTCACCCGGGCGTAACACAGCAAGACTACGCTGCGCCTGCGTCTGGTCAGGCCCCCGTCACCGATCAAGCGCCCCAAAGCGGCCCCCGTCAGTCGCCGCGTCTGACAGGGGCCGCATTTTTTTGTCCGGGATCGTCTGCATGGCAGCAGCGCAGGCATCGGCTTGCTGATGCGGCGCACGGTGGTCACAATGTGCCGCTGCTCATCTGACAGGATCCCCCATGGAAATTCGTAATCTCGGCGCCTCCGGCCTTCGCGTGTCTGCGGTCGGGCTCGGCTGCAACAATTTCGGCCAGCGCACGGATCTGGAGACCTCGCGCAAGGTGATCCATCGCGCGCTCGATCTCGGCATCACGCTGTTCGACACCGCCGACATCTATGCCGGGATGGGCGGCTCGGAGACGGTGCTCGGCACCGTGCTCGGCGATCGCCGCAAGGACATCGTGCTCGCCACCAAATATGCCAAGCCGATGGCGACCGACGGCACCAGGCAGGGCGCCTCGCGCCGCTACATCATGGATGCGGTCGAGGCGAGCCTGAGGCGGCTCAAGACCGACTACATCGACCTCTACCAGCAGCACGATTACGATCCGCTGACGCCGATGGAGGAGACCTTGCGTGCGCTCGACGATCTCATCCGGCAAGGCAAGGTGCGCTACATCGGCAACTCCAACTTCCCGGCCTGGCGGATCGCGGAAGCCGAGTTCACCGCACGCGCGATGAATGTCAGCCGCTTCGTCTCCTGCCAGGACGAATACTCCCTGCTGGTTCGCGACATCGAGAAGGACCTGCTGCCGGCGGCCCAAGAGTACAGGCTAGGCCTGCTGCCGTTCTTCCCGCTCGCGAGCGGCCTGCTGACGGGCAAGTACCAGCGCGGCGCGGCGGCCCCCGCCGACACGCGCTTTGCCAAGGCGCCGGCGCTGCGCGACCGCTACGTCACGCCGCGCAACGAGGACATGGTCGAGAAGCTCCAGGCCTTCGCCAAGTCGCGCGGCCGCTCGATGCTGGAGCTCGCCTTCTCCTGGCTCGCCGCGCGCCCGCAGGTGTCGAGCGTGATCGCAGGCGCCACGCGCGTCGAGCAGATCGAGGAGAACGTGAAGGCGATCGCCTGGAAACTCAGCGTGGATGAGATGGCGGAGATCGACAAGATCACTCTGGGCTGAGCTCTGCGGCGCGCTACTTCGCGCCGCGCCCGACCGTCTGTACCACCTCGAAGCCCTCGAACTGGGGATGGCCGAGATAAAGCGGCTTGTTGTCACCCGCCTTGTGATGCGCCGCGCGAAACGCCTCCGACTTGGTCCAGGCCTCGAACGCGGCGTGGTTCGCCCACACGGTGTGGGAGGCGTAGAGCGTGTGGTCCTCGAGCTCGGGCCCCCTCAGCAGATGGAATTCGACGAAGCCCGGCACCTTGTCGAGATGGGTGTCGCGCGAAAGCCAGACCTGCTCGAAAGCAGCCTCGGAGCCCTTGGCGACGCGGAAGCGGTTCATGGCGATGTACATTGGGCGGTCTCTCCTGTAGGCGAGAAGGGTAAGGGACGCATCGCCCTCTCGCTCCCTCGCCCCGTTCTTACGGGGAGAGGGCGGGGTGAGGGGCTGCTTCCGCGAGCTTGGTCTCGATTGTAGGCGATGTGCGCGATGCACGCACGGTCAATGTGGGAGCCGGATATGCTGCCCTCTTGGCAACAGTGTGCCCTGCCCCTCACCAGGATCGCTCAGGCGCGGAATTGCGCGCCATAGCGATCCGACCTCTCCCATCAGAAGGGCGGGGAGAGGTTAAGTCACACCTCCCGCCGTCGCGAGTTCAGCCTGAATTACGGTGAGAACTCCTTCGGTGTTCCCGAGGACATCGTTGTTCCAGAAGCGCAGCACCCTGTACCCCTTCTCTGCCAAGCGCTCGTCTCGAACCGCATCTGATGCAGATTCATTGTGCTGCCCGCCGTCGACTTCTATGACGATCCGCTTCTCGCGACATACGAAATCGCAGATGTAGCCGATGATCGGCTCTTGCCTGACGAACTTGTTGCCATCGATCCGTCGATTGCGAATACGATTCCAGAGAACCGTCTCTGCATCCGTTTGATTGGCACGCAAGCGTCGCGCGAGCCGGATGGGTTTTTCGTTGTGGCCACGCATTGCCCTGCCCTGACCCGTGATGGACGCACCGTTCTATCGCTCCCTCGCCCCGTTCTTACGGGGAGAGGGTGGGGTGAGGGGCCGTCTCCGCGAGTTCGGTGTGAATTGTAGATTCAGTGCGCTGAATCGCAATCGTCTTTCGAGTCGGAGAGATTTGGTTCATGGCAATAGAGTGCCATGCCCCTCACCCGGATTGCTCAGGCGCGCATTGCGCGCCTGAGCAATCCGACCTCTCCCCGCAGAAGAGCGGGGAGAGGTTAAGCCACCAGCCCCTTCATCGGCCGTGCGCTTGCGCTATCCGGAAACACCGTCTCCGCCAGCACGCGGTCGGACAGGCCGAACCGGTCCTGCAGCACGCCCTTGATCACGGAGCGCAGGTCCGTCGTCGGCTTGAGGTCGCGGGCCTCGTGGAGGTTGGCGAGCTTGAGGCCAGGCCAGTCGGCGATGACGCGGCCGCCTTTCACCGCGCCGCCGGCGAGCAGCGCGATCGTTCCCGTGCCGTGATCGGTGCCGTCGGTGCCGTTGATGCGCGCGGTGCGGCCGAATTCGGTGGCGATGACGATGACGGTCTCGCGCCAGCGATCCCCCAGGCCGCCTTCGAACTCGGCGAGCGCGCCGTCGAGGCCGCCGAGCAGGAAGGCGAGACGCCCCACAGGGCCGCCTTCATTTGCATGCGTGTCCCAGCCGTCGAAGGCGAGCGCGGCGATGCGCGGGCCATCGTCAGCCGCCATCAGCTTCGCCGCGCCGCGCGCGACCTGCCGCATCTGTGCGACGGCGTTGCCGCGCGTCGCTTTCATGTCGTCGCCACTCGCAGCCTTGTCGAGCTGGAGGCCTTGCGACAACGCCGAGGCCAGTGCGGGATCGCGGTGACGGTAGAGCTCCATGAGGCGCATCGCGGTGTCGTCGTCGGCCTGCGGCAGCGCCAGTGGCGCCCAGCCGACGGTGGGCGCGTTGCCACGCAGCACCAGCGGCGTGGTCGGCCCGATGGCGAGACCGCTCGACACGCGTTCGCCGCGCGGCAGCGCTTCCAGCGCGCGGTTGAGCCAGCCGGACTGCACGCGGCCCGGGCCGGCAAAGCCGCTTTCGAGCACGTCCTGGCCGTCGAAATGCGAGCGGTCGCGGTAGGGCGTCGCCACCGCGTGAACAACTGCCGCATGCTTGTCGCGATACATGCGCGCGAATTCCGGCATCGCCGGATGCAGCGCGAAGAAGGAATCGAGCATGACCGCGGGATGCGCGCCATCCGCGGTGAGCGCGATCGAGCCGTGCAGGCCGGCATAGTCGGGGTCGCCGATCGGCCCGACCGTGGAGAGACCGTCGAGCGCGCCGCGCAGGATCACCACGATCAAGCGTGGATCGCGCCCATCGGCGGCGCGGGCGAATTTCGGCAGGTAGGCCCAGGCCGCGAAGGAAGCGCCGCCGAGCAGCAGGCCGCGGCGCGAGGTGAGGAGCCGGTTTTCGACGCAGTCGATCATCTTCATCTCCGCTGCATTTCCGGCGACAGCAACAGCAGCGCTAGCGCCTGCTGTCGCGACTCCGCGCGCTCGATGGTTTTGCGCGTTTCGATCGAGGCCGCGTCGGCGGCTCCGAACTCCAGCAGGTCGATCGGATCGATGTTGTTGCCGAGCCGCGCGCCGATCTGCACCGCGATATCGAGCCTGAGCTTGATGCCTTCGGGCGCGGCCCAGGCGGCATTGGTGTCGGGAAAGCCGTTGGGGCCCGGCGGCGACCAGAGCGGCTGACCGAGCAGGTTGAGGCCGTTGAGATAGCGGCCCGGGTCCTCCGGCACCTGCGCGAGCAGCCGGCCGCTCGCGACCAGGAAATCGTAAGGCGAGCGCATCTTGGTCAGCGGCGCCCTCCACGCCTCATCGGAATCGACCAGCGCCAGGGCAAGCGCCTTGAGATCGCCGTCGGACTTGACGAAGAGATCGCGCAGGCGCCCGACGAGCGCCGGCGGCGGATCATCGGCGACGAAGTGACGGACGAATTTGGTGGCGATAAAATTCGCGGTCGACGGATGCCGGGCGAGGTCGGCGAGCGCGGCTTCGCCCTGTGCGAGCCCGGTGGCCTCGTAGCTCCTGCCGAGCAGGACTTGCGGCCCGGGCTGATGCGCATTGACGTTGAAGACGAAGGAGCCGGGGGGCCCCAGCTGCCCCTGCCGGCCGGCGAAAGTCCAGCCGGTGATGATGCGCGCCAGCGAGGTGACGTCGCCTTGCGTGTAGCCGCCGCCGACGCCGAGCGTATGCAGCTCCATGATCTCGCGCGCGAGATTTTCGTTCAGCCCGCGCTTGCGGTTCTGCCCGGCGCGCGAATCCGGCCCGAGCGATTGCTGGTTGTCGAGAAAGAACAGCATCGCGGGATGCTGCTCGACCGCCCTCAGCATGTCGGCGAAGCGCCCGAGCACGTGCGGCCTGATCGCCTCGCGCTCGAACGCACCGGCCCAGATCCGTGTCAGCTCGCCCTTGCTGGCGGAGATGCAGAAATGGTTGGACCAGAACGCGACGAGGCGCTCGGTGAAGCCGCACTCGGCGAGCGTGGCGCGCTGCAACCGCGCCAGCGCTTCGGCGCGAAAGGTCTTCTGAATCACGTTGAGCGGCTGCGGCGCGGGCTTTGCGGCCGGCGGTGCCGCCGCGTTGGGCTGCATGGCGTCCGGCTTTGCCGCATTGTCCGCAGGCTTCGCCTCCGCCATCTGGCTGGCGATCTCCGTCGCCGCCGCATTCAGCGAGGGATTGCGGCGGAGCCCGGCGTTCCGTTCGGTCGGCGCTGCCGGCGGCGTCTCAGCGGGCGCGGCAGCCTTCGCAGCCTCGCGCGCCTGCTTGACCTGGTCCTGATAGGCAAAGACGGCCTGCCCGAGTCGCGGCGTCGATTGCAGTCCCGGCGCTTCCAGCAGCACGCCGTTGGGACGTGCAAGCTCGGCCTTCACGAAGCCGCGCGGGTCGGAGCTTGCGTTGATGAGATCGCCCGACGCGCCGCCGCGGGCGCCGAAGCCAAAGCGGTTGAGCGCGACGAGAGCAGCTTGCGTATCGCGGGCCATCGATCTGTCCTTCGCGCGTTGGAGCCGCTTTCCCGATACGTGCGCGGCGCGTAATATACCGTAGCGACAAATGAACCCGACATGAAAATGACGGCGAAGCTTCGGCGTAGATCATGACAAATCCGAAAGAATCCGCGTTGCAGGAACCGCGCCGCCTCGCCTGCTCCCGCTGCGGCGCCGAGTTCGGCTGCGACCTCTCGGGCACGTGCTGGTGCGCGGAGGAGACGGCAAAACTGCCAATGCCGCTCGCGGGCGAGGATTGTCTGTGCCGGGATTGTTTGCGGAAGGCTGCGGCCGTTGCGTTGTCCTCCGCGGACAGCGACGACCCGAGCTCACGATCCTGAAGGGAGCGCGGAATACGCGTCTTGAAGCAGGACGCTCCCGTCGTTCGAGACGCCATCCGAACACGGCGTCACGGAGTTGCGGCGCTCGGGACAATTGTCGTTGCGGCCTTGCAGATCCGTTTACCTAATACTGCCAGCATCCCGCGTTTTCAGACATCTCTTAATCAAACACGGCTAGGTTGTGCCCCGCAAATGCAAGTGTGGCGCCAATGATCCGTTTCGTACTGTTCACCTGTATGGCTTTCACGACCGCCTTCGTCGGCGTGTTCTGGGCGATGCGGGGATTTCCCGCCTACACGGTTTCGCCGATCAGCGCATTGCAGCCGACGCTCACCACGACATTCGGCGACGAGAGCGCCAAGGCTTACGATCGCAAAATGTGGGAAGCCGCACACACCTCGCAAAGCGACAAGGATCCGAAACGCGACGCACTGCGGCTCGACGCGTTGCAGGCAGGCACTGCCTACGCGATGTCGCCATGCGACGACACGATGAAGGCCAACCTCATCGCCGCCACGACGGCCTATGCCCGCGCGTACATGAAGATCTTCGACTGCCCGAACCCCATGATGGCAATGTTCTGCAGCGAGAAGAAGCGGGACGAGGCCAACGCGGCGTTCTCTACGCCGCTCGACATGCGCGTCCAGGCCGCGCTTGCCGAAGCTTTTGAGCAGAAGGGCGTCGTCGAGACCGACTTTCCGGAGGAACTCCGCCTCACGGTCAAGCAATTTGCCGGCCCCGGCCTGTGGTCCGAGCCCTCCCCGGTTTGCCTGCCGCGGATGCGCGCCGCAGCGAGCGGCAAATGAACCGCATCTGGTTCGTGATCTGGGCGATCGTGGCCTGGCAAGTCGCGGTCTGGGCCTTTGCGCCGGAGCCCAAGGCTCGGCCACAGGTCTTTGCGGGTGACGGCAAAGGCTACGGAGACACCGAAAAATATGCGGTCGAATCGCGCATCAGCCAGCGTCGCGGCGCGATGGCCGCGCTCGAGCTTCCCTGGAGTGGGCGCTGCATCGGGGACACGCGCAAACACTTCATCGAGGGCCTCAACGAGTATTACTATCACCGCCAGAATCAGACAGAGCGCTATCCCGAGATCTTCGGCCCGGCAGGCGCTGATTACATAGCCAAGCAATGGTCGACGGGAGAGGACAAGCGCATCGAGCGGCTCACACAGGAAGCCTACGTGAGGGGCTACTTCAAACCGTCGGACTTCAATGGCGTCGCCAGCAAGTTGATCGCAATCGTCGTCAAGGGCGAACGCGTAACAGGACATGCCTGCGCGGGTTGAACGCGTCCAGGAGCGAGCAGCGCGTCATCCGCTACACTTTGTACCCTGGCGATGTCCGCGCCATGCCGTCGAACGCATCGAGCAGTCTTTCGCGCCACGCATGGACCGGATCGTCCGCCTCCAGCAGCTTGAACGGGCTGACCACGCGCGCCCATTGAAATCCGCCGAACACGATGTAGTCGGCGTAGTTCGGCGCGTTGCCGCCGAGATTAGGGCTGCTTCTTCAGTGTCTGCCGCATCACCTCCAGCGACTTGCGGAACGCGACCACGCCGGTGTCGCGGCTCGCCATGACCTCTTCCAGGCTCTTGCCGCCGAAGCGCGCCTCGCGAGACTTGCGGAAATAGGCGGCGTCGACCTCGGCGAGGTTGTTGGGGATGTCGGCGACGATCAGCGGAAAGATGCCGCCGACGATGGCGATGTCGCCGAAGGCATTGATCATGCGCGCCATGGCGCGACCGCCCTCACCGCCGAACAACGACGGACGATCGGGAAACTTGTCCTCCAGATAATTCGCGATGGTCCAGGAATCGACCACGGGCTTGTCGTCGTGCAACAGCACCGGCACCTTCTCCGAGCCGTGCGGCGCGATCGCGCTCTTCTCGGTGAAGCGCCAGGGCAGGGCCTCCGCCGCAAGACCCTTGTGCGCCAGCGCCATCCGCGTGCGCCAGCAAAACGGGCTGAAGGGGCGCGAAGCATCGGTGCCGACGAGTTCGTAGAGTTTGAGTGACATGACGGGTCTTTCTGCCAGACCCTCATCCTGAGGAGCGCGGAACGCGCGTCTCGAAGGATGAAGGCCCGATCTCGGCCTCGCCCTTCGAGACGCGCGCAAGATGCGCGCTCCTCAGGGTGAGGGTCTCCCATTCTGGATTGCTTCGTTGGCGCTCGCAATGACGATGTGGAAAGATCACCGCCCGTTGGTGCGCAGCAGCCTCTCGCCGTCCTCCGTCACCGCGATGACCAGCCCGAGGCCGGCTATCGTCTCGCGGGCGACGTAGCCGCGATCCGCGGCGTCTTCCCAGATGGTGAGGCGCGGGCACGAGGTTTTCCAGGTCGCGATCACCTCGGCATAGGCGCGCGGCTCGCGGGCGACCCATTCGACGAAGTCCAGCACCAGCGGATCGGCCGCCTCGCTCATTGCAAACCTCCCTTGTCGAAGGCGGCCAGCACCGGGGTACGAACCAGGAGCCAGCCGCCATAGGCGATGTAGTAGCAGGCAATGGTGGTGATCAGCTTGTTCGACCATGCCAGGAATTGCTGGTCGGTCATGGCTTCGAGGATGCGCCGCGCCAGCGTGGTGCCGAGCATCGAGGCGGCAATCGCAACGCCGGCGAGAACGGGATCGAGGCTCGCCGCCTGGTCGATGATGCCGCCGAAATAGAGGAGCTTGGTGAAATGGCTGACCAGCTGGCACATCGCCTTGGTCGCGACTTTCTCGCGCCGGCCGAAATTGCCGCCGAGGAAGAAGGTGTCGAGCAGCGGGCCGGAGACGCCGGTCATCAGCATCAGGCCCATGCAGATCGTGCCATAGACCGTGCCCTGCCAGAGACGGTCGGGATCGGGCTTGATGTTCGCCGGCAGGAGTCGCGCCATGAACGGCGTGGCACCCAGCATCAGCAGCGCGACCGGCTTGTCCGGCACATAGCGGGTGAGCGACCAGGCCGCGAGCGCGACAGCAGCGCCAACCATATAGTTCGCGACCGGCCGCCAGCGGATATGCGCCCGCCACAGGAAAGCGCGCCAGCCGTTCGAGGCCATCTGCGTGATCGCATGCAGCACCATCGCGGTCGGCAGCGGCATCAGGGCCAGCAGCACGCCGATCAGGACCAGCCCGCCCGCCATGCCGAACAGCCCCGACAGGAACGCGGTGGCGACCATCAGCAATCCAAGGGCCGCGATCATGAGGGGCGTCACGTTGGCAAATCTCCTAAATCGGCACGGATAGTCAGGGAGGCACGCAGTTTCACTCCCTCGCCCCGCTTGCGGGGAGAGGGTGGGGGTGAGGGGAAGCCTCCGCGGGGACGGTGAGAGTTGGACTCGCGGAGAGTCCCCCTCACCCGGAATTTGCTCTCGCAAATTCCGACCTCTCCCCGCAGGCGGGGAGAGGTGAAGAAGCCGCGGCGCTCCCGAACAAATCAGCCTAGGACTACGCTGCAAGTTGTGCCTTGCTTGCCGCCTCTCCGCAAACTGAGTTATCTTGCCCTGGCATCAGCTTTCCTGAGGGTCGGGCATTTGCGGCGGTTGCTGTTTCTCAACGGCATCAAGGCGTTCGAGGCGGCGGCGCGGACCGGCAGCTTTGCTGCGGCCGGGCTGGAGCTGAGCGTGTCGGCGGCCGCCGTCAGCCGCATGGTGCATCTGCTCGAAGAGCGGCTCGGTGTCGCGTTGTTCGAGCGCAAGGCCAACCGCCTGGTGCTGACGCAGGCCGGCCGCGCCTATCAGAGCGGGCTGACCCCGATCTTCGATGCGCTGGCGAGCCTCACCGCGCAGGTGACGGCGCCCTCGAGCGTGCGCGTGCTCACCATCGGCGTCGGCCACACCTTTGCGATGCGCTGGCTGATCCCGCGCCTGTCCGAGTTTCGCAACGAGGAGCCCGACATCGAGGTGCGCTTCACCACCGGCGGCGCGTCGGTGCCGTTCGGCGAGGACTGGAGCTGCGGCATCAAGCTCGGCACCGGCGACTGGCCCGGCCTCGTCGCCGAGCCGCTGTTTGCCGGCGACCTGACGCCGGTCTGCGTGCCACGCCTCGCCGGCGGGCTGAAGCGTCCGGCCGACCTGAAGGGACCGAGCCTGATCCGCGTCGCGCACTCGCCCGAGGACTGGCCGATCTGGCTGAAGGCCGCGGGCGTTGCGCGGATCAACGCGCGCGGACCCGAGTTCCAGTTTTACGGCCAGGCGCTGCAGGCCGCCGCCGACGGGCTCGGCATCGCCATGGGCATCCGGCCCTATATCGACGACGATCTCGCGGCCGGCCGGCTGGTGGCGCCTCTCGACCTCTCGGTGCCCAAGGGCATGCGCTGGTACCTGCTCTATCGCAGCTTCCAGACCGAGCAGCGCGACTTTGCCGCCTTCCGCCGCTGGATCATGCGCGCGGCCTCGGAACCCGCCGCCCGCCCCCGCCGGATCGGCCGCGCCGGCGCGCGGAACTGAAGTCTTTTCGACAAGCTTGAGCAAAAAAAGCCACGTCGCTTGTGAACCGCTTCACATTCTGAAACCCGTAATCGTGGTCCCCTGACCCTCCGAAAAAAAGTGGGACCTACACTCATGACGACCCTTTACGACGGCTTTGACATCGAATCCTTCGAAGCTGGCAAGGGGCTGTGGCACGCGCGGATCCGCCGGGCCGATTTCAGCCCGGTAGCCATCGACGGCGTGCTGTTTCCTGCCATGGAAGTCGGCTTCGCCTGGCCCGATCCCGATGCGGCGATCGCCGATGCCAAGCACCACATCGATCGCTTCCGCCGGCGGGCCGAAGGCGACGACGAATAGCCCAGCGGGTCCGCGGGCGGACCAGAGAAAAAGCGCGCAGGGGGAACACCGGTCATGTCCATCATCGAAACCGACGCAGCGCGGCCGCGGATCTACACCCGTGCGGTGCTGTCCAACTGCCCGGAATGCGACGGCGATCTCGCGGTGCTCCGCGTGATCCCCGGCCGCGCCGGGTGCGAGTACTGGGCCATGCGCTGCAGCGATTGCGGCGGCATCCATCTCGACATCCTCGAGCCGCATGTCCCGGCCGAAGACGACGGCGGGCCGCTGCCGGCGGCCTGAAGGTCCCGGCCTGCTGCCAGGCTGCTGTCAGCAGCCTGCATGGAGGCGGCCATTCGCCCTTTATTGCGGGGCGGACTCGTCCCATATTCGGCTGATGGCGAAGAAACCTGCTCCCCCCGCAAAATCCCCGAAAACCAAGGCTCCGAACTCGAAGGCACACCGCCCCGACGTGCAGCCGATCGGGCCGGCGCTGGCCGAGTTGCTCAATCCCGCGATCAATCGCGGCGATGCGGGCTTGGGGTCGGGCACCGGCCTTCAGCCGCCGCCGGACAATTCGCGCGACCGCCGCGCCGGAGGCGAGGCCGCCGCGCATCGGGCGCGGGCTTCGACGCCGAAGGAGTTCCCGCAGGACACTGGCAGCGCGACTCGTGGCTTACCCCCCTCCCCTACCCTCCCCCACAAGGGGGGAGGGAGCGGAGAGATCGGTGGGTTGGAGGAAGCGCCGCAGGCCAATTACGGGACCGCGGCCACCATCCCGACACTCGATCCGGAACTGGCGCGGCAGCTCGGACTGCCGACCGAGGAGGACGATGCTGAAGCGCTGGCCCGGCCGCCGCGCAGCAAGATGGAGGCGCTCGGCGTCAAGGCCACCGCGGACGCGCTGGAATCGTTGATCCGCGAGGGCCGGCCGGAGTTCCGCAAGGGCGACGGCTCCATGAAGGTGTGGACGCCACACCGGCCGCCGCGCCCGGAGAAGTCCGAAGGCGGCGTGCGTTTCGAGATCAAGTCGTCCTACGAGCCCAAGGGCGACCAGCCGACCGCGATCGCCGAGCTGGTCGAGGGCATCAACCGCAACGACCGCAGCCAAGTGCTGCTCGGCGTCACCGGCTCGGGCAAGACCTACACCATGGCCAAGGTGATCGAAGCGACGCAGCGCCCGGCCCTGATCCTGGCGCCGAACAAGACGCTGGCCGCCCAGCTCTATGGCGAGTTCAAGAATTTCTTCCCGGACAACGCGGTCGAGTATTTCGTCTCCTATTACGACTATTACCAGCCGGAGGCCTACGTCCCGCGCACCGACACCTATATCGAGAAGGATTCCTCGATCAACGAGCAGATCGACCGCATGCGCCACTCGGCGACGCGCGCGCTGCTGGAGCGCGACGACGTCATCATCGTGGCGTCGGTGTCCTGCATCTACGGTATCGGTTCGGTCGAGACCTACACCGCGATGACGTTCGCGCTGAAGAAGGGCGAGCGCATCGACCAGCGCCAGCTCATCGCCGACCTCGTCGCGCTGCAATACAAGCGCACCCAGGCGGATTTCACCCGCGGCACCTTCCGTGTCCGCGGCGACGTCATCGACATCTTCCCGGCGCACTATGAAGACCGCGCCTGGCGCGTGAACCTGTTCGGCGACACCATCGAGACCATCGAGGAGTTCGATCCGCTCACCGGCCACAAGCAGGACGAGCTCGAATTCATCAAGATGTACGCCAATTCGCACTATGTGACGCCGCGCCCGACGCTGGTGCAGGCGATCAAGTCGATCAAGTTCGAGCTGAAGCAGCGGCTCGACCAGTTGCACGACCAGGGCCGCCTACTGGAGGCGCAGCGGCTGGAGCAGCGCACCACCTTCGATCTCGAGATGATGGAAGCGACCGGAAGCTGCGCCGGCATCGAGAACTATTCGCGCTATCTCACGGGACGCCGCCCCGGCGAGCCGCCGCCGACGCTGTTCGAATACGTCCCCGACAACGCGCTGATCTTCGCCGACGAGAGCCACGTCACCATCCCGCAGATCGGCGCCATGTTCCGCGGCGACTTCCGCCGCAAGGCGACGCTGGCCGAATACGGCTTCCGCCTGCCCTCCTGCATGGACAACCGCCCCTTGCGCTTCGAGGAGTGGGACATGATGCGGCCGCAGACCGTCGCGGTATCGGCGACGCCCGGCAGCTGGGAGCTGAACGAGAGCGGCGGCGTGTTCGTCGAGCAGGTCATTCGCCCGACCGGGCTGATCGATCCGCCCGTCGATATTCGCCCCGCCCGCACGCAGGTGGACGATCTCGTCGGCGAGGTGCGCGCCACCGCGCAGGCCGGCTATCGCTCGCTGATCACGGTGCTGACGAAGCGCATGGCGGAGGACCTCACCGAATATCTGCACGAGCAGGGCATCCGCGTCCGCTACATGCACAGCGATATCGACACCATCGAGCGTATCGAGATCATCCGCGACCTGCGGCTCGGCGCGTTCGACGCGCTGGTCGGCATCAACCTGCTGCGCGAAGGCCTCGACATTCCCGAATGCGCCCTGGTCGCGATCCTCGACGCCGACAAGGAAGGTTTTTTGCGCAGCGAGACCTCGCTGATCCAGACCATCGGCCGCGCCGCGCGCAACGTCGACGGCAAGGTGATCCTCTATGCCGACCAGATGACCGGGTCGATGGAGCGCGCCATCGCCGAGACCAACCGCCGCCGCGAGAAGCAGGTCGAGTACAACACCGCCAACGGCATCACGCCGGAGAGCGTGAAGAAGCAGATCGGCGACATCCTCAACTCGGTCTACGAACGCGACCACGTGCTGGTCGAGGTCGGCGGCCACGACATGACCGACGACGTCATCTCGATCGGCCACAATTTCGAAGCCGTGCTCGCCGATCTCGAAACCCGCATGCGCGAGGCCGCCGCCGACCTGAACTTCGAGGAAGCCGCCCGCCTGCGCGACGAGGTCAAGCGCCTGCGCGCGACAGAGCTCGCGGTGGTCGACGACCCCACTGCGAAGCAGCGCACCGTGCAGGGCAAGGCCGGCGCCTATGCGGGAACGAAGAAGTACGGCGACGCCGCAAATTTGCCGGTCAGCGCGATGAAGAAGAAGACCGTGAGCTCCGCGCTGAAGGCCAGCGGCGGCGGCAGCGGCTCGAAGGTGCACAAGCCGCATCTCGACGAAATGCACGGCCCGGAGTCGCTGCCCTACCGCGAAAACCGCGCGCTGCCGTCAAAGCCGTTCGGCAGCACCAGCCGGATCATCCAGCCGACGGATTCACGGCAGTCCGGACCTGAGTTCGGGCCCGCGCCGAAGTCGACGGGCGGAATGCCGGGGCGACGGGGTGGGTGGAAGAGGAGGTAGGCGCAACCGCGCGAGTGGTGGCTATGGATTCTCAGATGCGCAATTGCGCATCATAGCTCGCTGCTTCGCAGCGCCCCGGAATGCCGAGGAGAGATTTGCTCTCCTCACCCCACGCTCGCCGTCATCACTGCCAGCAGCAACACGATCGTCACGAGGCTGGAGCGAGGCGACGGGCTGGGTGCGCCAAGTAGCGCCATCTCACATGACTCTGGCGGCGCCAGAGCGCGCGCCACGTCCTTCGAGACGGCGCTTGCGCCGCCTCCGCCTGCTCCGCGCGCATTGCGCCATGCGCGCCACGCAACCGGATGGGCGGGAATTGCTGCATACCGCAATTCAACCCGCAATTGCATGCCATGAACCAGGCATGGCGCTCGCGCGTCATATCGTCTGCAACGTCGCTGTGACCTAGCGGATTGCCGGTGCGCGCGACCGCGCCTTGGCGCTGCGCGGCGGCACGGGCCAGACGAGGACGGGCAGGATGACGGTCGAGAAGCTGAATCGCCAACGCATCGTGCATCTGCTCGAGGCCTTCGCGCGCGGCGATATCGAGGCGGCGCTGTCCTGCTGCACCGAGGACGTCGACTTCCTCACCCACGCGCCGATCGACGTGCTGCCGCACATGGTGCCGCGCCACGGCAAGGCCGAGCTGCGCGAGCTCTGGCAGACGGTCTGGTCGCGCTATTCGGACATCCGCTACAAGGCGCCGCACATCCTCGCCGAGGGCGAGGCGGTCGCGACCTACCTGCACACCTATTTCAGGAAGCGCAGCAACGACCGCATCGTGCAGTTCGACATGGCGGTGTTCTACACCTTCCGCGGCGGGCTGGTGGCGGAGATCCGCGAAATCATCGATTCCTACGACCTGGTACAGCAGGTGCTGGAGCGGGAGATCGGGCCGCTGATCACGGGAGCGCGGGGGAATTGATGCGTCTCCTCCTCGCCTGGAACCCGCATCCGGGGCTTGCGTACAGACCCGGAAGATTACGGGGTTCTGTTGTAAATCTTACAAATTCCGTTCAATGGTGCATTGCAAAAATGTGATTTGCGTTTTGGCCGAAACCGCTTATTTTATTCGTATACAAACGAGTTGAGCCCCGGCACCAGACCGTGCATGGGGTTGTTTTCCGTTTCTTTCGCAAGCCAGCTTCAGGACTGCCCAAAATGACAGAGCACAGCCTCTGGCGTTTCTCGCGCGCGTTGCACCGCGCGATCAACGACCGGCATTTCGAGGACATCGAAGCGCTCATCGACGAGGACGTCGAGTGGGCGCTCTACGGCCCGATCGACATGTTTCCGTTCCTCGGCGCGCGCCAGGGCAAGGAAGCCGTGCTCGACGTCATCCGCCAGCTCGCAGACAATTTCCACGTTCGTCGCTTCGACCGCGAGAGCATCATGCTCGGCGTCGATTCCGCCGCCTCGATGCTGCGCTATTCGCTGACCGCACTGGATTCCAACAAGCCGATCAGCTTGCGCGTGGCGCAGTTCGCCCAGTTCAGGGCGGGCAGGCTCGTCAGCATGCGCGTGCTGATCGACACCTTCGATCTGGTCGAGCAGGCACTCGGCCGCGCCATTCATCTGCCGAAGATGACCAGCGTCGGCTGACGCATGATCCGGACCCGAAGGGCCGCGTTAGCGCAAAGTGCGAAGCGGTTTTCCGAAAAGGTCATGCGCAAACAACAACCTGAAGCGCGATGATGATCATCGCGCTTCAGGGGGGACGCCAACGGGCCCCGCTTGTCGGGACCGACGACAAGGCTACCGCGACGTCCTGGCCTCCAGCCCCGCCGGATGCCGTCGCATCAAAAGCTCGTCGTCGGGCGCGCGCGGTTCGCGCGGCCCGTTGGTTCGCGTCCCCTTGGAGAACCGCCACAATTCCGCAACGTTGGATCAGCATCCTGTGAGCGGAATGGCGCATGGCCGAACGCCGATGTATATTGTCGGCAAGCATGCGCTGGGGTTCGCGGGCAGGACGATGGAATTCTCGACAGGGTTTGGCTGGACCAGGCTGCCGGTGCTGGCGGCCGCATTCATTCTGGGCTCGGTGCTGACGTTACAGGCGCAGATCATTCCGCCGGTCGCAGCAGTGCCCGACGAGGAGGCCGGGACCGAGGCCGCCGAGACCCCCGACGTCAACGACCCCGACGTGCTCAAGGACATCGACGTCGACAAGCTCGATTGGAGCCAGCTCGCGGTCGATGCCGGGACCGGTATCGACCCCATGGCCGCCAAGAAGCGCGCCCAGGCCGCAGCCAGGGACGGCCTGGACTGGTCCTCGAACCCCAATGCGAACGGCTCCTCGGCCGTGACCGTGAAGCAGTCCGTGTTCTCGTTCTGGGATACGCGGATCGGCGCCGACATGACGGTGACGAGCGAGCCGCGGACGATGTCCGAGCTGCTGGCGCAGAAGGCCACCAATGGCGGCAGCCTGCCGCAATCCTCCGGCAGTGCCTGGGCAACCGCGACCGCGCCGGGCGCGGGCTCGCTCTGGGACAAGACCGCGGTGGAAGCCCGGGTCGATCCCGGCGCCGAGCAGAGCAAGATCGGGGCATTGCTGACCAAGTCGGTGCCGCTGGCGGGCGACACGTCGCTGACACTGCAGAACGGCTACAGCGTCAACCAGCAGGGCACCACCGCAGTCCCCGGCATCGGCGGACATGTCACGCGCAACTACGAGACCGACCAGACCGCCAAGGTCACCCTCACCGACACCGGCACCAGCATCACCGCCGGCCAGACGCTGTCGACCACAGACGACAAATGGCTGCGCAGAATCGGCGCCGAGCAGAAGCTGTTCGACAACGTCACCGTCTCCGGCTCGGTCGGCGAGACCTCGCAAGGCGCGATCAACAAGAGCGTGACGGCAGGGTTCAAGAAGAGCTGGTGACTCTTTCGCCTCTCCCCGCCTGCGGGGAGAGGCCGGAATTTGCGCAAGCAAATTCCGGGTGAGGGGGACTCTCCGCGAGTCCAACTGTCTCCGTCCTTGCGGAGAGTCCCCCTCACCCCACCCTCTCCCCGCAAGCGGGGCGAGGGAGAAGACCGCCGACTTGGCTGAGCGTTCCACGTCGCCGCGACAGCATTCACACTCTCCTAACCATGCGCCACGGCAAAACCCCTGAATCGTCCCCCCTTGCCGCATCTCGGCCCATTTGCGGCCAAATTCGGACGCCTTGATGAGGCAGCCTCACAGACGTCGTCGTGCGGGGACACTCGCGCTGCGCTCAACGCGAACAGGGGAACAACGATGAACGCCACCCGTCCCGAAAAGATCGAAGCCACCGAGACCGAAGCGGTCGACACCAACCTTGCCGCCGTGACCGAGGTCGAAGCCGGCATCCGCGATTTCGTCCGCAACGACATCGCCTATCTGCGCCGCCCGGCCGCGACCACGACCGACGCGCCGCCGCTCGACCCGAGCGCGGAAGCCACCGTCAACAACGTGAACTCGCTGATCCAGCGCGTCGCCGGCACATCGCTCGCCGAGATCGAAAACCTGATCTCCGAACTCGAGAGCCTGCGCGACCTGCTCCACGCCGAAGGCCAGCGCGTCCAGCGCGAGATCTCGGGCTACGCCCAGCTCAGCCAGGCCGCGATGAAGTCGACCCGCATGATCGCCGACAACGTCGCACAGTGGAAGCGCGCCGCCGACGGCCTGCGCAACAGCTGATCGCAAAGCACCGCATCACCGGCCGCCGCGTTCCGGAAGGGGCGCGGCGGTTTTTGTTGGGGGGCGATCTCCCCAACGAAGAAGTCATCGCCCGACCTGATCGGGCGATCCAGTACTCCGAGACGGTGAGGCAGGAGCCGAGAGGCCGCGGCGTACTGGATGCCCCGGTCCCGTCTCCGCGAAGGCTACGCCGGGCCACGCGGGTGCTCGGCCGCCGAAGCTTTAGCGAAGGCGGCAAGCCGGGGCATGACCGTGGAGGGGATGGCTGGTGGAGGGGATGGCTGAAGGACATGGCAGCGCGGCAGTGAACACGCGGTCACACACTCACGCGGCCCAGCACAGCCCCACCTTTGAACCCTCCACCCCTCTCCGGCGACAAACGCCAAGCGCTCGTGGCCGTTTTGGCCGAGCCTTGGGGACAGGTCATGGAAAGCATTCGGCCCGACAACACGGACCCTATATCGCTACAGCCCGCGCCGAATCAGCTCGGCACGATCATGCTGCGCTTTGTCGGATTGCTGGCGGCTGCGATCGCGGTGCTGGCGTTCGTCTACAGCCGCTGACAGAGGGCCGGACTCCGCCCTCCTAAAGTGCGATGCGATTCGGATGAAGCGTCATCGCGATCCAGATTGTCGTTTGAGCAGATCGTTCCTGAAACCGCTGCGCGCTCTTCCGGATCATGCTTCAGAAATCAGCGCCCCCTTATCGGGCGGCCTCCACGGTCGAGGCTTCAAGGGTGTAGCCGCCATCGGCATAGCCCTTCACCACCATGCCGGCGACCAGCATCACGGCGAGCGTCGCGGTCGCGAAGATGAATCCAACGAATTTGAGTGCGCCGCGGTCTGCCATGGTCCTCGTCCCCTGTCCTCTGCCAATTCGTTTCAAATAGACAGCGACAGGTTCATAATTAGTTAGCAACTCACTGGTTCCGCTAGGCTGCGCGCGGTAACCATGTTGCGCAGGCTTATGGCAGCCACCCGGAATCGCGTCCATAGCGCGCGGGCAACACTCGCGCACTCATTTGCACGTTCATTCTGGAACGAGTCTAAGCGCTGTTCGCACGCGTCGGCACGAACGCGCTGGCGGTGATGGAATAGACTTCCTCGCCGCGCTGGTTGGTGCCGGTGGTCCGGGCCGTCAGAATGCCCCAGCCGGGGCGCGAGGCGGAGGTGCGCTTGTCGACGACGACGTTGACGAAAGCAACGGTGTCGCCGGCGAGCACGGGCCTGATCCAGCGCAGGTCGCGAAAGCCCGGCGACGGGCCCCACACCGCGACCTCCTCGCCGCGCGAAGCGGCTTCCCGCGCCAGACGCTTGCCGTCGGCGACAAGCAGGCTCATGCAGGCCGAGCCGACATGCCAGCCGGAGGCGGCGAGCCCGCCGAACAGCGAGTTCTTGCCCTCCTCCTCGTCGAGGTGAAAGCGCTGCGGATCGAATTTGGCGGCGAATGTCTTGATGGCCTCGGCCGTGAACGTATAGCTGCCGATCTCGCGGCGCTGTCCGATCGCGATGTCGTCGAAGAACCGCATCAGACCGCTCCCTCGCGCCGCTTGATCAGGATCGGCGAGGTCATCTCGGCGAGCGCCTGCCCCGCCGCGTTGCGCACGGTGCATTTGAACTTGACGATGCCGAGCTCCGGTCGGCTCTTCGAGGTGCGCGCCTCCACGACGTCGACGTCGAGCATGAGATCGTCGCCGGGTCGAAGTGGCGACAGCCAGCGCACCTCGTCCACGCCGGGCGAGCCGAGCGACGCGGCGCGGGTGATGAAGCCGTCGGCCATCATCCGCATCATCAGCGAGCACAGGTGCCAGCCCGAGCCGGACAGGCCGCGCAGCATGCTTTTCGCCGCCGCCGCCTCGTCGAGGTGCATCGGCTGCGGATCGAACTCGGCGGCAAAGGCCAATATCTCGTCGCGGGTGACATGGCGCGGGCCGAACGTTCCGAACCGGCCGGGCAGGAAATCTTCGAAGGTCAGGGTCATCTTGGGATGGGTTGGCGGAAATGACAGATTGTGGCCGCACTTTGCGGCAATCTCAACCCGCCGGCCCGCATGGCTCGTGCTACATATGGGGTGTCGGCGTTGATCCTGAGTCGGATCTACCGACGGCCGAGGCCTGATTTGCCCCTGGGGAGAGCGATGTTTTCATTCAGCGACCTGTTTCAATGGGACCGCTTCATCACGCCGACGATCATCAAGACCTTCTACTGGCTGGTGATCGCGCTGATCTGCCTGTTCGGCCTCTCCGGCATCTTCTCAGGCCTTGCTGCGATGGCGATCAGCCCGTTCGGCGGCTTCCTGGTGCTGCTCTCCTCGATCGCCAGCGTCGTGGTCGGCATCGTGTTCTCGCGCATCGTCGCGGAGCTGATCCTGATCGTCTTCCGCATCAACGAGCATCTCGGCGCGATCAGGGACCAGGGCGGCGGGATACGGTAGTTCGTCATTCCGGGGCGCGCAAAGCGCGAACCCGGAATCCATCGGGCCTCCAGAACAAGTGGATGAATGGATTCCGGGTTCGCGCCAAGAGGCGCGCCCCGGAATGACAGCTGTGCCCTACGTATTGAACCTGAAATGCATCACGTCGCCGTCGGCGACGACGTATTCCTTGCCTTCGAGGCGGAGCTTGCCGGCATCGCGCGCGCCGGCTTCGCCGCCGAACGCGACATAGTCCTCATACGCAATGGTCTCGGCGCGGATGAAGCCTTTTTCGAAGTCGGTATGGATCACGCCGGCCGCGGCCGGCGCCTTGGTGCCGCGATGGATGGTCCAGGCGCGCGCTTCCTTCGGGCCGATGGTGAAGTAGGTGATGAGATCGAGCAGTGTGTAGCCGGCGCGGATCAGGCGATCGAGGCCGGCTTCCTCCAGCCCCAACGTCTCCAGGAACTCGGCACGCTCCTCGCGGGAAATGGTGGCGATCTCGGATTCGATCTTCGCCGAGATGACGACGGCGACTGCGCCTTCCTTGGCGGCCTGCTCCTGCACGGCCTTCGAGAACGAATTGCCCGTCGCGGCCGAGCCTTCCTCGACGTTGCAGACATAGAGCACGGGCTTGGACGACAGCAGGCCGAGCATGGAGAAGGCGCGTTCCTCCTCGGGCTTGCGCTCGACGAGGCGCGCGGGCTTGCCCTCGCGCAGCAGCACCAGGGTGCGGTTGACGAGATCGAGCTGCTCCTTGGCGTCCTTGTCGTTGCCCTTGGCTTTTTTGGTGAGATTGTCGACACGCTTCTCAAGGCTGTCGAGATCGGCGAGCATCAGCTCGGTCTCGATGGTCTCGATGTCGGCGAGCGGGGCGATCTTGCCCTCGACATGGGTGATGTCGGAATCTTCAAAGCAGCGCACCACATGCGCGATGGCATCGACCTCGCGGATATTGGCGAGGAACTGGTTGCCGAGGCCTTCGCCCTTGGAAGCGCCGCGCACGAGGCCGGCGATGTCGACGAAGGTCAGCCGCGTCGGGATGATCTGTCCGGACTTGGCGATGGCGGCGAGCTTCTCCAGCCGCGGATCGGGCACGGCGACCTCGCCGACATTCGGCTCGATGGTGCAGAACGGATAGTTCGCGGCCTGCGCCGCGGCCGTCTCGGTCAGCGCATTGAACAAGGTCGACTTGCCGACATTGGGCAATCCGACGATCCCGCATTTGAATCCCATAGTATCCTCTATCCGTATTCGTCATGGCCGGGCTTCGTCCCGGCCATCCACGCCTTGACGCGCGGAATGAAGAACGTGGATGCCCGGAACAAGTCCGGGCATGACGGAGAAAACGGCGACCCTATTCCTTGCCGTTGTCGTCCTTGGTCAAAAATCCCTTCGCCTGCATGGCGAGATGCACCCTGTTGGCGAAGGTCGCGTCCGTGCCCTTGGCAAGCAGCGCAGCGTGCTCGGCGACGGCGTCGCAGAGAGTCGCCACCCATTCGTTGTCGGCCTTGGCGAAGTCCGACAGCACGTGGCCGTGCACCAGTTCCTTGACACCGGGATGACCGATGCCGAGCCGCACCCGGCGGTAGTCGTTGCCGATATGGGCCGAGATGGAGCGCAGGCCGTTGTGGCCGGCGATGCCGCCGCCGATCTTCACCCGCACCTTGCCCGGCGGCAGTTCGAGCTCGTCGTGGAACACGGTGACGTCGCCCGGCGCGATCTTGAAGAAGCCTGCCGCTTCCTGAACGCTGCGGCCGGACTCGTTCATGTAGGTCATGGGCTTGAGCAGGATCACGCGCTCAGTGCCCAGCAAGCCCTCGGAGGTCTCGCCCTGAAAACGACGGCGCCATGGCGCAAAGCCATGACGCCGCGCGATCTCGTCGACGGCCATGAAGCCGATATTGTGCCGGTTGCGTGCGTATTTCGCGCCGGGATTGCCGAGCCCAACAAAGAGTCGCATGACGCGGCGCGCCCCTCGCTCGGCGCGCGATCAAGGACCGCGCGCCAGCCTTGAGAGATTACTTCTTCTTGTCGCCGCCAGCGGGAGCCTTGGCAGCCGCCGCCGGAGCAGCAGCAGCCGGAGCAGCCGCCGGAGCCGCCGCAGCACCCGGAGCCGCGCCACCGGCAGCCGCCGCAGCCGCGGCCTTCTGCTCTTCCGCGTAGCCGGACGGCGGCACGATGGTGACGAGGGTCGCGTCCTCGCGGGTCAGCGCCTTCACGCCGGCCGGCAACTTGACGTCCGACAGATGCAGCGAGTGTCCGATTTCGAGCGAGCCGACATCGGCCTCGATGTACTGCGGAATGCTCTCGACGCCGCATTCGAGCTCGATCGCGTGGGCGACGATGTTGACGGTGCCGCCGCGCTTCACACCCGGCGAGCCTTCCGCCTTCACCACGTGCAAGGGCACGCTGATGCGGATGGTGGCGCCTTCGCCGAGCCGCATGAAGTCGACATGGATCGGGAAGTCCTTGACCGGATCGAGGTGATAGTCGCGCGGAATCACGCGGTGCTTCTTGCCCTCGAGGTCGATGTCGACCAGCGTGGTCAGGAACCGGCCGGCGAGGATGCGCTGGCGCAGTTCACGATCTTCGATCGAGATCGTCAGCGGGGGCTGGTTGTTGCCGTAGATCACTCCGGGCACTCTGCCGGCGCGACGCTCAGCCCGGGCGGCCCCCTTGCCGCTCTTCGGACGTGCGGTCGCCTTCAATTCCTTGACGGTCGTCGCCATGTCGTTAAGTCCTTGTTTTTGCAAAAGTTAATGGGCCGCAGCGCGGCCCATGGCATCATCCGCAGCAAGCCTCCAGGGGTGCGGGGGCCGCGAACGTGGCGGGCTTTTACCCGGAAGATGCGGAAATGACAAGGAGAATGGGCTGGCAGGAACGGGTTCCTACCCTCCCCTGGAGGGAGGGTCGATCGCGCGTAGCGCGAGCGGGGTGGGGTGACAGTCTTTCCATTGAGACGGTGCCCGCGTGGAGAGATCACCCCACCCCGCTGCGCATTCCGCTTCGCTGAATGCCCAGCGACCCTCCCCCTCCAGGGGACGGTCGGAGTACCCTATCCGCCGAGCTTGGCCTCCAGCGCTGCAATCCTTGCCTTCAGCGCCTCGTTCTCCTCGCGCGCGAGGCGCGCCATGTCCTTGACCGCCTCGAACTCCTCGCGCTTGACGAGGTCCATGTCGCGCAGGAATTTTTCCGCCTGGGTGCGCATCACGGTGTCGAACTCGCGCTTGACGCCCTGGGCGGCACCGGCGGCGTCGTTCATCAGGCGGCCGATCTCGTCGAAAAACCGGTTGTTGGTCTGGGTCATTTCGGCCTCCGATAAACTTTGCGCGAACTCTCGAAAAGACAATGGCAATCCGCAGGGAACGGTTCAAGAGCCGATCGCGGTCATCCTTGTCATGAACCGGTTTCCTTGCAATCGTATTCACCGTGCCTGCATAAGAAGAATCATACGGCGTCCGCTGGTGCTCCTTCGCCGCAATCTCGTCCAGACATAGAAGGCGCGATGCCCTTTCTGCTGATCGACTTTCCCGCCTTCAAGCCGATCGCGATCGAGATCGGTCCCTTCGCGATCCGCTGGTATGCCCTGGCCTATATCTGCGGCATCGTGTTCGGCTGGCTCTATGCGCGCTCGCTCCTGAAGAACGAGCGCCTGTGGGGCGGACCGGCGCCGATCTCGCTGGTGCAGGTCGACGACTTCATCCTGTGGGTCACGCTCGGCATCATCCTCGGCGGCCGCACCGGCTACGTGCTGTTCTACAATCTGCCCTTCTTCGTCGATCATCCCGCCGCGATCTTCAGATTGTGGGAGGGCGGCATGTCGTTCCATGGCGGCTTCCTCGGCTGCGTCGTGGCGGTGATGTGGTTCGCCTATCGCAACGGCATCCCGATCCTGTCGCTCGGCGACATCACCACCGCCGTCGCCCCGGTCGGGCTGCTGCTCGGACGAATCGCCAACTTCATCAACGGCGAATTGTGGGGCCGCGCCACGGACCCGAGCCTGCCCTGGGCGATGGTCTTCCCCAACGACCCAACGCAGCTGCCGCGCCATCCGAGCCAGCTTTACGAAGCGGGCATGGAGGGCATCCTGCTGTTCACGGTGCTCGCGATCATGATCCGCTTCGGCGCGCTGAAGCGCCCCGGCATGATCCTCGGCGCCTTCATCCTGATCTACGGCCTGACTCGCATCGCCGGCGAGCATTTCCGAGAGCCGGACGCGCAGCTCGGTTTCCTCTGGGGCGGGTTAACCATGGGCATGCTGTTGTCGATCCCGATGCTTATCGTCGGCGCGCTACTTATTGTATTGGCTGTCAGGCGGGGGGCGGCTAAGCCCCTCCAGGCCATTCGTTAGTTCATTTCGAGAAGACAGCCGTGACCGACTCGCCGCTCCTCAACGAGATCAAGGCGCTGATCAAATCCTCAGGCCCGATGCCGGTCTGGCGGTACATGGAATTGTGTCTGATGCATCCGCGCTACGGCTATTACGTCTCGCGCGATCCGCTCGGGCGCGAGGGCGACTTCACCACCGCCCCCGAGATCAGCCAGATGTTCGGCGAGCTCCTGGGGTTGTGGACCGCCTCGGTCTGGAAGCACATGGGCTCGCCGCAATTCTTGCGACTGATCGAGCTCGGCCCCGGCCGCGGCACCATGATGGCGGACGCGCTGCGCGCACTTCGCGTGCTGCCACCGCTCTACCAGGCGCTCCATATCCACATGGTCGAGGTCAATCCGGTGCTGCGCGAACGACAGGCGGCGACGCTGTCCGCCGTGCGCAACATCACCTGGCACAACAGCATCGACGACGTACCGGACGGCCCAAGCATCATCCTCGCCAACGAATATTTCGACGTGCTGCCGGTCCGCCAGATGGTCAGGCTCGAGAACGGCTGGCACGAGCGTGTGATCGAGATCGACCCCAACGGCAAGCTTCAGTTCGGCGCGGCACCGGAGCCGACACCGCGCTTCGAGGTGCTGCTGCCGCCTCTGGTGCGCGCGGCCCCCATCGGGGCGGTCTACGAGTGGCGGCCCGACGGCGAGATCATGAAGCTCGCCACGCGCGTGCGCGACCAGGACGGCGCGGCGCTCATCATCGACTACGGCCATCTGCGCAGCGATGCCGGCGACACCTTCCAGGCCATCGTGCGCCACAGCTTCGCCGATCCATTGAAAGCCCCGGGCCAGGCCGACGTCACCGCCCATGTCGACTTCCAGGCGCTGGCGCGCGCCGCCGAGGATGTCGGCGCCCGCGTGCACGGCCCGGTAACGCAAGGCGACTTCCTCAAGCGTGTCGGCATCGACACCCGCGCCGCGGCCTTGATGCAGAAGGCGACACCCGAAGTCGCCACCGACATTTCGGTCGCGCTCAAGCGCCTGACCGATACCGGGCGCGGCGGCATGGGCTCGATGTTCAAGGTGCTCGGCATCTCCGAGCCGCGGCTGACGGGCCTTGCCGGCCTCAGCGATCTCGAAAAGGCCGGAGAGAGCTCATGACGCTTGCTTCCTCGCTGCTGTCCGCCGTGCCCGGCCTGCGCCATGCCTTCTTCACCCGCGAAGGCGGCGTCTCCGGCGGCATCTATTCCGCGCTGAACGGCGGGCTCGGCTCCCATGACGACCAGGCCCTCGTCGCCGAGAACCGCCGCCGCATGGCCGAGCATGTCGGCGTCGCGCCCGATCGCTTCCTCAGCCTGCACCAGATCCATTCGCCCGACGTGCTCGTGGCCGATGCGCCGTGGCCGAACGGGCCGCGGCCCAGGGGCGACGCGCTGGTGACCAGGACGCCAGGGGTTGCGCTCGGCGTCTCCACTGCCGATTGCGGGCCGGTGCTGTTCGTCGATCCCAATGCGCGCGTGATCGGCGGCGCGCATGCCGGCTGGAAGGGCGCACTGACCGGCGTGCTCGAAGCGACGATCTCGGCAATGGAGAAGCTGGGCGCAACGCGCGGCGGCATCATCGCCGCGATCGGCCCCCTGATCCGGCAGGACAGCTACGAAGTCGGCAACGAGTTCGTGACGCGTTTCATCGAGGCTGACGCCGAGAACGCAATGTTCTTCATCCCGTCGGTGCGCGAGGGCCACGCGATGTTCGATCTCGCCGGCTTCATCCGCAAGCGGCTGGACATGGCGGGCATCCTGATGATCGACGATCTCGGCCTCGACACCTATGCCGACGAGCGCTTCTTCAGCTATCGCCGCTCGGTGCATCGCAAGGAGCCGGACTACGGCCGGCACGTGCACGCCATCGCGCTGGAAGGGTGAACACAGAGGCAACTCCGCGTCATTCCGGGGCTCGCGAAGCGAGAACCCGGAATCCATCGTGCAGCAATGTACGGGGAGGAATGGATTCCGGGCTCGCGCCGAGTGGCGCGCCCCGGAATGACGGCAGCTTGTGGCGCCGCCGCCCTAGACGTTAATCGATTTTAACGATATCGCTGCCCTCCATAATGAGGGACGCGTCATCTTTTCTGCGCCGCGCGGGCTCGCGCGTGCTGGCGGTCATGCTGCTGGCAGCTGCGCTTGGCGGCTGCGCCGGCGGCAACGCGCCGGGCAATTCCTATGCGATGGCGCCGAGCGGCGGTGGCGGGGCCACGGTGGCGTTCGAATCCATCGACGGACCGCCGCCGCAGGTGTTCGACCGCATGGTCGTGGTGCTCGACAGCGAATCCAAGCTGCGCAGCCTGTCCGTGGTCTCCCGCGAGGGCACGGCCGCCTACCGCGTGCGCAGCTACCTCTCCGCCCAGGTGGTGCGCGGCAAGACGGTGATCGCCTGGGTCTGGGACGTCTACGACGCCAACCAGCAGCGGGCGCTGCGCCTCTCCGGCGAGGAACCGACCTCGGCCAAGGGCGGCCGCGACGCGACACGTGATGCTTGGGCGGCTGCCGACGACCTCGTGCTGCGGAAGATCGCCCAGGCCGGATTCAGCGGACTTTCCAACATGATCAACGGAACGCCGGATGCACCGGGTGCGGCTCCGGCTTTGCGCGGACCGGCGGTGGCGAGCGTCATCAGGGACGCTCCGCGGTCGGACATGCCGACCTCGGCCCTCGGCTATGCCGAGCAATAACCCCCGCTAAACCACGGCCTCAAGTTGCGGCCAAGCCGTTGACCCGACTCTGGATTTTCAAAGGGAAAACGTAGCATCCCGGGTTGCCATTGCAGCCTCCAGCCTGATATTTCCTCGCCCGTCGTAACCGTGCTTCCAGTGGGTATTTTCTGATGTTGAACGTCGTATCCAGCAAAGCGCGGGAGGAAGCGTCCATGTCGGGCAAGAACGGCTCCATCAAGCTCGTCGCCGGCAACTCCAATCCGGCTCTCGCACAGGCCATCGCGCAAGGGCTCCACATGCCGCTGACCAAGGCGGTGGTGCGGCGCTTCGCCGACATGGAGATCTTCGTCGAGGTCCAGGAGAACATCCGCGGTTCGGATGCCTTCATCATTCAGTCGACCTCGTTTCCGGCGAACGACAACCTGATGGAGCTGCTGATCATCACCGACGCGCTGCGCCGCTCCTCGGCGCGCCGCATCACCGCAGTGATCCCCTATTTCGGCTATGCCAGGCAGGACCGCCGCTCCGGCTCGCGCACGCCGATCTCGGCCAAGCTCGTCGCCAATCTGATCACCCATGCCGGCGTCGACCGCGTCATGACGCTCGACCTGCATGCCGGCCAGATCCAGGGCTTCTTCGACATCCCGACCGACAATCTGTTCGCTGCCCCCCTGATGGTGCGCGACATCCGCGAACGCTTCGACCTCGGCAAGGTGATGGTGGTCTCGCCCGACGTCGGCGGCGTCGCCCGCGCCCGCGGGCTCGCCAAGCGCATCAACACCCCGCTCGCGATCGTCGACAAGCGCCGCGAGCGTCCCGGCGAGTCCGAGGTCATGAACGTGATCGGCGACGTCTCCGGCTACAGCTGTATCCTGGTCGACGACATCGTCGACTCCGGCGGCACGCTGGTGAATGCGGCCGACGCGCTGATCGCCAAGGGCGCCAAGGACGTCTACGCCTACATCACCCATGGCGTGCTCTCCGGCGGGGCGGCCGCCCGCATCACCAACTCCAGGCTGAAGGAGCTCGTGATTACCGACTCGATCCTGCCGACCGAGGCGGTGACCAAGGCGCCGAACATCCGCACGCTGCCGATCGCCAGCCTGATCTCGGACGCGATCGCGCGCACCGCGGCGGAAGAGTCGGTGTCGAGCCTGTTCGACTGACTCCGTCATTCCGGGGCGGCGCGTCAGCGCCGAACCCGGAATCCATCTTGCAGCATTCCGTGTCGATAAATGGATTCCGGGCTCGCGCTACGCGCGCCCCGGAATGACCATTGCCTACCCCACGATCCCCGCCGCGACCTGGCCGCGCAGTCGCTCCAGGCCGTGCAACGTCTCCGCGCAGGCTGCCGCAACCTCGACGCCCTTGATGGCAAAATGCTTGCGGAAGAAGTCGTAGTGCACCTCGGTCTCGTGGAACTGCTGCGGCGTCAGCACGGCCGAGAACACCGGCACCTCGGTGCGGAGCTGCACATCCATCAGCGCCTTGATCACGGTGTCGGCGACGAATTCGTGCCGGTAGATGCCGCCGTCGACGACGAGGCCGGCGGCGACGATCGCGGTGTAGCGCCGCGTCTTGGCGAGGACCTGCGCGTGCAGCGGGATCTCGAACGAGCCCGGCACCTCGAACACGTCGACATGGGTGAGGTGACGGGCTTCCGCCTCCTTCATGAAGGCGATGCGGGCTTCCGCGACCACGTCGCGGTGCCAGCAGGCCTGCACGAAGGCCACCCGCTGCGGCTTGGCAAAACGCGGATGCTCGATGGCCGGCGGGTCCACGGGAATCGGCGGCTGGGTCGTCTGGGACGTTTCGTTTTGGGGATCTTGCAACATCTGATTCATGGCTTTCCTCAGTTAAGGACCAGAATCAGGGCACACGGAACGACGAACAGCCGCACCTTGCGATGCGTCTGCCACCGACCGTTCTCTTTCATCCGGACTTTAACCGTCGGCTTCGGAGTTGCACCGAATCTGCTGACCCTTCCCTTCGGCAAGATCCTTGTCAGGATACCTGGGGGAAGGCGCTCGCGGGCTTAGGCCTGTCGGCCCTTACCGCCGGTGGGGACTTTCACCCCGCCCTGAGAACATCGGCCGCTCGGGATGAACGGCCTGCCCAGAAATATGCCGCCGGCAGGCCGGCGCGGCAAGCGCGTTCGGCATGGGCAAATCGCATGGTCCCATGCCGCGGCGGCGGTTCGGCCCTCGCAGGGCGGAATTAACAATGGCGGTCCCTGCCCGCGATTTGATTCCGGTTTGTTCTCTTCCATCCGGATGGGAGGCTTCCATCGTTAAGAATTGTGGCGGAGATGAGCTGTGGACGAACGAGTCCTGGCTTGTGGACGGACTCGCGACCCCGTTGCGCAGATTCCGCAAATCACATCACTTGATCCGCGACAGGCCCGCGCTGATCCGAGGGGCTCGCGAGAGCGACCCCAGGGATCGCCGCAGCGACGTTTAGGGAGCGCGCGCCGGACCCAACCGCGTGCGTATCAAAGACAACAAGAAGGCAAGAGGTCGAGACGGCATGTCCCTGCTCGAAGGCACCATCGATTCCAGAAACCATCCGCTCGCGGTGGTCGAGGACATCGCCGCCAGCAACAACTGGCCGTTCGAACGCTCCGGCGAAGACGAACTCACGATTGTCTCCAAGGGACAATGGACCGACTACCAGCTCTCCTTCACCTGGATGGGCGAGATCGAGGCGCTGCATCTGGCCTGCGCCTTCGACATGAAGATTCCATTGCCGCGGCGGAGCGAGGTGCAGCGGCTCGTCGCAGCGGTGAACGAGCAGCTGTGGGTCGGCCATTTCGACCTGTGGACCAACACCGGCATGGTGATGCATCGCCAGGCCCTGGTGCTGCCGGGCGGCCTCATCGCCTCGACCGCGCAGTGCGAAGCCATGCTCGCCGGCGCCATCCACGCCTGCGAGCGCTACTTCCCGGCGTTCCAGTTCGTGGTGTGGGCCGGCAAAACCACCGCGCAAGCCATGGACGCGGCGATGTTCGACACCGTGGGCGAGGCGTAAGGCGCGCAATGCGTCGGGGAGCCGCAGCTCCCTCCCCTACGTCATCCCGGACAAGCGCGCCCAAAGCGCGCGCCGATCCGGGATCCATACCGCGTGATGTCTCTTGTGGCACGCGGCTTGTTGCCGACACCTCGATCCACTAGAACCGCCTGTGGTTATGGGTCCCTGCGTTCGCAGGGACGACACCTCTGCTTGGGTCATCACAGTGGCAAACAATCCTCTCCAAAACATCACCGACACCATCCTGCTCGCCGGCGCCGGCAAGATGGGTGGCGCGATGCTGACGGGATGGCTGGCAGGCGGGCTCGATCCGCGTCGCGTCGCGGTGATCGATCCGCACATTGCGCCCGAAATATCCGCGCTCGCCGCCAAGGGCGTCGTGCTCAATCCCGATGTGAAGACCGCCGGCCCCGTCGAGACGCTGGTCGTCGCGGTGAAGCCGCAGATGTTCCGCGAGGCCGGCGCCAAGCTGAAACCGTTCGTCTCGGACAGGACCTCGGTGGTCTCGATCATGGCAGGCACCACGATCGCCTCGCTTGCCGAAGTCTGCGGCGGCGCCGTGGTGCGCGCGATGCCGAACACGCCGGCTGCGATCGGCCGCGGCATCACCGTTGCGGTCGCAGCCCAGGACGTCAGCGCCGCCCAGCGTGCCGTGGCCGATGCGCTGCTGCGCGCCACCGGCGCGGTGGAATGGGTCGAGGACGAAGGCCTGATGGACGCGGTCACCGCCGTGTCGGGCTCGGGGCCGGCCTATGTGTTCCTGCTCGCCGAGGAGCTCGCTCGCGCCGGTGTGGAAGCGGGCCTGCCCGAAGCGCTGGCGACGAAGCTCGCCCGCGAGACCGTCGCCGGCTCCGGCGAGCTGCTGCACCAGTCGGAGCTTCCCTCGGCCACGCTGCGCCAGAACGTCACCTCGCCCGGCGGCACCACCGCCGCGGCCCTCGGCGTGCTCATGGGTGAGCCCGGCCTGCGCGATCTCATGATCCGCGCGGTCGCGGCGGCGACGCAGCGGTCGAGGGAGCTCGCGAAGTAAACAGGTGGCGCGCTACGCCCCCAGCCGCTTGTTGAACATCTCGACATTGACGAGACCGCGGGCATGGCGGCCCTCGCCGAGCTTGCGCGTGCCCTCGAAAGCCTCGACCTCGAAGCGGATGACGCGGCGCTCGACCGCAACCACCTTCGCCGTGGTCCGCACCGTCGCGCCGACCAGCGCCGCGGCCAAATGGCGGATGTCGACCTCGGTGCCGACCGTGACCCAGCCCGGCTGAAGCGCCGAGCGGATCGCATCGCCCGCCGTCATCTCCATCTCCAGGATCATCATCGGGGTCGCATAAACAAACGGCATGCCGGGCACGAAATGCCCGACCGTGCGCTCGGCCGGGACCACCAACGTGCGCTCGGCACTCATGCCGGCCTTGATGAAGTCGCGTGCATCCATGGTGCTTGCTCGATATCGTCCCGGACAAGCGCGCCCTAAGCGCGCGCCGATCCGGGATCCATAACCACAAGACGTCGTGGTTGCGGGGATTCGGAGTTAGCGCTTCGTCAGATAACCACTGCCTGTGGCTATGGGTCCCGGATCTGCGCTTACGCTTGTCCGGGACGACGGCGGTGGTTGCCGCGCCAGCCGAAACTATTTCTTCGCCGCCGCCGCGCGCTCAACAAACGTCTTGCCGCCCTTCATCTTGTGGCGTAGCGGGGCTTCGTTGATCTGGATGACGACGGCGTCGGCATCGACGCCGAGATTCTTCACCAGCGCCTGGGTGATGTCGCGCATCATGCCGGCCTTCTGCTCGTCGGTGCGGCCTTCGGCCATGCTGATGGTGATCTCAGGCATTTTTCTCTCCCTGCTGCTCTGCTGCTGTCGTCATGGCCGGGCTTGTCCCGGCCATCCACGTTCACTTCTATCAAACAAGACGTGGATGCCCGGGACAAGCCCGGGCATGACGCGGCCTGCGAATAGCTAGCCCCAGCTCACGTCATGGCGCGCCAGCACCTCGCGCACTTTTGCGACGAGATCGGCTTCGCTGCACGAGAACTGCGCCGGCCGGCTTTCGCGCCATTCCTGGTTGGAGGCGATCGCGGCGGCGGCCTTCGCACCCTCGATCAGATCCTTGACCTGCACTTCGCCGCGCGCCTTTTCGTCCGATCCCTGGATGATCACGCAAGGCGAGTTGCGGCGATCAGCGTACTTCAGTTGGTTGCCCATGTTCTTGGGATTGCCGAGATAGAGCTCGGCGCGGATGTCGGCGGCGCGCAAGCTTGCCACCATCTTCTGGTAGTCGGCGACACGGTCGCGGTCGAACACGGTGACGACGACAGGGCCGAATTCCGGCCGCGTGTCGAGCTTGCCGAGCAGCGTCAGCGCGGCCTGAAGCCGCGACACGCCGATCGAGAAGCCGGTCGCCGGCACCGGCTCGCCGCGGAAGCGCGAGACGAGACCGTCGTAACGCCCGCCGCCACCGACCGAGCCGAAGCGCACTGGGCGGCCCTTCTCGTCCTTGGTGTCGAGCAGAAGTTCGACCTCGTAGACGGGGCCGGTGTAATATTCGAGGCCGCGGACGACGGTGGGATCGATACGAACACGACCTTCGTAACCACCAGCGGCCACAAGGCTGGCAATCGCTTCGAGTTCTGCGATGCCTTCATTGCCAATCGGTGTGTTCGATAATTCTTTCAGCTTAGCGATAACCTCAGCATTCGTGCCCTCTTGTGGGCATGTTGAGTTGAGCACGCGCTCCGCCGCTTCGGGCGCCAGACCCGCCCCCTTGGTGAAGTCGCCGCTTTCATCCTTACGGCCATCACCGAGCAGCGCGCGAACTCCATCCTCTCCGAGTCGATCAAACTTATCGATCGCTCGAAGAACAACTAGGCGACGTCCCGCGTTCTCACTACCGCCGAGATCAATACTCTCCAATACCCCGTCGAGCACTTTTCGGTTGTTCACCTTCACCACGTACTGGCCGCGCGCAATGCCCAGCGCTTCCATCGTGTCGGCCGCCATCATGCAGATCTCGGCATCCGCGGCCGGCGTCGCCGAGCCGACCGTGTCGGCATCGAACTGCATGAACTGGCGGAAGCGGCCCGGGCCGGGCTTCTCGTTGCGGAAGACGTAGCCTACGCGGTAGCTGCGGTAGGGCAGGACCAGACCGTCGGTACCGTAGCGCTCGCCGACGTAGCGCGCCAGTGGCGCGGTCAGGTCGTAGCGCAGGCTGATCCACTGCTCGTCGTCGTCCTGGAACGAGAACACGCCCTCGTTCGGGCGGTCCTGGTCGGGCAGGAATTTGCCGAGCGCGTCGGTGTATTCCATCGCCGGCGTCTCCACCGGCTCGAAACCATAGAGCTCGTAGACGGCGCGGATCTTCTCGACCATCTCGCGCGTCGCCCGGATCGCAGCGGGATCGCGATCCTCGAGCCCGCGCGGCAGGCGCGCCTTCAGTTTCTGGGGTTTTTTGGGTTTCTCGGCCATGCGCGGCGTTTACCAGCCGACGGGGAATGCGGCAACCGCCGCCTTGCCGCTACGGCTGCTCCATCCGGGCCCGGATGGCGTCCGCATCCGCCTTCGGCAGCGACTTCAGGGTCGGCTTGATGGTTTCACCACCGACGATCTTGCCGTTGCGCGTGAACATCCAGTCCGAGACGTCGGCTTCGCCAAACGAGACTTTGTCGCCGGCGTGCTTGCCCGGTAGATCGCGCGGCTCGTTTGCCAAGAGCCCGGTAAAGGTCCCGTCAGGCTGCTTCTTCACCTCGCCAACCCAGATGTGCTCGCCGCCCTTGCGGGTCGAGAAGCGCACCTTCAAGGCATGCCCGGTCTCCGACGGCTTCGGCGATACGTAGGAGGCCCAGAAGGTCGGGAGCGTAGCGCGACCCCGCTCGATAGCCGCATTCATCTCGGGATCGGCGGTCTGCACGGTCACGATGGGCGAGCGGTCTTGCGCGACCACTTCGTGCGTGGGGCCGATGGTCAGGATGCCGAAGACGGAGACCCCGGTGATTGCGGCGAGAACGACCCACTTGATGGGCTGCGAGAGCTTGGTTGCCATGACTACAAGGTCCTGATGTCGCGATGTGTCCTTTGTCGCATGTCGGCAACGGCACGTTCAGTGCGCAATAGACCACGAACATTGCGTGTTTCCCCTCTCCTTGTGAGAGAGGGAAAACGTCTCACCGCCGATCAAAGCACCTTGCGGATCCAGTTGTGGGGATCGTTGGTGCGGCCGTACTGGATGTCGATGAGCTGCTTGCGCAGACCCATGGCGACAGGGCCGGCGCCGCCGCCCGAGATCTCGAAGTCGCCACTCACCGAGCGCACCTTGCCGATCGGGGAGATCACAGCGGCGGTGCCGCAGGCGAAGGCCTCCTTCAGGCGGCCCGAGGCCGCGTCCTTACGCCACTGCTCGAGTGAATACGGCTCCTCGCGCACGGTCTTGCCGGCATCGCGGGCCAGCGTGATGATGGAGTCGCGGGTGATGCCCGGCAGAATGGTGCCGAGCGGCGGCGTGGAGAGCGAGCCGTCGTCGAACACGAAGAACACGTTCATGCCGCCGAGCTCCTCGACATAGCGGCGCTCGACCGCGTCGAGGAACACGACCTGGTCGCAACCGTGCTGGATCGCTTCGGCCTGGGCGCGCAGGCTCGCGGCATAATTGCCGCCGCATTTGACGGCGCCCGTGCCGCCGACAGCGGCGCGGGTGTAATTCTCGGACACCCAGATCGAGACCGGCGCAGGCCCGCCCTTGAAGTAGGAGCCGACCGGCGAAGCGATGACAGCAAATATGTAATCGGACGACGGCTTGACGCCGAGGAAGTTCTCACTCGCGATCATGAAGGGGCGCAGGTAAAGGCTGCCCTCGCCGCCCGGAATCCAGGCGCGGTCGATGCGCACGACCTGCTCGACCGCCTCGAGGAAGACGTCCTCAGGCAGTTGGGCCATCGCCATGCGATCCGCCGAGTCCTTGAAGCGTCGTGCATTGGCATCGGGGCGGAACAGGTTCACGCCGCCATCATCGCGCTTGTAAGCCTTGAGACCCTCAAAGATCTCCTGCGCGTAGTGCAGCACCGCGCCGGCCGGATCGAGCTGGAAGTTGGCACGCGCCTCAATCCGCGCCTCGTACCAGCCGCCCTTGGCCTGGCTGTAGCGGACGATCGCCATGTGATCGGTGAAGACCCGTCCGAAGCCGGGGTCCACCAGCTTGGCGACGCGGTCCTTCTCAGGGGTTGGATTGGATGCGGGCTGGATGTCGAATTTCATGCTCATGTCCTTGCCTCCCGCTGCCGGTGGCGGCGCTGTTCTGGCGCCCGCCTGCCCGCTTTCGGGGCCCGGCTGGCTTTGATTGGTTTCTGCCGGACCACCGCCAGCCTTTTTACGGCCGGTTTCCGTGGACAGCATGTCGCCGAGGACATGCTTTTGCGGAAGGCGGAAGTCCAGTATGTTTTGCCGAAATGCCGCTCGACAATCGCACGGTAGATCTGATCCGGCCGTCGTCGCCTGTCCGGCTCTCTCCGGCGCCTTGCTCCGATGCTACCCGACGCGAAGCGATCTAAAATTTCGTGCGGGTCGATCGTTTTGTAACATTGAACCCAAGATACGTCAATATGCCTGACATAAATTTCGCGACTTCCTCTCACGACGCCGCCGAGCCCGGGCCGGCCGCAGACGGTGGAGGCAATTTGCGCTGGGATATCATCGAGCTGCTGTTCTTCGCCTACCGCGACTTCGTCGGCGATCCCGACCAGGAGCTGGAGGCGTTCGGCTTCGGCCGGGCCCACCACCGCGTCCTGCATTTCGTCTATCGTTATCCCGGCCTCAAGGTCGCCGACCTCCTCGACGTCCTGCGCATCACCAAGCAGTCGCTTGGCCGCGTGCTCAAGCAGCTGCTGGACGAGGGCTACATCGTGCAGAAGACCGGCGACAATGATCGCCGCCAGCGCCTGCTCTACGCGACGCCGAAGGGCGAGGCGCTGGTGCAGAAGCTCGCCGGCCTCCAGACCACACGGATCAACAGGGCGCTCGCGGAGATGGCTCCGCAGGACGCCGAGACCGTGAAGCGCTTCCTGCGCGCGATGATCGACCGCGACGACCCGGACAAGGTGCTCGAGACGATCTTCGCTTCCGTCAACCACGACAAGGAGTGACCGTGCCGCTCGCTGCCACGCTCGCCCGCCCGCCGGTGCAACCCGCCGACGACGCCCCACATCTGCTGCTGGTCGACGACGACCGCCGCATCCGCGATCTGCTCTCGCGCTTTCTCGCCAGTGAAGGCTACCGCGTCACCACCGCAGCGAGCGCCGGCGATGCACGCTCGAAACTGCTGGGCCTGCATTTCGACCTGCTGATCCTCGACGTCATGATGCCGGGCGAAACCGGGTTCGATCTCGCCCGCTTCATCCGGACCTCCTCCTCGGTGCCGATCGTGATGCTGACGGCGCGCCACGAACCGGAATCCCGCATCGAGGGCTTGCAGATCGGCGCCGACGATTACGTGGCAAAGCCGTTCGAGCCGCGCGAGCTGGCACTGCGCATCAACAACATCCTCAAGCGCGCCGCCCCGCCGCCACAGGTCGCGATCGCAGAGAAAATTGCCTTCGGTCCCTACGTCTACCATCTCGAGCGCGGCGAATTGCGCCAGGGCGAGGAGGTCATCCATCTCACCGACCGCGAGCGCGAGATGCTGCGGATTCTCTCGGAAACACCGGGAGAGACCGTGCCGCGCAGCGCGCTGACCGGCAACGGCAGTGTCAACGAGCGCGCCGTCGACGTGCAGATCAACCGCCTCAGGCGCAAGATCGAGACCGACCCCGCCAATCCGCTATTTCTACAGGCGGTGCGCGGCATCGGCTACCGGCTGGTGGCCTCGCCTTGAGACCAGAGCAGTGAAGCGCGACCGATGAGCACGATCGATACCGGCCTGACGCTGCTGCGAAGCGCCGCCGGCCGCGTCTCCGCCGCCAATGGCTGGATGGGCAACGCGTTCAAAGGCTGGATGCCGACCGGCCTCTACGCCCGCGCGCTCCTCATCATGATCGTGCCGATGGTGGTGCTGCAATCGGTCGTCGCTTTCGTGTTCATGGAGCGGCACTGGAACACGGTGACGCGCAGATTGTCGGCTGCGGTGGTGCAGGACATCGCCGCGCTGATCGACGTCTACAAGGGCTATCCGCAGGACAAGGACCGCGACCAGATCCGCCGCATCGCGCAGCAGCGCCTTGGCCTCGTCGTCGACTTCCTGCCCGCCGGCGACATGCCGCCGCCGGGGCCAAAGCCGTTCTTCTCGCTGCTCGACCAGACGCTGTCGGTGCAGCTCGGCCGCCAGATCGGCCGCTCGTTCTGGATCGACACCGTCGGCCGTTCCAACCTGGTCGAGATCCGCATCCAGCTCGACGATGCCGTGATGCGCGTGTTCGCGCAGCGCAGCGCCGCCTATGCCTCGAACTCGGAGATCTTCCTGTTCTGGATGGTCGGCACGTCCTCGATCCTGTTGATCGTCGCCGTGCTGTTCCTGCGCAACCAGATCAAGCCGATCCTGCGGCTTGCGGATGCCGCCGAAAGCTTCGGCAAGGGCCGCGAGGCGCCGAATTTCCGCCCGAGAGGCGCGCGCGAGGTGCGGCGCGCGGCAGTCGCCTTCCTGGAAATGAAGTCGCGCATCGAGCGCACGATGGAGCAGCGCACCGCGATGCTCGCCGGCGTCAGCCACGATCTGCGCACCATCCTGACCCGCTTCAAGCTCGAGCTGGCGCTGATCGGCGACAGTCCGGAGCTCGAGGGCATGCGCAAGGACGTCGACGAGATGTCGATGATGCTGGAGGATTACCTCGCCTTCGCGCGCGGCGATTCCGGCGAGCAGTCGCAGCCGACCGACATGGCGCAGGCGCTCGAGGAGCTGCGCAGCGATGCCGAACGCCACGGCCACATCGCGACCGTCGCGTTCCACGGCCTGCCCGTGGTGACGGTGAAGCCCGCCTCGTTCAAGCGCTGCCTCGCCAACCTCATCACCAACGCGGCGCGCTACGGCAAGAACATCGCCATTGCCGGCCAGCGCGATCACCGTTATTTGACCGTCACGATCGACGACGACGGCCCGGGCATTCCCGCTCACTTGCGCGAAGAGGTGTTCAAGCCGTTCCTGCGGCTGGACAACGCCCGCAACCAGGACGAAGGCGGCACCGGCCTCGGCCTCGCCATCGCCCGCGACATCGCCCGCTCGCATGGCGGCGACATCACGCTCGGCGACAGCCCGATGGGGGGATTAAGAGCGAGTGTGCGGATACCGGTGTAGTAGGGGATTCGCAGGATGAGTTTTGCTTCGTTCTGTCTATTCTACGTCTTCCGGTAAGCATGTCTTCTCCCGAGCAGGTGTGTTGATGAAAGAGTTGAGACGCGCACTGCTGGAAGCCGTCGGTGTCCGCGTTGGCGAGCTTGGATACAAATATAAGCCGAAGCAGCAGGCATACTGGCGCCCATTCTCCCAAGGAAGATCGAGCCTACACCTGGCGTTCATTGATCATCGCGATGACTTTGATGTCGTTGCCGATGTTGCCGTCAGGTTTGATGAACTTGAAGTTATGATCAATGCAAACAACACAATGCTCAGCAAGGCAGAAAAGCTTCAAACATACTCTTTGGGCGCAGAACTGGGAAACATCTCGGGACAGGGGCAGATGCGCTGGAATGTGACATCGTCCGCGGACCTTGAGCCAGTGGCTGATCGTCTTGTCGCAGCATTCAAGGAAATTGGCATTCCGTATCTCAACAGCGCGTCGACCTTGGAAGGCGCCTATGAACTACTGACAATTCCGGGACGTAGCGCGGCCCTGCACAGCCCAATCCACCTTTCTCGCGCAAAGCACATCGTGGCGCTGGCCAAGCTTCTTGGCCGAATGGATGAGCTATCAGCGAGAGCGAGGGAAAGCGTTGAGCTGCTCGAAGGCACGAAGGATGCTGGCTTGCAAGACTTCAAACGATTCGTTGCGAGCCTCGACGCCGAAGTATGAGTTTACCGAAGGGCTAGAAGCCAGCAGGATAGAGCGCAACCCTATACCCACGGCGACGAGTTGGTCCCGGATTTCGCTTGCCCCTCCATCAGGGCTACGATCCCGCCTACTTCGGCAGCAGTGCCTTCAGCTTGTCCATGTCGCGCACGTTCATCTTGAAGCCGCCGGGCATCACGATGTCGCCGGGCTTCTGGTCCGGCTTGCAGGCGCCCAGCCACTTGGCTTGCAGCGTCATGGTGCTATCGCGGCCGGCCGCACCGGCGACGCCGCCTTGCGCATGCGAGGTGGTCTTCACCGTGTAGGCCGAGTTGAAATCGCCCGTGATCTCGGCATGCGACGTCGTGCTGACGCCGGCGACGTTGCACTCGGAATCGCTGACATAGCCGGTCGCAGTCTTCTTGATCTCCTGCTTGGCGCAGATCTGCCTGGCCATCGGCGAGACGTTGTTGTTCATCTCCTTGTCGACGGTCTCGTCGGTGCAGTGCTGCATGGTCATCTCGGGCACCGGCGAGCCGGTCGTGATCAGCTTCATTTCCCAAAGACCGGCCTTGCGCACCGGCAGGTCGTCGGCGCTGGCGCTGCCTGCCGACAACGCGAGGCAAAGCGTCGGGCCGAGCAAAGCGAGTTTGCGCGTCATGTGGGAGGCTCCCGGCCGAGAAAGTGCGGCGTTACGACAGCGCCTCAGTAGAGCGTGCGGATCGGGCGATCGGCGGCACCATAGGGCACCCAGCGGCAGGCGAACGAGATGTAGCCGCCCTCATAGCCCTGCACCGCGAGGAATTTGGCGACCTTGCCGTAGCGTGCGCAATGATCGACCGCGACCTGACGCGCGTCGACCTGGGTCGCCATCGAATAGGCGATGATCCCGCCGGTGTCGTTACCCTTGAACGGCGGCACCGGAAGAATGTCGGCCCGCGCCGACTGGCTCGCCATCATACCCAGGGCAAGAAGGCCAGCGGCCGCAATGATTCGCATTCCCGTCACTCCAATTGGCTGGCGCCAGTCTACGGTGCCGGGATGGAAGTGAAAAGAACAGAAGCCCGGTTGGCCGCGACGTTCCGGTCAACTCCTCGCCAAGTGTTGCCGCGCTGCACTTGACCTGCCCCGGCCTTCGCGGCACCGTCTGAGCTTCGCAAGACCTGAGCTGTCTGGATTGACCATGCGCGCCCCCTCCCCGAAATCGCTTCGCTTTGCTGCTCTGCTCGGCCTCATGTTCGGGGCGCTGTCGCTCGGCGAGGCCAGGGCCGCCAATCCGCTCGAGCTGAATTTCTGGCTGAGCGGACCGCGCTACGACGGCGCCGTCGTCGATTGCGACAAGGCCCTGCCGACGATCGCCACCCAGTTCTGGGAAAAAGAGAGCTCGTTCTGGAATTCCTCGTTGAAGATCACCAGCTTCTCCGCCGTTCGCGAGGTCGCGTTCCGACCCTGGCAGTCCGACAACATTCCGCGCCGCTTTTGCACCGGCGAGGCCCTGCTCAATGACGGCAAGGTGCGCAAGGTGCACTTCTCGATCATGGAGGATGGCGGCTTCGCCGGCTATGGCGATGGCGTCGAATGGTGCGTGGTCGGGCTCGATCGCAACTGGGCCTACAATCCGGCCTGCCGCTCCGCCAAGCCCTGATCCGAAGAGCGTCTGATTCGGGCTGATCAACCGGCGGACGACAGCCGACTCGAATTTTGTTCTTGAAATGTTCTCTTTGCCTGCTAGGCTGCACGCACAGTCTAGTTGAGGGGCGTTGCCATGTTTCATCCCAGATTGCGTTCGTTGTCCCGTCTGATGATCTCGCTGACCCTCGCCGCCGGGCTGGCAACGCTCGCCGGCGGCGCGAAGGCCCAGGACAAGCGGCAGAACGCACCGGGCGAGTTCGACTTCTACGTGCTCGCGCTGTCGTGGTCGCCCTCGTTCTGCGAAGAGGCGGCCGAGCGCGGCGGTCGCTCCCAGATCCAATGTGGCGGACGGCCCTACGCCTTCGTCGTGCATGGGCTGTGGCCGCAATATGAGAACGGCTTCCCGGAATATTGCAAGCGTCCGGCGCCGCGGCTGAACCGCAACATCGTGTCCTCGATGCTCGATTTGATGCCGGCGCCGGGCCTGATCTTCAACGAATGGGACAAGCATGGCACCTGCTCCGGGCTCGAGGGCCGCAGCTATTTCGAGACGATCCGGAAAGCGCGCGCCGCGATCAAGATCCCGGCCGACTATCTCGATCTGTCGCAGGCCAAGACCGTGGCGCCGGCGGAGGTCGAGGAGGCCTTCATCAAGGCCAATCCGGGCCTCAGCACTGCCAGCATCTCGGTCACCTGCAACCGGACACGGCTGTCCGAGGTCCGCATCTGCCTCAGCAAGGACCTGCAATTCCGCGCCTGCGACGAGATCGAGCGCCGCGCCTGCCGCCGCGACCAGGTGACGATGCCGCCGATCAGGGGCGGGTAGGATTGGTTCGCCGTCATGCCGGGGCGCGCGGAGCGTGAACCCAGAATCCATCTCTCGGCGTTACCGGTAGCAAAAATGGATTCCGGGTTCGGTGCTGGCGCACCGCCCCGGAATGACGGCCGTTACTTTCATCGCGCGATGTCGTAACTGTCCGCCATGAACTACCGACACGCCTTCCACGCCGGCAGCTTCGCCGACGTCATCAAGCACATCGTGCTGGCGCGCATCCTCACTTATCTGCAGGACAAGCCGGCGGCGTTCCGCGTCATCGACACCCATGCCGGCGCCGGCCTCTACGATCTCGACAGCGACGAGGCACGCCGCGGCGGCGAATGGCTGACCGGCATTGCGCGGCTGCTGCAGGCGCGCCTGTCGAACGAGACCGCGGCGCTGACCAAGCCCTATCTCGACATCGTCCGCGCCTTCAATCCGAAGGGTGAGCTCAAGGCCTATCCGGGCTCGCCGCTGATCGCGCGCGGCCTGCTCAGGCCGCAGGACCGGCTCGTCGCATGCGAGCTCGAACCGAAGGCGCGGAAAGCGCTGATCGACGTGCTGCGCCGCGACGAGCAGGCCCGCGTGGTCGATCTCGACGGCTGGGTGGCACTGCCGGCCTTCGTGCCGCCGAAGGAGCGGCGCGGCCTCGTGCTGATCGATCCGCCCTTCGAGGCCAAGGACGAGTTCGAGCGGCTGGGCGAAGCCTTCTCGGCGGCTTTCGCGAAATGGCCAACCGGTATCTATGTAATTTGGTACCCGGCCAAGAACAGGCGCGCCACCGACGCGCTGGCCCAGACGGTCGCGCGGCTCGCAGCTGCAGCAAAGCCCCCCGGGAAATGCCTGCGCCTCGAATTCAGCGTCGCGCCGCAGGCCGACGGCGCCGCCCTCACCTCCACCGGGCTCTTGATCGTAAATCCGCCCTATACGCTGCACGGCGAGCTCAAGACCATCCTGCCTGAACTGGAAATGCCGCTCGGCCAAGGCGGAGCTGCCAGATTCCGATTGGAGGTGCCCAAGCCTTAAAGCCAAGCCGTAACACTCCGGCATTCTTGGGAAAAATATGCAGGACCCGTAGTCAATCTGCAACGAACCGTATTATGCTGTTTTCGTGACTGGCTTTACGTTCCGCTTCCGCGAATGGTTGCGGCGGAGTGAAGGCCTAAGAAAGATCCGGCCGGACCGATGAGGTCCGTCCAAGGATGGCCAGCTCCCGGGCTCCGTAAGGCCCGGTCATGTCGTGACGTGAGTCTGCGTCGCGGCGGAGGAGCAATGAGGGGGAGTTTCCCGATGGCCATGACGGGAACGGTCAAGTTCTTCAACGGCGAGCGCGGCTACGGCTTCATCAAGCCTGACGACGGCGGTCGCGATGTCTTCGTTCACATTACCGCTGTGGAGCGGGCGGGACTGAAGGACCTTGCCGAAGGACAGCGTATCACTTTCGAAGTCGAACCGGACAAGAAGGGGAAAGGCCCGAAGGCGGTCAATTTAGTGATCCTCGCCTAGCGAGCCTGGCGCAAAAAAATCCCGACCGCGAGCGGCCGGGAGGCTGGTCCGGTATTTTCTTCTTGAGACGTCAGAAGTGATAGTTCACGCCTGCGCGGACAACGCTGGCGCTATAGCCGTTGGACACGCCCGTAATCGCGAACTGACTCGTGGACAGATCGATGTAGAGATATTCGAGCTTGACGCTCCAGTTCGGCGCGAGGCCCACTTCCGCGCCGGCACCGATGGTCCAGCCCGCGGTGGTGTGCGACTCCGTCCAGCCGAAGGTCTGCCCACGCAGCTCCCCGAACGCAAGGCCGGCGGTGCCGTAGAACAGCACGTTGCTGAACGCATATCCCGCGCGGCCGCGCAGGGTGCCGAACCACGGATTGGAGAACTTCCACGGCGCGAAGGTGTCGTCGGCGCCGGCGGCCTGGATGTCGCCCTCGACACCGAACACCCATGGTCCGTTCTGGAAATTGTAGCCGGCTTGCACACCGCCGACGAAGCCCGACGGCTTCGAGGGGTTGTTGTCCACCGAACCCCATTCATAGCCGACGTTGCCGCCGAGATAGGGACCTGCCCAGCTATAGGCATTGAGCGGCTGGTTGACGGTATAGGGCGCACGTTGCCCATAACTGAGATCGGCGGCTTCTGCCGAAGCCGTCCAGCCGGCCGCAACCAACGCGGCCGCGCCCACAACGAGCCCCTTCATCACTCACTCCAACGCAACTGTCGCAACCCGCGCGATGCCTGCGCCGCCGCGCCGGCCCTGCATGGTTACGGAACCAAGAACTTTTCGCGTAGGATTTATCGAGAGTTTTAAGTTAAAGGGCTGTTAAGTCGGGTTACTGCGTTGTTAACAGACTTAAGGAAGCGTTACCGGGACCTGTGCGTGCGGCAGGGCCGGAACTTCAAATCGACACCCCCAGCGCCTAAATTCGTCCCCATGGTTCACGATTCCACCGACAATCCGGACGACGCACGCGCGCGCAAATCCCGGCGCGGCATGGCACCGGATGGCCCGCCCCAGGAGATCCAACAGGAGACGGCGCCGCCGGACCTCGATCCCGCCAGCGCAAGCGGCGACGACGAGGACGATGCGCGGCTGCCCGATATCCTGGAGGAGAGCGGCGCGGTCGGCGAGGAGCCGCTGGCGACCGGCCACGAGGCGATCGAGCGCGCCGTCCGCCTCGCCCCGACCTCGCCCGGCGTCTATCGCATGCTCAACGGGAATGCCGACGTGCTCTATGTCGGCAAGGCCAAGAACGTCAAAAAGCGCCTGTCGAACTATGCGCGCCAAAGCGCGCCGCAGCCGGCGCGCATCCTGCGCATGATCGCCGCCACCGTGACGGTGGAGATCGTCTCGACCAACACCGAGACCGAAGCGCTGCTGCTCGAGGCAAACCTCATCAAGCAGCTGCGGCCGCGCTTCAACGTTCAGCTGCGCGACGACAAGTCGTTTCCCTATATCCTGATCACCGGCGACCATTGGGCGCCGCAGATCCTGAAACATCGCGGCGCGCAGACCCGGCCCGGGCGCTATTTCGGCCCGTTCGCCTCCGCGGGCGCGGTCAACCGAACCATCACGGCGCTGCAGCGCGCATTCCTGATCCGCTCCTGCACCGATTCCTTCTTCGAGAGCCGTACCCGGCCCTGCCTGCTCTACCAGATCCGCCGCTGCGCCGGCCCCTGCACCCGCGAGATCGATTTTCCCGGCTATACGACGCTCGTGCGCGAGGCGACCGACTTCCTCTCCGGCAAAAGCCATGCGGTGAAGCAGGAGCTTGCCGGTGAGATGGAGAAGGCGGCGGGTGAGCTCGAATTCGAGCGCGCCGCGCTCTACCGCGACCGCCTTGCTGCGCTCTCGGCGATCCAGTCGCAGCAGGGCATCAATCCGCGCACGGTGGAAGAAGCCGACGTGTTCGCCATCCATCAGGAGGGCGGCTTCTCCTGCGTCGAGGTGTTCTTCTTCCGCACCGGCCAGAACTGGGGCAACCGCGCCTATTTCCCGCGCGCGGAAAAGACCTTTACGCCGGAGGAAGTGCTCGGCTCGTTCCTCGCCCAGTTCTACGACGACAAGCCGCCGCCGAGGAACATCCTGGTCTCGCACGAGATCGAGGAGAGCGAGCTGCTCGCCAATGCGCTGTCGATCAAGGCCGGCCACAAGATCGAGGTCACCACGCCCAAGCGCGGCGAGAAGAAGGAACTCGTCACCCATGCGCTGACCAATGCGCGCGAGGCGCTCGGCCGCAAGCTTGCGGATACCGCCACGCAAAGCCGCCTGCTCGACGCCATCGCGACGACGCTGGGCCTGCCGCATGCGCCCAAGCGCATCGAGGTCTACGACAACAGTCACATCCAGGGCACCAATGCGGTCGGGGCCATGATCGTCGCCGGCCCCGATGGTTTCGTGAAGAACCAGTACCGCAAGTTCAATATCAGGTCGGAAGGGATCACGCCCGGCGACGACTTCGCCATGATGCGCGAGGTACTCGAGCGGCGCTTCAAACGCCTGATCAACCCGCCCGAGGAGGGCGCGGCCAAGAAAAACATCAAGGCGAAGGACGACGATTTCCCGCAATGGCCCGATCTCGTCATCATCGATGGCGGCCGCGGCCAGCTCAATGCCGTCCGCGAGATCTTCGCCAATCTCGGCCTGACCCAGGTGTCGCTGATGTCGGTTGCCAAGGGGCCGGACCGGGATGCCGGCCGTGAGACGCTGTTCATGCCGGACCGCGAGGCCATCAAGCTCGAGCCGCGCGATCCCGTGCTCTATTTCATTCAGCGCCTGCGCGACGAGGCTCACCGCTTCGTCATCGGTTCGCACCGCAAGCTGCGCAAGAAGGACATCCGCGAGGCCGGCTTGCAGGAGATTCCGGGCATCGGCCCGTCCCGCAAACGTGCCTTGCTGCATCATTTCGGGACCTTGAAGGAGATCGAGCGGGCCTCGATCGCCGATCTCGGCAAGGTTCCGGGGGTGAGCGCCGAGAGCGCCCGCAGGATTTTCGAGTATTTCCATCCCCAGCCGGGATGAACTAAAGGGGACCCAAAGGGAGCCTTGGTCATAAAGGGAGCCTTGGTCATATGGTCGTCGTATCCCGCACCCATCTGGGAAGCGGAACGGTTGACCTTCAGGCCCGAGCGGTATTGGTAGGACGGATGAACATCGCCACGACACGAGGGACGACCAGGCGCGCGATGTCCCTCCCGAACATCCTGACCTATGGCCGGATCGCCGCGATTCCGGTCGTGGTCGGATGCATTTACGCGCAGTCCATCCTGGATCAGCCGCTGTGGCTGCGCTGGGTTGCGGTCGCCATCTTCATTGCGGCCGCGGTCACCGACTACCTCGACGGCTATTACGCGCGGATCTGGAATCAGCAATCGGCATTCGGCCGGATGCTCGATCCGATCGCCGACAAGCTGCTGGTCGCCTCCTGCCTGCTGATGCTCGCCGCCGACGGCATCATCCACGGCTGGTCGCTGTGGGCCGCCATCGTGATCCTGTGCCGCGAGATCCTGGTCTCGGGCCTGCGCGAATACCTCGCTGCGCTCCGCGTCAGCGTGCCCGTGACCAAGCTTGCGAAGTGGAAGACCACGGTCCAGCTGGTTGCGATCGGCTTCCTGCTCGCCGGCCCGGCTGGCGACGAGGTGCTGCCCATCGTCTCGATGATCGGGCTGGCGCTGTTGTGGGCCTCGGCGATCCTCACCATCTACACCGGCTACGATTATTTCCGTGCGGGCATCCATCACCTCATCAAGGAGGACGAGGGATGAAGGTGAAGTATTTCGCCTGGGTGCGCGAGCGCGTCGGCAAGGCCGAGGAGACGATCGAGCCGCCCCCGAACGTGCGCACCGTCGAGGAGCTGATCGCCTGGCTGTCCGGCCGGGGCGAGGCCTATGCGTATGCGTTCGAGAAGCCAAAGGTGATCCGCACCGCGATCGACCACGCCCACGTCAAATCAGACGCCGCGATCGCGGGCGCCCGCGAGATCGCGTTCTTCCCGCCGATGACCGGCGGCTAGGCTCATGACCTGCCCCGTCACCATCCGCATCCAGGAGGGCGATTTCGACATCGCGCGCGAGATCGCGCTCCTGACGGACAGCCGCACTGACATCGGCGCGGTCGTGAGCTTCTCCGGCATCTGCCGCGCCGACGAGGACAGCGCCAAGGTCGCCGCGCTGACGCTCGAACATTATCCGGGCATGGCGGAAGAAGAGATCGGGCGCCATGTCGACGAGGCGACCTCGCGGTGGCCGCTGAACGGCGTCACGGTGATTCACCGCGTCGGCCGCTTCATGCCGGGCCAGAACATCGTGCTGGTGCTGACCGCCTCGCAGCACCGACAGGCCGCGTTCCAGGCGGCCGAGTTCCTGATGGACTATCTCAAGACCAGTGCGCCGTTCTGGAAGAAGGAAGAGAGCGCGACCGGCACGGGCTGGGTCGAGGCCCACACCCGCGACGACGAAGCCGCCGCGCGCTGGACCAAATCCTGATGGCAAAAGCCTCCAAGAGACCCCCGCGCGGCCGCGCCGCGCCGAGGCTTGCGAAAGTCGGGCGCGGCGAGCTTCTCACGCTGCTCGACTTCGTCCGCTATGCGGTCAGCCGCTTCGTCGAAGCCAGGCTCGCTTTTGCCCACGGCACCACCGATCCGGTCGCGGAAGCCGCCTTCCTGGTCTGCGAGGCGCTGCATCTCAATCCCGAACAGTTCGAGGTCTTCGCCAATGCCCGCGTCACCGCCGCCGAGAGCAAGATGCTGCTCGACCTGATCCACAAGCGCGTCACCACGCGCAAACCGGCCGCCTATCTCGTCAACAAGATCTATATGCGCGGCCTGCCCTTCTATGTCGACGAGCGCGTCATCGTTCCGCGCTCCTTCATCGGCGAGCTCCTGGATTCGCATTTCGGCAGCGAGGGCGAGGCCGGCTCGCTGATCGACGACCCCACGGCGGTCGCGCGCGTGCTCGACCTCTGCACGGGATCGGGATGCCTCGCGATCCTCGCCGCGCATCATTTCCCGAACGCCACCATCGATGCCGTCGACATCTCCAAGGGGGCGCTTGAAGTCGCCGCGCGCAATGTCGGCGAATACGGGCTGGAGGATCGGATCAACCTCTATCGCGGCGACCTGTTCACCCCGCTCGGCGACAACAGATACGACCTGATCATCACCAACCCGCCCTACGTCGACGCGGAGGGCATGGCGGCGTTGCCGCCGGAGTGCCGGGCCGAGCCGAAGCTCGCCTTCGATGGCGGCGCCGACGGTCTCGACGTGGTGCGCCGCATCCTGCGCGATGCGCCCGATCACCTGACGCCGGATGGCGGGTTGATCTGCGAGATCGGCCGCGGCCGCGAGCTGGTCGACGAAGCCTTTCCGGAGCTGCCGCTGCTCTGGCTGGACACCGAGGATTCCGAAGGCGAGGTGTTCTGGATCGCAGCCGCCGATCTCGGCTGATTCAGCACGGCGGATCCCGCTCCGTCGGAACAAGTCAAATACCGCCACGTTCATCCCCCGAGGAATTTTCTCGCTCTCGGAGGATGTCCGCATGCTCGCGCCATCGGGCGAATTGCTGCGCGCCGGCATGGCGCTCAAGCTCAATCACGTCAAACGCGCCGCTCAATCCTATTTGCGTGACCACACCGGCCGCGCAACCGGCAGGGTGACATCTTACGCGGTGGCCGGCGGACTGTTCGCGGTCGCGGGCCTGTTCGTTGTCGCAGCATTTTTCGTCGGACTGATCGCCCTGTACCGCTGGATCGCGATCACTTACGGCCAATTCTGGGGATTTGGTGCCGTCGGCGCCCTGCTGCTGGTGCTGGCTGCGGTCTGTGCCGGGGTGGCAATGGCGCAGATGAAACGCAAGGCCAAGCCGATCGTGCCGCTTGCGAGCCGTCTGCGCGTGGCGGTCGCGACGCCGCGGATCCCACGTGGAACGGTCAAGCAGGCGGTAAAGGAGGTCGCAACGACGATTCCCCTCGTGCCGCTTGCGCCGGGTGAACGTGGTCACGACAGCAAGGCTGGTGACGGCAAGGCTTATCACGGCAAAGCCTGGCCGGTCCGCGCCAACCGCCCCGTGCAGCTCGGCCTGATGCTCGCAGCCGTCGGTTTGGTCGGGCTGACGGCCGCCCGCCGGCGGCGCCACAGGCACAGTCTGGATGCATGATGCCGGCGCGGCGCTCCGAGCAGATCGACTCCTGGCTGCTGGTGGCGGCGACGGCCGTTTTCGTGCTGACGGCGGAGCGCTACTTTCAGGATTCGGGACTGATCCGGCCGGGGCCCCCGCAAGACCACCGTAAGCGCGAAGCGAACTCACCGGAAACGCACCCGGCCGGCGCGGCGACGCAGCCCGGCCGGGGCCGCCAGGCGAAGAGCCCGTTCACGATCCCCTGGGCGGGTTGGAAGGATATCTTCTGGCGGACCTACCAGCGCATCGACGAGGATCGCCTGCTCGCGACGGCGGGCGGCGTCGTCTTCTTCGGGCTGCTCGCCATCTTCCCCGCAGTCACGGCGCTCGTTTCCTCTTATGGCCTGTTCGCGAACCCGGCGACGATCAGCGCCAACCTCCACACGCTTGCAACCATGCTGCCCGAGGGCTCGTTCCAGATCGTCGAGGAACAGATTGCGCGCGTGGTATCGAACGGCACCGCCACGTTGGGTGTCACGTTCCTGTTCGGCCTGCTGCTTGCGATCTGGAGTGCCAATGCCGGTGTCAAGGCGATCTTCGACGCCCTCAACGTCGCCTACGAGGAACGCGAGAAGCGCAGCTTCATCCAGCTGAACATGGTCTCGCTGGCCTTTACCGTCGGCGGCATCGTGGCGCTGCTGTTGATGGTGGGGGCCGTCGTCGCCTTCCCGCTTGCGCTCAATCATCTCGGCCTGGCGCCTGAAAGCAGGCTGATCGTGGCGCTGGCACGATGGCCGCTGCTGTTCCTGATCCTGCTCGTCGCACTCGCCATCCTCTACCGCTTCGCTCCCAGCCGTGACGCGCCGCGCTGGCAATGGCTGAGCCTCGGCGCCGTGACGGCCGCGATCCTCTGGATCGCCGGTTCTGCCCTGCTCTCCTGGTACCTCTCGGAATTCGCCAATTACAACGCGACGTACGGCTCTCTGGGCGCTGCGATCGGCCTGATGATGTGGATGTGGATGTCGGCGATCGTCATCATGTTCGGCGCCGAGCTGAATTCGGAGATCGAGCGGCAGACGCTGCGCGACACGACCACCGGGCGGCCGAAACCGCTCGGCACCCGCGAAGCCGTCTCGGCCGACACGGTCGGCGCCACCGCGCCATTCTGATCAGTGCGGTCAGGCCGGAGCCGGCCCGACCGCATCCTGGGCCTCAGCGCCTGGTGATCACGGCTTCCAGATATTCGCTGTGCACCACGATCGTGCCGTCGTCGGCGTGGTTGAACTCCCCGAGCAGCGCCAGCAGGTCGCGCTTCAGTGCAGCCTGGCCGCTCGCGTCGAGCGCGGCAAACGCCTTCAGCGTAGGCCCGTAGAAGGTCTTGAAGATGTCGAGCCAGTGGTCCGGCGAGCGGTAGCGGAACACGAACATGCGCGGCTCGGCGGCAATCTCGGAAGCCTGGGTTCCGAACATCTCTTCCAGCCGCGCAGCCGTGCCCCACAGCGCCGGTGACTTCACCCCCGCCGGCGGCGGCAAATGCCTGCCGATGGTCTTGAACAGCTGGCCGATGAAACCTTCCGGCGTCCAGTTGGCGAGGCCGATTTTGCCGCCGGACCTGCAGACCCGCGCGAGCTCGGAGGCGGCCTTGTCCTGATCCGGCGTGAACATCACGCCGAAGGTCGAGAGCACGACGTCGAAGGTGGCATCGGCAAACGGCAACGCTTCGGCATCCGCCTCGCGGAACTCGACCTTGAGATGTTCGGCCGCCGCGCGCTCCTGCCCGCGCTTGAGCAATGCCGGCACGTAGTCGGTGGATGTGACGTCACACCAGCGCCGCGCCGCGGCCAGCGTGGCATTGCCGTTGCCGGCGGCGACGTCGAGCACCTTGCTGCCGGCGCGCAAGTCGGCTGCCTCGCAGAGCTGTTCGCCGACGATCTGCAAGGTGGTGCCGACAACGGCATAGTCGCCCGACGACCAGGCGCCGTGCTGGCGCTGCTTGACGGCGCCAAGGTCAGGCTGGGATGTGGGCTGCTTGAGGGCTGCGGATGTCGACATGGGCAAATCTCCTGGGGTTGAAAACGCCGGGACGATAGGGCGCATGCGGCCCGCTGGCCTTGAGAGCAGCGTTATTTTGCGCTGAGAACGCCTTGATTTCCGGACGGGAGCCGGCGGCGGACCTGATGCAGGCTGCCGGACAGTCACTATCCCCTCGAATCAACAATGATGTTAGGGTCATGCATTGCTTGGGGGAGCATGAGCCGTGACGGGTTGGAGCGCGACCCGTGTTTTCCCGGTGAAGCAGTCAGCTCTTGAGGCATAACGCGCGGCATGATTCGCATTTCGACGATCTTCATCGCCATCTGCATGGTCCTGGTCGCGGCCTCGCTCGGGCTCGTGCTCTATTCGGTCGCCGGCATCAGCGGAACGGAATCGGCCATCGTCGCGCTGACCGCGCTGACGTTCCTGATCCTCTACAACGCGGTGTCGATGCGGCTGCGCGACCGCAGCGACGTCGGCGGGCAGATCGCCGACCTCTCGCGGGGCACCGCCGACCTCGCCCGACAGGTGGCCGAGTTCGGCCGCCGGCTTGCCGCGATCGAGGGCCGCATCGCCTCGTCCAATTCGGCCAACTCCGACCGCGTCCAGTCGGTGATCGGCGAGATCAACGAACTCGGCGGATTGGTCAGGCAGCTTGCCACCACCGTGTCGGCCCATGAGGATCTGCTGGCCGGCCACGCGCCGGCCCCCGCCCCGGTCATGAGGCCCGAGCCGGAGACGCCGATCGATCTGGCTGCCCCCTTCGAGGAGAAGCCGGTCGCCGCTCCCCCACTTCCCGTGCCGCCCCGGCCGGCGTCGGCGGTCCAGGCCCAGCCCGCCACCCCGGTTCAGAGCGGCAATGGACGCAGCCAGACCCAGATGCTGGCGACGCTGCGCAATGCAATCGACGAGAACCGCATCGACATATTCCTGCAGCCGATGGTGACGCTGCCGCAGCGCAAGGTGCGGTTCTACGAGGCGGTGACGCGCCTGCGCGACGAGCGCGACCAGCTGATCGCCGCCGAGGAGTTCATCAGCATCGCGGAAGCTTCGGGCTTGATCGGCCGCATCGACAACATGGTGATGTTGCGCTGCGTGCAGGTGCTGCGGCGCCTGATGGTGCGCAACAAGGACGTCGGCGTGTTCTGCAACCTCGCAGCCTCCACGCTCGGCAATTCCACCACCTTCGCGCAATGCCTCGACTTCCTCGAAGCCAACCGGGCGCTGGCGCCCTCCCTGGTGCTGGAGTTCAAGCAGTCGACGTTCCGCAATCTCGGCCCCGCCGAGACCGAGAATCTCGCGGCGCTCGCCCAGCGCGGCTTCCGTTTCTCGATCGACCATGTCACGGATCTGCGCATCGAGCCGCGCGAACTGGCCGATCGCGGGGTACGCTTCATCAAGGTGCCGGCCACGCTGCTGCTCGATCCCAGGCAGGCCTCGACCTCGGACATCCACCCCTCCGATCTCTCCGACCTGCTCGGCCGCTTCGGCATCGACCTGATCGCCGAGCGGATCGAGGGCGAGCGCGCGGTGGTCGACCTGCTCGACTACGATGTGCGCTTCGGACAGGGGTTCCTGTTCGCGCCGCCGCGGCCATTGCGGCCGGAGGGGCCATCTGCTACCGCCGGGGCCTCGCCGAACCAGACGAAAGACATTCAGGGACCTCATGGCTCCGGCACACCCAGCTCAGGCGCGACGTCTTCTGCGCCTCCGCCACAGCGCATCACCGGCAACGCGGCGCTCGCGCGCCGCATCTGATCGGCCACGCAGATCATGACTACGCTACATTTTGCCGAAGGCCTGCGCGAGCTCGTGGGCGGTGTGGACGTCGTGCTCAGCGACATCTGGGGCGTGGTCCATAACGGGCTGGAATCCTTCCCCGAAGCCTGCGAGGCGCTGCACACCTATCGCAGCCGCGGCGGTACGGTGATCCTGATCACCAACGCGCCGCGCCCGGCCGACTCCGTCCAGCGGCAATTGCGCAAGCTCGGTGTCCCCGATGAGACCTATGACGCGATCGTATCTTCAGGCGACCTGACCAGGCTCTATGTCGCCGAGCATCCCGGCCGCAAGATGTTCTGGCTCGGCCCCGAGCGCGACAACTCGATCTACCGCGGCCTCGATGCGGTGACCGCGCCGCTGGAGGAAGCCGACTACATTGTCTGCACCGGCCTCTATGACGACGAGACCGAGACGGCGGAAGACTATCGCGGCATGATGCTGAAGGCGCGCGAGCGCAAGCTGACGCTGGTCTGCGCCAACCCCGACATCGTGGTGGAGCGTGGCGACCGGCTGATCTATTGCGCCGGCGCGATCGCGGAGCTCTACCGTGAGCTCGGCGGCGAGGTGATCTTCTATGGCAAGCCGCACCGGCCGATCTACGAGCGCGCCATGTCACTCGCCGGGGAACGCCAGGGCAACCAGATCGACCGCAGGAAGGTGCTGGCGATCGGGGATTCTGTCCGCACCGACCTGACCGGCGCGCGCGAATTCGGCATCGACTGCCTGTTCGTGACCCGCGGCATCCATGCCGAGGAGTTCGAGGGACTTGACCAGCTCGACCCGACATCGGTCGTGGAATTGTTCGGCCACCCGCCGAAGGCGCTGATGCGCGAATTGAAGTGGTAGAAAATGTCGTGCCCCGGACGCAGCTCGAAGAGCTGCAGAGCCGGGGCCCATAAGCCGCAAGCGATATCGTGGATAGACTGGATCCCGGCTCGGCGTCGCGTCACTGACGTGCCGCGCCTTGTCCGGGACACGATCGCGCTTACGCGCTCGCCATGTCCGGGAAGACCGCTTCGATCTTGGTCTTCAGCGTCGCCGCATTGAACGGCTTGACGATGTAGTTGTTCACGCCGGCCTTCTTGGCCGCGATCACGTTCTCGGTCTTGGATTCCGCCGTGATCATGATGAAAGGCGTGGTGGCGAGGTTCGGATCCGCGCGGACTTCGCGCAGCAGGTCGTAGCCCGTCATCGGCTCCATGTTCCAGTCGGAGATCACGAGCCCGTACTTCTTGCCACGCATCTTGTTCAGCGCTGCCGAACCGTCGCTGGCATCATCGATGTTCTCGAAGCCAAGCTGCTTCAGCAGATTCCGGATGATACGGATCATGGTGCTGTAGTCATCCACCACCAGAACCGGCATCGACAAATCAACCGCCATCTCGACTCCCCCAACGCAAACCCAGGAATATTAGGATCGGACCTGCCAGGCCGGAGCCCGGCAGTTCCACGCCTCAAGGACTAGCATCAAGGCGTTAAACAGCGCGTTAATTGCGGACATCGCCAAAGGACTGAAATCGTGTTCAATGTCTGCCCGCCCCGCCGCTTGACTTCGCACGGCCGGTCGCGCCACGGTCCGGGCCGGTCCTGCCCGGTTCGAGAATTCCCCTGATGGCTCCGCCTTTTACCGTCATTCGCGATACAACGCCGGATTCCGCGATTCCGAGGGGCGCCGTGGTTGCCATGGGCAATTTCGACGGCGTTCATCTTGGCCATCGCGCAGTGATCGCGGCAGCGCTGGAGATGGGCCGGACGCATGGCCGCCCTGCGCTGGCATTGACCTTCGAGCCGCATCCGCGGCGGTTTTTCAGCCCCAACACCCCGCAGTTCCGCCTGACGGACGAGCGGGCCAAGCTGCGGCTGTTGGCCGGCACCGGGCTGGCCGGCGCCGTGGTCATGACCTTCGACAAGGCGCGTGCCGGAACCGGCGCGCAAGATTTCATTCACCATGACCTGATCGGGCGCCTCGGCGTCAGCGGCATCGCGGTCGGTTACGACTTCCATTTCGGCAAGGGCCGGGTCGGCTCGCCGAGCCTTCTCGTCAACGAGGCGCCCCGGCTCGGCATCGAGGTCGACGTGCAACCGCACGTCGATATCGACGAGCGGCCCGTCTCCTCCAGCGCGATCCGGATCGCCCTCGCCGAGGGCCAGCTCGACGACGCGACCACCATGCTGGGCGGGCCCTGGTTCATTACGGGCGAGGTCATCCATGGCGAAAAGCGCGGCCGCGATCTCGGCTATCCCACCGCCAACATCCGCCTGGACGCCAATTGCGGGCTCAAGCACGGCATCTACGCGGTGCGGGTCGGCCGCGGTGCCGAGCGGCTCGACGGCGTGGCCAGCTTCGGCCGCCGTCCGACCTTCGACAATGGCGCCCCGCTCCTGGAGATCTTCCTGTTCGACTTCAAGGGCGACCTCTACGGGCAGCTCCTCGACTGCGCCTTCATCGGCTTCATCCGCGAAGAGCTGAAATTCGACAGCCTGGAGGCCCTTATCCGCCAGATGGACGACGATTCCGCCCGCGCCCGCGCCATGCTCGCCGCCGCCCCGGATGCGTTTCCGCGGCTGGGCGTGATCGATTAAGCATTCCGATCACGCGAGCAGGCGTGGATCGAACGGCGCGTGGATCACTTCGCTAATGCTGACATGCGCGGCATCCGGATGCGCGGGGTTTAGGAGAAAATTGTCTCCCCGTGCACTGATCGCGGAGGGCACTTGCAAGAGCGCACTAACCGACCGGTCGAGCCAGCCATCCCCAATCTCTCGGCTGACCATCGTTTGGGTCCGCCAATCCGTTGGCAACTCAGATTTGACGGTCTCGACGACGATTTCGTCGGGCACTGCGATGCGCAGCAACTGATAGGTGGGCGGGATGAGATCCCGGTCCATATGGACTAGCATCTCCAGCAATGCGCTTGACGGGTGATCGGCAAGATAAACGATCCGCCGGCCCTGCGAATGCCACCGGCCAGCGGCCCTCAGTCCGCCAATCCCGGACAGATCGACGTAGTTCGAAATTCGCCAGAGCTCCATATGGCGGGCTCAGGCAAAGATTCCGTGATCGATCTGTTCCAGCATTTCCCGCACGACCGCGGCGCCAAGCTCATCCTTCACCAGATCGAGCGGCCTTTGACTCGAGAGGGAGGTATTTGGCCTGGTCAGCCAGGCTTCGGCTCTCTCCGCGTCACCGAAAACTCGGGTCGCGAGCGTGCTGATATCGAGTAGCCGGACCAGTGCCTCGCGCCCCGGACCGCCCACGGCGGAAGCCATTTCAGTCGAAAAGACCCGTAGACGTTGCTCAGCCTTGGAGAGTACGCCGTTATCGGCTCCCCCGTGCCTCCGTAGCTCCTTCAGCTCTTCCAACACCTCGGCAAGCGGCGCGGCGTTCATGAAATTCTCTCCTTGCTTCAATAAATTAGCGTCTTTGAGGAAAACCGCAACTGCACCCTGTCCGGCATCTCACCCTTTGCGCTTCCTCCGCCCCCCTGCTATGGAGAGCCCATGTTTGCGCGGCGCATCATAGGGATTAGCGGCCCGGCTTCCGCCTGAGCCTTTGGCTCGGCGCAAGACCGGGATTTTGTCGTTTCACTCCCGCGATTCCGCATCGCGATCCCTTCCCGCGCCCTTCCGAGCCAGTCAGCCTCATGTCCGAAAAGCCGCAGAAGTCCCAAAAGCCTGAAGCCAAAGACTATTCGAAAACCCTGTTCCTGCCGCAGACCGAATTCCCGATGCGCGCCGGCCTGCCGCAGCGCGAGCCTGAGATCCTCAAGCGCTGGTACGAGATCGGGCTCTACGAGAAGCTGCGCCAAGCTGCGAAGGGCCGCGCCAAGTTCGTGCTGCATGACGGGCCGCCCTATGCCAACGGCAACATCCATATCGGCACGGCGCTGAACAAGATCCTGAAGGATCTCGTCACCAAGAGCCAGCAGATGCTCGGCTTCGATTCCAACTACGTGCCCGGCTGGGACTGCCACGGCCTGCCGATCGAGTGGAAGGTCGAGGAGGAGCATTATCGCAAGAAGGGCAAGCAGAAGCCCGACTTCCGCGACTCTGCCGCCATGATCGATTTCCGCAAGGAGTGCCGCGCCTATGCCACGCACTGGCTTGGCGTGCAGCGTGAGGAGTTCAAGCGCCTGGGGGTGATCGGCGACTGGGACCATCCCTACGCCACCATGAGCTATCCCGCCGAAGCCCAGATCGCACGCGAGCTGATGAAGTTCGCGGCCAACGGCACGCTCTATCGCGGCTCCAAGCCGGTGATGTGGAGCGTGGTCGAGAAGACCGCGCTGGCCGAAGCCGAGGTTGAGTACGAGGACCACACCTCCGATACGGTTTGGGTGAAATTCCCGGTGACCTCGCCCGCGCACGGCGCGCTCGCCTCCGCAAGCGTCGTGATCTGGACCACCACGCCCTGGACCCTGCCCGGCAACCGCGCCATCTCGTTCTCGCCGAAGATCGCCTACGGCCTCTACAAGGTGACGGACGCGCCCGCCGACAATTGGGCCAAGACCGGCGACCTCCTCATCCTTGCCAACGCGCTCGCGGAAGAGGTGTTCAAGCAGGCGCGCGTGACGGCTTTTGAGAAAGTCCGCGACGTCCCCGGCGACACCATGGACGCGATCGAATGTGCCCATCCGCTGAAGGGCCTTGGCGGCGGCTATGACTTCGTCGTGCCGCTGCTGCCCGGCGACCATGTCACCGATGACACCGGCACCGGCTTCGTGCACACGGCGCCCGGCCACGGCCGCGAGGACTTCGATGTCTGGACGGCGCAGGCGCGCGATCTCGACGCGCGCGGCATCAACACCGCGATCCCCTACACCGTCGACGAGAACGGCGCCTACACCGATCATGCGCCCGGCTTTGCCGGCAAGCGCGTCATCACCGACAAGGGCGAGAAGGGCGATGCCAACGAGGCCGTGATCAAGGCGCTCGTCGACAGAGGCATGCTGCTCGCGCGCGGCCGGCTGAAGCATCAATATCCGCACTCCTGGCGCTCCAAGAAGCCGGTGATCTTCCGCAACACGCCGCAATGGTTCATCGCCATGGATAAGGACATCGCGGTGGGCGGCAAGACCAAGGCCGGCGACACGCTGCGCGCCCGCGCGCTGCACGCGATCTCGGTGACGCAGTGGGTGCCGCCGTCGGGCGAGAATCGGATCAACGGCATGATCGAGGCGCGGCCGGATTGGGTGATCTCGCGCCAGCGCGCCTGGGGCGTACCGATCGCCGTGTTCGTGCGCGAGAAGGGTGACGGCTCCGCCGAGATCCTCCAGGACGAGGCCGTCAATGCACGCATCGGCGAAGCCTTCGAGAAGGAAGGCGCCGACGCCTGGTACGCGACGGGCGCGCGCGAGCGCTTCCTCGGATCACGCGCGAGCGAGGACTGGCAGAAGGTCGACGACATCCTCGACGTCTGGTTCGATTCAGGCTCGACCCACGCCTTCGTGCTGGAAGACCCCGTGCATTTCCCGGGGTTGTCAGGCATCAAGCGCAAGGTCGACGGCGGCACCGACACGGTGATGTACCTGGAAGGCTCGGACCAGCATCGCGGCTGGTTCCACTCCTCGCTGCTGGAAAGCTGCGGCACGCGCGGCCGCGCGCCTTACGACATCGTGCTGACCCACGGCTTCACCCAGGCCGAGGACGGCCGCAAGATGTCGAAATCGCTCGGCAACACCATCGAGCCGCAGTCCGTCATCAAGGACTCCGGCGCCGACATCCTGAGACTCTGGGTCGCATCCAGCGACTACACCGACGACCAGCGCATCGGCCCCGAGATCCTGAAGAACACCGTCGAGACCTATCGCAAACTGCGCAACACCGTACGCTGGATGCTGGGCACGCTGCACCACTACAAGCCGGCCGACGCAGTCGCGCCCGCCGAGATGCCCGAGCTGGAGCGCCTGATGCTGCACGAGCTCGCGGTGCGCGCCAGCGCGATCGGCAAGGCCTATCGGGAGTTCGACTACAAGACCGTGGTCGCGATCCTGTCCGCCTTCCTGAACAGCGAGCTCTCGGCGTTCTACTTCGACATCCGCAAGGACACGCTTTATTGCGATCCGCCCTCTTCGCTGACGCGCAAGGCGGCGCTGACGACCATCGACCTGTTGTGCGCCTCGATCCTGAAATGGCTGGCGCCGATCCTCAGCTTCACCGCAGAAGAAGGCTGGCGCATGTACCGGCCCGACGCCGAGCCGTCCGTGCATCTGACGCTGTTCCCGACCGACCTGGAAGACCTGCGCGACGACAGGCTCGCCGCAAAATGGGAGACGATCCGCAACGTCCGCCGCGTCGTCACCGGGGCGCTCGAGCTCGAACGCGCCGCCAAGAACATCGGCTCCTCGCTCGAGGCGTCGCCGGTGATCTATGTCGCCGACCGCGACATGCTGATGACGCTGTTCGACACCGATCTTGCCGAGATCTGCATCACGTCGAACTACGAGGTGCGGGAGGGTGAGGCGCCGGCTTCGGCGTTCCGTCTCGATGCCGTGCCCGGCGTTGCGGTCGTGGTGGAGAAGGCGGTCGGCACCAAATGCGCCCGCTCCTGGAAGATTTCGCCGATGGTCGGCGAGGACCCTGAATACCCCGACGTCACCCCGCGCGATGCGAAGGCGCTGCGCGAATGGAAGGCGCTTGGGGTGAGCGTCTGATCGGTCGACCATGACCCCGCTCCGCGCCGGCATCCTCGCGGCAATGGTCACGCTGGTGGCCGACCAGGCCTCGAAGCTCTGGCTCCTGAACGTGTTCGACCTCGCCGGTCGCGGCGCGGTGCGGGTGACGCCCTTCTTCGACCTGGTGCTGGCCTGGAACATCGGAATCAGCTTCGGCTGGCTTCAGAACGACAGCCAGGCGGCGCAGCTCGCGCTGATGGCCGTCAAAGGTATCGCGGTGGTCGCGCTGGCGATCTGGATGGCCCGCTCGCACACCATGCTTGCTACGATCGCGCTCGGCCTGATCATCGGCGGCGCCATCGGTAACGGCATCGACCGCCTGGCCTATGGCGCGGTGGTGGATTTCGCCCTGCTCCACATCGAGATCGCCGGAAAAACCTATAATTGGTATGTGTTTAACCTCGCGGACGTGGCCATCGTTGCTGGGGTGGCGGCGCTATTGTATGATTCCTTCCTGGGGGTACCCGCCGCAAAAGCGCCCTGATCCCGGCCGATACGGACCGGCGGTGGAACCCGGCCTTTGCGAGGATGAGAGCCGCGTGCGCGCGGCGATCTGCCACAATATGGAACAGGTACAGCAATGCGCAGCGCGATGACCAGCGATTCGATGGTGCGAGACCTCCGGTGGGGGCTCTGGCGGGCATTGAAATTGTCCGCTGTCGCACTTGGCATCGGTCTCGTCATGTCGACCGGCGCGGCCCGCGCCGGTGACGACGACGACGAGGAAGACGATATGACCTTCGAAGAGAGGCTCATCGACAATCTGATGTCCGGCATCGGCGCCAAGAGCATGGAAAAGAAGGGCATCGAATACCGCGAGCGCTCGCCGCTGGTGGTGCCGCCCAAGCTCGACCTGCCGCCGCCTGCGACCGAAGCCAAGGCTGCGCCGAACTGGCCCAAGGACCCCGAAGAAAAGCGCCGCAAGGAAGCCATCGCCGCGCGCAAGAAGGCCACCAAGGCAACGGAGAGCTGGCAGGCCGCCCAGCCGCTGACGCCTGCCGAGATGAAGGCCGGCCAGGTCGCCGCAGCACCCCGCACGAGCAACGATCCGATTCAGCCGGGCACCAACGGCAACCCGTCGATGAGCCCCGCCGAGCTCGGTTTCACCGGCGGTCTGTGGAACATGATGAAGGGCGGCGCCAGCTCCGAGTCCAAGGAGTTCACGTCGGAGCCGCCGCGCCAGTCGCTGGTCGAGCCGCCGCCGGGCTACCAGACGCCGTCGCCGAACTACGCCTATGGCGCCGGGCCGGACAAGTCGCGGCGGATGTATTACGACATCATGTCCGGCAAGGAGAAGGAACAATAGCGTTCCTGTCCACTGCGACATCCTGACAAGAGCGAGGCCGGCGCCTGCGCGCCCGGCGCAGCCGTAAATTGCCTATCAGTAACTTGCCTGCGAGATGCGTTCTCTGCTTCGTGACGCGAAGCCTCAGCCGCACGGTGTAGCATGCCGTGCCTCCGAGCCGGACATCCGGGCTCGGCCTTCCAAAAGGATCATGATGTCCTCTTACCGATCGGCTGCCTGCCTCCTTGCCGCGCTGCTTTCGACGAGTGTCCTCTCCGCCGGCACGTCCCTCGCCCAGACCACGGTAACATCGGCTCCGCCAGCCAGCTTCACGCTCAGCAACGGCATGCAGGTCGTGGTGATCCCGGATCACCGCACGCCCGTCGTCACCGAGATGATCTGGTACAAGGTCGGCTCGGCGGACGAGACCCCCGGCAAGTCCGGGCTGGCGCATTTCCTCGAGCACCTGATGTTCAAGGGTACCTCGAAGCATCCGGCCGGAGAATTCTCCCAGACCGTGCTTCGCGTCGGCGGCAACGAGAACGCCTCGACCTCGGTCGATTACACCAATTACTACCAGCGCGTGCCGAAAGAGCAGCTGCCGACCATGATGGAGTTCGAGGCCGACCGCATGACGGGCCTCGTCCTCAAGGACGAGAACGTGCTGCCCGAGCGCGACGTCGTGCTCGAAGAGTACAATATGCGCGTCGCCAACAATCCGGATGCGCGGCTGAACGAGCAGATCATGGCCGCGCTCTATCTCAACCATCCCTACGGGCGTCCGGTGATCGGCTGGCATCAGGAGATCGAAAAGCTCGATCGCGAGGATGCGCTCGCCTTCTATCGCCGCTTTTATGCGCCGAACAACGCGATCCTGGTGATCGCCGGTGACGTCGACGCCGCCGAAATCCGCCCGCTGGTCGAGCGCAATTTCGGCTCGATCCCGGCGCAGCCGGCCATCCCGGCACGCCGCGTCCGTCCGCAGGAGCCGGAGCCCGCCGCCCCGCGCACGGTCACGCTGGCCGACCCGCGCGTCGAGCAGCCGAGCATGCGGCGCTACTATCTAGTGCCCTCCGCGACCACGGCGGCAGCCGGCGAGAGCGCTGCCCTCGACGTGCTGGCGCAGCTGATGGGCAGCGGCAGCAATTCCTATCTCTACCGCGCGCTCGTCGTCGACAAGCCGCTCGCGGTCTCCGCCAACGCCAGCTATTCGAGCATCTCGCTCGACCCGACCCAGTTCGCGATCTCGGCCGCGCCGAGGCCCGGCGTCAGCTTCGCAGAAGTGGAGCAGGCGGTCGACGGTGTCATTGCCAGCGTTGCGCAGAACCCGATCCGCGCCGACGATCTGGAACGCGTGAAGACCCAGCTCATTGCCGAGGCGATCTACGCCCAGGACAATCAGACGGTACTGGCGCGCTGGTACGGCGGCGCGCTGACCACGGGCCTGTCGATCGAGGACATCAGGAGCTGGCCCGACCGCATCCGCGCCGTCACCGCCGAGCAGGTTCGCGCCGTCGCGCAGAAATGGCTCGAGAAGAAGCGCTCGGTGACGGGCTATCTGATCAAGGACACCGCCACCGTCAAGCGCGAGGAGAAGCGTTCGTGACCTATCCCTTCCTTCGACGCGTTGCATTCTCCCTTGCCACCGGCGCGGCGCTCGCGCTCGCCGCCGTCTCGCCGTCACATGCCGCTGCAAAAATCCAGCGCCTGATCTCGCCCGGCGGCATCGAAGCCTGGTTCGTGCAGGACGCGACCGTGCCGCTGATCGCGATGGAATATTCCTTCGCCGGCGGCTCGTCCCAGGACCCCAAGGACAAGCCGGGCGTCGCCAATCTGGTCGGTGATCTCCTCGACGAAGGCTCCGGCGATCTCGACTCCAAGTCGTTCCATGAACGGCTCGACCGCCGCGCCATCGAGCTCTCCTTCAACGCCACCCGCGATACGTTTCGCGGCAGCCTGCGCATGCTGCGCGACAACAAGGATGAGGCCTTCGATCTGCTCAGGGGCGCGCTGACCTCGCCGCATTTCAACACCGCCGACGTCGAACGCATCCGCTCGCAGGTCATCTCGGGCCTGCGTCGCGAGACCACCAATCCGACCTCGCTGGCGAGCCGCAAGTTCCTGGAAGTCGCCTTCGGCGAGCATCCCTACGGCCGGCAGACCAACGGCAACCTCGACAGCGTGCCGACCATCACGGTCGCCGACATGAGGGATTATGTCGGCCGCGTCCTCGCCAAGGACGGTCTGAAGATCGCCGTCGTTGGCGACGTCGATCCGGCGACCCTGGGCAAGCTGCTCGACCACACCTTCGGTAGCCTGCCTGCCAAGGCCAATCTGACTCCGGTTCCCGACGTCGAGGCTGCAAAGCCCCCGCAACGCGCCTTCGTGACGCTCGACGTGCCGCAGACCGTGATCACCTTCGGCGGTCCCGGGGTGAAGCGCAGCGATCCGAACTTCATGGCGGCCTATGTCGTCAACCACATCCTCGGCGGCGGCGGCTTGTCCTCCCGGCTCTATCGCGAGGTCCGCGAGAAGCGTGGGCTGGCCTATTCGGTGTTCGAATCGCTGCTCTGGATGGAGCATTCGGCGATCTTCATCGGCAACACCGGCACGCGCGCCGACCGCGCCGGCGACACCATCGACGCCATCGAGAAGGAGGTGCGCCGCATGGCCGAGGAGGGCCCGACGCAGAAGGAGCTCGACGAGGCCAAGTCCTACCTCAAGGGCTCGCAGATGCTGGCGCTCGACACCTCATCCAAATTGGCACAGGCGCTGCTGCAATATCAGCAGGACAAGCTGCCGATCGACTATATCGAGAAGCGCAACGCCATCGTCGACGCCGTGACGCTGGACGACGCCAAGGCGGCCGCCAAACGCCTCTGGGGCCAGGGCCTCCTCACCGTCGTCGTCGGCCGCGCCCCGCAGGCCGCGGCGCAACCGGCGGCTGCGACGCCGAAGTCGAACTGATCTGTTCTCCACACGCTCCCTGAATGGCCGGGCTCGTCCCGGCCATTTGCGTTTGCATGAGCACCATTGCCGAACCTGAACGTCCGCGATATGTCCAGACATCACGGATGGTGCCTACATGCTGCGGATATCCCGCAATCTCGTCATCGACGAGGACGATATCGAGATCGGTTTTGTCCGCGCCTCCGGCCCGGGCGGGCAGAACGTCAACAAGGTCGCGACCTCGGCACAGCTGCGCTTCGACACGCGCAAGCTGACCTTGCCGGAGGACGCGGCCCTGCGGCTTGCGCGCCTTGCCGGCCAGCGCATGACCAAGGACGGCGTCATCGTGATCCAGGCGCAGCGCTTCCGCACCCAGGAGCGCAACCGCCAGGATGCCATCGACCGTCTCACGGAGATGCTGCGCGAGGCGATGATCAGGCCGACGCCGCGGCGCGCGACGCGGCCGACCTTCGCCTCCAAGCAGCGCCGACTCGAGGGCAAGAAGCGCCGCAGTGACGTCAAGGCGGGACGCGGCCGGAGCTTCGACGACTAACTGGCGCGGCAAAGAGCTCCGGCCGCGACGCGACCGGAGCTTTGCCGATTCACCCGGCGAGACTAGTAACGTTTGGACGGGGCTGCGCCGCCCGTCGCGGCATCGTCGGCTGTTCCCTTGTGCGTAGCATTGCCCGTGGTGCCGACCGTGCCCCTGGTGCCTTTGGTCGACTTCATGCCGGTCTTCTCACCGGCTGCGCCCGGCTGAGCATTCATCTCCTCGTCGCCACTGCCCATGGTGCTGCCTTGCATGGGTTTGCCTTGCACGGTGCCGCCTGGCTTGGCGGTGGGTGGCGCGCTTTGCGCGAGGACAGGTGTCGCAATGAGGGCCGACAGAGCGCAGGCGATCATCGAGGTCTTCACCAACTTCATCCATTTCTCCTGGATTGTTTCGCGATGAATGGCTCGGCGGCTCCTTGCGCCGCTCGTCTGCACCGGACCATTGCATCGCGTAAAGAGTTCAAGCGGCGCAACGTCATGCAATGCGCATCGTGTGGTGATCATTTAGGGATTTGACGGCGGTTTCGCGGAATTGTGCTCCGCATATAAGGCGCTGCGGAACATCACACGCGCCCCACACGTTTCCGTTCGCCGCGAAACAGCCCGCTACTACCACCTCATCTCTGACGCCGATTAGAGTTTGCACACGCTGGATTTGACGTGGATGAGCAAGCTCTTGGCGATGCGCACGATCGTGCCGGGATTGTGCACCGCGATGGTGCTGATGGCGCGAGGCGCCGACGCGCAGATGCCATTGCCGGCGGCACGGCCGCCGGATGGCGCGACGCTATTCAAGCAGCAATGCGCGGTGTGCCATACCACCAATCTCTCGGACCCGATGCGACAAGGTCCGCCGCTGGTCCGGATCGTGGGCCGCGCCGCCGGCAAGGTCGAAGGCTTTCACTATTCAGATGGTCTCGCCAAAGCTGACTTCACCTGGGACGAGGCCCGGCTGGACGCGTGGCTGGCCAATCCGCAAGCCGTCATCCCCGGTGTGATCATGGCCTATCGGCAGGCCAGGCCCGAGACGCGCGCCGCCATCATCACTTACCTCAAGGAGCTGAACTGAATGGCAAAGCCAGTCCATTCCATGATCCGCGTGCTGGAGGAGGCGCGCTCGCTCGACTTCTACAAGCGTGCTTTCGGCCTGGAGGTCACCGACCATCTGAAGTTCGCGGATTTCGCCCTGATCTATCTGCGTCACCCCTCCTCGCCGTTCGAGGTCGAGCTGACGGTCAATTTCGATCGCAAGGAGCCGTACCAACTCGGCGACGGCTACGGCCATCTCGCCGTGGTCGTTGAAGACCTCGATGCCGAGCATGCGCGCTTCGAGCGCGAGAAGCTCGCACCGGGACCCTTACGCGATTTCAAGCACGACGGCCGAACGCTGGCGCGCTTCTTCTTCGTCAGTGATCCCGATGGCTACAAGATCGAGGTGATCCAACGGGGCGGCCGTTTCAACTGACCAAACCAAAATCAAAAATCTACGGAGGACATGCCATGAGAGAAGTCGATCGTCGAAGCAAGCACAGCCGCCGCGTCTTTATCAAGGGCGCGGCGGCCGCCGTGCCGGTCGCGGCCGTTGCGACCAGCGTCGGAGTCAGCATCGACAACGCCTGGGCCGAAGAGACGAGCGCGCTCTCGCCCTCGACGATGAAGACGCTGCTGAAGGTCGCGCGCGACATCTATCCGCACGACATGCTCGGCGACAGCTACTACATCACCGCGATCAAGCCGTGGGACGGCAAGGCGGCGGAGGATCCTACCGTCAAATCGCTGATCAGCGACGGCATTGCGCGGCTCGATCAGAACGCGCGCGACCGCCACAAGGTGCCTTATGTCGAAGTGGCCTGGGAAGCCGACCGCGTGGTGCTCCTGAAGGAGATCGAGCAAAGCGCCTTTTTCCAGAAGGTGCGCGGCGATCTCGTCGTCTCGCTCTACAACCAGAAAGAGGTCTGGCCGCGGTTCGGCTACGAGGGCTCTTCCGCCGAGCTCGGCGGCTACATCAACCGCGGCTTCGCCGATATCGACTGGCTGCCGAAGGCTTAGATCGCCACCCCAACGGTTCAGGAGAACGCATATGGCAAAATTCGATCTGAACGACTCCGGCGTCGTGGTGATCGTCGGCTCCGGTGCGGGCGGCGGCACGCTGGGCAACGAGCTCGCGCAGAAAGGGATCAAGGTCGTCATCCTCGAGGCAGGTCCCCGCATCGAGAACCACGACTTCATCAATGACGAATGGGAGAGCTTCTCCCAGCTCGCCTGGACCGATGCGCGCACCACGTCGGGCACATGGCGCGTCGCCAGGGATTTTTCGGGCCTTCCCGCCTGGATCGTCAAGGCGGTCGGCGGCTCGACCGTGCATTGGGCCGGCGCCTCGCTGCGCTTCGACGAGCACGAGTTCAGGGTGAAGAGCACCTACGGCAACATTCCCGGCGCGAACCTGCTGGACTGGCCGGTCACGCTCGCCGAGATGGAGCCGTGGTACGCCAAGGCCGAGAACAAGATGGGCGTGACTCGCACCAACGGCATTCCCGGCCTGCCCGGCAACAATAACTTCAAGGTGCTGGAGGCCGGCGCGAAGAAGCTCGGCTACAAGACCGTGCATACCGGCAACATGGCGATCAACAGTCAGCCGCGCGACGGACGGGGCTCGTGCCAGCAGATCGGCTTCTGCTTCCAGGGCTGCAAATCCGGCGCCAAATGGTCGACGCTCTACACCGAGATTCCCAAGGGCGAGGCGACCGGCAATCTCGAGGTCCGGCCCGGCAGCATGGTGGTGAAGATCGAGCATGATACCACCGGCAAGGTCACCGGCGTCGTCTACGCTGACGAGCAAGGCGCGATGCAGCGCCAGAAGGCGCGCATCGTGGCGGTGGCCGGCAACTCGATCGAGAGCCCGCGGCTGCTGCTCAACAGCGCCTCCACGATGTTCCCCGATGGCCTCGCCAACTCCAGCGGCCAAGTCGGCCGCAACTACATGAGGCACATGACCGGTAGCGTCTACGCGGTGTTCGAGAAGTCGGTGCACATGTATCGCGGCACCACCATGGCCGGCATCATCCGCGACGAGGCCGCCAACAACCCGAAGCGCGGCTTCGTCGGCGGCTACGAGATGGAGACGCTGTCGATCGGCCTCCCGTTCATGGCGGCGTTCCTCAACCCCGGCGCCTGGGGACGCTCGTTCACGTCAGCGCTCGACGGCTATCCCAGGATGGCCGGCATGTGGCTGGTCGGCGAGGACATGCCGCAGGAGACCAATCGCATCACGCTCGATCCGGTCGTGAAGGACAAGTTCGGTCAGCCGGTCGCGAGCGTGCATTTCGACGACCACCCCAACGATGTCGCGATGCGCGCGCATGCCTACAAGCAGGGCGCCGCGGTCTACGACGCCGTCGGCGCCACCGTGACCTATCCGACGCCGCCCTATCCGAGCACGCACAATCTCGGCACCAACAGGATGAGCGAAAAGCCCCGGGACGGCGTGGTCAACAAGTTCGGGCAGAGCCACGACATCAAGAACCTGTTCGTCTCCGATGGCAGCCAGTTCACCAGCGGCGCGGCCTGCAACCCGACGCTGACCATCGTCGCGCTCGCGATCCGGCAGGCGGACTACATTGCGGAGGTGATGCAGAAGAAGGAGATTTGATCGTACGCTACCATCGCGATCGCCGGAACGGCATTGAGGAGGGATTGCGTATCCACACTCAAGGTGTCGTCCCGGTGAACGCCGGTGCCCATAACCACAGGGCCCAGTTTGGCGGAGATTGGTCGTTCGGTACTTCGAGCTTCCGCACTCGATAGATCACGCGGTATGGGTCCCGGCGTTCGCCGGGACGACACCGAGGGTGGAGCGGCTACTCGGCCGCGTCGAGAATGGGCGTAACGGTTGCCTTGAAATCCTGGACCGGCGTGACGCTCCGTGAGCGGTAGATCAAACACGAGCAGCGCAGCAGCGAGGCGAAATTGTTGACCTCGCCATGATGGTCGAGCACCTCGTTGTAGAGCGTGGTCAGGAACTTGCCGAGGCTCATGCTCTCCTTGGCCGCGATCTCCTCCAGCGTGTCCCAGAACGCCATTTCCAGGCGGATCGACGTGCAGTGCCCACCGATCCGCAAAGACCGTGTCTGGGATTCGTAGTCGCGCTGGGGCTGATGCGCGAAGAGATGGCACATGGCGTCCTCCCGTCCTGTTGCCGTTTTTTCACGATGCTACACCGCTGCCCGGCGCCTCACAATCACAACCACGGCCGAAAGCCGGCGCATCGACACGGCGGCACTGTCCCGAACGTCCAATGTCTTCAATGTGATAGAGGGTCTTCTTCCCCAGCCCGTCACGCGGCTGTTGCCCAACGCATGCTTTTGACGCAACACGGCCTAGAATAGACCATCAGCGAATCCAAGACCGAGCCCGATCGAATTCATGCCCGTCCGCCAATTGCCCGAACAGGTCGTCAACCGCATCGCCGCCGGCGAAGTGGTCGAACGTCCCGCGAGCGTGGTCAAGGAGCTGGTCGAGAACGCCATTGATGCCGGCGCGAGCCGGATCGACGTCTTCACCGATGGCGGCGGGCGGCGGCGGATCGGCATCACCGATGATGGCAGCGGCATGACCGCTAAGGATCTCTCGCTCGCGGTCGAGCGCCACGCCACCTCCAAGCTCGACGACGAGGACCTGCTCCAGATCCGCACCCTCGGGTTCCGCGGCGAGGCGCTGCCCTCGATCGGCTCAGTGGCGCGTCTCTCGATTACCACGCGGCATGCCAGCGAACCGCATGCCTGGGCCCTCACCGTCGAGGGCGGCGCGAAGTCCGAGATCATGCCGGCGGCGCTGGCCCACGGCACCCGCGTCGAGGTTGGCGACCTCTTCTACGCGACGCCGGCGCGACTGAAGTTCTTGAAGACCGACCGCACCGAGGCGGAAGCTATCCGCGAGGTCGTGCGGCGCCTCGCCATGGCCCGGCCCGACGTTGCCTTCACACTCGCGGGCGAGGAGCGCGCGCCGGTGACCTGGGCCGCCGCCCTGCCCGGCGCCGCCGGACGGCTGACGCGGCTCGGCGATATTCTGGGAGCCGAATTCCGCAGCCACGCCATCGAGGTTCATGCCGAGCGCGAGGGCGTCGTGGTCGACGGCTATGCGGCGGCGCCGGCGCTGACCAAGGCCAACGCGCTCGGGCAGTATCTCTTCGTCAACGGCCGGCCGGTCCGCGACAAGCTGATCCTGGGGGCGGTGCGCGCCGCCTATTCCGACTACCTGCCGCGCGATCGTCACCCGGTGCTGGCGCTGTTCGTCACGCTCGATCCGCGCGAGGTCGATGCCAACGTGCATCCGGCGAAGACCGAGGTGCGATTCCGCAACGCCGGCCTAGTGCGCGCATTGATCGTGCACGGGCTGAAGGAGGCCCTCGCGCGCGAGGGCCGGCGCACCGCCGCCAACAGCAGCGAGAGCGCATTGTCCTCATTCCGGCCTGCCTTCACGCCGCGTCCCGCTAGCTGGGACTGGCGGGCCTCGCCAGCCGCCCCCGCCGCGCCGATGCCGTCCTTCCAAGGCGCCGCCGCCCCCGCCTTCGCCGAGCGCGTGCAGGCTGCATTCGATGTCGGCGCGCCCAGCGCGGACGTGCGGTTCGAATCGCAGCCAACCGGCGACCTCATCGATCGCCCGCTGGGCGCAGCGCGCACGCAGATCCACGAAACCTACATCGTCTCGCAGACCCGCGACGGCCTGATCATCGTCGACCAGCACGCCGCGCATGAGCGCATCGTCTACGAGCGGCTGAAGGCCTCGCTGGCAGCGAACGGCGTGCAGCGGCAGATCCTCCTGATCCCCGAGATCGTCGAGATGGACGAGGCGACCGTCGAGCGCCTGCTGGAGCGCAGCGACGAGCTGGCCTCGTTCGGCCTCGCCATCGAATCCTTCGGCCCCGGCGCAGTCGCGGTGCGCGAGACGCCGTCGCTGCTCGGCAAGACCAATGCCGGCGGACTCTTGCGCGACCTCTCCGAGCACATGGCCGAGTGGGACGAGGCGCTGCCGCTGGAGCGCCGCCTGATGCACGTCGCCGCCACCATGGCCTGCCACGGCTCGGTGCGCGCCGGCCGCAGGCTCAGACCGGAGGAGATGAACGCGCTGCTCCGCGAGATGGAGGAGACGCCGAACTCCGGCCAGTGCAATCACGGCCGGCCGACGTATGTGGAGCTGAAGCTGAGTGACGTGGAGAAGCTGTTCGGGCGGAGGTGATGGTGCCGTAGGGTGGATTAGCCGAAGGCGTAATCCACCTCTTCTGCTTCCGCCGTGAGAGACAATGGCGGATTACGCTTCGCTAATCCGCCCTACGCAGAAGCACAAACTCCGTATCGTCATAAGCCCGCCGCTCCAGCTCCTCGTATCCTTCCGGCGTCACGAACTGCGCGGCCTTCGCCTCCTCCACCACCAGCAGCGCGCCCGGCGTCAGCCAACCGCCGTCGCGCAGGCTCGCGAGCGCCTTCTCCGCCAATCCCTTGCCATAGGGCGGATCGAGGAACACCAGCGAGAACGGCTCGACGGGATGCGCAGGGCCGAGATCGGTGGCATCGCGGCGATAGACCTTGGTGACACCACCGAGGCCGAGTGCCTCGACGTTGTTGCGGAGCAGCGCACGCGCCTCGGCGCCGTTGTCGACGAACAGCGTGAACTTCGCCCCACGTGAGGATGCCTCGATGCCGAGCGCGCCGGTGCCGGCGAAGAGATCGAGCACGCGCGCGTCCGCAATCGGATCGTCGTAAGCATGGACGAGGATGTTGAACACGGACTCGCGCAACCGGTCCGCCGTGGGGCGGATGTCGCGCGAGGACGGTGAGGCCAGATTGCGCCCCTTCAAACGACCGCCGACGACGCGCATTATGAGACCCGCATGTTTGCGGCACGGAAGGTGCGCTCCCTTCCCCCTTGTGGGGAAGGGTTGGGGAAGGGGGTGCCACAAGCGACGACCTCCCGTGGGATACCCCCCTCCCTAACCCTCCCCCACATGGGGGGAGGGAACGAGAGGGTGCACCGTGACGAAGCGCACCGCACCTCAGTCCTCCCGCGGCGTCAGGTCGCGCTTGCCGTGATAGCCGCGCTTGGGACGGCGTGGCGGGCCGTAGCCGCTCGCGTCCATCTCGTTGCGCTCGCGCGCCTCCTCGCTGCCGGTGCGCTGCACCAGCACGCGGCGGCCCTTGCGGTCGTTGATCACGGCGCGCTTGTTGGCGGGCTTGCTCTCGCGGGGCGCATCGTCATCGGCCGCAGACGATTTCTGCGGTACGTCAAACTGCGCGCCCGACTTCTCGATCACCTTGTCGCCGAGCTGCTCGCGCAGCACGCGCGAGCGGACCTCCTCGACTTGACCTTCAGGAATCTCGCCGAGCTGGAACGGGCCGTAGGAGACGCGGATCAGCCTGTTCACCTCGAGCCCGAGATGGGCGCAGACATTGCGCACCTCGCGGTTCTTGCCTTCGCGGATTGCGAACACCAGCCAGACATTGGCGCCCTGGTCGCGCTCGAGTGTCGCCTCGATCGGACCATACTTGACGCCCTCGACCTCGATGCCGTTCTTGAGCTCGTCGAGCTGCGCCTGGGTGACGTCGCCATGGGCGCGGACGCGATAGCGGCGCAGCCAACCGGTGTCGGGCAGCTCGAGCGTGCGGGCGAGGCCGCCGTCATTGGTGAGCAGGAGCAAGCCTTCGGTGTTGAAGTCAAGCCGGCCGACGCTGATCAGCCGCGGCAGGCCTTCGGGCAGATTGTCGAACACGGTCGGACGTCCCTCGGGGTCGTCGTGCGTCGTCATCAGGCCGCGCGGCTTGTGATAGAGGAACAGCCGCGTGCGCTCGCGCTCCGGCAACGGCTTGCCGTCGACCATGACGACGTCGTTCTTGGTGACATCGAGCGCCGGCGAGTTGATCACGCGGCCGTTGACCGTGACGCGGCCCTGCGTGACCATCTCCTCGGCATCGCGGCGCGAGGCAAGGCCCGCGCGCGCCAGCACCTTTGCGATGCGCTCGCCGGCCTTCTTCGGCTTCGGCGCGTCTTCGCGACGCGGCCGTCCCTCGAAATCGCGATCGCGCTGGCGATAGGCGCCGCGGCCGCCGAAGGCGGGGCGCTTCTCGAAAATCCTGCTCTCATCCTCGTTTTCGCGGCGCGGACGATCGCCGAAACGGCCTTCGCTGCGCGGATGCTCGTGCCAGTCGGAGCGGCCCTCGGAGCGCTCGCGTGGACGGTTGAATTTCGGGCGATCGCCGCCGCGCCCACCGCGCTCGCCCTCGGCATCACGACGAGGCCGATCGAATTTCGGGCGATCCTCGCGCGGCCGATCGAACTTGGGCCGCTCGCGGAACGGACGATCGCCCGGCGCGCGATCGTCGCGCGAACGCGAGAAGCGCGGACGGTCCTCGCCGCCTTGCCGATCGTCGCGCTTTTGCCAGGGCTTCTCCTGGCTGCGGTCACGGCCGCCGAAATCCTTGCGCGGCGGCCGATCGCCGCGCGAAGCCGCGTCGCGCTTCTGCCAGGGCTTTGAATCGCTGCGCTCGCCGCGATCGCGCGGGCGGTCGCTGCGATCCGGTCCGCCTCGCGAAAACTTCCGCTCGCCCTCGAACTTGCGCTCCGGACGATCGCCACGCGGCGCATAGGGCCGCTTCTCGCCGAACTTCCTCTCGCCGGAACGACCGGCCGGACGGGAATCGTCGCGGCCATAGGACGGTCGATCACCGCGCGGCTTGAACGGCCGCTTCTCGCCGTCGCGCGAGGAGCGGTCGGAAAACGGGCGGTCGCCGCGCGGCTTGAAGCTGCGCTGCTCGCCGCCACGGTCGTCACGCTTGAATTTCGGACGGTCACTGAAATCGCGGCGCGGGGCATCGCCCTCCTCGCGGCGGCGGAACGGGCGATCCCCGCGGTCGGCGCGAGGCGGACGGCTGTCGCGGTCGCCACGGGGCGGGCGGGCAGCGCCCCGGCCCTCAGGGCTGCGCTTGGCGAACTTCTTCTCGGGGCCACGCGGCTTGCCGGACCGGCCCTTCGGCGGGCCTCCCCTTGCCGGGCCTCGCCGGCCGCGGGAATCGTTGTCTTTGTCGCTGTCGCGAGGCATGAATAATCTCACCTAAGGGGGGTAGCGCGATGAGCATTGCGCGCGCTCGCTGCGAGCCGCATGCTCAGGCAAAATCGGTATCCACTCTTGCTGAAGGCGGAGCTAGTAGCAGGTTTCTGGCGATGATACGAGGCTTGAAAGCCCCTTCTTTCATGGATTTGGCGCTTCTGACGGCCGAAAACGCCGGAAAATCGGGCGAAGTTCCGATCGGATGCGTGGTGGTCCGCGATTACGAGGTCATCGCCACCGCCGCCAACCGGACGCTGACCGACCATGATCCGACCGCCCATGCCGAGATCATCGCGCTGCGCGAGGCCGCCGCGAAGATCGGCAGCGAGCGCCTCGTCGACTGCGACCTCTACGTGACGCTGGAGCCCTGCACCATGTGTGCGGGCGCGATCTCCTTTGCAAGGATCAGGCGGCTCTATTACGGCGCCGCCGATCCCAAGGGCGGCGCGGTGGAATCCGGCGTGCGCTTCTTTGCCTCGCCGACCTGCCACCACGCACCGGACGTCTACTCCGGCGTCGGCGAGAGCGAGGCGGCGCGGCTGCTCAAGGAGTTCTTCCGGGAGCGGAGGTAGGTGCCTGCACCCTCACCTGTCATGCCCCGCGAAGGCGGGGCATCCAGTACGCCGCGGCCCGTCGGTTCAACCACAACCGCCTCGGAGTACTGGATCGTCCGCCTTCGCGGACGATGACAGTTGAGTGTGTGGCGGACGGCGATGCCTAAGCCGCGAAGAACTCGCGCAGCGCCCTCGCTGTCACCTCCGGATTCTCCTCGGTCAGGAAGTGCCCGGAATCCACGGGCATGCCGTCCAAATTGGTCGCCCATTGCTTCCACGTGTCCAGCGGCGTCGCGGCGGCCTGGGCGATGCCGGCATTGCCCCACAGCGCCAGCATCGGGATCGTGATCTTCTTGCCGGCCTCGAAATCGGCCTTGTCGAGGTCGTAGTCGAAATAGGCGCCGGCGCGGTAGTCCTCGCACATCGCATGCACCCGGGCGGGATCGCGGAACGGGGCGAGGTAGTGTTCGAGCGCGCGCGGGTCGATGGCGTCCAGCGTCTTCGACTTGGTCTGGCTCGCCATCTTGAAGCGCAGGAAGAACTCGCCATTGCTCGAAATCAGCGTCTCCGGCAGCGGATAGGGCTGCGCCAGGAAGGTCCAGTGATAGATCTTCAGGGCATAGGCGCGGTTGATCCGCTCCCAGTAATTATAGGTCGGCAGGATATCGAGCACGGCGAGCTTCGACAGCCGGCCGGGATGATCGAGCGCGAGGCGATAGGAGACGCGGCCGCCGCGGTCGTGGCCGGCGAGCGCGAAATGCACATGGCCGAGCCGCTCCATCGCCTCGACCATGGCTTTCGCCATGGCGCGCTTGCTGTAGGGCATGTGCAGCGCATCGCTCGCGGGCATGTCGGACCAGCCGTAGCCCGGCAGGTCGGCGATGATCAGCGTGAAGTGCTCGGCAAGCTCAGGCGCCACCTGGTGCCACATCACATGCGTCTCGGAGAAGCCGTGCAGCAGCAGCAGCGGCGGGCCCTTGCCGCCGACGCGGGCGAAGATGCGGCCGAAGGCGGTATCGATCCATTCGGCGGCAAAGCCCGGATAGAGGTCGGCGAGATCGGACATCTTCTTGCATCCTTGTTGGTCGGTCGCGGGGCCGCTCGACAAACAAAACGTCGAAAACAACCCCATGCACAGTAGCGGTATTATTTGCGGGAGCTGCTAACCCCAACAGAGCGTTACATATTCTGGAATGCGGATGTGGCGGGGTGGTGACACAAACCGCGATTTCCTCGCTCGGCGCGCTTTGCGCGCCGTCCGCGATGACGAGCTAATTCCCGGCTTTCTCGGCCTCCACCGCCTGCCAGCCGATGTCGCGGCGGCAGAAGCCTTCGGGCCAATCGATGCGGTCGACGGCCTGGTAGGCGCGCTTCTGCGCCTCGGTCACGGTCTTGCCGAGCGCGCAGACATTGAGCACGCGGCCGCCATTGGCGAGGATGGCGCCGTCCTTCGCGATCGTGCCGGCGTGGAAGATCTCGACCGCCTCGACCTTGGCGGCTTCGTCCAGCCCCTCGATGCGCGTGCCCTTCTGGTAGTCGCCGGGATAGCCCTTCGCCGCCATCACCACGGTGAGCGCGGAGTCCGGATGCCAGCGCAGATCGAAATTCTTCAGCTGCCCGTCGCAGGCCGCAAGGAAGGCCGGCACGATGTCGCTCATCATGCGCAGCATCAGCACCTGGCACTCGGGATCGCCGAAGCGCACGTTGAACTCGAACAGTTTCGGCCCCTGCGTCGTCAGCATGATGCCGGCATAGAGAATGCCGCGGAACGGCGTGCCGCGCTGCTTCATGCCCGCCACCGTCGGCAAAATGATCTTCGCCATGATCGCGTCATGGACCTGAGGCGTCACCAGCGGCGTCGGCGAATAGGCGCCCATGCCGCCGGTGTTCGGGCCGACGTCGTGGTCGAACACGCGCTTGTGGTCCTGCGCGGAGGCCAGCGGAATGGCGGTCTCGCCGTCGCACAGCGCGAAAAAGCTGATCTCGCGGCCCGGCAGAAACTCCTCGATCACGACCTCGGCGCCGGCCTCGCCGAACGCGCCCTCGAACATCATGGCGATGGCGTCCTCGGCCTCGCGCACCGTCTTGGCGACGACGACGCCCTTGCCGGCGGCAAGGCCGTCGGCCTTCACCACGATCGGCGCGCCCTGGCTCTGCACATAGGCGAGCGCATCATTGGCGTTGGTGAAGCGCTGGTAGGCGCCGGTCGGAATGCCGAACTCGGTGCACAGCGCCTTGGTGAACCCCTTGGAGCTTTCGAGCTGCGCGGCAATCTTGCTCGGCCCGAACGCCTTGATGCCGCTAGCTGTGAGATCATCGACGATGCCGGCCGCCAGCGGCGTCTCCGGCCCGACCACCACCAGCTCGACCGCGTTCGTCTTGCAGAAATCGATCACCGCGGCGTGGTCGGCGACATCCAGCGCCACGCATTCCGCCTCCCTGGCGATGCCGGCATTGCCGGGCGCGCACCAGAATTTGGTGACCAGGGGAGAGGCCGCGATCTTCCACGCCAGGGCATGTTCGCGGCCGCCGGAACCGAGCAGGAGAATGTGCATCAGGGGCTCAGGATGAGGGGTTTTGCTGGGGGCGGAGGTCGCACGAATCGGGGTGGGGCTCAAGGGGGTCTTCAAGCACGCGATGCCCGACGCGGTGTTTCGGAGCGCAAACGGCCCAATCGTCCATCTTGATTGCCTCAACGCTCAAAGGGAATCCCTGCAATCCGGTTTCCCCTGCTTAAAGCCGCAAAGATGTTGAGTAATTCTCTTCCCGCTGAACGAGTTGGTCCGTGCACTATATACTAGGGCGCCGGTCTCTCCTTATTACCCCCTCCGTGGGAGACGCGCCGATTTGCCCCTCACGGTCCTATTCATGACTGATCATACTTCCGTATCCATATCGCCACCCGCTGACTGGCAGGCCTTTGAGCGCAACGCGCGATTGCTCTTTCAGCTATCGCTAAATGATCCTGCTGTGCAGAACAACGGAACATCAGGTCAGCGCCAGCACGGCGTCGACATCTTCGGAAGACGCGGCGGCGGGGCTGGTCCCCTCGTCGGCGTGCAATGCAAAGGCAAGAATGGCGACTACGGCAAAAAGGTCACCGAAAAGGAACTGCGCGACGAGGTCGAGAAGACCGGCAAGTTTGTTCCGAGCCTTGATGAATTCATTCTCATAACGACGGTTCAAACCGATGCAACCATTCAAAAGGCCGCGCGGCTTTTAGAAGTGGAGCTTCGAGCCAAAGGGCGGGCACTTTCAATTCAGGTCTGGGGTTGGGATCGAGTTCAACAGGAGATCAACCTCTTTCCGCAAGCGATCGAGATATTCCATCCGGACGCAACGCCATTTACCGGAAAGATACTGGACGCTAACCGTGAAACGCAGCGCCTAATTCAACAGACCGGCGATGCGACGCTTGGTAGGATCGCAGGACTCGAAGCGCAAATTGCCAGCATCACGGCTCTGCTTCCATCGATCGCCAGCGACAAATCGAGCAGCAACGACGCCCTTGATGCAGAGTTTGACAGCCAGATTGACGGATACCGCGACGACCTGATACGCGCCGACAAACCACGCACGGCGCTCGGTTTGTTGATGAGGATGAAGGAAAGAGTTTGGGCGACTGCGTCAACGCGCATTCGCTATCGCATTGTGGCTAATATCGGCGCAGCACATTTCAATCTAGGCGAATACGAGGACGCAGCGGACTGGCTTCTTCAAGCCGCAGAGATTGATCCGTCCGATCCCGGAGGCATCTCGAACAAAATTGCTGCTCTACTCATAAAAGGGCGTAAGATCGAAGCACACGCGGCGGCAGTTGTCGCAATCGCCGCCCATCCGGATCATCCAGAAATCGGGCAGCAGCGGTTACAGGCTCTTGCTCAGAATGAAGACGTCGAGGCGGTATGGAATACGCTGCCAGAACAGGCGAAAAGCAGTCCGCAGGCTCATGCCATTCGCGTAGCGCTGTTACGAGAAGCGCAAGATGGCCGCTGGCCTAACGCCGTCGCCGAAGCAGTTAAGGCATTCCCAAACGATGAGGGCATCAAGATTCTACATGCCGAAGCCGTCGTTCAATCTTTTCAAAACGTCGATCCCGGTGGCGTCGGGGTGCGGTCCGCCGTTACGCCATCGCAAGCCGAGCTAACGGCCGCAGCAGAAACGCTCGAAGCGGCCTACCGTACCTCGACCGGGAAAGAAACGCCTGCCAAGGCCGTTTGTGCGCATAACGCCGCGTTGGCATGGAGTCTCTTGGGCGAGGTCAAGCGCGCAGCAGAGTTGCTCGACGCAGCGATAGCAAGCGGGCTCGACGGCAATGAATCGCGTCACAACCGCATAATGCTGTATCGGCGGAACGGTCAGCGCGACAAGGCGCGCGAGCTTGCTGAGAAGCTCGACGATAGCCCGATGAGTAAAATCATTCGCGCGGACCTGTATGCTGAGGTGGACCCGGGCGCTGCGCGGGAGATCCTCGCGGATCGGGCGACATTCGGCCGCATCAACGACATCGTGCCCGCAGCTCTGGTCGTGATCGAGACGTTCGTTAAGCAGGGTCGCTATGAGGACGCCAAAGACGAGGCGCTACGGCTAAAAGCTGCCTTACCAGCGCATCCGCAAGGTCCGTTGGCTCTATTCCGCGTGCGCCGGGCACAAGGTGACGCCGATGCGGAGACGGCTCTCGATGAGGCTCTGGCGCTCGTTGACAGCAACACGGACTTTCCAACCCGATTTATTATCGCAGAAGCGTTAGCTTCCGCTCAAAGGTTCGACGATATTGCAGAGTTGCTTAACGAGGTGACTTCACGGCAGATCGACTCGCCCGCCCTTCGGGCGCTCCTGGGTGCTGCAATCAATTCCGATCGCCGCGTCTTAGCGCGTGAAATTCTCGACCAAGTTCCTGCTGCGGTCGGGCAACAGGCATTTTACCGGAAATCACGCATCGCCTTGGAAAGCCGGTCCGGCAACATTCCGGTTGCGGAGAAACTGATCCGCGCGTTCCTTGCCTCTGATCCCACCGATCTTGAATTGCATCTGCTTTTGCTTGCTGCGCTGTTCAGGCAAAACAATCTCAAAGAACTTCGGATTGAAACAGCGAAGCCGTGGTCAGCCTTCAAGGGGGAACCAGAGGACTTCATGAAGCTCGCGCAATTCATGGATGATTTTGCAGATTGGCGCGAGGCACATAAGCTCGGTTACAAGACCCTCCTAGACAATCCCAACAGCCAGACGGTCGCAATGGGCTATGTCGGCCTTTTCCTTCGGCCCGGTCACTCACGCGGAATGGAAATAGTTCCCGCGAAAGTCGGCCCTGACATGGCGGTGGGACTAGAACTGGACGATGGTACGAAGTCCGTCTTTATCATCGAAGCAGATTCCGGGCTTCGACCGACGCCCCAACATATCGCACCAGACCATAGGGTCGCCGCCCTACTTGCCGGAAAGAGTAAGGATGACGGAATCGTTATGCCTGACTCATCGCAAGGCAAGATTGCATGGATCAAGCCGAAGCAGCTCCATGCGTTGCACGATCTCCTTGAAAATTTCGGCAACCGCTTCCCCGAAATGCGCGGACTCCAACGGGTCAAAGTCGATTTTGGGAAGGATGGCGGGCTTGAGCCGATGCTATCTAAAGTACGAGATCGGCATGATGCCATTGAAGAGGTGAACAAACTTTACGAAGCAGGCACGCTCCCGCTTGCCCTCGCCGGAAGGGCGCTTGGCTGCGACCCGATCGAAGCTTTGGTTGGCATCGCAGGCTCCGGAATACGTATCCGCTCTTGCGACGGCACCCACCTGGAGCGGGCAACGGCCTTTGCGGCGATCAATAACAATGCTGCACGGGGTTGCGTTGTCGATTTGGCGACCCTCCACATCATAAGACGCCTCGGCCTTGAAAAGATCGTTGCCGCAGTGTGCGGGCCGATCGGCATTGTCGCTCGGACCGCCCTTCACTATCAGCGTCGAACGCATGAACTTCGCGAGCGCCTTAACGAGGCGGATATGTCGATCTCATTCCGCCATGGTCAATACTACCGAACCGAAATAACACCGGAGGAAAAGACACAGGCCCTCGAAGTCGCAGAAGCGGACCGCGCTTGGATTGAGCAAAACGCCACCATACTGCCCGCTGAAGGTAAGACGGACTTGTCCCCGAATTGGCGGCCACTGATAGCTCAATTCGGAGCCGGATTTTTAGACGATCTCCGTGCCGCGCAGGGCAGCGGCAGATTGCTTGTCTGCGAAGATCAGTTGTTGCGCCAGCTCGCACAACTCGATTTTCAGGTTCCGGGGACGTGGTTGCAACCCGTCTTGATGCGAGCATTGAGCCTCAAAATTATTACCCAAGACGAATACCTCGCCGCCATCGTCCAACTTATCGATTCAGGACTTGAATTTATTTCGATTAGCCAAGACTTGTTAGCTTCTTCCCTGAACGGCGTGAATGATCTCGCCGTTCCCGCCGCATTCAAAAAATTGGCATCGCGTCTTGGTGGCAAAAAGGCAGACTTAGCCTCGCATACCCAAGTTGCCCTCGGAGCTAGCATTGAAATCTGGCGCAATGAAAAATTGCCGTGGGTATTGAAACAAGCTGCTCTGGGGTACCTTCTTGAGCAACTGATTGCTGAGAGATCGTCTGACGACGTGTCGGCGATTATGTCTACATTCGTGCAGGGAGACCCTTGGCGTGGATCGAAGCCGTCGATCTCAAATTACGTGATCGATTGGCTGGAAGGGCATTTCTTGTTGCCTGCTTTGGTTCCGCAAGAACGGCGAGCACGGAAGCGCTAGCAGCCTGCTGAAGAGCCCGCAAAACCGCCGACGGATCGCGGTTAACGTTGGAATACGGTGACAGTGCACTAATCTCAAAATCCAGACGATCAGTTGGTACCATTTAGTGCACTGTCGCCGCGATTCCGTCGTTGCTCTTTCGCTGTCATTCCGAGGCGGGCGCAGCGCGAACCCGGAATCCATTGAGCGGCAACGTCGGCGGTGGAATGGATTCCGGGCTCGCGCCCAAGAGGGCGCGCCCCGGAATGACGGCGGAGGCCAAACCTGCTTCCCCGGCGATAATCTCCTGCAACGTCGCCACATGCCGCGCAAACGCGCCGTAGCTAGCGGCCGTGGCCGCCACCGTGGTCTGCGGCTTCTTCCCCACGAGCGCCTTGTCCACTGCGACATAACCGGCCCGCGCCAGCGTCTCGATATGTGCTCAGAGATTGCCGTCGGTTGCGCCGGTTTCTTCAGACGGCGAATTTCGAGGCCTGATACCGCCGGCAGTGCGCCGAGGGCCGCCATGATCTTCAATTGCAGCGGCTGGTGGATGATCTCATCGAGCTCGGCCAGGCGCTTGCCGGCGATCGACTTTTCGCCGTGCGAGCAATCGGCTACACGGGATCGCATTTCCCCCGTGCGCTCGCAAAGCGCTGATCCAACAAGGCCTAGGAATGACTGAGAAGCCGCAGCCGGGCGCGCCCGCCCTGGAAAAGGGGCTGGACCTTCTGGAGGCGCTGGCGGGCGCGGCGCGCGGCATGAGCCAGAAGCAGCTCGCCGAACGCGTCGGGCGCTCGGTCAGCGAGATCTTCCGGATGCTGGTGGCGCTGGAGCGGCGGGGCTATGTGGCGCGCGACCCCGCGACCGGCGAATACACGTTGACGCTAAAACTGTTCCGGATCGCCTCGCAATTCCCGCCGACCGAGCGGCTGTTGAAGGCGGCGCTGCCGGTGATGGAGCAGCTCGCCTCCCGTGTGCAGCTGTCCTGTCATCTCACGGTGCTGCACGGCGAGCAGTTCATGGTGATCGCCCGGATCGAGCCGGAATGGCTGATGGGCTGGTCGGTCAAGGTCGGCGCGGTGTTTCCGCTCACCCAGCAATACGCGTCGGCGAAGGTCCTGGCGGCCTTCCAGCTCGAGGGCCGGCGCGAGGAGCTGGCGCAGGTCATCGCGACCAACGACCGGATAAGCACGAAAAAGGCGCTTGCGGCGCTCGACCGCATCTCGGCGGAGGGCGGAAACTTCTCCAACGACGACGGCTATACGCGCATCCTGGCCTATAGCTGCCCGATCATCGAAGCTTCCGGCCGTGCTGTGGCCGCGATGACCGTCCCGCTGGTGCGGCAGGATCAAATTCCAGCCGCGGAAGCCAGCACCATCGCCGCCGAGCTGCGCAGCGCGGCCAGGATCGTCTCCGAGAAGATCGGCGGCGTTGCCTGACGAATGTTGGGATCAGGCTCCATTGCTGCAACGATGGAGGTGCACTCCCTCTCCCGCTTGCGGGAGAGGGCTGGGGAGAGGGTGTTTTCGCGATGGGATAGCCCCCTAGAGGAGAAAGCCCTCACCCGCGCGTTGCGCGACCTCTCCCGCAAGCGGGAGAGGTTGCACCGAGCCCGCCGCAATCGCTTCAGCCGAAGCCAAACCGCGCGCGCGATGCGCGGGCAGATCTACCCGTCGTGCTCGGCTGCCTTCAGCCTTTTTGTTTCTCTTCTGCGCTCTTTCCATCGGAGCTTTTCGAGCGCTCTTCGAAACGATCGGCGCCCTTGGCCAGATCGTGCCCCATCCTGCTCTCGTTCTTCGCTTCTTCCTTGGACGTCGCTTCACGCAAGCCTTCGGCGGCCCGTTCGCCTGCCTTTGATGATTTCCGTTCCTCATCCATTGGTGGCTCCTCCCTGATCAAGACGCCTCCCAGGAAGCTCGCTGGGTCTATCCCGGATTGGACGTATCCACGTTCCAATCGGATCGCCGAAGCATTGTTCCCAGTTCCGTTGACGCTCCTGGACCGGTGCTCCTCACCCAAGATCATGAAGCTCCTTGCCGAGCGGCGGCGCCAGCCGGAAATCGGAAAAAACGACTTCCAGTCCGGACCGCTCCGGCGTGCAGGCCATCGGTCCAACAAGATAGGAGGAGTTCCTGGCGAATGGCGCAAGCCGCATCAGAGGCCATATCTTTCCATCGCTGGATGCCTGCAAGCGAAGGACGCCATCCGCAATCGTGACGCGCAGTCGAAAGTCACTGGGGTCGTGCTCATAGGGGGCTGTTGCCCAGTCCGATTGCCCGGCCGTCAGCACGCTGGACAGCATGGCACGCCCGTCCGAAAACTCTATTCCGGCCTTTAGCCAGTGCCGTTCATCTATACGCACCATCAGGCCCGCTTGATCGTAGAGCGCTTTGAAATGACTTCGGACGCGAAGTTCGGCCGTGAACGCGTCTCCCGCCTGAAAAGCGAGGAAGTGTCCGCTATCGCGGATAAAGCCGTAATGAGTTTCGCGCCAAAAATCGGTGGCCTGGTCTGTTTCCAGCCCGAGGTAGTTATCCTTTTCGGACCACTTTCTCGGCTCGTTCAACCAGACGCCGCCAGACTTGCCAAACATTCCTCATGCTCCATTTGAACGCCAGTGCACCTCCTGAGCACAACTCGGCTGTCCGCCCTCAGGTCCGCCTTGGGTCACAAGCGGCAATGCTTGGCCGATCAGGAGACTTCCGGCCGTCCCTCTGGAGGCCGACATTGTTTCAATGAGCGCACGCCCTAGCCCAGCGTCATCCCGCCGTCCACGACCCAGGCGGCACCATTCACGTGGGCAGCCTCGTCGGAGGCGAGAAAAGCGACGACGTTCGCGACATCCTGCGGCCGCCCATGCGCGGTCGCAACGTTTCGGCGCAACGCAATGGCGGTGTCACGCGCCTGGCCTTCCAGTTCCCGGATCATGCGCGACTCGACCGGTCCGGGCAGAACGGCGTTGACCCTGATCCTGGTCCCGGCGACATCGAGCGCCGCCGTGCGTGTCAGCCCGAGAACGGCGTGCTTGGAGGCGACATAGCCGGCGAGGCCTGCGCGCCCCCGGATCGCTGAGGTCGATGCGGTGTTGATGATTGCGCCAGTCCCGCGCTGCATCATCCTGGCGATCACGTGCTTGAGGCCGAGGAACACGCCCTTGACGTTCACCTGCAGCAATTGATCGAAGGTTTCGTCGGGGTATTCGTGAAGAGGAGCGACGACGCCCTCGATGCCCGCGTTGTTGGCGAAGATGCCGATCGGCCCCAGACGTGCTTCGGCCGCCTCGACGAAGGCGATCGTATCCTGCGCGAGCGAGACATCTGCGCGGATGGCGAGCGCCCTCGCGCCGGCCTCCTCGACCAGCTGCGCAGTGGCGCGCGCAGCCGCTTCGTCGCGATCGACGATCGCGACCGCAGCGCTCATCCGCGCCAGCCTCAGCGCAATGGCGCGTCCGATATCGCCCCCGCCGCCGGTGACCAGCGCGACCGGCGGCCGGTCACTCCCGGTCACGACTTCAGGAACTCGCAGCCGCCGTCCGCCAGAGGCCGCCAGGCCTCTGATGGCGCGATGGTCTTGACCAGCTTGTAGTAGTCCCAGGGCTGCTTTGATTCCTCGGGCTTTTTCACCTCGAACAGGTACATGTTGTGCAGCTTGCGACCGTCGGCGCGCACGCTGCCCTTGCCGAACAGCGGATCATCGGTCGGCAGCTTCTTCATCTGCTCGACCACGGCCTTGCCGTCGCTGGAGGCGCCGAGCGCGTCGACGGCTTTGAGGTAGTGCAGCGTCGTGGCATAGGCGCCCGCATGCAGCGCGGTCGGATAGCGGCCGTTGTTGCGCGGCGCGAACCGCTTCGTCCAGGCGCGCGTGTCGTCATTTAGATCCCAGTAGAAGGATTCGGTGAACTGAAGCCCTTGCGCAATCTTCAAGCCGAGCGAATGCACGTCGCTGAGATACAGCACCGTCGCCACCACGCGCTGGCCGCCCTGCGGAATGCCGAACTCGACCGCCTGCTTGATGGAGTTGATGGTATCGCCGCCGGCATTGATCAACGCGATGATTTCCGCCTTCGACGACTGGGCCTGCAACAGGAAGGAAGAGAAGTCTTGCGTGTTGATCGGCGTGCGGACCCCGCCGAGAACCTTGCCGCCGAATTTCTGCACGACGTTCTTGATGTCGCCTTCCATGGCATGGCCGAAGGCGTAGTCGGCGGTGAGCAGGAACCAGCTCTTGCCCCCGCTCTCGACGACAGCGCGCGCGACACCGGACGACAGCGCGTAGGTATCGTAGGTCCAGTGCACGAGATTGGGCGAGCAGGACTTGCCGGTCAGGTCCGACGACGAGGCGCCGGAGACCAGCAGAGTCTTGTTGTTCTGCTGCACGACGTTGCGGACCGCGAGGGCGACGGCCGAATTCGGCGCATCGACGATCACGTCGACACTCTGCCGATCGATCCATTCGCGCGCGATGTTGGCGCCGAGATCGGCCTTGTTCATGTGGTCGCCGCTGATGATCTCGATCGGCCGGGTCATCTTCGGACCCGAAGCCTGGAAATCCTCGACCGCCATTTTTGCCGCCAGCAGCGAGCCCGGACCGGTGACATCGGCATAGAGGCTGGACATGTCCGTCAGCACGCCGATGCGAAGCGGCTTTGCCTCCTGCGCCCGCGCCCCGAGTCCCGTCATGCCCAAAGCAAATCCGCCGGCGCCGGCCAGCAGCCGGCGGCGGCTCACCCGAAATCGTCCTTCCATGTCGAATCCCTCCTTTGCCTCGCGCGTGTTTCTTCCCGGTATTCGCCGCCCGCACGTACATCGCGCGCAGGCTGATCTTGTCGTCAGGGAATGAGCCGCTCGATGAGCCGCCGGTCCTCGACCTCGAATCCGCCGCCATAGACCTCCGACACCATGAAATGCGCGCCGAGGATTTCTGGCTCGAGCTCGACGATCGGATCGTACTCGCTGGCGTGCAGCGTCATCGCGGCACGGCCCGGCACCGGCTTGGAGTATTTCAACGGCGTGCGGCGATAGGCGATGTCCGCATAGGCGATGCCGAGGCGCTCGGGATGCGGCAAACGACGCACATGGATTTCGCCGGCCGGCAGCTCGTCGCCATCAACGATGCGGACGACGGGTGCGGATGCATCCGGTGTGAAGGCGAAATCGGCGAGTGGAATTCCGCGGCGCCGGACCCACCCGGTGATCGAGCCGTCCGGATGCTCGTCGAAGGCGTAATGGGCGTCCTTCTTGGTGTAGCCGAACACCTCGCGTCCGGCACAGATCCCCATGGGATCGCTGCAATACATGAAGATATGCGTCTCGGTGAACAGCCCCTTGTACCGGACAGGCACGGAGATCATCAGATCGAACATCTCGCCCGCGTGCACGGCCAGGGAGTGGCCGGGCGAACGCATGAAGCGGAAGGCGACGCGATCGCTGGCGATCTCGAACGGCGTGTCGGCCAGCAGGGCGGCGACCTTGCCCGGCGCGACGCGGGTCATGATCTCGACGGTCCGCAAGGTGCAGCCCCACTCCACGGGATAGGCCGGTGAATAGGGCGGATTGACCCCGCTGTTCGGCTTGAGCCGGTACTGCGCAAACATGCGTCGAGCTGGATCGTCGGGATCGGCCACGGTCATCGGGTCCGCTTCCTCCTTTGAGTTCATATATGATTTTTAACTTTCATATATGAAAGCACGGGCGAGTCAAGCAGCCCTCGACGGGACTGGTTCCACGTCTCGCCGAATCGATTGGCGCTGGCTTGCGAAAATCCCTAACGTCGGGCTCGACCCCAACATGCCGAATCGTTTGCCGATGCCGCCTGCGGAACCACTGCTCAACGCCCCCGAATTCACCGTTTCCGAGCTCTCGCAGTCCCTGAAGCGGACGGTCGAGGATGCCTTTGGCCATGTCCGGGTCCGCGGCGAGATATCCGGCTTTCGCGGCGCGCACTCCTCCGGCCATTGCTATTTCGCGCTCAAGGACGAGAGCGCCAAGATCGAGGCGGTGATCTGGAAGGGCGTGCACTCCCGGATGCGCTTCAAGCCCCAGGAGGGGCTCGAGGTGATCGCCACCGGCAAGCTCACGACCTATCCGGGCTCCTCGAAATACCAGATCGTGATCGAGGTGCTGGAGCCGGCCGGCATCGGCGCGCTGATGGCGCTGATGGAGGAGCGCAAGAAGAAGCTCGCCGCCGAAGGGCTGTTCGACGAGGCGCGCAAGCAGCTCTTGCCCTGGCTTCCGGAGGTGATCGGCGTCGTGACCTCGCCGACCGGCGCCGTGATCCGCGACATCCTGCACCGGCTGGAGGACCGCTTCCCCCGCCGCGTGCTGGTGTGGCCGGTGAAGGTGCAGGGCGACGGCTCGGCCGAGCAGGTCGCGGCCGCGATCCGCGGCTTCAACGCGATTGCCCCGGGCGGCAAGATTCCGCGCCCCGACGTCCTGATCGTCGCGCGCGGCGGCGGCTCGCTGGAGGATCTCTGGTCGTTCAACGAGGAGATCGTGGTGCGCGCGGCGGCCGAGAGCATGATCCCGCTGATCTCGGCGGTGGGGCACGAGACCGACATCACGCTGATCGACTTCGTCGCCGACAAGCGCGCGCCGACGCCGACGGCGGCGGCCGAGATGGCGGTGCCGGTGCGCAGCGAACTGTTCGTCGAGGTCGCCGATCTCGGCCGGCGCACCCGCGCCTATTGGCAGCGCGCCCAGGAGAGCCGCCGCAGCGAGCTGCGCGCCGCCGCGCGCGCCCTGCCGGCGGCCGGCGATCTGCTCGCGATTCCGCGGCAGCGGCTGGATTCGGCGGGCGCTTCGCTACCCCGCTGCCTCAAGGCCAACACGCATGCGCATTTCCGCCGGTTCACTGCGGCAAGTTCGAAGCTGACGCTGCGGGTGCTGCACGGCCAGATCGCGCAGGCCGATCACCGCCTCACCGTGTGCGGCGAGCGGCTTGGTCTCTCCGCGCGCTCGCTGCTGCGGCGGCGGCGCGACCGCTTTGCCGGGCTGGAGGTGCGGCTGCGCGCCTCGAAGCTCTCCAACGCGCAGGCCCAGCGCAACGCGATTGCGCGCCAGCGCGAGCGCACCCATCGCCTGGCTGAACGCGCAGAACGCGCACTGGCGACGCTGCTGCACCGGCTCGACACAAGGGTCGAGAACAGCGGCAAGCTGCTGTCCGCGCTGTCCTACCGCAGCGTGCTCGCGCGCGGCTTTGCGCTGGTGCGCGACGAGGCGGGGCATCCCGTGCATGCGGCGGAGGCGATCGGCCCCGGCGCGCGCGTCGAGATCGAATTCGCCGATGGCCGCGTCGGCGCGACGGCGGATGCGGATCGCGCGGACCCCGCCGCAACGCGCGCGCCACCGCAACCCAAGCCGGCCGCGCAGGAGACGAAGCCGGCACCGAAGCGCGTGGCCAAGAAGGTGGATCAGGGCAGTTTGTTCTGAGAAGCGAGGACGGTGCCTCTCGCTCGGTGTCGTCCCGGCGAAGGCCGGGACCCATAACCACAGGAAGGAGTTTGGCGAAGACTCGTCGTTCGGTACTCCGACCGCCCGCAATTGATAGATCACGCGGTATGGGTCCCGGCCTTCGCCGGGACGACGGTCGAGGTTTTGGTGACCGACACCGGCTCTCAGCGGCAGGACAATCCCGCGTCGATCGTGGTCCAGAAGCCGCAATGATCCGGCGCCAGCATTGGCGCGCCGGCGCGGGCTTCGAACAGGAAGATCGCCACGGTGAAGACGATCAGGGCGGCGGCGAAGAGGACGATGCGGTTGCGCATGTGAATTCGTTTAGCCGCTATCGTGGTCGAAAGATGGCACGGTCACAGCTGAAACCGGCGCGGCATGGGTCCGTAGAGTAACGGTCGGCCATACTCCGTGCAGGGCGGTGGTCGATGCGGGGCTGCCCGCCCCATTTGTTCCTCGGGCGGCCCCGCCTTCGCTCTACCGAGCTGCGGCGCGGCAGGCCCGCTCATCCGCCTCACCGCGCCAGCCATTGCGCAACGTCCTTCTGCGAGGCCGCGCGGGCCTCGGCGTCCGTATGCTCGGCTGCTGCGTGCAGCTGCGTGCCGGCGCGGTCGAAATCGTGATCGGCGCCGGGATAGACCACGATGCGCGCGAGCGCGCTGCGGCCGCGCGCGCCGTCCACCATCTGGCGGCAGGCCGGCGGCGACGACACGTCGTCATCGGCGCCGATCAGCACCAGCGTCGGGACCCGCGTGCTCCACCCCAGACCCGCCGAGATCCGGCAATCCGGATAGAACGCGATCGCGGCGCGGAAATCCGGGGTGAGATCGCGCGCTGCGCTCTGCGGGCGCACCGCCCAGAGCAGTGCGCTCGCGCCGTTGGCCCAGCCGATCAGGCTGACGCGGTCGTGCGCCACCCAGGCCTGCTTCATCAGCCAGGCGCGTGAGGCCGCGATATCGGCGACGCGATCGCGCCGCGCCTTGACATGCATCTCCCTGACGCGGCATTGCGGCCCGAGGTCGCGCGAGCCGTAGCTGTCCGGCAGCAGCACGGCATTGCCCGCCCTGAGCAGGCGCTCGGCCCAATCCCGATAGCGCGGCAGCACCGGATCGGAATGGCCACCGAGGCCGCCGCAGCCATGCAGCGCGATCACGGTCGGAAACGGGCCAGCGCCGTCGGGCTTGTAGAGCTGCGCATGGAGGACCCCGGACGCGAGCGGAATGTCGACCGGCTGCGGCGCCGTCGCGGCGTGCGCGGCCGATATCAGCAGCGCCAGGAACAGGGCGGTCAGTCGAAAGCGCATCGGACTCTGCCGGAGAAGATGCCGGAACCAGCGATCCTTCGCTCGAAGCCTTATCACGCAGAAACGGCGGTAAAACATCACGAACCGGTGGGTTTGACGGGCGGACAAGCCACCCCTATCTATGCTACATTCAAGCCAACACATCGCGCCCTCCAGGGTTCTTCCTGGGAGGGGCCTTCCACGGAGACTTTCGACCGTGCTGAACAAGTTCGGCCCCTCGGGCCATGGCGAAGCGCAGGTGCAGTATCTCGACGGCGATTTCCGCGTGATCTCGCCGGGGACCTTCGTGCGCTGCGCGATCACCGACACGCGGATCCCGCTCGACGAGTTGAAGTACTGGAGCGTGGATCTGCAGGAGGCCTACGCCACCCCCGCCGCGGTGCTGCAGCGGCACTTCCCCGGCGCGCTGAAGCCGCAGGCGTAACGTCCGCGGCGCGCGGCTATCGCTGCGCCGTGCCATCCGACGAGCCTGCGCAGGTCTTGATGAAATCCTTCCGGGCCTCTCCGACGATTTTCTGATCGATCGCCTGCTTCAGACAATCGACCCGCGCCTGCGCCATACAGAGCTGCAGCTGGTCGCGCCTGTCCTGTCCCTTCAGGCTTTGCGTCGTAGCCAGGCACGTGACCCGCTTGGTGGCGGGAACCGGCACCGTCTCTGCCGGAGCAGCGGACGGCGCCGCTTGCGCAGCAAACACAGGCGCAATGATCAGACACACGAGGCTGGCGGCGACAGTCGCAAACGGCAATTTCATCGCATTCTCCCGATCGTCCGAACCGATAGAAGTCTTGCGATGAATGCGGCCTGAATGACCTGCAGGACCGAGAAGACGCACGCTGCGGTTGGATTTTTCTTTGCCGTTCGGCACCCTCAAGTTGTTCGATGAAGTCTCGGCCAAACAGATCGCTGCTAAAGTGCATGTCAGGTCATCAGCCCTGTTCCATTTTGCGCGCAGCGATCAATTCCACCAACATCCATCGAGCTTCGGAATTGGCACGGTCTGTGAACGGGCTCATATCGAAGAGCCATCTGACGCGCTATGATCATCGCGAAAATTCGCGGTGGAATTTCTGTAAATTGAGAGTCAAACGATGGGGGTGATCATGCCCGCCATACTGGACCTGCTCTATCGTGAATATTGCCGCGCCCGTCTCGCCGAGATGCGCAAACAGCTTCTGATCGCAGCTCAACGCTCCGAAACTCTCGAAGCGGATCATCATCCTTCGAAGCAGGGCGACGATGAGGGAGCGGACGCACACCGCAAGACCGGTCAGGGCATGCCGAACTGAAGCGGCCCAAGACCGGCGATCACTCCCGCATGGCAGGTGCCGTAGGGTGGGTTGGCTGGGCAGATGTGCGAAGCGCATCTGCTCAGTGTAACCCACCATGCATCGGCGAATGCGGGACGAAGTCGGTGGGTTACGCCCTGCGACTTCGCTTCGCGCAGTCGCAGAGCTAACCCACCCTACGAGACCTACGAGACCTACGAGATCAGCGCCTGGAAAATCTGCGCTCGCGCGCCCTGTAGAGATGATCGCTGATCAATTGCCGCAGCTTTGCCGGCTCGTCGAACTCGAGTTGAACGGCGAACGGCACGATGCCCTCGGGCACGTCCGCGCGGCCGCGCAGGCGTGCAAGGTCTTTCTCGGTCGTCACCAGCGTGAGCTGCTCGCGCTGGGCATCCGCTGCGAGCGCCGCGATCTCGCCTTCCGAAAACAAGTGGTGGTCGGCGAAAGCGCGCGTGCGCGCGACCGCGATGCCGCTGGCGCGCAGGGTGCGAAAGAAGCGCTCGGGGTCGCCGATGCCGGCGAACGCGAAGACCCGCTTGCCGGACAGCTGCGCGAGCGAGGCCGCAACCGGCTTAAGGCGGGCCCGCAGCTCCGGCTTGTCGCGCTTGGCAAGCTCGGCCGCGACATCGTTGGCGGCACGGCCATCGCCGATCAGCACCAGCGCGTCGGTGCGCGCGAGTTGCGCCTGCAGCGGCGCGCGCAGGGGGCCCGCGGGAAACACCTGGCCGTTGCCAAGGCCGCGCTCGCTGTCGATCACGATCAGCGACGCGTCCTTCAGAAGGCGCGGGTTCTGGAAACCGTCATCCATCAGGATCACGGTGGCGCCCTGCGATTTCGCCAGCGCGACGCCGTCGAGTCGGTCGCGCGCGACTGCGACCGGGACGTCGCGCGCCATCATCAGGGGCTCGTCGCCGACGTCGGCCGCGGTATGACGGGCGCGGTCCACCATCACCGGACCCTTCAGCCGTCCGCCATAGCCGCGGCTGAGCACGACCGGCGTCTCGCCGAGCTCGCGAAGCAGCTTCGTCAGCGCCAGCACGGTCGGCGTCTTGCCGGCGCCGCCGACATGGTAGTTGCCGACGCAGATCACGGGAAGGCCCGCGTCCACGCCGTCGCGCTGCATGCGCCATGCGGTGACGGCGCCGTAGAGCGCACCCAGCGGAAAGAGGACATGCGATAGCGGGGAGTGTGGCCGGTACCAGAAGGCCGGCTCACGCATTCGCAGCCCCCATCTCGATCCGCAACTGCAGCAGATACGGCTCGAGCGCGGTCATGGTGCGATCGAGCGCACCGCCGAGCTGCTCGACCACGCCTGAGCCGGCGCGTTGCATCTTGTCGCGCACCATCGGCTCGGCCAGGAGCAGGCCGAGCTGCTTGACCAGCGCCTCCTGCGTATCGGCCTGGCGCGCTCCGCCGCTGCCGTCGAGCGCTTCATAGACGTCGGCGAAGTTGAAGACGTGCGGACCGTGGACGATCGCCGCGCCGAGCTTGATCGCCTCGATCGGATTCTGGCCGCCATGGTGGATCAGCGATCCGCCCATGAACACGATCGGCGAGAGACGATAGAACAGGCCGAGCTCGCCCATGGTGTCGGCAACATAGACGTCGGTCGTGGCCGTCGGCAGTTCCTCGCGCGAGCGTAAGCCGGGCTTCAGGCCGGAGGACGTGACCAGGCCTGCGATCGCGGAGCCGCGATCCGGATGCCGCGGCACGATCACGGTGAGAAGCTGCGGGAAGAAACCGGAGAGGCTGCGATGCGCGGCGATCAGCATCTCGTCCTCGCCCGGATGGGTCGAGGCCGCCACGATGATCGGACGCCCGCGCGTCATCGCCATCAGCCGTTCGAGCTTTGCGGGATCGGCCGGCGGCGCCGGCACGTCCAGCTTGAGATTGCCCGTGGTGACGACGTCGCGGCCGCCGAGCGCGGAAAAGCGCTCGGCATCAGTCTTCGACTGCGCAAGACAGATGTCGAACCGCGACAACAGCGCCGAGATGGTGCCGTGCATGCGCCGCCAGCGCGGGAAGGAGCGCGGCGACATCCGTCCATTGATCAGCACCATCGGCACCCGGCGCGCCGCGCCGGCGAGGATCAGGTTCGGCCACAGGTCGGATTCGATGAACAGCGCCAGCGACGGCTTCCAGTGATCGAGGAAACGCGCGACATAGCGCGGAGAGTCATACGGTATGTATTGATGGATCACGTCAGGCGGAAAGCGCTTTGCCGCCACCGCCGCCGAGGTGACGGTGCCCGAGGTGAGCAGGATGCGCAGATTGAGATCGCGCAGGCGCCCGATCAGCGCCGCCGCGGCCAGCACTTCGCCGACGCTGGCGCCGTGAATCCAGACCAGCGGGCCATGCGGCCGCACGTCGCGGGACAGCCCCCGCCGCTCACCGACGCGGGCGGGATCCTCCTTACCCTGCTTCAGCCGCCGCTTGATCAGTGCAGGCGCAAGCGGCACCAGGCCGGAGGCCAGGCGCCGATACATCCGCAGCGTGATCGGCAGCGCAATGGGCAGCGACTTAGGCATCTTCCGGTCCCGGACGGCCGAGTTGGGCGTAGGCGCGGCGGGTCGCTTCGTTCAACGTGTCTTCCAGCTCCTGCCGCAACGCCTCCATCGCGGCGGCGTCGGCATCTGCGGGAACGTGGATTTCCTTGATGCCGACCAATGCGCCGCGCCCGAACGGCAGATTGATGGTGGTGCGGTCCCAGTTCTTGAGCCGGACGAAGCGGCTGGTCGCCATCGCGAAAGGCATGATCGGCCGTCCCGATTCCCGTGCCAGCATGATAATGCCGAGCCCCGCCACGCGCGAGCGCTTGGGGACATCGGCGGTCAACGCGACATTACAACCGGCCTGGAGCGTCCGCACCATTTCCTTGAAGGCGCCCACACCCCCCTTGCGATGGAACGCCCCGCCGTGGTCGCCGGAGCCGCGGATGGTGCCGATGCCGAGCCGTTCGGCCGTAATCGCATTGAACTCGCCGTCGCGATGGCGCGAGATCAGGACCTTGGCCCGATAGGAGGCCTTGTCCTGATTCTTGATGAAGGGCGTCAGGAAATGCTGGCCGTGCCAGAACGCGAAGATCGCGGGGAGCTGCGGCTCGACGCGTCCATAGACGTCCGAGGGATCCAACGTGAATTTGTTGGTCCGCCAGACCAGGCGCAGATATTCGGCCGCCAGGACCCCGACGGCACGCTGAAACCAGCTGCTTCGCAGCGTATTGCGAAGCAGTCTTTTCAACGCGCCGGTTCTTGATTCGGGTCGAGCAGCCGGTGGAGATGGACGATGAAATAGCGCATCTGTGCGTTGTCGACCGTGCTCTGCGCCTTGGCCCGCCAGGCGGCGTGGGCGGCGGCATAGTTCGGATAGAGACCGACGATGTCGACGTCATCCAGATTCTTGAAGATGTTGTGCTCGAGATCGACGAGTTCGCCGCCGATGACGAGGTGGAGCAGTTGTTGCGGGGCACTATCTGGCATGAGTTCTGTTCCTAGCGGGCTGCCCGGCAAAGCAGTGTCCGACAAGCACGACGAAGCGCTTCAGGCCAAGGGACGGTTGCGAAAATGCGCGACAATGCCCGCATGACGATCGCGTCCCGCTGCCACCAGCACTCCGTGCGCCACTTCCCGGCGGTTATAGAGGATGGGTTCTCCGGAGAGGTCGCTCATCCTACCATCCGCTTCCTGCACGATCAAATCGGCCGCCGCAAGGTCCCAATCATGGCTGTTGCCCCCCGCAAAAGCCGCATCCAGCGCGCCATGGGCCACCCGGCACAGCCGCAGCGCCAGCGAGCCGATTCGCCGATGCAGCTTGATCTCGCCGAGTGACGGCTTCAGCCGCTCGACCAGAGGCTTCGGGCCGGCGACGCGGGCGAAGTCGAGCTCGGATCCGGACGTCGCCCGCACCGGCTTGTCGTTGAGCGTCGTGCCCTGGCCGCGCACCGCGAAGAAGAACTCGTCGCTCGCCGGTGCAAACACCGCGGCGAGAACGGGCGAGGCGTCCTCCACCAGCGCCACGCTGACGCACCACTCGTCATGACCGCCCAGATAGTTGCGCGTGCCGTCGATGGGATCGACGATCCATGTCAGCCGCCGTGACAGCCGTGCCGCATCGTCGGCGCTCTCCTCCGACAGCCAGCCATAGTCCGGGGTCGCCGCGCGCAGGCGCGCTTCGAGGAGATCGTTGACCGCGATGTCGGCCTCCGACACCGGCGAGGACGCGCCCTTGGTCCACTTCCTCAGCTCGGTGCGAAACATCGACTGCGCGAGCGCGCCCGCCTCCCGCACCGTGTCCTTCAGCAGCGCCGCGTCGCGGGCCAGGATGGTTTCGTCGAGAACAGGCGTCATCGGGTCAACCGAGCCGCATGCGAGGACCACCTCTCCCCATCGGGGAGAGGTCGATTTGCTCCTCGCGATGCGAAGCATCGTCGAGTGCAAATCGGGTGAGGGGGCGCAGGTCCCACGAGAGAGAGTAACCCCTCACCCGGATCGCATCTTGCGATGCGATCCGACCTCTCCCTACGGGAGAGGTGGGCCAACTCGCCTCTGCTCGATCAGCGTCCGCCAAGCGTCAAACCCTCGATGCGCACCGTCGGCGCATTGATGCCATAGCGGAACTCGAGATTGTTTGCGGGCTGCATCGACTTGAAGATCTCGAAGAGATGCCCGGCGATCGTGACTTCGCTGACGGGATAGGTGATCTCGCCGTTCTCGATCCAGAAACCGGAGGCGCCGCGGCTGTAATCGCCGGTGACGCCGTTGACGCCGGAGCCGATCAAATCGGTGACGTAGAAGCCCTGTTTGATATCCGAGATCAATTCAGCAGGAGTCGGCGTTCCGGGCTCGAGATGCAGATTGTACGGCCCGGGCGACGGCGAGGAGGAGACGCCGCGATGGGCATGGCCGGTGGTGGCGAGGCCGAGCTCGCGCGCGGTGGCGCAATCGAGCAGCCAGGTCGTCAGCACGCCGTCGTCGACCAGCGCGATCCTCTTCACCGCGACGCCCTCGGCATCGAAGGTCTGCGAGCGCAGGCCGCGCTTGCGCAAGGGATCGTCGATGATGCGGATGTTCTTGGCGAAGAGCTGCTGGCCGAGCCTGTCCTTCAGGAAGCTGGTCTTGCGCGCGATCGAGGCGCCGTTGATGGCGCCGACGAGGTGGCCGACCAGCGAGCCCGCGACGCGCGGATCGAACACGACCGGCACCTTGCAGGTCTCGACCTTGCGCGGATTGTAGCGCGCCACGGTGCGCTCTCCGGCGGAACGGCCGACCGTCTCCGGCGACAACAGATCGGCGCCGTGCGGCGCCGAGGTGAAGTCGTAATCGCGCTCCATGCCGGTGCCTTCGCCCGATATGGCGGTGGCGGAAATGCCCTGGCTGGAGCGGAGGTAAGAGCCGTGGAAGCCGGTCGAAGTCACGAGCACCATGCCGCCGATGCCGGCGGAAGCCGACGCGCCGCCGGACTTGGTCACACCCTTCACGCCGAGCGCCGCAGCTTCGGCCGCGAGCGCGCGGCGCTCGAGCTCGGCGGTCGCCGGCACATCGGGATCGAGCAGGTCGAGATCGGGGAAATCGCGCGCGAGCAGGGCGGGATCGGCAAGGCCGACATATTTGTCGTCGGGCGCCACGCGTGCCATCGCGACCGCGCGTTCGGCAAGCTTGGTCACGGCATCACCGCTGACGTCGTTGGTCGAGACCACCGCCTGGCGCTGGCCGACCAGCACCCGCAGGCCGACATCGTCGCCCTCCGACCGCTCGGATTCCTCGACACGGCCGTCGCGGACCTCGACGCCTTGCGAGACGCCGCGCACCGCGACCGCATCGGCCGCATCCGCACCGGCGCGCCTCGCCGCCTCGACCAGCCGCTGCGCGAGATCGGAGAGCGCGGACTGATCGAACAGGTCGCGATGGGTGGTCGTCGAGCTTGGTGAAGAGTTCACGAACGAAATCCTGTTGGGGCGGGGTTCGGGACCGGAACCCACAGATGTGCCCTGACGGCGCGGACTTCAAGCATTTTCAGCCTGCCAAAAGCTCAGATTCGCAACTTCGGCGCAACGTCTCGTCAATCATGCGCGCCAAGGTCTTGTCAATCATGAGCAGCGGTGACGGTGGGTTAACCAGGCTTCTTAAGCGGTTTCGGAAAGGGCCGCGCTAAGGTCCTCGCATCGACCGGGAACATAATCCCGGCGGGGAGAACTAAAGCCGTGAGGCGTCAAACAGCAACATGCGGGATCACTCCCGCCGGGTCGAGCCGCTCCTTGCGGCTCGACCCCCTTTCCCTTCCGGTCCGCTTCGATGCGCATGACCCGCGCGCCGACGGACATGTCAGGCAGATCGAGCTTCATCGCGAGCGTGTCGTGCTGCGCCGTGCCGTCCGCGGCATGCAGATGGCGATCAACGTGCGCGTTGCCGACTTCACCGGCGTCGCCTTGCGCGGCAATGACGAAGTGCAGACGCTCGTCCTCGTGCATCGCGATCCCTCGCTGTCCATTCCGCTGCTGGTCGGCGCCGATGCCGACGAGATCGCGCAAGCCTGGGCGATCTGGAGCGAGCTCTTCGCGCTGCCGCAGCTCGACGAAGGCGCCCGCAAGCCCGCGCCGCGCCGTCGCCGTGCCAACGCGATCCGCGCCCGCCGCCCGAAATTCCTGATGCGCCGGCGCGTTGCGATGACGCGCGAACTCACCGTTCATAACGGCGAGCGCGAGATCATCGCGCGGAATTGAAGGTGCCGTAGGGTGGGTTAGCCGAAGGCGTAACCCACCTCTTATATTTCCGCGGCAACAGAAGAGGTGGATTACGCTTCGCTAATCCACCCTACGAGACCTACGCGGCTCGCATCACCGCGTCGACCAGCAATCCCGCAAAAAGCAGCAGGCCAGCATCCCTGTTCGACTTGAACAGGCGCAGACACAGTCCGGGATCTTCGATCTTCAGGCGCACGATCTGCGAGGCCAGATGCAGGGCGAAGGCCACGAGCCCAAGCCAGGCCGGCCAGCGCACATCGGCAGAGGCCAGCGCGATGCCGATCAACATCACCGCGAGCCCGTAGAACAGGATCAGCGCCTGGTGCGTGTGCGCGCCGAACAGGCGCGCGGTCGACTTGATGCCGATCAGCGCGTCGTCCTCGGCATCCTGATGCGCGTAGATCGTGTCATAACCGATCACCCAGGAAATCGCGCCGGCATAGAGCACGAGCGCGGTGACGTCGATGTGTCCGAACGTGACGGCAAATCCCATCAAGGCGCCCCATGAGAAGGCGAGCCCGAGCACGATCTGCGGCCACCAGGTGATGCGCTTCATGAAGGGATAGATCGCGACGATCAGAAGCGAGGCGATGCCGGTCGCGATCGCGAAGCGGTTGAACTGCAGCAGCACCAGGAGACCGATCAGCGCCTGCGCGACCAGGAAGGCCAGCGCCTGCTTCGTGGTCACCTGCCCTGACGGCAACGGCCGCGAGCGCGTGCGCTCGACCTTGTCGTCGAGATCGCGGTCGGTGATGTCGTTCCACGTGCAGCCCGCCCCGCGCATCACGAAGGCGCCGATGAAGAACAGCACGATGGTGAGCGGCAGGCCGCGGACGTCATGCGCCATGCCGGCGGCGAGCGCCGCCGACCACCAGCATGGCATCAGGAGAAGCCAGGAGCCGATCGGACGGTCGAAGCGGGATAGGCGCAGGTAAGGCCGCGCCCAATGCGGCGCGAGCGTATCGACCCAGTTGCCGGTGGAATCGGCAACGCGGGCGGATGTGCCAGTGCCCAGTTTTCGAAGTTCGTATTCCATCGCGGCGTGTTCCGGTACGAACTTCGAAAACTACAAGGGCACTAGCAAGAAAACCATAATTCACGTGCCGCTTATCGACTTGAAGTTCCTATGAGGATAGCGCGGCAAGCATCGTAGGAACTTCAAATCGGCGGCAGGTGTATCATCGGGTCAGGACGTTGCCGTTGAGCGTATCGAAGGTGCTGCCGCCCTTCTTGCCGGCATTGACCTCGGGCGCAGAGCCCGAACCGAGTACCTCGCTCAGGGACGGGCCGGCCGGACGCGCCTGTTGCTGCTGCATCTGCAGCGCGACGTTGCAGACCTTCGCCGCCATCGCCTCTGTGTTCTTGTGACCGTCCTTCATCTGCGCGCCGACCTGCGCCGGGATTCCGCATTTGGCGGCGTGGGTCTCGATGTACTTGATCATCTTGGTCTCGGCCTGGCTGAAATTGCGAATCAGCTTGCAGGCCTCGTCCGGCGGCGCGTGACGGTCGCTCGCCGCCTTGATCAGCTTGCCGCGCTTCTCGGCTTCTTCGCGCAGGGGCATGAACGCCTTCATGCAGTCCTCGCCGGGACCGGCTTGCGTCGGCGGAGCCGCGCTGAAGGCGCCGGCACCGCCGACCGGGGCGGCGCCGTTCACCGGAAACGACGATTGCGGCGTCGTGCCGACGGAGGCGACGGGTGCCGAGCCGTTCACGGGCGGAAAGGGGGAGCTGGTAGCAGCCTGGCCGGGCAGCGGCGCCGGGAAGGCGCTTTGCGCTTGGGCGCCCGCGGCACCCATGGCGACCATGGCGGCAGTGATCGGAACCATCAGACGACGGATCATGAAGGCGGTCTCTCCGGCAGGAGCTTACGGGGGCGGCGTCTTCCCAATTGAAGCGCGACCAGCGTGTTCGCTTTTCTACGATTCCCGCCGGCCCTTAACAACCCGTGGAATAGGGCAAGAGCGCGGCGCTGGGACGCACCAATCCGGCGATATTTACCCCCAAAACTACTGGTTTCGGTTAAGAACGGCGGCAAATCGGACTTCTGACGATGCCCTCCCACGATTTTCGCGCCCCCCGCCTGTTCGTCGATGCCGTCCTCGTCCAGGACGCCAGGGTGCCGCTCGACCGCGACCAGAGCAACTATCTCGGCAACGTGCTGCGTCTTGCCGCGGGGGCCGAAGTCCTGGCCTTCAACGGCCGTGACGGCGAGTGGCAGGCGGCGATCGAAGGCCGCAAGCGGCCGGAGGGCCTCGTGATCCTCCAGCAGACCCGGCCCCAGGACCGACTACCCGACCTCACTTACGTCTTCGCGCCGCTCAAGCATGCCCGGCTGGATTACATGGTGCAGAAGGCGATCGAGATGGGCGCCGCCGCCCTGCAGCCGGTCCTGACACGGTTTACCCAGGCCTCCCGGGTCAATACCGAGCGGATGCGCGCCAACGTGGTCGAGGCGGCCGAGCAATGCGGCATCCTCAGCATCGCCACCGTTGCCGAGCCGGTGCCGCTGGAGCGCTTTTTGAGCCAGCGCGCCGCGGGCCGGTTGCTGATCTTCTGCGATGAGGCGGCGGAGGTCCAGGACCCCGTTCAGAGCCTGCAAGACACCTGTGAGGCCGGCGGAGGTATTGACGTGCTGATCGGCCCCGAAGGCGGCTTCGCCGAGGAGGAACGAGCATTGCTGCTGCGGCAGCCCAAGATCCTGCGGCTGGCCCTCGGCCCCCGGATCATGCGAGCCGACACCGCCGCGGTGGCGGCCCTGGCGCTGGTTCAGGCGGTGCTGGGCGACTGGGGCGGTGGGCGCGGCTAGATCGTTTCCCGCATTGCGCGGTGCAGGGTCTCGGACGGCAGCTCCCCGAAGGCCGCCCTGTAACTCGCGGCGAACTCGCTCAGATGCCAGAAGCCGTGCGCAATTGCGCAGGCCTTCACACTGCGCCGCCCAGGACCGATGCGCAGCTGCTTGCGCACCGACCAGAGCCGCAGGACCCGGCTGTAGCGATGCGGGCTCATGCCGCAAATGGCCTGTGTCGCGCTCTGGAGAGTCCGGACGGACACGCCCACCTGCGCGGCCAGTTCGGGCGTCCTGGGCCAGACCGTCGGGTCATGCCGGATCAATCTTTCCATGTCCGCGACGATCCGCCGATAGCCATCCGTGGCGGACGATGCAGGTCCGCCGCTCGCGCTGGTGCGCAGCGCAGAGTCCATCGTGCTGAGCAGGGACTGCTCGACGGCGGTCAGCGACATCGGCTCGTTCAGGAAGTCCGGATCATGTGCCGCGATTTCCAGTGTGACGGAGATCAGGCGGCGCAGCGAGGCAAGAATGTCCGACGGCGGGTTCACCAGGCGATAGCCGTCACCCAGTTGCGCCCAGGGTTCGCGCTGCGGTGGACTGAGATACACGACAGCCATCAGCCGGCCCTCCGGCTCATAGACCAGGCAATCGGAGCTGCCCGTCAGGACGACGATGGAACGGCCCATTGATTGCCCGTTGATGCGGGCCGAGGTCACCTGATCCATCGGCACCACGACGGCGGCGGCATCCGTCAATTGATAGCCGCGAACGATCCTCGGCAAGGTCTTCACCAGAGAGAGGGTCAGGGTCGGCAGGCTCAGCCGAGCCCGCATGATTGCCGTCGCCCCGACCGACAACGGCATGCTGGAAGCGCCGGCATATCTCTCGGTCTCGCCGAAATGGTCGATGTCATATGCCCTGAGCTCGAGGGCCGACGATGGCTTGAGCTCCTGGAAAGACATCAAGCGGTCCGTCGCCAGCTCTCGCGCTCCGTCGCGCGCCGTATCGAGATGGCCTTGATCCATATCGTGTCGCTTACCTTGCCTTCTTTGCGGACGTCGCGCCCCTGGGGGCGCGCAGATCATCCGGCCCGCTGATGCCGGCACGCCTGAGATCGCGAAGCAGCTTCGCGAGCAACAGCATGTTCGTCTTCTGCAGTTCGTGGTTGTTTCCAAACCTGAATGCGTTCTGCTCGGTCACGATGAGTCCGGCCTTCGTCTCGGCAAGAATCTTCCGCCTCTTCAGTCCTGTCACGCGGCGGCGAACCGTCTCCAGGGGCAGGCTGAGGAAGCGGGAAAGTGCGGCACGAGAGACCCCCTGCTTGATCACATCCGGCTCGACGGCATGAATGCTGGAGAATTTCTCGTCCAACGCCGGATCGTTCATCACGTGGATGACATTGGCGTTCAGGACCGCATGAATGATCAGAAGGTCCAGCGGATCGAATTCGTCGTAGTGCCGGAACAACTCGCTCATCGAGAACAGCATATAGGCTAGCGTGTGCCGCGAGACCGTCCGGATAATATCTGAAGCATTGCGCATGAATCGAAAACCAACATTCATCTTGTAAACGATGGTTACGGCGAACGGACCATCGGCCATACCCAAAATGAGTATGCGACGACTTGCCAGCCGTCCCTAGTTTCTCATTGTGACGCTGGCCTGCTGCGGCATCTGGAGATCGTTGTCGACGAGACCTTCGACGTGCCTGCCGGACCCTGGCCGCCAGGACTTCATTGCGCGACCGCGCATCCAACAGGTTCGACGATGCCGGCGCCGCCAGGGTGGCGATCGCGATGGACGACATGGCAATGAATGACGACGTTGTCCCCGAGGCGCGAGCAGGCGAGTCGCTGCGGCTCATCAAGGCGTTTCTCCGCCTCACGGACCCCCGCGGAAGGGGGAGGGTCCTCGACCTGGCGGAGCAACTCGCAGAAGACGCGGGGGTCGTGACGGCGGGGTCGACCGTTGCCGCGACCGAGGCATCGTTCGTGGAATCAGCCCCAGACCCCGGCCCAACCGAATGAAGCCGAACGCGCTCGTCCGGCGCGCCCCAGGTGAAACGGGACACAGCGGGACTAGGTATAAAAATACCAAATCAGGCTACAACGACGCCACGTCTCTACACCCTGCCGACGGGGCCGGCGTCGCGCCAAACTCGTTAAGCGATTGATCCTTTGGAGGTCGAAACCGCTGTCGGGCCATGCTAAGGGCTGCGCCAACTCCCATTCCTTCCTTGCCCTGCCCGGTTCCACCGGGCCGATGGACCCTGAGATGACCGCGACTGCCACCTCAAATGCTGCCGGCTCCGCCTGGGCGGATACGCTGCTCTTGTCGTTCGCGCAGGCCGGTTACATCAGGGCCGAGCCCGCCATCCTGCAGCCGGCCGAGCCGTTCCTGGATCTCTCCGGCGAGGACATCCGCAAGAGCCTGTACCTCACCACGGACCTTTCCGGCGAGGAGCTCTGCCTGCGCCCGGACCTGACGATTCCCGTCGCGCGCGACTATCTCGCCTCGAGCCGCGCCGGCCAGCCGGCCGGGTTCAGCTATCTCGGCCCGGTGTTTCGCTACCGTAGCGGCCAGGCCAGCGAATTCCTGCAAGCCGGCATCGAATCGTTCGGCCGCCAGGACCGCGCCGCGGCCGATGCCGAGATGTTGGCCCTGGCGCTGGAGGCGACCGCCGCCTTCGGCGTCCGCGATGTCGAGATCCGCACCGGCGACGTCGCGCTGTTCAATGCCCTGCTGGACGCACTCAACCTCTATCCGGTCTGGCGCCGCCGCCTGGTCAAGGATTTCAACCGCAAGATCAGCCTGGAGCAGGATCTGGAGCGGCTGGCAGCCGCCAGCACCGCGACGCGAAGCGAATACGAGGGCGTGCTGGCCGCCCTCGCCGGCTCCGACCGCAAGGCGGCACTCGCCTTCGTCACCGATCTGATGTCGATCGCCGGCACCACCAATGTCGGCGGACGCACCACGGCCGAGATCGCCGATCGCTTCCTCGAGCAATCGACGCTGAAGGGCGGCGCGCTGCCGCGCGAGGCGATCGCCGTGCTCAAGCGCTTCCTGTCGATATCAGGCAATCCCGACGACGCCATCGCCGAGCTGCGCGCACTCACGACCGACGCGAAGCTCGATCTCGCCCCGGCGATCGATCAGTTCGAGAGCCGCGTCGGCTTCATGGCGGCGCGCGGCATCGAGGTGAAGCAGACCCGCTTCTCGACGGCGTTCGGGCGCGGCCTCGACTATTACACCGGCTTCGAATTCGAGCTGCATCACCGGGGCAACGGCGCCGAGCCGCTGGTCGCCGGCGGCCGCTATGATGGGCTGATGACCCAGCTGGGCTCGGCTGAACCTATTCCCGCGGTCGGCTTCTCGGTCTGGGTGGATGCGCTGACGAAGATCGGCCGCAAGGTGGGAGCTTAAGTCATGAGCGCGCCATTCGTTCTGGCCGTTCCCTCCAAGGGCCGCCTTCAGGAGAATACCGAGGCCTTCTTCGCCCGCGCCGGCCTCAAGCTGTCGAAGGCCGGCGGCGCCCGCGACTACCGCGGCACGATCGCAGGTCTCGACAATGTCGAGGTCGCCTATCTCTCGGCGAGCGAGATCGCCTCGCAACTCGCCCGCGGCTTTGCGCATCTCGGCGTCACCGGCGAGGACCTGGTGCGCGAGAACATCGCCGATGCCGACAAGCGCGTGTCGCTGATCGAAGGGCTCGGCTTCGGCTATGCCGACGTCGTGGTCGCGGTGCCGCAGGCCTGGATCGACGTCCGCACCATGGCGGACCTCGACGATGTCACCACCGGCTTCCGCGAGCAGCATCACATGCGGATGCGGGTCGCGACCAAGTTCGTCAACCTCACCCGCGGCTTCTTCCAGGCTCACGGCATCACCGATTACCGCATCGTCGAAAGCGCAGGCGCGACCGAAGGCGCGCCGGCAGCCGGCAGCGCCGAGCTGATCGTCGACATCACCACCACGGGCGCAACGCTCGCCGCCAACGGCTTGCGGGTGCTCGACGACGGTACAATCCTGCGCAGCCAGGCCAATCTGGTGGCATCCAAAGGGGCTGACTGGTCGCCGCAGGCGCGAGAGACGGCGCGTGTCATCCTCGATCACATCGCAGCGCGGGCGCGGGCCAACAAGTACCGCGAAGTCCGCACCCGCTTCCGGCAATGCGACGCCGCCCTGCTCGGCGAGGCCCACAGCCGATACGGCGTCGAGGCGCCGTTCGGCGGTCCGACTTCTTCAGGCATGCTGACGCTGCACTGCCCGCCGGGTCAGCTCTATGCGCTGGCGAGCTTCCTGCGCGAGCATGGCGCCGAGACCGTCTCGGTGGTCTCGCTGGACTACGTGTTCGATCGGGAGAACCCGCTGTTCGCCAAGCTCGCGGCGTTCCTCGGGCAGTGAGCCCGGGGTTCGTTCAGCATGGCGACAGCAAGCGGCAGCTACCATATGCTGTTGAGAACATCTAAACGCCTCTGGAACCTTGATCGATGACGCTGGGCTCTGACGTATCAGGCATGACGACCACCGCAGCGAGCGCCGCTGCGAAGGGGCTGTCGATAGTCGTCCCCGTCTACAACGAGGCGGCGGGCCTCGCTGCCCTGCATCAGCGCATCTGCGATCTCGCAAAGACGCTGCGGCAGCGCTACCGGCTGACTTGCGAGGTCGTCTACGTCGACGACGGCAGCAAGGATGCGACGCTGTCGATCGCGCGGTCGCTGCCGGCCGATGCGATCGACGTCCAGGTGGTGTCGCTGTCGCGCAATTTCGGCAAGGAGGCCGCGCTGATGGCGGGCCTCGACCATGCCCGGCTCGGCGCCGTCCTGTTCATGGACGGGGACGGCCAGCATCCGCCGGCGCTGATCGAACAGCTGGTGCAGCACTGGATCGATGACGGCTATGACGTCGTCTACACCGCCAAGGCGCATCGCGACAACGAGCCCTTCTTGCGCCGGGTCGCGGTGCACGGCTTCTACGCGCTGATCAATTGGGGCGCACGCCAGAAGATTCCCGAGGACGCCGGCGACTTCCGCCTGCTCTCGCCGCGCGCGGTCGCCGCACTCAGGCAGTTGCCGGAACGCAACCGTTTCTTCAAAGGCCTCGCCAGCTGGATCGGCTTTCGCCAGATTCGCGTCGACTACGAGCCTGCGGCGCGCGTCCATGGCGTCACCACCTTCAACGCCGCAAGCCTGCTCGGCCTCTCGATCGAGGGCCTGACCTCGTTTTCGGTGGCACCGCTGCGCTTCGCCAGCCTGCTCGGCGTCATTCTCGCCGGAGGTGCCTTCCTGTTCGGCCTGTCGATCCTCTGGGAGGTGTTCACGACCGGCAAGCAGGTGCCCGGCTATCCCTCGCTCGTGATCGGCCTGATGACGATCGGCGGCGTGCAGCTCATCATGATCGGTATCGTCGGCGAATATATCGGCAAAATCCTGTCCGAGCTGAAGGCGCGCCCGATCTACTTCGTCGCCGAGCACAGCGAGAAGCACTCCGAGGCCGGCAAGGCCGAGGACCCTTCAAGCCAGGACGCCCCGAACAGGACGGCGGCCGAATGAGCGCGGCCGCGCGCCCGCGGCGAATCTGGCTCTGCGCCGACGATTACGGCATCAGCCCGGCCGTCAACCGCGCCATTCGCGACCTGATCGAACGCGGCCGCCTCAACGCCACCTCGGTGATGATGGTGGGTCCGGCAATCGCGCGCAGCGAGATCGAGGCGCTTCAGTCCGCAGCGAAGACGAACCCGCGCTGCACGATCGGGTTGCACGTGACGCTGTCGGCGCCGTTCCGGCCGCTCACCATGCATTTCCGACCGCTCGACGGCGACATGTTCATGCCGTTTCCGAAGCTGCTGCGCGCGGGCGTTTTGCGGCGGCTCGACCGGGAATTCTTCCGCAACGAAGTCAAGGCGCAGCTGGCAGCCTTCATGGAAGCGTTCGGACGCGCCCCCGATTTCGTCGACGGCCACCAGCATGTGCAGCTCTACCCGCAGGTCCGCGACGGCTTCGTCGATGCGGTCGTTGAGACTGCGCCGGGCGCCTGGGTGCGTCAGGGCGGCCGCGATCTGCCGCTCAGGCAACGGCTGGCCTCACCAAAAGCCATGGTGCTCGACAGTCTCAGCGCGCGATTCCGCCGCCGCGCCGGCAGCGCCGGCCTCGGCTTCAACCCGGGCTTCGCCGGCGCCTATGATTTCACGCGCGCCGCCGATTTCGGCGCGCTGATGCGGCAGTTCCTGGAAGGCCTTCCCGACGGCGGCCTCGTGATGTGCCATCCCGGCTTCGTCGATGACGTCCTCGCCGGCCTCGACCCGATGACCGATGTCCGCGAGCGCGAGCATGCTTATCTCGCCAGCGACGCCTTTGCGCGCCTGCTGTCGGACAGCAACGTGACACTGGGATGAACCCGGCGAGACGCGGGCCAGGAGGCAGCTTGTCGCATACGGAAATTTAATCCGGCCGGCACTGTTGGGGCCACAATGGAACCCTACATCTCCTGCGCGCTTGATTTTGCGCGAAGGAGACAGATCATGACGCCGCAGGAACGCCAGCTCGTCGACGACCTTTTCGACCGGCTTTCAAAGCTGGAAAATGCACCGCGCGATCCCGATGCGGTCGCCGCGATCTCCGACGGTCTGCGCAAGGCGCCCGGCGCCGTCTACGCACTGGTGCAGACCACGCTGTTGCAGGACGAAGCGCTGAAGCGCGCTCATAACCGCATCCAGGAGCTGGAGGCCGCCCAGGCGCCCGAGCCCGCCCAGTCCGGCGGCTTCCTCGACACCATGCGCGACTCGCTGTTCGGCGGGAGCCCCTCGCGCGGCTCGGTTCCGAACGTGCCGCCGCGTGAGCAGCGACCGGTCTGGAACACCGGCCAGGCGATGCAGCAGGCGCAGCCGGGCTACGGCCAGCCACCCTATGGACAGGGTTACGGCCAAGGGCCGGTGCAAGGGCCCGGACAAGGGCCGGGACAAGGTTATGGTGCCCCGCCTGCGGGCGGTGGCGGCGGCTCGTTCCTCGGCACGGCGGCCGCGGCCGCGGCCGGCGTCGTCGGCGGCTCGCTGCTGCTCTCCAGCATCCGCGGCATGATGGGTGGCTCGCATCAGCAGGCTTTCGGCGACACCAGCGCCGCAGGCGACCGCAGCGCTGGTGGAAGTCCTTGGGGCGGTGGCGACCAATCGGGCGGGTCGCTGTCGCGCGATGCCGGCCTCAACGACATCGGCTCGAACCAGGACTCGCGCCAGGGCTTCTTGGACCAGGCCTCGAACGATCGCGACAACAACGATCAGAACTACGACGACAATCGCGACGACAACATGGACATGGCCGACGACAGCGATTTCGGCGGCGACGACGGCGGCAGCGATTACGTGTAAGGCCGTCTGGTAGCCGCGCAAGCAAGAACCGCCGCCCAAGAGGCGGCCGTTCTCATTTTCCAACTCTTGCTCAGAACCTCTTCCTTCTCCCCTTGTGGGAGAAGGTGGCGCGAGCGCCGGATGAGGGGTATCTCTCCAAATTGCAACGCTGTTCGTGCGGACAGAGACCCCTCACCTGGCTTCGCTTTCAGCGAATGTCCAGCGGATGGATTGGTAACAAAACAGACCGGATGGATGGGTAACAGTGGTTCATGATTTGGTTGGCTGCGGCGCAGCGCTAGCGCTGCGCCGCAGCTTGCGTGTTTTCTGGTCGATGATGCCGATCGGGACGTCGAAGAAGCGCACTTGCCAGAATCCGTCCTCGGTCTCCTCGATGGCAACGGCTTCACCAACGAGAGCGCTGCAAATGTGGACGAACTCGCCTCTCCATTTGATCTCGCCGTTGGAGCGAACCTGGCGCACCGCCGCTTCGGCCGGGTAATCCGGCTGCGGAAGCCGCCTGGGCATCGCCCGAGGTGAAGGTTGATAGACGCTGGCAGGCGGTCGCTGGCCAAGCGACTCGTGCGGCCGCTCTTCGTTGTAGTCTCGCACGAATGCCGCAAAGCGCCGGGCCTGTGCGATCCGGGTTGGTGGAGGTGGCTGCATGGCCTCCAGAAGCGTGAGGTGAAAGCGCTCGTGCCGGCCGTTCTGCTGCGGATGGCCGGGATCAATCCGCTCATGACGGATGCCAAGCTTGATCCACCATACTGCGAGCGCGGTCAGACCGGTCATTCCGGTCGAGGCGAACGGCGAGCCGTTGTCGGAACGGATGACCTGCGGCAAGCCGTACTCGCGAAACGCCCGTTCCAGCGGCGCCCGGCACTCGGCATATTGCGTGCTGCCCGTTGCCGCCAAGCTGATCAAATAGCGGCTGAAGCCGTCGGTTACGGTGAAGGGCTCAACGCGAGATCCATCGCCCAGCCGGATCCAGCCCTTGTGATCGAGGGCCCATACATGGTTGGCATGTTGAGGCACCGTCAGTTGCCCCATCCGTGGCGGCGCTCGTCGCCGGACCTTCCGCTCGCTGACCAGTCCCGCCCGTTTGAGAATCTCGCCCGCCGTCGAGGCCGACGGCCAGTCCACGTCTCCTTGGCGAGCTGCAAGCTTGCTGACGATCTTGCGCGGTCCCCAGCTCGGCCGCTCCAGCCGAAGCCCAATGATCGCATCCACGATGTGCTGAGGCGTCGCTCGCCCATGCGCCCGCGGGGCGTGGGAACGCTCCTCAAGCCCGCTTGGTCCCTCCAACCGGTAGCGATCAAGCCACTTGTAACCGGTCTTGCGGCTGATCTCGTAGCGCTCGCAAAGCTCCGTCATCGTCCACAAGCCGGTTCGTTGATCCGAAATGAAGCTAACTCGTTCGTCCATTGCGCAGCTCTCTCGCCAAGGCATCGACTGTTCCTCCCAGTCGACAGAGAACTGTCACCCATCCATCCGGTCTACTGTGTTACCTATCTATCCGGTCTGGACACGAAGCCACCCTCTCCCACGAGGGGAGAGGGCAAAGCGAGCATCACATCACCACGACCTTGGTGCCGACATTGACGCGGCCGTAGAGGTCGATGACGTCTTCGTTGCGCATGCGGATGCAACCGGAGGAGACGTTGGTGCCGATGGTCCATGGCTCGTTGGAGCCGTGAATGCGATAGAGCGTCGATCCCAGATACATCGCGCGGGCGCCAAGAGGATTTTCCGGACCGCCTTCCATGTGCCGGGGCAGATCGGGACGGCGCGCGAGCATTTCCTTCGGCGGCGTCCAGTCCGGCCATTCGCGCTTGGCGGTGATCGACTTCACGCCGGACCAGGTGAAGCCGGGACGGCCGACGCCGATGCCGTAGCGCATCGCCCTGCCGTTGCCCTCGACGAGATAGAGAAACTTGTTCGGCGTATCGACCACGATCGTGCCGGGACTTTCGTTGCCGTTATAGTCAACGAGCTGTTTCTCGAATCTAGGATCGAACGGACGCTGCCGCGGATCGATCGCCTCCTGCTGGAGAGCTGCGCCTTGCATCTGCGGCTCGCCCATCGGCGGCAGGCGACGCTGATCGTAATAGGCCGGCTGCTGCTGATACACCGGCTGCTGCGGCGCGTAGGCCGGACCGCGACCGGGACCGTCGCCGAACAGGAACTCGATGAAGCCGCCACCCATGTTCGAATTGGAAGCGACGCGCACCGGCGCCGGCGGCACCTGCGGCGCGTAGAGCACCGCGGGCGGATCGTTCGGCACGCTGTTGTCGAAGGCGCCGGCGCCGTTGGTGCCGGCCATGAAGGTGCAAGCGCTGCCGAGCAGCGCGACAGACATTTTCTTGAACATCGACGTACTCTGTACTGTTTCGTCTAGATCACATGCGTCGCGGAAGCTGCCTGGCTGATCGGCGCCGCGACGTGGTCAATAAAGAGCAAAAGCCGTTTCGTTTGGTAAACGCATCGGGCGTTTGGATTCACCACGTCGCGAATGGCGGCGCAATTTGGCGATCAGCGTTTATTTTCCATGAACGTCGCGCGTCCATGGTTAATCGCTTCTTCGCGAAGCGTCGCTCGCGGGCCGCCTGGCAGTTCCCGCTGTGAACTTCGTGTTAAATCGCTTGTGCCTACAAAGACGCGTGAATGAGGTGGGGGAGTTTCCTGATGGCTGTTCACCGCAAACGTTTTCGTGTCGAGGATATCGTCGGTGGCGAGATGCCCATTCCAGATGTAGTTGAAGAGGCCCCCCCGATGCATAGCGAGATCATGGCCGAGCTGCGCGCGATCCGCGCACAGATGGCGAAGGGTGCCGCCCCACTGTCCGGCAGTGCAGCCATGGCGGCGATCGACGCCTCGACGGCCCACGAGCTGGCCGAAGCGCGCACCATGCTCGATACCTACCGGGCACAGATCGAGCAGTGCGAGAAGCTGAAGGTCGAGCTCGACCTCATCCACGATGCCATCGATCGCACCAAGCGCGAGATCGCGACGCTGCACGGCAAGAGCTTCGACGGCGGCGAGATGGCCAAGGTCAATGGCGAGCTCGGCGCGGTGGTCGGCGGCACCGAGCAGGCGACCCAGCAGATCCTCGAAGCCGCAGAATCGATCGACCAGGCCGCCAGCGCAATGTCCAAGGTGGACTCGGCCGATCAGCAGAAGCGGCTGGCCGACGACATCCAGGAACGCGTCATCTCGATCTTCGAAGCCTGCAACTTCCAGGACCTGACCGGCCAGCGCATCAGCAAGGTCATGACCACGATGAAGTTCATCGAGCAGCACATCAATGCGATGATGGACATCTGGGGCGGCGTCGACGCCATCAAGGCCCATGTCCCGGCGCATGTCGACAACCGCAGCGACGACGATAAGCTCCTCAACGGCCCGAAGCTCGCCGGCGACGTCGGCCATGCCTCGCAGGACGACATCGACGCGCTGTTCGACTGAGCGGACGCGGATTACGGAAAATGAAAACGCCGGCGCGAGCCGGCGTTTTTTGTTTTGTAAGACCAACCGCGGGGCACCCTTCCCTTCTCCCCTTGTGGGAGAAGGTGGCGCGAAGCGCCGGATGAGGGGTTGCTTCAGCAAACTGGACTGCGAGATTTTCACTCGCGGAGAGATACCCCTCACCCGTCTCGCCGCTTTGCGGCGAGCCACCCTCTCCCACAAGGGCCCACAAGGGGAGAGGGTTAAGAGACATCACGCCCGCGGCGCGCAGCGGACGTAGACCATGTTGCCGTAGCGGGTGGCGGCGTCCTTGTCGATGAAGCGGGTGATCAGGACGCGGCCGTCGAAGGAGATGATCTCGCGATCCTGCTCGCCGGGGGTTGGCCCCGCCGGTCCGATGTAGTTCTTGCCGCTCGGCGAGCCCTTCAGCCGCAGTTCCTGCGGTGTCGCCTGGTCGGCCAGATGCATGATCACGCCGCCGGAGGAGCCCGCGGTGATCACATAGGGGTTCTTGCACTGCGCCCGGGCGGCAGCCTCGGTACGGGCGCGGTCGGCCGGGTTCTGGAACGAGGCGAGACCCCAGCGGCCGACGATCTCGTCGGCGCGGATGGTGGCGGGCATTTCCGGAGCCGTGCCGGGTTCGGCCTCGGGCGGCGGAGAGGACGACGAGAAGGACGGCAGGCTCATGCCGCCGCCGCAGGCGCCCAGCAACAGCGCCAGACAGGAGGCTGCCGCCAGATTGGCAACCGTGCGCGCGTGAGCTGAACTGATCATGGCATTCCCCCGAACAAGACGACGGCCGCACCCCTCCCGCAGCCAAGCGCAAAACCGCTGCCGGAGCAATGACGTCCTACTGTACGCCGGCGCCCCGAACGAGTTTCCAATGCCACCATCCTATATCCGCCTCAACAATCGCTTAACCACCTTTGCTTGACAGGATCGCGGCCAAGCCATATTTCCGGGCGCACTATTAGCACTCGGAAAGCCCGATTGCTAAGCGCGCCGTTCGGTCTCTCAGGGAGAGGGTGGACGGACGCGCCGCCCCACCGACTTCCACTCCTTCCGAAGCGAGCCTCCAAAGGGAAACGTCATGGCTAAATCCAAATTTCGTCCGCTGCATGACCGTGTCGTGGTCAAACGTATCGACGCCGAGGAAAAGACCAAGGGCGGCATCATCATTCCCGACACCGCCAAGGAGAAGCCGTCGCAGGGCGAGGTCGTCGCCGTCGGGCCCGGCGGCCGCGACGAGACCGGCAAGCTGATCCCGATCGACCTCAAGGTCGGCGACCGCGTGCTGTTCGGCAAGTGGTCGGGCACCGAGGTCAAGATCGACAACGAAGAGCTCCTGATCATGAAGGAGTCGGACATCATGGGCGTGCTGGCCTAAGGCCATCTGCCTGAACGGCCGCTGAATGCTCCATCGTCATGCCCGGGCTTGCCCCGCCGAGGCGGCTACGGCCGTGCAGGCCGGACAAGCCCGGTAAGACGGAGGGAGCGCGGCAGGAAACAGCACGAACAAGACACATCACGAAACACGAGGGATTGCAGACATGGCTGCCAAAGACGTCAAGTTTTCCGGAGACGCGCGCGACCGCATGCTGCGCGGCGTCGACATTCTCGCCAACGCCGTCAAGGTGACGCTCGGCCCGAAGGGCCGCAACGTCGTCATCGAGAAGTCGTTCGGCGCGCCCCGCATCACCAAGGACGGCGTCACCGTCGCCAAGGAGATCGAACTCGAGGACAAGTTCGAGAACATGGGCGCCCAGATGCTGCGCGAGGTCGCCTCCAAGACCAACGACACCGCCGGCGACGGCACCACCACCGCGACCGTACTGGCCCAGGCCATCGTGCGCGAGGGCGCCAAGGCCGTTGCGGCCGGCATGAACCCGATGGACCTCAAGCGCGGCATCGACACCGCAGTCGCGGCCGTGGTCAAGGACATCGAGAAGCGCGCCAAGCCGGTCGCCGCCTCCTCCGAGGTCGCCCAGGTCGGCACCATCTCGGCCAACGGTGACGCCGCCATCGGCAAGATGATCGCCCAGGCGATGCAGAAGGTCGGCAACGAGGGCGTCATCACCGTCGAGGAGAACAAGTCGCTCGACACCGAGGTCGACATCGTCGAAGGCATGAAGTTCGACCGCGGCTATCTCAGCCCCTACTTCGTCACCAACGCCGAGAAGATGACCGCCGAGCTCGAGGATGCCTACATCCTCCTGCACGAGAAGAAGCTTTCGGGCCTGCAGGCCATGCTGCCGGTGCTGGAGGCCGTGGTGCAGTCGGGCAAGCCGCTCGTCATCATCGCCGAGGACGTCGAGGGCGAGGCGCTGGCGACCCTGGTCGTCAACCGTCTGCGTGGCGGCCTCAAGGTCGCGGCCGTCAAGGCGCCGGGCTTCGGTGACCGCCGCAAGGCCATGCTGGAGGACATCGCGATCCTCACCGGCGGCCAGCTCATCTCCGAGGAGCTCGGCATCAAGCTCGAGAACGTCACGGTGAAGATGCTGGGACGCGCCGGCAAGGTGGTGATCGACAAGGAAAACACCACGATCGTCAAGGGCGCCGGCAAGAAGCCCGACATCGAGGCGCGCGTCGGCCAGATCAAGGCCCAGATCGAGGAGACCACCTCGGACTACGACCGTGAGAAGCTCCAGGAGCGCCTCGCCAAGCTCGCCGGCGGCGTCGCGGTGATCCGCGTCGGCGGCGCCACCGAGATCGAGGTCAAGGAGAAGAAGGACCGCGTCGAGGATGCGCTCAATGCCACCCGCGCTGCGGTGCAGGAAGGCATCGTCCCCGGCGGCGGCGTCGCGCTGCTCCGCGCCAAGAAGGCGGTGGGCCGTCTCACCAACGCCAATGACGACGTCCAGGCCGGCATCAACATCGTGCTGAAGGCATTGGAAGCCCCGATCCGCCAGATCTCCGAGAACGCGGGCGTGGAAGGCTCGATCGTCGTCGGCAAGATCCTGGAGAACAAGTCCGAGACCTTCGGCTTCGACGCCCAGACCGAGGACTATGTCGACATGGTCGAGAAGGGCATCATCGATCCCGCCAAGGTGGTACGCACCGCGCTGCAGGACGCCTCCTCCGTGGCCGGCCTGCTGGTGACCACCGAAGCCATGGTCGCCGAGCTGCCGAAGAAGGAAGCCGCGCCGGCCATGCCGGCCGGCGGCGGCATGGGCGGCTTCTAGGCTCCGTTCCATTGCAATATTGCGAAGGCCGCCTCCGGGCGGCCTTCTTTTTTGCCGACCCTGCCTCTCCGCTTTCCAATTCAACCGGCAGCCAAAAACCACTACGGTGGCGCCGATTCTAACTGTTTGGGCATGATCCTCCCGGAAAACCGCTTCACACTTTTCCGGATCATGCCCGTTGCCCGAGGTCTTCGTCGATGCGCGCGCTTCCGGTTTGTTCGATTGCCCTTCTGGCGGCTCTGCTCGCCGTCTCGCCCGAGTTCGCCTCCGCCCAGATGAAGCTGTCGCCGAAGGCGACGGCGCCGGGCGGCATCGAGACGCGCTATTTCACCTCGATCGACGGGCTGATGGACGGCAATGCCGACGTGATCCTGAAGGAGACGCGCCAGGGCAAGACGGTCACCGCGGCGGTGCTCGACGTCTGCTACCCGATCGCGAAGAACTCCGACCGCAAGGACCGCTTCGTCGTCAATCTCCAGGTCGCCGGCCAGGCGCTGACAGGAACGACGCAGAGCATCAGTGAGAAGTCGCCGGTCAGCGTCAAGCTGACGCGCAAACAGTCCGGCGACACGTTCGAATTCCGCGGCCAGATCGCGATCGGCCAGGCGGTGACCGAGGTCACCTCGCCCGACAATTCCGATCTCAGCGAAAGGGAATTTCTGGACAACCAGACCTCCGACGACGGCATCACGCCGCAGCCGAAGGATTTCACCGACGTCTCGCCGGAGGCGATCGCAGTCAAGGTCAAGCTCGACGCGGCGACCGACTTCCTGAAGAGCCTGAAGGGCCAGGAGGTCGAGGTGACGCTGACCAGCCTCACCGTCGGCTGCGACGCACTGCGCGCAGGCGAGCAGACCATCAACATGTCGGTCGATCCCGAGCGCGCCGGCGCGCTGCTGTCGAAATTCAAGGCGATGCCTGGCATCACGGCCGCAGGCTGGACCGCGGGCATGACCGAGATGGACCGCACCATCCGCTTTCCCGCGGCGGACTGGCGCGAGGGCGACAAGATCAACAAGGGCAAGCTCGCGACTGCGGTGGCGAGCGTGCTGAGCAGGACGCTCGCCGCAAAGCCGGTCTCGCAGAACTTCGACCCGGCCACCGGCAAGCTCAAGCTGGTGTTCAAGCGGCCGAACCAGGATTATGCGGCGCTCGATCTCACCGACACGATCGAGGTCGCAGGGCTCGTCTCGCCGGACAAGCCCGGCACGACCGACAAGCTCATGCTCTGGATCGGCAGCCCCGCGACCACGACCGCCGACGAGAGCAGCGGTGCCAAGCTCAATCTGTCCGACGATGCGAGCCCGGACGAAGAAGGCGATCTGCCTGACGACAACGGCTCGATCGAGGCGCTTGCCAAGGAGCTGAAGGGCCAACGCTGGGACGCCGACAAATCGGAGTGGAAGTGACGTAGTCATTCCGGGGCGACGCGTCAGCGTCGAACCCGGAATCTCGCGCTACAATCTCGAGATTCTCAGGTGCGCAACTGCGCACCATAGTTCGCGCTATGCGCGCCCCGGAATGCCCTGACGTTCAATTCCCCGTCGTCCGAAAGCGCAGCGGCTTGGGGCCGATCAGCGTCAGCACGTCGCCCTGGCGCTTCCAGGTTTCGACGCTGCCGAGCGCGGCCACGAGTTCGTCGTCGGCCTGCGCCTTCGCCGGCGGACAGGAACGGTCCTGGATCTGGCCGGGAACGAAGATCACGGTGTTGCCGGCAACCGAGAACTGGCCCTTGCCGCCCTTGCACCAGAGCTCCAGCACGACTTCGCCATGGTCGCCGATCTCGATGTTCGGAATCCGCTTCGAGCCTGCTTGCGGCAACGCTTCGAGCGTCATCTCGGTGCCGAACGGGAAACCGTCCTCGGCACGCGCGAGCGTGGACATCGCGAGCATTGCAACTGCCGCACACACCAATCGCATGAGCGAAACCATGAGACCTCTCGACCGACCTGATTTGCGGCACCTTCTATAAGATGGCGCTGCCATTGAGAAGGTTCGCCCGGATGCAAAAAATCCCCGCGGGGGCGAACCTTGCGGGGATTTGCCTCGAACGAGGCGCAGGCGGCTATTTCAGGACCATCGCCGTGAACGGCCAGACATAAGCCTGCAACGTCACGAGCACACCGACGAGGCACGCCAGCACGATCGAGTGCCAGAACACGAAGCGCAGGATGGTGCCCTCATGCCCGTACCAGTTGGTCGCGGTGGAGGCGACCACGATCGACTGGGCGTCGATCATCTTGCCCATCACGCCGCCGGAGGAGTTCGCCGCGCTCATCAGGATCGGCGACAGGCCGAGCTGCTCGGAGGTGATCTTCTGGAGGTTGCCGAACAGGATATTGGACGACGTATCCGATCCCGTCAGCGCCACGCCGAGCCAGCCGAGCAGCGTGCCGAAGAAGGGATAGAGCACACCGGTCGCGGCAAAGGCGAGACCCAGCGTTGCGTCGACGCCGGACAGGCGGGTGAGCGTGCCGATCGCCAGCATCGCCGAGATCGTGATCAGCGAGATCGCGCAGAGCCGGATGGTGCGGCCATATTGGGCGATGAGCCCGCCGGGACCGACGCCCATCAGGATGCCGGAGATGATCGCCGCGATCAACATGCCGGTGCCGGTGAAGGACAGATAGGTGAAGCTGAACACCGCGCTCTCTTTCGTCGGCCCTGGCGCGACCGGCGGCATCTTGTTGATCATCTGGTGCAGTTCGGGCACGGGATAGTTCCAGACGAAGATCGAGTTCGCCCAGCCCTTGAAGGCGCCGTTGCCCCAGATCAGCATCACGATGCAGACGATGATCCATGGCAGGAGCGCATTGAAGAGCTCGGCCTGCGTCAGCGGCGTCTTGTCGAGCGGCCTTGCCGCAGCCATGGTCGAGGCCGATTCATCGTGGCCCCGCAGCGCCGGCGACAGCCAAAGCTGCTTCGGTTGCCACACCTTCAGGAACAGGATCAGCGCCCCCATCGAGATCAGTGAGGCGCCGATGTCGACGATCCAGGGATTGATGTAGTTCGAAATCACGAATTGCGGGACGGCAAACGATATGCCGGTGACGAGGACCGCCGGCCAGACATCCTTCATGCCCTTCCACCCCGCAAAGGCCCACACCACCCAGAACGGCACGATCAGCGAGAAGAACGGCAATTGCCGGCCAACCATCGCACCCAGGATGTACGGATCGAGTCCCGTGACCGATGCAAGCCCCTGGATCGGCGTGCCCAGCGCGCCATAGGCGACCGGCGCGGTGTTGGCGATCAACGACAGGCCGGAGGCTGCGAGCGGCGAGAAGCCGAGCCCGATGAGCACGGCGCCGGTGATCGCGACCGGCGTGCCGAAGCCGGAGGCGCCCTCGAAGAACGCGCCGAACGAGAACGCGATCAGCAGCAATTGCAGCCGCCGGTCCTCGGTGACGCCGCCGACGGCGCGCTTGAGCAATTCGAAGCGGCCGGTGCTCACCGTCACCTGGTAGAGGAAGATGACGTTGAGGACGATCCAGCCGATGGGGAAGAATCCGGTGACGATGCCCAGCACCGAGGCGCGGATCGACATGTTCGCGGGCATGGTGAAAACGAAGATCGTGATCAGGTTGGTCACGATCACGGCGATGACGGCCGCGATATGCGCCTGGACGCGGCCGCTCGCGATGAGGATCAGCAGCGTAACGACGGGCACCGCAGCCGCGATGGTCGACAGTACCGGGCTGTTGAGCGGATCATAGATCTGATTCCACATTGACTTTCTCCCCACGCATGTTGCGGCAGGCGGCCCGCGTGGAGAGCCGTCCTGCTTGACGCTGAAAGTGATAACCCCCGGCTGGACGCCAATTCCTCGCGAATGCAGGCGGTTCCCGTCCGCTCACAAGCTCGCGAAATCCCGAACCACCCTGCCCCGCGCCGTCGAACCCCATGCTAGGGTTGTGGGCTGCGACAATCCAACGCAAATTGCAGATCTTGCAACTTTAGTCTAAGCGCGCCCGTTTTCGCCATTGCCTCAAGTATTTGGCTCTGGGCCGTCATGCACATCTCCCGAGGAGACCCTGCTCTGTGAAGAACATCAGCGCCACGCTCGCGATCGTCTGGCGAATCGCCATCCCTTATTTCCGATCGGAAGACAAATGGGCCGGCCGGGGCCTGCTCGCCGCCGTGGTCGCGATGGAGCTGGCACTGGTCGCGATCGACGTGCTCGTCAACCAGTGGCAGAACCGGTTCTACAGCGCGCTCCAGACCAGCGACTGGGACACCTTCGTCAGGGAGATCTGGATCTTCGTCGCGCTCGCGTCCACCTATATCGCGCTGGCTGTCTACAAGCTCTACTTGAACCAGTGGCTCCAGATTCGCTGGCGGCAATGGCTCACCCGGCATTATCTCGGCGAATGGCTGCGGAGCGCCACGCATTACCGCATGCAGCTCAAGGGCGATGCGGCCGATAACCCGGACCAGCGCATCACCGAGGACGTCAAGAATTTCGTCGAGCAGACCCTGACCATCGGGCTCGGCCTGCTCTCGTCGATCGTGACGCTGTTCTCATTCGTCATCATCCTTTGGGGCCTATCCAACGCCGCGCCGCTACACCTGTTCGGCACCGATCTCATGATCCCCGGCTATCTGTGCTGGGGCGCGCTGATCTACGCGGTCTTCGGCACCGCACTGACGCACTGGATCGGTGCGCCACTGGTCAACCTCAATTTCGAGCAGCAGCGCTACGAGGCCGACTTCCGCTTCAATCTCGTCCGCGTCCGCGAGAATTCCGAGCAGATCGCGCTGCTCAGGGGTGAAGGCGCCGAACGGGCACGCCTGCTCGATCGCTTCGGCTTCGTAATCGCCAACTGGTACGCCATCATGAGCCGGACCAAACGCCTCACCGCGTTCACGGCCAGCTATCAGCAGGCCGCAGTGATCTTTCCATACGTGCTGGTGGCGCCGGCCTTCTTCGCCAAGAAGATCCAGCTCGGCGACATGATGCAGACCGCATCCGCCTTCTCCAGCGTGCAGGGCGCGCTGTCGTTCTTCGTCACGGCCTACCGGTCTCTGGCGGAGTGGCGCTCGATCGTTGCGCGCCTCGATGGCTTCGAGATGTCCGTCGGTTCAGCCGGGAACCTGCCGGCACATGAGCCTGCCATCGCGCTGGAGGTCGCCGGCGGCGGCCGCCATATCGACCTCGAGCAGCTCTGCGTGAACCTGCCCAACGGCACGCCGCTGGTTGCCGCCAAGGCCTTCACCATCGAGACGTCGGAGCGCGTGTTGGTGACCGGCCCGTCCGGCTCCGGCAAGTCCACGCTATTCCGGGCCATCGCCGGCATCTGGCCGTTCGGTACCGGCACGGTTGTCATCCCCGAGAAGGCAAAGCTGATGATGCTGCCGCAGCGGCCGTATTTTCCGGTCGGCATGTTGCACGATGCCGTCGTCTATCCGGCCGCGCCCGGCGCGTTCGGCGCCGCGCAAGTCCGCGATGCACTGATCGCCGTCGGGCTGCCCGACCTTGCCGAGCGGCTGGGGGAGGACGGCCACTGGAACCGGATGCTGTCGCTCGGCGAGCAGCAGCGCCTGGGGCTTGCGCGCGCGCTGTTGCATGTCCCGGACTATCTGTTCCTGGACGAGGCCACGGCGTCGCTGGACGAACCCTCCGAGGCCCGGCTCTACCGCCTGCTGGCGGAGAAGCTGCCACACGCCACCATCGTCTCGATCGGCCACCGCTCGACGCTCGACGCTTTCCACACGCGCAAGGTGGCGCTGGTGAAGGACGGTACGATCCACGTTCTCGGCGGCGGCGCGCCGGCCGAGAAGGAGCCTAGTGCGGCGGGCTGAGGCGCCGCGCAGGCTGCCACATCGTCATGCCCCGGCTTGTTCCCGGGCATCCACGTTCTTTGTGCGGCTACGTGGATGGCCGGGACAGGCCCGGCCATGACGGCATCTCGAGCGGCCGCCAACGCAAGTGGCCCCCAAAGCAAAAGGGCGGCAGGTTGTCCTGCCGCCCTCGCCAAGTCGTCTCGGAAGGAAACTTACTTCAGGTTGGTCATCGCCGTCAGGTCGACAGAGAGCTTGGCGACGCCAGCAGCGCTACACCAGTTGGAGCCGAAAGCCGTGGCTGCGTTCGCGCCACCGTTGATCGGGGTGACGAAGCTGGGGCTCGAGTTGGTGGCGGAGAAGTCACTGGTGAAGGCGTTGCAGTCACCCTTCGACAGATCGGTGTCGTAGTAGCGCAGATCGAGCGTGAACACCTTGTAGGTGAAGCCGAGGCCGACGTTCCAGGTGTTGTAGCTCGGCTCCTTGATGCCGTTCGCGTACCGCGGATCGCCTGCGATGCCATAGAAGATGTCGGAGGTGCCGAACCACTGGCGGCCGAACTCACCCGACACGTACATGCCGACGCCACTGGCGCCGAAGGTCGTGCTCGGCGCGGTCCACTTGGCCGTGACCGACGCATAGTTGCCCCAGGCGCCGATGTTCAGGAAGTTCGGCGAATAGTACTCGTTGAAGCCGACCGTCCACTGATCGTTGATGGCGACGTTCAGCTTGGCATAGGCTTCGAAGAAGCTTGCGTCCTTCTTGGCGAAGTTGCCGTTGATCGGAAGGCCGATCGCGCCCTGGGAGTTATCCAGGCTGGTACCGCAATTGCCCTGCGCGAGGGTGCCCTGCGAGCCGAAGCAGCTTCCGCCCGGATAGAGATAGCCCCAGACACCGAAGTCGAAGGCGAACATGCCGAACGTCGGGCGGATACCGCCGTAGATGTCGACTTCGGCCGCGGCGCGGTTCGGGAACGAGATGCTCGCGGCGGCCGCACCGATATAGAGCTGGAGGTCTTTGTTGACGTTGTAGCGCGGCTCGAAATAGGCCGTGACCGACGGGTTGTGGTTCGACTGGGTGATACCACGGAAGATGTAATCGTTCGTGATGCCGGCGCCGAAGGCGACATCCCAGGGATCGAAGGCCGGCGGCGGCGGGGCCTTCAGCGCCTTCACCCGCAAGTCTGCCGCGAAAGCCGAACCCGTCGCCACCATTGCCAGCGCCGTTGCCAACAAAGCCACTTTTTTCATTTCGATCCCCATCACCAGTTCTTAGACCCCAGTCGGATCCCGGAAGCCCCCCGGGGCGCGCGACCTGATTGCAAATTACATCACTGCGACAATCTGGATTGGCGGATAGGAACCGTGAAGCAAAAAGCGCGGGCATCTGCCGACTTTTTAGGCGTTTTGACCATTTCACGAAAGGTTGTTCGCCTGTGTGGCTTCCCGATCACATTTTTTGCATTCCAAAGTGCACAGGGGGCCCGTGTAAGTCCGGGGGTCTTCGGCTGGGAAACCCCCAGGCCACGAATCAGACAGGCACGGCCGAAGGCTGAGGCAGAATCAGCCCGCGAAGATGCAAAAAGGCCGCAGCGCCCGGCGCCGCGGCCTTCCTGATTGCAGATCGCTTCAAGAGCCAGGAGCGGCCGGGCTTACCCCTGCCCCTCGGCCGGCGCGGGTTCCGCAGAAGACGAAGGCATCGCCCAGCTTGTCTCGGAGGCAGGCTCGGGAGCCGGAGCTTCCACCGGTGCCGACGGCTTCGGAGCAGGAGCTGCCTTCGCCTTCTTCGGTGCCGCTTTCTTTGCGGCCTTCTTGGGTGCGGCCTTCTTGGCCGACTTCGCTGCAGCCTTCTTGGCGGCTTTCTTCGGGGCTGCCTTCTTGGCAGACTTCTTCGCAGTTTTCTTCGCAGTCTTCTTGGCAGACTTTTTTGCGGACTTCTTGGCTGCCTTCTTTGCGGTCTTTCTCGCTGCTACGGCCTTCTTCGCTTTCTTGGCCTTCTTGCTTTTCTTCTTCTTCGCTTTCGCCATCGTGGTCCTCCTGTTGCCGCCGAACAATGGTCGATCGGGCGTCGTTCTGCCGTCACCTTCGGACGAAAGCTCGAGCCCTTGAAAGCTCAAGCTTGTGCATTCGATGTCGGCCGCGACCCGCCCGTAGCCCAATCGAGAAGCTCAATCGTGTGTACGACCGGAACTGACGTGCCACTGGCAATCTGCACCATGCAGCCGATATTGCCCGCGGCAATCATGTCCGGCTTGACGCTTGCGATGTTGGCGACCTTGCGGTCGCGCAACCGGCCCGCAAGCTCGGGCTGGAGAATGTTGTAGGTCCCCGCCGAACCGCAACACAAATGACTCTCGGGCACATCTTTCACCACGAATCCATTCTTGGAAAGCAATTCTTTCGGAAGGCCCGTGATTTTCTGCCCGTGCTGCAATGAACACGCGGAGTGATAGGCGACGACGATGTCGTCCTGTCTCGCAGTCGTCGCGAGTTCGAGGCCGGCGACGTATTCGGTGATGTCCTTGGCGAGCGCCGACACCTTCGCCGCATCGGCCGCGAACGCGGAGTCCTCGCGCAGGAGATAGCCATAGTCCTTCACGACCGTGCCGCAGCCGGAGGTCGTCACCAGGATGGCGTCGAGCCCCTCGCCGGCCGCTTCCTTGCGCCACGCCGCGACGTTGGCGCGAGCTCGCGCCAGCGCATCCCGGTCGTTGCCAAGGTGATGGGTCAGCGCGCCACAGCACTGCTCGTCCCGGACCAGGACCACCTCGATGCCGTGGCGGGTCAGCAGGCTGATGGCGGCCTGGTTGATGCGCGGCGCCAGCACCTGCTGGGCGCAGCCCTGGAGGAGCGCCACACGTCCGCGCTTCTTGCCGAGCGGTGCGAACACGCTGCCCGGCGCAGGCCCGGCCGGTGGCAATTGGTTCGGCGCCAGCGCCAGCATCGCCTTGATGCGCTGGACCAATCCGGGCGTCGCCGAAGGCCGGGGCGTCGGCAGCAGGACGCTCAGCGGACGCGCCAGCCGCGCCAGCCACATGCTGATGCGGAAGCGCTGCGGGTCCGGCAGGACGAAGGCCAGCACCTGACGCAGCAGCCGCTCCGGCAGCGGCCGCTGATAGCGCTGCTCGATCCTGACCCGGGCCTGGTCGACGAGGTGCATGTAGTTCACACCCGAGGGGCAGGTCGTCATGCAGGCAAGGCACGACAGGCAGCGGTCGATATGCTTGACCACCTCGGCCGTCGGCGCCTGGTCCTTTTCCAGCATCTCCTTCATCAAATAGATGCGGCCGCGCGGGCTATCGAGCTCGTCGCCGAGCAGCACATAGGTCGGACAGGTCGCGGTGCAGAAGCCGCAATGGACGCAGGCCCGCAGAATCTTGTCGGCTTCCGCGATGTCGGGGTCGGCGAGTTGCGCGAGCGAGAATTCGGTCTTCATGACGCAGCGCCCCGCGTCAGCCGTCCCCGGTTGAGAATGGTCTTCGGATCGAAGCTGGCACGCACCCGCTCGCTGAGGGCGGCGATTCCCGGCGCCTGCGGCTGAAACACGTCGATCTTGCGCCTGACATCCTCGGCCGCCCGGATCAGCGTGGCGTGCCCACCGACCGCGTTCGTGCGCTCGCGCACGACCGGGGCATGCGCGTCCGGCGTCGGTGGCACTGCCGCCCAGATCAGCCCGCCGCCCCAGTCGTAGATCAGATCGCCCCCCGTCTCGCGTGCCAATTGCGTGCCGAGTGCCGCGCCCGAGGCCGGCGGACAGACGATCCGCCACACCGGCCAGGCGCCGAGCGCGCCGCCGGCCGCAAACGGCAGCACATCGCGGATCGCGGCCCACAGCGCCGCAGATGCCCCATCCTCGACCAGCGTCGCGGTTCCGAACGGCGCCAGCAATTCGCGCAGCGAGCCGGCGCGGTGCGCGGCGGAGGCGGTGATGCCCTCGAGCCGCAGCACGGTCAGCGCCTCCCCCTGGCCCGCGATGTCGCCAATCCCCTCGGTCCCGGTCCGGGATGCCGATTTCGGCAGATGCGCGGCACCGGAGACATCGAAGGGCGAGCCCAGCGCCGCGGTCATGGCCTTGTTGGCGGCGGCATCATCCAACCCGCGCAGCAGCAGCGTCCGCTCGGCCTCCGGCTTCGGCATCACCTTGAGCGTGACCTCCGTCATCACCGACAGCGTGCCCCAGGACCCGGCGAGCAGCTTGCAGAGGTCGTAGCCGGTGACGTTCTTCACCACCTTTCCGCCGGTCTTGAAGCTGTCGCCGAAGCCCGAGACGGCGTGCGCTCCCAACAGATGATCGCGCGCCCCGCCCGCCCGGATACGCCGCGGACCGGCGAGCCCGGCCGCGATCATCCCGCCGATCGTCCCGAGTGCGGGGGTGCCCAGCAGCGGCGCGGTGTTCATCGGCTCGAAGGCGAATTGCTGGTTCTTGGCATCGATCAGCGCCAGCACGTCGGCCAGCGGCGCGCCGGCCTGGAGCGTGATGATGAGCTCGTTGGGCTCGTAGGAGGTGACGGCATTCAGCGCGGAGACGTCGAGCACCGCATTGGTCGTCATGGCATGACCGATGCTGCGCTTGCTGCCATGACCGATGATCTCGAGCGGCTGCTCGTTGGCGATCGCCGCGCGCACCACCTCTTCAACGTCTTTGGCGTCTCTGACCTTGAGCGTATCCACGGGCAAAGGCGGTAGCGAAATTCGCGCAGGAAATCAATTCGACGGGTGACGAAGCGCGGTGCCACCCTGCGACATTCGCACTACGATCGTCATCGAACCATTGCCGCCCGGAGCTTTGCTACCGATGGGAGACCTCGTCGCAAAGGAGCTCCATCATGAACGAACAGGCAATGAACCAACAAGCCGTCCATCAGGCCGTCAGCGGCGGACTTCTCGTCGTGGCGCAATGGGAAGCCAAGGCCGAAGAGGCCGACCGGGTTGCCGAGATCCTGCGCGGCTTCCTCCCGCAGGCGCAGGGCGAGCCAGGCGTAAAGCTGTTCCTGATCAGCCGCGCCAAGGACAATCCGGCGCAGTTCCTCTTCTATGAGCTGTTCCGCGACGAAGCCGCCTTCAAGGCCCACCAGGAGAGCGCGCATTTCAAGACCTACATCGCGGGACAGGCGCTGCCGCTCCTGGCGAGACGCGAGCGGGCGCAGTATGCGCTGATGTGAAGGCTGCGCTGTCTAAGCTCGCTCTTCCTTCTCCCCTTGTGGGAGAAGGTGGCGCGAAGCGCCGGATGAGGGGTATCTCCCCGCGAATTCAAGTGACGATTGAACTCGCGGAGAGATACCCCTCACCCGCGCGAGTTCGCGTTGACCAGCGGAGCTGCCCTCTCCCACAAGGGGCGAGGGCACAGCAATGCACATCACTCCCGCTGCAAGAGCGTTACGCCGACCGACGCTTTTCCTCTCCGGGAGATAGCTTCGAATCTAGAACCGCGGAATGTCCGGAAACGCCAGCTTGCCCGCATGGACATGCATGCGGCCGAGCTCGGCGCAGCGGTGCAGGGTCGGAAACACCTTTCCGGGATTGAGCAGGCCCTGCGCATCGAAGGCGCATTTCAGCCGCTGCTGCTGGTTGAGGTCGATCTCGGAGAACATCTCGGGCATGAGGTCGCGCTTCTCGATGCCGACGCCGTGCTCGCCGGTGAGCACGCCGCCGAACTCGACGCAGGCGCGCAGGATGTCGGCGCCGAAGGCTTCGGCGCGCTCGATCTCGCCGGGCTTGTTGGCATCGTAGAGGATCAGCGGATGCAGGTTGCCGTCGCCGGCGTGGAACACGTTGGCGCAGCCGAGCTGGTATTTTTCCGAGAGCTCGCGGATGCGGGCAAGCGCCTTCGGCAACGCGCCGCGCGGGATGGTGCCGTCCATGCAGAGATAGTCCGGCGAGATGCGCCCCACCGCCGGAAACGCGGCCTTGCGGCCGGCCCAGAACAAATTGCGCTCGGCCTCCGAGGTCGAGATCTGGCACGTGGTCGAGCCGCAGGCATTGGCGATGGTCTCGACGCGCGTGATCAGCTCGTCGACCTCGATCTTGGGACCGTCGAGCTCGATGATGAGGAGCGCCTCGACGTCGAGCGGATAGCCGGCATGGACGAAGGCCTCGGCGGCGTGGATCGCCGGCTTGTCCATCATCTCCATGCCGCCCGGAATGATGCCGGCTCCGATGATGCGCGCCACGCATTCGCCGGCCGCCTCGACCTCTGCAAAGCCGACCATCAGCGCGCGTGCCGTCTCCGGCTTCTGCAGGATGCGCACCGTGATCTCGGTGATGACACCGAGCAGGCCTTCCGAGCCGGTGATGACGCCCATCAGATCGTAGCCCGCGTTCTCCGCAGACTTGCCGCCGATGCGCAATATCTCGCCGCTCATCAGCACGATCTCGCAACCGAGCACGTTGTTGGTGGTCATGCCGTATTTCAGGCAATGAACGCCGCCGGAATTCTCGGCGACATTGCCGCCGATCGAGCAGGCGATCTGCGAGGACGGATCGGGCGCATAATAGAAGCCGGCATGCGCGACCGCCTGGCTGATCGCAAGGTTGGTGACGCCGGGCTCGGTGACGACGACGCGGTTGTCGAAATCGATCTCGCGAATGCGCTTGAACTTGCCGAGCCCCAGCAGCACGCCGTCTTCGAGCGGCAGCGCGCCGCCGGACAGCGACGTGCCGGAGCCGCGCGGCACCACCTTGATGCCTTGCGCAGCACAATATTTCAGGACGAGCGAGACCTGTTCGGTCGTATCGGGCAGAACCACGACCATCGGCGGCTGGCGGTAGGCGGTCAGCCCGTCGGATTCATACGCCCGCATCTCGGCTGCGCTGTCGATCACGCCCTCACCGGGCACGATTGCGCGCAACGCAGCAATGATCTCCGCGCGGCGCGCGAGCACCGCCTGGTCGCTCGCAGGCATCATGATGGTCATGACATATCCTTCCGGCTCAAAGCCCACGATCAAATTTGTCGCGGCAAATCAATCACGTCCGCGCCTGTTTGGGTAGGCCATCCGAAAGTCGGATCGATGATGTTCCGCGAGTTCGCTCTGGGACAAGTAGGAAATCGTGAAACCTGTCATGGTTTGATGGCTTGTCCAAGCCGAACAGGCCTGCCAAAAGCGGCGGGCCGGCGATTGTCGATCAGGCAAGAGACTGACCAGACCCACCAGGGAAGAGACGAAGAGCACCCGATGACAAAACTGACTTTTGGCGCACTGACGATCCTCACCGTGATTGCCACCGCACCTGCCGCGATGGCGCAGGATGTCGCGGCCGGCAAGACGTCGTTCAACAAATGCCTGGCCTGCCACGCGATCGGCGAAGGCGCCAAGAACAAGGTCGGCCCCGAGCTCAACGGCCTCAACGGCCGCAAGTCGGGAACCGCGCCGGACTACAATTACTCGGACGCGAACAAGAATTCCGGCATCACCTGGGATGAGGCCACGTTCAAGGAATATATCAAGGACCCCAAGGCCAAGATTCCCGGCACCAAGATGGCGTTCGCCGGCATCAAGAACGAGACCGAGATCAACAATCTCTGGGCCTTCCTCGCCCAATACGACAAGGACGGGAAGATCAAGCAGTAGGCGCGCAAGAGGCGGCCGCCAGAGCTGACGCGTTTTCTTCACGCGAACTGTATCCACTTCGCTCGAGAGCGCCTTAATCGGCGGCCGCCTGCGCCGGGACGATCCTGCCGAACATCGTCTCGATCTCCGCCTTCACGAGATCCGGCACGGCGTTCTGCACCATGTGGCCGAGGTCGGGCAGCACGATCAGCTTTGCATTGGGCACCGCTGCGGCGAACGGGCGCGCGTGGATGCTGGTTTTCACCGTCTTGTCGGGCTCACCGGCGACGATGGTGACCGGCGCCTTTATCTCGCCATAGCGCGCGACTTGCGCGGCGACCGACTCTTTCAGAGTCACCAGATCATAGGCATTGGCGATGAACTCGCGCGGACGCAGCAATAGCGGCGTCGCGGAGTCCTTGACGAAGCCATCCGGCATGGTTTGCGGCAGGAAGACGTTGCGTGCGCCGGATTCAGCGAGGACATAGCCCAGCGGCAGCGTGATCGTGTAGGCGAGCAGCGGGCCGATCACGGGCGTTGCGATGATCTCGTTGTAGCGGCCGACACCGCCGCGCCAGGGATGAGTGACGGGCGCGAGCATGACGAGACCGGCAACGCGCTGCGGATAATCGATCGCGATCCGCGCGCCGAGGGCGCCGCTCCAGGAATGCACCACGAAGACCGCGCGATCGATCCCGAGCTTGTGAAGCGCCTCATCGATCATCCGCGCCTGGATTTGCGGCGTCGAATCCTGTCGCCGCCCGCGCGTGCTCCAACCATGGCCGGGTCGATCGATCAGAATCACGCGGCGGTCCCCGGCGAGGATGTCGCCGAGCGGCCGTCGCATCGCTTCGAGGTTGGAGCTCGCGCCGTGCAGCATCACGATCGGAAGGCCCGAATCGCGGGGACCGATATCGACGACGTGAAGCCTCGCGCCGTCGACCTCGACCATCCGGCCCTGAGGCGGAAAGGCGCGTTGCACGGCGACGATTCCCGCCTGCGTGACCAGTGCCAGCAGGACCAGCGCCGTCACGACTGACATCACGATCATGGAGAAAATCCGGGTGGTCCTGGGCACAGGGCAGCTACGGGTCTGATCGCACGGCAGTTTCGCCGCCGGCTTTCCGCGCTTCCACTGAAAATCCCGGGGCTGTGGATATGTGCATAATTGCGGAACGAGAAAATACAGTAAAATCAACGATATTTAGGAGAGCACGCAAGCCCCGGACCAGCTTCATGCAGCCGTCATCGCCGCTTCCATATAATCGCCATGGTCGGTTCCGCCATCTAGGCGCGGGTAGGTGCCGATCCTCCTCGCAGCCTCGGGCGATGCGGGAAAGACCGGCAGGATTTGTCCTGGTTTGACCGGAGAATTTTCAATGAGCTTCAGATCGAACGACACTGCAATCGACGAAATTGTCGCGAGCTGCAATGGTGACTTGCGCGGTGCCGTGCGGGCTCTGCTCCTGATCAACGAGCATCTCGAGACCGAGCTCGCAAAGGCTTACGCCGCAGCCGCCGCCCGCGGCCTCGTCGAACGCGGCAGCAGCGTCCTGCATTGAGCGCTGGCTAGTCCGTACCGTCTTCCTCTTTCTCCTCCTCGGGCGCGACCGGGGGACAGACGCGGATCGTCGAACGGGCAAGCTTGGCATCGGCCCTGGATTTGTAGGGACCGTCGCCGAACCAGATATCGCCGATGATCACGGGATTGCTGGTCACGATATTGCATTTTCCGGTGGCGCGGTTGCCGACCACCCAGAACAATCCGTCGGCGAAGCTCACCGCTCCCGACGCGAGCAGCAATATGGCTGCTACTCCCAAACGCTTCATGGCTGTGCTCCCTGCCCTGCAGGTAGGCCTGCAGCAGGTCCGGCAATAGCCCTCGCGACGGCCCGCTTCGGATCGTGGTTAATCCGGACACGCCGCAACCACTCGGCAGTTGATCAACTTGTCCCTACTTCTTGAGCGCGATCTCTTCGGAAAGCCGCTGCACTCCCTCTACGGATCGTGCCCTAGATGTCGCGACCTTCGACCTTCTCGGTCAGCGCCTTGACCTGATCGGGAATCTTTTCGAGGTGCGGATTGACGGCGAGCGCCTTGCGGTAGGCATCCAGCGCACGCTTCTCGTCGCCGATCTCCTGCATGATCATGCCGAGGCCGGCGAGCGCGCCGAAATGGCGGGGCTCCCGGATCAGCACTTGCTGGACATCGGCGAGAGCGCGGCCATAGTCGTTCTGCATGTAATAGAGCGTCGCACGCCGATTCCAGGCCTCGATGTAATCGGGCCTGAGCTTGATGACCGAATCCAAGAGCTTGATCGCGACATCGATCTTCTTCGCATCGACCGCGGTCTTGGCGCGTGACATCAGAAGCGCCGCGGTGTCGCTCGGCGTCTGGAGCCAGATCGCCCAGATCCTGGCCTCGACATGCTTGGCGCTGGCCTCATCGGGAGCGGCCTTCAGCGCGCCGAACAGGAAATCGAGATTCTTGCCGCGTTCGACCTTGGGCAGCTTGGCCGGCGCTTCGGGCAGCTTCTTCTGCTTGCCGGGCGGCTCGATCTGCTGCGCCAGGGCCGGAGCCAAGCCGACGGCTGCAAGCACAAGGGCCAGACACAGGGTACGCGGATGAGGGAATCTCACTGCCATGGTGAAAGTCTAAACGCGCAAAGCCGCCCTTGCAAAGCAAAGGCGGCGTCAAACTCGTGTGAGCCGTGGTCTTGCGGGGCGCGCGAAGGCGTCCGGCCGGGCGAGATCAGCCCTGCCGCGCCTTGAAGCGGCGCTGCACCTTGTTGATCACATAAACCCGGCCCTTGCGGCGGACCAGGCGGTTGGCGCGATGGCGACCGCGCAGCGATTTCAGCGAGTTACGGACCTTCATGGCAGAATCCTGAACGTTCGAAAGGCCGTGTTCGGCACTACCGTTTCGGCACGCGCGAATGTGGCAAAATGAGATTTTTCCCGCTGGCGGACCGACCGCCCGGGACGGAGCGGTTCTTAAGGCATGGCGGGAGGTGATGTCAATGTTCACGGCCCCGGTCCGGGCCGGCAAATTCGCGAAAACAACCCCATGCACAGTCAAAGCGGCCGGATCGGCCCGATCTACCCGACCGATAACCTGCCGCAATGCCTTGCCAAATTCGTTATATGATATAATCAATTTGGCAACACGTCGGGAGGACACCCATGCCCAAGCTGAAGCTGCCTGATATCGACAAGGTCGTCGCCATCGACATCCACACCCATGCCGAGGAGCCCTGCGGCTGCCATCCCGACGATGGCTATGACGATTTCCAGGCGCAGATGGCCGAGTACTTCAAGTCGCCGAACAAGCACCCGCCGACCGTGCCGGAGACCGCGGCCTACTACCGCTCCAAGAACATCGCCGCGGTGATCTTCCCTGTCGATGCCGAACGCGAGACCGGCTTCCGCCGCTACAACAATTACGAGATGCTGGAGGTCGCCTCCGAGCATCTCGACGTCCTCATCCCCTTCGTCTCGATCGACCCGCACAAGGGCAAGCTCGGGGCCCGCGAGGCGCGCAAGCTGATCGAGGAATACGGCGTCCGCGGCTTCAAATTCCACCCGACCATGCAGGGCTTTTACGCCAACGACCGCATGGCCTATCCGCTCTATGAAGAGATCAACAATGGCGGCGCGATCGCGCTGTTCCACACCGGCCAGACCGGCGTCGGCTCGGGCATGCCCGGCGGCATGGGGATGCGGCTGAAATATTCCAACCCGATGTACATGGACGACGTCGCGGCCGATTTCCCCGACCTCAAGATCATCCTCGCGCACCCCTCCTTCCCCTGGCAGGAAGAGGCGCTGTCGGTCGCGACCCACAAGCCGAACGTTTACATCGATCTATCGGGCTGGTCGCCGAAATATTTCCCGCCGATCCTGGTGCGCTACATCAACTCGATCCTGCAGGACAAGATGCTGTTCGGCTCGGACTGGCCGGTGATCACGCCGGACCGCTGGCTGTCCGACTTCGCCAAGATCGACATCCGCGACGAGATCCGGCCGAAGGTCTTGAAGGCCAACGCGCGCAAGCTGCTGGGGATCTAGGCGGTGTGAGTTTGGGATCACCTCTCCCGGTCCGATCGCATCGAAGCGATCCGGGTGAGGGCATCAGGTCTCACCGATCGCCGCGGCCCTTCACCCGGATCGCTGCGCAATCCGACCTCTCCCCGCCGGGGAGAGGTGAACCCGAACGACCGGCCGAACCCAATTACATTGCGCTCCAGGAGTGTCATCATCGCCGCGGCGCATTGAGGACTTCGCTCCCGCGGACCGAAGTCCTCACGCCCGAGGCTTCAGATCTGCGCTAGGCCTCCATCGACGAAGACCTCGCCGCCGGTCATGAAGCTGCTGTCCGAGGACGCCAGGAACGCGGCCACGGCCCCGGTCTCGCTCGGGTCGCCTACGCGCCCGATGGGAGTCGAGCTGCCGAGCGCGTCAAATGCCTCCTCGCCCACGATCTCGAGCGCCAGCTCCGTCTTGGTCGGCCCCGGCGACAGTACATTGACGCGGATGCCCGTGCCGCGCAGGTCGAGCGCCCAGCTGCGCGCAAGGTTGCGGATCGCCGCCTTGGTCGCGCTGTAGATGCTGAATTGCGGCGTGCCCATCACGCCCGTGCTCGAACCGGTCAGGATGATCGATGATCCCTTTCGCATCAGCGGCAGGGCCTTCTGCACCGTGAACACCAGCCCCTTCACATTGACGTCGAAGATGTGATCGTAGTGCTCGGGCGTGATCTCGCCGAGCGGCGCAAACAGTCCGGTCCCGGCATTGGCGAACAGGATGTCGAGTCCGCCGCGTTCGGCTTTGACTGTCGCGTATAGCCGGTCGAGGTCGGACAAATCCGTCACCGAACCCCTGACTGCGCGCGCCGAGGGCCCCAATTGCGCGAGGGCGGCGTCGAGCGGCTCCTGCCGCCGCCCGAAGATGTAGACGAACGCGCCCTCCTCGACGAACCGTTTGGCGGCTCCCAGCCCAATGCCGGTTCCGCCGCCTGTCACCACCGCCGTCTTGCCTTGTAGTCTGCTCATGATGTGCTCCTTCACTAGGGTTGCACTGAGCTGGCGGCCTACCCACCTATCGACAAGTATGCACCTTTTGGTAAGTACCCAAAAAATGTCATCAGATCGTTCAGACCTCCTCTCCCCACCGGCGCAGGCTCAAGCAGACGCCCAGCGTTGCACGCCGAATCTGCCCGGCTTCACTTGCGGCCTGGATGCGACCTTGCGGGTCATCTCGGGCAAATGGAAACCGCTGATCCTGTACTTCCTCGCGCAGGACGGCCCGACCCGCTACGGCGAACTCCGGCGAGCCGTGCGCGACGTCAGCGACAAGGTGCTGATCCAGCAGCTCAAGGAGCTGGAGGCCGACGGCCTGGTGAAGCGGACCGACTACAAGGAGGTGCCCCCGCGTGTGGACTATAGCCTCACGCCGTTGGGCCGCGGCCTGGCCCAGGCCCTCGTGCCGCTCTGCTCCTGGGGTACGGAGCATATGGCGGAGGTCAGCCGGGTCTTCGCCGAGCGGGAGGGCTGGAACACCAAGGCACGGTAAACTGATCGGCTGGACCTTGGATCGGTGTCGCAGCGCCGGGTATAGTCCCCTGCGCGCGCAACGATCCCGGAGAACGATCAATTGAGCATCAAAGCCGTCGTCTTCGACGCCTACGGGACGCTCTACGACATCCAATCGGTCGCCGACATCACCGAGGATGCGTTTCCGGGCTATGGCGAGATCATCACGCAGGTCTGGCGCATCAAGCAGCTCGAATACACCTGGCTGCGCTCGCTGATGCGGCGCTACCAGGATTTTGCCGCCGTCACCCGCGACTCGCTCGCCTATACGCTCCGAATGCTGGGCCTCGCTTACGAGAACGACGCATTCGAGCGTGTGATCGAGAAATACCTGCAGCTCGATCTCTATCCGGACGCGACGGCAGCGCTCACGGCGCTGAAGCCGCGCAAGCTCGCCATACTCTCCAACGGCAGCCCGGACATGCTGAATGCACTCGTGCGCAATTCAGGCCTCGATGCCCTGCTCGATGCCACCATCAGCGTCGACGCGAAGAAGATCTTCAAGCCGAGCCCGCAGGCTTATGAGCTGATCGGCGAGGTGCTCGGCACCGCGCCTGATGAGGTTCTGTTCGTCTCTTCCAATCCCTGGGACGCCGCCGGTGCGAAATCCTTCGGATTGAACGTTGCCTGGATCGAACGCGTCACGCCCGAAGCCATGGCGCTGGCTTGCGTCGAGAACGAACTCGTGGCACCGCTCACCATGTTTAGGGCGATACGTACCCAGATGGACGAGCTTGGCTTTGCGCCGGACCACCGCGTCCGCTCGCTCTCCGAGCTACCGAAAATCGCTTAAGGTCGCCGCCCGCCTGTGAGATTGGAATGAGCTGCCCGGAATGAGCCTGGAATCCGTTCGCGCCTTCTTCGCCGAGAAAGCCCCCGACATCTCCGTCATCGAATCCCCAATCAGCTCCGCGACCGTGGCGCTGGCGGCCGAAGCCTATGGCGTCGAGCCGGGACGGATCGCCAAGACGCTGTCGTTGCGGATCGGCGAGCGCGTGATCCTGATCGTCGCCGCCGGCACCTCACGCATGGACAACAAGAAGGTGAAGGCGCAGTTCGGCGGCAAGCCGAAGATGCTGGGTCTGGAGGAAGTCGCCGACATCACCGGGCATGAGGTTGGCGGCGTCTGCCCCTTCGGCCTGAAATCGCCGCTGCCGATCTATTGCGATGTCTCGCTGAAGGCGTTCGACGTCGTGGTTCCGGCCGCAGGCTCGACCCACAGCGCGGTGCGGATCACGCCTGATCGGCTGGCCAAGTTGGTCGCCGCCGAGTGGGTCGATGTGTGTGAGCACCGTCCCTAGTTCGCGATGAGATGAGGACGATCGTCATCGCGCTTTCGGTCTTTGTTTGAGCATGATCTTCTCGGAAAACCGCTTCACACTTTTCCGGATCATGCTCTAGTCATCCTCATCGTAGGGCTGCGGCTGTGCGGGCGGAGGTGGCGGCGCCGCGTTGTAACGCGGTGGCGGAGCGGCGCGATTGCGCGGCACCGCCTGTTGTTGTTGCGGCATCTGGTTGTTGGACTGGAACACCGCGCGGCAGCCGCTCGAGAGCTGCGGCGTGTTCTGCTGCAAGCAAGCCGTGATCCGATTCACATCGGGAATCTGGTCGCTGCACAGACGCCATACATCGGGCGTACACGCCATCTGCTGTTCCATCGTGCCGCGGTATTCCTCAGCGAAGGCTGCGCCCTGCGCAACGATGCCGCCAACCGCAAGCGCCACAGCCAGCACAATCCGCTCTGCTCGCATGTCTCGGTCCTTCTCGAATCCGACAAATCTCTTCAATCAATGAGGCGAGAGCCGGTTCTGGACCAACAAAAAGATGTGAAAGGTCTGCGGGAACCTATTCCACCTTGCCGATTTGCGCGGCCGTGATCAGACGCGCGCTGTCGCCCGCAACTGCGGAGAAGGCGAACGCGTCCTGATACAAGATATTCACGAAACGTTAGCCATGTTTCCTCGAGCCCGGAACGCGTCCCAACGCCCGTTGTTGCCCTCCCGGGAGGGAGTGTGATGCGTAATCCTGGGACCATCGACCTCGCGCTGGACGAGATGCTGGTGAATCTCGCCGCGATCGTCTTGCGGCTTTCAAAGCCCGAGCTGACGCGAACACCGGAAGCGCGGCGGGCGCTGGCGCAATCCGTCCATCAATATGCGGTGTGCGCGAAGCGTTCGAACGACCCTCGCGTTCACGAATTGAAGTCGCAGCTGGAAGAAGCGCTGAAGCCGAGCTTGCGCATCGTCGCGATCGACGGCGTGGAGATATCGTAGTTCAGCACCGTCATTGCCGAGGTCGTTGAAGGTGCTCGTTCTACGACGCCTTCGCCTTTCCGCGCGTCCGCCGCTTGCAGGTGCCCGGCAGCTTGGCCGCCAGGAAATCGCCGAGCGCCTCGACGCGCGCGGGACGCGGGCCGCCGGGCGGCGTCACCAGGTGCACGGCACCTTCGGCCTGCGTCCAGTCCTTCAGGATGACTTCGACCTCGCCGGAGGAAATGGCTTCGCCGACGATGAACTCGGGCAGCTCGGCGATGCCGAGGCCGGCGATCAGTGCCGGCATCACGGCTTCGCCGTTGTTGACGCGAAGCTGTCCTCCAGGGCGCACGCTGGCCTGCTCGCCGGCGGAATTGGTGTAGTGCCAGACGTTCGGCGTCGAGAGATAGGCGTAGCTGAAGCACTTGTGCTGGGCGAGATGCATCGGATGCGTCGGCCGGCCGTGGCGTTTCAGGTATGACGGCGCGGCGACCGTGTAGCGCGGCATGGTGAAGAGCCGCCGCGCGATCAGCGAAGAGTCCGGCAGCCGCGCGATCCGCACCGCCATGTCGAAACCCTCGCCGATCAGATCGATGGTCGCATCGCTCAAGTGCAGATCGACCGAGACTTCCGGATAGGCCTCGAAGAACTCGGGCAGCAGCGGCGCCACGGCCTTGATGCCGAACGTCATGGGGACGGCGAGCCGCACCAGCCCGCGCGGCGCGACCGATTGCGCCAGCGCCTCGTTCTCCGCCGCCTCGCCATCGACGAGCAGGCGCGTCGCGCGCTCCGCCAGCTTGTGCCCGGCATCAGTCAGCGCGAGCCGGCGCGAGGTGCGGTTGAACAACCGCGCGCCGAGCCGCTCCTCCAGCCGGGTCACTGCCTTGGAGACCGTCGCCTTGGACATCGCCAGCTCGCTCGCAGCCCCCGCAAACGACCGTAATTCCACGACTTTCGCGAAAATCGCGAGCGCTTCGAAATCGGGGAGTTTTGCCATGCGGGCGGCCTTGAGAGGACGGTTAAGGAAACAATGAGTTTCAACAGTTTCTATTTCTACACCACATGGACGGGCTTATCCAAGGGTCATCAGAAATTCAGGACCAATGCCGACGGCGGGTTCGGCGCCGATCGGAACCGCGGCCCGTTCACGTCAAGGAATTGCACAGATGATCGAACTCAGACCTTTCGCAAAGCTCGGTGGCGCCGACCATGGCTGGCTCAAGGCCAAGCATCATTTCTCCTTCGCAAGCCACTATGACCCGAACAACATGGGCCACGGCGCCCTGCGGGTGTGGAATGACGACGAGATCGCACCGAACACGGGCTTTCCCGCCCATCCCCACGCCAACATGGAAATCATCACTTATGTGCGCGAAGGCGCAATCACCCATCAGGACAGCCTCGGCAACGAGGGCCGGACGGAAGCGGGCGACGTGCAGGTGATGAGCGCCGGCAGCGGCATCCGTCACTCCGAATACAACCTCGAGCCGACCAGGACGCGGATCTTCCAGATCTGGATCGAGCCGACCGCGCGAGGCGGCCAGCCGACCTGGGGCTCGAAACCATTCCCGAAGGCGGACCGCTCCGGCAAGCTCGTCACCATTGCGAGCGGCTTCGGGGACGATGCGGACGCACTGCCGATCCGCGCCGATGCGCGGGTGCTCGCCACCACGCTGAAGGCCGGCGAGAGCGCCGAGTACGAACCGCAGCAGTCGCGGCATCTCTACCTCGTGCCCGCGGCGGGTTCCGTCGAGATCAACGGCGTCCGCGTCAATGCCCGCGACGGCGCCGCAATCCGCGACGAGGCCAAGCTGAAGATCACGGCGCTCGAAGACTCCGAGCTCGTGCTCGTCGACGCGGCGTAGAGCGCATCCACGCACCAACTCGTCATGCCCGGCCTTGAGCCGGGCATCCATCGCCTTCGCATGAAGCTTTCGAAGAGCGATGGGTTGCCGGGTCAAGCCCGGCAACGACACCGAACAGAACAACTCACCTCATCACACAACGGAGACCACCATGACCAAAGTTCTCGTCCTCTACTACTCCGCCTATGGCCATATCGAAGCCATGGCCAATGCCGTCGCCGAAGGCGCGCGCGAAGCCGGCGCCACCGTCGACATCAAGCGCGTGCCGGAGCTGGTGCCGACCGAAGTCGCGAAGGCCTCGTACTACAAGCTCGACCAGGCCGCGCCGGTCGCTAGAATCGAGGATCTCGCCAACTACGACGCGATCATCGTCGGCACCGGCACCCGCTTCGGCCGGATGGCCTCGCAGATGGCGAACTTCCTCGACCAGGCCGGCGGCCTCTGGGCCAAGGGCGCGCTGCACGGCAAGGTCGGCGGCGCCTTCACCTCCACCGCGACCCAGCACGGCGGCCAGGAGACCACGCTATTCTCGATCATCACCAATTTGCTGCATTTCGGCATGGTGGTGGTCGGCATGAACTACGGCTTCGCCGGCCAGATGAAGCTCGACGAGGTCACCGGCGGGGCGCCCTACGGTGCCACCACCATCACCGGCGGCGACGGCAGCCGCCAGCCCAGTGCCAACGAGTTCGCCGGCGCTCGCTATCAGGGCCGCCAGATCGCGGAGACCGCCAAGAAGCTGCACGGCTGAGCCTCGCAGTTCAACTTACGACCGACTGCATGGCAGATGCGACTCGGGCGGCATTCTCATTCGAGGATGCCGCCCCATCTATGACCGGAATACTCGACAAAGAACGATACGAATGGCCTTCGAACTCTTGTTGATCGCGCAGATGATCCGCAAGCCCGCGCAGGTGCTTGCGCGCCGCTGGTATTGTCGCAGCCTATTCCGCGCCTCGCGCGGCCGGCTTCGCTGCGCCAGTTGCGCGGGATCGTAAGGCTGTTCGAACGACGCGAACGCTGCACCCTGCAGCACTCTTTATCGAATTCCCTTGCCCATCGCTCGCGCCGCGAGGGAGGCGAGTTTCGGATAGCGGCGCAGGCCCTGCGCGGCGTGGTCGCGCCATGCATAGGGCAAACCGCGCCAGGACAGCGCCACGCTGACATCGGTCAGCGGCACCTTCTCGGCGCCGAAGCGCCGCTTGTAATCCTGATTACCGATGCTGAGATCGAAGCGGCGAATGCCTTGCGCGTGCAGCGCGGCCATGGTGCGCTCAGTGACGAGCAGACCCGGCGAGCAGCTCGACCATGAATCGCCGGCGTGACTGATGCGCAGCAGGACATAGGTCGCGCCATGCTTGACGCCGAGCGCGGTGGCGACGACGCCTTCGTCGCATACCAGCGCCGAGACTATGGCGTAGCCTTCCGCGACGCCCTGGCGAACGACCTCGCGATAGAACCGCGCATGGGTCTCGTCGTTGAGGACGAAGGGCGAGCCGAGCTTTTGCATGCGCGCCTGTTGCTGCGCATCCATCACATCCAGCCTTTCATGCGCGCGCCCGACGTCCGCAGCGATCTCGAAGCGCGCGCCGGCATGGCGGCTGAAGACGCGCCAGCAGCGCGGCATCTGCAGGCGCTTGATCGCGGCCTGGTAGTCGCGATAGTCGTCGCCCATCAGCACGAGATTGCCATTGAGCGAGGAGGATCCGAGCCGCCCGAGCGACACCAGCGGATTGGGCCTGCCTCCGACCTGCGCCGGCATCTTCCTCAGGCGGAGCAGATCGAAACGATCGGGCAACGCGCGCAAAGCGTCGATCAGCGCCTCGTTGATCGCATCCGTCGCCTCTGCATCCAACGCAGCATCGAGCGCCAGGATCGGGGCATTGTTGTCGGAGACCCCGAGGTCTGCGAATTCGACGATGCGGATGCCACGCCTGATATGGCTGATCATCGGCACGATCGCGATGTCCTTGCCAGTGGCGACATCGAAGATCACGGCGATCAGCGGGGAGACGTCGCCAAACGCCCCGTACCAGGCGTCGAGCCAGTCAACATGCTGGAACGCGGTGCGGTGCCCGGTACTCAGGCGCGAGGCCACGTGCCGCCAGTCACGCGCGAAATCGATTGCGATTCCCGACGTGCTGGACACCTGGCCGTCTAGTTGCTCGACGCTGAGAAACGTCATTCCGCTGGACATACGACTACTGAATGTTTCCCGGTAGATTATGTTTTGCTGCAGACCACAAGCAACCTCGCCGCTTATCGTTAAGCCGGTGTCACCGGCGGTTTGGCTGCGACAAGCTGTCAGCGTTTCGGCTCGATCTGCTCGACGCATTGGAACCTTGCCAGGAAGTGCAGGCCGGCCACGGCAAGAGCGAACATGAACCAGATCGGATTCTGCCGTTCGAGCAGGAAGGTCTCGGTGGCTCCGTAGTACAGGCCGAACAACCACACGGTCAGGAACAGCTTGGCCAGTGCACCGCTGCGGCTGTGGGCCTGGGCCGTCTGGAAATTGCCGAGCGGTGCGACCACGAAGGCGAGGATCACGAGCATCAGCCCCGGCAGACCGATGGTGACCGCGAGGTCGAGATAGCTGTTGTGGCTGTGCGCTGCAGTCGTCGCCCATTCGGCGCCTTGCGCGGTCTGCCGCGCCGTCACGTCGTCCCAGAACGCCGCATAGCCGTGGCCGATGATCGGCTTCTCCGCGACGGCCGCGAGTGCGAACTCCCAGATCGCCGAACGGCCGGTGAAGGTGGGATCGAGCGGAAGCAGCCGGGTCATCGCCCCGAGCGCCGGGCTGAGGACGCTGCCGACCGTCAACAGGTTCATCAGGATCAGCGGCGCGAAACAGATGATCCGCTTCAGCCACAGGCTTGGGGTGACATAGACCAGCGAGGCGAGCGCGTAGATCGCAAGGCACAGCACCGAGGACGTCTTGCCGCCGGTGAAGATCAGGAAGATGCCGGCCAGCGCTGCGACCGCCGGCCCCATCACGAACGAGCCTACCGCGGACAGGTAGATGCCGACATAGACCAGGATCGTCATCACCGGCGAAGCGATGTTCTTGTGGGCAAAGCTGCCGCGCCAGTCGCCGGCAAGTTGCGGCTCGGTGATGTCGAGGGCCGTGTGGATCGAGTATTGCGGCGCGAGGAAGACGCCGAGATAGCAGAGCGCGAGCAGCACGAGCGCGGCGATACCGAGGCAAAAATTGAAGCTGCGCTGCGTCGGCGGCAACAGCGGCAGCAAGACGGCGAGCGTGGTCACGCTGGCCGCGAGCACGAACCGCTGGAGCGAAACGCCGCGGTTCTCGGAGAAGGCGATGTTGATCAGCAGCCAGCCGACGAGGCAGAGGTGCAACGGCGTCACCAGGGTCCTCAGCGACGGAGCGTCGGTGGCGGCGACGAGCAGGACCGCGACCGCAGCCAGGAGACCGAAGGAGATGTAGGTCAATGCCATGCGTCCGCCGACGACGGTGACGAGGTCGGGATTGCGCAGGTCCGGGAACGGATCGAGCGTGACCAGCACCAGCAGCAGCGCCGCGACGGCGACGAGGCAGCGCGCCGCGTGCGCGGCATTCAGCCTCGCGAGCCCATCGCGCAGGACGTGGCCGAACGACCAGGTCTCGACGTCGGTGATGTCGGCGGCGCTGCGATCCAAGCTGCAATCCATGGGCAGGTGGTGGGGCCGGAGAAGCTCCGGGTTCTAGCTCATCCCCGTTAACCATCCGTCAACCAGCACCGCGACGCTGGCGGACACTGGTGCCGGCGAGCCGCGCCGCACTCGTCCGGATTTGGCACCGGCTTAACGCTAATACACGAAACCGGCGTCGCGCAGACCTTCGCGGCAACGCTTCGACCGTAATGGGGATATCATCCGCAACAGCCGAGATTGCCCATGCTGGCGTTGGCAAGCGCTGCAGATGCGCCCTGGTTAACAGTCCATTAAAAGACGAGCCGCCGCTTGATCACCGCCGACGACGTTCTCGAACTTCCGGTTGCGCCGCGCGCGCCGGCGGGCCTGCGCCGCCTGCTGCCGGCGAATTCGGTCGCGGTGTCCGTCGTCATTCCCGCCAAGAACGCAGCGGCCTATGTCGGCGAAACCCTCGCGAGCGCACTGACGCAAGGCGATGTCGGCGAGGTGATCGTCGTGGACGACGGCTCGACCGACGATACCGTGGCAATCGTCCGCGCCATGCGCGATCCGCGGCTGCGCCTGTTGCACAACGACGCTGCCGGCGTGTCGGCGGCACGCAATCTCGGTGCCCGGCATGCGAGCGGCGAGTGGCTTCTCTTCCTGGATGCCGACGACCGCCTGCGGCCCGGTGCGGTCGCGGCGCTGCTGTCGGCGGCGCGCGGTGCTCCGCGCGCGATTCTCGTCTACGGCGACTACAATACGATCGATGGCGAAGGACGGCAGATCGGCCGGCGCGACCTGTTGAAGGGACGCCGCAAGCCGTCCGGCGACGTGCTGGTGCAGCTCACGGCCGGGAACTTCATCGTCAACGGTGGCATCGTGCTCACACGTGCGGACGCCTTCCGCGCCGTCGGCGGCTTCGACGTCTCGCTCAGATATTGCGAGGACTGGCATTGCTGGTGCCGGCTTGCAGCGATCGGCGAGTTCGCATTCGCGCCGAAGCTTCTGCTCGACTATCGCCTGCATACGTCGAACACGATGAACGCGGCGGTGCGGACCCCGCAGGATTTCCTGCCTGCGGTCGCGCGGGTCTTCGACGACGGGCTGATCCTGGCGCGACTCCCCGAGGGCGCGGCGAGCGGATTGCGCCAGGCCGCCGAGATTCACCTCGTCACCTATTCGGCGATGCAAGCGGTTCGCTTCGGCAGATATCGCGAAGCCTTCGCCTATCTCGCGATGATCGGCCGCCTGTCGCTCGGATCGCTGCCACGCGCCGCGATCAGGGTCGCGCTCGCCCGTTTCGGCATCTAGTCCGCCGCCGCGGCATCAGGACACGATCTTCGAGGCCTCGTAGGGCCTCGGCTCGAGCCCGAAGGCCGCCAGGGCCGCGCCAAGCGCAACCATCACGGGATGCATCGCGACGACTGCCTTCGACGACCTCAGCGAGGCTGCGGCGCGAACCAGCGACAGCGGCACCCGCCCGAGCATCTGCGCGAACACCCGCGCACGCGCCGCCGAAGTCTGGGCGGCCTTGTACTGCACACGATAGTTGATCGCACCGATGCGCAGGCCGCGCTTTGCGATCCAGCCGAGGCTGGTGCGCTTGTGCGGCACGGTCTCGGTGATGACGGCCTCCGCCGTCCAGTGGAACAGCATGCCGGCATCCCGGCACCGCACGAAGAAATCGCAATCGCCGCCGCCGAGAAAATTGAAGCGCAGGTCGAACGCGGGACGATCGAACCGTTCGAAGGCGGCACGCGTGATCAGACAATTGCCGCACCCATAGATCAGCGGCACCGCTCCGCTGTAGTCGTAGGCGGGACAGAAGGCGGGATGACGCGAAAGCCAGGGCTTGCTGTCGTCGTCGAAGACCGGCAGCACCGGCCCGCCGACCACGTCGGCACCGGTCGCCTCCGCAGTGCGGACCATCAGTTCGAGCCAGTCGGGCGAGGCGATCTCGTCGTCGTCGATCATCAGGAAACGGGTCGCGGCGGGAAACAGCCCCTGCGCCGTCTCGAATGCGGCGTTGATCGCCTGGCAGTTCCCCTGCCGCTTCTCGACGAGGCAGACGCCCTGGAGCCGGCCATCGGCGAGATACTCAGCGGCGACCGGCGCGCTCTCGCGCCGCGCAGCATCGTTCTCGACCATGACGACGGCAAAGGAGCGGGGTGTACGCTGGCTCGCCAGCGAGTCCAGGGTCAGCCGCAGATGCTGCGGGCGCCGGAAGCAGGGAATGCAGACGACAATGCCGACCGACAGATCGATGACGCGGGAGCTCGCCACGATCTCCCGGTTGGGATCGCGCACGACATCCGAGATGCGCGTGGCGGACAGGTCTGTCGGGATCAATGTCATGACGTCCTAGATGGCCGAGATATGTTGAGAAAGCCCTGCTTCGATCGCGCGGATCGGCCTCGTGCCGCGATGGCACGTCGCTGCGGGACAGATGCGTGCCAAAATGACCGATCGGCGCGCGGCGCATCCGCCACGCCATCCCGGCGATCTCCAGTCATCCTGACACGACACCATGCACTTAACCGCCTTCGCGTGTTTCTGCCGCAAAACCTCGCACGCGTGCTAGTGCAATTCGTGGTCCAGTGCGCCGTCCACGTCTCGACATGAACAATGCCGTAGTTAACGCCCATACGCATTAACCCGGCCGTAAGCACTGCGATCAGTGAGACGGCGCGGCATCGGATTTGCTCTTCGGGCGAGCGAGTCTTTTCCTGTAAATTTGAATAGAACAAGCGCGGCCAGAAAATCATGAACAAGCCAGCCACGATCGACTTCGCGACAGCCACGGCAATCAATGTCTCCGCGGCCACAACACCCACCCAGGCGCTCCATGATCTCGTCCCCGGCGAGGCCCGCGACAGCCTGCTCGCCGTCCACGACGTGCTGTGCCGCGAGCTGCCGCAGGACCGGCTCGCCATCTATGAGGCCGGCGGCGGCTCGTGCAGCGTCCTGCCACCGGAATTGCTGAGCCGGAGCAAGGTCACCGTCGTCGATATCGATGAGGACCAGGTCCGCAACAACACCTACGCCGACGAGGCGATCCTCGGCGACGTCCAGACCTACAGCTTCGGGCGCGAGACCTTCGATCTCGTGATCTGCTACAACGTCATCGAGCACCTGCCGAACGTCGACGCCGCGCTGCTGAATTTCCGTGACGCGCTCAAGCGCGGCGGGATGATCCTGATCGGCGCGCCCAATCCGCGCTCACTCTCCGGAGTCGTCACCAAGTATTCGCCGCACTGGTTTCACGTCTGGTTCTACCGGCACATCCGCGGCATCAAGGACGCCGGACTGCCCGGCGAGCCGCCGTTCCCGACGTTCTTCCATCCGCTGGTGACGCTGCCCCGGCTCGAAGCTTTCGCGACCGCCAACGGCCTCGAGATGATCTATCGACGCGAGGTGGAGAGCCCGCGCTACCCCGAGATGCGCCGGCGCAAGCCGTTGTTCGCGGCCCTGGTCGACGCCGGCGCCGCGGTGCTCAACGCCGTGCTGCCGCGCGGCACCGACGTCCGTCGCGGCGACTATCATGTCATCCTGCGGAAGCGCTGACGGCCATGACCCGTGCCCGGCCCATCGCTGGACGAGCGGCAGCGCGCGGCCACGTTGCGCGCGGTAACGAATCGTTAATCCCTGGAAGATCCCGGTATCGCGAGCGTCACGAGGACGCGCGTAGGGGTGGCAGGCGCTTAAACGCTTTGTTTGCCATTTCCGTGAATAGTCCCTCAGCGAGTATGGTTAATTTTCCCTGTTGCGTTGATTGGGCACCCATATGCCGGGTGCGTGGCGTAAAGCGAAGAGTAACCCCTCAGCCCGCGGCAGTTGGAATGAAAGCTGGGGATCATGCTTGACTATAGCCAGCCGATCGATCGAGCCGGACCGGAGGTCCCGCAACGGAAGCCTCAGGCCGGCTTCAACGTGCTCGAGCTCGTCAATTTGCTCTGGCGGCGAAAGGTCGCGATCGCCGCGGCCGCCCTGCTCGGCGCGACGCTCGCGGTCGTCGCCGGCAAGAGCGTGACGCCTCGCTACACCGCCACCGCTCAGCTCTATGTCGACCCGCGCGAGCTCCAACTCGTCGACCGCGAACTCACGCCCCGCGCCCAGGACATCTCCGGCATGTCCATGGTGGTGGAGAGCCAGGCGCGCCTGATCACCTCCAACAGCGTACTGCTCCAGGTGATTCAGCAGGCAGGTCTCGACAAGGATCCGGAATTCGGAGGCGGCGACGGCAGGAGCCTGATGTCGTCGCTGCTCGGCCTGATCGGCCTGCACCCCCGCGCGCCATCCGCCGCGGAGAAGAATGAAGTGCAGCTTGCTGCGCTCGACGCATTGAACAAGCACATCACCGTCCGCAAGACCGAGAAGAGCTTCATCGTCGACATCGAGGTCTGGTCGACGGATCCCGCGAAAGCGGCGATGCTGGCCAACACGCTGACCAATGCCTACCTCGCCGAATCCCGCAACTCGCAGGCGTCGGCCGCACGACGCGCGACCAACGATCTCTCCAGCCGCCTGAAGGAGCTGCGCGACCGGCTGCGCAACGCCGAGACTGCGCTTGCCACCTACAAGGCCCAGAACAATTTCGTCGGCACCCAGGATGCGCTGATCAGCGACCAGCAACTCTCCGCCAGCAACCAGCGGCTTTCCGCGGCCCGTGCGGCGACGATGGATGCGCAGGCACGGCTCGACCAGATCGCGGCGAGCCGGCGCACGGCCACGGATGCAGGTGCGATCCCCGAGGCGCTGCAATCGCCGACGATCGCGAATCTGCGCGCGCAATATGCCGATGCCCGCAAGAAATATGCGGAGCAGGCCGGCGAGCTCGGGCCGCGCCATCCGGCGCTACGCCAGACCGAGAAGCAGGTCGAGGACCTCAAGCGTACCATCAACGAAGAGATCGACCGCTTCGCCCAGTCCGCCAAGAACGATTTGACGCGCGCCCGCGATTTCGAAGCCTCGCTCAACCGGGCACTGGAGGCCCAGAAGCGGCAGAGTGTCCAGCTCAGCCAGGCCGCCGTGCGCCTGCGCGAGCTCGAGCGCGAAGCCGATGCCAGCCGCGACGTCTATCAGTCCTTTCTCAAGCGCTCCCGCGAGACCGAGGAGCAGGAGAGCCTGAACACGTCGGCGGCCCGCGTCATCGGCGAGGCGACGGTGCCGCAGCGGCGCTCGTTCCCGCCCGCGATGAGCTTGTTCGCCATGATCGGCTTCATCTTCGGCGCGATCGCGGCCTCGAGCTGGTTCGTCGCGGTCGAGTTGCTATTCACCGGCGCGATCGCACCGGCGCCGGCGCCTGCCCGTCCACAGCGCGCGCCGGCGCCGGATGCAGATGCAATGAGAGCTCCGCAGCGCGCACCCCCGCCGGAGGCGTCGCCGCCTCCGCCCGCCTCGCGGGTTCCGGAAGTTGAACAGATTCCGCCGGAACTTGCCGCGCCCCCGCTCCAGCCTTCGATGGTCGAAAAGCCCGTGATCGAGAAGCCGCTGATCGCACGATTCCAGGAGGCCGACGTCATCCACACGCTCGGCGCCATCCTCGCTACGGGCGGCGGCGTCGACCTCACGCGGCTGGGTTGGCCAACGCTCCGCCCCGGCTTTCCCCTGACGACACTGCTCAACGCCTGGCGTGACATGCGCGCGGCGGTCGTCCGGCGCGCCGGCGGCAAGGCGATGCCGGTCATCGCGCTCGTCGGTGCCGGCGAGACCACCGGACGTAACGTGACCACGCTGAATTTCGCGCTGGCCGCTGCCCGCGACGGCGCCCGCGTGCTGATGATCGATGCCGACCATCAGGCACGCTCGCTTTCGAACAAGGTCAGCCGTCCCAGCAAGAGCGAACCGAGCAGGCTCGGATGGCTCTCGATCGGCAACAAGGACGCACGCGAGATCAAGACGGTCAACGGCATCTCGGTACTGCCCGCCGCGGAGGGCGATGCCGACAAGGCTGCCGCCGCGATCCGCAAGGCGATTGCGCAGGCCCGTTCCGCCGGCGGCTATGATCTCGTGATCCTCGACGGCCCAGCGATGCCGCTCTCGGCCGGCGGCCGCAAGCTGCTCGACGACACCGACTCGCTGGTGGCCGTGCTGCCGACCAGCCTCGACGTCAACGACAGCCTGGAAGAGATCCTGGCCGCGCTCGGCCCCGCCGAGCGCAAGCTCGTCGGCGTCGTGCTCGACGAGCTCACCCCTGCAATCCAAACGCGCCATCGAGGCAGACAATATGCTTGAGCGCCGCGTCAACCTCGACGGACGGGCAGCGACTGCCGAGGTGCCGAGAATCACCGTGGGCGGGCTTCGCATGGCCGCGCTCGACCTGGAAGCCACCGCCGATTTCATGATCGAGGCGACCGATCCTGACAGTCGCATCGGCCGTCCGCTGTTCCTGACCTCGGCCAATGGCGAGGTGCTGGCACGCTGCTCGACCGAGCCGCAGACCGAGCGGCTGTTCCGCGCCGCCGACCTGATCAACGCCGACGGTCAGCCTCTGGTCGCGGCCTCGAAGCTGCAATCCTGGTTCCCACTGCCGGAGCGCGTTGCGACGACGGACCTGTTTCATATCGTTGCGCGCAAGGCTGAGGCCGTCGGCCGCACGTTCTACATGTTCGGCGCAAGCGAGGCCGAGAACGCCGCCGCGGTCGACAACGTTCAGAAGATGTATCCCAAGCTCAAAATCGTCGGACGCAGCCACGGCTATCTGCGAGGCGAGGCGCTGCGTGCCAAGGTGGAGGAGATCAACGCCCTGGCGCCGGACTATCTGTGGGTCGCGCTCGGCGTGCCCAACGAGCAGGCATTCGTGAAGGAGTTTTCGGCGCATCTGACCAATGTTGGCGTCATCAAGACATCCGGGGGCCTGTTCAACTTCTTGTCCGGGAGCCGTTCCCGCGCGCCGCAATGGATGCAGAAGATCGGGCTCGAATGGGCCTGGCGCACCTTGCTCGAGCCACGCCGTCTGCTGTGGCGCTATTTGACCACCAACCCCCGCGCGCTCTATCTTCTCCTCAGCCGCAACCGCCCTATCCGCTAGAAGAAGAGCAGAAGACGACATGACCGACAGACCGACCGTCCTCGTCACCGGGGGTGCGGGCTATATTGGCTCGCATGCGTGCCGCGCATTAACCGCCGCCGGCTATCAGCCCGTCGTTTATGACAATCTCTCGACAGGTCATCGCAGCTTCGTCTCCGGCCCGCTGGTGACGGGCGATCTGCTCGATGGCGCGGTGCTGGCGCGCGCTTTCGCCGACCACAAGGTCACGGCGGTGATGCATTTTGCGGCGGCGAGCCTCGTCGGGGAGTCCATGACCGACCCGCAGAAATACTACATCAACAACGTCCAGGGCACGTTGTCGCTGTTGCAGGCCATGCGCAACGCGGGCTGCCATCGCATCGTGTTCTCCTCGACCGGCGCCGTCTACGGCAACGCCGATTCCAAGGCGCTCCCGGAAGACTTCCCCTGCGCGCCGATCAATCCATACGGCGCATCGAAGCTGATGATCGAGCGCATGCTCGCCGACTACCGCACCGCCTACGGCTTTGGTGCCTTCTGCCTGCGCTATTTCAATGCCAGCGGCGCCGATCCGGCCGGCGGGATCGGCGAGCTGCGCGACAACGAAACCCATCTCATTCCACGCGCCATGATGGCGCTTCAGGGACATGTCGACTTCGCGGTGTTCGGCGACGACTACGACACACCCGACGGCACCGCGATCCGCGACTACATCCACGTCACGGACCTTGCTGCCGCGCACGTCGCGGCACTGAAGCTTCTGGAACAAGGGCATGCCGGCGGCAGCTTCAATCTCGGCACCGGTTCCGGCTTCTCCGTACGCGAGATCCTCGACGCGATCAGGCAGGAGGCCGGGCGCGAGGTGCCGCACAGCGTCAAGCCGCGCCGCGCCGGCGACCCCACCTATCTGGTCGCGGATCCTTCCGCCGCGAGAAACGTGCTGAACTTCGTGCCGCGCCACTCCGATCTACCCACGGTGATCCGCACGGCCTGGGCCTGGCACCAGAAGGCGCATCCGTTCAGATCGCGCTAGGCGACCGTATTGCAGCTTGCCGACGGGCACCTTAAGCCGCTAAAGGGAATGAAGAGACTATGAAAACCCGCGCCGGCCGCTTTTCCGGCCGCCGGGTGCTTATGGTATGGCCGCCGATGGAGCGGCATACGTGGCTGCGCGACGCGCCGTTCTTCAAAGCTTCAGGACCACGACCGCGTGCGCGCATCGGCCTGCTTTCAGGCGCGACAAGGAGCACGGAGCGAATGCATCAGGCCGCAAGCCTGCAATTCGAGCGCGTGGTGAACGAATTCGCCCGCTGGCTCGCCGTGCCCGAGGACGAACGGTCGCCGGCGCCGGCCTGGTGGTGGGGCCCCGCGATCGCGGTGCGCCACGCGCACGAGCCGATGCCAGGTGCATGGTCGCGCACGCTCGGACTCGGCGACGGATCGACCTTTGCCGACGGAGCGTGCCTGCTTCTCGCCCTGTTCGAGGATCAGACCTCACTGCCATGGCCGGACGATTTTCCGCGCAAGGCGGAACGCGAGGCCGACGAGTCCCGTGAGCTGCACCCGCTGCCGTCAGACGACAGCGCCTTTCAACCGTAACGCCGCGGCCTCCTCGGCGACCGGATCCCGCTCCGGCTGGAGCGGCGGCGCGACGGGCAGCACCATCGGCCGCAGCAACTCCGCGATCTGCCGCGCCGGCAGCGGCTTGGAGATGAGGAAGCCCTGCATCTCGTCGCAGCCATGGGTCCGCAGGAACGCCTCCTGCTCGGCATTCTCGACGCCTTCGGCGACGACGGTCATGCCGAGTGCCTTGCCCATGCTGATGATCGCCTGTGCAATCGCCTGGTCCTCCGAATCCTGCGGCAGGTCGCGCACGAAGGAGCGGTCGATCTTGATGGTGTCGATCGGAAAGTGCTTCATCAGCGACATCGACGAATAGCCGGTGCCGAAATCGTCGATGGCGAGGCGGATGCCGCGGCTCTGGATGGAGTCGAGGACTTTGAGCGCACGACCGACATTGTGCATCATCATGCTCTCGGTGACCTCCAGCTGGAGCAGCACAGGCGACATGCCGCTGGCGGCCAGCGCTTCGTCGACGTCCTGCAACAGATGCTCGTCGACAAACTGGCGTGGCGACAGGTTGACCGCCATCGACAGCGGCAACAGGCCGTGCCGCTGCCAGGCCATGGCTTGCGCGCAGGCCTCATTCAGCACCCAGCGGCCGATCGGCACGATCAGCCCGGTTTCCTCCGCAAGCGGAATGAATTGCGCCGGCGAGACATTGCCGAGATCGGGATGAGCCCAGCGCAGCAGCGCTTCGACCCCCGTGATCTGGCCGGTCCCCATGTCCACCTTGGGCTGGTAGTTCAGCGAGAACTGCTCGCGCTCCAGCGCGCGGCGTAGTGCGCTCTCGAGCGACAGCCGTTCGATCGACTGCGTCTTCACTTCGTTGGAGAAGAAGCGATAGCCGTTCTTGCCGTCTTCCTTGGCGAGGTACATCGCCATGTCGGCGTTCTTGGTCAGCGTCTGCGCGTCGGAGCCGTTGGCCGGATACATCGCGATGCCGATGGAGGCCGTCGTGTGGCACTCGTGGCCGGCCACCTCCATCGGCTCGGCAAGCGTCGCGAGCAACCCCGTCGCAATGCGCTGGACATCGTCGATCTCGCCGCACCGATCGAGGATCACCACGAACTCGTCGCCGCCGAGCCGCGCCACCACGTCGCTGGCCCGCAGCGCACCGCGCAACCGGTTCGCGACTTCGAGCAGGAGCAGGTCGCCGGCCTCGTGACCCAGCGAATCGTTGATGACCTTGAAGCGGTCGAGATCGATGAACAGCACCGCAAAGCGGTGATCGCGACGTTGCGCGGCGTCGATCGCCGCGTGCAGCAGCTCGTTGAATGTCTCGCGGTTCGGCAGGTCTGTCAGGCTGTCATGCGAGGCCAGATACTCGATCCGCTCGTCTGCCCGCTTCTTCTCGTCGGCGCGATCGAAATTCTCCATCGCGAAGGAGACGTTGTCGGCGAGGCGCTGCAACAGCTCGACGAATTCGGGCGTGAAGGTGGCCGGTTCGGTCGACATGTAGATCATGACGCCGACGGCCTGGTCGTGCGCGATGAGCGGAAACGCGGCGCCCGATCGCGCTCCGTCCCCACGGACGATGGCATGGAAGACACGGACCCGGTCGTCGTTGAGATAGTCGTTGCTGATGCAGGGCTGGCGCGTCCGGAACGCCGTGCCGCTCATCCCGCGCCCTTCCGGCCGCTCGGGATCGATGGAGAGACGGACGTTGCGCGTGGTGTCGGCGGACGGACCGGCGGTGGCGACAATCTCGAGCTGGTCTGTGCCGGCCCTGGCCAACGCAATCGTGGTCGAGGTGAACTTGGCGCCGTTCGATGCCGCAAGGCAGACGAGGTCGAACAGCTCGGCGCGCGACTTCGCGCGCATGATCGCCTCGTTGGTCGCACTCAGGGCCGCGAACATGCGCGTCAGACGCTCCTTCTGCGCCTCGGTGCGGACTTTCTCCTCGGCGCGATCGAAATTGTCGAGTGCAAAGGAGACGTTCTCCGCCAGCCGCTCGAGCAGCTCGACCAGGTCGGGGGTGAACGTATCCTCTTCCAGCGCGAGGAAGAGCAGAATGCCGACCGCCTTGTCGCCCGCCCTCAGAAGCGGGAAGCTCGCCGCAGCACGCGTTCCATCCTCGATGGCCTTTGTGCGCCAGTATGCCGACCGCGGCTCGTTCAGATAGTCGTTCATGACACTGGGCCGGCAGGTTCGGAGCGACGTGCCGATGATGCCCTCGCCCTCGGGATGGCCGGCGGAAATGTTACAGGTCCGTCCGGCCATGCGCTCCTTCAGACGCCCCTTGACCGCAACGACTTGAACGAGCTCGCGCTCCTCATCGATGATGCCGATCGTCGCCGAGGCAAAGAGATCGCCGAGCACAGCTGCCTGGCAGGCCGCCTCGAACAGCTCCTCGCGTGTCTTGGCGCGCATGATGGCTTCGTTGGTTGCGCTCAGCGCCTCGAACATGCCGCTCAGACGATTGCGCTGCTTGTCCGCTCGCGCCTTCTCGTCGGCGCGGTCGAAACTTTCGAGGGCGAAGGCGACATTGGCCTGAAGCCTGCACAGCAGCTCGACGAGCTCCGGCGTGAAGGTGCCACGCTCCGGAGAGTTGAACAGAAAGACGCCCTCCACCCGGTCGCCGTTGAGCAGCGGCAACGCCGCGGAGGATGCGATGCCGTTGCGGCGGGCGCTGGCCTGCCAAGGCGCGATGCGATCATCAGCGAGCACGTCGTTGCTGACAGCGGGCTGGCAGGTGCGGAACGCCGTGCCCGTCAGCCCGCGCCCCTCGGGCACCCGGTCGGAGGTGGAGAACGTGAAGTTGCGAACCTGATCCGCATTCGGTCCGTAGCAGGCGACGACGCGGAGCAACTCCGCCCGACGATCGACCAGCGCGATGGTGGCCGAGGTGAACTTGGCTCCCTTCGCGGTCGCCTCGCAAACGAGGTCGAACAGCTCGGACCGCGACCGTGCACGCAGGATTGCCTCGTTGGTGGCGCTGAGCGCCGCATACATTCGCGCCAGGCACTCTTCTTCCGCGGCGATCCTGGCTTTCTCGGTCTCGCGGCCGAAATTCTCGATCGCGAACGAGACGTTCTCCGCCATGCGCAGCAGCAGCGCGACGATCTCCTCGTCCTTGGCCCAGGAGCGGCTGATGAAGAACAGCAGCACGCCGACGCTTTCGCCGCGCTTGATCAGCGGCGCGACGACGCAGGCGGCAACGCCGGTGTCGACGTTGGCCTGCTCCCATGGCGAGCCCCTGGTGCGGCTCGCGAGATCGTCCTCGACGATGGCTTTCTGCGTCCGGAACACCTCGCCGGAGATGCCCTTGCCATAGGGATTCTCCGGATCGATCGAATAGCGCGCCTGGGTGACCAGTTCGAGGTTCTGTCCGGTTGCGGCGACCGGAATCATCCAGTGCGAATCCGGCTCGCGAAGCAGGACGATGGTCGCCAACGACTTGCCGCTGTGGACCGAGGCATCGCACACGAGCTGGTACAGCTCCTGCTCGGTCTTGGCGCGCAGGATGGCTTCGTTGGTGGCGCTGATGGCACCGAACATGCGGTTGAGCCGCCGTGTCGCCCGCTCACTTGCCTGCCGTGCGGTCTCGCGCGCGAAATTATCCAGCGCATAGGAAATGTTCGCCGACATGCGTTCGAACAGCGACACCATCTGCTCGCTCAGCGAATTGGCTTCGCTGCGCGTCACGTACAATACGCCGACGCTCTTGCCGTTGCAGAGCAGCGGCAGCGCCGCGGCCGCACCGATGCGAGCCTTGGCGGCGCCCTCGCGCCACGCCAACGAGCGCGGATCGTTCAGATAGTCGTTGCTGATGCACAGCTTCTGATCGCGGAACGCCTCGCCGCCGACACCGGATCCTTCAGGCGTGCCGGCTTCCGTCGTGATCACAATCGAACGGAGCCGCGGAATGTCATCGCCACAGCCGGCCGCATAGCGCAGCCGCCGGCCGTCCGGCTCCACCAGGAACACGGCAACGGCCAGAAAATCCCCGCTCGAAAATCCGGCGTCGCAGACCTTCTGGTACAGCTCGTCCGGCGATCTCGCGTAAAGGATCGCTTCATTGATGGCGCTCAACGCCGCAAAGGTGCGCGCGAGTGTCGTCGGCACGATCTCAGCTCCCGGGCATTTCTGCCTATTTCTCCCGGTGACTTTATCAGCGGCGATCGCCTAAGTGGTCGTTATTGCGCACCGCAAACCGTCGATCAAAGTGAACGAGCAGCGAACGAGCAACGCAAAACTGCGGGAAACGCCGCCGCGCGGGCCGAATCATCGGTCAAAGGCGCGTTCTCTCTACGAATTTGCAGCCCTGCGATGGTTTACGGGAGATTGATATCGCTCCTGCGCTTTGAGACGATGACACCCAACAAGCAGCCTGTTACGGGCACCAAGCCGAGGGAACGCCATGCCGATCGTCAGGGCCGATCGCCTCACGCGCATCAGCGTCGCCCTGCGTGAGTACAGGCTCGACGCCGTGCTCGATCTGGCCTGACGGCATCAGGAGAACAGCAGCATGAATCGGCAGATGGTATTGGTCGGATTCCTCCAGGCGCAGAACTGCACGAACCTGCCGAGCTCCTGGCGGCATCCTGACTCGCGCAGCGATTCGATGTCGGCGGACTATTATCAGGAGATCGCCAGGATACTGGAATCCGGCAAGTTCCACATGGCCTTCTTCGACGACCGCCTGGCGATGCCGGACCGCTACGGCAACGACCACGCCCACACCGTCGAATACGGCATCCGCTGCGTGAAGATGGATCCGCTGATCGTGCTGACCACGATGGGCATGGTCACCGAGAAGCTCGGCCTGGGCGCGACCTGCTCGACCACGTATTATGAGCCCTTCGACGTCGCGCGCCGCTTCGCAACGCTCGACCTGATGTCGGGCGGGCGCGCCGGCTGGAACGTCGTCACCTCGCTCAATGACGGCGAGGCGCTCAACATGGGCCGCGACTCCCATCCTGAGCATGATTCCCGTTACGACCGTGCCGACGAGTTCATGGAGGTCGTGCTCGGCCATTGGGACACCTGGGAAGACGGCGCGCTGATCATGGACAAGCAAAGCGGTCGCTTCGCCGATCCGACCAGGGTGAAGCGGCTCGACCACAAGGGGCCGGCCTTCAGGTCGCGCGGGCCGTTCACCGTTCCGCGTTCGCAACAGGGCCATCCCGTGATCATCCAGGCCGGCGCATCGGGCCGTGGCCAGCGCTTCGCAGGGCGCTGGGGCGAGGTGATCTTCACCGCCGCGCGCAATCTCGCCGCCGCCAAGGACGGCTATGCCGCCGTGCGCAACGAAGCGGCAGCGGCCGGCCGCGACCCTGACCAGATGTTCCTGTGCAATCTGACCACGCCGGTCTGCGCCGCAACCAAGGCTGAGGCCGAAGACAAGATGGCGCTGATCAACAAGCTGCCGCTCCAGATCGACGCGCTGTCGCTGCTCGCCGAAGCACTCAACTACGATTTCGCATCCAAGGATCTCGACGAGCCGCTGACGACAGAGGAACTGAAGAGCATGCAGGGCATCCTGGGCATCCGCGACGGCGTGTTGAAGGCGTCAGGCAAGAGCAACCCGAGCGCGCGCGACTTCGTCACCTTCTCCGGCCGCGGGCAAGTGCAGGACGCGATGGTCGGCGGTCCCAAGGAGATCGCGGACAAGCTGGAGGAGATGTTCGTCGAGCGCGGCTGCGATGGCTTCGTCATCGCCGCAACCTACGTGCCCGGCTCCTACGCCGATTTCGTCAAGCATATCGTACCAGAGTTGCAGCGTCGCGGCCTGTTCCAGACGGACTATCGCGGCAGGACGCTACGGGAAAATCTCGGGCTCGAGCGGCCGGCTGCCGGCGCCTGGAAAGTGCAGCCGCGCGAGGCTGCGGAATAACGAGGAGAAGACATGCGCTGGCTGAAATTCACCGCCTCGGGCAAGACGTCCTGGGGGATCGTCGAAGGCGACCGGGTGATCGCGGTCGATGGCGATCCTTTCGCCGGATGGCAGCGCACCTCGCGGATGCTGCCGCTGTCCGAGGTCAAGATCGAACTGCCGCTGATCCCGCGCACCTTTTATTGCGTCGGCTTGAACTATCTGAAGCACCTCAAGGAAGCCGCCGACAAGCGCGGCGAGGTGCCGGCCGTCCCCGACAGGCCCGAGATCGGCTATCGCGCGCAGAACGCGCTGATCGCCCATGACGAGGAGGTCGTGATTCCCTCCTTCGCGACGGACAAGATCCACTACGAGGGCGAACTCGTCGTCGTCATCGGCAGGAAGGTGAAGCATCTCACCGAGCAGAACGCGATGGATTGCGTGTTCGGCTACACCATCGGCAACGACGTGAGCGAGCGCAGCTGGCAGAAGGCGGACCGCAGCCTGTGGCGCTCCAAGAATGCCGACACGTTCAAGCCGATGGGGCCGTGGATCGAGACCGAAGCCGATCTCGAAAGAATGGAAACGATCGTCCGCGTCAACGGCAAGGAGACCAACCGCTTTGCGACCGCCGACATGATCTTCGGCGTGGTGCCCTTCCTGGTCGAACTGACGAGGTATTTCACGCTGTGGCCCGGCGACGTGATCTGGATGGGCACCGACGGCGCCTCGCCGGATATCAAGCACGGCGACGTCGTGGAGGTCGAGATCACGGGCGTCGGGACGTTGCGCAACAGGTTCGTGCGGGAGGAGCGGTAGGCTGACCTCCCCTGCGGCATGTCTCGCAAGTCAGAACGGCAACGCCACGCCCGTCTTGATCTCCTTCAGCACGACATTGCTGCGGACGTAGCGGATGCCGGGGATGCGGAACATGAACTCGTCGAGGAAGCGATTGTAGGCGGCCATGTCCTGCACGACGACGCGCAGATGATAGTCGGCGTCGCCCGTGGTCGCAAAGCACTCCAGCACCTCGCGGCGCGTCGTGACACTGGCCACGAATTCGTCGACGAACTTCGCGTCATGCCGCTCCAGCGAGACGTGGAGGATGGCCGACATCGCAAAGCCCGCCTGCTCTCGCGCGACCAAGGCCGCATAGCCGCGAATGACGCCGCTGTCCTCCAGGGCCCGGACCCGGCGCCAGCAGGCCGAAGTGGACATGCCGACCTCATCGGCCAGCTGCTGGTTGGTGGCACGGCCGTCCCTCTGGAGATGGGCGAGAATCCTGGTGTCCTGCTCTTCGATCATGCATACCCTCAAAGCGACAGTTTCTACCATATTCGGACACCTAATGCAAAATTCTACCGAATTTTCGATTTGCACGGGATAAATAGGTAAGACCTACCAGCGACCCGGGCATAACCTTCCATCATCCGACAGGATGCCGCACGAGGTCCGCCATGGACGCCATTCCGTCACTTGATAGTTACGAGCTCTCCGACCGCTACGAGCGCCAGGAGGGCCGCGTCTTCCTCACAGGCACGCAGGCCATCGTCCGCGTCGCGCTCGATCAGGCGCGCCGGGACCGTACGGCCGGGCTCAATACCGCCGGCTTCATCTCCGGCTATCGCGGCTCTCCGCTCGGCGGCGTTGACCTCGAACTGTGGCGCATCCAGGAACGGCTCAAACGGGACCGCATCGAATTTCTTCCGGCCGTCAACGAAGACCTCGCGGCGACAGCGGTGCTGGGCTCGCAGCAGGTCGAAACGCAAGCCGACCGCGACGTCGACGGCGTGTTCGGGCTCTGGTACGGCAAGGGGCCCGGCGTCGATCGATCCGGCGATGCGCTCAAGCACGGCAACGCCTATGGCTCCTCGCCGCATGGCGGCGTTCTGGTGGTCGCCGGCGACGACCACGGCTGCGTGTCATCCTCGATGCCGCACCAGTCGGACGTCGCCTTCATGAGCTGGTTCATGCCGACGCTGCATCCGGCCGATGTCGGCGAATATCTCGCGTTCGGCGAATATGGCTACGCGCTGAGCCGCTTCTCCGGCATGTGGGTCGGCTTCAAGGCGATTTCGGAGATCGTGGAATCAGGCGCCTCCGTCGCGCTGCGCCCGCCCCGCGACTTCCGCACGCCCGACTTCACGCCGCCGCCCGGCGGCCTGCACTATCGTTGGCCCGACCTGCCGGGCTCGCAGATCGAAGAACGGCTGGAAGCGAAGAAGCACGCGGTCTACGCCTTCGCCAAGGCCAACCCGATCGACAGGCACATCTACGACATTCCGAACGCCACCTACGGCATCGTCACCACTGGCAAGGCGCATCTCGATCTGATGGAAGCACTGCGGCTGATGGGCCTCGACGAAGCGGCCTGCCGGAGCATTGGAATCGACATCTACAAGGTCGGCATGGTCTGGCCGCTGGCGCTGCATGACGCCATGGACTTCGTGAAGAGCAAGCGCGAGATCCTCGTGGTCGAGGAGAAGCGCGGCATCATCGAGAGCCAGTTCAAGGAGTATTTCTACGACTATCCCGGCGACAAGCCCGAGCGCATGGTCGGCAAGCACGACGAGCGAGGGACAAGGCTGATCTCCTGGATCGGCGAATTGTCGCCGCGGGCGCTCGCGGACGTGCTCGCGCGCCGGCTCGATCCGATGTTTCCGGGCCTCAATCTCGCTGCGCGTGCAGCCGCCTTGATGCCGGAAGCGGCGCGCACCATCAACGTCAGCGGCGCAACGCGAACGCCGTATTTCTGCTCGGGATGCCCGCACAACACCTCGACGAAAGTGCCGGAGGGATCCAAGGCCCTCGCCGGTATCGGCTGCCATTTCATGGCGAGCTGGATGGACCGCGAGACCTCCTCGCTGATCCAGATGGGCGGCGAGGGCGTGAACTGGGCGGCATCGTCGAGATTCACCGGCAACAAGCACGTGTTCCAGAATCTCGGTGAAGGCACCTATTATCACTCCGGCTCGATGGCGATCCGGCAGGCGATCGCAGCCAGGGCCAACATCACCTACAAGATCTTGTTCAACGATGCCGTGGCGATGACTGGCGGCCAGCCGGTCGACGGCCCGGTCAGCGTGCATGCCATCGCCCACAGCGTCCGCGCCGAGGGCGTGGCGCGTATCGCGTTGGTGTCGGATGATCCCGCACAGTTCTCGCCTGGCGACCTGCCGACCGGCGTCACCATCCACCCCCGCGAGGAGATGAATGCCGTGCAGCGCGAGCTGCGCGACGTCTCCGGCGTGTCGGTCCTGATCTATCAGCAGACCTGCGCCACCGAGAAGCGACGCCGCCGCAAGCGCGGGCAGATGGCCGATCCCAAACGCTTCGCCTACATCAACGACCTCGTCTGCGAAGGCTGCGGCGACTGCTCGGTCGAATCCAACTGTCTCAGCGTCGAGCCGAAGGAGACGCCGCTCGGCCGCAAGCGGCAGATCAACCTGTCGGCCTGCAACAAGGATTTCTCCTGCCTCAACGGCTTCTGCCCGAGTTTCGTGACCGTCGAAGGCGCGACGCGCCGGAAGAAAAGCGCGAGCCGGATCGACGCGGTCGGCCGCGCGGCCTCACTACCCCTGCCCACGCCCGCAACGCTCGAGCGACCCTACGATCTGCTGGTGACCGGCGTCGGCGGCACCGGCGTGATCACGGTTGGCGCGCTGATCGGCATGGCTGCACATCTCGAACGCCGCAGCGTCTCGGTCCTGGACTTCACCGGCTTTGCGCAGAAATTCGGTCCGGTGCTGAGCTACATCCGCCTCGCCGCCAGCCCCGACGCGTTGCATCAGGTCCGGATCGATCAGGGCGCGGCCGACGCGCTGATCGGTTGCGACCTCGTCGTCAGCTCCTCGCCGAAGGCGTCCGGAACCTACCGGAAAGGCACGCGCGCTGCGGTCAACACCGCGGAGATGCCGACCGGCGACGTCGTCCGCTTCCGCGACGCCGATCTCACCTCGCCAGCCCGCCTGCGTGCGATCGGCCACGTGATCGGCGAGAGCAATCTCGGCGCGATCAACGCCAATGCTCTGGCCGAACGCCTGCTCGGCGATGCCGTCTATGCCAACATCATCATGCTCGGCTTTGCCTGGCAACGCGGTCTGGTCCCGGTCTCGCTGCAGGCGCTGCTGCGCGCGATCGAGCTCAACGGCGTCGCCGTTGAACGCAACAAGCAGGCCTTTGCTTGGGGCCGGATCGCCGCGGCCGATCCGGATTTTCTGCCGAGCGCGGACGATGCGCCCAAGGCCGAGACCCTCGACCAGCTCATCGCCCGGCGCTTCGATTTCCTCACGGCCTATCAGAACGCGGCCTATGCCGCGCGATACCGGGCGATCGTCACAAGAGTCCGCAGCGCCGAAGCCGGCCTGAACAGCGAAGCGCTGACCGAGGCCGTCGCGCGCAACCTGTTCAAGCTGATGGCCTACAAGGACGAGTACGAGGTGGCGCGGCTGCACATGCAAAGCGGCTTCCTCGACGAGCTGAAGCGCGAATTCGAGGATGGCTTCAGCGTCCAGTATCACCTCGCCCCGCCGTTCCTGCCGTCGCGGCGCGACGCACGCGGACGTCCGCGCAAACGGGCCTTCGGACAGTGGGTCCAGATGCCTCTCAACATGCTGGCGCGCTTGAAGGGGCTACGTGGAACGCCCTTCGATCCTTTCGGCTACACCGCGGAACGGCGAGCCGAGCGGGAGCTGATCGCCTGGTATGAGGGCTTGATCGAACGGATGCTCGACCAGCTCGACACGACGCGTCTTGCAGATCTCGTCGCGATTGCAAAGGCGCCCTTGGATATCCGCGGTTATGGCCCGGTGAAGGATGCCGCGATCGGCAAGGTGAAGGCGGAAGTCGAGCGGCTGCTTTTCGAACGAGGCACGCCATCTCCGGCAAAGATCCACGCCACCGGTTGACGCGGCGCCCGCGAAGCTTCAGCTTCCGTGGCGGAGGCGCCCTGATGGCACCTCTGCAATCAGGTGACGCCTCATGAATTACGACGAGTTGACCTTGACCCAGGCCACGGCCGACCTCCGCGCCGGGAAAATCACGAGTACCGCGCTCACCCGGGAAGCTCTTGCCCGCGCCAAAGCCAACGCCGATCTCAACGCTTTCATCACGCTGGACGAGGCCGGTGCCCTGGAGGCCGCCGCGGCGTTCGACGCCAAGGGTGACAGGAGCAAGCCGCTCGGCGGCGTACCCGTGGTGATCAAGGACAATATCGAGGTGGCCGGGCTGCCCTGTAGCGCCGGCACCCCCGCGCTGAAGGATTACATTCCAAGGGCCGATGCACCTGTCGTGGCAAAGCTGCGCGATGCGGGAGCGATCGTCATCGGCAAGACCAGCATGCACGAGCTCGCCTTCGGCATTTCCGGCTACAACACCGCGTTCGAGGCCGGTGCCGAGTTCGGCGTACGCAATGCCTATGACAGGTCCCTGATCGCCGGCGGCTCCTCGTCCGGGACGGGCGCCGCGATCGGCGCGCGGATCATCGCGGGCGGGCTCGGCACCGACACCGGCGGATCGGTGCGCGTGCCTGCCGCCCTGAACGGGTGCGCCTCGCTACGGCCAACGGTCGGGCGCTATCCGCAAGACGGCATCGCGCCGATCTCGCACACCCGCGACACCGCGGGTCCGATGGCCGCAACCATGGCCGATGTCGCGCTGCTCGACCGCGTGATCGCCGGTGGCGATCCGGTCCTGCCTGCGGATCTCAAGCTGGTCCGCATCGGCATTGCCAGGACGATGCTGGCCAATCTCGATGGCGACACCGAGGCCGCCTTCCAGCAGGCAGTCGCGCAGATGAAAGCCCAAGGCATGGTCGTGGTCGAGATCGAGATGCCTCGACTGGCGGAGCTCAATGGCCAGGCCAGCTTTCCAGTCGCGCTATACGAGGCCTATGACGATCTGGTCGCCTATCTCGCCCACACCGGCACCGGCCTCAGCGTCGAAGCGCTGGCGCAGGAGATCTCCAGCGCCGACGTCAAGGGTACCTATGAGGGCCTCGTGATCCCGCGAAAGCTGCCCGGTCCCGACGACACGCTTGTCGACGCCAAGCCGATCTACGACGCCGCGGTCAAGATCGCGCGGCCTGCGCTTCAGGCGCTCTACGGCAACACGTTCTCCAGAAACAAGCTCGACGCCATCGCCTTTCCGACCACGCCGCGCGTCGCCATCCCCTCCAACCCGGACTCCAGCAGCCTGGAGAATTTCGCGCTGTTCATCCAGAACACCGATCCCGGCAGCAATGCCGGCATTCCCGGCATCCAGATCCCGATCGCACTCGGCGCCAGCAGCAGACTGCCGATCGGGCTCGAACTCGACGGCCCCGCGGGAAGTGATCGTCGTCTGCTTGCGATCGGCATGGCCCTCGACAGCGTGTTTGGCCGGCTGCCGCCGCCGCGTCATTCATGAATACGGATTGATCAGCTTCTGCTGCTCGGCGCTGTGGTGCGCGAGCAGGTCGATGAAGGTCCTGACCTTCGCCGACAGATGATGGCGATGCGGATAGACCGCGTTCATGGACAGCTCGACCGTCCGATATTCCGGCAAGAGGCGCACGAGGCGGCCGGTATCGAGATCGTCCTGAATGAGAAACCCCGCCATCAGGCAGACAGCGGCGCCCTCCAGTGCGACCTTGCGCAGCGCTTCCCCGCTATTGGTGACGAAGCTGCCCGAGATGCGAACGGAGGCCGGAGTGCCTTTGCGGTCAAGGAAGCGCCATTCGTCGCCAAACGGATAGTTCAAGTGCCGGCCGCAATTGTGCCCGGTGAGTTCGTCGAGCTTCTGCACCCGGCCGTGCTTCTCGAGATAATCGTGCGAGCAGCACAGCACGTGACGCCAGGTGGCAAGTCTCCGCACGATCAGGCTCGAATCCGGCGGCGGGATCATGCGCAGGGCAACGTCGTAGCCCTCCTCGATGAGATCGACATCGGCCTCGCCCATGCGCAGATCGATCCTGAGTTCCGGATAGGTCGACAGCAGCTTCGCCACGATCGGCGCGACAAGCGGCACCATGTGCGTGGCGACGTGAATCCGCAGCGTGCCGCGGGGCACCGACTGCAATTCGCTCGCGACGTCGTCGGCCTGTTCGAGATCTGCGAGAATCTGGGTTGAGCGATCGTAATAGGCCTTGCCGATTTCCGTGAGGCTCACCTTCCGCGTGGTGCGGTTGAGTAGCCGCACGCCGAGCCGGTCCTCCAGCGCCTGGACGTGGTTGCTCACCATGGTCGTCGACATGTTGAGGCGGCGGGCGGCGGCGGAAAACCCGCCGTTTTCGACCACGTGGACGAAGGCGGTGAGGCTGGTGAAGCGATCCATGGCTCAGAAGCTCCGATTATCCGTTATTACTGGATAATGCTTCAAATAATTCCGGGATTATCACAAAGGCCGGGACAACGCATCTTACCCTCGTCAATGCGGGCGTCCCTCCTCGAACGGGCGACCGGAATTTCGAGGATGTCATGTCAAACGCTTCTTATGTCTCTGGAACAACTGCAAAAATCGGCCTGCGGCTGTCTCGGCAGACAATCAATCGGGCGGCCATCGGCCTGGCGCTGATCCTCGGCATCGCGGTCGCCGGCGACTATGGCTACGACTATTTGAAGACCGGCCGGTACCTCGAATCCACCGACGACGCCTATGTGAAGGCCGATTCCACGATCGTCGCGCCGAAAGTGTCCGGCTATATCGCCAAGGTGCTGGTCGGCGATAACGAGAAGGTCAAGGCAGGCCAGTTGCTGGCCAAGATCGACGACCGCGATTTCAAGGCAGCACTCGACCAGGCCCGCGCCGACGTCGCGGCTGCCGAAGCCTCCGTGCGCAACATCGATGCCCAGCTCGAACTGCAACAGCCGATCATCGAGCAAAGCACGGCCGATGTCGCTGCCGCGGACGCCAATCTGAAATTCGCACAAGAGGAGCGCGCCCGCTACGACGACCTCATGAAGTCGGGCTCCGGCACGATCCAGCGCGCGCAGCAGACCGACGCGGCGCTGCGCGCCAGCAGCGCGCAATTGCAGCACGCGAAGTTCGGCCTTGTGGCTGCACAGCGCAAGATCGACGTGCTCACGAGCAAGCGTGCCCAGGCCGCAGCCCAGCTCGAACGTGCCCGTGCGGTCGCGCAGCAGGCAACGCTGAACCTGTCCTATACCGAGATCACAGCACCGGTGGATGGCACGGTCGGCGCCCGTAGCTTGCGCGTCGGCCAATACGTGCAAGCCGGCACGCAATTGATGGCCGTGGTGCCGCTCGATGCGGTCTATGTCGTTGCCAACTTCAAGGAGACCCAGCTCACGCATGTGCGGCCCGGCCAGCCGGTCGAGCTGTACGTCGACAGTTTCCGCAATCGGGCGCTGCACGGCCATGTCGACAGCCTGTCGCCGGCGAGCGGGCTGGAATTCGCATTGCTGCCGCCCGACAACGCCACGGGCAACTTCACCAAGATCGTGCAGCGCGTTCCGGTGAAGATCGTGCTCGACGACCACAGCCTCACCGGCCTGCTTCGCCCCGGCATGTCCGCGGTGCCGACCATCGACACCAAGGCGACCGTGCTGGCCGAGCGCGAGACGGCCAGGCGTCTCGCCGACAACATGCTAAGGCCGCACGGCGGCTGACCCGGACCCGGCAGGTTTGTCAAACCCTGCCGGAAGACCGTTCCAGAACGTCCTCGATTGTCGAAATCATCCGCATCCTGTCTCCGCAGCCGAGACGAGGCTTCCATGAGCACGCTTCAACCCGCCCTCAACGCGACATCCGCCCCCAGCATTCCCGCACCCGCCGCTCCGTCGGTGCCGGCCAAAACCTGGATCGCGGTGATCGGCGCAACGCTTGGCGCCTTCATGGCGGTGCTGAACATCCAGATCGTCAACGCCTCGCTCGCCGACATCCAGGGCGCGATCGGCGCCGGCATCGACGACGGCGGCTGGATCTCGACCTCCTATCTCGTCGCCGAGATCGTGGTGATCCCGCTGTCCGGTTGGCTGGCGCAGGTGTTCTCGATCCGCATCTATCTACTCACCAACGCGATCCTGTTCCTGGCTCTCTCCGCGGCCTGCGCGCTGGCGCAGGATTTGTCGCAGATGATCGTGCTGCGCGCCATCCAGGGTTTCACCGGCGGCGTGCTGATCCCGCTGGCCTTCACGTTGATCATCACCCTGCTGCCGCGCGGCAAACAGCCGGTGGGCCTCGCGCTGTTCGCGCTGTCGGCGACGTTCGCGCCCGCGATCGGCCCGACCATCGGCGGCTATCTGACCGAGAATTTCGGCTGGCAGTACATCTTCTACGTCAACCTCATCCCGGGCGCGATCATGGTCGGCATGCTCTGGTACGCGCTTGAGGCCAAGCCAATGAAGCTGTCGCTTCTAGCGGAGGGCGACTGGGCCGGCATCGTCACCATGGCAATCGGCCTGTCGGCGCTGCAGACCGTGCTCGAGGAAGGCAACAAGGACGACTGGTTCGGCTCACCCTTCATCGTCAAGCTGTCGGTGATAGCGGCGGTGGCGCTGACCGCCTTCCTGATCATCGAGCTCACGGTAAAGAAGCCACTCTTGAACCTGCGCCTGCTGGTGCGCCGCAATTTCGGCTTCGGCATGCTCGCGAACTTCCTGCTCGGCATCGCGCTCTACGGCTCGGTGTTCATCCTGCCGCAGTATCTGTCACGCATCCAGGGCTACAATGCCGAGCAGATCGGCATGGTGCTGGCCTGGACCGGACTGCCGCAGCTGGTGCTGATCCCGCTGGTGCCGCGCCTGATGCAGCGCTTCGACGCGCGGATCATCATCGGCGTCGGCTTCGTGCTGTTTGCGGCGTCCAACTTCATGAACATCACCATGACCAGCGACTACGCTGCCGACCAGCTGCTGTGGCCCAATGTCGTTCGCGCCATCGGGCAGGCACTGGTCATGGCGCCGCTGTCGGCGGTGGCAACCGCCGGCATCGAAGCCGAGAACGCAGGCTCGGCGTCCGGCCTGTTCAACATGATGCGCAACCTCGGCGGCGCGGTCGGAATTGCGATCCTGCAGACCGTTCTGACCAAGCGCGAGCAGTATCATTCCAACGTGCTGATGCAGTCGGTCTCGATATTCGAGCAGGCAACGCGCACGCGACTGGAGCAACTCACCCAGTATTTCGTCAATCACGGCGTCCTCGACCATGCGGATGCCGCGCATCGCGCCTATGTCGCGATCGGCCGTATCGTGCAGAAGCAGGCCTATATCCTGGCTTTCAGCGACACCTTCTATCTGCTCGGCATGGCGCTGATCGTGGCGCTGCTCGCCGTCCTCTTCCTGAAGAAGCCCGGCCACACCTCGGCCGGTGGCGCCCACTGACCTCAACCCAAGAAGCAAGGAGACAATCATGAAGCCTCGCATGAACTACCTCCAGGCCGCGCCGGAGACGATGAAGGCGTTGATGGCGCTGGAGGAGCAGATCCAGTCGACCGGCATCGAGAAATCGCTGATCGAGCTGGTCAAGATCCGAGCGTCGCAGATCAACGGCTGTGCCTTCTGCATCAACATGCACAGCGAGGACGCGCGCAAGCGCGGCGAGACCGAGCAGCGCATCTACCTGCTAAACGCGTGGCGAGAATCCCCTCTCTATACCGAGCGCGAGCGTGCCGCGCTGGCGTGGACGGAATCGGTGACGCTGATCTCGCAGACGCATGCGCCCGACGAGACTTACGAGCAGGTCCGCGCACAGTTCTCCGATGAGGAGACGGTGAACCTGACCATGCTGATCGGCGCCATCAACGCCTGGAACAGGCTCGCGATCGCGTTCCGCGCGGTGCATCCGGTGAAGGTGAAGGCTTCGGTAGCGTAGGCAACAACGCCCGCCCGATTACAAATCGTCATGCGCGGGCTTGACCCGCGCATCCATCCAAACGACTTCTGACTCGTGATGGATTGCCGGGTCAAGCCCCGGCAATGACAATCAAACCGCCGTCGCCTTGGCGAACTCCACGTAGATTTCGCGAAGGCGCGTTGCGATCGGACCTGGCTTGCCGTCGCCGATTGTCTTGCCGTCGATGGCGACCACCGGCTGCACGAACGAGGATGCGCTGGTGATGAACGCCTCCTTGGCGGCGAGCGCCTCGGCGACCGTGAAGCACCGTTCCTCGACGCGGAGCTGGCGCTCCTCGGCCAGCGCGATCACGGCCTTGCGCGTGCAGCCGGGCAGGATCGCGTTGGAATTCTTGCGGGTGACGATGACGTCGTCCTTGGTCAGGATGAACGCCGACGACGAGCCACCCTCGGTGACGTAGCCATCCTGCAGCATCCAGGCCTCGCCGGCGCCGGCTTCGGCCGCGGCCTGCTTCGCCAGCACCTGCGCCAGCAAGGCCACGCTCTTGATGTCGCGGCGTTCCCAGCGGATGTCGGGCACCGTGATGACATTGATGCCGGTCTTCGCCGCCGCCGCGTTGATGATGTCCTTCTCGGACGTGAACATCACCAGGCTCGGCTTGACGTCCCCCTTGGGAAACGGGAAGTCGCGCCCCTTGTCGGCGCCGCGTGTAACCTGGAGATAGACAAGACCGTCCTGGAGCTTGTTGCGCGCGATCAGCTCCTTCTGGAGCTCGGTGATGCGCTCGATCGTCTCCGGCAGCTTCAGCTTGATCTCCCCGACCGAACGCTCCAGCCGGGCCAGATGCGAGGCATTGTCGACCAGCTTGCCGTCCAGCACGGCCGAGACCTCGTAGATGCCGTCGGCGAACAGGAAGCCGCGATCGAGCACCGAGATCTTGGCTTCCGAAAGCGGGACGAATGAGCCGTTGACATAGGCGATCGGGTCCAAGGCGGGTCTCCTGGGAGGGAAGGGATTTGGCGCGTTTATACGCGAAATGAGTGGAGCAAGCACCCCACGTTTCGTCATTCCGGGGCATTTGCGCAGCGAATGAGGCCGGAATCCATAGCCACCATCGGGAGTATGGATCCCGGGCTCGCGCTATGCGCGCCCCGGGATGACGTCCGGTTAGTGGGAGAGAATCTTCGACAAGAACTTCTGCGCGCGGTCGCTACGGGGCTTGCCGAAGAAGTCTTCCTTCGCCGCGTCCTCGACGATCTCGCCGCGGTCCATGAAGATGACGCGGTTGGCGACCTTGCGGGCAAAACCCATCTCATGGGTGACAACCATCATGGTCATGCCCTCATGAGCGAGATCCACCATGACGTCGAGCACCTCGCTGACCATTTCCGGATCAAGCGCGGAAGTCGGCTCGTCGAACAGCATGACGATCGGATCCATGGCGAGCGCACGGGCGATCGCAACGCGCTGCTGTTGGCCGCCGGACAGGTTCGCGGGATACTTTTGCGCCTGTTCCTTGAGGCCGACGCGCTCCAGCAGTTGCATGCCTTTCGCCTTCGCCTTGTCGCGCGACCGGTCGAGCACCTTCTCCTGCGCGAGGCAGAGATTGTCGATGATCTTCAGGTGAGGAAACAGCTCGAAGTGCTGGAACACCATGCCGACCCGCGAACGCAGCTTCGGGAGGTTGGTCTTGGGATCATTGACCTTGATGCCGTCGACCAGGATATCGCCGCTCTGGAACGGCTCCAGCGCATTGACGCATTTGATCAGCGTCGACTTGCCCGAGCCGGAGGGGCCGCAGACCACGACCACCTCGCCCTTGGTGACGCTGGTGGTGCAGTCGGTCAGCACCTGGAAGCTGGGGCTGTACCATTTGTTGACGTGGCTGATTTCGATCATGAGCTTCTAGCCCTAGCGAATGATGGCGATGCGCGCCTGGAGGCGGCGGACGCCATAGGACGCGATACAGGAGATGGTGAAGTAAACGACTGCTGCGAACAGGTACATTTCGACCAGGCGCCCGTCGCGCTGCGCCACCTTGCTGGCCGCGCCCAGGAAGTCCGTGATCGAGAGAACGTAGACCAGCGAGGTGTCCTGGAACAGCACGATGGTCTGCGTGATCAGAACCGGAAGCATGTTGCGGAAGGCCTGCGGCAGCACGACGTAGCGCATGGTCTGCGCGTAGGTCAGCCCCAGCGCGCTCGCAGCAGCCGGCTGTCCGCGCGAGATCGACTGGATGCCGGCACGCATGATCTCGGAGAAATACGCCGCCTCGAACATGATGAAGGTGATGAGCGAGGAGGCGAAGGCGCCGACGCTGATCGGCCGCGAGGCGCCGGTCACCCACTGCCCGATATAGGGCACCAGGAAGTAGAACCAGAAGATGACCAGCACCAGCGGCAGCGAGCGCATGAAGTCGACATAGATTCCGGCGATGCGGCCGAGGATCTTGAAGCCGGAGAGCCGCATCAGCGCGAGTGCCGTGCCGAAAACGAGACCGCCAAGGGCGGCGAGCCCTGTCAGCGTCAACGTGAAGGTCATGCCCTCCAAGAACAGATAGGGCAGTGCGCGGCGGATGACGTCGAAATCGAGATTGCCGAACATCGCTTATTTCCCCGTGATGTAGCCGGGGATCGCGACCCAGCGCTCGAGGAAGCGCATCCCGGTCACGACGACGGCGTTGACGAGGAGATAGAGGATGGTCGCGGCGGTGAAGGCCTCGAACACCTGGAACGAGAATTCCTGCATCGAGCGCGCCTGTCCGGTCAGTTCGAGCAGGCCGATGGTGATTGCCACCGCCGTGTTCTTGATGGTGTTGAGGAATTCAGAGGTGAGCGGCGGCAGGATGATGCGGAATGCCATCGGCAGCAGCACGTAGCGATAGGCCTGTACCGTGGTCAGGCCCAGCGCGGTTGCTGCCATCTTCTGCCCGCGCGGCAGCGAACCGATGCCGGCCTGCAATTGCACGGCGACGCGGGCCGACATGAAGAAGCCGATGCCGATCGCCGCCGTCCAGAACGGCGCGTTCGGGAGCTGCTTCAGCCAGGTGCCGGCAGCTTTCGGCAGCAGCTCCGGCAGCACGAAGTACCACAGGAAGAGCTGCACGAGCAGCGGCATGTTGCGGAAGAATTCGACATAGGCAAAGCCGAACCAGTTCGCCCCCTTCGACGGCAGCGTACGCATCACGCCGACGATCGATCCGGTGATCAGCGCGATGACCCAGGCCAGCGCCGCGGTCTTGAGGGTCAGCACCAGGCCCGACAGCAGCATATCGAGATAGGTGCCGGTCCCCATCGGGTTCGGCTGGAAAAAGATTCCCCAGTTCCAGTTGTAGTTCACGTGTCCCCCGCGCGAACGCGCCAGTCATGGATGTCCTGAGCGCCTATGCAAATGTCCGGCCACCCTGGTGTCAAGAGTGGCCGGACATGATCCCGATCGAAAGATCGAGGTTTTATCTTACTTGTAGTCGTCCGGGTTCGGCGAATCCGTAGGCTTGGCGAACTCGTTCTTCAACTCGGCCGAGATCGGCGTGTTGAGGTTCAGGCCCTTCGGCGGGATCTTCTGGGTGAACCACTTGTCGTAGATCTTCTGGGCTTCGCCGGAGGTGTAGAGCGCAGCAGTTGCCGCATCGACCACCTTCTTGAAAGGTGCATCGTCCTTGCGCAGCATGATGCCGTAGGGCTCGGGCTTGGAGAACGCATCCTTGGAGATGACGTAGTCGCCCGGGGACTTCGAGCCGGCGACGAGGCTGGCGAGCAGGATGTCATCCATGACGAAGGCGACCGCGCGGTCGGTCTCGACCATCAGGAAGGCTTCGGCATGGTCCTTGGCCGGGATGATGTTGGCGCCGAGGTTCTTCGCAACGTTGGCCTCGGTGAGCTGCTTGATGTTGGTGGTGCCGGCCGTCGAGACGACGGTCTTGCCCTTGAGATCGTCGATCGACTTCAGGCCGCTCGACTTCTTGAAGACATAACGGCTGGCGGTCAGGTAGTGGGTGTTGGTGAAGGCGACCTGCTTCTGGCGCTCGGCATTGTTGGTGGTCGAGCCGCATTCGAGGTCGATGGTGCCGTTGGCCATCAGCGGGATACGCGTCGCCGACGTCACCGGGTTGAGCTTGACCTCGAGCTTGTCGAGCTTGAGCTCCTTCTTCACGGCGTCGACGATCTTGTAGCAGATGTCCATCGCGAACCCGACGGGCTTCTGGTTGTCGTCGAGATAGGAGAATGGGATCGAGGAGTCGCGGAAGCCGAGCGTGATCGCGCCGGTGTCCTTGATGTTCTTCAGCGTGCCGGTCAGCTCCTGGGCCCCGGCCTGGCTGACGACGAAGGTCGCGGCGAGCGCGAGCCCGATGCTACGGAAATGTTTCACTTTCTTCTTCCCCTTTCAGGATGATGCGGCCGGATGCAAGCACAAATCGGGCCGGATTAGAATGTGACTTTTGGCTGGACCAATGCCTCAGGTTAACGGGCCTGTCAGTGGTCCTGGCAATTCCCCGAGATCCCAGAACAGCCCGGCCATCACCGTCAAGGCCTCTTCGGTCAAGGGCAGCAGGATGTGCTCATTGGGCGCATGCTGGGAGCAGCCGGGATAGGAGTGCGGCACCCAGATCGTCGGCAGGCCCAGGATCTCGGAAAACACGTCGTTCGGCAGCGAGCCGCCGAAGTTCGGCAGCACGGCCGGCGCCTTTCCTGTGGTCTCCCTGACCGAATCCGCCGCCCATTTGATCCAGGGGCTGTCGAAATCGGTGCGCGATGCAGCAAAGCTCTGGGCCGCCCGCACCTCGACCATGGGAAAACCCTTTGCAACGAGATGCGCGCGGATTGCCTCGATCAGGCCCTCGACTTTCGTCCCGACCACGAAACGCAGTTGCAGCACGGCATTGGCGTGACCGGGAATGGCGTTCGCCGGCTTCTCGATATTGCCCGACGACATCGCCAGCACTTCCAGCGTGTTCCAGGCATAGAGCCTCTCGGCCGCCGACAGCCCCTCCTCGCCCCAGTTCTCCGCGAGCATCGGCTCGTCCGCGGTCGGCACCACCTGCACGTCGGCGAGGTAGCTGCGGATCTGGTTGGTGAGCCGCGGCGGCTTCAAGGCATCGAGCAGGAGACGGCCGTGGCCGTCGACCAGGGTCGAGATCGCGTTGACCAGGATGGTCGCGGGATTGGCGAGCACGCCGCCCCAATTGCCGGAATGGTGGCCGCCGTCGCGCAGATTCACGTCGAGATGAATGCGGATGCCGCCGCGGCAGCCGAGAAAGAGCGTCGGCCGGTCGGCGGACAGGCGCGGCCCGTCGGAGGCTACGAATAGGTCGGCCTTGAGCGCGTCGCGATTGAGATCGCAGACCTTGCCGAGATCCGGCGAGCCGATCTCCTCGCCCATCTCGACGATGAATTTCGCGTTGAAGCCGAGTTTGCCGCCGCGAGCGTCACGCACCGCGCGGAGTGCCGCCATATTGATGCTGTGCTGGCCCTTGTTGTCGGCGGTGCCGCGGCCGTAGAGGCGCGTACCCGCAACCGTCGTGCGCCAGGGATCGCGCCCCTCGCGCCATTCGCCCTCCATGCCGTCGACGACATCGCCATGGCCGTAGACCAGCACGGTCGGCGCCGACGCGCTCTCGTGATGTTCGGCCACCAGGAAGGGCGCCTTGCCGCTCGGGGATTCGACGATGCGGCTGGAAAAATCGAGCGCCGCGAAAGCCGGCTGCATCTCCCGTTCCAGATAGGCGCGCAGCTCGGTGCCGCGCGACGGGTTCTGGCTTTCGGTCCGATACGCGACGCGGCGGTCGAGTTCAGCGAGGAACGCACCGGATTTGAAGTCGTTCCGGGCGCGGGCGATGGCGTCGGCTCTGGTCATTGCTTACGTTTTCAAGGTTGTCGAGGCGGGCGAACGTAGCGGGCTACGTAGGCCATCGAAAGTGGCAGGGGGCTTGGAGAGTTTCTTGGAGTTTCTCTTGTAGTTCGCTTGTAATTTTCTTGGGATTTCGTTTCTGCTCGCTCGAGATCGGCTTGCCAGGCGTGGCGGCACCGCTGATTTTGACCTTGCCAACCCCCAAACATATGCAAGAACTTCGCCAAGTTGGGGCGCACATCTATCATTCGAAGAGCGCTCAGTACAGGGCGCCGAGGGGACCAGCATGGCCAAACAGATCAGGCTCAACGCCTTTGCGATGAATTGCGTCGCACACCAGTCACCGGGCCTGTGGACCCATCCGCGCGACCGCACCGCCGACTATAATCGCCTGCCCTATTGGATCGATCTCGCCAGGACGCTAGAGCGCGGCCGTTTCGACGGGCTGTTCCTGGCGGACGTGCTCGGGGTCTACGACGTCTATGGCAACAGCCCTGACGCAGCCTTGCGCAATGCTGCACAGACGCCTTCGAACGAGCCGCTGCTGCTGCTGTCGGCGATGGCAGCGGTGACGCAGAATCTCGGTTTCGGCGTCACCAGCAATCTGTCCTTCGAGCCGCCCTACCCGTTCGCACGGCGGATGTCGACGCTCGATCACCTCACCGAGGGGCGGATCGGCTGGAACGTCGTCACCGGCTATCTCGACAGCGCCGCGCGCGGTGCCGGCAAGGACAGGCAGACCGGGCACGACGACCGCTACGACATCGCCGACGAATATATGGAGGTGGTCTACAAGCTCTGGGAAGGGAGCTGGGAGGACGACGCCGTGCTGCGAGACCGGACGCGCGGCATCTTCACCGATCCTGCAAAGGTCCATCGCGTCAATCATGAAGGCGCGAACTACCGCATCAACAACACCATTCACCTCAGCGAGCCATCGCCGCAGCGCACGCCGGTGCTGTACCAGGCCGGCACCTCGCCGCGGGGCCGGCAATTCGCGGCCAAGCATGCCGAATGCGTGTTCATGTCGGGGCCATCAGCCAAGGTGATCGCGCCGCGCGTCTCCGCGATCCGCCAGGAGGCCGCCGCGCTCGGCCGCAACCCGGCCGAGATCCTGATGTTCTCGATGATGACGATCATCCTCGGGCGGACCGAAGCCGAGGCGAAGGAGAAATACGCCGACTACCGCCGCCACATCAGCCCCGAGGGCGCGCTGGCGCTGATGTCGGGATGGACCGGCGTCGATTTCTCCGGCTACGACCTCGACCAGCAGGTCCGTCATGTCCAGAACGACGCCGGCCGCAGCGCGATGGACAACGTCACCCGCGCCGATCCTGACCGCGTCTGGACCGTGCGCGACGTCATCGAGCATGTCGGCATCGGCGGCGCCGGCCCAGTCGTGGTCGGCACGCCGGAAAGCGTCGCCGACAAGATCGAGGACTGGTTCGAAAAGACCGATGTCGATGGCCTCAACGTCGCGTTCGCGATCTCGCCCGGCGATTTCGAGGACATCGCCGACATGCTGGTGCCGGAGCTGACCCGGCGCGGACGGTACAAGAGCGAGTATGCCAAGGGCTCGCTGCGGGAGAAGCTGTTCGGCAGCGGACGTGCGAGGTTAGGCGCGCCGCATCCCGCGGCGGGGTATCGGGTGGGGAGGAAGGGATAGCTGCCACACACTCGCTGTCATGCCCCGGCTTGACCGGGGCATCCAGTACGCCGCGGCTCCTCGCTCCATCACAACCGTCTCTGGACTACTGGATCGCCCGGTCGAAGCCGGGCGATGACACCGAGTGTGCGGGAGCTTGATCGCGCCTCAGACCTTGCCGTCCACCATCACCTCGATCAGCTTCGTCCCCGGTCGATTGAACGCCGACGCCAGCGTGCCCTTCAACTCCCTGGGATCACTGACCTTGATCGCCTCGCACCCCAGCGCCCTGGCGATGCCGGCGAAATCCACGGGCGGATCGACGAAGTCCATGCCGACGTAGTTGTCGTCGCCATGGAAGGCGAGCAGGCGCTGCTTGATGATGCGGTAGCCGCCATTGTTGACGATGATGACGTTGAGCGGCAGCTTGTGGTGCGCCGCCGTCCACAGCGACTGGATCGAATACATCGCGCTGCCATCGCCCGAAAAGCAGACCACAGGACGATCGGGATTGGCGATGCTGGCACCGACCGAGGCCGGCAGTCCCCAGCCGATGCCGCCGGAGGCAAGGCCATGATAGCCGTAGCGATCGCGGTGCGGCCGCAGCGCCGTGATCTGGCGGCTGGACGTGAGGCCTTCGTCGACGAGGATGGCATTGTCAGGCATCGCCTCGATCATTTGCAGCACCAGGAAGTCCGGATCGATCGGGCTGCGGCCAGCGCTCTTGCTGATCTGCTCGACCAGCTCGGCGCGGCGCGCGGTCCAGTTCTTCGGCGCAAGCTCGGCAAGACGCTGTCTTGCACGTTGCGCCAGTGCAGAGCCACCCATCTCCTTCAACATCGGGATCAGCGCGCGCAGCGTTTCCTTCAAATCAGCCTTCAGCGCGATCTCGGCGCCGTAGTTCTTGGCGATCTCCCAATCGACGAGGCCGACCTGCACGATGCCAAGTCCGTCCGGCAGCGCATCGACCTCGCTGTAGACCGACATGCGCAGGGGATCGCCGCCGAGCGCGATCAGGAGATCGTAAGGTGCGAGGGTATCGCGCGCGGCCTTCTGCACGCGCGCGAGCGTGCCGACGAAGCTCGGGCTTTCGGAGAGGAAATGCGCGCCATAGGGCGTGGAGGATTGATAGGCGGCAGCACCCAATAGCTCTGCGAGCTCCGCCGCCTCCTTCAGCGCATCGCTCTTGACCACCTCGTCCATGGTAACGATCACGGGACGCTCGGCCTTGAGCAGGCGGGCGGCGAAAGCCTTCAGCGCTTCATCCGATGGTCTTGTCCGCGCATCGATGCGGGTGGACCGGCCGAGATCGATGCCGGCCTCGCTGTTGAGGATGTCGCCGGGCAGCGAGATGAACACCGGTCCGGTCGGCGGTGTGGTCGCGACCTTGGCGGCGCGGCGGACGATGCGCGGCAGGTCCTCCAGCCGCGTCACCTCGACCGCCCATTTCACCAGCGGCTCGGCCATCCGCACCAGCGGTCCATAGAGCACCGGCTCCATCAGGCCGTGGCCCTGCTCCTGCTGGCCGGCCGTGAGGATCATCGGCGTGCCCGTGAACTGGGCGTTGTAGAGCGAGCCCATCGCGTTGCCGAGGCCGGGCGCGACGTGCACGTTGCAGGCGACGAGCTTGCCCGAGGCGCGGCTGTAGCCGTCGGCGATTGCGACCACGAGGCTTTCCTGCATCGCCATCACATAGGTGAGATCGGGATGATCCTTCAGCGCGTGCATGATCGGCAGCTCGGTGGTACCGGGATTGCCGAACAGATGCGTGATGCCTTCGTCCTTGAGCAGCGCGAGAAACGCGGAGCGGCCGGTGATCTTGTTCTTCATGTTTCCTCCAGGAGCGGGCATTGCCGCAAGGACTGAAGGCATGATGGCCGAGATCTTGGGAGGCGCGCAAGGAAGCGTGGTCATGGCTGCGTTGCGCGAGAGCCCCACTCGCGTGTCCCGGACGCGGCGCAACGTGCAACGTTGCGGCGCAGAGCCGGGACCCAGATTCGCTTCGCGTTCGCGGCTGCATGGGCCCCGGCTCTGCAGCGCACCGCACCGGACGATGCTTCGCATCGCCGGGGGCGCTGCGCAGCGTCCGGGGCATGGGAGCTGAGCACACGGCCCACGTTACATCTCCTCCCGGCCGAGCTCGAACGGATCCTCGCCTCTCGCGCGCTTCTTCTTTTTCGAGCGCTGCCACACCACGCCCGGAAACCCCTTCAGCGGCACCAGCGGCTCGCCGGTATAGGCCCATTCCTGCAGCTCCTCGATGGCGATGTGATAGAGCGGCTGGCGGCCGGTGCGCTCCGTGAACAGCGCACGGGGGATGTTGACCATGTGCGGCCCGCGCGGACGTTCGTACATGATCGGCGTACCGCAATGGGAGCAGAAGCTGCGCGTGGTCTTCGTGGCCCTGTCCTCGTAGTGCGTGAGCGCGGACTTGCCGGATGTGATGCGAAAGCGCTTCTTCCAGCTTCCGACATAGGTTGCGTAAGCCGCACCATGGGCGCGGCGGCTGGCGGCCGAGTGATCGTGCCAGGCCCAGCGCGCGGGAACGTCGATCTCGAAGGCGACCTTGCCGCAGAGACACTGGCCGGTGGCTATACCTGCGGCGGCTGCGGCTTTGGCCATTGTCTTCTCCGTCGTCATTGCGGCTGACGGTGGCGCGACACCCTAACTCGTCATTCCGGGGCGATGCGAAGCATCGAGCCCGGAATCCATCTCACCTCCGGGTATGCGGTCGGGTGGATTCCGGGCTCGCGACTTCGTCGCGCCCCGGAATGACGGAGCAAGTTATGCCGGCGTCAGTTCGTCATACACCGGATAGTCCGTATATCCCTTCTCCTCGCCGCTATAGAACGTCGCCCGGTTGTACGGCGTGATCGGATAGCCGTGCTCCAGACGGCGCGGCAGATCGGGATTGGAGATGAAGATGCGGCCGAACGCGATGATATCCGCATGGCCGTCGGCGATCGCCGCGTTCGCGGTCTCGCCGGTGAAGCCGCCGGCGGTCATCAGCACGCCGCTGTAGAGCGGGCGGAACAGCACCATTGCCGAGGGCACATTGTCCCAATGGACGTCGGCGCGGCCGGCACCGCTGGAGCGCGGTTCGATGAAATGCAGGTACGCCAGGCCAAGCTTGTCGAGCGCCTTCACGACATGGGTGTAGAGCGGCATCGGATCGGGCTCGCCGGAATCATTGGCGATGCCGTGCGGCGACAACCGGACGGCGACGCGGTTCGCCCCCCAAACGTCGATCGCGGCCTGCGTGACCTCGAGCAGAAGGCGCGCGCGGTTCTCGATTCCGCCGCCATATTGATCGGTACGCTGGTTGCTGCGCGACTGCAGGAATTGCTCGAGCAAATAGCCGTTGGCGCCGTGGATTTCGACGCCGTCGAAGCCCGCGGCGAGCGCGTTTTTCGCACCCTGCCGGAACGCTTCCACGATGCCCTTGACCTCATCGGTCTCCAGCGCGCGTGGCGTCTCGTAGTCCGCAATCTTGCCGTCGGCCGTCATCGCCTTCATGCCCTCGGCCTTGATCGGAATCGACGAGGCCGACACCGGCAGCGCACCGCCGTGGAAGGAGGAGTGCGAGACGCGGCCGACATGCCAGAGCTGGAGGAAGATGATGCCGCCCTTGGCGTGCACGGCATCCGTCACCTTGCGCCAGCCGGCGATCTGCGCATCGGAATAGATGCCCGGCGTCGCCGGATTGCCGCGTCCGTGCGAGAGCACCGGCGAGGCCTCGGCGACGATCAGGCCGCCTTGCGTTGCGCGCTGGCCGTAATATTCGGCATTGAGCGGCCGCGGCGCAAAGCTTTCGCGCTCGGCGCGCATGCGCGTGAGCGGCGCCATCGCGACGCGATGCGCGAGCTTGTACGGACCCACCTGCAACGGTTTGAACAACGCCGGAAATTTCATGCTGGCCCCAATTTTCCATGGAAGGATGCTGATCATATAGCGTGGGGCGGCCACCCGGAAAGGCGCCGCCCCACAAGAAGCAGATATTCCCCCTCGCGGAACGCGACGAGGAACAGGCCTTACGCCGTCTTGATCCAGACCGCCTTCACGTTGAGATATTCCTCGACGTGCTGCTTGCCGGACTCGCGGCCGTAGCCGCTCATCTTGTAGCCGCCGAACGGCACAGCCGGGTCCATCGCCTGGTAGCAGTTGACCCATACCGAGCCGGCGCGCAGGCGCTTCGCCACCGCATGGGCCTTGCTGACATCGCGCGTCCACAGGCCGGAGCCAAGACCGAACGTGGTGGCGTTGGCGCGCTTGACCAGCTCGTCCATGTCCTTGAACGCGATCGCGGAGATGACGGGACCAAAAATCTCCTCCTGCGCGATGCGCATGTTGTCCTCAACGCCCGCGAACACCGTCGGCGAGACGAAGAAGCCCTTCGACAGCGCACCTTCGGTGACGCGTCCGCCCCCGGCGAGCGCCTTGGCGCCTTCCTTCTGGCCGATATCGAGATAGCCGGTGACGCGCTCGAGCTGCTGCTCGGAGACGAGCGGTCCGATCTGCACGTTCGGATCGAGGCCGTTGCCGACCTGCAGCTTCTTGCCGAACTCGGCGACGCGGCCGACGAATTCGTCATAGATCGAGTGCTCGACGAACAGGCGCGTACCGGCGCTGCAGATCTGCCCCGAATTGGCGAACACCGCCATCGCCGCGCCCGGCACGGCTGCGTCGAGATCGGCATCCGCGAACACGATGTCCGGAGACTTGCCGCCGAGCTCGAGCGAGACGCGCTTGAGGTTGCCGGCGGAGGCACGGATGATCGACTGGCCCGTGACATGCGAGCCGGTAAAGGCGACCTTGTCGACGTCATGGTGCGAGGCGAGCGCGGCGCCCGCCGTCTCGCCATAGCCGGGCACGACGTTGATGACTCCGGGCGGCACGCCTGCTTCCATCGCGAGCTCAGCGATGCGCAGCGAGGTCAGCGGCGCTTCTTCCGCCGGTTTGAGCACGACGGTGCAGCCGGTCGCGATCGCGGGGCCGATCTTCCAGATCGTCGCGGTCAGCGGCCCGTTCCAGGGAATGATGGCGCCGACGACGCCGATCGGCTCCTTCAGCGTATAGGAGAAGATCTCGCCGGGCAGCGAGTTCTCGATGGTCTCGCCGTGGATCGCCGTGGTCTGGCCGGCGTAATAGCGCAGCATGCCGACGGCGCGCAGGCGATAGGCGCGGGTGCGGCTGAGCGGCGCGCCCATGTCGAGCGTGTCGAGCTGCGACAATTCGTCGAAATTCTTCTCGACGAGGTCAGCGAGCTTCAAGAGCAGGTTCTGCCGCTCGAAGGGCTTGACCTTGCTCCAGGGGCCTTCGAAGGCGCGGCGAGCGGCGGCAACCGCACGATCGATGTCCTCCTTGTCGCCTTCGGCGACGGTGGCGAGCAACTCGCCGGTGGCGGGATTGCGGGTTTCGAAGCGCTTGCCCGAGGCTGCATCGACCCACTTCCCGTCGATCAGCATCGGCTTGTAAGATCCATTTGCAAACGGATGGCGCGTGATCGGAATAGCCTGCGACACAGCCATGGCTGCACTCCCTGTCAGGTGATTGATTGGCTCGATCTGGGCGGGATCGTTCGATCGAGGATACAGCCGGGCTGGTTAGGCGTAAAGGCAGCGCCGAACGAAGACCTCCCATGCCGACTTGTGCAGGGCTGGACTGCCGCCATGTTATAGCTCGACCGACGCCCTCCACGGAGACGATCCATGCCACATCCCGCCATCGTCAAAGACAATGTTGCCGTCATCACGGGCGGCGCATCCGGCATCGGATTTGCCGCCGCCACCGCCTTCGCGCGCGCTGGGATGAAGGTATGTGTCGCGGATGTCGACGAGGCACGGTTGGCGGAGACTGCAACAAAACTGTCATCCGTCACGGCACCCGCAAACGTGATGACATCCGCCGTCGATGTCAGCACGGTCGAGAGCGTGACGGAACTGGAACGCGCGGTGCGCGAGCGGTTTGGCGGCACCGACATCCTCATGAACAATGCCGGCATCCAGCCCGGAAGCACACTGTTCGGCGAGCCCGACCATTGGCAACGCATCATCGGCGTCAACATGTGGGGCATCATCAACGGCTCGCGAATCTTCGCGCCGAACATGATCGCGCGCGGCAAACCGGGCCTGATCATCAACACGGGTTCCAAGCAGGGCATCACCACGCCGCCGGGCGACCCCGCCTACAATGTCTCGAAAGCCGGCGTGAAAGCGTTCACCGAGGCGCTCCAACACGAACTGCGCAACACGAAGGGCTGCCACATCACGGCACATCTGTTGATCCCGGGCTTCGTCTTCACCGGCCTGACCGCCAAGGGACGCACCGAGAAGCCGGCCGGCGCCTGGACGCCGGAGCAGACGGTCGATTTCATGCTGGCACGGCTGGAAGCCGGCGATTTCTACATCCTCTGCCCGGACAACGACGTGCCCCGGGCCCTCGACGAGAAGCGCATGCTCTGGGCTATGGGCGACATCGTCGAGAACCGCCCGCCATTGTCGCGCTGGCACCCGGACTATGCCGATGCGTTCAAGAAGTTCGTGGAGGGAGAATGATTCTTCTTCCTTCTCCCCTTGTGGGAGAAGGTGGCGCGAAGCGCCGGATGAGGGGTTGTCGCCACGAATACGACTGAGAGAGGACTCGCGGAGAGAAACCCCTCACCCGGCTTCGCTCCGCGAAGCCACCCTCTCCCGCAAGGGGGCGAGGGTGCAGCTGCGAATGGGTTACAACGTCTCTTGCTTGTGCCCACACTGCTTGCAGGCGAACTTGACGCGGGCCTGGCCCTTTTCCGCCTGGACCCGGTTCGGGGCGCCGCATTTGCCGCAGACCGCCTCGATGCGGGTCGTGCCCTGCTTGACGACGATGGTCTTCTTTTCCATCGATTCGCGGATCAGGCGTTCGGCCTCCTCGCGCAGGGATTGTTTCGACAAAGCTCGTCTCCGCCTCTGAAAAGCGCGAGAGCCATAACGCACCTGCATTCGAAGCACAATGCGTGATGAGACCGCCGGCCCCTCGACCGCATTGCGAGCTGGTCCACTGGCGCGGGGGAGCGGCGGAGGCCCATAGCTCCGTCGCTGCTCTATTGCCGGGACAGGCTCAGGCCGCCCCGCCAGACCGATCTGGAACGAAATCCGAATTTTGGGATGACAAGGAACGAACATTCCAAGGGCCCGTTGTCGCCGTAGTTTCCCTCATAGCGCGAGCCGTCCCATGTACCACCACGTCAAGAAGCTGATGTTCACCGTGCGCGTCGACGAACCCGATCCGCGCTTCGGCAATATGCTCCTCGAGCAGTTCGGCGGCGCCAACGGGGAACTTGCGGCGGCGATGCAATATTCGATTCAGGGGCTGAACTGCGAGGATCCCGACCGCAAGGACCTGTTGATGGATATCGGCACCGAAGAGCTCAGCCATCTCGAAGTCGTCGGTTGCCTAGCCCGGATGCACCTCGCGCCTTCGAAGAACGACCGCCAGGCGGCCGAAGCCGATCCGCTGATTGCGATTGCCGGCGGCGGCGGCGTCAACCTGTTCAATTCGCAAGGCAATCCCTGGACTGCCGACTATCTCAAGATCACCGGCGAGCTCGACGTCGATCTCCGCAGCAACATCGCCGCCGAAGCACGGGCAAAGATCGTCTACGAACGACTGATCAATTTCTGCGACGACGCCGGCAGCAAGGACGCGCTGCAGTTCCTGATGACGCGAGAGATTACACACATGAAGGCGTTCGCGCGAGCGCTCGAAAGCCTGTCCAAGCCGGCCTTCAGCATCGGCCGGATTGCTCCGACGCCGGGCCTCGTGAACCAGTATTTCAACGATTCCACCGGCAGCGGTGATCACGGCGAGATCGACACCCGCGGTCCCTGGAACGAAGGCGAGGACTGGGTATTCACGGAATCGCCTGCGCTTCAGTCTTCTGATCCCGGCGCGGCCCCATCGATCGTCGCGGAGAGTTCGTCGCCCGTCGACGAGGCCGGCCTCACCGACCTTCTGCTTCACGAGCTGCGCGACATCCTCCATGCCGAGAAGCAGTTGACCAAGGCGCTTCCCAAGATGGCTCAGGCCGCGCGCTTCGACCAGCTGCGCGAACTGTTCGAGCAGCATCTGGCCGAGACGGAGAACCAGGTCGAGCGCATCAACGAATGCTTCGAGCTGCTCGGCGAGAATGCGCGGGCCAAGCCCTGCAAGGGCATGATGGGCCTGATCGAGGAAGGCCAGGAAGTCATGAAGGAAGGCGAAGAGAAGGAGGACGCGGCCGCCGACCTCGCGCTGATCTCGGCGGCCCAACGCGTCGAACATTACGAGATGTCCGGCTACACCACCGCGCGCAACCTTGCGCAGCAGCTCCGGCACAGCGCCATCGTCGCGCTGCTATCGAAGTCGCTCGCGGAAGAGGAGAACGCCGATCTCCTGCTCAATCAGGTGGCGCGGTCGCTGATGTCCGTAGCGAAGATGCCCGCGGCGCTGGAGCAGGCAGAATAGACAGCGCCCGTCGCGACGCGCAGACTCGCCGAGCTCAACCGCCCCGCGCCATCGCGCGCGGGGCAGCAGGCATGCCCATCATCCCAAGTGTGCTTCCAACGGGTGAGACCGCTGCGGCCTGTGCGGCCGGCGAGCGCAGTTCCAACCGCGCCGCGCTCGCGCGCAGCATCGCCGCGTCGAGCCTGCCCTGCCGCGATGCATCCAGGGCGCAGGAAAAGACCCGATAGAATTGCGCGCCGTCATAGGCAACCAGTAGCATGTCGACACCGGCATTGATCGCCTCGACCACGGCCTTGCAGACATCGTTCTGGTAGATCGCGCCCATGACGAGATCGTCCGTCATCACCACGCCCTGGTAACCCCATTTCCCACGAATGATTCCCTCGACCACACGCTTCGAATGCGATGCGGCGCGGTCGGGATCGACAGCGGTGAGCGTGACATGGCCGACCATCAGAGCGCTCCGCGAGTGCGACAGCACCGCGCGGAACGGCAGCCAATCGGTTGCCTCCAATTGCTTCACCGGCGTATCGAGACTGGCGCTGAAATGATGCGTGTCATCGCGCACGCGCCCGATGCCGGGGAAATGCTTGAGCGTGGCACCGACGCCCGACTCTTCCAGCCCCCGGACATAGGCGCTAGCGATCGTGCTGACGACCGCGGGATCGGCCGCGATCGCGCGCTGGCCGATCAACGTGTGAAAATCGAGGCGATTGCGGCGAACCGGCGGCTTCAGGTCGAGCACCGGCGCGAGATTGAGGTTGACGCCGAGATCGGCAAGCTCTCGGCCGTGGATGCGGCCAAACTCTTCGGCCCTGGCCTGCTGCTCGTCGGGAGCGAGCCCGGCGAGCGTCGCCAGGGCCGGCACCTTGGTCAGCGGCGGCGCGAGATGCCCGACGATGCCGCCCTCCTGATCGGCCGCAACGACCAGCGGTGGTAGGCCTGCGGCGCGCCGCTTGTCCTGAAGCGCCGCGATCTCGGCCCGCAGCGCCTCGATCGTCCGTCCCCGGATGTTGTGCCGGGTGACGTAGACCCCGCCGATCAATCCCTGCTCGGCGAGACGCGCGACCTCGGGAAAAGAGGAATAGCCAACCATGAAGTGAGGCCCGAGCTGGCGCGCCTCGGCGGCGCTCGCGCTGAGAACCTCGTGCTTGCGCAGCTCGAACCTGACATGCGCCGCCAACATCAAAACCGGCGGCAGGCACCAGAGCATGACGAGCAGCTTGCCCGCAATGCTGCGCCAATGCCCACGACGCAGCAGGACGATGACGACCAGGATGCTTGCGACGACAAGCGCGACGTTTCCGGCGCCGCGTAGCACGAGCAGGTAGGGATCGTTCTTGTTCGCGGCCACGAACGCCGCGAGAAGCGCGGCAGGCCAGAGCAGGATGAGACCGAGGCGATTGAGAAACTGCATGATGCGTCAAGCCCAAGGTGATGAACGCATCGCACCTATCAAGGCGACTGCCACTGCGCGAGGGGGAAAAGCCTGCCTGCACGAAAACTGCAAAAGATCCCTGAAACCGTGCTGACATCCATCCCGGTTTCTGCGCAAGCGCCGTTCAGACTCCGTCACGACACCCTTCACGGAGAATCTTCTGGACATGACGAGCCTGGCTTCGACGTCGACGACGGACACTCAACCGATCAGGCCTTCGGCGCTGTCGGCCAAGCTTGCAATGGCATTGATGCTCGCCGCACTTGCCGACTTTCTGCTCTACGGCCGGCGGATCGGACTGTCGCTGGTGATCCTGGCCGTCGCGATTGCCTGCGCCTCGCTGCTTGCCAACCGTGCGGCGCTGGACTTTCGCCGCGCAGTGACCGGCGGCGCGATCGTTGCACTCGGTCTCGTGCCGGCCGTGGAGGAGCTCACTCCGCTCTCGTTGCTGATCCTCGTCGCAGCGCTGGCCATCGCCTTGCTGCTCGCAACCAATCCGGAGACGACCAGCCTCGCGGACCGCGCCCGCGCGCTGCGAAACCTTGTCCTGTTCGGTCCCTTCAGATTCTTTCCCGACGCGCTTCAGGTCTTCAACATGTCGGCGTTCACCCGCGGCATCGCGCTCTGGCTGATGCCGGTGGTGCTGAGCACCGTGTTCGTGGCGCTGTTCGCCGCCGCCAATCCGGTGATCGAGCAATGGGTGTCGCTGCTCAATCCGAAGATCATCCTCGAATATGTCAGCGTCCCGCGCGTGCTGTTCTGGACCTTGATGCTGGCGCTGGTCTGGCCGTTCATCCATGTGCGCTGGCGGCGCAAGAAGGTTGCCGCCGCCACCGAAACCGACCTCGCGGGCCCGCCGCCGCCGCCCTTCATCCCGCCGGAATTTCTGGGCCCCTCCACCATCCTGCGCTCGCTGATCCTGTTCAATCTGCTGTTCGCGGCACAGTCGATTCTCGACGGCATCTATCTCTGGGGCCACGTCGCGCTGCCCGACAATGTGACCTATGCGTCCTACGCCCATCGCGGCGCCTACCCGCTGATCGCGACCGCGCTGCTCGCTGCCGCCTTCGTTCTGGTCGCGATGCGACCGGGCGGACCGGCCGAGAAATCGAAGGTGATCCGGCCGCTGGTCTATCTCTGGGTCGGGCAGAACGTGCTTCTGGTCGCCTCCTCCATCCTCCGCCTCGATCTCTATGTCGACATCTACATGCTGACTTACTGGCGTATCGCGGCCTTCGTCTGGATGGGGCTGGTCGCGCTCGGACTGGTCCTGATCGTGACCCGCATCGCCCTCAACCGGTCCAACCAATGGCTGATCAGCACCAACCTGATCGCGTTGACGATCGTGCTGTACGGCTGCTCGCTCGTGAACTTCGACGCCTTCATTGCCGACTACAATGTCACCCACAGCCGGGAAGCATCGGGCCAAGGCGTGCAGATCGACATCAACTATCTCCTGACGCTCGGGCCACAGGCGCTGCCCGCCATCGACAGGGCGATCGCGCTGCGGCCCGGCGCCAGCGAGGGCTGCCTTGTGTCGCGCCGCGACCGCCTTGTAGAACAGCAGCGCCGGGACCTGGCCTGGCGGAGTTGGAGCTTCCGAAGCTGGCGGCTCCAGCGCAGGCTGGACGCCCGGGCGGAAACCAGGTCCGGCAGCCGGTTGGCGGGCTGACGAGACAGCGGAGAATTTCTTGGCGAATCGCATTCTCATCGTCGACGACGAGGGCCACATCCGCGAGGTCATCCGCGTCGCCCTGAAGAAGGCCGGCATGGACGTGATCGAGGCGCGCGACGGCAAGGAGGCGCTCATCCGCTTTGCCGCCGACAGGCCCGATCTGATCGTGCTCGACATCGGCATGCCCGAGTTCGACGGCCTCGACGTCTGCCGCGAGATCCGCAAGACGTCCGACGTACCGATCCTGTTCCTGTCGGCGCGCGACGAGGAGATCGACCGCATCCTCGGCCTCGAGATCGGCGGCGACGACTACGTGACCAAGCCGTTCAGCCCGCGCGAGCTGGTGGCGCGGGTCAACGTCATCCTGCGTCGCCTCAACCCGCGCAATGGCGAGGCCAAGGCGGTCCCCACCGCGCTGTCGCAGGGCAGTCTCCTGATCGATCCCGAACAGCACGTAGCTTCATTTGCAGGGACACCGCTGAAGCTGACCGCGATCGAGTTCGGCATCCTGCGCGCCTTCCTGACCCGACCCACATCGGTTTTCAATCGGGAGCAGCTGATGCGGGCCGCCTATCAGCTCAACATCCAGGTCTCCGACCGCACCATCGACAGCCACATCCGCAACATCCGCGCCAAGCTCGCGGCGCTGGCTTGCGACAACGTCATCGAGACCATCCACGGCGTCGGCTTCAAGCTCGGCCGCTGCGAGAAAGAGGCATGAGCGCGGCGCCAGACAAATGGCGGCCGTCGCTGGGGCTGGTCATCTTCACGGTGCTGGCCACCGTCGCCATCCTGCCGCTTGTGGGCCTGTTCTTCTTTCGCCTCTACGACAACCAGCTCATCCGACAGACCCAGGCCGAACTGATCGCGCAGAGCCGCGTGCTGGCGACGATCTATGCTCAGGAGGTTGCAGCAAGGCTCGATAGCGGCCTCACGCTGGGCGCCGAGGTGCCACCGGGCGTGCTGCCCGATCCCGGTGACCAGGTCACGCCGATCCGCCCCGGGCTCGACCTCACCGCGAACGATCTGCTGCGGCGGCGGCCGGATGCCCAGGCTGCACCCCGGCCGGCGCAGCCCGCCTATGTCGAGATCGGCGCAAGACTGACGCCGATCATCCGCGAGACGCAGAAGGTGACGCTGGCGGGCTTTCGCATCCTCGATCCGCAAGGCGTGGTGATCGCCGGCCGGCAGGAGGTCGGGCAATCCCTTGCGCATATCGAGGAGGTCGCGGACGCGCTGCACGGGCAATACCGCGCCACCTTGCGCAACCGCGTGCCGGACAAGCCGCCACCGCCGATCTATTCCTTCAGCCGGGGCCTCGGCGTGCACGTGTTCTCGGCGATGCCGGTCATTGTCGACAATCGCGTCGCGGGGGTGATCTACGCCACGCGGACGCCGAGCAACATCTTCGACCACCTTTACCAGGAGCGGGCCAAGTTCGTGCTGGCGGGGCTGGCCGTGCTCCTCGGCACCATCGCGATCGGGCTCGTGTTCTCGCGCACCATCACGCTGCCGATGCGCGAGTTGATCGATCGCGCCGCCAGAATCGGCCGCGGTGACCGCGAGGCGTTCCGGCCGCTCCGGCACTACGGCACACGGGAGTTCGCCCAGCTCTCGCACAGCTTCCTCGGCATGGCCGAGCAGCTGGCGCGGCGTTCGGACTACATCGCGACGTTCTCGGCGCACCTCACCCACGAGCTGAAATCGCCGCTGACCTCGATCAAGGGCGCGGCCGAGCTGTTGCAGGATTCACTTCAGGGCAAGGCCGGGGGCCTGACGCCGGCCGAGCAGACGACATTCATCGCCAACATCCTGTCCGACACCCAGCGGTTGGATGCGATGGCACAGCGGCTGCGCGAGCTCGCCCGCGCCGAAAGCCTGCCGCAGAACGAGCGCACGGAGCTCGCGCCCGTGATCGCCGACCTCCGGAACAGGTTTCCGGCAAGCTCGATCGAAGCCAGCGGCAGCCTCGACCGGGCGATCGGCATGTCCGGCGAGAAGGCGCTGATCGTGCTGTCGCATCTCGCCGACAACGCGCTGCGGCACAAGGCGAGGACCATCAGGCTGGAGGCCGCCGACGAGCGCACGACCCTGCGGCTGACCGTGAGCAACGACGGCGAGTTGATCTCGGCGCCCAACCGCGACCGGATTTTCGATGCGTTCTTCACCACCCGCCGCGACCAGGGCGGTACCGGAATGGGGCTGGCGATCGCGCGTGCGGTGATGGCCAGCCATGGCGGCTCGATCAGGCTCAAGCCGACCGACGGCGGCGTCACCTTCGAGCTCCAATTCCCTGTGGCCTGAGGTGCGATGCGCATCGCCCCCCAGCTTTCTTGTTGAGGCATGATCTATCCGGAAAACCGCTTCACACTTTTCCGGATCATGCCTCAGATCGCGAACACCCAAGCGGCGACGATGGTGCCGATGGTGACGAGACCAGCGATGGTCCAGCCCGCGGCATATTCAAGCTCAGGATGACCGGTCGCCCGCATGATCTCGACCGGATCGGCGGTATGCTTCTCTGCCATGACAGCCTCGCACGTTTCTTCCCGCGTCATAGATAAGTCGCATCAGCCGCCATTAGGTTCCATCACGGAAATGCGAGGCATGACGCAGCTTGGTTTGTTCGCCGAACCGGAAGCGGGCCCTGCGGGGCTTCGCCATACGGACGACTTCATCGATGCGGCGGTAGAGCAGGGCTTGATCGACCGCATCGCAGCATGGCCGCTCCAGCGCTTCCAGTTCGGCGCCTTCGAGGGCAACCGCCGGGTGGCCTCGTTCGGCTATCGCTATGACTATTCGCTGCAGCGGCTGGCCGAGGCGGAGCCGGTCCCGGACTGGCTGCTGCCCGTCGCGCGGCAGGTCGAGGCATGGGCGCGGCTGCCGGCGGGTAGCGTCCGGCAGGTGCTGTGCACCGAATATGAGGTCGGCGTCGGCATCGGCTGGCACCGCGACAAGCCGCACTTCGACAAGGTCCTGGGCCTGTCGCTCGGCTCGCCCTGCAAATTCCGCTTCCGCCGCCGCAACGGGGACAGATGGGAACGCCACACGCTCGAGGCCCTGCCGCGCTCGCTCTACATGATGGAGGGCGAGGCGCGGTCGCAATGGGAGCACAGCATTCCGCCGGTCGAGGCGCGCCGCTACTCCATCACCTTCCGAACGATGAAGCGGGCCTGACAGGCCGGTCCAACATAAACTGCGAAAACAACCCCATGCACAGTAGGAAGCCATTTCCGGTGCGGGGCCAGATGGCGCCCGGCAACGGCTTGACGGACCGGGACAAAGTGGCTGCGCGGCGCAATCGTCGCGGGGCCCGCGGACTTGCACTCCAATCGCGGGTTTTTGCCAGGCTGAGGCCCGCGCCACGCCGGCCGCCTGCCGGGCGAAGGTGCCGTGAATTCGCCTCAACATCAGCCAACTAATGAGGCGAATTGAAAAGACAGGCCAAATCGGCAAGCCAATATCGGTCCGCGAGGCCGGCATCACCATGAAGAATTACCTGGCATTTTTCCTGCTTTTGACCATGACCGCGGCCTCCGCACACGGAGTTTTGCCGGCGCGGCTGTCGCCGCCCACCGGGCTCGTCCAGGCGGGCCTCACCGACAGCGACACCACCGCCGGCGGCACCGCCCGGCTGTGCGAGCAGGTCGCCTTCTCGCGCGGTCTGCGTTATGGCGAGAGCGAGGCCAACGTGCTCGACGTCGCAACCAGCGCGACCAAGGCGGACACGCCGCGGCCTGTGCTGCTGTTCGTGGCGGGCGACACCTTTACCGGCGACCGCGCGGCGCCGGAGTTGTCGCGCCAGATCCAGGACCAGGCCATGTGCTTTGCCGCGCGCAACGAGATGATCGGGGTCCGCGTCAACTATCGCCTGGCGCCCGCGGCGACCTGGCCCGCCGGCGCGTCCGATGTGGCGGCGGCGCTATCATGGGTTCACGGCAATATCGACCTCTTCAACGGCGATCGCCGCGAGATCGTCGCAGTCGGCTACGGCGCGGGCGCCTTCCATGTCGCCACCCTGCTGGCCCATCCCGAGTTGCAGACCGACGGCGCCGACGTCGCCGGCGTCGTGCTGGTGTCCGGGATCTACCGCGTCGGCAAGGAGGCGAGCGACAGCGAGAAGGCCTATCTCGGCACCGACCCCACCCAGTACGACAGCCGATCGGTCTTCCCCGGCATCCTCAATGTCGATGTGCCGATCGTGCTGGCCTGGGCCGTGGACGATTCCTCCGGCCTCGTGGCGCAGGGCGAAACCTTGAAGAAGACGCTCTGCGGCGCCGGCCACTGCCCGCGCAGCACGCTGCTGCGGAGCCGCGAAGGTATCGCGAGCGCCTTCGGCCTCGACGGCTCCGGCGAGAGCCTCGCCGAGCCGACGCTGCTGCTGGTGCGTCAGCTCGAGGCGCGCGGGCTGCCGTAGCGAAGGCTTGAGGGCACACAGCTGTAACAGAGCGTCAGCACGTCTGCCCCTTTAGGTCGAGGCCGTCAGCCCCGCCACTTTGAAGTGGGCGGCAAGCCACACGATTGACAAACGCTTGACCTAGACGGAGCGGCCTTGGTGTGGGGCCAACGACAAGGTGTCGAACATGCGCGTCACCGGCAGACTGCTGCTCGTGTTGATCGCCGCCTTCGCCTCGCTCGGGGCGATGTCCCAGCAACGTGCCGAGCAACCGGCAAGCAACGAGGAAATCCGCATCGGCAATGTCATGCCGTATTCGGGACCGCTCTCGGAGTTCGGCGCCATCGGCCAGGCGGAAGCCGCCTATTTCGACATGATCAACGCGCGTGGCGGGATCAACGGCCGCAGGATCCGCTTCATCACGCGCGACGACAATTCCGATCCGGCGACTGCGCTGGAGCTGACGCGCAATCTGGTCGAGACTGAGGATGTGCACCTGATGTTCGGCTCGTTCGGCACGCCCGGCAATCTCGCCACGCGCTGGTACCTGAACGAGAGGAAGATCCCGCAGCTTTTCGTCGCCTCCGGCGACGAGGAGCTGAGCAAGGCCAAGGCGTTTCCCTGGACCATGGGTTGGCAGCCGTCGTTCAGGTCCGAGGGGCGCATCTACGCCAACTACATCCAGGCCTACTACCCCAGGAAGAAGATCGTGGTGCTCTGGCAGAACGACCAGTTCGGGCGCATGCTCTACAAGGGCATCCAGGAAGGCCTCGGCGATCTCAACCGTCACGTCCTCGTCGACATCGCCTTCGACATTGCCGACGAGCATCTCGACGGGCACGTCTCGATCCTCAAACGCGCGGGCGCCGACATCTTCGTCTTTCTCGGCGTGCCGTCGACGGCATCCAAGGTGATCAAGCTGGCGGCGTCCTTCAACTGGCATCCGGTCTTCATCGTCAACGATGCCTCCGCCTCGATCGCCAATGCGATGGCACCCGCGGGCCTCGAGAACTCGGCCGGCGTGATCTCGGCGGCCTTTCTGAAGGATCCGAGCGACCCCGCCTGGAAGGACGATCCCGCCATGAAGGACTGGTTCGCCTTCATGGACAAATACCATCGGGTCGAAAGCACCAACAACAGCGCCGCACTCTATGGCTACGCCGCGGCCGAGGCGCTGACGCAGGTGTTGAAGCAATGCGGCGACGACTTCTCGCGCGAGAACATCATGCGTCAGGCGGCTTCGCTCAGGGACTATCATCCGTCCGTGGCGCTGCCCGACATCCGGATGAATACTTCGCCCAGCAACTACCTGCCGATCAGGCAGATGCGGCTGGTCCAGTTCGACGGCCGTTCCTGGCAGCCGTTCGGCGAGGTGATCGAGACGGCCTTCACGGAAGGCGCGGCAAGGTGAAGCGATTCAGGCTGCGGGCGCACGACGATCCATATGCGGACCTTTTGCTGGGCTCCCCCTCCCCAGCCCTCCCCCACAAGGGGGGAGGGAGCAGAGTGGGAGTGGGGCCGCGACAACATGCCCTCATCCACACTGCGCTGGTGAATGCCAACACCGGCTCGGTCCATTCGGCGAAGCTGTGCATAACAGAACTCGCACGTTTGAAGCGAACTACGGAAGCCAACGGGAAATGTTAGAAGCGGCACGCTCCCTTTCTTTAAGGTCCCGCTATGCCGTTGCTTGACGACATCATTACCGGCGCTGTAACCGAGCACACCCCCCTACCCACACTATTGCGGCAATGCCTAGTGCTTGCCCATCAACTTAAGAACGAGAAGCTCAAGGCTTGGGTCGAACAAGAGCTGAATGGATATAAGGACGCTGAGGCTCTTCCTGACTACCGTGTGGTGGGGGCAGCAGCGACCGGCTCCTTTGCTGGGCCGTTTGGAAACGTGCTGAACAATCAACCGCTGGCGTCGAGCATTTTGAAGGAGGATTTTCGCCATTGGGCGGAGAAGGTCTTCCTGACGCAGCCGATTGCGGCCTACGACGTTGGCAAGGATGAAGATGGAAGTCCCAACGGTGGGCGAATAGCTTGGCCGCAAGACCTCGTGAACATGTACTCTGACAAGTTCATCAAGGGATGGAGTCTGATCCGAGCTTCGCAACAAATACCGGGCACCGTTTTCACAGCGATCCTTGATACGGTGCGAACACGAATACTCCAGCTCGCCCTCGAACTGAAAGATGAACTCGGCGACGACACCAGCGATATTTTGGGACTTCCAGAAGCCAAGGTCGATCAGTCAGTTGTGAACCACATCTACGGTGGGAATGTCGTGGTCGCAGCATCTGCTCAGCAGTTCAGCCAACTGCAAAGCATGACAGTCACTCAGAATGACCTGTCGGGCTTGCTTTCGGCGATGAAAGAGCTTGGCTTGGTTGAGCAGGACGTAAAAAAGCTGGAGATCGCAGTAAAGGACGACGCCAAGACGGGATCGAAAACGGTAGGTCAGCGAACCGCTGAATGGCTCAAAGATATTCCGGTTGCCTTGGGAAATGGGACACTGAAGGTTGGATTCGACGCAGCTAGAGCCTTAGCTACGAAGTTTGTCCTTGGATATTTCGGCTTAGGTGGCAGTTGAACTGCTTCATGTCGATAAGCAGCCGCGAGCGTCCGCCCATCCGAACGACGTCCACGACCCGTCCAACATGCAGGCAGGGACTCTCATCGGCACTGTATCCTCCCCATACCGGCCACTACCTTTGGCCGACCGGCGCCAACGCGGCGGCCACCTCGCTTCACAGGCTGAGATGTTTGCATGGTTTGAATCGTGAGCCGATTGCAAATGAGCGTCAATCAAAGCCGGTGGAACGCGACCACCGACAGCACGATGGTCGGAGCGGCGCAAACGGCCAGCGCACCTTTGGCGCTGAGGCTCAGACCCAGGAATATAACATGCAGCACGGGATGGTCGGCTGCTTCCTCAGCCAAGATTCACAACGACCAGAGATTCGATTCCTTGCAACAGAATTGATTTACGCTTGGGGCACCAAAAAACTCTAGTCGCGAAATCCGGACTCACAACGACCGCGCTGAGTATCTGAATTATTTGAGGATTTCGCCGTATACTCGGCAAAATCCGTCAATCGAAAAAGTCTTACAAAGTCCGCCGTGAGTCAGATCACATTCGATATCAGCGGCCTACAATTGCTACCGCCCAGCGCGCATTTCCTGGTATCCGGCGGGTTAAATTTCTTCATCTCATCCGGTTGGGTGCAGAGATGGGGAAAGCCCCGGATAACCGGAACAAATAAGCAACTTCCCCTTGCCCGGAACTCTCAACCCATGGATACACGATAGGTAAGTGACAACGTGTGATTCGCCCCTCTAGTCTGGAAACCTAGTAATGGCAAAGAGTAGCAAGCCGACCGGGACCTCCCGGATCAAGTTGATTGTGCTGGACGCCGAAGTTGCTGACGACCAGATTCATACTTTGACCGCTGCCCTGACGAACGCGCTGCGCCCTGCGGCTCCAGCTCCGGCTTTGCGCCGCCTGCCACCTGCACCGCCTCAGTTGAACGGTGGCGGCGAGCCTGAGCAAGAGGAGATGGACTTCGACCGTGTTGATGCCGGCGATGAAGCTGAGGTCATCACGCTGAAGAAGCCTCGTTCCAGCTCGCCGCGCAAGCCTCCCAAGGCACCTGACGTAGTGGATATCGATATGAACGCGCCGTTATCCTTCTCCGACTTCTCCAAAGGGAAGGACGATGGCAGCCAGCACAAAAAGTTTCTGATTGCAGCCGCATGGCTTGCTGAGCACCGGAACGTCCCGATCGTCACCGATGGTCATATCTATACGTGCTTTCGGTCGATTGGGTGGTCCACCGCCATCAACGACTTCAGCCAGCCGCTACGCGAGTTGAAGGGTCGCAAGTTCTTCACGACACCGGAACGCGGTCATTACGAAATCAACCACATAGGGCTCGACTACGTGAATAAGAAGCTTGCCAATGGTGCTGAGTGAATTCGTGAACCAGGTGGCGGGCTTTGACAAGCTGCCACCAAGAGAAAAGATCAAGCTGATCGGTTGGTATCTTCACACATATGAGGGGAAGGAGCACTTCCACTCCGACCACATTCGCGCGTGTTACAAGACGCTTCATCTCGTCACCAAAGAGAACATAGGCCAGTCTCTGATGCGAATGGCCAGCTACAATACGCCAGACTTGGTCCGTGAGAAGCAAGGCTTTAAGCTGACGCGTCCAGTGCGAAGTCAGTTTGATACGAAGTATGGCAATCAACCGAGCATGCAGGCGGTCAGTAAGCTTCTGACCGACCTGCCGGGTAAGGTGCCCAACTCCTCGGAGAAGGTGTTCCTGAGCGAGGCCATCGACTGCTACCGCGTCAAGGCTTACCGCGCTTGCATCGTCATGACCTGGAATCTGGCATTCGACCATCTGTTGAACTGGATACTCAAGGACCCGGCGCGGCTGGATTCCTTCAATGCCGCCATCCCGAAGAAATTCCAGAGCCCTAAAAAGTCAGGCATCGTCATCAAGGATTACGACGACTTCTCCGATGAGCTGAAGGAATCAGAAATCATCGACCTGTGCAAAACCGCTCAGTTGCTTAACGACAATGTCGTCCGAACCCTTAGAGAAAAGCTGGGCAGAAGGAACACCGCGGCGCACCCATCAACCATGGTAGTTCTCCAGCCGCAAGCCGACGATACGATTTCCGATTTGGTCCATAACGTGGTGTTGGCACTCACCTAGCCGAACCGAAGGTGTGGTGGCCAAGGCACCTTCTCGACCGGAGCAGGTTTCTCGCGCTGATCGACGGCATCCAAGGTGATCAAGCTGGCGGCGTCCTTCAACTGGCATCCGGTCTTCATCGTCAACGATGCCTCCGCCTCGATCGCCAATGCGATGGCACCCGCGGGCCTCGAGAACTCGGCCGGCGTGATCTCGGCGGCCTTTCTGAAGGATCCGAGCGACCCCGCCTGGAAGGACGATCCCGCCATGAAGGACTGGTTCGCCTTCATGGACAAATACCATCGGGTCGAAAGCACCAACAACAGCGCCGCACTCTATGGCTACGCCGCGGCCGAGGCGCTGACGCAGGTGTTGAAGCAATGCGGCGACGACTTCTCGCGCGAGAACATCATGCGTCAGGCGGCTTCGCTCAGGGACTATCATCCGTCCGTGGCGCTGCCCGACATCCGGATGAATACTTCGCCCAGCAACTACCTGCCGATCAGGCAGATGCGGCTGGTCCAGTTCGACGGCCGTTCCTGGCAGCCGTTCGGCGAGGTGATCGAGACGGCCTTCACGGAAGGCGCGGCAAGGTGAGCTGACTCACCCGCGCTTGCCGGCCTACCCCCTCGCCAGCCCTCTGTTCACCTTGTCTCCGGTCTGAACACCCTCCCCGCAGCGAGCACCTGAAGTGATCGTTGGGTGCACCGAAGCTTCCAGGGCGTCATGGCCGGGCTTGTCCCGGCCATCCACGTATTTCCTCGCGGCACAAAGAACGTGGATGCCCGGGACAAGCCCGGGCATGACGACCTCCTGTGCCCGCCCTCACGCCGGCTTGAGCGAGGCCAGCGCGTTTTCCAGCAGCGAGCGCACGCGTGCGGCGTCGCCTGACTTCACCACGGCGGGGTCGAGATAGAGCTCGAGGCCCGGGGCGCGCTCGGTGATGATACCGCTGTTCTCCGCAGCAGTGTCGCTCAGCGCGTCCACCGAATAGGGAATGACCTCGCGGCTGATGCCCTTCATGGTGATCGCCGGCAGCGCATGGGCGCGGACGATGTCGCTGACGAGCGCGAAGGTCTCGTAGCTCAGCACGATGCCGCCGGGCTCGGCGATCGATTGCAGGCGCGCGGCGAGGTTCGCCTCCGCACCGATGATGGTGTAGTCCATGCGGTCCGCGCTGCCGAAATTGCCGACATTGCAATAGCCGGAATTGATGCCCATGCGGGAGCGGAACGGCTGCTCGATGCCGGAGGCGCGCCATTTCGCATTGAGCTCGGCAAGCCGCTGCTGCATGCGCCAGGCCATCTGCAGGCAGGCCTGCGCATCGGCGCGGTCGCCCCTGGTCTCGGGATCGCCGAAGAAGATCAGCATGGCGTCGCCGATGAACTTGTCGATGGTGCCGCCATATTCGTGGGCGATCGCCGACATTTCCGTGAAATATTCGTTGAGGAGCTGCGTCAGCTGCTCCGGCTGCAGCCGCTCGGCGGTCGCAGTGAAATTCTGGATGTCCGAGAAGAAGATGGTGAGCTTCTTGCGCTCGGTGTGGATGGTGACGTCCTTCTGGCCGGAGAAGATGCTCTTGTAGACCTGGGGCGGGATGTAGCGCGAGATCTTCATCGAGAGCGAGGCGAGGAAGTCGTTGGCGGATTCGAGCTCCTTGTTCATGCCCTTGATGCGGCGCGCCTGGCGGCGCTGCAGCGAGAGGAACGACAGGCCGCTGCCGGCGGCGATCACGAAATAGGCCAGCAGGAACTTGAACGAGAAGATGTTGGCGGCGATCGGCTGGGCGATGATCACCTCCTGGATGCCGCGGACATCGCCCACCTTCCAGTCCGTCTTCGGGCTTTCGGGGTGGCTGTTGTGGCAGCTCACGCAGGCCGGCCCCATGGTGACGGGGGCGACCAGGCGGACCTTGTCGTTGAACAGCGAGGTCTCGGTCTCGACGATCTTCTGCTCGGGATCCTTCCGCAGCGCATCGAGCGCGTCCTTCTCGAACTTGTCGAGCTGGTGCGGGGCACGGTTCTGGAACGGGAAGTCGGAGACGAAGCGGTAGGTGATGTTCTCCTGCTGCGCGCCGATCACCCGGCCGAGTTCGAGCGACAGCGTTGCCGGAATCGGGATCGCGCCGGGGATGGATTCGTAATTGTGCACCACCCGCGTCGTGCCGTTGGGATTGGCCAGCACCCGCCCGACCACGTTGGTCGCGTAGTAGCTGCGCACGCTCGTGATCACCGAGTTGAGATCGATGGCCTGCCGGCGCAGCGCCGTCTTGCTCAGCTCGGTCAGATCCAGCCACACCGCGAGCGGCAGGGCGAGGAGCAGGAAGGCGATCACGGCGCCCGTGAGAATGCCGCTCTTGCGCTGATCTTCGGCGATCTCTTGTTTCACTCTGTGGCTCCGCTGTGTGCGATTTTGTCGCAAACCCGTCGGGATCTGCGGCAAAGAATGCGGCAGCACAGAGCCAACAATCGCGGGCCTGCGCAACCCCATTTTATGGTGGTCGGGCGAAGCGCCCTTTTCGTTTCATCACGGATGTTTAAGATCGGCCGCGCCTGCATCCGCCCCCGCCGGGAGAAGCCCATGACCGAGACCGTTCGCATCAAACGCTTCCACGCGCGCCCCGTGATCGTGCCGATGAACCTGCCGCTCCAGACCTCGACCGGGGCAATCGCCAGGGCGCCGCTGCTGCTGATCGACTGCGAGACTGACCAGGGCGCGGTGGGCCATGCCTATCTGTTCTCGATCACGCCCTCGGCCTTGAAGCCGCTGACGGCGATGGTCACGGAAATGTCAGACCTGCTCGCCGGCGACGAGTTGCTGCCGGTCGAGATCGAGCGCAAGCTGACCCAGCGCTTCACGCTGCTGGGCCTCGCCGGTCTGCAACGGCTGGCCCAATCCGGCATCGACATGGCGGCATGGGACGCACTGGCCCGCACACGCGGCATGCCGCTGGCCCGCCTGCTCGGTGGCGCGCCGAAGCCGGTCAGGGCCTACAATTCGAAGGGGCTCGGCATCATGCCGGCCGGCGCCGCGGTGGACGAAGCCCACAAGCTGCTGGCCGAGGGCTTTCGGGCAGCGAAGATCCGCGTCGGCCGGCCCGATGCGCGGGAGGACCTCGCCGTCGTCCGCGCGGTGCGCAAGGCCGTCGGCGACGACATCACGCTGATGTGCGACTACAATCAGGCGCTGACGGTGACGGATGCCGTCCGCCGCGGCGAGATGCTCGACGACGAGGGCCTCACCTGGATCGAGGAGCCGATCCGCCACGACGATTATGCCGGCTGCGCCCGCATTGCCGACGCGCTGCATACCCCGGTCCAGATCGGCGAGAATTTCGACAGCGCCTTCTCGATGCAGGCGGCACTCTCGGCGGAAGCCTGCGACTACGTGATGCCCGACGTGCAGCGCATCGGCGGCGTCACCGGCTGGCTCCGCGCCGCCGCGCTGGCGCACGCCGCCGGCATCGAGATGTCGACGCACCTGTTCTCGGAGGTCAGCGCGCATCTGCTCTGCGTGACACCGACCGCGCACTGGCTGGAATATGTCGACTGGGCCGACGCAGTGCTGGCGACGCGGCTGAAGATCAAGGACGGCTTTGCGCTGCCGGGCGAGGAGCCGGGGAATGGCATCAAATGGGATGAGGCGGCGGTGAAGAAATATCTGGCCGGATCTTGATCCGGCAGACGCTCCTTCGCGTGTTCGTCATTGCTGTCGATCTTGTGATGCGTATTTCGGGAGGGGGGTCCTTTCGATCTGCCTTCACTGGATATTGAATCGCGCGCCCGGACATTCGTTGGTGACGGTCGTTGCGACGAGCTGGGCGGCGACCGAGGTCGGCTTCGGGACCGCGACGATTTTCCAACGACCCTGCTTATTGAGCCAGAACCGTCCCGTCGTGGTCGCGATGCGGCGCTCGGTGTATTTCTTCGTCGAGATCAAGGGGACCTTCGACTTCGGCGCAGGGACTTCCTTCCAGCCATCGAACGAATAGAATTCCTGGAAGAAATAGCGCCACTCGATCTTCTGGGATTCATGGTGCGAAACGACGACCCGGACGAGCGAGTTTCCGGTAAGCCATTCCGAACCCATCGGGTCGGGTTCGAGCTGCAGGCATCGCGTGTGTAGCGGCTCCTGGACCTGAAGCAGATTCAATCTCTGACTTTGCGAAAGCATCGCCGAGGTCACCGGCTGCCCCACATTTGGGTCGTTGGCCGGCCCCGAGCAGATCGGCACCGTTGGCGGCCCTTGTCCGGTCCATGGGTTGTTGCTGCAATAGACGTAGCGCGACCAGGACAACCAGCCGGTGGACGCATTTTCCTCCGCCTTGCCCGTCTCGCGGTCCCAGATGCCGGTAAACTTGATCGTCTTGCTCGGCGGGCAGGCCGTTATGGGAGGCCCCGTCCACCAATGGGTGGTTTCGAACTCATAGATGGATTGGTTCGGATAGGGGTACATCACTGCTTTGGCACTGGTCAGCGCGTGGTGCTCCGAACACCCCTCGCCCTTCGTATCGAGCCAACAGACGAGCGGAAAGTTCTCGCTCGGCCAGCAACCCGCGTCCGCCGAGGACGATCCCAGAACAGCGATCACGAGAGCCAACGCAAAGAGACCGGCACGCACTGTCAATCTCCCCATTTGCATCTTCGCGTTGAGATTGCCCCATTTCGTCGCCACCACCTTGATCAACATCAACGCATTGACCCCGGCGACGCAGCGGTGCCGGAGGTACGAAGCCGTCGGACGTCTGCCCTGCCTTTGCGAGCTCATGACTCAAGTGCGCGCAGGTCGTGCGTTGACACGTCGGCCGATGCCTCCGGTCATCAGCGCTTCGTGCTGCGAAGTCGGCGACGAGACCGACACTTTCGCTGGGACAACGGAGAAGATATCGCTGCCCGCTGGTTCGCCCTTGACGCTTTCCACGTGGAGGGCCGCCCGAACCTCTATTTCGAGCGGGCTGAAAAAGGTTGCTGCTCCAGCCGGTGAACAGCCGACCAGCATTCTGCATCCCTCTACGCATCCCTGCATCAAAAGAGTGATGCATGGTGCTGTTTGTCGAGACGTCGGTTGACAAACACGTCGCTCCCAAGCAAAATTTTCATAGGTAGATACCGCCTGCCGCTTGCGCCCTTCGGGGTATGGTGAAGAGTATCGGACCGCCGCAGGCTTCCTTTGCTCACGCGAACGGGTCAGCAACGCAAGCCCTGACATTCTCCGTTCATGCTGCAAAGGAACAGAGTATGCGCGACTTCCGCGACGCCAAAGCCATGGCGCAAACGCTCCGCGAAGCCCTCAACGCCCGTTCGGTCTCCCTCACCGTCAGTGAGAGCCTTGAGCTCGTCGCCAGGATATTCGGGTTGGCCGACTGGAATGTCCTAGCCGCTCGAATCCGCTCCGCGGAGCAAACTGGCTCGGGCCGGAGCAACGAGGGAAGCAACAAGGCCGACGCTGCGGATCAGTTCCGGTCGAGAGCCAAAGAGATTCAGTTACCGCGGGCGGTGCTGGATCGTTATGCCGGAACATACCAATTCCATAGCGCCGTCTTCACCGTGACGCGTGACCAGGACCATTTATCGGGACGGCTCAGCGGTCAAAGCTCGGCGCCCTATTACGCGGTGGGCGAAACCGAATTCATCGGGCGGGGAATCGATGTTGAACTTCGGTTTGCCCTCGGGGCGGATGGGATGCCGACGGCCGTGATCCTGCGCCAGCACGGCAATGATCACACCATGCGACGCATCGACGCGACCGTGGCGCAAGACCTCCAGCGCGCGATCGAGACTCGCATGAGCACCCGGTCCGCCAATCCCGGAACCGCGTCCGCGCTTCGCCGTCTCGTCGAAAGCGTCGCATCGGGCCAGCCCAATTATGGCGAGATGAGTGCGGATTTGGCTGAGGCGACCCGCAAGCAATTGCCGCGCCTGCAGACCGGCCTTGCCGAACTGGGTCCGATCACCTCGATGGAATTCCTCGGTGTAGGCGCGCAGGGACAGGACGTCTATTCCGTCTGGCACCAGGGCGGCGCTTCGCACTGGCACATCACGCTGGGCAATGACGGCACGATCATCTCGGCGTTCGTCACCCCGGGGCCGTGACATTGGACGAGGCCCCGATAATCCGATTAACGATGCGCGATGACCCAGTGGCGCCCGCATCCCCACATCCGCGTCGTCGCGATCGGCCTGCACTGGCGGGACGGGCGCCTGCTCGCGGCCGAGGTCCGCGACGACGCTGGCCGGATCAAGGGTGTGCGACCGCTCGGCGGCGAGATCGAGTTCGGCGAAAGCTGGCGGGCTGCCCTGGTGCGGGAGTTCAACGAAGAGCTCGGCATCGATGTCAGCCTCAAGGGCGAGCCCTTGATGCTGGAGAACATCTTCGTGCACGAGGGAGAAACCGGACACGAGGTGATGTTCATCTCGGAGGTCGAGTTTCCCGATGCCGCCTTCCGCGATCAGGAACGCATCGACTTCAGGGAGGACAATGGCGTCCACATCGTCGCGCGCTGGTTCGACCTCGCCGAGCTCGATGTGGACGGTGCCCCGAGCCTGTTTCCGACCGGGCTGAAGGGCTTGCTGCTGGGCGCGGCAAAGCACGGCAGCATGTAAACGACGCCTTCATTGCCGGAGGCGACAAGTCGCGCGACGGAAGGCCGCCCACAGCCCGGCTGCTACTTCATCAGCCTGAAGCGGCCACCTTCCACCTTGATCAGGAATGCCGAGCGCTCGTCGTAGCCGTTGTGATCGGTTGCGCTCATCGTGGACAGGCCGTTGTTCAGATACACGTCCTTGACCAGCTCGAGCACGTCGCGAGGGGCGGCGCGAAATGCTGCGGTGCCGGGTTTCGCCGTCTTCAATGCGTTCGGTATCGCCTTCTCGTAGGCAGCCGCGAATTGATCTCGAATCCTGCGGAACGGAACGTCCGCCGGCAGGTCGCCCGGCGCGTGTTCATTGCTTTTGCAACACCGCCGGCAACAGCGAACCGTCGTTCAAGATCGAAAAAACTTCCCGGGAGGACAGATGGGCGATGGCCTCCTCGAAAGTATCGCTCGCATCGACCTTGGCACGGCCGACCGCCAGGTTCGCATCGACCGTGTCGGGCCGGACGGCGCGTGGAAGCGGCAGCTGCGCGACGTGGAAGGCTGAAAGCCTGGCGTCTTCGCGCAGCTCCAGCAACGCGGGTCTGATCTCGACATCAGCCGCCTCGCTCAATTGATTCGCTCGACGCAGCACCGAAGGCGGCGCTCCTTCTTCGGGCGTGACGAACAATTTGCCGGGCGCGGGCCTGGCAGTCAGCGCGCCTATGGGAACGGCGAACAGCAGCCCAACGACGACCGGCGACATCCAGAGCAGAAGGGGCAGCGAAACCGCGTACGCGCTTACCGCCATCACAACGCCGCATACGGTTGGGACACCGTATTTCCGATAGAGCTCGCGGCGCTCCACTGTGCCGTCGTCCCGCCTTTGCGTCTGCCAGCCCGCATCGCGGCCGGCCAGAATTTCGACCACCGCGATTGACTGAAAGATCATCATCACGGGCGCCATCAACGCGGATACGACGATCTCTGCGAAAACTCCGGCCGAGGCACGCAATGCGCCGCCGAATTGGCGTCGCACCGGGCGCCGCATCCAAAGCAGGACCAGGCTGAGCAGCTTGGGCAACAGCAGCAGCGCCATGGTGGCGACGAACACCCAGATGGCGAGCACGGGATCCTGGGCCGGCCATGTCGGAAACAGGGAAAAGCCTTTCGGAAAATACTCCGGACGCGCGAAGCGGGCCTGCAGCGAGATCAGCATTCCCAGCAGCAGGAACAGCAGCCACAGCGGCGCCGTCAGATACGCTCCGATTCCCACCATGAAATGCAGGCGCGACACCCAATGGAGGCCCCGCGCGGGCACGACAGCGAGATGCTGAAGATTGCCCTGACACCAGCGTCGGTCGCGCGCGGCGAAGTCGAGCAGCGAGGGCGGCACCTCTTCGTAGCTTCCGTCGAGCATCGGCAGCATGTAGATGCCCCACCCGGCTCGCCGCATCAGCGCGGCTTCGACGAAATCGTGGCTGAGGATGTGTCCGCCGAAGGGCTTGCGCCCGCGCAGCTGCGGCAGCGCCGCCGCTTCGGCAAACGCCCTCACCCGGATGATCGCGTTGTGGCCCCAGTAGTTGCCTTCGGAGCCGTGCCACCAGGCAACGCCGGCGGCGATCATCGGCCCGTACAGGCGGCCCGCGAATTGCTGGACGCGGCTGAACAGACTTCGCGCGTTGACGATCATGGGGAGCGTCTGGACCAGCCCGGCGCTCGGATTGGTCTCAATGGCATGGACCAATCGGACAACGGTCTGACCGCTCATGAGACTGTCGGCGTCGAGCACGATCATGAAGTCGTAGACGCCGCCGAACCGCGTGATCCACTCGGAGATGTTGCCGGCCTTCCGCTCCCTGTTCTCGGCGCGGTGGCGATAATACAGCCGTGTCCCGACGGCCTGTCGCAGCGCGAGGAGCGCTTTTTCCTCGGCGACCCAGATGTCCGGATCGGTGCTGTCGCTCAGAACGAACCAGTCGAACAGCTTTCCCTGCGAGGTCGTCTCCAGGGATTCGATCATCGCCCGGAGCCGCGCCGTCAATCGGTGCGGGTCTTCGTTGTAGGTGGGAAGCAGCATGGCGGTGCGGCTTGCGATGGCTGGCAGTTCCGCGCCGGAGGCCAAGGCAACCTCGTCCGGACGAGGGTTCAGCAACACGACAAAGCCTGCCACGGCGGAGGCGAACGAAAACGCGACCCAGGCAAGCAGGACCAGAAAGAGAGCCAGCACCATGCCTTCGAGGACGGTGACGCCGCCGACCTGCAGCACGCGATACATCTCATAGCCGCCCGCCCCCGTGAGCGCCGCCGTCGAGAGCAGGATGAGGCCGCGCCGCCAAACCATCGTGGGGGTGACCGGCGCTGGAACACGGTTCGATACCCGGCTCCTTCCGAGGTCGCCAGGCGCCATCGGGAGCGGGGACTCGTGCGGCAGCAGGCGTTGGCTCGCGATTTCGCCGGCAACCGGCCGGGGTGCCGTGCTCAAGGGGCCCATCGGTAGACCCAGACTTCCGACAAGGGCTTGTCGCCCTCGGCCAGAAACGCTCGCAGCTCGATCGGCTCGCCCTTCACCTGGCACTGGAAGCTGAGCCGCCAACCGCCGGTGTAGGGATTGGGTTGCGTGACGATATTCTTGATCTCGGATTTCTCCGCCGTCACCACGCCTTTGACGCCCGCAGGATCAATGCCCTTCAGGTTGTCGCCGAGCAGATCGAGCACGAAGAGGCGCGCGTCCTCGCCCCTCGCCCCTATCCCGCTTCGCGTGAATCTGGCGAGCGAATGCGGCTTCGGGCCATCTGGCCCCCAGTGCAGCCGATAGGTGTAGTTGTGTTCGCCCTTGGCCTGCAGCGGGTTTTTAGGCCGCCAGAATGCCGCGATGTTGTCGTGGACTTCCTCCTTGGTCGGAATCTCGAACAACATGACCCCGCCCTCGCCCCAATCGCCGATCGGCTCCATCCAGAGACTTGGGCGTTTTTCGAAGCTGGATTCGATGTCCTGGTAGGCGGAGAAGTTTCTCTCCCGCTGCATCAGGCCGAACCCGCGCGGATTGAGATCCTCGAAAGTGCTGATCTGGAGGTCGCGGGGATTGCTGAGCGGCCGCCAGAGGCTTTCGCCCTTCCCGTTGAAAATCGCAAGACCGTCGGAATCGTGGACCGAGGGGCGGAAATCGTCGATGTCATTGCGGTCGTTCGGACCGTAGAAGAACATGCTGGTCATCGGCGCGAGTCCGGCCCGCTGCATTTCGACACGCGGATAGACCGACATTTCGACGTCGAAGACCGTCGTGTCCCCTGGCCGCACCGTGAATCGATAGCTCGCTGCGCAGCTTTTACTGTCGAGCAGAGCATGGATCACCAACGAGGTCGCACCCGGCGCCGGCCGCTCCAGCCAGAAGGCCTTGAAGAGCGGAAATTCCTCGCCCTTGGCTTCGCCCGTATCGATCGAAAGTCCCCGGGCGGAAAGCCCGTACGTCTGTCCCTTGGCCACGGCGCGGAAGTAGCTCGCGCCCAGGAAGACGCAGACTTCGTCGTAATAGTCGGCGCGGTTGATGGGCGCGTGGATGCGGAAGCCTGCGAACCCAAGATCCACGTCCTCGAACGCCGGAACCTTTTCGCCGAACGAAAAGTCCGCCTTGCGGTACTTGAGTTCGGTTGCCTTTCCGTCCGCGACCTCGAAGATGTTCACTCTGTTCTTGTAGAAGAAGCCGCGATGGAAGAACTGCGCTTCGAAGGGAAGATTCTTGCCGCGCCAGAGCGCGCGCTCGGGCAAATAGCGGATCGAACGATACTGATCGTAGTCGAGATCGTGCAATCCACTCGGCAGCTTCTCGTCCGGCGCCTCGTGCGGCTTACCCGCCAGAATACGGGCAAGGTCCCTCACCGTGGACGACCCGAATGCATCCTCCGACGTGCGAGCGGCGGCGAAACCGCTTCGCGATGCGAGGAGCAACGCCGGCAGCACTGCCGACCCTTGAACAAGCTGGCGTCGGTTCACGCGTTCTCCTCGCTACTGCTGCCGCGGCCAAGCAACGGCCGCCGCGCCCGCGAGTTCCACCGCCCGGCGATCATTGGCGCAGGAGCAAGTGTTGCGACGGCAATGGACCACAGGACGGGCGGAATTTGAGGGCCGCGAACTTCCTCCGCCGGGCCGGAAACGCCGACCGCCCGCGGAAAGTTTTGGCTTCGAACGTGCTGTTGACGAAAGAAGTGCTACGCGCGGACACTGTTCACGCACGCTGTCTCCAGTCGATACGCGCGCGCTCGATGCCGAGACAGGGAAGTGTGCTGTGGCCGATGTGACGATCGAAGAGCAAGCGGCCTTCCGCGTCACCTTCGGAGTGACGCCCGCATTTGGGCACCAGCCCAATCTGGATGGGGCGACCCGCGCCGAAATGGAAATCTCGTGGAAACCACTCCTTCAAGCCTCAAGCGCGGGCGCCTAAATCATTGAAGAAGATGGTGGGCACGACAGGGATCGAACCTGTGACCCCTACCATGTCAAGGTAGTGCTCTCCCGCTGAGCTACGTGCCCTAGAGGTCATTTCATCGGTGGGGTCCCTATAACGGCTCAGGGGACCCGGCGCAAGGACGGAACGGCGCCGATTTAGGCCGCCAGCATCTTGTTCACTTCGCTGACCAATTCGCGCAGGTGCACGGGCTTGGACAGCACCTTGGCGTTCTTGGGTGCGTCCGAATCCGAGTTCAGGGCGACCGCGGCAAAGCCGGTGATGAACATGATCTTGATGTCGGGGTCGAGTTCCGAGGCGCGGCGGGCGAGCTCGATGCCGTCCATCTCCGGCATCACGATGTCGGTGAGCAGCATCTCGAACGGCTCTTCCCGCAGCCGCTGATAGGCGGCCATGCCGTTGTCATGGGACGAGACCTGGAAACCGGCGTTTTCCAGCGCCTTGACCAGGAAACGGCGCATGTCGTTGTCGTCTTCGGCGAGCAGGATTTTTGCCATGGCAGGAAACGTCGAATCCCCAGAGGATATCAGCAGAGGTCACTAAGCCCGACAGAGGGTAAATTTGGGGTGAAAATCTTTACCTTGGGCCGGCTGCGCTGCCGGCTCTTGTGAACCGGAACGGGCTCCGAATCAATCGAGCCGGACCGACCGGTCCCCGCCGCGATGCCCGCAGGGTTAAGACATGTTCCAGCGTCCATCACATCTTTTCGCTTGGCAGAATGGTTGCGATTCCGGACAATGACGACACATAAGAGCCGTTCGACCGGCCGAATCATTGGATCCGGAGCTTTGCCGGATCGTGCGGCGCCAAGGGGGCGAAGCCTGAGCAGGGACGAAGCTTGAGAAGATGACCCGGTTTGACGGCGACATGTCGCCAGCCTTCGAGATCTTCGAGCCCGCCGAATGGCGCGCGCCTGTCATCTTCAACTCGCCCCATTCGGGCTCGACCTATCCGGACGAATTCCTGGCGGCATCGCGGATCGACCTGCCGACGCTGCGGCGGTCGGAAGACTCGTTCATGGACGAACTGATCGGCCATCTGAGCGACCGTGGCTTCCCGACGGTTAGGGTCAACTTTCCCCGCTCCTATGTCGACGTCAATCGCGAGCCGTATGAGCTAGACCCCCGCATGTTCAGCGGACGGCTGCCGAGCTTTGCCAACACCCGATCGATGCGCGTCGCCGGCGGCCTCGGCACCATTCCGCGCGTGGTCGGCGACGGCCAGGAAATCTACCGCGAGCGTATCCTGGTCGACGACGCGCTGGGCCGGATCGAGACGCTGTACAAGCCCTACCACCGCGCGCTGCGCCGGCTGATCAACAAGGTGCACCAGATGTTCGGCACCGTGGTGCTGGTCGACTGCCACTCGATGCCCTCGGTCGGTGTCAGCAGGGACGAGCCGCGACGGCCCGACGTCGTGATCGGCGACCGCTACGGCACGAGCTGCACGCCGTTGCTTTCAGATCGCGTCGAGGAGACGATGACCGGCCTCGGCTATTCGATCGGCCGCAACAAGCCTTATGCTGGCGGCTTCATCACCGAGCATTACGGCAATCCCGCAAGCGGCCTGCACGCGGTACAGCTCGAGCTCAACCGCGCGATCTACATGGACGAGCGGCGGCGCGAGCGGAGCGCACGCTTTGCGCAAGTGGCCTCCGACTTCGGCGTTCTCGCCGACGTGCTGGCCAGCACGATTCCGTTCGCCGATCTCGGCCCGTTCCAGGCCGCGGCGGAATAGGCCCGCGCTTCTTCGCACGATCATGTTGCTTGCGATTGGAGGCGAAAGCGCGCTCGCTTCGCTACGCACCTCGAAGCAAAAAGAGGCGCACAGAAAAAAGGGCCGCTTCTGATGAAGAAGCGGCCCAAGTCTAGGGAGGAAACGCCCAAGGAGGGCAGCGGTAACGCCAAGCGCTACCGCACCGCAACAATATGCGGCCGCGCCGCACAAAGTGCAAGGCCTTTTGAACCGTTTCCCATGCAATTCGCACATGGCTCAGTTGCTTCCAGAGAAACCCAGATTCAGTTTCTTTAATAAGGAAATTCAATGGGTTGATAATCATTTGCATACCAACGAGGCAACATCGGAACGAAGTTTTCAACTCCGTGATCGATATTTGGCCAGCAGATGACCAGGATGAGGCAGCGGGCCTCGGCATCCAAAATACCAGGGAGCAAATCAAGACAGCGCTGCACGCGGGGGAGGAATTGAGCTAGGCAGGAGGCCAGCTTCATCCAACCTTCGCTTCGAGGATTCCCGTGACGGTGATCGACTTCTCCGCCTTCATCGGACGGCTCGCCACCGCCTCCGGCGAAACCATCCTGCCGTTCTTCCGCACCTCCTTGTCGATCGACGACAAGAGCAAGACCAAGGATTTCGACCCCGTGACGGAGGCCGACCGCGCCGCGGAGGCGGTGATGCGGCGGCTGATCAGGGCCAATTTCCCTCAGCACGGCATCGTCGGCGAGGAATTCGGCAATGAGCAGGACAATGCCGACTATGTCTGGGTGCTCGACCCCATCGACGGCACCAAATCCTTCATCGGCGGCTTTCCGATCTGGGGTACGCTGATCGCGCTGCTGCACAAGGGCGCACCGGTCTACGGCATGATGCACCAGCCCTTCATCGGCGAGCGCTTCTCCGGCGACAACGGTTCGGCCAACTATAAAGGGCCCTCCGGCGAGCGCCGGCTCCAGGTCCGCCGCTGCGCTTCGCTGTCGGAAGCCACGACCTACACCACCAGTCCCCTGCTGATGAACGAGAGCGACCGCGCCATCTTCGGCCGCATCGAACAAGGCGCGCGGCTGTCGCGCTATGGCGGCGATTGCTATTCCTACTGCATGCTCGCCGCAGGTCATGTCGATCTCGTGGTCGAGACCGAGCTGAAGCCCTACGACATCGCCGCGCTGATCCCGATCGTGACCGGCGCCGGCGGTGTCGTCACCACCTGGGAAGGCAAGCCGGCCCAGGGCGGCGGCCGCATCATCGCGGCCGGCGACGCGCGGGTTCACGAGGAGGCCTTGAGGCTTCTGAACCAGTAGCAACGCGAGCGGAGGCGAGCGTGATCAAGGACGCCGGAATCGAGACGGCGAAGCAGGTGGTTCTTACCCTCCCCTAGAGGGACCTGGAGGGTAAGAGTCCGCTCACACCGCCTCTGCCCTTAGATGCTCCACCAGCATCTTGGCCGGCCGCGGCAACGCCTTGAAGCTGCGTGCGCAGATCACGAGCCGCCGGTTGGCCCAGGCATCGCGCAGGCGGACCATGGCGAGCGGCATGGTCCTGGCGCAGCGGCGGGCGGCAGCTTCCGGCACCAGCGCAACGCCGACATCGGCCGCGACCATCTGGCAGATCGCGTCGAAATCACGCAGGCGCGCGCGGAAATGCGGGCGCAGGCCGAGCCGCGCGGCGTGCTTGGAGATGTGCACCTGCAGCGCGGTGGCGCTGGTCAGGCCGACGAAGTCGCAGGCCCCGGCCTCCTGAAAGTCGATCCGGCGCCGGCCGGCGAACGGGCCACGGCGCGACGTCACCAGCGTCAGGCGGTCCTCGCTGAAGATGAAGCGCTCGATATGGTCGGGCAGCGCGTGCTCGGCGGCGAAGCCGAGATCGGCGGCACCCGTCGTGATCGCCGCCGCGATGTCGGTGCTCTCGCGCTCCTCGATGTCGACGGCGACGTCGCGATGCGCGCGCAGGAAGCCGGCGAGCGCCTTCGGCAGATGCTCCGAGAGCCCCGAGGTGTTGGCGAGCAAGTGCACGCTGGCGCGCAGACCGCTGGCAAAGCCGGCAAGATCGCCGCGCATGGCGTCGATCTGGTGGATAACCAGCCTTGCATGATCGAGCAGGCTCTCGCCGGCCGCGGTCAGTTCGACGCCGCGTCGCCCGCGCTTCAGCAGCGCGACGCCGAGCGCATCCTCGAGCCCCTTGATGCGCGCGGAGGCGGAGGCCAGCGCCAGGTGCGAGCGCTCGGCACCGCCCGTGATGCTGCGCTGGTCGGCGACCGCGATGAAGAGCTGGAGGTCGACGAGGTCGAAGCGCATGCCGGTGTCTCCAGCCTTCGCTCCAGACGAAGGCTCTCTCCGTAACCTCCAGATTGTGCCGGATCGCAGCTTCGGTCAATGTGCCGACATGATCGACCCGCTTCTCATCGTGATCGCCGCCGTCTTCCTGCTCGCCGGATTCGTCAAGGGCGTGGTCGGGCTCGGCCTGCCGACGGTGTCCATGGGCCTGCTGGCGGTGAGCATGGCGCCGAGCCGCGCCATCGCCATCGTCATCGTGCCCGCCATCATCACGAACATCTGGCAGACCTTCGTCGGCCCCTATCTGCGCGACATCCTGAGGCGGCTGTGGCCGCTGATGATCGGCACCGTGGTCGGATGCTGGCTGAATGCCGGCGCGCTGACCGGGCCGCATGCGCGCTACGGCACGATCGTGCTCGGCGTCCTGCTCGTGATCTACGCGGTGATCGGCCTGAACAAATTCCAGTTCCATGTCGCGCCCAGAAACGAGAAATGGGTCGGCGGCGTGGTCGGGGTCGTCACCGGCGTGATCTCGGCCTCGACCGGCGTGCAGGTGATCCCCTCGATGCCGTTCATGCAAGCGATCGGCATGGAAAAGGACGAGCTGGTGCAGGCGCTCGGCGTGTTCTTCACGACGGCGACGCTGGCGCTCGCCTTCAACCTGACCGCCGTCGGATTGTTGACGCCCGCGAATGTCGTGCCCGGCGCCGTCGGCCTCGCCATGGCCTTTGCCGGCATGTTCATCGGCCAATCGGTGCGGGCGCGGATGCCCGCGGAAGCGTTTCGCCGCTGGTTCCTGATCGCGATGATCCTGCTCGGCCTCTATCTCGCCGGCAGCGCGCTGGCGAAGGAATTGGTCTAGCCGATTCCTGGCGGGCGCCGACGCCAGCGTCGTATCAATTCAGCTGCATCGCCTTTGGACGGCAGCGGCAGGTGAACGAGCGCCAGAGGCCATTTCGGCGCCGCGCGTGCCTCGGCGAGCCGACGAAACGCGACGCCTGGAACGGGCATGTGACGGGACACGCCGGCCGGTACAAGCGCAGCACCCAGACCCGCCGCAACGAGGGTCAGGATCGTCGGCATCCGTGACGCCTCGTGAACGAGGCTTGGTGACAACCCGCGGGAGTGAAACAGCGCAAGAATCGCATCATAAAGGACCGGCCCCTGCGATCTCGGAAACAATATCAGCCGCCGCGCAAGTTGCGCGATCCCGATCGGCTTGTCGTCATCGACATCGCCGGCGGGAAGCGCGGCCATGAGCTCTTCCGCGGCAAGCTCGAATGTCCGGAGGCGCGGCGGCGCGGCAAACGGCGGCGAGACCAGTGCGACATCCAGTTCGCCCTTGGCGAGAAGCGCCAGCTGATCGTCGGTGCCCAGTTCAACGAGATGGATCGCAATGCCCGCTTCGTTTGCCGTCTTCAGCAGTGAGGGAATCGGACCCCACAGCGCGAGTGAGACGAGACCGATGCGCACCACCGCGCGGCGTTCGGCTGCGGCCCGGGCGAGATTCTTGGCGCGGTCCGCAGCTGCCACGGCGACCCGGGCCTCACCGACGAAGGCCTCGCCGGCCGCCGTGAGGCGTGTGCCGCCGCGGCCACGCTCGAACAACCTCACGCCCAGCGAATTCTCCAGCCGTTGGATCGATTGCGACAGCGGCGCCTGCGCCATGCCAAGCCGGGCCGCCGCTCGGCTGAAATTGCGCTCGTCGGCAAGTGCAATCGCATGGCGGAGATGGTGCAGATCCATATCACCACAATATGAAAATTGTCGCCATTCATATTAGACGACGCCAAACGAGATGCCTAGCTTCCGGCGCGTGACGAACCGGAGAGAAGCGGTGTCCAAACCCATAATCTTTGCCAGGCGAGGTGTCGGGCAGAGCCGTCCGGGGCATGCGGTGATAGCTCGAGCAGCTCATCTCCTTGCGCCAATCTTCCTTGTATGGGGCCAGCTCATGACATGCGCGGTTGCGGCCAGCACGGTCGAACGGGAAGACTTCCAGGTCGAGAGCGCCCCAGGCATTTCCATCTTCGTGCGCGAAATCCGCGGCAAGGCACCTGGCACCGCCGCCTCACCACTGCTGCTGGTCCACGGCGGCGGGCCTGGCGGCATCGGCTCCTTCGATCTTCCCGTGCCGGGATATTCCTTTGCGGAGAGCCTCGCGACAGCGGGAGCTGGCCGTACCGTGTACATCATGGATGTTCGCGGCTGGGGCCGGTCGACGCGCCCGGCGGAATTGCAGCAACCTGCCGACGCGAATCCGCCTGCCGTCGCTGTCGATGCGGCCGCGACGGACATTGCAGCAGTCGTGGACGAGATCCGGATGAGGACACACACTTCGCGCGTCGCACTCTTCGGCTGGGCCAGCGGCGGCCACTGGAGTGCGTTCTACGCGGCGCGACACCCGGACAAGGTGAGTCACCTCGTCCTTCTCAACACCATCTATGGCGTCGATGCGCCCTGGCCGTTCGGCGAGGTATTCGCGGACCCCAAATTTCCCGGCCGCTTCCGTGCGAGCGGAGCTTATGCGCTCGCCGATGCGAGCAGACTGCTTGCCCGCTGGGACGCGAGCATCCCGACGCCGGACAAGACCGAATGGCGCGATCCCGCGGTCGCCGAGGCCTATGTCAACGAGACGATCGCCAGCGATCCAACAAGCGGTAGCCGCGAGCCGCGCAGCGTTCGCATTCCGACGGCGTACCGGCGCGAAGCCTTCGAAATGGCGCACGGTCGCAAGTACTGGGATGCTGCCGACCTGCGCGCCGCCGTGCTCGTCATTCGCAGCGAGCTCGATTTCTGGTCACGCCCCGCGGACAGTGCCGCGCTGGAGCGCGAGCTGACCGGCGCAGCCCGCAAGCGCTTCGTCACGCTGGCCCGCGCCACACATTACGTGTTCGATGATCGGCCCGCACGCGGCCGCCGCCGTTTGATCGAGGAGATCGTGTCGTTCATGGACGGGACAAACGTGCCCTCAGGCGACCGATAGGCTTACCGCGTCTCCAGCATGGCGACGCGGACGCCGAGATAGATGAAGAGGCCGCCAAGCGCGCGATTGACCCAGGCGATGGCGCCCTCGGACTGCCGCAGACGGTGCGCGGCCTTGGCCGCGAACGCGGCCAGCACCAGGCACCACAACGTCCCTGTCGAGATGAAGATGAGGCCGAGCGTCAGGAAGGCGAGCGGCTTGTGGGGCGCGTCGGCTGCGACGAATTGCGGCAGGAAGGCCAGGAAAAACAGCGCGACCTTGGGATTGAGCGCGTTGGTGAAGACGCCCTGGAGGAAGACCCGCCGCAATGAGCTCCGCACCGGCTCGTCGATCGCCGACGCCGGCACCGGGCGCGACAACAGCATCTGGAGCCCGGTCACGACGAGATAGGCCGCGCCGACCAGCTTCAGGATCGAGAAGGCGGTCGACGAGGCCAGCAGCAGCGCCGAAAGCCCGATCGCCGCGCCCGCGACATGGACAAAACAGCCGCAACTGATGCCCAAGGCGGCAGCAGCGCCGCCCCGCCAGCCCATTTGCATGCTGCGGCCGATCACATAGACCGAATCCGGCCCCGGCGTGATGTTGAGCAGCACGCCCGACAGGATGAAAAGCCCGATCTCCTGAATGCCCAGCATGCAAGGTCCCCCCGCACGCCCGTCCGGGCGTGTTGGTTCCGCTTAGTCGGTTCGCCCATCCCCGTCCACCGCCGGAATCGCTTAGGATTTGCCTCGAATTTGCAATGCGGATCAGGCTTCCGCTCGGGCTCATCTGCTTTATAAAGGGAGGGTTCTCGAAATGCGGGACTCGAGGCGACTGCCACGCCGTGGCCGGTCCCCTCTCCCTTGGAGCTTCGCGGATATGGAAAGACGTCTGGCCGCCATTGTCTGTGCCGATGTCGCCGGCTATTCGCGCATGATGGGCAGCGACGAGGCCGGCACCCATGCCGCGTTCAAAGCCCATCGCGCGGCGATCCATCCCATCATCCTCAATCACGGCGGCCGCGTCGTGAAGAACACCGGCGACGGCTTCCTGCTCGAGTTCGCCTCGATCGTCGGCGCCACCGAAGCCGCGATCGCGATGCAGACGCTGATGGCGGAGCGCAACCGCCACCTGCCGGCCGACCGCGCCATGCAGTTCCGGCTCGGCATCCACATGGGCGACGTCATCGCCGATGAGGACGAGGTTTTCGGTGACGATGTCAACATTGCCGTCCGCCTGGAATCGGTGGCGAGCCCCGGCGGCTTCGCGATCTCGGCCAAGGCCCACCGGGAGGCGAGCAAGCATCTCACCGTGCCGCTAACCGATGCCGGCAACCATCGCTTCAAGAACATCAAGGACGCGATCGGGGTCTGGACCTGGACGCCCGAGGGCGCGCCGGCGCTTGCCCCCGAGCTCCGGGAAGCCTCCGCCCTCTCGCAGCAGTACCGCACCGCGATCGTCGGCGTGCTGCCCTTTGCCAATCTCAGCGACGCCCAGGATGAATATTTCTCCGATGGCCTCACCGAGGACCTGATCCACGCGCTGTCGCTGCAATCCTTCTATCGGGTGCTGAGCCGCAACTCGACTTTCGCGTTCAAGGGCAAGAACACGAGCACACGCCTGATCGCACGCGAGATCGACGCCACCTACCTGATCCAGGGCTCGGTGCGGCGTGCCGGCGCCAAGATCCGCGTCACCGCCGAGCTGATCGCGCCGGAGACCGGCGAGCAGCTCTGGACCGGCCGCTACGACCGCGACATCGGCGACCTCTTCGCGATGCAGGACGAGATCACGACCAACCTGTCCGCCGCCATCGCCACCGAGATCGTCCGTGCGGAGGCCTCGGCGCCGGCGCGGCTCTCGACCGACGTCTCCGCCTGGGACCGTTTCCTCAAGGGGCTGTCGCATTACTACCGGCAGACCAAGGAGGATCTGGCCGCCGCGGTCGACCTGTTCCGGGAGGCCATCGGGCTCGATCCCAAGCTGTCGATCGCACATGCCTATCTCGCCACGATCCAGATCCAGAGCATTCAGTTCGGCTGGGTCAAGGGCACGCGCGAGATGTGGGCCGAGGCGATGAGCCTCGCCGAAACCAGCGTCCGGCTCGATCCGCGCTCCTCCTTCGCGTTCTCGATCCTGACCTGGGCGCACGCGTTGGAGGGTCATCACGAGGCGGCAATGGACGCCGCCAAGCGCGCGGTCGCGCTCAACCCTTACGACAATGGCGCGCGCGGCGTGCTCGGCATCTGTCATTTCATGATCGGCGAGCACCGCGAGGCGATCGAGCTGTTCTCGATGGCAGCGCAACGCGACAACAGCGACCCACGCTACCAATGGTCGGCGCTGAACGCGTTCAGTCATTATCTTCTGCGCCAATATGACGCGACGCTGTCATGGGCCCGCGAGCAGCTCTACATCAACCCGAATCACATGCAGGCGCTGGCGATCCGCGCCGCGGCGCTGGCGCAACTGGGGCGAAGCGACGAGGCGAGCGAAGCCGCCCGCGTGCTGATGGCAAACTATCCAGCGCTGAACGTCGACAGGCACCTGCGCAATTTCCACTGGAAGCGGCCCGAGGACATCGCCCATTATCGCGAGGGACTGCTGAAGGCCGGCGTGCCGCTCGGCAAGTTGACGCTGGTTCAGAGCGGCGTCAAACTCGCCGCCGAATCCTGAGAAACTGACCGCGCCAGTGCCGTCCGGCACCGGCTTTTATTGACAGGACAGTGAAATCAGCCACACTTCATCACACGCTGAAGTAGTATATTCTGCTGTCGTTTTGGTAGGATTTTCCGCGCTTGATCGGCGCGTCCTTATTTGCGATTCGCCGTTTTCAGGATTTGGGCCATGCATGACCGCGCTTCGAAGCCGCCCTTCGACCCATCGATCCAGGTCTCGCCGAACAATCCCTGCCCCTTCCTGCGCGGACTCGTCGGCGAAGGTTTCGTCGATGGCGGCACCGTCCCACTCCGGACGCTGTCGCAGACCATCGCAAATGCAAGCGGCGAGACCGGGTTGAAGAAGACCTCGGCCCGCATCCAGGTCCGCGGCGTCGCACTGATCGCCAACGGCGCCTGTCATATTCTGCAAAGCATCTTCTGGGGCGCGCAGCTCAACACGCTGCGCGGCGGCCCGCTCGACAAGCTCGGTGCCGGCTCGCGCATCCTCGGCGTCGACGGTCGCGTCAACGAGGACGAGATTGCACGGCTTGCCGGTTTCGGCGGCACCTACGCCGATCCCGATGGCGGCGGCACCGAGACCGGGCTCAACGCCTCGCAAATCCAGACCTTCATGAAGGACAACCTCAAGCGCGCCGGCAATCAAGCGCGCTGGTACTACCCGATCCTCATGAAGTTCGAATGGCCGATCCTGCTCAAGATCATGGGCAAGGATCAGGGCGACGACCGCTATCTCAGCGTGGCCGAGGTGAGGACATTGTTCAACGAGCGCAAATTCCCGGACAGGATCACCCAGCGGGTCGTGAGCCAGCCGGTCACCCCGCCCTCGCTGATCTTGCGCGCTGCCGGCGGACTGGCCGCCGCGCTCCTCATCTTCGGCATCGTGGCGCTGCGCTTTCCGGATCAATTCCAGCCGATGCTGCCCGGCATCCTCGGGGACCTCGTGGCCCCGCCCTTGCCCGCGCACGTCGAACCCCGGGCCGCGTACTGGCTCGAGCAGAACTGGGCGCTGGAGGACCGGCACTGGTTTCATCACGCCAGCCAGGGCACCGCGACCTTCCCGGTGCCCTATCGCTGGTTCATGGCGCTTGAGCAGCCGCGGCTTCATTTCTTCGCAAAGCCCGGGATGCTGCATGACAGCGACCATCTTCAGCGCTTCGGCTTCATCCCGAGCCCGCAGACGATCAACACCGACGACGCCACGCTGCGCCGGTTCGGCTATGCCAACGTCTACGACAAGACGGAGCCGGTGCCGGCGCGGCTCTGGGATCCGCCGGTCAACTGGGGTCCCCAGGCCGAAAACGTCGACGGCCTGCCCGTCGGCTTTGCGCGCATGACCGGCGTCGCCGATCCCGCGACCGGCCAGATCGGCGAGGACCGGATCGGCCTGACCTGCGCCGCCTGCCACACCGGCCAGATCCAATACAAAGGCATCGCCATCCGCTTCGACGGCGGTCCGGCCATGACCGACCTGAGGAAGCTCGAGGTCACGACCGGTCTGTCGATCGCCTACACGCTGCTCGTGCCAGGCCGCTTCACACGCTTCGCCGATCGTGTGCTCGGCACCTCCGCCAGCGCTGAGGATCGCGATGCACTGAAGCAGAAGCTGCGCACGATCAGCACATTCCTGGTCGACTGGGAGAAGACCTACGCGAAAACCATCGCCGGCAAGACGAGGCTCAACCCGAAGACAAAGCGGGAAGAGCCGCAAGAGAACACCGAGGAGGGATATGGTCGTCTCGACGCGCTCAACCGCATCGGCAATCAGGTCTTCGCCCAGGACATGGCGATCAGCGGCCTCAGCGGCTTCGAAAAGAACCTGCATGCCCAGGACGCGCCGGTCAGCTTCCCGCCGATCTGGACCGTGCCCTGGCTCAAATACGCGCAATATGACGCTTCGATCGAACAGCCGCTGATCCGCAATGCCGGCGAAGCGCTGGGCGTGACCGCGCTGCTCAATCTGTCCGACAATACCCCCAAGGACAGGCTGCTTCGCTCCTCGATGGATATCAAGAATCTGATCTGGATCGAGGATCTGCTGAAGGGGTCGCCGCCCTATCCAAAAAAGCAGCTATCCGGACTGACATCGCCGAAATGGCCGTCGGACATCTTTGGCGATGCTGCCTGGAAGATCGATGACGAGCGCGTCAAGCGCGGCCGTAAGCTCTATGCGGAGCTCTGCGCCGAATGCCATCTCGGTCCGGTCGACGACAAGGCGTTCGACGCCGAGTTTCCGGCCCAGAGCATCTGGTCCTCGCCACGCTGGGAGACCATCGGCAACGACAAGTTCCTCAACGAGGTTCAGAAGAGCGTCAAAGGCATGGGTACCGACCCCGCTCAGGCGGGCGTGCTGGCGACGCGAACGGTTCAGGTGCCGGGCTTCCTCAAGCTCGACCCCACGCAGAATCTCAACGCCTGGTGGAACTGCAATCTGCCGGATATTTCGTCGACCGACATGCCGTACTCGCTTGGCCTGATGGTGCTCGTCGACATCGTCAGCCGCAAGGCGATGGATGATGCGAAGATCGACCCGAAGGTTCAGGATGCCTGGTGGGGCAAGCGCAAGAACTGCCCGAATCCCGGTCCGCAGCCGGCCGACAAGAACGAGCCGGGGCCCTGGTATCGCGCGCGCCCGCTCAACGGTGTCTGGGCCACCGCGCCTTACCTGCACAACGGATCGGTGCCCTCGCTCTACTGGATGCTGAGGCCCGCGGCCGAGCGCCCCAAATCGTTCTGCATGGGTGGCGACCGCGACTATGATCCGAAGCAGGTCGGCTTCGCGGTCACCGACGGCGAGAGTTGCAAGACCGGGCAGTCGCGCTTCTCGACGCGAGCGTCTGATGGCACTGACCTGTTCGGCAACAGCAATCTCGGCCATTCGTTCGACGGCACGCCAGGCCCTGGCAAGGACGGCACCATCGGCCGCCCGCTCAAGGAGCAAGAGCGCTACGACCTGATCGAGTATTTGAAGACGCTGTAGCGATTTTCTTACCTCGCCCCGCTTGCGGGGAGAGGTCGGATCGCTCTTGCGATCCGGGTGAGGGGGTCACGGCAGTCTCATCGGCGGAGAGAGGCCCCTCACCCCACCCCTCTCCCCGTAAGAACGGGGCGAGGGAGCGCACCGCCTTTGCGGATGCAGCTCACTTGAACAGCGGTGTGCCCGGGACGAAGGCGTCGAAGGCGGCCCAGAACTGGGAGCGGTAGCGGTCCTGCTCCTGCAGGATCTCGTGCTTGGAGCCGGCGATCACGAGATGGGCGCCGGCGCGCAGGTGATAGGCGAACTCCTCGATCGCCGCGGTCGAGACCACGGTGTCATTGGAGGCCGCCAGCATCAGGATCGGCTGGCGGATCTGGGAGGGGTAGTTCACGCGCTTGAAGGTGTGCATCGCGCGGAAGGCGGTATCGGCCCAGGCGACCGTCGGCGAGGCCAGTCCGAGCGTCGGATCCTCCTCCAGGATCGCGGCATTGCGCGCATAGCGCACGGGATCGCTGGTCAGGGGATTGTTGATGAAGGGTTCGAGCCCGGTGAGGCGGTCGCTGCCGCCGGGAACGTAACGGCCGCCCTGCCCGAGCAGGCGCATCGTCTTGAGCAGCGCACGCACGGGCAATGAGGTGGTACGCCCCGGCAGGTCGATCATCGGCGCCGACAGCACCATGCGGTCGAACCAGCGCTTGCCGGCATGGGCGACCCGCAGCAGCACCGTGCCGCCCATGGAATGGGCGAGCGCGAAGAAGGGCGGCGGGCAATCCGGCAGCACCACCTGCTGCACGAAGGTCTCGACGTCGATCTCGAAATCGGAGAAGTCGCGCACATAGCCCTTGCGCGGATCGCGCAGGCGGCGCGAGGAATGGCCCTGCCCGCGCCAGTCGATCATCGCCACCGCAAAGCCGCGGTCGCGCAAATCGCGCACCGTCTCGAAATATTTCTCGATCTGCTCGCTGCGCCCGGTGAAGACGCAGACGGTGCCCTTGCGGTTCGCCGGCGGCGCCCAGCGCGCAAAGCGCAACTCGGCGCCATCGGGGGTCCTGATAGTGCCGCTGACGACGTTTTCGGGAACCGGATTGGACGGGATCGAGACCAGCGTCATAGGCGGGAAGTACTGCAATCAAGGGGCTAAAGCGCCGAAAAGGCGCAAATGCCGCCCTCTTGAACGCCGTCTCGTTCCACCCATATCATTTTCGTGCAGGCCGCTACCAGTGTTTCGGAACCGGAACATCAGGCTGCACACAGACGAAAGCCCGGCCCGATGGCGGGCGGGTTGCCTAACAGTCGCTCAATGGAGGACTTGACCATGCGTACCTACGATCTCACCCCGTTTTATCGTTCCACCGTCGGCTTCGACCGCCTCTTCAACCTGCTCGACCAGGCCGGTTCGGACGGCAGCCCCGGTTACCCCCCGTACAACATCGAGCGTACCGGCGAGAACGCCTACCGCATCACCGTTGCGGTCTCCGGCTTCTCCAAGGATGAGCTCTCCATCGTCGCGAAGGAAAACACGCTGACGATCAAGGGCGAGAAAGTCGCCAACGAGAACAGCAAGAACGAAGTGCTGTATCGCGGCATCGCCGCGCGTGCCTTCGAGCGCGCCTTCCAGCTTGCCGACTTCGTGCAGGTGAAGGACGCTTCGCTCGAGAACGGGCTGCTTCACGTCGACCTCGTGCGCGAGATTCCCGAGGCCAAGAAGCCGCGCCAGATCGCGATCAACGCCGGCGCCAAGGCGCAGGTGATCGAGAACTCGGCCGCGCAAGCCGCCTAAACAGAACGCGACTTCCAAGTTGCGAGAGCGCCCCGGTGCCCCGGGGCGCTTTTTTTCGTTGTGCATTGCATCACAGAGCGGTGAAGCCGTGTAACGCCGCCATCGCTCCCTCCGTCCCTTGGGCATCGAACTCAAACAAGATGGAGAAGATCATGTCACTCTGGCGCAGCCTTTTCGTCGCTGCGAGCCTTCTGGCGGCTCCCCTCGGCCTTGCTCATGCGCAGACACCTGCGACGGTCAAGGCGAAGAACGTCGTGCTGGTGCACGGCGCCTGGGCCGACGGGTCGAGCTGGTCGGAGGTGATCCCGATCCTGCAGGCTGCAGGCCTGCATGTGACGGCCGTGCAGAATCCGCTGTCGTCGCTTGCGGACTCCGTCGAGGCGACCAGGCGGGCGCTGGCGGAGCAGGACGGGCCGACCGTGCTGGTCGCGCATTCCTGGGGCGGCACTGTGATCAGCCAGATCGGCACCGACCCGAAGGTCACCGGGCTCGTCTACGTCGCCGCCCGCGCGCCCGATGCGAACGAGGATTTCGTGGCGCTGTCGAAGCAGTTTCCGACCGGGCCCGCACGCGCCGGCATCGTCGAGCGCGACGGCACCACCAAGCTCTCGGAAGAGGCCTTCCTGAAATACTTCGCCAATGGCGTGAAGCCGAAGCAGGCCAGGGAGCTCTATGCGGTGCAATGGCCGACCGCGGCCTCGATCTTCGCCGGCCGCACCACGGAAGCGGCGTGGCACTCCAAGCCGAGCTGGTACGCGGTGTCCAAGAACGACTACACCATCAACCCCGATTTCGAGCGCTTCCTCGCCAAGCGCATGAACGCCACCACGATCGAGCTCGATGCCGGCCACCTCTCGCTGGTGTCGCATCCGAAGGAGGTCGCGAATCTGATCCTGGACGCGGCGGGGTATCCGCGAAGCTGAGGTGATAGCGTGAATGCAAAAGCGCCCGGCTGTTCGGGCGCTTTTGTTGTGCTCGGATCTCTCTCCATTGTCGTCCCTGCGGACGCAGGGACCCATAACCCCAGGGAGCAATTTGACGGAGACTGCTCGTCTGGGACTCGCACCTCATCCCCCCGATAGATCACGCGGTATGGGTCCCTGCCTTCGCAGGGACGACACCATTGGTGTAGCTGTCGCCACCGCGCCAAGCTCGCAGCGCTAATCCAACCCCTGCACGGCCGGCATCTCCTGCGTCGGCAGGATGGTCGGGGCAGGCTTGGCTTGGGCGACGGTTGGCGCGGCTGCATCGGCGGGCTTGGCCTGCGCGGCGGCCGCTTGCTGCGGAGGCTGGGCCTGCGGTGCTTGAGCCTGCTGCGCGACCGGCGCGGCCGGCTTCGCGGCAGCGACCGGCGTCTCGGCGCGCCGCGGGGCGGCCTTGGGCAGCGGCACGGCGCGGCTTGCCACATGCGGGATCGGAGCCGGCGGGCGCGGCGGGCCGCCGCGGATCACGGTCGGCGGCGGCAGCGCGCTTTGCGGTCCGTAAGGCGCGACCGCGCGTTCGTCATAGGCGGGCGCCATGCCGTAGGCGTCAGCGGCGGGCATGAAGCGCAAGATTCTTCCGTCGCGGGCGTCGATCACCAGCCGGCCATCGTCGCCGCGGCGGTCGATCGCCGCGATGGTATAGACGCTGCCGCGCAGGCGCGGGATGCCGAGCGGCAAGAAGCCGTTTTCGCGCAGCACCGCGTAAACCTCGGTTGACGGCAACAAGACCGGCGCCGGACCGCGTTCCTCGTAGCCATAGCCGTAACCGTAACGCGGTGGCGGCGGGGCGGCCTCCGGCGCGTAGGGTCCGTCGAAATCCGACACCGCGACGATGGCTCCCCTTGCGATACCGCTGGCGGGAACCTGGGCGTGGCCCGCACTTGCAGCCAACGCCAGCGCGGCGGCGGCCACACATCCTGTGAAAAACTTCATGGTCGAGACGCTCCTGTCAGGCCCCCCGATGGCCGCCCTCTTTCGCTTCTCGCGGCATGGCGCGCCTTCCGAAGGGTTGATCCGAAGCTTCATTGGGGATTCCGGCGCGCACGGGGCCGGATCAGGGCGCGTTTGCTTCAAAACCGGGGCCGCGCAACTTTTGGAAAGCGATTGATTGACATATCGGGAATCGGGACTTTCGCGCGCTTGTGTGCTAGACAAAAATTTGGCAAGGTGATGTTTAGGACAGGAAGACTGTCTCAATTTTGCGTGCGGTTCCGGCACAGGGATTGCAGCGAAAACCGGTGCTCTCGAGCGTCGGCAAGGTACCAGGCAAAGCCGTTCTCGGGGACGAAGAGCGCCTAGGCCTGAATTTAAGAAAATGCGGCTCGCAGCGGACGAGCGGTGGCCCAGGAGCGGGTGCCGCGGGACACCCAAGGTGCGCCGAAGTTGGCGGTGAGGCAGCTTGCCGCATGGAGAGGACAGAGCAATGAACGGGTCGCAATTCGAGCGCGCAAACATCGTGGCAGAAGAGCTGTCGGCGACGGTCGCCTCGAAAACGACCGACCCGATTCAGGAACACAATTCGCGTCCCAAAGCCGAGGGCCTCTACGATCCGAGCCTGGAGAAGGATTCCTGTGGTGTCGGCTTCATCGCCAACATCAAGGGCAAGAAGTCGCACGAGATCGTCTCGGACGCGCTGAGCATCCTCTGCAATCTCGAGCATCGCGGCGCCGTCGGTGCCGACCCGCGCGCCGGTGACGGCGCCGGCATCCTGGTGCAGATTCCGCACGCCTTCTTCGGCCGCAAGGCAAAGGAGCTCGGCTTTGCGCTGCCCAACCCGGGCGAATATGCCATTGGCGCGCTGTTCATGCCGCGCGACACCGCCTGGCGCAACGTCATCAAGAGCATCATCGCCGACCAGATCAAGGAGGAGGGCCTGACCCTGCTCGGCTGGCGCGACGTGCCGACCGACAATTCCTCGCTCGGCGTCACCGTGAAGCCGACCGAGCCCGCCTGCATGCAGGTGTTCATCGGCCGCAACGGCACCGCCAAGACCGAGGACGAGTTCGAGCGCCGGCTCTACATCCTGCGCAAGTCGATCTCGCAGGCGATCTACCAGCGCCGCGACCGCGGCCTTGCGGGCTATTATCCCTGCTCGATGTCCTGCCGCACCGTGATCTACAAGGGCATGTTCCTCGCCGACCAGCTCGGCAAGTACTATCCCGACCTGCACGAGCAGGATTTCGAGAGCGCGCTCGCCCTCGTGCACCAGCGCTTCTCGACCAACACCTTCCCGGCCTGGTCGCTGGCGCATCCCTACCGCATGATCGCGCATAACGGCGAGATCAACACGCTGCGCGGCAACGTCAACTGGATGGCAGCGCGGCAGGCCTCGGTGAGCTCCGAGCTGTACGGCAAGGACATCAACCGGCTCTGGCCGATCTCCTATGAGGGCCAGTCCGACACCGCCTGCTTCGACAACGCGCTCGAATTCCTGGTGCAGGGCGGCTACTCGCTGCCGCACGCGGTGATGATGATGATTCCGGAGGCGTGGGCCGGCAATCCCTTGATGGATGAGAAGCGCCGCGCCTTCTACGAATATCATGCCGCGCTGATGGAGCCGTGGGACGGCCCCGCCGCGATCGCCTTCACCGACGGCCGCCGGATCGGCGCCACGCTCGACCGCAACGGCCTCAGGCCCGCGCGTTATCTCGTCACCAAGGACGACCGCATCGTGATGGCGTCCGAGATGGGCGTGCTGACGATTCCCGAGGACCAGATCATCACCAAGTGGCGCTTGCAGCCGGGCAAGATGCTGCTGGTCGACCTCGAACAGGGCCGCCTGATCCCCGACGACGAGATCAAGGCCGAGCTCGCCAGGAGCCATCCCTACAAGGAGTGGCTTGAGCGGACCCAGATCGTGCTGGAGGAGTTGCCGAAGGTTGCGACCACCGGCGTGCGCTCCAACCTGTCCCTGCTCGATCGCCAGCAGGCGTTCGGCTACAGCCAGGAAGACATTACCATCCTGATGACGCCGATGGCCGCCACCGGCGAGGAAGCTGCGGGCTCAATGGGCAACGACACGCCGATCTCGGCGCTGTCGGACAAGGCCAAGCCGCTGTTCACCTACTTCAAGCAGAACTTCGCGCAGGTCACCAACCCGCCGATCGACCCGATCCGCGAGGAGCTGGTGATGAGCCTCGTCTCGATCATCGGACCGCGGCCGAACCTGTTCGACCTCCAGGGCATGGCCACGACCAAGCGCCTCGAAGTGCGCCAGCCGATCCTGACCGATGCGGACCTGGAAAAGATCCGCTCGATCTCGGAAGTGGCGGAGTCTCACTTCAAGTCGCGCACGCTGGACACCACCTTCCACGCCGGCCTCGGCGCGGCCGGCATGGACCAGGTGCTGGACGAGCTCTGCGCACGCGCCGAAAGCGCGGTGCGCGAGGGCGTCAACATCATCATCCTGTCCGACCGCATGGTCGGCACCGACCGCGTGCCGATCCCCTCGCTGCTGGCCTGCGCCGCCGTGCATCATCACCTGATCCGCACCGGCCTGCGCACCTCGGTCGGCCTCGTCGTCGAATCCGGCGAGCCGCGCGAAGTGCATCACTTTGCGTGCCTCGCCGGCTACGGCGCCGAAGCGATCAATCCCTATCTCGCGTTCGAAACCATCATCGCGATGAAGGACCGCCTGCCCGGCTCGCTCGACGACTATGAGATCGTCAAGCGCTACATCAAGTCGATCGGCAAGGGCCTGCTCAAGGTGATGTCCAAGATGGGCATCTCGACCTACCAGTCCTATTGCGGCGCGCAGATCTTCGACGCGGTCGGTCTCAAGGCCGACTTCGTCGGCAAGTTCTTCGCCGGCACGCATACCCGCGTCGAGGGCGTGGGTCTGGCCGAAATCGCGGAAGAGGCGGTGCGCCGCCATGCCGACGCGTTCGGCGAGGCGCTCGTCTACAAGAGCGCGCTCGATGTCGGCGGCGAATACGCCTATCGCAGCCGCGGCGAGGACCATGCCTGGACCGCCGAATCCGTGTCGCTGCTCCAGCACGCCGCGCGCGGCAATTCGCAGGAGCGCTATCGCGCCTTCGCCAAGATCCTCAACGAGCAGTCGGAGCGGCTGCTGACGCTGCGCGGCCTGTTCCGGATCAAGAACGCAGAGGAAGAGAAGCGAAAGCCTGTGCCGCTCGACCAGGTCGAGCCGGCCAAGGACATCGTCAAGCGCTTCGCCACGGGCGCGATGAGCTTCGGCTCGATCTCGCGCGAGGCGCACACCACGCTCGCGATCGCCATGAACCGGATCGGCGGCAAGTCGAACACCGGTGAAGGCGGCGAGGAAGCCGACCGCTTCAAGCCGATGCCGAACGGCGATTCCATGCGCTCGGCGATCAAGCAGGTCGCCTCCGGCCGCTTCGGCGTCACCACGGAGTATCTCGTCAACTCCGACATGATGCAGATCAAGATGGCGCAGGGCGCCAAGCCCGGCGAGGGCGGCCAGCTGCCCGGCCACAAGGTCGACGCGACCATCGCCAGGGTCCGGCATTCGACGCCGGGCGTCGGCCTGATCTCGCCGCCGCCGCACCACGACATCTACTCGATCGAGGACCTGGCGCAGCTGATCTACGACCTCAAGAACGTCAACCCGACGGGCGACGTCTCGGTCAAGCTCGTCTCCGAGATCGGCGTCGGCACGGTGGCGGCGGGCGTTGCCAAGGCGCGCGCCGACCATGTCACCATCGCGGGCTTCGAGGGCGGCACCGGCGCTTCGCCGCTGACCTCGATCAAGCACGCCGGCTCGCCCTGGGAGATCGGTCTCGCCGAAACCCATCAGACGCTGGTGCGCGAACGGTTGCGCAGCCGTATCGTGGTCCAGGTCGACGGTGGCTTCCGCACCGGCCGTGACGTCGTGATCGGCGCGCTGCTGGGCGCCGACGAGTTCGGCTTTGCCACTGCGCCCTTGATCGCGGCCGGCTGCATCATGATGCGCAAGTGCCATCTCAACACCTGCCCGGTCGGCGTCGCGACCCAGGACCCCGTCCTGCGCAAGCGCTTCACCGGCCAGCCCGAGCACGTGATCAACTACTTCTTCTTCGTCGCCGAGGAAGTCCGCGAGATCATGGCAAGCCTCGGCTTCCGGACCTTCAACGAGATGGTCGGCCAGGTGCAGCTGCTCGACCAGACCAAGCTGGTCGCGCACTGGAAGGCCAAGGGCCTCGATTTCTCCAAGCTCTTCGTCAAGCAGAAGGAAGAGAAGGGCCAGAAGATCTATCACTCCGAGCGCCAGAACCATCATCTCGAGGCGGTGCTCGACCGCACGCTGATCGAGCGGGCGCAGCCCGCGCTCGACCGCGGCGCGCCGGTGAAGATCGAGGCTGCGATCAACAGCACCAACCGCTCCGCCGGCGCCATGCTGTCGGGCGCGGTGGCCAAGATCTACGGCCATGCCGGCCTGCCGCACGACACGATCCATGTCAGCCTCAAGGGCACCGCCGGACAGGCCTTCGGCGCGTGGCTCGCCCACGGCGTCACCTTCGAGCTCGAGGGTGAAGGCAACGACTATGTCGGCAAGGGCCTCTCGGGCGGCAAGATCATCGTCAAGCCGCCGAAGAACTCCGCGATCGTGCCGGAAGAGAGCATCATCGTCGGCAACACCGTAATGTACGGCGCGATCGAGGGCGAATGCTACTTCCGCGGCATCGCCGGCGAACGTTTTGCCGTGCGTAACTCGGGCGCGGTCGCGGTGGTCGAAGGCGCGGGCGATCATTGCTGCGAATACATGACCGGCGGCATCGTGGTCGTGCTCGGCAAGACCGGGCGCAACTTCGCGGCCGGCATGTCCGGCGGCATTGCGTACGTGCTGGACGAGAGCGGCGACTTCGACCGGCTGTGCAACATGGCGATGGTCGAGCTCGAGCCGGTGCTGTCGGAGGAGATGATCAACGCCGACACCTATCACGCCTCGGGCGACCTCGAGGCGCACGGCCGGGTCGACGTGTTCAGGAACCTGCTCGCCTCCGACGTCGAGCGCCTGCACGTGCTGATCTCGCGCCATGCCAAGGCGACCGGTTCCAAGCGCGCCGCCGACATCCTTGCCAACTGGAAGGAATGGCTGCCCAAATTCCGCAAGGTGATGCCGGTCGAATACCGGCGCGCGCTGCGCGAGATGGCCGCCAACGCGGACGCCGAACCGAAAATCGCGATCGGGGCGTAATGAAAGCCCTCATGGTGAGGAGCGCGATAGCTGCGTCTCGAACCATGAGGTCACCATGTGGGCCTCCATCCTTCGAGACGCGGCGCGAAAGGCGCGCCGCTCCTCAGGATGAGGAGTGAGAGAACAAACGAATTTAAGCGGCAGGGACTTCGGGTTTAATGGGCAAGATCACGGGTTTTCTGGAAATCGAACGGCACGACCGCAAGTACACCCCGGTCGCCGATCGCGTGAAGCATTACAAGGAATTCGTCGTTCCGCTGTCCGAGAAGGAAGTGCGCGACCAGGCCGCGCGCTGCATGAATTGCGGCATCCCCTATTGCCACGGCACCGGCTCGGTGGCGCCCGGCACGCCAGGCTGCCCGGTCAACAACCAGATCCCGGACTGGAACGACCTCGTCTACCAGGGCAATTGGGAAGAGGCCTCGCGCAATCTGCACTCCACCAACAATTTCCCGGAGTTCACGGGGCGCATTTGTCCTGCGCCGTGCGAGGCGTCCTGCACGCTCAACATCGACGACAACCCCGTCACCATCAAGACCATCGAATGCGCGATCGTCGACCGCGCCTGGGACAATGGCTGGCTGAAGCCGGAAGTGGCGACTGAAAAGACCGGCAAGAAGGTCGCCGTGATCGGCTCGGGTCCCGCCGGCATGGCCTGCGCACAGCAGCTCGCCCGCGCCGGCCACGACGTGCACCTGTTCGAGAAGTACGCCAAGGCCGGCGGCCTGCTGCGTTACGGCATCCCCGACTTCAAGATGGAGAAGAGCGTCATCGACCGCCGCGTGGCGCAGATGGAAGCCGAAGGCGTCACCTTCCACTACAACAGCCATGTCGGCGCCGAGGGCAATGTCGATCCGCGCGAGATGCTCAACGAGTACGACGCGGTGGCGCTGACCGGCGGCGCCGAAGCCCCGCGCGACCTGCCGATCCCCGGCCGCGAGCTGTCGGGCATCCACTACGCCATGGACTTCCTGCCGCAGCAGAACCGCCGCGTCTCCGAGGAGCCGCTCGGCGGCGTCCAGGAGATTTTGGCCGGCGGCAAGCATGTCGTCGTCATCGGCGGCGGCGACACCGGATCCGACTGCATCGGCACCTCGCTGCGCCAGGGCGCGCTCTCGGTGACCCAGCTCGAGATCATGCCCGCCCCGCCCGAGCGCGAGGACAAGGGCCTGACCTGGCCGAACTGGCCGCTGAAGATGCGGACGTCCTCCAGCCAGGCCGAAGGCGCGGTGCGCGAATACGCCGTGCTGACGCAGAAGTTTTCGGGCGAGAACGGCCAAGTCAAGAAGCTGCACTGCGTGCGCGTCGACGACAAGTTCAAGCCGATTGCGGGCACCGAGTTCGAGCTCGATGCCGATCTCGTGCTGCTCGCCATGGGCTTCGTCCACCCCGTGCACGAAGGCCTCTTGAAGCTGCTCGCGGTCGAGCTCGACCCCCGCGGCAACGTCAAGGCCAACACGCTCGACTACCAGACCTCGCGCCCGAACGTGTTTTCGGCGGGCGACATGCGGAGAGGCCAGTCGCTCGTGGTCTGGGCCATCCGCGAGGGCCGGCTCTGCGCGCGGTCGATCGACACGTTCCTGATGGGGAAGACGGATCTGCCGCGCTGAGTGAGACACGCGCTGGCCGCTACAACTAAGACTGTCATCGCCCGGCTTGACCGGGCGATCCAGTATTCCAGAGAAAATTGTCATTGAAATGAGAGGCCGCGGCGTACTGGATGCCCCGGTCAAGCCGGGCCATGACAGCGGAGTGAGTGGAGAGAGCGATCGGCTTCACTCCAATACGTGCGGAAAGTAGCGCGCATCCCACTCGTCAAGCCGGAACAGCACCTTGCCGTGTTCGAGAAGCTTGTCGCTCGGCCGATAGGGGCGCGTCGAAACTTCAACGTCCGACGGGACTTCACTTGGCATCAAGTGAAAATGCTCGTTGGTCTCGCTCAGAGCCAATAGTTTCTTGACGAGAAGGTCTCGACCCTCCGGATTCAGCCATAGCTCGAATTCGCCGGCCGAATTGATATTGAGGGTAATCCGAGCTGCCATAGTGGCCCCTCAGTTCTGCAACCTCACGCCCAGCAGCACCACCGTGCCCTGCGAGCTGGCCGAGGCGATGTTCGAATCCAGGATGTCGTGGCGCAGCGTGCCCTTGACCCAGATGTTGCGGCTGAGCTTGTAGATCAGATTGCCTTCGAGCGAGTAGGTTTTGTCGTTGCGACCCTGGTTCTGGTAATCGTACGTGCCGTAGGTGAACTTGCCGACGGCGGTGAGCCAGCGGCGGAAGTCGTGGTCGACTTCGGCGGCGTAGGTGCGCACCAGGACGCCGGAGGAGCCGGGGATCGTGGTCTCGTTGATCTGCGTGTCGGTGAAGAATTTCACCGTGGTGAGGCCGCTGGCGTTCCAGATCAGCGAGCCCGTCGTGAGGAAGCCGGCGAGCTGACTGAGGCGCGGGTCGGTGTAGTTGCGCGCGGAATAGCCGACCGAGATCTCGCCGGTGAGAATGCGCGAGAACTCGAAGGACGAGCCGACCTTGGCGTAGCCGCCGTTCGAGTCGCGGAAGTAGCCGTTGCGGTCGGCGGCCTGGTCGTGGACGCGGGTGTCGCCCTCGATTTCGACGAACGGCTTCAGGCCGGGCTTGAGATCATAGGAGAAGCGCCCGACGCCGCCATACTGGTTGAAGTCGCGGTCGGTGTTGGGGAAGACCGAGCCATCGGTGAGTTTCGAATCCGTGTATGCCGTGCGATCGATCGTGGCGCCGGCGGAGACCTGGAAGCGGTTGAAGGTCTGGTCGAAGCCGATGGTCGTGCCGTAGGCGGCATAGACGGGGTATTTCTGCAGGCCGGCCTGCACGTTCGGGCTGCCGGGATTGTCGGTGGCGAGCCGCAGGCGGAGCTGCGAGAGAAGCTTGAAGTCGCGGGTGACGTCGAGCCGGCCATCGACATGGCCGGTGAAGTCGGGACGGTTGGCCTCGACCGGCGACGGCGAGGCGAGGCCGTTGATCGTCGCCGGCATGTCGTTGGTGTAGCCCGAGAACGAGCCGCGCAGATCGGCGACCAGCGCATGGCGCTCCCAATCGGACACCACGAGCAGATCGGGCGCGATCACATAGGCCGGCGAACCGACAGGCTTGTTGAGGCGCGTCGGATTGGTGTCGTAGCCCGCGGAGAGCTCGAGCCCGCCCTTGATCAGGAAGCTGCCGGCATAATCGCCGACGGCACCGAACGGATCCTCATCGGCCCTCAGGCGGCGGCGCAGCGGCTGGCCAGGCACGTTGCCCGCCATCGCCGGCGGCACCGGGACCTTGTGCGCGGTCTCGGAGGGCGGCGGCGCGATACGCGGCGGAGTGAGCGTGCGCTCCGGTGTTGCCGGCGGGGCCTTCGAGCCCGGACCGGCCGCGCGCTTCGGCTTCGGCTGGCCGGGATAGAGCTTCGGCTGCTGCCGCTTGCGGTTCAGCGAGTCGTAGCCGGAGCTGCTCGCGCCGGTCGCGGCGGGCAGGCCGTAGGTCGGGACCTGACCGATGCGCGAGGTCGCCGGCGTCTCGCGGGCCTTGCGCGGATCGGCATTGGGATCGGGCAGCGCCGGCAATGAATCCGATGGCGCCTGCGGCACGCCCGCGGTGCGGCGCGTCGGCAGCGCGTCGGGCGAGGCAAAGCCGCCGCGGTTGGGATTGAACAGGTCGGGCGTGAGGCTCTGGGCGGCCGCCGGAGCGCTTCCGAGGGCCGTCAGCGCGAGGCACGGCAAAGCTGCGCGCAGGAAATGCGCGCGTTTGCTCCGGCCATTGCCTGGAGACGGCACCACGATGGAATAACCCCAACGAAATCAAACACTTTCACGATCATCCCCACCGGCTGGCAGGAACCATCGTTAATGGAGTTAAAACAATTATGGTTAATGACCGGTTGAGGGTATCGGGGCGCTCGTCGCCTCGCTGGTCGGGGCGTGCTAAGCAGGCGCCAACGGGCGAACGCCCCTCCTCCCTGGACCAAAGCATGCCGAGTTCGAAACCGCTGATGACCGCATCATCCGGCCCCATCCCTACAAGCGTCGAATCCGCGCTCCGCACGCTGGAGACCGAGAGCGGCGGCATCAACGCGCTCGCCGCAGCCCTGCGCGGCCCACTGGGCGCGACCTTCGCGAAGGCCGTCGACCTGATCCGCAACGCCAAGGGCCGTGTCATCGTGACCGGGCTCGGCAAGTCCGGACACATGGGCCGCAAGATCGCGGCGACGCTGGCCTCGACCGGCACGCCCGCCTTCTTCGTGCACGCCGCCGAAGCCGGCCATGGCGACCTCGGCATGATCACCACCGACGACGTCATCATGGCGCTGTCCTGGTCCGGCGAGCAGCCGGAGATGAAGAACCTCGTGAACTATTCGGCGCGCTTTGCGATTCCCATGATCGCGGTGACGTCGAACGCCGCATCGTCGCTCGGACAGGCCGCCGACCTCGTCATCGAGCTGCCGAAGGCCCGCGAGGCCTGTCCGCACAATCTTGCGCCGACCACCTCGACCCTGATGCAGGCCGCGATCGGCGACGCGCTCGCGATCGCGCTGCTCGAAGGCCGCGGCTTCACGGCGCTGGAATTCGCGCATTTCCACCCCGGCGGCAAGCTGGGCGCGATGCTGAAATTCGTCCGCGACTACATGCGCACCGGCGCGGAGATTCCGGTCAAGCCCGAAGGCACCAAGATGTCGGAGGCTGTGGTCGAGATGTCGGCCAAGGGGCTCGGCTGCGTCTGCATCGTCAACGCTGCGGGCGAGGCCGTCGGCATCATCACCGATGGCGATCTGCGCCGCCACATGCGGCCCGACCTTTTGACGGTGACGGTCGATGAGATCATGACGAAGCAGCCCAAATCCGTGCCGCCCTCGATGCTCGCAACCGAGATGATCGAGGTGCTGAACACCCGCAAGATCACGACGCTGCTGGTGACGGAGGCGGGCAAGGTGGTCGGCATCGTGCATCTGCACGACCTGCTGCGCGCGGGGGTGGCGTAGGGTTTGCGCGTCATCCCGGGGCATCGCGAAGCGATGAGCCCGGGATCCATCGTGCCGCAGAGTTTGTCTCGCATGGATTCCGGGCTCGCGCCAAGTGGCGCGCCCCGGAATGACAGTGAGAGTGTGGCCCGTACCTGCCTCCCCCTCGTCATTGCGCTAGAGCGGCGCCGGAAACCGCGCCGCGTTCTCCTCCAGGGGCAGTCGCAGCCCGTTCGCCAGATACGACACGGTGCGATAGAAGCCGCACAGGAGCATGATCTCCAGGATCTGTGCCTCGTCGTAGTGCGCCGAGAGTGCGACGAATTCCTCGTCGCTCAACGTCGCGCGGTGATGTAGCGCGTCGACGGCTGCGATCAGCGCCTGCTCGCCAACTGACCAGCATGGCGATGCCGCGTCGCCCTGCACCGTCGCACGCACTTCGTCCTCGGTGAGCCTTGCCGGCCCGGCAAAGATCGCGACATGCACGCCCCATTCGTATTCGCATCCGTTCAGCAGGTGCGGTCAATGACGATCTCGCGTTGGCGCAAGGACAGCGGGCCGGGATCAAGCAGGCCGCCGGCACAAAACTTGTCCCAGGCGCGGCTGTGGCCCGCCATCACCCGGAACAGCACCAGCGGCGGCGCGCCGCGCATGATGCGGTCGAACTGCGCCTGGATCTCCGGGGGATAAGGCGGCGCGAGCGGGGCGATGCGCGGTGCGGCTTCGGACATCGCAGCAGACATGGGCCGGCTCCTATGCTACATTTATAGTAGCAATACGCTACATTATTTGTAGCACGACGCAAGAGGCGACGATGGCGAAACAGGCCGGCTCGAAGACACGCAGCGTCCGCGGCTCGCGCACCGGGCGGCCGATCATGGCGTTGCTCGACCTGCTCGGCCGGCGCTGGACCTTGCGAATATTGTGGGAGTTGCGGCACGGCCCCCTCACCTCGCGCGCGCTGCGCAGCGCCTGCGACGAGGCCTCGCCGACGGTGCTGCAAGCGCGGCTGACGGAGCTGCGCGAGGCTGGGTTCGTGGAGTTGGGTGACGGCGGCGGTTACGGGCTGACGCCGCTGGGACGGGATTTGTGCGAGACGTTCATGCCGCTGCACAGATTTGCGGAGCGGTGGAAGAACTCTTCCCCCTCTCCCCGCTTGCGGGGAGAGGGTCGGGGTGAGGGGGAGCCTCCGCGCAGACGGTGAAAGATGGACTCGCGGAGAGTCCCCCTCACCCGGATTGCATCTGCGATGCAATCCGGCCTCTCCCCGCGCGCGGGGAGAGGCGAAGAATCCTCACGCCGCAGCCACCGTCAGGTTCGCACCGTCGACCTGCACCACCTTGACCCGCGTTCCGGCCGGCGTATCGGGACCCGCAACGCGCCACACCGTGTCGCCGATACGCATGGTACCGCTGCCGTCGACGATCGGCTTCTCCAGCGTGAACTCGCGCCCCAGCAGCGCCTCGGAGCGCTTGTTGAGGAACGGGCTGGCGCTCGCATCCGGCTTCGGCCTGGCGAGGCGGCGCCACACCGGCACCGCGGCGGCGGCGAAGACCGCGAACATCACGAGCTGTAGCTGCCATGACACGACGACCGCGAACGAGATCAGGCCGACCAGCAGGGCAGCGAGCCCGAGCCAGAACAGGAAGATGCCCGGCGCCAGCACCTCCAGCGCCATCAGGAGAAAGCCGAGAATCAGCCAGTTCCAGGTTCCGAGCGAGACGAACATGTCGGTCATGATACGGCCTCTGTGGGTGATCCCGTCACTGCGGCGGCACGGTCGGCGGCGTCGGACGGGACGACGGCACCGAGCCACGGCGGGCGGCCGCGGACACCGCGCCTTCGCCGAACGTCGCCTTGGCAATCTCGCCGATGCCGGCGAGCGAGCCCAGCATGCTCATCGCTTCGACCGGAAGCATGATGACCTTCTGGTTCGGCGAGTCCGCGAGTTGCCCGAACGCCTTGATATATTTGTCGGCGATGAAATAGTTCAATGCGGCAACGTCGCCCTTGGAAATCGCCTCGCTCACCATCTGGGTGGCCTTCGCCTCGGCCTCGGCCGACCGCTCGCGTGCCTCGGCGTCGCGGAACGCCGCTTCCTTGCGGCCTTCCGCCTGGAGGATCTGGCCCTGCTTGGCGCCCTCGGCGCGCAGGATCTCCGACTGGCGCTGGCCTTCGGCGGCGAGGATGTCAGCGCGCTTGACCCGCTCGGCCTTCATCTGCCGGCCCATGGCCTCGACCAGGTCAGCGGGAGGCACGATGTCCTTGATCTCGATGCGGTTGACCTTGACGCCCCAGGGCGAGACCGCGGCGTCGACGACGCGCAAGAGGCGCTCGTTGATCTCGTCGCGATGCGACAGCACCTGGTCGAGGTCCATCGAACCCATCACCGACCGGATGTTGGTCATGGTGAGGACCGTGATCCCCTGGTTGAGGTTGGAAACCTCGTAGCTGGCTTTCGCGGCATCGAACACCTGGTAGAAGGCGACGCCGTCGACCGTCACGGTGGCGTTGTCCTTGGTGATCACCTCCTGCTCTGGAATGTCGATCACCTGCTCCATCATGTTGATCTTGCGCCCGACGCGATCGAAATAGGGCACGATCAGATTGAGGCCGGGGCTCAGCGTCTGCGTGTATTTGCCGAACCGCTCGATGGTCCAGTCATAGCCCTGCGGCACCGTCTTCACGCCGGCCACCAGCGTGACGATGACGAGCAACACCAGAACAATAGCGAAAATGTCGAAACCGCTCATATCTCCTCCAAGCCGGGAAAAAGCCCTTTCCGGCGCTGTCATTGGTCGGCATCACGATCCTACCGGTTCAGCGGTCGCGCGTAACGTCGATATGGGCGCGATTCTGCACAAGTGGCGCGGAGAGGGAATGCTCGCGAGATGTATTTGCGACAGGCTCTTGAAAGCGAGCGGCGCCCCCACCGACAGATAGCAACGCATCCGGCCATGCCGTTCGCAGTGGGCGGCGTCATTCGATGACGTCGTTCGCGATTGCCAGGAGGCCTTCAGAAAGCGTGATGCCAAGCTCATTGGCCGCCTTCAGGTTGATCGTCAGCTCGAACTTTGTGGGGTTCTGGACCGGGAGGTCGGCCGCCTGCGCACCCCTGAGGATGCGGTCGATGTAGTCCGCCGCGCGCCGGAGCTGCTCGGCGCTGTCGGTGCTGTAGGACATCAGCCCGCCCTCGTCCACGAAGGTCCGGCTCCAGAATACCGCGGGTACGCGCGCCTGTGCGATCGCCGAGAGCAGCTGCGCACGGTTGGCCATGGTGAAGAAGTCCGGCAGGACCAGGATGGCGTCGTCCTTCCGCGAAGCCAGCGCCCCGATCGAGGCGGCGTCATGGACCGGCGCGGGCTCGACCGTCACGTGCAGCGTCCGTGCGGCATCCTCGATGGTGCGGAGCATCAGGGGCGCGAACGGCGCGGTGGCGGGATTGTAGACGACGAGCACGCGGCGGACGGGTGGCGTGACCTGGGTCAGCATCTCCAGCCATTTGCCGGCGAGCGGACCGTCATAATCGGTGAAGCCGGTGATGTTGCCGCCGGGATGCGCGAGATTTTCGACAAAGCCCTGGCTGACGGGATCGGTGACGACGGCGAACACGATCGGGATCGTCGTGGTGCGCCGGCGCAGCTCCTCGACCGAGGGCGTGCCGACCGCGAGCATGATGTCGGGCTTGAGCGCGATCAGCTCGTCCGCAAGCTGCGCGATGCGGGCGCGGTCGCCGCCGCCGCTGCGCCAGTCGATCTTGAGGTCGCGCTCCTTCCAGCCGAGGCCGGCGAGCGCCTCGACCAGGATCGTGCTGCGGGCCTGCCCGATCGCGTCGGCGGCGGCCGTGACCGAGAGCACGCCGAGCCGCCGCGTCGCGCGCGGCTGCCCCAGCACCGGGGCCGGCAGCGCCACGATCATCCCGAGAAGCGCCAGGAACTCACGGCGGTTCATGGGGCGCCCATCAGATCCAGCCCTGAAGCTCGCGCAGCACCAGGGTGCGGATCACGTCCATGCCGGGTTCGCTATCGTTGAGGCACGGGATCGTGGAAAACTGCTCGCCGCCATTGTGCTTGAAGATCTCGGCATTCTCCTGCGCGATCTCCTCCAGCGTCTCCAGGCAATCGGCGGAAAAGCCCGGCGTCACCACTGCGATGCGGCGCACGCCTTCCCTGGCGAGCCGCTCCATGGTCTTGTCGGTGTAGGGCTGGAGCCACTCGTCATTGCCGAAGCGCGACTGGAAGGTCAGCAGCAGCTTCGTGTCGTCCATGCCGAGCCGGCGGCGCAGCGCCTCTGTCGTGGCAATGCAGTGCTGCTGATAGGGATCGCCCTTCTCGACATAGGATTTCGGCATGCCGTGGAAGGACGCCACGATCAGCTCCGGCTTGAAGGACAGCGTCGCCAGATGCGCTTCGATCGAGGTCGCGAGCGCCTCGATATAGGCCGCATCTTCATAGTAGGGCGGCGTCACCCGCAGCGTCGGCTGGTTGCGCAGGCGGGCCAGCACGCGGAACACTTCGTCGCAGACGGTCGCCGAGGTCGAGGCGGAATATTGCGGATAGAGCGGCACGGCCAGAATGCGCTCGCACCCCTTCGCGATCAGCGCGTCGATGCCCGCTTTGATCGAGGGATTGCCGTAGCGCATCGCCCAGTCGACAACGACGTGGCCGCGGTCCGACAAGGCGGCTGCAAGCTTGTCGCTTTGCGAGCGCGTGATGGTTTTCAGCGGCGACTCGTTCCGCTCGGTGTTCCAGATCTTCTGATAGTCCAACGCCTTGGTGCGGGGACGGCTGCGCAGGATGATCCCGTTCAGCACCAGCTTCCAGATCAGGCCCTGGTCCTCGATGACGCGGGCGTCACTGAGGAACTCCTTGAGGTAGACCCGTACGCCCGGCGCATCGGCGGTGTCAGGCGTTCCGAGATTGATCAGGAGCACGCCAACACGCGGCAAGGTGGACTGGGTGGCCGGTCTCGCGGTCTCGATGGGGACGACACTGGTCATGGCTCTGTGGGTCGCGCGTTGGTCCGAACTTGTCAAGATGAGCCGGGGTTCGCTAGGGTCGCACCCAAGCGGGGGAGGCAAGATGACGCTCGCGGAATGGTGCGTATTCGGAGCGCTGCTGCTGTATCTGGCAACGATCGCCTCGGTCAAATGGATCAGGTTTCGCCGCTTCGACAATTCCCGGCCGCGCGATCCCGCCTTTTATGAGGACGCCCTCTCGCAGCGCGCACTCGGGGCGCACCAGAACGGTATCGAGAGCTTTCCGTTTTTCGCCTTCGCGGTGCTGCTTGCCGAATACCGGGACTCGCCGCAGCGCCTGATCGACGAGCTCGCGGCGCTGTTCCTGATCGTGCGCCTCGCCTATGTGCTGACCTATCTCGGCAACCGCCCGACCCTCGATCCTCTGGAGCATCGGCTTTGCGATCAACCTCGGGATCTTCTTCATGCCTGCGTTGAAGCGGTTCCTGCCGGTGTGAGCTTCTCTTCTTCCTTCTTCCTGTGGGAGAGGGGAAGAACTCAGAAACAGGTGGTCCGTTCGGCGGCGATGTAGCCGAACAGCAGGCCGACACCGAACAGCAGCACGAGGCCGGCGGCGCCGAACTCGATGCCGCGCATGAAGAGCGCACCGCCGCCGTCACGCCCGGCGCTGAGGCGGGCGGCGATGTCCTTGGCGGAGACGGCGACGATTGCGATGGCCGCGACCGTGATCGCGGTGCCGAGACCCATCAGAAAGGTTGCGGCGACGCCGGCCCAGAACAGGCCCTGGGCCAGTGCGAACACCAGGACCAGGATCGCACCCGAGCACGGGCGGATGCCGACGGTCAGGATCGCGGCGAACCCGCGCCGCCAGCCACCGGGGCCAGCCAGCTCGCTGGGGGTGGGGCCGTGGGAATGGCCGCAATGCTCGTCATGGACGTGACCATGGCCGTGGTCATGGTGAGCGTGGCTGTGGCCATGGTGGTGATCATGCCCGTGATCGTGGTCATGATGAGCATGGGCCTCACGATGATGGTGATGATCGTGATCATGATGGTGCGGCACGCCCGCAATCGCCGGCACCGGCTGGGCGGCCTGAAGCGCGCGGATGAAAGTGCCGCCCTTGACCCAGACCAGGCGCAGGCCGAACAGCGCGATCAGGGCGTAGCTTGCGATCTCGATCACCCCTTCCGCCTTGCACATGGTCTTTGCGGTCGCATTCAGGATCCAGGCCGAAATGCCGACGATGAGGATCGCCACCAGCGACTGCATCAGGGCCGAGGCAAAGGACAGCGCAATGCCGCGCCGCGCGGTCTCGCGGTTGGCGACCAGGTAGGAGGCGATCACCGCCTTGCCGTGGCCGGGACCGGCGGCGTGAAAGATGCCATAGGCAAACGAGATGAACAGCAGCGTCCACACCGCCGATCCGTCCGACTTCGCGGCCCGGATGGTCGCCGACATCTGCCGATAGAATTCCGACTGCTTTGCCAGCAGCCAGCCGATGACGCCGCCGGCTTCAGGCTGGGCCGCCTGCGCCGGTCGCGGCGCGCCGAACGGATTTTGCGCGAGCAGATCATGGAGCGCGGCATCGGCCACGCCCACGACCAGCAGAACGGCGGTGCAGGCGAGCAGCCCGCGCGCGAGCGGAGAGAGTTGCGGCTTCAAGGGCAATCCACCGTGATCTTGTTGGCGAACATCATGCCGAAATTCGAGTTCTCGCCGTTCAGGAAGGTCTGCTCGTTCAGCTTCTGCGCGCTCGCGGTGCCGTCGTTCGGCCGCTCCAGCTTCATCTGGCAGCCCGCAGGCGCGCCGACCAGCTTGACCGGATTGTCCTTGGCCATCTGGAAGTCGATGAAGAAGGAGCGGTCGAACACTTCGAGCACCAATTGCTTGGGCTTGACCGGGTTCTTCAGCGGCAGCGTGAAGTGCAGGGTCAGCACCGTGTCCTTGTAGTCGAGGAAGTAGTCGACCGGCTCCTGGAATCTTTCCTTCTTGCCGTCGGCTCGCGCAAAGGTGAAGTAGGCGTATTCCTTCAGCGACTCGACATTGGTCTGCGCCAGCGGCGTCAGCTCCTCGCGCGTATAGGTGCCCTTGGTCTTGCTCTCGAGCCCCTGCACCGCATAGGCCGAGAACATGTCGTCGAAGGTCCATGCATGGCGCACGCCGGTGATGCTGCCGTCCGCCGCGTAGAGCAGCTCGCTGGTCGCGGTGATCCAGACATGCGGATGCGCCTGCGCCGCTCCCGCCGCAAGCGTGAGAATGGCGGCGAGCAGCCATCCGAACAGGCGGCGCATGCCCATCAGGCCGCCTTTGCGTCGTCGAGCAGGCCGCGCCGGCGGAGCAGCGCGTCGGGCTCGGGCGGGCGGCCGCGGAAGGCCTCGTAGGCAGCTTCGGGATCGACCGATCCGCCGCTCGAATAGATGTCGTCGTGCAGGCGTTTGGCCACGGCAGGATCGAAGATGTCGCCGGCCTCCTCGAAGGCGCCGAAGGCGTCGGCGTCCATCACCTCCGACCACATGTAGCTGTAATAGCCCGCGGCATAATGATCGCCGGTGAAGATGTGGCCGAACTGCGTCGGCCGGTGCCGCAGCGCGATCTCCTCGGGCATCCCGATCTTCTCCAGCTCGCGTCTCTCGAAGGCGCGGACATCCTGCGCGGCAGCGGCCGGCTGGGTGTGGAATTCGAGGTCGACCAGCGCCGAGGACACGAACTCGACCGTGGCAAAGCCCTGATTGAATTTTCGCGCGGCAAGGAACCGTTGCAGCAGCTCGTCCGGCAGCGGCTCGCCGGTCTGGTAATGGCGGGCGAACTTCTGCAGCACCTCGGGCCGCTCCTGCCAGTGCTCGTAGAGCTGCGACGGCAGCTCGACGAAGTCGGTGAAAACGGACGTGCCCGACAGCGAGGGGTAGGTCACGTTGGAGAGCATGCCGTGCAGGCCGTGGCCGAACTCGTGGAACAGGGTGCGGGCATCGTCGGGCGACAGCAGCGAAGGCTCGCCGCCGGCCCCCTTGGCAAAATTACAGATGTTGAGAACGAGCGGCGCGACATCGCCGTCGAGCTTCTGCTGGTCGCGCAGCGACGTCATCCAGGCGCCGGAGCGCTTCGAGGGCCGGGCGAAGTAGTCGCCATAGAACAGCGCCTTGTGCTTGCCGTCCCTGCCCTTCATCTCCCAGACCCGGACATCCGGGTGCCAGACCGGAACATCCTTGCGCTCCTCGAAGGTGACGCCGAACAGGCGTGTGGCGCAGTCGAAGGCGGCGGCGATCATGTTGTCGAGCGCAAGATAAGGCTTGATCGCGGCGTCGTCGAAATTGGCGCGCTGAAGGCGCAGCTTCTCGGCATAGAAGCGCCAGTCCCAGGGCGCGAGCTTGAAATTGCCGCCCTCTTCCGTGATCAGCGCCTGCATCTCGTCGCGGTCCGCGAGCGCGCGGGCCCGCGCCGGCTTCCACACCCGCTCCAACAGGCTCCGCACCGCATCCGGCGTCTTGGCCATGGAGTCCTCGAGCCGGTAGGCGGCGTAGGTCGGGTAGCCCAGGAGCCTGGCGCTCTCCTCGCGCAGCCTCAGGATCTCGACGATGGTCGCGTTGTTGTCGTTGGCGTTGCCGTTGTCGCCGCGCGCGATGAAGGCCTTGTAGACCTTCTCGCGGAGGTCACGCCGCGCCGAGCTCTTCAGGAACTGCTCGACCGAGGAGCGCGACAGCGTGACGATGGCCTTGCCCTGCATGCCGCGCTCTTCTGCCGCGGCCTTGGCGCTGGCGACAAAGCTCTCCGGCAGGCCCTGGCGGTCGGCCTCCGCCAACTCCATGAACCACTCCTGCTCGTCCCCGAGCAGATGGTGGCTGAAGCCGGTGCCGAGCTGGGCCAGCCTCTCGTTGATCTCGGCCATCCGCGCCTTGGCCTCCTCCGAGAGACCGGCGCCAGAGCGGTGGAAGCGGGTGTAGGTGCGCTCGAGCAGGCGAAGCTGCTCGGGCATGAGCCCAAGATTGGCGCGGTTCTCGTGCAGCTGGGCGATGCGGCCGAACAGCACGGCGTTCATCATGATCGGATTCCAGTGCCGCGCCATCCGCAACGAGACCTCCTTGTCGATCTCCAGGATGGCCGGGTTGGAATGCGCCGAGACGAGGTCGTAGAAGACCGCCGCGACCTTGCTCAGCAGCTTGCCCGAACGCTCCAGCGCCGTGATGGTGTTGGCGAAGTCGGGCACCGCCGGATCGTTGATGATCGCCGCGATCTCGGCGGAGTGGTCGGCGAAGGCCTGCTCGAACGCCGGAAGGAAGTGCTCCGGCTTGATCTCGTCGAAGGGCGGGGTCGCAAACGGCGTCGTCCAGGCCTTCAGGAGCGGGTTGGTCTCGGCGTCCGTAGTTTGGCGGGTTTCTGACATCACAAGTCCCGAATTCGTGGCTCGATTGTTGCGGCCAGCTATAGCACGCGATGGGGCTTTTTTGGGCCATTTGCCCTTGCTCCCGGCCTCCTTTTCGGGGAGATTGCGCCCCTTCGAAGCTACGGACCCTGAGCTCATGAACGCGCCTTCCTCATCTTCCCGTCAGATCGCCTGGCCGAGCGTCATCACCGTCATCAGCGCTGCCATCCTGATCGGCGCCGAGGTGTTCGGCGGGGCCTTTGCCGGCGGCTGGGCGCTGGCGATCCTGTTCGGGCTCGGCGACCAGGGCGCCCACATCCTCCAGGCCGTGCTGTTCGCTCTCGGCGTGCTCGTGATGACCGCCTTCGTCCGCGGCGCTCGACGCATCGAGCCCTTCACGAAGCGCCGCTGAAGCTTCTCTCGCGCCAGCAACACGCGCAGGGCCTGCGAAAACTTAACGCGCATTCATCTTCCGCGTCGCTCGCGCCACACTGCGCAAGCAGATGTTAGGCAATTCTGTTTTCAGCCTAAAAAAATTCTTGCGAACCAGAGTCAAAACACTTATGTGCGGACTTGCCCAATTTCGCACGTGCCTGTGGTCGTGTGTCAGTCGGTAGGTATCCGGACAAGAGGCCGGACAGCCGCCAAGGGGTGAAGAAGCCGAGGGGCTCTTCGGAAGTGCGGAAGTCCGGACCGAAAGGTCGAGCGACCGAAGCAAACCCGAAGCGCCCAGCATCTCTCTCAAAGGGATGCCATGTCGAAGGTGACTTCGCTCTTTGCAACCGTGACTGGCAGCCGGAGGCGAACCGGCGCACCCCGCTCTCAACGGGGGACGCGACTTAAAGCAACGACGGATCGGGCTTTTTTGGTCTCTACCGGCAGTCCAACGCCGGCGCGGGCTACTGAAAAGGCTTGTCCTTCATTGCCAGGTGTGCGGGCGGGAACACTCCCAACCAATCCACGGCAGCACAGTCTGGTTTGAGTCTTTTGGCTTCGTCGCGCCTCCATCGCGCGATCCGGCCAGAGCACTCCTATCCGACGTCATGTTTTGAACGGGCCCGTCGCTGGGCCGTTTGGAGAGTGCCATGACCGAACGTATCCAGGAATTCCTGCGCAACCGCCGCAAGGATGGCCTCGACACCGAGCCGTGCCTCGTCGTCGACCTCGAGGTCGTGCGCGACAATTATCAGAGCTTCGCCAAGGCGCTGCCCGACAGCCGCGTGTTCTACGCCGTCAAGGCGAACCCGGCGCCGGAAGTGCTGGCCCTGCTCGCCTCCATGGGCTCCTGCTTCGACACCGCGACCGTCGCCGAGATCGAGATGGCGCTGGCCGCGGGTGCGACGCCCGACCGCATCTCCTTCGGCAACACGATCAAGAAGGAGCGCGACATCGCGCGCGCCTTCGCGCTCGGCATCCGGCTGTTCGCCGTGGACTGCGCCGCCGAGGTCGAGAAGGTCGCACGTGCCGCCCCGGGCGCGAAGGTGTTCTGCCGCATCCTCTATGACTGCGCCGGCGCCGAGTGGCCGCTGTCGCGCAAGTTCGGCTGCGACCCGGAGATGGCCGTCGAGGTGCTCGACCTCGCCAAGCGCCAGGGGCTGGAGCCGTGCGGCATCTCGTTCCATGTCGGCTCGCAGCAGCGCAAGGTGAAGGCGTGGGACCGCGCGCTGGCGATGGCCTCGCAGGTGTTCCGCGACTGCGCCGAGCGCGGCATCAACCTGTCCATGGTCAACATGGGCGGCGGCTTCCCGACCAGGTACCTGAAGGACGTGCCGCCGGTGGTGACCTACGGCCGCTCGATCTTCCGCGCGCTGCGCAAGCACTTCGGCAACCAGATCCCGGAGACCATCATCGAGCCGGGCCGCGGCATGGTGGGCAACGCCGGCATCATCGAATCCGAGGTCGTGCTCATCTCGAAGAAGAGCGACGAGGACGAGGTCCGCTGGGTGTACCTGGACATCGGCAAGTTCGGCGGTCTCGCCGAGACCATGGACGAGTCGATCCGCTACGCCATCCGCACCCGTCACGACGGCGCGGACATGACGCCGTGCGTGCTCGCAGGTCCGACCTGCGACAGCGCCGACGTGCTGTACGAGAAGAACCCGTATCCGCTTCCCGTCACGCTCGAGATCGGCGACAAGGTGCTGATCGAAGGAACCGGGGCCTATACGTCGACCTACTCGTCGGTGGCGTTCAACGGCATCCCGCCGCTGAGGACGTACCACATCTGATCCGCCTCTCTGTTCTAGAGGCCTGACGAACCCGGGAGCCGGTCCGCCGGCTCCTTTCCTGACATTGCCATTCTGACGACGCGCGAATCCGCGTGCCCCTGGCGCACGGATTCGAGCGAGGACTGACGTGCCATGACTGCTCCTCGAAAGCCACAGATCGCCCTCACCTCGAAAGCCGCTCCGTTCGTGATCCGTGCGGAACGTGCTGGAGACGTCGCGATGCGTGAGGCGCTGCTCGATGCCTGCTTTGGCGAGAACCGCCACGGCCGCACCTGCCAGCGCCTGCGCGACGGGCGCGCACCCGCCTCAGGCCTTGCCCTGACGGCGGTGCGCGAGGGCAAGCTCGTGGGAACCGTGCGGCTGTGGCATGTCAGCGCCGGAGGCAGGCCCGCTCTGGTCCTCGGACCGCTGGCGGTGGACCCTGCCTGCCGCGAGCTCGGGATTGGCGCCGCGCTGATGCATCAAGCGCTGGCCGCCGCCCGGGCGCGCGGGCATGGCGCCGTGATCCTGCTCGGCGACGCGCCCTATTACGCTCGCTTCGGCTTCTCGGGGGAGAAGACGGCCGAACTCGCGCTGCCCGGCCCGTTCGAGCGCGACCGCCTGCTGGCGATCGAGTTCGACGACGGTGCGCTGGACGGCGCCGCCGGGATGATCGTGCCGACCGGCGCGGCGCTGCCCAAACGGAGGTCGGTTCGTGCAGCGGTGGCACACGCGGCCTAAGGGACCGCCTTCATCGCGACGACCCAAGCCGCATTGAGCGGCAGCGCCCGGCCGCGCCTGCGCCAAGCCCCTTCCTTGGGGGTTGCGCAGGCGCCGGAAACGCCCTTTAACCCCACGAAAATCCCCTTTCAGTCGAGGCCCATGACCATGTCCCGTCGCCTGATTTCCACCGGCTCTCCGTTCGAGAAGACCGCCGGCTATAGCCGCGCGGTGATCGACGGCGACTTCGCCTTCGTCGCGGGCACCACTGGCTATGACTACGCCACGATGACCATGCCCGCCGATGTCACGAGCCAGTCACGCAACTGCTTCAAGACCATCGCAGCCGCCCTGAAGGAGGGCGGATTCGAGATGGCCGATATCGTTCGTGCAACCTACTACGTCACCGACGCCAGCACCATCGATGCCCACTTCGCCGTCTGCGGCGAGGTTCTCGGCGAGATCAGGCCGGCCGCGACCTTGCTGGTCGTCAGCGCCCTCGCCAAGCCCGAGATGAAGGTCGAGATCGAAGTCACCGCCAAGCGCCGCGGCGTCTAAAAAGCGCCGCAGCGCCTGATCCACCCCACCCTTTTGTCTGCCAGCACTTTCCGGAGAAACCATCCCATGAGCCCCGCCTCGCAGATCTACGCGAAGATCACCGGTCCCATCGTCATGGTCGGCTTCGGCTCCATCGGCAAAGGCACATTGCCGTTGATCGAGCGGCACCTCGACTACGACAAGTCGCGCATCACCGTGCTCGATCCCAAGGACGAGGGTCGCAAGGCGCTTTGCGAGAAGCACAATGTCAGGTTCATCCAGAAGGGCCTGACCAAGGACAATTATCGCGAGGTGCTGACCCCGCTGCTCACCGAGGGCGGCGGCCAGGGTTTTTGCGTCAATCTGTCGGTCGACACCGGCTCGACCGACATCATGGAGCTCTGCAACGAACTCGGCGCTCTCTATATCGACACCGTCAACGAGCCTTGGCTCGGCTTCTACTTCGATGCGTCGAAGGGCCCGGAAGCGCGCTCGAACTACGCCCTTCGCGAAGTGACGCTGGCCGCCAAGAAGGCGCGCCCGGCGGGCTCGACGACGGCCGTCTCCTGCTGCGGCGCCAATCCCGGCATGGTCTCATTCTTCGTCAAGCAGGCGCTGCTCAATGTTGCCGCCGACCTGAAGCTCAATGCCCCCCGGCCGAAGACCAAGGGAGAATGGGCGGATCTGATGCGGCAGGCCGGTATCAAGGGCATCCATATTGCCGAACGCGACACCCAGCGCTCCAAGTCGCCGAAAGAGCCTGATGTCTTCGTCAACACCTGGTCGGTGGAAGGTTTCCTGTCGGAAGGCGTGCAGCCGTCCGAGCTCGGTTGGGGCACCCATGAAAAATGGATGCCCGAGAATGCACATGGCCACGAGGTCGGCTGTGGCGCCGCCATCTACCTGATGCAGCCCGGCGCCAACACGCGCGTGCGCACCTGGTGCCCGACCCGCGGCGCGCAATATGGCTTCCTCGTCACCCACAACGAGTCGATCTCGATCGCGGACTACTTCACCGTGCGCGATGCATCCGGTACGGCGGTCTATCGGCCGACCTGCCACTACGCCTACCATCCGGCTGACGATGCCGTGCTGTCGCTGCATGAAATGTTCGGCCGCGCCGGGAAGATGCAGGAAAAGCACCATATCCTCGACGAGAACGAGATCGTCGACGGCATCGACGAGCTCGGCGTGCTGCTATTCGGCCATGACAAGAACGCCTACTGGTTCGGCTCGCAGCTCTCCATCGAAGAGACCCGCAAGCTCGCGCCCTATCAGAACGCCACCGGCCTGCAAGTGACCTCCGCCGTGCTCGGCGGCATGGTGTGGGCGCTGGAGAACCCGAACGAAGGCATCGTCGAAGCCGACGAGATGGATTTCGATCGCCTGCTCGAAATCCAGATGCCCTATCTCGGCCCGGTGAAGGGCTTCTACACCGACTGGACGCCGCTGACGGATCGTCCGGGACTGTTTCCGGAGGACATCGACACCAGTGATCCCTGGCAGTTCCGGAACGTTCTGGTGCGGTGAGGGGCGACGCGTCCCGCCTCGCCCACAACTGTCATGCCACGCGAAGGCGGGCATCCAGTACGCCGCAGCTTCTCGGCTCTATCACAGCCGTCTCTGGAATACTGGATCACCCGCCTTTCGCGGGTGATGACACCATTTGTGTAGCCTATTTCTTCTCGATCGGCGGCGCGATCTTTTCCGGCGGAGCCGGCGGCAGAGCCGGCTGGGTCGCCGCGCCTTGCGTCTGCGGATCGGGGCGCGCGGGCTCAGGGGCCGGCGTGGTCGGCCGGTCGCCGCCGGGCTTGGACTCCGCGGGCGTCCTGTTCTGTTCGTCGGACGGAGTGCCTTGGAGTGGTGGCGTTGCCTGGACCAGATCCATCCGGCTTTCGGCGCGGATTTGCGCGAGGGACATCACCGACACCACGACGCCTGCTGCGAACAGCGCGCCGGCAATTGTCAGATCGAGCTTCAGTCTGCGCTTCTCATCTTGGCCAGGCATATCGATCACCGCGTTTGTCCGCGGAATCAACGAAACCGCGGCGCGCCGGTTCCAGGGCCAAAGAAGCGGGAACCCGCCCCTTGCGGGCCAAAACGCCGCACTCAGTCGGTGGTGCTGACCTCCCAGGTGGCGTGGCGCACGCCTGGCAAATGCTGGAGATCTGTCGCCACCGCGTTCAGCTCGTTCGGATCGACCGCGGTCGCAACCAGTCGTGCGGCGATCTCGAGAACGTCCTCGCCGATTTCGGCCACGTCGATATCGGCCACCGAATATTTCGCGGCCTCGAGCTTCTCGACGAGCCGGTCGCGCATATCCGGAAGAGCGTCGGCCGCGACCGCGAGCTTGAAATAGTAGCTCGCCTCCAGCGCCTTCTCGTTCAGCGGGATGCGGTTGATGGCATTGACCAGCGGGCGCAGCATGGTGTTGCCGGCGATGACGAAGACCGTCAACGCGGCCGCCTGCGCGACCATGTCCGCGCCGGCGCAGGAGCCGACCGCGGCCGAAGCCCACAGCGTCGCCGCGGTGTTGAGGCCGCGCACGTCCATGCCCTGCTTCATGATGACGCCGGCGCCCAGGAAGCCGATGCCCGAGACGACATAGGCGATCACCCGCACCGCGCCATCGGCGCCGTCCAGTTGCATGGCGAGATCGACGAAGGCGGCCGCGCCGACCGCGACCAGCACGTTGGTGCGCAGGCCCGCGGTGCGCTGGCGGTACTGCCGCTCGGCGCCGATCAGCGTTCCCAGCACGAAGGCCGTGGTCAGGCTGATCAGCGTGTCGCCGAAGTCGGCAAGCTGGAAGGTCGTCAGAAACCGCATGGTCCCCTATACGGCGGGAACCATGACGAATTAAAGCTCGAGAAGCCCGCCATCCCCATTTTCATCGGCGAAAGCCAGCAGCGTGCCCTTCGCATTCCAGCCGATCGCGGCGACAGGGGGCGTGCCGTTGCGGCGGACCAGGATCTCGGCGCCATCCTCCAGGCGCACCATCAGCACGGTGCCGTCGCTGTAGCCGGCAGCGAGGATGTCGTTCTTCGGATGGCAGGCGACGACCGACACGCGCGCCTGCAGCGGGGCGAGCATCGCGGGCTCCTTGCCCATCGGGCCGTCCTTGCTGCCGAACGGCCAGACGATGACGGTGTCGGCCCCCGAGGTCGCGAGCCCCTTGCCGCCCGCGCTCCAGGACATCGAGCGGACCCGGCCGGGGTAGCCGGTCATGCGCATGTGCCTGTTGTCGGCCAGCCGCCAGCCATGCAGCGCCGGCTCGTGCATCGCGGTAACCAGGAATTTGTTGTCCGGGCTGAAGCTGACGCCATGATGCGAGCCGGCCCAGGGCAGGAATTCGGCTGATCCCGCCATGTTCGGAAACCACAACGTCACGCCGTTGTAATGCGCGATCGCGAGCCGCAGGCCCTTCGGCGCGAAGGCGAGGCCGCCGACGGTCGAGGGCACCTCGAGCGACTTCTCCTCGGCCTTGCCGCTCTTGACGGTTGCCGTCTTGCCGGCCGACCAGGCGACGGCACCGTCGGCGTGCAGCGCCACCGCATCGATCCAGCGCCGCTTCGGGTCGGTGGCGAGCAGCGTCACCTCGCCCTTGGCATCGAGCGAGACGACCTTGCCGTCGTCGCCGCCCATCACGAGGCGCTTGCCGTCGGAAGCGGTCGAGAGAATGCCGCCGCCATGCACGGCGACCGTGGTGATCTCGCAATTGGCATCGACGAATGCGACGTTCTCCTCGCCGCCGACGAAGGCGGCGCGATCCCTCAGGAAATGCACCGAGGTCACGGCCATGCCGAGCGCAATGGGCTTGACGCGCTCGGTGACGGAAACGATCGAAGCGGACTCGGGCGCCGGCGTAAACTCTTTCATCACGAGACGATGCAGCTCTCGAAACCCTTGCGGATCGCGTCTTCCGGCAATTCTCGGCCGATGAAGACGAGACGACTCTCGCGCGGCTCACCCTCCTTCCACTTCCGCTGGTGGTTGCCCTCCAGCATCATGTGGACGCCCTGGAAAACATAGCGGTCGTCATCGTCGTGGAAGGCGAGGATGCCCTTCGAGCGCAGGATCTTGCCGCCCTCGACCTGCACCAGGTTCTGGAGCCAGGGCATGAACACGTTCGGATCGAGCGGCTTGTCGGTCTTGAGCGAGAGCGACTGCATCTCCTCGTCGTGATAGTGCTTCAGGCCGTGACCGTGATCATGGTGGTGATCGTCATGGCCGTGATGGTGATGATCATGGTCGTGGTCATGATCGTCGGCCTCCAGGAAATCCGGCTCGATGTCGAGGATGCGGTCGAGGTCGAACGCGCCGCGGTCGAGCACGTCGGCCAGCGCGACCGAGCAGCGCTCGGTGCGGTGGAGTTTCGCATAGGGGTTGATGCCGCGAATGCGGGCCTCGACCTCGGCGAGCTCGCCCTTGGAGACGAGGTCGGTCTTGTTCAGCACGATCACGTCGGCAAAGGCGATCTGGTTCTTGGCCTCGGGTGCATCCTTCAAACGATCGGACAGCCATTTGGCGTCGGCGACCGTGACGACCGCGTCGAGCCGCGCGTTCTTCTGTACGTCCTCGTCGACGAAGAATGTCTGGGCGACCGGCGCCGGATCGGCGAGGCCAGTGGTCTCGACGATGATGGCGTCGAACTTGCCCTTGCGCTTCATCAGGCCGTCCATGATGCGGACGAGGTCGCCGCGCACGGTGCAGCAGATGCAGCCATTGTTCATCTCGAACACTTCCTCATCGGCGCCGATGATGAGGTCGTTGTCGATGCCGATTTCGCCGAATTCGTTGACGATGACGGCGTACTTCTTGCCGTGGTTTTCGGACAGGATGCGGTTCAGGAGCGTGGTCTTGCCGGCCCCGAGATAGCCGGTCAGGACAGTCACGGGAATCTTTTGGGAGGTCGCTTCAGACATAACAACTCCGGACTTCGGGCTTGTCGCGCGACGCGAGGCGAGGTGGCCCCTGCCCTAATGGTCAAGCGCGCTGGTCAGGGCCTTTATATTGTGCCTGACCATGTCAATGTAAGTGGGTGCAGGCCCCTTTTCGCCGGTCAAACCGTCCGAAATCAGGGTCCCGCCGACCTTGGCGCCGCTCTCGGCCGCGATCCGGCGGATCAGGCGGTCGTCGCTGATATTTTCCAGGAATACGGCCGGAATTTTCTGGGCCTTGACCTGGCTGATGATGGCCGCGATGTCGCGCGCGCTGGGTTCGGTTTCCGTGGAGACGCCCAGGGGGGCGATGAACCGGATACCGTACTCGGCGGAAAAATAGCCGAAAGCGTCGTGGGTGGAGATCACCTTGCGCCGGCCCGGCGGGATCTTCGCCACGGCGTCACGGATATCGCGGTCCAGCGTTTCGAGCTTTTCCAGATAGGCCTTGGCCTGGGTGCGGAAGAAGTCCGCCTGATCCGGGACGGCGGCGGCCAACGCATTGGCGATGTCGGTCACATAGATCCTGGCGTTCGGGACAGACTGCCAGGCATGGGGATCCGCAGCTGAGCCAAGCTTCAGAGGTACGATTCCGGCACTGGCAACGACGACCGTTGCCTTGCTGCCGGAGGATTGGACGAGACGCGGCAGCCAGCCCTCGAGGCCGAGTCCATTGACGATGACGAGCCTTGCATCCGCGACCCGCTTCGCATCGGCCGGGGCCGGCGTGTAGACGTGGACGTCGCCGTCCGCGCCGACCAGCGTCGTCAGATTGATGCGGTCACCACCGACGTTGCGGACGAAATCGCCGAGAATCGAGAAGCTGGCGACGACGTTGAGCCGATCCGCGGCATGCAGCGGCGCGGCGATCAGTAACAGCGCACAAAACAGGATGAGCCGCATCGTCATGCTTCCAGATGCCGGCCGGGAAGCAGTTGCCGGACGATGCCGCCAACACGGCCGAACAGCACGGAGACGATGTAGAGCATCGTCGCCACGAGAATGATGGCGGGACCTGACGGCACACGGGTCTGGAACGACAGCACCAGCCCCGCATAGCCCGAGACCGCGGCAGCAACGACGGCGATGCAGATCATCTTGGTCAGATCGCGCGACCAGAACCGGGCAATGCCCGCGGGCAGGATCATGAGGCCGACCGCGAGCAGCGTGCCGAGCGCCTGAAAGCCGTTGACGAGGTTGATGACGACGAGTGCGAGGAAGGCGAGATGCGCGGGGCCGCCGGCGCGGCTCACGGTTCGCAAGAACAAGGGATCGACGCTCTCGATCACCAGCGGGCGATAGATCACCGCGAGCACCAGCAGCGTCACGGTGGCATTGAAGGCGACGACCAGCAGCGTCTGATCGTCCATTGCGAGGATGTTGCCGAACAGCACGTGCAGCAGGTCGATATTCGTGCCCTTGATCGAGACGATGGTGACGCCGAGCGCGAGCGAGGCCAGATAGAAAGTCGCAAGCGACGCGTCCTCCTTCAGCCCGGTCGAGCGCGCGACCACGCCGGCGAGGATCGCGACTGCAAAGCCGGCGATCAGGCCGCCGGCCGTCATCGCGAACAGACTGAGGCCGGAGAGCAGGAATCCGACGGCCGCGCCGGGCAGGATGGCGTGCGCCATGGCATCGCCGACGAGGCTCATCCGCCGCAGCATCAGGAATACGCCGATCGGCGCACCCGCCAGCGCCAGCGCGATCACGGCGGCGAGCGCCCGCCGCATGAACTCGAATTCGGTGAACGGACCGATCAGCGCGTCATAGATCATCGGACATCAAGCCGCCCGCGAGCTGACATCATCGGCCGCGCAGGCCGCGGCGCTGTCGTCGAAGGCCTCGCACATCCGCATCGCGACGATCAGGTTTTCCGGCGTCAGCACCTCCGCGGTCGGGCCCCACGCCACAGGGCCGCGCGCCAGCACCAGCGTCTCGCTGAAATGGTTGCGCACCATCTCCATGTCGTGCAGCGCGGCGAGCACGGTGCGGCCTTCGCCTTGCCATCGTTTCACCAGCGCGAGCAGGTCGGCCGTGGTCTTGCTGTCGATGGCGTTGAAGGGCTCGTCGAGCACGATCAGGCTCGCATCCTGGAGCAGCACGCGCGCGAACAGCACGCGCTGCATCTGGCCGCCCGAGAGCGTGCCGATCGGGCGGTTCTCGAATCCATTGAGGCCGACGGATGCGATCGCGCCGAGGATCTTCTCGCGGGCGGCCTTGCCGATGCCGCCGAACAGGCCGGTCGCGCGCCACAGCCCGGTGCCGACGAAGTCGAACACCGAGATCGGGAAGCTGCGGTCGATCTCCGCGCTCTGCGGCAGATAGGCGATGTCGCGGGCATCGAGGCCGCCGAGTTGGATGCTGCCATCGAGCGGTTTGAGGATGCCGACGATGCCGCGCAGCAGGGTCGACTTGCCCGCGCCGTTCGGGCCGATCACGGCGACAAGTGCGCCCGCGGCGACCTCGCCGCTGAGATGGTGCACCGCCGGATGACGGTCATAGCCCAGCGTGACGTTGTGGAAATGCAGCGCCGCCATGCTCACCTCATCGCCAGAAAAACGACGCCCCAGAGCACGGCACAAACGGCGGCGGCAGCCGCGAGGCGGCCTGCCATGGTCATGCGCAGGATCGACCAGGGCGCCGCCTGGGCCGGATGCGGAGACGTCGCATCATGAACATGGGCATGGCTGTGGTCGTGCCCATGCGAATGCCCGTGGCCAAGGGCGTGGCCCTGGACATGGTCATGATGCTGGGCGCGGGATGCGGCGGGAACCATGCCAATAATGTTATATTATAACATCCCCTCTGTCCACGCCGGCCTCAGGGCTTGCCGATCACCATCGCGATGGCGGCGGCCACGAACGGGAATGGCACGGATACGGCGCAGCGGAACCAGACGAAACGAGCCGGCATGAACGGGATCTCCCACAAAATCACACGCTGAAAGGCGAACAAGGCCCAGGCGACGACATAAGCGACCACCTGCGGCACCCCGCCGCCGGATTTCAGCGCCACGGTGCCGATGGAGAAGCCGATCACCGGGCCGCCCGGCGTGGCGGCGCCGGCGACCACGGCGGCCGCGACCCCGAACCAGCCGCTGTCCGGGCCGAGCCAGCCGGTGATGACCTCCTGCGGGATGATGGCGGCGATGTAGCCGGAGCCGATCACACCCAGCGCGATCCGCGGCACGATGTTGATGAAGTCCATCGAGCCTTCGCGGAGCGAGGCCTTGAACACGGGAGGGCCGCGGCGGAACGCGATCAGGCCGACGCCCAGCACAGAGCCCCACAACAGGATGTCGATCAGAAGCGCCGCACTCAATTCTCGTCTTCCTTCGCGAGCGGCTTCGGATAGAGCCTGACATAGACGAAGCGGCCGAGGGCACCCGCCAGCACCGGCAGCGGCAGCGAGATCACGATCCGCCACAGCGTGAAATCGGTGCCCATGATCGGGATCTCCCAGGCGACCGCCCGGCCGTAGCCGATCAGGGTCCAGCTCACGACCATGGCGATGGTGGCGCCGAAATCGGCGCCGACCGCGAGCAGCGCGCTCGCGACCGGATAGGCGGTGAAGGGACCACCAGGCAGGATCGCGCCGAAGGCGGTGCCGATCAGAAGGCCCCTCAAGCCCGATTTCGGCCCCAGCGAGCGCGAGACCTTTTCGTGAGGCAGGATCTCGGAGATGAAGGCCCCGAGCAGGCAGCCCGCGAGCACGCGCGGCAGGATGCCTGAGAACAACGAGAGATCGTGGGTCAGGATGTCGAGAACGCCGTCGGTGCCGTCACGCCGCCAGACCAGCGCTGCGCTCACCGCCACCAGAACTGCGATGATGATGGTCGACCAGCCGATCGGCTTGCGCACACGCCCCGGCCGCGGCTCGGAGTCTGCGTCCTCGGCAGGCGCCGGGTCTTTCGGGGAAGGTTCTGACAACGGGCTCGGGTCGGATCGAGGGGATGCCCGTTCTGATTAGAAGCGCCGGCCGGGCGATGCAAACGGAACGATCACAGGCCGGTACGCGCACCGTGCAGGGCAATTCCGCACAGCAAAAAGGCGGCCGCTGATGCGACCGCCTCTTTGTCATTCCGGGGCGGCGCATCAGCGCCGAGCCCGGAATCCATCGGGCGTCACCCGAACGGATAAATGGATTCCGGGCTCGCGCTTCGCGCGCCCCGGAATGACACTCACGCCTTCTCGAACAGGGACTCCACGTACTCCCAGTTCACGAGGTTCTCGACGAACGCCTTGAGGTAGTCGGGGCGACGGTTGCGATAGTCGATGTAGTAGGAGTGCTCCCAGACGTCGCAGCCGAGAATCGGGGTGGCGCCGTGCACCAGCGGATTCTCGCCATTCGGGGTCTTGGAGATTTCGAGCTTGCCGTTCTTGACCTGGAGCCAGCACCAGCCTGAGCCGAACTGGCCGACGCCGGCCGCCTGGAAGTCCGTCTTGAACTTCTCGAAGCCGCCGAGGTCCTCGTTGATCTTCTTCTCGAGCTTGCCCGGCAGCTTGGTGCCGCCGCCATTTGGTTTCATCCAGCTCCAGAAGTGGATGTGGTTGTAGTGCTGGCCGGCATTGTTGAACACCGCAGGGTTCTTGCCGAACGAGCCCTTGACGATCTCTTCAAGGGACTTGCCTTCCCATTCGGTTCCCTTGAGCGCGTTGTTGCCGTTGGTGACGTAGGCCTGATGATGCTTGTCGTGATGATATTCCAGCGTCTCCTTCGACATATACTGGCCGAGGGCGTCATAGGCGTAAGGGAGTGGGGGCAGCGTAAAGGTCATGGGTTCTTGTCCGCAACTGGTGGGGAACGAGTTCTAACGGTCACCCCTTATAGAAGGTTCCGCCGCCATTAAATACCTCAGAATTTGCGAAAAGGCGTGACCTGGCGCGTCCTGCCTGAATGCACAAATTCGTCGCAACCGGCCGCCGTCGATCAGACCTACGGTTCGCTGTAAAATATCATTGCCTTTGAGGCGCTTAAGACAGAACAAACGCGCCACGAAGCGGAGCTGTGAAGGACGACGCCATGAGCATCGAGATCGACATATTGAACGGCGACGCCTCGTGGCCGATTGCCGAGCCGCTGCATCAGGCGGTCTGGGGACCGCAATTGATTACGGGCAAGCCCTGGGCTCATGTCAAATGGGCCAATGCCGATCTTCGCGTGCTGATCGAGACGCCCAAGGACGGTCTCGTCTGCCATGTCGGCATCTACTTCCGCACCATCACCTGGAACGGACAGAAGGTTCACGTCGGCGGCATCGGCGGCGTCTGCACGCGGGAAGACCAGCGCGGCCGTGGCTATGCAACCACGGCTATCGAGGCGGCGGTGCATACGATCCGCGCCAACGAGGCAGTCCGTTTCGCGCTGCTGGTCTGCGAACCGCACAACGCTGCCTTCTACGCGGCCCGGAGCTGGCTGCCCTTCAACGGCGAGGTCTATTGCGAGCAGCCGGAAGGACGGATCCGGTTCACCTACATGGCGCCCTATGTCTTCCACATCGTGCGCGCGCCGACGCTGGGCACCATCGACCTATGCGGCCTGCCGTGGTGAGCCCTGCGTGAGCGAGGGCTGCGCCGGCCGCCGCAGGCCCTATAATATGTCGGTCATCATTTAATATTCCGCCCGGTGAACATGACGATCGACGCCACAGCAGACGCCGTCCCGCCGGTTGCGCCGGTCGCCTCCCCCATCGCCAGCCTCCTGACCGCGCCGATCCTGCCGACGCTGCTGCGGCTCGCGATTCCCAACATGATCGCGATGGTTGGCAGCACGCTGGTTGCCATTGCCGAGACCTCCTATATCGGCCGGCTCGGCACCATTCCGCTCGCCGCAATCGCACTGGTGTTTCCGTTCGCGATGCTGACGCAGATGATGAGCGCGGGCGCGATGGGCGGCGGCGTCTCCTCCGCGATCAGCCGCGCGCTCGGTGCGGGGGATCGCGACCGCGCCGCGACGCTGGCGCTGCATGCCGCCATCATCGGCCTCTGCGGCGGGCTGTTCTTCACGGTGACGATGCTCGTCTTCGGCCGCTCCTTCTTCGCGCTGCTCGGCGGGCGCGAGCAGGTGCTCGAGGAAGCCAGCGGCTATTCGCAGGTGCTGTTCTCCGGCGCAGTCGCGATCTGGCTCGTCAACACGCTGGCCTCGGTGATCCGCGGCACCGGCGACATGCGCCTGCCTTCGATGATTCTGATCGGCGCGAGCGTGCTGCAGATCGCGCTCGGCGGCACGCTCGGGCTCGGGCTGTTCGGCGTGCCGCAATTCGGCATGCCGGGTGTCGCGAGCGGCCAGCTGATCGCGTTCAGCTGCGCGGCGATCTTCTTGCTCTGGTGTCTGTTGTCCGGGCGCAGCCGGCTGCCGCTCGATCTCCGGGCGTTTCATTTCGAGCGCGCGATGTTCCTGGACATCCTCAAGGTCGGCGCGGTGGCCTGTTTGTCGCCGCTCCAGACCGTGCTCACCATCCTGATCTTCACGAAGATTCTCGCGACCTTCGGCACCGAGATGCTGGCAGGCTATGGCATCGGATCGCGGCTGGAATTTCTGCTGATTCCGATCACCTTCGCCTTCGGCATCGCCTCGGTGCCGATGGTCGGCATGGCGATCGGCGCCGGGCATGTGAAGCGCGCGCGGCGTGTGGCCTGGACCGCGGCTGCGGCCTCCGGACTCACGGTCGGCCTGATCGGCCTCACTGTTGCGCTCGCTCCGTCGCTGTGGGTCGGGCTCTTCACGCGGGATCCCGGCGTCACCGCCGCCGCTCACAGCTATTTCCACTGGGCAGGTCCGGCCTTCGTGTTCTTCGGCATAGGCGTATCGCTATACTTCTCGTCACAGGGCGCGGCGCGTGTCGGCGGGCCCGTGCTCGCCTCGACGGCGCGGCTCCTGATCGTCGCGATCGGCGGCGTCGGACTCATGACCGCGCAAGCTCCGGCCTGGACCCTGTTCGCGCTGGTCGGCGGCGCCATGGTCGTGTTCGGACTTTCGACCGCGGCCTCGGTCGCGTTCGTGCGCTGGGGCAAATGAGCGCAGGTAGAACATTCAGGCAGTTGAACGCAGGAATGTGATTCCAGCCGGCGTTGCACTATCCCGCCGGGCTGCTATGGAGGCGCTCCATTTTCGAGGCCTTCCATGACGTCCAGATTCGCAGCTCTCATCGTCCTCTTCGCCGCGTTGCTTGGCACGTCTGCCGCTCGTGCACAGAGCGCCGATGGGACCTGGCTCACGCAGGCGGGCGATGCGCGCGTGAAGATCAGCAAATGCGGCGGCGGCATCTGCGGCCACATCGTCTGGCTGCGCGAGCCCTACGACACCTCGACCGGTCAGCCCGCCACCGACAGCAAGAATCCAAATCCCGCGCTCGCAAGACGCCCGATGATCGGCCTGCCATTGTTCAGCGACATGCAGTCCGCAGGTCCGAACAAATGGTCGGGGCAGATCTACAACGCCGACGACGGCAGCACCTATGCGAGCAACATCAGCCTGACGGGCGCGGACTCGCTGCGGGTCGAAGGCTGCCTCGGGGCGCTCTGTGGCGGCGAGACCTGGACACGCGCGGGACGGTAGTCTCGTGTCCCGGACGCGATCTTCTCACCCCATCATCGCTTTCAGCGCTGTCGCCGCCAAGGCGTAGCCACCTTGGGCGCCGTCGATGAAGTGCACGTGATCGCTGCGTAGCACCGACGGCGTGAAGCAGGTCATCATGGCGGCGTCCTGCCGATGGAGACCGAAGCGCACGATGCCCTCGCGCGCTGCCGCCGCCAGGCGATCGCTCAACGCGCTTTCGAGCTGCGGCGTGCAGTCGAGGATCATGCGCAGACCGTCGTCATATTTCCGGAAGTCCGAGTTCTCGACGACCTGGCGCCTGTAGAGATTTGGCACGAAGCCGCCGACCCCGAGGTCGAAGCGCATGACCAGATAGATGAACAAGGCATATGCCAGCACGCTGACCCTGCGAACGAACAGCGGACCGCCGCGCTTGGTGCGGGCTTCGAACTCCAGCCCCTGCGGCGGCCATTTCAGCGACGGCCCCTGCGGCGGCACCGGGCGGCCACCGTCAGGGCTGCGCTCGACCAGATGGATGACGTCTTCGATCACCTTGCGGAAGGCCTGCGGATCGACGCCGCGCACCGGCATCACCAGCACCGACAGGATCAGGCCGCGCGCCGCCGGCATCACCTCGAAGCGGCACGACAAGCCCGAGAGATCCGGCTGCGTGCCGGCAGGCGCCTCCTCGACGGCAAACTCGCCGCGCTTCATCGCGGCGTCGGCCCAGGCGAGCCCGCCGCCCGAAAACATCGCATAGGACAGGTTGGCCGACGGCCCGAACCGGGCGACGCGCACGTCGAGCCCCTGCGCGCGGATGGCGCTGGCCGGCACTAGTGCGACGCGCATGGTCAGATCGAGATCTTCCCGCACCCAGGTCGCGGTCGCGGCCAGCGCCTCGCGGGCAAGTTCGACATCCTTCGGCGCAACCGCGAAGCTCGCGCCGTCGCCGCCGAACACGAAGGGAAATTCGCGTCCCCCCAACGCATTCGTCACCGCCGCGATCACGGCGGCTCCGGCCATGTTGACTGCCTTGTAGCGCTGCGCTGCGATCGCCCTGGTCGAATCGACGATGTCGGCGACACCGATGCTCCAGTCCTCCGGCAGCGGCGAATACAGCGTCGGGTCCATCAGGCTGGTGAAGCCTCGGAAGACGGGAATGCCGCCATAGAAGGATTCGCCTGAGGTCATCGGGGTTGCCGGATGGTTGGAGTACGAAGCAAATACGTGGCAGGATCGATCCGGGTTCGCCAAACGGCGCCCCCAAATTCAATCATTGGCCGAAACCGACCCGGACAACAAGATACGGCCCCGCTGCAATGCCGCGCCGGAGTCATTGATCGGCATCAAACGACGGCCAGCGGAGAACGGCTATCGTCGATCGGCTCCAAGGGTTGCATGGGATGATCGAGGTGCCCGACTTCGGCAACAAGGACTCCACCTCTCCGGTCAGGCGGCGCACGGGCATCGACCCGATCAGCGCCGTGAAGATGCCCGAAGGATTGACGGCGGCCGTCGATGCCTGGGCCGAATCTCATCAGATGACCCGCTCGGATGCGATCTGCAAGCTGATCGAGCTGGGCCTGAAAGCCGCATCCCCGGTCCTCACGCCGGTGCACCCGTTCGAATCGGACGCCACCAGGATCGAAGAGATCGCAGTCCATGAGATCGAGACGCTGCTCGATCCCGCATTGCCAGCGGACGAACGCGAGCGCCGCATCCGCCGCCTCACCGAAGGCCCGCCGGAATTCTCACACGAGCGAATTGACCTTCCGAAGGACTCGCCGAAGCTGCGGACGTGAGCGGCTTAGTGCAGCCTCTCGTCCTGACGCTTGCGCAAGGCATCGAGAGACGCATCATGGCAGCCGACCAGGCGGACGAATTGCTGCGGGTACATTTCATGGCCGTGACTGCCGGAATTCTGATGTGTCATTGGCGGGCAGTGGACATCGTCCGGTTTCGCGGGGGATTGCTCCGCGCGGACCTGATTTGAAGCGGTCATGTTTGATGTCGTCATGGACTGCTCCCTGTCGATTAGGGCAGATCGATTGACGTAACCCAACCGATTGCGGGGCATCTTACGACCAAATCCGGCTGAATGTCATTGTGCCGGATCAACACGATCATGGCGTCAGAGTTCCGCTTACGCCGTATTCCCCGCGTCGATGGTGAACACCGTCCCGGTGACGTTGCGGCCGCCTTCGCCCAGCAGGTATTCCACCATGCGTGCGACGTCGTCCGCCTCCGGCAGGCGGCGCAGCGCGCTGCGGCCGGCGATGCGTTTGCGTCCCTCGTCGGACAGATTGTGCGTCAACTCGGTGTCGATGAAGCCCGGAGCGATCGCATTCACGGTGATGCCGAGCTTGCCGACCTCGCGCGCGAGCGAGCGGGTGAAGCCGGTGGCGGCGGCCTTGGTCGCGCCGTAGACGGACAGGCCATTGTAACCGGTGGTCGCGATGATCGAGGAGATGTTGACGATGCGGCCGGCACCATCGGCCATCATCTGCCGCGCGACATATTTGGTGAGGACGATCGGCGACAGCACGTTGAGCTGCACCAGGGCCGCGATCTCGGAATTGTGCATCGTAGCAAGCAGGCCTTCGGTGCCGAGGCCGGCATTGTTGACGAGGCCGTAGATCGGGCCGAATTCGTCGCGAACGAGTTTTGCGAAGGCCGGGATCGCATCGATCACAGCAAGATCGCAGGCGCGGAAATGCAGCCGCCCCTCGGACCGGACAATCGCCGCCTTGAGTTCGTCGCTCTCGCGCCGCGCGGCCGCGATCACGTTGAAGCCACCTCCGACGAGGCGCGTTGCAATGGCAAGACCGATACCGCGGCTGCCGCCGGTGACGAGAACGTTATGCATCGGTGCGCGCCAGTTTGCCGGCCGGGGTGACGTCGAGCGCCTCGACGAAACGGATCACCGCCGGCACCTTGTGGGACGCGAGTTGGGCGCGGCACTGATCCAGAATCTGGTCGCGAGTCTCCTTCGCGCGCGCCGCATCGGTGCCCTCAGTGAGGATCACATCGGCGACGACGATGCCGCCGGTGATCGGGCTGCGGCGCGACTTGGCGCGCGACATCCGCACGTCGGGATGGCGATTGATCACCGCCTCGATCTCCTCGGGATGGACCTTCAGCCCGCCGATATTGATGATGCCGCCGCGACGGCCGACGAAGTAGTAACGGTCACCGCGCAGCTCGACGATGTCGCCGCTGTCGACGAAGCCGTCGGCACCGGTAAGCGCCGCCGCGTCGCGGCCGACATAGGCATGCGCCGTGCGTGCCGAGCGAATCCGCAGCGAGCCGTCGACGACCTTCATCTCGACGCCGTTGCGGTTGCCGAGATAGTCGGCCGGAAAGCCCTCCAGCCCGTCATTGACGGCGAAACCGACGCCGGCCTCGGTCGAGGCATAGGCGTGGCCGACGGAGGCATTGGGGAATGCCGCCTTCAAGCCGTCGAGCACGGCCTGGTCGGCGATCTCGCCGGAGAGACGGACGTAAGCCGGGGCGAATTGCGCGGCCGCGCCGCTCATCAGGAGCTTGCGCCAGTGCGAGGGCGTGCCGGACATGTGCGAGACCCCGCGCGCATTCAACCGCGCGATGTGATCGCCGAGCGCTTCATGCGGATCAGACAGCACCATCGAGCCGCCGGAGAGGATGGAACGGAGAAAGATCTGCAGGCCGCCATAGCGGCGGATGTCGTAGAACGTCGCCCACACCGGCGCAGGTCCGCGTGCGGGGCCTTCGGCGACGATCGCACCGGTCAAGGCTTCCAGCGTGTGGCCGGCGATCTTTGGCACGCCCGAGGTACCCGAAGTCAACATCAACCATTCGGTCGCACGCTCGCTCGTGGCCGGCGCGGTGGCTTGAAGCGGCAAATGGGCGGTGACGACCAGCGGAACGCCGGTGCCACCCCAGCGATCGGGCTCGTCGGTGACGACGGCATCGATGCCGGCATCAGCGATCAACGAGTCAAGATGCGCCGGGTTGAGATCCGGCGGACACAGCAGCATGCGGCGGGCGATGCCGTCGAGCTCGATCATGGCAAGGCCGGACCGGAGCTGGTCCGACAGTTTCAGCAGCACCGCGCGGCCGGACAGCTCGCGCAGGCGGCCGCCAAGAACCGTGTGCGACAGGACGTCGGTCAGCGACACGACATCGTGCGCATCGGAGATCGTGCGGCCTTTCAGCTCCGCGCCGAGATGGTCGCGAAGCGCAAAGATCTCACGCGGGGACATTTTCGTAGGCCCGCACGAAATCGCCTACCGTGGCGGGGAACGCAGCGTCCTCGGAAATGGTGAATGGGTCGACGCCGGTCTCGTCCTCGAGGCGCGCCACAAGAATGGCAAAGGCGAGCGAGTCGAAACCCGTCTCGTGCAGGGACAGATCGTCCGAGAGTGCGGGAAGCGCGACGTGCTGCTCTCTGGCGATCTGCTGGATCGCTTCGATGACCTTTGACCTTACCGACATGGCTGGCTCGCTTTTCGCTATCATTCGTGTTGCGGCGGCTCTCGATGACCGCCTCCCAATGACCCTCTGTTTACCCGACAGAAGTAAATGGCCTCTTGGACAATTCAGATAAAATTGGACCCATCTTGCGGATTTTGTTGCCGTTACAACCGGATCGTGCCGTCTGCGATCCCGGCAAATGTGCTGGAATCGAGCGCGACATAGGCGCCGGATTTCGGGTCGAGCATGAATAACGGATCGGAGATCGCAGCCGGGTCAAATCCCTCGCGCGCGAGATCGCCCTTCTTCTGCTTGAACGTCTCGGTCGCATCGAGCTCGCGCGAGATGCGAATGAAGACTGGCCGGGCGTAAGCCGGCAGGCGCTGCGCGAGATGCGCAGGCAGCGCGGCGATGTCAAAGCCCTCGTTCACGACGATCGCGCTCATGCCGGCGCGGCCGTCGGCGCCGGGGATGGCGACGCCGTAGGTGGTGGCGTCAACCACGCCGGCGAAATCGCGCACGGCGTCGTTCACCTCCGAGGTCGCGACGTTCTCGCCCTTCCAGCGGAAGGTGTCGCCGATGCGGTCGACGAAATGGAAAAAGCCCTTGTCGTCGATCCGCATCAGATCGCCGGTGCGGAACCAGGCATCGCCTCTGGCAAAGACGTTGCGCAGGACCTTCTTCTCGGTCTCGCCCGCATCGGTGTAGCCTTCGAAGCGGCCGCCGCCCTCGTCCGCGGTGCCGATGCGGCCGATGGCTTCGCCGGCCTCGCCGCGGGCGCACGCGATGCAAAATCCCTCGTCATTGCGCAGCGGCACGCCGCTGCCGGGGTCGAGCTTGACGAGACTGGCGGGAAAGCGATGTGCCAGCAGCGGCGGAATGCGCCCGATCGCGCCCGGTTGCCCCTCGACATTGAACAGCGAAAAATTGCCTTCGGTCGCCGCGTAGAATTCGAGGATGCGCGGAATGGAAAAGCGCGCCTGGAAATCTTCCCAGATGTCGCCGCGCAGACCGTTGCCGCAGACGAGCCGCAGGCGGTGCCGGGTCTCGTATTCCGACGGCGCCGCCTTCAGCAGATAGCGGCAGAGCTCGCCGATATACTGGAACAACGTGCAGTCATGCTGGACGACGTCGAACCAGAAATGCGAGGCCGAGAATTTTTCCGCAATGGCGACCGAGCCGCCGGCAGCCAGCATGCTGCACGGCGCGACAATGCCGCCGACCGAGTGGAACAGCGGGAGACAATCGTAGAGCCGGTCCTGCGGAGTCGCGCCGGTGAGGCCGGCGAACCAGAAGCCCCAGTTGAGGATACGGCGGTGGCTGATGCTGGCCGCTTTCGGCAGGCCCGTGGTGCCCGAGGTGTAGATCAGCAGCGCGCGGTCATCGATCGTGACGTCGCCATGTTCGTCCGACGAGAGCGGGCCGTCGTCGAGGACGGCGAGAGCGACATCGATCGCGCGCTGGCTGCGGGCATCGCCGTGGGTCCAGACTTTGGGCTGCGCCTTCAGATGCGGCGTTGCGCCGTCCAGCATCTCCGTCAGCTCGTGCGCCAGGATAATGTGCGCCGGTCTTGCGACGTCGATGCAATGCGCCAGCGACTGTCCCACCAGCTTTGTATTGAGCAGCGCCACCACGCCTCCGACGCGGCTGATGCCGAGCCAGGCCGCGAGATAGTCGATGCCGTTCGGCATGATGAGGGCCACGGTGTCGCCCTTGGCTACTCCGGCCGAGCGCGCCCAGCGCGCGTAGCGATTGATGCGCTTCGACAGCCCTTGATAGTCGAGACTTGTGTCAGCCGTAACCAGCGCGACGCGGCCGGGCTGGCGTTGCGCCCAATCGTCGATGACGTCCGCAAACAGACGCCCGGGCAACGCCTCGATCCGCGCAGTGAGCTCGATTGCCTTCAGCCAGATCTTCGAAGCCGACGGTGCGTGTACGGTTTTCGGCTGCTCGATGACGCCGGTGGTCATATTGTTCACTCTTTCGGGCCGTCTGCTTGTGTCCGGCAGCTTAGCCCGCGCGCGCTGCCCAGGTGTTAAGAGACAAGGTAAAACTCCGTTAGTGCAGGATTAACTCTAGCGATCCTTTACCAGGCCGGCGGGATTGGCGTGCAGCCCGGTGCCATTCTTGCGACAGCGAAGTAAGCGAAGCCGAGCGGGAAGCCTCCCCTCTCCCTCGACGCCGGGATCAAGGCCCGCATCGCCGACCTCGGCGCGATCCCGCTACACGGCAATGCCCATGAGTTCGGCAGCATGCTGACGGCGGAAGCCGATCGCTGGCGCAAAGTGGTCGAGCTATCTGGCGTGAGGAGGGAGTGGCGGGAGGCGCTAGGCGGCCTTCGCCAAGCAGGAAATTCCTTGCTCTACCATCCCTTGTGCTGACCGCTTCGCCTGTGACGCGGGTGCGGCGGCGCGGTGACCGGGTAGTACGGGTTGAGGTCACAGGTCGCAGCGCGTCCCGAGGCGGTCGCGCGGCACTGCGGCAGCGAAGTGAAGGAGCAGTCGTACCAGTCCCCGCCACCGCCATTCGCACCGGAGTAGACGTGCATGCAGACGGGATAGCGGGGATCGAAGGTTTGCCCATGCGACGGCGCGGCGGCGAGCGAGACACCGACGGCCATGGCCAGGCCGAGCCAACCACGCGAGGCGAATATCCGAGGAGACCGCATCGCAGACCGCTAATGCTGTTTCTTGTGGCGCCGGCGCGGCGGCGGGGGCGGTTCGTTGAAGGCGTAATAGGGGTTGAGGTCGCAGCTCGCCGAGCGGCCCGACGCGGTCGCACGGCACTGCGGCAGCGAGGTGAAAGAGCAGTCGAAATAGTCCCCGCCGCCACCGCCGAAGCCGCCGGGCGTATAGACGTGCATGCACACCGGATAGCGTGGATCATAGGTCTGGGCACTGGCATCTGCCGCGACGAACAGCGTGGCAATCGCGGTGAGGGTCAAGATCGGCAAGCGCATGGACGCATCCTCGAGTCGGTGGCCGCCGGCGGATCGGGGGCCGACGGTTCCATATGGCATAACATCACGGCGGACGCGACTGTTCCTGCAAATAGATGACAGCAAGGTGAGTAGGGTGGGGCTGCGGCGCTAGGCGCCGAGCCCCTGCAGCACGAGCCGATTCAGCCTTGCCGCGAACGCGGCCGGGTCTTCCGGCAATTCGCCGTCCAGGATCTGCGCCTGTTCGAGCAGCAGCAGGCTGAGATCGTCGACGACCTTCGAGCCGGCTTGCGCCTTGGTGACCGCGGTGACCAGCGGATGGCGCAAATTGATCTCGAGGATCGGCCTGGTCTTCATGCCGCGGTTCTGCTGCGACAGGATGCGCTCGAGCTCGCGGCTGGGCCCCTGGCTGTCGGCGACGAGGCAGGAGGCCGAGCTCGTGAGGCGCGTTGAGGCCTTGACATCGCTGACGCGCTCTCCGAGCGCGGCCTTGATCACGGCAATGGTGGCCGCTTCGTCCGCGGCCGGCTCATCCTTCTTCGCCTCGTCCGCCTCGTCGACGCGCGGAATCAGGTCGAGATTGAGATCGCCCTGGCTCAGCGACTTCAGCGGCTTGCCGTCGAACTCCGACGGCATCGAGGTCCAGAAGGCATCGACCGGATCGGACAGCAGCAGAACCTCGATGCCGCGCGCGGTCGCAGCTTCCAGCCGGGGATTGGATTTCAACCGCTCGATGCTGTCGCCGACGAGATAATAGATCTCGGTCTGGTTCGGCTTGAAATCGGCGATGACCTGCTTCAGCGAGCGCTTCTCGCCCGACGTGGTGGTGAAGCGCGACAGCGAGAGCAGCTTTTCGCGCCGCTCGAAATCCTCGTAGATGCCTTCCTTGAGCACCGCGCCGAAGGCGTCCCAGATCTTGGCAAAATTCTCCGGGTCCTTGTCGGCAAGACTTTCGAGCTCGGACACAACCCGGGTCGCCACGGCTTTGCGGATCTGCGCAAGCTGCGGATTGTTCTGAAGCATCTCGCGCGAGATGTTGAGCGGGAGATCCTCGCTGTCGACGACGCCGCGGATGAAGCGCAGATAGCCCGGCAACAGATCGGCATCGTCGGTGATGAAGACGCGCCGGACATAGAGCTTCACGCGCCCCTTGCGGTTAGGCTCGAACAGGTCGAACGGCTTGGTCGAGGGCGCGAACAGCAGCACGGCGTAGGAGTAGCGGCCCTCGGCGCGGTAGTGCAGCGTCATCGCGGGATCGTCGAAGGCGGAGGCGATCTGCTGATAGGCCTTCTTGTAGTCGTCCGCCGTCAGCTCGGATTTCGCGCGCTGCCACAGCGCGCTGGCCGAATTGATCTGGCGCGGCTCGCCCTCTTCGGGCACGAGCTCGATGGGGAACAGGATGTTGTCGGAATAGGCCGTGACGATGCGCTCGATCTCGTAGGTCTCGAGATACTTCTTGGCGTCGTCCTTCAGGTGCAGGACGATTTCGGTGCCGCGCGTCACGCGCGCCGCGTCCTCCTCGCTGGCACGGGCGATTTCGAAGCCGGAGCCACCGGACGACGTCCAGGTCCAGACGTCGCTTTCGCCGGCGCGACGGCTGATCACGACGATCTTCTCGGCGACCATGAAGGCTGAATAGAAGCCGACGCCGAACTGGCCGATCAAGCCGAGGCCGTCCTTGGCCTCCTTCAGCTTGGACACGAACGCCTTGGTACCGGAGCGGGCGATGGTGCCGAGATGATCGATCAGCTCCTGCCGCTCCATGCCGATGCCGTTGTCGGCGATCGCAAGCGTCTTGGCCGTCTTGTTCGGGATGATGCGGATCTTGAGCGCGTCGCCCTCGCCCAGCAGGGCGGGACTTGCGATGGCCTCGTAGCGCAGCTTGTCGCAGGCATCGGAGGCATTGGAAATGAGTTCGCGGAGGAAGATATCGGTTTCCGAATAAACGGAATGCACCATCAGGTGCAGCAGTTCGGAAACTTCGGCCTGGAAAGGCTGCGTATGCACAGCCGTATCTGACGTCGTCATGCGCTTACCCGGTCAAAACAAAGGGAGGAACCCGGATATAGCGCGAGGCAACGGCGGATCAAGAGGATGTGAAGCATCCGCCCGGAAGGCTCCCGTCAGGGGAGGCGCGGATCAGGTCACGCAACGGCCGGGCTGGAGCAGCTTCGCGACCTCGGTCAGGGAGCTGACCATCGGCTCACAGGCGATCGTCGGCCGGGTGCGAACCTTCTGCTGGTTCAGGAGCAGCACCGGCGGCTTGGCGTTGCCGGTCTCGATCACCGCCGGGACCCGCAGCAGCACCGACGTATCGGCGAGGTCGTTCAGCCGCATCGACACCGTGCGGGTCGCAGCCGGCGCCGGCTTGATCTCGGCGAGCCGGTCCGCCTTTGCGGTGCGATTGACGTTGTGGCTCGGGGCGAGGTTCGCGCTGCGGCTGGAGGTGTCGGCGAGAGCCTGCCAGCGACCAGCCAGGTCATGGCCGGAGGCCAATTGCACAGCACCGAGCGTGGCGACGGTCGCAATGGCGCCTAAAAATACCTTTTGAATCTGTGACATGGCTGTCGATCCCTCGCCCCATGGCGATCACGGGAACAACGCCGCCACAGGATCGGCGGTTCTCAGCCGTTACGATCACTTAACCGTGTGCGAAAAATGCCGCAGGTCGGCGAAATATTTCGCAAGCCATGGAACGACTCCGACGGTCGGGAGTCGTCTCAGCAGCCGGCTATTCCCCCCTGCCCCATAAGCCGGCGACGTAGGGCGCGACTGTGGTGATGCCGGTCGCGCCTTACTTTTGTCCGCAAGCCCCCCCCCGGGAGATTCCGCTGAAAGCGCCAGAGCACGCTCGGCGGAAGCCGGCAATGCGCGCATTTCGCTGCACCATCGCGGCGTGGGGAATTTCCTGACTGCCCGGGGAGTCAGCCCGACTAGCCCGGAGGCCATTTGAACTCCAGCTTTACGGAGCACCGCTGCCATCCCGGGAGACTGGATATGACATTGTTCGTGCGATCGAAAATCGGCAGCTGGCTATCCACCGGCCGAGGTGACGGCCCCCGCGTTCTGTTGCCCGGACCGGGAGCCCCCCGGGCCGCGCGCAACATCCCGGCGCACGCCGGGAAATCATGGCGTCGGACGACCATCTTCCAAACTATCCTCGACCGGGTTTGGGAAGCGGTCTTGGCGCGCTACGTGTCATCCCGCACATCGAAGGCACGCGAATGATCGGAATTGTGGTCGCCTGCATGATGTTCTTCAGCGCCAGCATTCTGGTGGCGCACCTGATCGACGCCATCAACGGTCCGGCCGAGGATTCGTCTTAGGCGTTACCGCTTCGTATCGCTACGTAGAGGCAAGCGATCAAGGACGCGAGGAGCACAGCAAGCCGACGTCGGAAGAGCCGAGGTACCACTCACGAACTTCTTGCGGTGGGGCGAAACGGCATCCTGGCCAGATCCGCGCGGCGCAAAGCGTGTTCGGCCGCCTCATTCCGCAATATCTCAATATGCCGAATGGGTCGACGGGCCGAAGGTCGGTCAGACGACCGCTTTCAATCGTGCACGCAGCTTCAGCCGCTCCGCGGCACGCGCGACAGCCGGATCATAAATTACGAACTCGATCATATTCAGGAGCTCGTGCTGCTCGGACCTGCATGTCGGGCCGGCAGCTCCGGCCGACGCAAGCAGGCGCTTGGTCTCCTCAAGCGCCTCTACAAGAATTTCCGCATCAGACTGCAATTTACCATTTCCAACGATCGTGGACGCCAGACTCATGCCGCATGCCCTCCTTTTGCACAAGCCCCACGCAAAACCCTGAGGTCAAGGATGCGCGACGCGCAACGCGATCGGTCCCAACAAAGAATTCTCGTGGGCGGATCGAATGACGCGGAAGCAGTCGCAGGATGCCTGCTCCAGGCGGGTCTCATCGACGATTACCGTTCGCCCGCGGCTCCGCCGGATCAGACCGTTTGCCTCCATGTCCCCCACCGCGGTCGTAATGCCGGCACGGCGTACGCCGAGAGCTTGCGCCATGCATTTGTGAGTCAATGCGACCTCGTTGTCTCCGATCCGATCGCGTGCGACCAGCAGCCATCGGGCCAGCCGCTGGGACAGATTGTGCCGCGAGTTGCATGCGACCAGCTGAGCGCTGTGTATCAGCGTTGCCTGGACGTAGCGCAGCAACAGTTTTTCCACCTCTGTGTCCGTCTTGATCAACGCGATCAAGGCGTCGGTTTGGATCCGCAGCGCCTTTCCAGGGACGTGAACGGTGCACCGGTGCGGAGAGACCCGCATTCCCAGCACCAGGGGGACGCCGACGAAGTCCTTTTTCCCCAGGGTATGGATCTCAACAGGCGGGCAATCTCCGGCCCGGGTCGTGAGCGACGCCGCGCCGGACTCGATGAAGTATGCGAATTGCAGGGGAAGACCTCGCTCCTGCAGCACCTGTCGTGCCGTCAAGCGGATCGAATCGCAGCGGTCCAGGAGCGATCGACGCGACCGAGGCGAGAGGTGCGCGATGAGGTCGTTGCCCAAGGAGGGAGGCGATGCGTCGCGCGCCTGGGGAGCGATCCTCGACACGATCGACGAAGCAGTCCCCGAATTTCGCGCGTCTTTCTTTACAAGATCCAATTCGAGCATGTGCCATCTTTCGGTTGCCGTTTGACCAATCATGGGGAGCGGCTCACGTTTGGCCCAGTCGGGCTGAAGGACGGTTCCCGTCAGGAAAAACCTGACAAGCGGCTTTGGCGGGTTGCCGCGGTTTTCGAACCGCGCCTATGCTAACGTGAGGCACCGAGAGTGAGAGCAGTTGTCCAACCAGGTTCGGCACGGGCCGCACAACGTCCGCTGATCCTGCTCGTCATGGCAGCGGCCATTCCGCTCGTTCTGTTCGCGGGCTGGGTCGTTTTCCTGAATGCCCGCCAAGAGCGGACCGACTCGCGCCTCGCCGCTCTCGAAACGCTCGACCGTGTCGTGACGCGAATCTCTTCGGATCTAGCGCTTCAGGTCCAGATCGCCGAGACGCTTGCGGCCTCAGCCAGCCTCGATACTTCGGATCTCTCGTCGTTTTATGTCGAGGCTCTACGCGTCAAGGAAACCAGGCCTCTCTGGGAAACGATTGAGCTGGTCGACCCCAAGGGCAATCAAGTGCTCAATCTGCTACGCCCCATTGGAGCCGATCTCGGGGCAACTGCAGATCGGGAGAATTTCGAGAGAATCCTGACGACCCGCAAGGCGGCGATCGGTGGAATTGGACCTCTGGGTCCGATTTCGGGCAAACGCCTCGTCGCCTTGCGAGCCCCCGTCGAACGGAACGGCGACCTCAGATTCGTCCTGACCGTCGCGCTGGTGCCCGACGCGGTCAGCCAGATTCTGAAGAGCGCGGGGGCGCCGCCTGGATGGGTCGGCGTCGTCGTCGATCGCAAGGGCAACATCGTCGCGCGCACCGTCGCCGAGCAATTTGAACTCGGCCGTCCAGCCAGCGCATCTGTGCGGGAAGCAATCGCCCAGGGGTCCCAAGGCAGCTATGTCGGGACGACGCTCGAAGGGGCCAAGGTCGACTCCATCTACAAGGGACTGCCTGGCACAGGCGGTTGGTCGGTTCACCTCGCCATCCCGACGGACCAGCTCGATGCCCCGGTCCGCCGGTCGGCGATTTTTCTCGCCAGTGGAGGTGCCGTGAGCCTGGCCCTCGGGCTCGCGCTCGTCTGGTTCACGGCGCGCGACATATCGCAGCGACGCGTCGAGCAAGAGGCCCAGGCCGCGCTGGCCCTGAGACAGAGCGAGGAAAGACGACGGCTCATGGTCGATGCGGCGGATCTCGGAGTATTCAGCTGGAACGTGCCGACTGGCGAAGTCATCGCCTCGCAACGGGCCTTGGACATGCTCAAGATCACCAAGAGCGCCGCCACCGGCGACGTGAGCCTGCCCTTCGAGACGCTCCTGACCGGCATCGACCCGGCGGATCGCGCCTCATTCGAGAAAATATTGCTGCAATCCCGCAAGAGCGACGCCGTTGCCGCAGAGTTCCGCACCGCTCCTCCGGACGGCCGCTGGCTGCGCGCCAGCGGGCGCAGTTCGCGGATCGACGGACACAACGCCGAAGTCGTCATCGGCGTGCTCCTGGACATTGACGAGATGAAGCGGGCGGAGTTCGATCGCCAGCGCCTGCTGCGGCGGCTCGGCGACGCCGAGGAGAACGAACGCCGGCGAATCTCCCGTGAATTGCATGATCAGATCGGTCAGACGGTGACCGGGCTGCTGCTGGGGTTGAAGAATCTCGAACAATCGCTCGCGACGACGTCCTCCGATCCGACTCAGGTCGATAAGTTGCACTGGCTGCAGGGGCTCGCCAGCGGCATCGGACGAGACATTCACCAGATCGCTGCAGACCTTCGTCCTACGGCCCTCGACGATCTTGGACTGCACAGAGCCATCGAAGCATTCTGTGTGGAGTGGACCCGGCGCTTCGGAATCAGTACCGACGTCCAGTTGATCGGACCGGCAGACCGCCTCCCGCTCGAAGTCGAGATCGCCCTTTACCGTGCGATTCAGGAAGCTCTCAACAATGTGGCCAAGCACGGCAATGCGCGCAACGTCAGTCTCGTCTTCGACCGGCGAAAGAACGAACTTCGCGTCATCGTCGAAGACGACGGGATCGGCTTCGATCCATCGAAACTGTCGGGCCTCAACGCTTCCAGACTCGGCCTTTCCGTCATGGAGGAGCGGCTGGCGCTGCTCGGCGGATCGCTTACCGTCGAATCCGCGCCCAATATCGGGACGACACTCTTCATGACGGTACCTCTTTCCGGACAGGATGCAGGCTCGTGAAACCGATCCGAATCACGCTGGCTGACGATCATCCGCTTGTCCTGGCAGGCATGAAGGCCTTGCTCGAGCCCGTTCAGGACATCTCCATCGTTGGCGAGGCGACCGACGGGCAGAACGCGATCGACGTCATCGGCAGGGAGCGACCGGATATTGCCGTGCTGGATATCTCGCTTCCGATCATTAGCGGCATCGAACTGGCGCAACGAATTGCGATCGAGTTTCCCAACGTTCGATTGCTGGCACTCACGGTGCACGAGGATCGTGCTTACGTTCAGCCGATGTTGCAGGCCGGCGCACGTGGATATCTGCTCAAGCGATCCGCAGCGGATGAACTGGTGCGTGCCATCCGCGCGATCGCCGAGGGCGGGATCTATCTGGACCCGGCGATCGCGGAGAAAGCGCTGCCATCTCCACCCGGCGATCACGCACCTTCCGAAAGCGCAACTCAGCTGGAGCTCACGCCGCGCGAGGCCGAGGTCCTCCGCTTCATTGCCCAGGGATTTAGCAACAAGGAAATCGCTGCGCGTCTGGACGTCAGCATCAAGACCATCGAAACCCATAAATCGCGAGCCGTCGAGAAACTGGGGCTGCATAAGCGCGCCGACATCGTACGCTACGGCGTCTCGCACGGCTGGCTCGATCATCTATCCAAGGAATGACGACGTGACGATGCCGTGGCAGTCCTCGTCCGCGGCAACGTCCCGGCGCGCGCTCGCATGTCGAAGGGCGCAGCGCTGCGCTTCTCGCGGGACAGACGTCGGCTGGACGGCGGTTCAAGAAGATACGAGTGGGCGAACTTTTCAGCCCGACAGAAAACGGCTCCGGCATAAGCGCCGGAGCCGCACTTGCTTCTGGAAGTAATTCTGTCGGCTCGAATTCTTGTCTTCACCGCGACGACATCCTACGACGGAGCTTCGCAGATGTCAGTGCATATCGGCTCGCAACGTACGCTTCGGTACGGACTCTTGCAGGATCCGACGATGACAGCTTGCTTCGGTACGTGTCCGTACCCGCCTTGACTGAACCTCGGGCCAGTCAATGAATTTACCTGGCGCAGAACGAAACCAACGGAGATTGAAATGCGACATTTGCAAGGGCTAACTGCTGCAGGCGCGCTGCTTGCGGCCACTCTTTGCGTCAATGGCGCGATCGCGGCGCCTCTCGCGATGCGGAGTAAGCCCGGCGCGTCCTCCGACATCGTCGCCGTTCAATGGCGGGGAGGTTGGGATCATCGTTATCATCATCGAGGATGGCGATATGGGTATCCGCACCGCTACGGTTGGGGCCCGGCGCTAGGCGGATTTGCGGCCGGCGCCGCCATTGGGGGAGCGATCGCGAACAGCCGCGCCCAGGCTGCGGAGAACGCAGCATATTGCTCGCAACGCTTCAAATCCTACGATCCGGCTTCGGGCACGTATCTTGGATACGACGGGCGGCGGCATCCCTGTCCGTGATTTGTGCCTCGCGCGGGCGACGGACCTCGAGCAACCGTTCCAACCCCGATCGGAACGTGGTGCTCGACCGGAACGGGATCGATCCGATAGGCGGTTTCCGTCGCTCTCTTGCCACGTCGACATTCGCGCGCGTCGGCGCGCGACCGTGTCAATCGAGAGAGAAAACGACCTGAGCCGTACCGATCGCGATGAACACGAGGATCAGGGGCGGATACAGGACAGACGCGGCCTCGAAACGCAGGAAACGTGGACTGCCGCCCTGCCGGTCGGGCAGCCCGACGTAAATCAGCGCCACGGCAATCACAAGCATAGCCAAGCCGATCGCGAATTCCATGATCTCCTCCTCGACGGTCCCGGTTGAACTTTGCGTGACCTGCTGTCCCGTCGTCAGTCAGGTAAGGTCCATCTGATGTCAGGAAATTCCCGACCCGCAAGCGGCCGCATCCGGCCGTCGGGGATCGTGGCCGATCGTCCGACGCTTAGTTCGCGGTCCCCGCCAGCCAGCCCCGCCCTTCGCCATAGAGCTTCTCGACTTCCGCGCCGGTGAGGCCCGGCATGTCGCGCTTGACCTTGTAGCCGATCAGCTCCTGCATGTAGGCGAGGTGGCGGTAGCCTTCGGGCAGCGCAGCGAGCGCCTCCTGGTCGAGGCGCAGCGTCGCGGCGGGATCGACCGGATCGATCCGGTCCTTCTCGTAGATCGGCTGGCGGCGGACGATGCCCCATTTACCCTGCCGCTTCTCCAGGAAATCGTAGAAGCGTCCCGTGCAGACGACGTCGCAGAGCACGTCGTGCACCAGGGCGCGCTGCGAGATCGTCATCTTGGTCTGGGCGATGGCCCGCTCGCCGGCAAGATCGATGCTGGTGCCGCCGAGGAAATGCAGGATGCGCACGCCCTTCGCGAATCCCTCCTGGCTGACCCGCATGAAATCCCGCGCCGTCCCCTGAAACCAGGTGGCGGACATCCAGCCCTCGTCATGCCAGACCGAGGCAAAGCGCTCCCAGTCGCCGGCGTCGCGCCACACCGCCCAGTTCTCGACGAGGTCGCGGATGGCGAGGCGATCGAGGAGTTGCTGGTCCATGGGGACATCTCCGGGCTTGAGGCTGCGATGAATGCCACCGGTCCGAGATATCAACGGGGCAATTTGGTTGCGGTCAAGCGGATCGGCCTCGCGGTCGTTCCAGCTGGCCACACCGGGGTGAGCGCGATGCGAGCAACGAGCCTTGAAATCAACGTGGCGGCGATTAATATCCGCGACGATGCAGATGAAATTCCTCTTACTCTTGGCTGGACTTCTCGGATTGCTGGCTGCTTTCCCCGCGCATGCGCAGACTGATACACAAACAGAACGCGTGACGGCCTGGAAGGCAAGATTGACCGAACACATTGTCGGTAACAGGTTGTTTCCGATTGAAGCGCCGAGGCAGCCCGGCCATGCCAAGATCAAATTCGTGATCGGCCGCTCCGGCCAGTTGATATCGCGGACGTTGGTTGAGGACACCGGCTCACGGCAGCTCGATGCCGCCGTGCTGGCGATCTTCGATCGCGCCCAACCGTTTCCCGAACCACCGGCCGAGCTGAAGGGAGACAAGTTTTCTTTCACGGTGCCGATCGTCTTCAGCCTCCGTTACTTCCAAGTCCCGCCTTACGGGTTGGCAGCGAGCGAGCCGACGCCCGCCTTCGCATTGTCCGACGCCTTGGACGCCTGGCGCAAAGCAGTCACGGAGCATGTCTGGCGCAATAGGGTGTTCCCTCCGGAGGCCATAGAACGAAAAGGCGATGCCGGAGTCACATTCGTAGTCGATCGCTCGGGCAAATTGATTTCAAACGCTTTGGTGGAAAGCACAGGCTTCGCGCCGCTGGATGCCGCCACGCTCGCCATGGTCGAGCGATCCGTGCCGTTCCCAAAACCGCCGGCTGAAGCGAAGGACGACCTGCAAAGAATATCCGTCTTCATGACTTTCGATGGGATGGGCGGGCCGTGGGCAGACGAAGCCAAGGTGAAGGCCAAGCTCAACGGCCTCTGCCGAGGCTGCTGAATAGAGTACCAGCAAACTAAAAATGGCGCACCTTGCGGCGCGCCATCTTCCGTTCCGATGGAAACTTCCTTACGCCGCCGGCGCCTTCGGCGCGCGATTGCGCGAATTGCGCTGGAAGAACAGGGCCTGGCTCGCCACCGCCGATACCATTGCCGGCTGGAACGGCTTCGAGATCAGGAACGCCGGCTCGGGGCGCTCGCCGGTGAGGAAGCGCTCAGGGTAGGCCGTGATGAACACCACGGGCACCTCGAAGGTGCGCAGCAGTTCGTTGACCGCATCCAGGCCCGACGAGCCGTCGGCGAGCTGGATGTCGGCGAGGATTAGGCCGGGCCGCTTGTTCTTGGCCAGCGCCACTGCATCGGCATGGGTGCGCGCGACGCCGACGACGTTGTGGCCGAGATTCTTCACCAGGCTCTCGAGGTCCATGGCGATGAAGGTCTCGTCCTCGATGATCAGCACGTCGGTGGCAATCTCGGCCGCCATCTCGCGTCCGGCAGCGTCTGCAAGGCGCCGCGTCTCCGCGACGTCGGTGCCGAGAACGAAGGCGACTTCCTCTTCCGAGAAGCCCTCGAGCGAGAGCAGCAGGAAGGCCTGACGCGGCAGCGGCGTGATGTTCGACAGCCGCCGCTCCGGCGGCATCGGCAGGGTCGTCACCTCGGCATCCTCGTTGACCGAGACCGAATTCCAGATCTGTGTGAACAGCCGGAACAGGCCGGCCCGAGGCCCATGGCTCTCATCGAGCACCGACGGGTCTCCCAGCATGGCTTCCAACATGGCTGCGACATAGGCGTCACCGGAGGCCTGGCTGCCGGTCAGGGCGCGCGCGTACCGGCGCAACAACGGCAAGTGTTCAGCAACAAGCTGTGAACGGGACATCCCCACTCCATTCGTCTTCGGGCCAGCCTTGAGGTCAGGAGACACGCGGGGGGCCCGGGTTCCCCTGCTGGACTGACTACGCATCAGCTCAAGAAAAGTTCCGCAGAGCTGGGAACTTTTTCGCGGACCTGGAATTGAGCCTATCCAGGGAACGGCTCCCGGTTGAGAAAACCTCTCGAATTTGCAGTCACTTAACTCGGGGAAACGTGGAACAGGTCATGAAAGATCTCAAGTCTCAAGCCAGCAGAAGCACGACCCCCGGCAAGGGAGGCCTCACTCCGGAGATCCAATCCCGGATCGGGCATCAGTTGCGCGCCATGTACGACGATGTCGTGCGGCAGGGGGTTCCGGATCGGTTCGCAGAACTGATCAAGAAGCTTGATGCGCCGGGAGCGACTCCCCACGTGGAAAATGAGGGTGGATCCAACGACAACAACAATGGGAGGGATTAATGCCTCTCACGGACTCCCTTCGTAACGACATCCTGGCGGCCGTGCCCAGTTTGCGCGCCTTCGCCATCTCGCTCAGCGGCAATGCGGACCGGGCCGACGACCTGGTCCAGGAGACGCTGCTGCGTGCGCTCGCCAACATCGACTCGTTCCAGCCGGGCTCCAACCTCCCCGCTTGGCTGTTCACGATTCTCCGCAACCTGTTCCGCTCCGACTATCGCAAGCGGCGGCGCGAGGTCGAGGATGCCGAGGGCAACTACGCCAAGACGCTGAAGACACAGCCTTCGCAGAACGCGCATCTCGAGTTCGAGGAGTTCCGCACGGCGCTCGACAAGCTTCCGCAGGATCAGCGTGAAGCGCTGATCCTGGTCGGCGCGTCCGGCTTCTCCTACGAAGACGCAGCCTCGATCTGCGGCTGCGCGGTCGGCACGATCAAGAGCCGCGTGAACCGCGCCCGCTCGAAGCTCGCCGCGCTGCTCTATGTCGACGGCGCCGAGGATTTCGGGCCCGACGAGACGGTGCGGGCCGTGATCGGCGGCAGCGGCGGCTGATAGCCGACGCCAATCGGACTCGGACGAGACGAAGACGGCCGTTTCCACGGCCGTCTTCGTGCGCGCCCGATGCGGGTGGCGCCGGGTTCACGGCGCTCGATCACTCGTCAACAAAGGTCACGGTATCGGCCACGCTCGCACGCGAGGTGCGGTAGCTGTTGACCTTGTGCGCATGGTCCGCATAGCCGAACGAAATGCCGCAGACGACGCGGCGGTCGTCGGGCAGATTGAAATGCCGGCGGATCAGCCCGGAATGCCGCGCGAGCGCCGCCTGCGGTATCGTGCCGAGCCCCAGCGCCTGCGCGGCCAGCATGAAATTGCTGACATAGGCGCCGCAATCGATCGCGCCATAAATGCCGAGCGGCTCGTTGGTGTGAATGATCGCCACATGTGGCGCACCGAAGAAATTGTAATTCTCGAGCGCCTGCCTGGCATAGGCCATCTTGTCGCCACGGGCGATGCCGAGCGTGTTGTAGAGCTGGAAGCCGCTTTCGCGGCGGCGCTCCAGATAGACCCCGACATATTCGCGCGGCGGCGTGAAATCGTAGTCATCGCCAAGGCCCTTTGAGGCCTCCGCGTAGATCGCCTTGCGAAAGCGCTCCTTGGCCTCGCCGCTGGCGATGATGACCTGCCAGGGCTGGCTGTTGCACCAGGACGCCGTGCGCTGCGCGGTGGTCAGCACATGCTCGATGGTCGCGCGATCGACGTCCTTGGGAAGAAACGCGCGGACGGAGTAGCGCTCGTTGAGGAGCTCCTCGAGCACGCCGATGCGGTCGGTTTGTTTGACGGGTGCGTCCATGGATCAACTCGCTCTTCGTAGGGTGGGTATGCCGAAGGCGTAACCCACCTCTTTGGTTTCCGCATCGGCGGAGATGGTGGGTTACGCCGAGCAGATGGGCTTCGCCCACCTGCTCGTCTAACCCACCCTACAAGACTGGTATCACCGCCCCTTGGTCGGGATCTTGTTATACGGCACGTCCTTGTCGACGCGAATGTCGCCAGGCAGGCCCAGCACGCGTTCGGCGATGATGTTGCGCAGGATTTCGTCGGTCCCGCCGGCAATGCGCATCGAGGGCGAGGACAGCAGCATCTGCTGAAACTGGCCCTGCACCGTCTCCTCGTCGTTGCCGGTGAGAACACCGGCCGCGCCCTGCAGGTCCATGGCGCAGGTCGCGATGTCCTGGAGCATCAGGCCCGACACGAGCTTGCCGATCGAATTCTCCGGGCCCGGCCGCTCCCCCTTCGACAGCGCCGAGATCGTGCGGTAGCTGGTGTATTTCAGCCCGTTCGACTTCGCCGCCCAGCTCGCAAGCTTCGAGCGCACGGCGGGATCGTCGATGGCGAGGCCATCTTCCAGCATCAGGCTGGAGCAGAACTCGAACATCTCAGGGACGCCGGTCGCCAGCCGCGCGCCGATCGACATGCGCTCGTTCATCAGCGTCGTCAGCGACACGCTCCAGCCCTCGCCGACGGCCCCCAGCCGCTGGCTGTCGGGGATCACGACGTCGGTGAAATAGACTTCGTTGAACTCCTGCATGCCATTCGCCTGCTTGATCGGCCGCACCTCGACGCCCGGGCTCTTCATGTCCAGGAAGAACATGGTGAGGCCTTTGTGCTTGGGCACGTTCGGATCCGTGCGCGCGATCAGGAGTCCGTAATCGGAGTAATGCGCGCCCGAGGTCCAGATCTTCTGGCCGTTGACGACCCAGCTATCGCCCTTCTTCTCGGCGCGCGTGCGCAGGCCTGCAACGTCCGAGCCGGCCGATGGCTCGGAGAACAGCTGACACCAGATCTCCTCACCCGAGGCGAGCTTGGGCAGATAGCGGCGCTTGGCCTCTTCGCTGCCGAAAGCCATCACGGTCGGGCCGCACATGCCCTCGCCGATCTGGAACGGCTGCGTCAGCTTGCCGTAGACGCCCTCCTCCTGCTGCCAGATCACCCGCTCGATCGGCGTGGCGCCGCGGCCGCCATAGTCCTTCGGCCAGTGCAGGCAGGCCCAATTGCCTTCGAACTTCTTCTTCTGCCAGGCCTTGCCGACATCGACGATGTCGCGATTGGCAAGGCGGATGCGGCCGAGCGAAGATTTCGACAGCTCGGCATGGAGCTCCTTCGGCGCGTTGGCATCGATCCATTTGCGCGCGGTCTCGCGGAATGCGGCTTCCTGTGGCGTGTCGTCGAAATTCATGGCGGACCTCTACCCTCTTCCCTTCGTCGGGATCTTGTTGAACGGCACGTCCTTGTCGACCCGGATGTCGCCGGGCAAGCCCAGCACCCGCTCGGCGATGATGTTGCGCATGATCTCGTCGGTGCCGCCTTCGACGCGGGTGCCGGGCGCACGCAGCAGCATGGCCTGGAAACGACCGGCCAGCTCGGCATCCTCGCCGCTGACGACGCCGGCTGCGCCCTGCAGATCGAGCGCGTAGGTCGCAACGTCCTGGATCATCGAGCCGGCGACCAGCTTGCCGATGGAGTTTTCCGGCCCCGGGCGTTCGCCCCTCGACAGCGCCGAGATCGCGCGCATGCTGGTGTATTTCAGCCCGCTCGCCTTCACCGCCCAGTTCGCCAGCTTCGAGCGCACCGCGCGATCCTCGATCGCCGGACCGTCATCGAGCATCAGGCTGGAGCAGTACTCGAACAATTCAGGGAAGCCGGTCGAGACGGCCGCGCCGATCGCGCTGCGCTCGTTCATCAGTGTGGTCAGTGAGACATTCCAGCCGTCGCCGACCTCGCCGAGGCGCTGGTGGTCGGGGATTCGGACATTGGTGAAATAGACCTCGTTGAAGTCGGAGGCGCCGCTCGCCTGCTTGATCGGCCGTACCTCGACGCCAGGGCTCTTCATGTCCAGGAAGAACATGGTGAGCCCCTTGTGCTTGGGCACGGTCGGATCGGTGCGGGTGAGCAAAATGCCGTAGTCGGAATAATGCGCGCCGGAGGTCCAGATCTTCTGGCCGTTGATGACCCATTCGTCGCCGTCCTTCTCGGCACGCGTGCGCAGGCCCGCGACATCCGAGCCGCCGGCCGGCTCGGAGAACAGCTGGCACCAGACCTTCTCGCCGGAGGCGAGCGGCGGCAGATAGGTCCGCTTATGCTCCTCGCGCGCGAACGCCATCATGGTCGGCCCGCACATGCCGTGGCCGATGATGAACATGCGCGAGAGCTGGCCGAATGGCCCCTCTTCCTGCGACCAGATCACGCGCTCGATCGGCGAGGCGCCGCGGCCGCCATACTCCTTCGGCCAGTGCAGGCAGGCCCAGCCGGCGTCGGCCTTTTTCTTTTGCCAGGCTTTTGCCACTTCGAGAATGTTGGCGTTCTTGAGGACGGTGCGACCGAGCGAGGATTTGCGCAGCTCTTCCTCGTACTGCTTTGGCGCATTCGCACTGATCCAAGCGCGCGCTGTGGCGCGGAACTCGGCTTCCTGCGGGGTGTCGTCGAAGTTCATGGCTTTTTCTCTGTTGTCCGTAGGGTGGATTAGCCGAAGGCGTAATCCACCTCTTTGGTTTCCTCTTCGACAGAAGAGGTGGGTTACGCCGAGCGGCTCGCGCTTCGCGCAACCCGCTCCGCTAACCCACCCTACGCACCTGTCATCAGGCCGCGTTCTTCTTCCGCATCCGTTCAATCAACTGGTCTTCCCAATAGCTGAGGCTGCCGAGCCCGAGCGCCATCGCGTTGGCGCGGCGGTAGTACATGTGGCAGTCGAACTCCCAGGTGAAGCCCATGCCGCCGTGAACCTGAATGTTGTTCTTGGCGCAATGCTGGAACGCCTGCGTCGCGCTGATGCGCGCGGCAGCCGCGGCTTCCGGCAGCTCGGCGGCATTGGTCGAGAGCGCCCAGGCGCCGTAATAGCTGTTGGAACGCGCCAGGGTCGCCGAGACGTACATGTCGGCCAGCATGTGCTTGACCGCCTGGAAGGAGCCGATCTGGCGACCGAAGGCGATGCGGTCGAGCGCGTAGTCTCGGCCCATCTCCAGCGCGCGATCGGCACCACCGACCTGCTCGAACGCGCACAGCACCGCGGCGCGGTCGAGCACCTGGGTCAGAATGCTCCGGCCTTCGCCCGCTGCGCCGAGCGGCTCGGCTTTGGCATCCTTAAACGTTAGCTCTGCCTGCCCGCGGGTCGGATCGAGATTGGTGAGGCTCTTCACCTCGACACCGCCGGCCTTGAGGTCGACGAGGAACAGCGAGATGTCATTCTCGCGTCCGCTCGGTCCCGTGCGCGCGGCAACCACGGCGAAATCAGCGATTGCCCCGTCGGCCACCGGCTTCTTGACACCATTGAGCACACCGTTCGCTGCGGTGAGCTTGACGTTCTTCGGCGACGGATTGCCCTTGCCCTCGAACAGCGCAAGCGTGCCGATCGCCTCTCCCGCGGCGATCGCCGGCAACCATTTCTTCTTCTGCGCGTCGCTGCCGGCGATCAGCAGCGCTTCGGCAGCGAGGTAGACCGTCGAGGAGAACGGCACCGGCGCGTTGGCCCGGCCCATCTCCTCCGCGATCACGCAGAGCTCGAGATGGCCGGCGCCCGCACCACCGAATTCCTCGGGAATCGCGACGCCGAGGAAGCCCATCTCGGCAAGACCTTTCCACAGCTCCCTGTCGTAAGGCGCCTTGCCGTCGAGCACGACACGTACCGCCTTGGGCGGGCACTTCTCACTGAGGAACTTCCGCGCCTGGTCGCGGAGCTGCTTCTGGTCGTCGGAGAAATCGAAGTTCATGGCGGGCTACCTTTTTCTTGCTGTCATTCCGGGGCGCGACGAAGTCGCGAGCCCGGAATCCATTTCGCCGCACGTTTGTGGCCCGATGGATTCCGGGTTCGCGCTGCGCGCGCCCCGGAATGACGATTGGAGAGAGTATTCATTCATCGCAGCACGATCACATCCTGATCCGGCCGATCGGCATAGAGCCGCTCCACCAGCGCGGCGCGGCGTTCGAGGCCGGCGCGCTGGTTGATGTAGCCCTTGTCGGTGAGTTCGTTGCCGTCGATCGAGGGCGGCTCGACCATCAGCATCGCGCGCGCAATCATGCGGCTGCTGGCGCCCTCGCATTCCCGGTTGTGAGCTTCCAGGCCACGCCTGAAGCAGGCGATCACCTCGGGATGCCTCACGGCATCGGCAAAGCTCAGATCGGGATTGCCGACGAGCTGGCGGCAGGCATGCAAATTGGGCCAGGCCAGCAAACCGATGAAGGCGCGATCCTGCCCCGCGACCAGCGCGTCGTGCACCACAGGGGTCGCCGCGGCGATCGCGTCAGTGCGGAGCGAGCCGACATGCACGAAAGTGCCGGTGGTGAGCTTGAAGTCCTCCACCACGCGGCCGGCGAAGATGATGCCTTGTACCGGATCGGTGTCGTCGACGAAGATGCCGGCATCGCCGATGCAGTAGAATCCTTCCTCGTCGAACATCTTCTTCGTGAGATCCGACTGGCCGAAATAGCCGGGCGTGACGTTGACGCCGCGCAGGCGCAATTCGTATTTCGAGCCGCACGGCACCATCTTCAATTCGACGCCGGGGAACGGCAGGCCGATCAGGCCGACGCGCTCGGTGTCCCAGTAAGTGCCGGTCGAGGTCGGCGCGGTCTCGGTCGAACCCCAGCCCGTGTAGAACACGATGCGCTCGCCGGTGGTCTTCACCGCCAGCACCTGCATGCGATAGTAGAGATCGTCCGGCAACCGCGCGCCGCCGTAGGCCATGATCGAGAGATTCTTGAAGAAGGAGCGGCAGAGGGCATCGTCCTTCTCCATGGCGGCGGCCAGCGCGGCGTAGCCGGCCGGCACGTTGGCGTAGTAGGTCGGCGAGATCTCGCGCAAATTGCGCAGCGTCTCGTCGAACTGGCCCGGCATCGGCCGGCCGTCGTCGATATAGAGCGTGCCGCCGTCGACCAGGATCGGGTGGAACGCGGCATTGCCGCCCATCGTGTGGTTCCAGGGCATCCAGTCCAGCATGGTCGAGATCGGCCCGCTCGGGTCGCGTGGACGAACCTGCATCATCATCGCCGCATTGGCGCACATCATCTCCTGCGTGTTGATGACAGCCTTGGGCATGCCGGTCGAGCCTGACGTGAACAGCAGCTTGCCGACGGTCTGGGGTGTGATCTCTGCAATCGACGCTTCGACATCCGCCGTCACTGGCGTTACCGCGAGCTCGGCAAAGCTGACGCTTGCGATGCCGTCGCAGGGTCGCGCGACGTGAACCACGGTGACGCCGGTGAGGTCGAGTGCCTTCAGCGCTTTCTCAAAAGTCGGGCCGTCCTGCACCATCACGACGGCCGGCTTGATCAGGTCGAAGAGGTATTTCAGCTTGACGTGATCGTGGCTCATCAGCGAGTAGGCCGGCGAGACCGGCGCAGCGGGCGAGCGCGCCTGCATCGCGGCCTGCGTCATCAGCGCGTGCTCGATCGAATTGCCGGAGAGGATCGCGACCGGACGTCCCTCGAGCTTGAGATTGAGCAAGCCTTGCGTCAGCGCATCCACGATGCGCTTGGCTTCGCCATAAGACACCTTGCGCCATTCGCGGTTGGGCCCGCCGCGCTGCGCCAGCCAGGTGCGCTCGGGTGCTTCCTTCGCCCATTTCGCCAGCGAGGCCGGGATGTGCTTCTCGTAAGGCTGCAGCGGAATGCGCGACTTCAGCACCATCGTGCCGTCATCTCGACGCGCGACATCTATGTCGCGAGCGAGCCACGCGACCTTGCGAAAGGCGGGCCTCGTCATCACCGCTGCCGCACTTCCACTCATTTTGCGTCTCCCGGAATTATTGTCCTTCGCGGATCTTCGTCATTCAGCGCTTGATATAGACAGGCTTTCGCTTCTCGAGGAAGGCCCTGATGCCTTCCGAAAACTCTTCCGAGCGGCTGCAAAGGACCTGGTTGCGATCCTCCATCGCGATCGCAGCCTCCAGCGATCCGGCATCGACGCTCATGTTGAGGCATTCCTTTGATAGACGGAGCCCCACCGGCGAGGCGGTCATCATCGCCTCGACATAAGGCTCAGCCGCGTCGTCGAGCGTGTCCTCGTCCACAACCTGCGAGACGAGGCCGACCGCGAGCGCGCGCTCCACTCCGATGAAGCGCCCAGTGAGGATCAGCTCGGATGCGACCGACACGCCGACGAGACGAGGCAGGAAATAGCTGGTGCCGATATCGCAGCCGCCGAGCCCGAGCTTGATGAAGGCGCAGTTCATCCGTGCCGATCTCGTCGCAATGCGGATGTCGGACGCCAGCGCCAGCGCGAAGCCGCCACCAGCAGCCGCGCCCTGCACAAGCGCCAGGATCGGCTGCGGACAGCGCCGCATCAGCATCACGATGTCTGCAATGCGCCTCTGCGAGTCCAGCGACTCCGTGACCCCAGGCGGCTCCTGCTGCCCGGCCCGGCGCGCCATTGCGGCTTTGAGATCGAGGCCCGCACAGAAATTCTTGCCGGCGCCCTTCAATACCACCACGCGGGTATCGCGGTTGCGTTGCAGGCCCTGGAAATAGTCGTTGAGTGCATCGATCAGCGCGGGATCGAGCGCGTTGAGGTGCTCGGGCCGATTGAGCGTCACCCGGTCGACGCCGTCGTTATGCTCGATCAGCAATGGTTGGGACATGGGCGCTCCTGAGTACCGCTGATCGCGGTGCCAATTGCTGCGCCCTCTCCCCATGTGGGAGAGGGCAAGTCGCTGTGAGCCCAGAGTTCGCTCGGGTGAGGGGTCTGTCTCCACAGATGAGATCGCGGAGAGAACACCTCATCCGACGCTTCGCGCCACCTTCTCCCGCAAGGGGAGAAGGAAGAACCCACCGCCTACCGCGGCGCCATGCGGATGGCGCCGTCGAGGCGGATGGTCTCGCCGTTGAGCATCGGGTTCTCGACGATGTGCACCGCGAGCATGCCATATTCATTGGCGTCGCCGAGACGCGAGGGGTGCGGCACCTGGGCGCCCAGGCTCTTGCGCGCCTCTTCGTTCAAGCCCATCAGCAGCGGTGTGAAGAACAGGCCGGGCGCGATGGTGTTGACGCGGATCTTCTGGCTGGCGAGATCGCGCGCGGCCGGCAGCGTGAGGCCGACGACACCACCTTTCGAGGCCGAATAGGCGATCTGGCCGATCTGGCCTTCATAAGCGGCAACCGAAGCGGTGTTGATGATGACGCCGCGCTCTTCGCCGATGGGCTCCGCAGTGACGAGGCGCTCGGCGAACAGCCGCAGGCAGTTGAACGTGCCGATCAGGTTGACGTTGATGATGCGCGCGAACTTTTCCAGCGGGTAGACGCCGTCACGGCCGACGATGCGCTGCGAGCCGCCGATGCCGGCGCAGTTCATCAGCACGCGGGCGACGCCGTGCGCAGCTTCCGCCTTGGCGATTGCGGCCTTGATCTGCTCCTCACTGGTGACGTCGGCATGCAGCGCGACGCCCTTCACTTCGGCAGCGACCTTCTCGGCGTTTTCCTTGCTCTGGTCGATCACGCCGATCTTGGCGCCCTTGGCAGCCATGGCTCGGGCGGTCGCGGCACCAAGGCCCGAGCCACCACCCGTGATGAGAACGGCTACGTCTTTCAACTGCATCGTGTGTACCTTTCCTTGGGCGTTTCTTCTCTAGACTTGTGAACCATCGGCTGGACTATCCGGCAGCGACAGCTTCCCCGGCTTGCGTGAGGATGCCGCCGCAGATCAGCGTTTCCATGTGCTTGATGTATTGCCGGCAGACATCATCGGTAACCGGGCCGACGCCGGTCGCGCGGGACATCGCATGCCGGCCGAAGAACAGATGATCGCAGGCCCCGATCAGGCTGGTGTAGAACAGCACCGGATCGGTCTGCCGGAATTCGCCGCGGCTGACGCCTTCGGCGAGCAGGCGGCGGTGAAAGTCCAGCAGCGGCGCAACGAAGAATTTCGAGACCTCATCGGCTGAGCCCGCGCTGGTCTCGTGCAGCAGATAGTGGATCAGCCGGTTCATGTAGGGGAACCGGTGATAGGCGCGGATGATGCCGGCGATATGCAGCTTCAGCTTCGCCGTCGACGTGATCGGCTGCGCCAGCAGATATTCGAGATTCGACATCTCGGTCGCCGCATCCCGTGCAAGCAGCGCCAGCAGCAGGCCGTCCTTGTTGCCGAAGTGATATTTGACCAGCGCGGCGTTGGCGCCGGACTTCTGCGCGATGTCGGAGAGCGAGATCTCGATCGAGGAGCGTTCGATCATCAGCTCGCTCGCGGCCACCAGCAATTTCTGTGCCGTGGAATTTTTCCCGCCGGGGAGCCTGTTCGGTACGCTGATAGCCACGGAGATCCCTGTTTTCGCCGCTTGAAGCGGGCGCAGATAAGCCCAAGCAGCGCCTCATCACAAGAGTTAATTGATCGATTGACTAAACGATCTCTCGTCCCTTAAATCCGACCTCGACAACCAACCCAGTCAAAAATTCAGGGAGAGACCGACATGGCCGAGGCTTACATCGTCGCCGCTGCGCGCACCGCGGGCGGGCGCAAGGGGGGCCGCCTTGCCGGCTGGCATCCGGCCGATCTCGCCGCCAAGGTGCTGGACGAGCTGGTCGACCGCACCAAGGCCGATCCCGCCCTGGTCGAGGACGTGATCATGGGCTGCGTGATGCAGGTCGGCGAGCAGTCCAACAACGTCGCGCGCAACGCGATCATGGCCTCGAAGCTGCCGGAGAGTGTGCCTGGCACCTCGATCGACCGCCAGTGCGGCTCCTCGCAGCAGGCGCTGCACTTCGCCGCGCAAGCCGTGATGTCGGGCGCGATGGACGTCGTGATCGCGGCCGGCGTGGAATCGATGACGCGGGTTCCGATGGGCCTGTCCTCGCAACTTCCGGCCAAGAACGGCTTTGGCAACTACAAGAGCCCGGGCATCGAAAAGAAGTATCCGAACATCGTGTTCAGCCAGTTCACCGGCGCGGAGATGATGGCGGAGAAGTACGGCCTCTCCAAGGATGAGCTCGACGAGTACTCCTACAACAGTCACCAGCGCGCGATCGCGGCGACGCAAGGAGGCCACTTCAAGAAGGAGATCGTGCCGCTCGAGATCACCCGTGCCGACGGCAGCAAGGACACCCACCACATCGACGAGGGCATCCGCTTCGACGTCAGCCTCGACGGCATCAAGGGCGTCAAGCTGATCGCCGAGAACGGCAGGCTCTCCGCCGCCAGCGCCAGCCAGATCTGCGACGGCGCTTCCGGCGTGATGGTCGTGAACGAGCGCGGCCTGAAGCAACTCGGCGTCAAGCCGCTCGCGCGGGTCCACCACATGACCATGACGGGCGGCGATCCCGTCATCATGCTGGACGCGCCGCTGCACGCCACCAAGCGCGCGCTGGAGAAAGCCGGCATGAAGATCGGCGACATCGACCTGTTCGAGGTCAACGAGGCCTTCGCCTCGGTGCCGACCGCATGGCTGAAGACCACCGGCGCCGATCCGGAACGCCTCAACGTCAACGGCGGCGCCATCGCGCTGGGCCATCCGCTCGGCGGCTCCGGCACCAAGCTGATGACGACGCTGGTCCACGCCCTACACCAGCGCGGCAAGCGCTACGGCCTCCAGACCATGTGCGAAGGCGGCGGCATGGCCAACGTGACGATCGTGGAACGGCTATAAGTCGCGGCCACACAAACGGTGTCGTCCCGGACAAGCGCGCCTCAAGCGCGCGCCGATCCGGGACCCATAACCACGGGATGCCGTGGTTATGCTGCGCCGGAGCTCCATCTCGTTTCAACAGTCGAGGCCTGTGGTTATGGATCCCCGGCCTTCGCCGGGATGACACTTTTTTTGTTGCGAGATCTCGACCATGACCCACCCCTCCATCCACGCCCGTAATACGCCCGACAAGATCGCCTACCAGATGGCGGGGACCGGCAAGGCGATCACCTATCGCGAGCTCGACGAGCTCTCGAACCAGGGCGCGCAGCTGTTCCGCTCGCTGGGACTTAAAGCCGGCGACCACATCGCGCTTCTGATGGAGAACCGCCTCGCCTTCATGGAGATCTGCTGGGCGGCACAGCGCAGCGGGCTCTATTACACAGCCATCAGCCGCTATCTGAAGCAGGACGAGATCGACTACATCATCGCCGATTGCGGCGCCAAGGTCGTGATCACCACGCCGAAATGCGCCGACCAGATCAAAGGCCTGATCAAGGGCACGCCCGGCGAGCCGATCTTCTACATGATGGACGAGCCGCTGCCCGGCTTCCGCTCCTACGACAAGGAAGCCGCGTCGCAGCCGACCACGCCGATTGCCGACGAGGTCGCGGGCTACGACATGCTGTATTCGTCGGGCACCACCGGTCGGCCGAAGGGAATCAAGAAGGCTTTCGAAGGCAACAGGATCGACGCGCCGAACGCCTTCCTGCGCGTGCTCTGCGCCGACATGTGCGGCATGAACGCGGAGAGCACCTATCTGTCGCCGGCGCCGCTGTATCACGCGGCTCCCCTGCGCTTCAACATGATGGCGATCGTGCTCGGCGGCACCTCCATCATCATGGAGCACTTTGACGCCGAAGAGTTCCTGAAGCTGGTCGAGAAGTACAAGGTGACGCAGTCGCAGCTCGTGCCGACCATGTTCGTGCGCATGCTGAAGCTGCCGGACGAGGTGCGGACGAAGTACGATGTTTCAACGCTGAAAGGCGCGATTCACGCAGCGGCGCCCTGCCCGGTCGACGTCAAGGCGAAGATGATCGAATGGTGGGGACCGATCCTGATCGAGTATTACGCGGGCTCGGAAGGCAACGGCGTCACGGTCTGCAACTCGCAACAATGGCTGGAGCACCGCGGCAGCGTCGGCCGCGCCGTGGTCGGCAAGATCAAGATTCTGGACGAGAACGACGAGGAGCAACCGACAGGCGAGATCGGCACGGTCTATTTCGCCGACGCGCCCGCCTTCACCTATCACAACGATCCCGAGAAGACGAAGAAGGCCTACAACGCCAAGGGCTGGTCGACGCTCGGCGACGTCGGCTATCTCGACAAGGACGGCTTCCTCTATCTCACCGACCGCAAGTCCTACATGATCATCTCGGGCGGGGTGAACATCTACCCGCAGGAGACCGAGGACGTGCTGATCACGCATCCCGAGGTCGCCGACGTCGCCGTGTTCGGCGTGCCGAACGAAGAGATGGGCGAGGAGGTGAAGGCGGTGGTCCAGCCGCACGACATGGCGCGCGCCGGCAAGGCTCTGGAGGCCGATCTGATCGCCTACTGCAAGACCCGCCTCTCCGCCATCAAGTGCCCGCGCTCGATCGATTTCGAAGCCGAGCTGCCGCGCACGCCGACCGGCAAGCTGGTGAAGCGGCATTTGCGGGATCGGTATTGGCCGAAGACGGCGGCGAAGATTTAGGACGAGCGCCTGCTCCCAACACCGTCGTGCCCGGGCTTGTCCCGGGCATCCACGTTCTTTGTACTGCGAAGGAAGACGTGGATGGCCGGGACAAGCCCGGCCATGACGCCGAGCAAGCTTTCGCAACCTCAATCAAACAAACTCGGCGTGTGGTTCACCAGCGCGCCTTCGATCTCCAGCATCTTCAGCTTGGTCACCACGCCGCCATTGGCCGAGAAGCCGCCGGGCTTGTTGCCGGCCGCCAGCACGCGATGGCAGGGCACGACGATCGGGCAGGGGTTGCGGCCGAGCGCCTGGCCGACGTCGCGCGACAGCTGGACGCCGCCGAGCTGCTTGGCGATGTCGCCATAGGTGATCGTCTTGCCGGGCGGAATGGTGCGGGCGATGTCGTAGACGCCGCGGTTGAATTCGGGCACGCCATCGAGGTCGAGTGGGATATCGGTGAGATCATCCGGCTCGCCCGCGAGCAGTTTCGTGATGCGGTCGATCGCCTGCTGCACCGCGGCGGTCGGCTCGGCTTCGCTGGCATCGGCATGGCGCTGCTGGATGCGGGTGCGGATCTTCTGCTCGCCGCCCATCGGCAATTGCGTGCCGTTGATGCCGTGCGGGCCCCAGGCGATGGCGCACAGGCCGATCCGGGTGTCGAACAGGGCAAAATGCTGGTCGGTCATGGCTAGGTTCCTGGCTTGCGTCTCGTGCAGGCCCCCACTTTCATCTCGCGGCAAATCTAGGCTTGGAAATAGTTGCGATCCACCCGGTTTCCGGGAATCTTGCACAGGAGTTCCAATTCCTCACGAGCCCTGAATGCAAAGCGTCCACGTCAACGGATACGACATGCCCTATCTCGACGTGGGCGAGGACAGAGGCCGTCCGCCGCTGGTCTGCGTGCACGGATCGCTCAACGACTTCCGTGTCTGGGGCTGCGTGCTCGGGCCGCTGTCGCAGCGACATCGGGTGATCGCCGTCAGCCTGCGGCACTTCTTCCCCGAGCGCTGGGACGGGCTTGGTGACACCTATTCGATCGCCCAGCATGTCCAAGACGTCATCGCTTTCATCGACGAGCTCGATCTCGGACCGGTCGACCTGATGGGCCATTCCCGTGGCGGGCACATTTGCTTCCGCGTGGCGCAGCGGCGGTCGGATCTGCTGCGGCGGCTGATCCTGGCCGAGCCTGGTGGCGAGCTCGATGCGAGCCTTGATCCGGATTACGTCGGCGGCCCCTCGCCGCTGCTCGCGCGCTTCACGGCTTCCGCAGCGAAGATCGCAGCCGGCGATGTCGACGGCGGCCTTGCCGTCTTCGTCGACACGCTGGAGGGGCCCGGCACCTGGCCGCGACTGCCGGCGATGGTGAAGCAAAATCTGCGCGACAACGCCATGACGCTGATCGGCCAGGTCCGCGACAATCGCCCGCCGTTCTCGAAGGCGGACGCGGAGTCCATCAAGATACCGACACTGTTCATCCTGGGCGCGCGGACCAAGGGCCTGCTGCCGAAGGTGCTGCACGCGCTGGCCGCACATGTGCCCTATTCGAAGACGGCGATCATCCCGAACGCGACGCACCCGATGTTCGAGCAGGCGCCGCAGAAATATTCCGAAGTGGTGCTGGATTTCTTAGCAGGTTGATTTTGGCGAGCTGACCCATGCAGACAATTCGCGTCAACGGTTACGACATGGCCTATCTGGAAGTCGGAAGCGGCCCGCCGCTGGTCTGCGTGCACGGCACGCTCGGTGATTTCCGCACCTGGTATTCGGTGCTGGGCCCGCTGTCGAAAGCACACCGGGTGATCTCGGTGAGCCTGCGCCATTTCTTCCCCGAGCATTGGGATGCGGTCGGCGACGACTACAAGATGGCGCAACATGTCGCCGACGTGATCGCTTTCATCGAGCAGGTTGAGCCCGGGCCTGTCGATCTCATGGGTCATTCGCGCGGCGGGCATGTCGCCTTTCGCGTGGCGCAGGCGAGGCCTGATCTGTTGCGCAAGCTGGTGCTGGCCGAGCCCGGCGGCGATCTCGACGCATCCCTGCCGGTGCCGGAAGGCACGCCCGCGCATCCGCCGCTGGCGGCCCGCACCGTGCGATCGGTCGAGATGATCCGCGCCGGCGATATCGAGGGCGCGCTACAGAATTTCTACGACGGCATCGAGGGTGACGGCTCCTGGCGGCGCGTGCCCGCCGCGGCCAAGCAGCAACTGCGCGACAACGCGATGACCTTTCTCGGCCAGATCAACGAGCAGCGCCGGCCCTACACGCTCAGCGACGCGCAGGCGATCAGGACGCCGACGCTGCTGATCGGCGGCGGCGCCACCACCGGCAGCCTGTCGGTGATGTGGCGCGTGCTGGCCGCGCACATCGCGGGCAGCACGACAGCGGTGGTCGAGAATGCCGGCCACTGGATGTTCGAGCAGGCGCCGCTGGAGTTCGGTGAAGTCGTGAACAGGTTCCTGGCGGAGTAGGGGTGGCTGCCCGCCTTACAAACTTCGAAAACAACCCCATGCACAGTAGATGGACCTAGTGATATCAATGGCTTAGCGGAGGCAGAGAAGCCGCTTGAGCGGGACCTCGAAGTCCGCCTTGACGCCTCTCCCCTCCCGGCATACCGTCCGATATGGAATTCCGTATTCCATAATAGGAGCTGCCGGCGTGATCCCTCTCGACCCGCTCCCGAACCTGATCGACCAGGTCTATGCGCGGATCCTGGAAGCGATCTCCGATCGCACGCTGCGCCCCGGCCAGCGCATCCGTCAGAACGAGCTGGCCGACAGGCTCGGCGTATCGCGCCAGCCGGTCTCGCATGCGCTGCATCTGTTGCACCGCCAGGGCCTGGTCGCCGAAAGCGGCCGCCGGGGATTTGAAGTCACCCAGCTCGACCCCGCGCGCATCCGCCAGCTCTACGAGGTACGCGGCGCCATCGACGCGCTGGCGGCCCGACTTGCCGCGGCGCGCGCAGGCAGTGACGCGGCCGGACGCGCGCGGCTGGACGCGGCACTCGCGGCCGGACGCCGCAGCGACCGCAACACGACGCTGGCCGAGCTCATCGGGCTCGATGTCGATTTTCACCGCGCGATCTATCAGCTCGCCGGCAATCCCGTGATCGAGGAGACTATCGCGCCACAATGGCCGCATATGCGGCGCTCGATGGCGACGGTGCTGTCCGAGCTCGATTATCGCGATAGCGCCTGGGCCGAGCATGCCGATATTGCCGGACACATTCTCGCTGGGAATGCGAGCGCCGCTGAGCGCGCGGCGCTGGCGCATGCGCAGACGGCGGGACGGATGACCGAGGAGAGATTGAGGGCAACGGACGCGGCGGCGGCGTAGCGACGAACGCCGTCATTCCGGGGCGCGCCAATTGGTGCGAGCCCGGAATCCATCGGGCGGCAGCGATGGCGGATGAATGGATTCCAGGCTCGCGACTTCGTCGCGCCCCGGAATGACGACAACAAACAGAATAACAAGACCAAGGAGGACGACCCGATGAAACTGTCCCAGGCGCAATTGGAGTTCTTCCACCGCGAGGGCTGGCTGTTTTTGCCCGAGCTGTTCGCCCAGGAGGAGGTCGATCTGCTCGCGCGCGAGGCGGTCGGCATCTACGACGCCAACCGGCCGGAGGTCTGGCGCGAGAAGAGCGGCGCGCCGCGCACGGCCTTTGCCGCACACCTCTACAACGAGGCCTTCGGACTCCTCGGCGCGCATCCGCGCATGATCGAGCCGGTCGAGCAGCTGTTCGGCGAGCCCGTCTACATGCACCAGTTCAAGATCAACGCGAAATCGGCCTTCACGGGCGACGTTTGGCAGTGGCACCAGGACTATGGCACCTGGAAGCGCGACGACGGGATGCCGGAGCCGCGTGCGATGAACATCGCGATCTTCCTCGACGAGGTGATGCCGATCAACGGCCCCCTGATGCTGGTGCCGCGCAGCCAGAATGCCGGCGACCTCGAGGCCTCGCATGACCTCGCCACCACCTCCTATCCGTTGTGGACGCTGGACGAGGAGACCGTGACACGCCTCGTCGAGCAAGGCGGCATCGTGGCGCCCACCGGCAAGCCCGGCGGCATGCTGATGTTCCACGGCAATCTCGTGCATGGATCTGCCGGCAACATCACGCCCTACCCGCGCAAGATCGTGTACCTGACGCTGAACGCGGTCTCGAACCACATTCGCACGCCGACCCGGCCGGACTACATCGCGCATCGCGACTTCACGCCGATCAAGACCGTGGACGACGACGCGCTGCTGCGGCTCGCCCGTGCACCGCGTCAGGCGGCGGAGTAAGAGTAGGATCCGATCCCGTGCCCCGGACGCAGCGCAGCACTCCCGGCGATGCGGAGCATCGTCCGGTGTGATGCGCTGCTGAGCCGGGGCCTACGCCGCCACGTCTTCTCTGTCTGGGTCCCGGCTCTGCCGAGCAGCGTTCCACGCTGCACCGCGTCCAGGACACGACCATTGCCAGGATATTCCCATGAACCTCTTCCGCCTTCTCCAGGCCCGCGCCAGCGCCGGCAAGCCGGTCCGCGTCGCGCTGATCGGCGCGGGCAAATTCGGCTCGATGTTCCTGGCGCAGGTGCCGCACACGCCTGGGCTGGAGGTGCCCATCATCGTCGACATCGACCGCGACCGCGCGCGTGAGGCCTGCCGCACAGTCGGCTGGAGCGCCGAGCGGATCGCCGCAACCATGTTCACCGATGACGGCGCGCGCGCCATTGCCGGCGGCGTGATGGACGTGGTGGTGGAGGCGACCGGCAATCCTGCGGTCGGCATCAAGCATGCGCGCGCCGCGATCGCGGCCGGCAAGCATATCGTGATGGTGAATGTCGAGGCCGATGTGCTGGCAGGCCCCCTGCTCGCCGAGGAAGCGCGCAAGGCCGGCGTGGTCTATTCGCTCGCCTATGGCGACCAGCCGGCGCTGACCGCGGAGATGGTGGATTGGGCACGGGCCACCGGCTTCCGCGTCGTCGCTGCCGGCAAAGGCACGAAATATCTGCCGGCCTATCACGACGTGACGCCCGACGGCGTCTGGCAGCATTACGGCCTGACTGCGGGCGAGGCGCAATCGGCCGGCATGAATCCGCAGATGTTCAATTCCTTTCTCGACGGCACCAAATCGGCGATCGAGATGGCCGCGATTGCGAACGCCTGCAGCCTCGACGTGCCCGCGGACGGCCTGCTGTTTCCGCCCTGTGGCGTCGACGACCTGCCGCACATCATGCGGCCGCGCTCGCGCGGCGGCGTGCTGGAGCGGTCGGGCGTCGTCGAGGTCGTCTCCTCGCTCGAGCGCGACGGTCGGCCGGTGTTTCGCGACTTGCGCTGGGGCGTCTATGTCGTGCTGGAAACACTGAGCGACTATGCCTCCGACTGCTTCAGGCAATATGGCCTGAAAACCGACGCCAGCGGACGCTTCGCCGCAATGTACAAGCCCTATCATCTGATCGGGCTCGAGCTGAACATCTCGGTGCTGTCGGCCGCGTTGCGGGGCGAACCGACCGGGCAGGCCACCGGCTTCCGCGGCGACGTCGCAGCGGTGGCCAAGCGCAATCTGCGCGCCGGCGAGATGCTCGACGGCGAAGGGGGCTATACGGTGTGGGGCAAGCTGTTACCGGCGGCTGCGAGCCTGAGGGCGGGCGCCCTGCCCATCGGACTAGCACATCGCGTGAAGCTGAAACATGACGTCGCCCATGGCGCGGTGGTGCGCTGGAGCGATGTCGAATTCGACCCGGGCAACGAAACGGTGAAAACGCGCAAGACCATGGAAGCCGCGTTCGCAGCGCAGCATTGACCGGCCTGCCGGCGTCACAACCAAAGTGCGCTTGATTTGCGGTTCCCCTTTGGTCATGCTGACTGCGATCCGGGAATACTGAATTTCGGACATAAGGAAACGTCGGCCACCGGCGAAGACGAAAGCGGCGCCAAGACCGCGATCCCTCGTCGAGGACACGACATCACAGGAGGGAAACGCATGGAACGTCGTAAATTCCTGACGGCAGGCGGATTGGGCCTGGCCGCAAGTGCCGTTGCTTCGCCGGCTATCGCGCAGTCGATGCCCGAGGTGAAATGGCGGCTGGCGGCGAGCTGGCCGAAGTCGCTCGATACGCTCTATGGCGGCTGCGAATATTTCTGCAAGCGCGTCGCCGAGGTCACCGACAACAGATTCCAGATCCAACCCTTTGCGGCCGGCGAAATCGTCCCGGGCCTTCAAGTGCTCGACGCCGTGTCGAACGGCACGGTCGAGATGGGCAATACTGCGCTCTACTATTACTGGGGCAAGAATCCGGCCTTCACCTTCGGGACATCGTTGCCGTTCGGCCTCAATACGCGGCAGCATATTTCCTGGCTGATCTGGGCGGGCGGTCAGGAGATGCTGAACGATCTCCTGAAGGAGCACAACGCGATCGGCGTCCCCACGGGCTCGACCGGAGCTCAGATGGGCGGCTGGTTCCGCAAGGAGATCAAGTCCGTCGATGATCTCAAGGGCCTGAAATTCCGCGTCGGCGGCTTCGCCGGCACCATCATCTCGAAGCTGGGCGGCGTGCCGCAACAGATCGCGGCCGGCGACATCTATCCCGCGCTGGAGAAGGGGACGATCGACGCCGCCGAGTGGGTCGGACCGTATGACGACGAGAAGCTCGGCTTCGTCAAGGTGGCGAAGTACTATTACTATCCCGGCTGGTGGGAAGGCACCGGCCAGGGCCACAACATCATGAACCTCGAGAAGTGGAATGCGCTGCCGAAGCACTACCAGGCCGCGATCAGCACGGCGTCGATGGACACCTTCACCTGGGTGACAGGCAAGTACGATTCGGTGAATCCGCCCGCGCTGAAGCGGCTGCTGGCGGCCGGCGCGATCCTGAAGCCGTTCCCGCAGGAGGTGCTCGAAGCCTGCTATGGCGCAGCCAACGAGATCTACGCTGGTCTCGCCAAGAGCAACCCGCATTTCGCCAAGATGTATGCGAGCCTCACCGCCTTCCGCAGCGAATCGCTCGCCTGGATGCAGGTGGCCGAGCTCAGCTTCGACACGTTCATGATGCGGATGCGGACAAGGACGTAGCCGCATCGCGCTGCAAGCGACGAAACGACGAAAGCCCCGGAGATGTCTCCGGGGCTTTTTTGTTAGGCGATGAACGGGCCGCCCCGGGGTGTCATCGCCCGGCCTCGACCGGGCGATCCAGTATTCCAGAGGCGGCCATGAAGGGACTCGCTCTCGCCGCACCCGCTGCGGCGTACTGGATGCCCCGCTTGCCGCCTACGCTAAAGCTTCGGCGTCCCTGGACCTCAACCCCGGCGAAGCCTTGGCGTAGCCGGGTCGCGGAGCATGACAGCGGGGGTTGCGGTGCGACATCCTCAGGCCGCGCTAATCATCGCGCTTTGCGAAGACGCAGCAGCTTTTTCAATTTTCCTCGTCACCGAGCGCAGCGACCAGCTTGTCGTAATACTTGCCGACGAGATCGATGTTGCCCTTGTTCTCGACTTGTGGGGCCGGCGTCTTCAGCGCCTCGTTGAGCTCGTCGAGGGCTTCCTTCTTGTCTTTGGCCGGCATCTTCTTGTCGGCCTGGATCTCCGCGATCTGCGCCTTGATGACGGCTTCGGGGCCGACATACTTCTTGGTCGCGGGATCGAAGCCGCCGATCACGAGGCTGATATTGTCCACGACGTTGTTGTAGTCGTCATAGCTGGCAAAGCCGTGCTTCTTGGCGACCTCCTCGAGCTGCGCGATCACCTTCTGGTCGGGCGCGGTGTTCTCCGGAAGCTTCTCCGTGATCGCGTCC